>OCTW013418287.1_pt1 | contig 251283 bp, 198 predicted proteins | sample 1539671 | NCBI WGS metagenome assembly OCTW01 (sample SAMN02144230, study PRJEB22623) | gut metagenome | biome: sheep rumen | host: Ovis aries | place: New Zealand | reverse complement strand
TCGAAACCTAAGACTTTGTTCGCTAAACTCTATGACCTTATCGCATCAACCCTAAGCTTTCGACCCCTAGGACCTGGGGTTTTGGCGCCCCTTTTTTAAACTTACGGAACGTTAAATGTGTAACACTCTGATATTCAAGAAGATACAAAATTGCCACATAATTTGCGTATTTGAGACCATTTAGCATACCGAATCCAAATACGCAAAACTCAAGACGCATAATGTCAAATAAATTCAAATTTATTAAAAATATACCATGTTTTTTACTTAGTCAATAACCAATCATACTGAATACATATATGTACATCACAACCATACAAAAGTATAATAAAGTATATTAAAATGTTAATTAATATTATATTAGGGCATCTGAATGGCTGAATGGAATAAAAAAAGCGTATATTTGCAATATCAAGTCTATGAAAACAAGCAAAATATATAATTTCAACTAATTAAATGGCAAAAAAAATATATACAGCACCAAAAACAGAAATCATAAGTGCTGAACTTGGCAACGCAGTACTGTTGGCAGCTTCAGTAAATACAACCGTGTCTAGTTTTAATGGCGACAATAATGAACCTCAACAAGACATGCCTGTAGTTGAAACCCCTTCAGAAAATCAGAATAACGACAACGACTTTGGCAATAACAATGGTTGGGGAAGAGGCTGGTAACATATATACTTGCATATAGAGCACATTATATGTGCCTAACAACCGAAGCCACTAAAAAACACATTTTTTATACTAAACCCAAAAGAAAGAAGATAAGATACCTATTTTTGTTTATAGCTTTTCTCTACAAACACAATAAAGAGCAATAAACATGGTTATATAGAAAATAAGCATAACCGAAAGAATAAAGTTAGTATGAAAAAATATATTATTTGCGCCTTGATATTCCTTCTTGGCTCAACAACTCTATGGGCACAATCTGGTAGCATGACAGACAACCAGGTTATGCAATTTATAGTAAAAGAACACGCAAAAGGCACTTCTAATACCCAAATTGTAACGAAATTAATGCAAAATGGTGTAGATATCAATCAGATAAGGCGTGTACGAAAAAAATATCAACGCGAGCAAAAAGAATCTGGCCTTGGTAACATTAGTAACAATACAGAAAACACATCAGATAAATTAAGAGTAAACAATGGTAAGACTCGCGAAGACTATCAAAAACAAGTAGCTAAAACGAATAGTAGCAGTTCTTACCGTATAAACGATACGCATGAGATTTTATCCACACGTAAGCATTCTTTCGATGAAAACGATCAGGATTATCTTGACATGCAAAAAGAAATGTTTGAGATGATTCCAGACTCTACCGAGATGCTCCAACGCTTACTTGCCAAGGAGAAAGCTGAAAAGAAAAAAGTATTCGGCCGAGATATTTTCAATAACAATGAATTGACCTTTGAATCAAATATGAATATCGCTACCCCTCAAAACTATCGTTTAGGGCCAGGCGATGCTGTTATCATAGAAATCTATGGCGTTTCACAAAAGACCATTCAAGATACCGTTTCACCAGATGGAACAGTAACCATTGAAGGTTTCGGACCAGTCAACATTTCTGGCTTAACCGTAAGCCAAGCTAACAAACGATTAAGAAATACCTTAGGAAGCCGTTATCGCAATAGTAAAATTCGCCTTACCGTAGGTCAGACGAAAACCATTATGATCAACGTAATGGGTGAAGTGAAAGTTCCAGGAACCTATACCCTATCAGCATTTGCAACCGTATTTCATGCGCTTTATATGGCTGGAGGAACTAATGACCTTGGTACTCTCCGTAATATTAAGGTATATCGCCACAATAAATTAGTAAGTGTAGTCGACATTTATGACTACATCTTAAATGGCAAACTAACAGGAAACGTTCGACTTACAGATAACGATGTAATTGTAGTAGGTCCTTATGACTGCCTGGTTAACATTACCGGTAAAGTAAAACGACCAATGTTCTACGAGATGAAGAAGAACGAAAGTATTCAGAGCCTGCTCAAATACGCTGGAAGTTTCACAGGTGATGCCTACAAAAAGAGTGTTCGTGTTAATCGCAAGACCGGCAGAGAATATGCCGTTTTCAATGTCGAAGAATTTGACTTTAGCAGTTTCCGTGTAGCTGATGGCGACTCTGTAAGCGTAGACTCTATACTACCTCGCTATGAGAATACCGTAGAGGTAAAAGGAGCCGTATTCCGCCCGGGCAAATACAATATAAGTCAGCAGATAAATAGCGTACGTAGCCTCATCGAACACGCAGAAGGAACTACAGAAGACGCATTCACAGATCATGCCGTCATGCATCGCATGAAGAGTGACAGAACACTTGAAGTCATTTCTGTTGATATCGCAGGCATTATGACGGGCAAAATAGCCGATATACCACTCAAAGAAAATGATGTGCTCTTCATCCCTACACAAAGAGACAGAGCATCTGAACGTACGATTACGATAAGAGGAGAAGTACAATATCCTGGTATCTATAAGTATGCCGATAACGAAACGATTGAAGACTTCGTACTCCAAGCTGGTGGATTAACAGACAAGGCGTCGACGGTAAAGGTAACCGTAAGTAGACGTGTGAACGATCCGAAAGCTATAGCCCCAGACAGTATTATCGGGCAAAGCTATCAGATGAGTCTGAAAGACGGTTTCGTCATCGATGGCACACCAGGATTCACCCTCATGCCATTCGATGAAGTATACATCCATGCCAACCCTGGTTATAGCGAGCAACAAAACGTAGAGATCAGTGGTGAGGTTTCGTTTGCCGGAACTTATGGACTAACCAAGCGCAACGCTCGATTGACCGACCTACTTCATGCTGCCGGTGGTGCTACCCAACTAGCCTACATCAAGGGAGCCCGCTTGGAACGAAAGACTAACGAAGCAGAAAAGAAACGTATGCAAGCTGCATGGGAAATGGTACGAGAGCAACAGCAACAAGAGTTAATGGAGCTCGCTGCAAGCAGCAACAACGCATCATCTGTATCACAGTTGGGACAACAGAATAACCAGACGATGCTTTCAAAATTCAACATACCAGAGTACTACAGTGTTGGTATCGAATTAGACAAAGCTATTGCCGACCCTAACAGTGATGCCAACATGGTATTACGTGAAGGTGACCGCTTATATGTACCTAAATATAATGCAACCGTCAAAGTAAACGGAGCAGTACTCTATCCGAACACAGTAGCTTATATGAAAGGTAAAAGTGCCAAATACTATATTAATGCAGCTGGTGGATTCTCACAGAAGGCCCGCAAGAGTAATGCTTACATCATCTATATGAATGGTATGGTAGCCAAAATCAGCCAGGGAGCCAAGGTTCAACCAGGCTGCGAGATTGTAGTACCAAGTAAACTAAAAAAGAAGGCCTCTATTGCCGAAATGGCTACCATGGGAACTAGTGTAGCAAGTATCGCTACGATGATAGCAACTATTGCTAATTTGAGTAAATAATAATAAATATTGAAAAATGGACAATAAAACAAATACTGAAAAAATAGATTTATTAGAAATCATCACCTTGCTATGGCAGCAAAAAAAATTATTTTCAATAACAATAGGAATTGCTGCTATAATAGGAATTATTATCTCGTTTAGCATACCAAAGAGTTATGAATCTCAGGTCATATTAGCACCTGAAGTTTCCTCTGCAACTTCACTCGGTGGAAATTTGAATGAAATTGCTTCTATGGTAGGCGTAAACATTAATGCAGGTTCGAGTGATGTAGACGCATTCTACCCAGAAATCTATCCACAAATTACGAATTCATTACCCTTTATTATCAATATCAGTAAAACTAAAGTTAGTAAAGAAGATCAAACTATCAAAAATATCACTTTATATGACTATCAAAAAAAATATATAAAATATCCTTGGTGGAACAAAATTATCGGAATATTCGAATTTCCTGAACAAGAAAATCCATCAAATAAAAAAGAAGAAATAAATGCTTTTCATCTTAGAAAAGAGCAAGAAAACATACTCAGCAACATCAGAAACTCGATTCTATGCAACGTTGACAAAAAAACAAATCTCATAACTATAAAAGTTACGACACAAGATCCGCTTATTTCAGCAATTTTAGCCGATAAGGTACAAATAGAATTACAAAAATACATAACAAACTATAGAACAAAAAAAGCAAAAAACGATTTATACTATTTACTAAAATTACAAAACCAAGCAAAATCGCAATATGAAAGAGCTAGAAGAAAATATGGTCATACAGTAGACTCAAATTTGGACGTCGTGTATGAATCAGCAAAATCGGATCAAGATGAATTAGAGAATGACATGCAACTCAAATATAACGCATACACTCAAATAGCTCAACAGGTTCAAATTGCTCGGGCAAAAGTTCAAGAACGAACTCCTGTTTTTACACAAATACAGCCAGCTACAGTTCCATTAAAAAAAAGTGCACCTAAGCGTATAACAATAGTATTAGGATTAATACTACTCGACATATTCTGTACAAGTTTCTATATTATAATTAAAAATAGCAAAAAAGTATAATGTATATTTTTGCAATCATATTATTTGCATGCTTTGCCTTTCTTGAAATTTTCAATAAAGATTTTACAGAAAGGAACAAGATTATATTAGCACTAATATGCTTCATGTTTTTAATATTTCATGATGGACTTAGATGGGAAACAGGAACAGATTGGATACCTTATTCAAATACATATGACTTCTTTAACATAGGATATTCTTACGCCTCAGATATGACTAATTTTGAGCCAGGATATCTATGTTTAATGGGGGCTTCCCACTTAATTAGTGATGACTATACGGTATATTTAGTCATTCACGCATTAATATTCTATACAATATTCTTTTTTTTCATTTTTAAGCTATCGAATTTTCCTTTTGTATCGATTCTATTGTTTTATACCATTACATTACCATACTTGGGTATGAATAGACAATTTATTGCTATGGCAATATATGCAATAGCTCTCATATTTCTGATACAGAAAAAGAGAATGCTATATTTATTATTTATTTTCATTGCTTATTTTTTCCATCACTCCGCTATAATAGCTGTATTCGCTATATTTTTCAATAAAAAAATACCAAACAAATACTTAATTGGAATCTTATCATTGTCATTAATAATTGCCATGTCAGGCATTATCAACAAACTATCTCCAGCAGCTGCGCTAATATTAGGTGGAGATTTAGGAAATAAAGCTGATATATACACCAATATGACAAATAACATTTCAATTATATCCACTATTTTATCATTAATAAGAAAGTTCCTTTGGATAGCATTAATCTTGATTTTTAAAGACAAAATTGATGATAAAGATCAAAAATTTAATTTATTTTTCAATCTATACTTTCTAAGTTGTATAATATATGTCTTATTTAATAACACTCCTTTACAAATCATCATCAGCCGAGCTTTAATATATTATAATATTGCCGAAATATTTATTGTTACTTATGCATTAACTATATTCAAGCCGAACTATGGCAAATTAATATTAATGTGTGTGTTAACATTATACTGTAGAATAAATATACAAAAGGGATTTTCAAATTATGCCAAAGAAGGTTTATACGATTTATTCGAACCATATAAAGGAATTTTCATAAATACAGATTATGTCAGACAAACTCATTAAACACATTACATACTTTATGAGAAATCCTCATTCAGGATTTAGCATAAATAAAGTATTTGCTCCACTTTTCGAATTAAACAAGCAAAATAGTGAAATCATTTATGCACCCTATTACAAAGCAAATTTACTAAGCATATTTAAGAATATCATTTTTGTTTGGAAAAATAGAAATAAGCATGGAATAAATCACATGACAGGAGGACCACACTATTTTATGCTAGGTTTGATTGGATGCAAATCAGTACTTACTGTTCACGATTTTGTTCTATTAGAGAGAAAACAATCAAGGATATCAAAATTTATTTTTTATTTATTATGGTTTAAAATACCTTTTTATTTTGCAGATAGAATTACATTCATTTCAGAAACTGTAAAAAACGAAGCTTTAAATAGATTCAAACTAAACCAATCTAAAATATGCACGATATATAATCCAGTTTCTTCCAGCTACAAACGAATACCAAAAGCATTCAACTCTAAAAAACCAAGAATATTACATATTGGTACAGCATGGAATAAAAATACAGAAAGGGTTATTAAAGCCCTATACGGAATAAATTGCACATTAGTATTAATAGGTAAATTAAATACAAAAGACTTGAACCTATTAGCAGAATACAAAATTGATTATATCAACAAATGGAATCTAAGTGATGATGAAATATATCAAGAATACACACTGTGCGACATTGTAAGCTTTCCGTCTGTATATGAAGGATTCGGCATGCCAATCATTGAAGGACAAGCCACAGGACGCGTTGTCCTTACATCAAATATAGATCCTATGAAAGAAATAGCAAACAATTCTGCCCTGCTTGTTAATCCATATTCGACAGAATCTATCAGAAATGGCTTTCTAGAACTCATTAATAATGAAGAATATCGCAATAAATTGATAAAACTAGGAGATAAAAATATTAAAAGGTTCTCAGCTGAAAAAATTAATGAAGAATACAAGAACTTATACTATTCTATTTAAATCATGAAAATTTACTTCGATAATATAATTTATACATTACAAAAAGCAGGAGGAATTTCTGTGGTTTGGACCAATCTGATTAAGAATGTACTTCTGAATAAGACTCCCTTTTCATATACATTTTTAGAATATAATAACTCAACAAATAATATATGCCGAAAAAACATATATATTCCTACAGAATATATTAAAAAAATTAGAACAAAATACCTAAAAATATTAAGATACTTTAATCCAACAATTGAAAGCAGTGACAAATTTATATTCCATTCAAGTTATTATCGTATCTGTAAAAATAAAAATGCAATTAACATTACAACAGTTCATGACTTTACATATGAATTCTTTAATAAAAATTACATCAAAAGAAAAATACATCAATATCAGAAATTTAATGCTATAAAAAAAGCAGACGTCATTGTATGCATATCCCAAAATACCAAAAAAGACTTATTGCATTTTTTACCAGATATAGACCATAATAAGATAAAAGTTATCTACAATGGTGTCAATGAAGAATTTTACTACAAAGGTGACAAAACATATGATAATTTTGTTTTATTTGTCGGACAAAGAAAGGGATATAAAAATTTTAATACTTGTATAAAACCAATTGCAGATGAAGGCTATACCCTATACATAGTAGGTGGAGGAAAATTAACTTCTAAAGAAAAAGAAAAATTAGAAAATCTAAAATGTAACTATAAGACATTTGAAAATATCAGCAATGAAGAATTAAATTTGTTATATAACAAAGCTTATTGCCTGATATACCCTTCACTATATGAAGGATTTGGTTTGCCTGTAGTAGAAGCTCAAAAAGCAGGTTGCCCAGTCATAGCTGTCAATTCATCTTCAATACCTGAAGTAATTGGAGATACAAGAATGTTAGTAGAACAAGCTACACTTAAATCTATTACGGCAAAACTTAAGGAGTTAAAAAATCCTGCATTTAGAGATGAAATTATAAAAAAAGGAATAGAAACAGCAAAATTATTTAGCTGGACTAAAATGACACAAGAATACATTAAGTTGTATACTGATTGCCTTAAATAGCTGAAGACTCCTGAAAACTTATTTTAAAATAAGTTTCCAGGAGTCTAATATGGATTGATTAGTGAATTTACCAAATAATTTACTATTATTTGCTGATAAAGATTTCATTCGCTCATTATTAGATAAAAGTGATATTAATTCGTCTGCAGAACGATCTAAATCATCCAAATCTAATAAAATACCATTCATACCATCATATAAAATATCAGATAAACCACCATCATTTTCACATCCAACAAGTACATTTTGCGAAGCACATGATTCCAACATACCAGTAGGAAGTCCTTCATATTTGGAAATAAGAATGGAGGCCATGCTCTGTGTCAAATATTTATAAACATCAGAGCAAAAACCCGTAAATATTACGCCTTGTATGTTGTGAATTGCAACATATTTTTTCATTTGATCTAAATCGGGTCCATCTCCTACTATAAGAAATGTCCATGATGGTAAAATTTTCCAAACCCTTTTCCAAATTCTAAGCATAGTTCGAGTGCGCTTTTCTGTACTAAGTCTACCCAAATAAATCAGTATCGGCTTTTTAGATGAAAAATCAACACTTTCAAAATTAATATCAATTGGATTATAAATATATTGTACATTAGGCAATGAATTATTGCCCAATATTTGTTCCATCTCCTTTTTAGCACGTTCACTAACACAAACAAATGTATTTTTGGTTAATTCTGAAAAAATTTTCATATTCAGATTATGCCAATAAAAACGCATTTTCAAATATTGCAATATATGTATTGGTCTACTAAAATACTCTGATAAAGAATAGTATTTACGCAACCAATAATAAGGAGAACTATGAAGCACAGGTATTATATTACAATTAGTCTTCTTTCTTACTAATTGTATAATTTCATAGCACAATTTAAGATTCTCAATCTGAACTATCAAATTTCCTACATTACATTTATTAATTTGCTCAAGTAAATTTTCAAGATTATAATTAAGATTTACAACTTCAATCTCTTTAGGATATGAATAATTAATTTTCCCTTCAACACAATATGATAATACTGTACGTATGGGAAAGCCTGAATTAAACATCAAATTAGCCAGATTATAAGTGACTTTTTGAGCCCCTCCTAATAAAGAGTAGTCATAAATGTAAATTCCTATATTTTTCATTTTTATATTTTTGATTTAACTATTTTCTTTACTATTCTTTCTAAGAGCAGATACCATTTGGGAAGTTTAGAATAGCCACATAATCTCCAAAGCTTAACATATTTAATTCTACATCTAGTCAACTCGTTAGTCATACCATAGAGAGAATGTGATTTTAAATATTCATCTACAGAACGAACTTTGGAAGATAATGAAAAATCTTCAAACAGACCTAAATAATAAATAAGATCAACTTGCTTAAAAATTTGGTTATAATAATAATTAATCAATTTTTTATGATCATTGATATTATTTTCGTAAAAATCACAAAGTTTTTTTGTAACAAAAACAAGTTGATCAAAACACTTGCTTTTTAAGAAGATTGTCTGCCCTTCTCTACCTATATTATAAATATATAAAGGCAGATGAAGATAATAAATATTTTTAATATATTTCATAGGGTAAAGAACCCATTCTTGATCTGTATACGATATACCTTCCGTCTGGTGATATCCAATTTGCCGTAACAAACTCAACCGATAAGTAACGCCATGCATACGCCCATAATAATTAGGATATTCGGCAAAGAACGAATCAACAGGTATATTTTTATCACTTGAAATACCATACATATCTTTATAACTTATAACTTCTGAGGTTTTAGAATTTTGATTATAAACCATAAAATCTGTCAAAATCATATCGGCATCGATATGACTCAAATTCTGAACAAATGAACGGAATGAAGAAGTAACAAAGCTATCATCTGCATCTAAAATCTTAATATATTTACCAGTTGCCTGCTTTATCGCTTGATTAATACAGGAACCATAATTACCATTTTCTTTATCAATTATTATTGTTGATTCTGGATATTTTTTTTGAAATTCAGATGCAATCAATAAAGAAGAATCTTTGCTGCCATCATTGACTACAATAATTTCGACTTTTGACAAAATTGCAGAATCTATAACTAAAGAATATAAACATCTCTCCAAAAGAGTTTCCATATTATAAGTTGGAATAACTACAGATAACACTTTTTTTTCCATAAAAATCATTTTTTACTCACTAACTATAACAGCATTATTTAATCTTAAATTGTTGTCTCATCATAGACATAAACAATTTATCACGGACAAAAAATAAAAATAACAAATAAACTGTTAGACTTATACATGATGACACCACTAAATCAACAAGATAACTACACTCTGAAAATGAATTCCATACATATAAACTAATTACTACCCAAAAAGAGCCAAAAAAATAATGCAGATGTTCTTTTTTAAAACAATTTATACGAATATCTTTTTTCGCAATAAAAAACATTGATAAAGTCGTAGCTAATTCAGCTAACAGATAGGCAATAGAGGTACCCACATACGAATAATATGGGACTAAAACGAAATTAAAAATTAAATTAACAATAGCTCCTATTAAAGTACACTTGATTACATCGTTAATACGCCCCATAGGATATAATATCTGCATTCCTAAAACATTGGATACGCCAACGATAAAAATAACAGGCGAAATTATCTGAAAAGGCAATATGGATTCAAAAAATTTATCACTACACAACCACAAAATCAGCATTGGTGCTATACTGATTAATAAAACAGTCAAAGGCATAGTAATTGCTAAAGTAAAATCATAAGATTTTTGAGCCAATTGAGTAAACTCGGTTTGCTTGTTTTGTGACAATAAATTTGATGTTCTTGGCATCATTACTGTTCCCAAAGAAGTAGTTATCTGAATCATCACAAAAATTATTTTAGTACTAGTCGTAAAATATCCAACAGCAGCAACATCTTTCATAAAACCAAGAATTATTGGATTAAGTTGTAAATAACTACTTGTAATAAAAGTAAATGAAAAGACTTTCAGAGACGGTAGAAAATGTTGAAAAATATTTAGCCGAGAAATCATGCTACGCTCAAAATATAAATATTTTTTTAACCTAATAAAATTAAATATATTACCACCTACCGCACCTATCACACTATAACATCCAAAATATAGTAAATCAGACTCACTTTTTACAAATATAAAAAGCATACCAATAGCTATCACCCTAACAACTATTCCTCTTATTGTAATATATTTAAATTCTTCTATTCCATTATAAAACCATTCACAACCTATAGTTGTAAAAAATAAACTTAAACTAAGAAGTAAAAATAATGGAATATTTATTTGAATTGAAGAAACAAAAAGGCATAAGGCAAATACAACAATATATCCCAAAAAAGTCAAAATACAATGCAATATAAAGATTTCTATTGTAGTACTTGACATTAATTCTACATTATTTTTTTTTCTTGCAATCTCCCGTATAGCATACATTGGAATTCCCAAAGATGTAAACAAAATAATATAGTTTATAATAGAATTATAAAAATTAACTTGTCCAATACTCTCTGGAGTCAAGATTTCACAAATGTATGGAAAAGTTAGCAACGGAAATAGCATTTGACTTCCTGTATTCAACAAAGTTAATATATAATTAGTTTTAACGGATCTTAACATAATAACTTGTAAAGATATTTTAGTTGAACGTTCTTATTTCGAAAATTTTATAAAGAAATTTAAGACATACAAAGAATTTATTCGTATAAATACCATTTTCTAAACACGCACGCACATCTTCTTTAATCAAGACTAATTTGCTTTTTAAATTTTTGGTACTTACACCACCAACTCTCATTGTCACAAAATCTAAATTGAGATATTTGTAACTTATATTATGTTTTCGAAACAACCTGACCATCATTTCAAAATCACTCCCTATCTTATAATCCAACCTATACCCACCTACTTCAGACATAACTTGCTTTTTTATATAAAAAGAAGGATGAGCCGGCATGAAACCAAATCGTAACCAAAAAGGACGAAACCTTTTAGATGAATAATAACGAACGACTTTATTACTATTTTTATTATCTACAAAATGAATATCCCCATATACAGCATCAACATGATACTTTGTAAAAGTATTACATACCTTTTCTATTACACGATCATCTGTAAAATAATCATCAGAATTTAGAATACCGACAACATCACCTGTCGCCATACGAATACCTTTATTCATTGCATCATATATTCCATGGTCTTTCTCAGAGATCCACTTCATTCGATTACAAAACTTATTTTCAAAGCTAAGAATAATGTCCAATGTACCATCTGTAGATCCACCATCCACAATAATATATTCAATATTTGGATAAGTTTGATTTAAAACCGAAACAATAGTATCAGGTAAAGTTCTTACACTATTATACGCTACAGTTATTATAGAGACTTTCATAAATAATAAATTTAAAGAACATATATTCGTATTTTTAACCGTGTTACTATAAATAAAACGCATTTATTTTTTTTTTATTATTTTAAATACAATAATTTGGCTAGAAACAAGTTTTTAAATAAAAGTAATAGAAAACACTTGTATGACCTTATACATCACATTAATAATAGGAGCTTTTCTACTAAGCGCCATATGCGGATTCATCGCAATACCTGAAATACTAAACTATTGTAAAGACAAAAACTTATACGATATACCAGATTCTCGCAAGGTACACAAGAACTTAGTACCTCGCTTGGGAGGCATTTCCTTTATGCCTAGTATGCTTTTATCATTCATTATTGCTCTGTTTGTTTTTAACAGTCAGTTTGGAAAAGGAACGATTCAGATTAGTCTTTGGTCGATTTACTTTTTAATCGGTCTACTTTTGATTTATTCTGTAGGTATCGTGGACGATCTCATAGGATTGAGTGCAAATATCAAATTCGTCGTGCAAATCATTTCGGCAAGCCTACTACCACTGGCTGGCCTATATATCAATAATATGTATGGTCTCTTTGGTATCCATGAGATTTCCTATTGGGTGGGGGTGCCTCTAACCATCTTTATCATTGTTTTCATCTGTAATTCCATGAACCTTATTGATGGTATCGACGGATTATGTGCTGGTCTTTCAGAAATTGCTTTGGGCGGATTCTTGCTAACCTTCATGGAAGAGGGACTCGCTGTATATTGTATTCTGATAGCTGGTCTTATGGGGGTATTAGTTCCTTACTTGTACTTTAATTTGTTTGGCAAAAGCAAAAACAATCGGAAAATTTTTATGGGGGATAGTGGCAGTTTAACTTTAGGGTTTATCCTTAGTTTCCTCTTTGTTAAACTCTCTATGGACAATCGATTGGTAATGGCCTTTGAACCAACACGCATGAATATAGCCGTTTCCCTATTGTTGATACCTACTTTTGACGTCGCTCGTATTATTATATACCGACTTCGCTATCATCGGCCAATCTTTGATGCTGATAAGAACCATATTCATCACAGATTAATGAATATCGGGTTGACGATGCACCAGGCTCTCATCACTATTCTTGGCCTTGCCTTAGCTTTTATCGCTATTAACATGCTTCTATTCCCTATTATCGGGTTTACTTACGTCTTTTTAACAGATATTGCTCTTTATACGGGGCTACATTTGATCATTGGAGCTGTTTATCAGCATAAATTGAAGGAGGAATGCGCTATATGAAACGTGCTATAGATTGCATTTTGGCCATAATATGCCTCGTATTATTTTCACCCCTACTTACTGTTATTGCTCTTGCCATTCGCATGGAGGACGGGCTTCCCGTAATCTATAGCCAAGAAAGAATTGGTTTACATGGTGAACCTTTCATGATTTATAAATTTAGAAGTATGCGAATGGATGCAGAAGAACATGGAGAACCTCAATTACTGGATATCGAAGGCGATCCACGCCTAACTCATGTGGGCAAATTCCTGAGAAATCACCATTTGGATGAACTTCCTCAATTGTGGAATGTAATAAAAGGTGACATGGCCTTTATCGGACCTAGACCGGAACGAAAATACTATATTAATCAAATCTTAGAAAGAGATGCCCGATATACTCAATTGTACAAGATACGACCAGGAGTAACTTCTTATGCTACTTTGTATAATGGATATACAGATACCATAGAAAAAATGCTTAGAAGACTTGAACTAGATCTGTACTATCTGGAACATCACTGCTGGTGGTTCGATTGCAAGATATTGCTCAAGACCTTTACCAATATCATTAGTGGAAAAAAATTCTAGCGATAACTAGAAATTAGTAAAATATAGTTTCAATTCTTTTGAGCGTAATATCATTTTAGAACCACATAGAGCCTCTACTGCAAAGTTCTCTTCTAAATTCTGAATACCATAAGGGCGTAGTATCTCAGGATCATCAACAGGTATATCACCACCATCCTCCTTATCCTGGTGCCAATGATTGATATAAGGTGAAGAGAGTTTCAAACTATCGCCGGTATATGTAAATCGAAAATAAAAACTGAAATCACTTCCTTGAAGCGCAATGAGCTTATGCTCCACGCCCCAAAACAGTTTTTGGTCGCTTAAATCGTGATGCCCACCTGTGGCAAGAGTATCTATTGCTTCTAAATGCCAAAAACCATCTAAATCATCATTATCACTCGTTTCTAATGTGCATGAGGAGCAGATGACTGCACTCATCATTAGAAATAAAAATCCGGTCAAATTATATTTTATACGTTTCACGATTACTGACGCTTTTTAAAATGTAAAACTCCTGTTTTAGTTACCGTTAACTGAAAGCCTGTATTTTCACCTAAAATACTGCCAAAATCCATACCATAGGCTCCCTTGAGATGCCAATTATGATTGAAATGATAGGTAGCTTCAAGCATAGTGCTCACATTATGACGTTTACGGGTATATGGGTCACTATAAGTACCAAAACCTTCTTGAAATGTTGCTAATAAGCGATAATCTAATCGCTCACTTGGCTTACCATTGATTCCCAAATGTAAAGCCCAAAAACGATTGTTCTCTACACGAATACTCCCGTCTGTATTATAAAGTGGTGATCGATACAAAGGATTGCCCATCACTTGCCCCCAATGTTGCCATCCGGAATAGAAACTGTGATTGTAATAATCGTCTTGACCTGCTAAATGATCTGCTATGTTATAGGTTCGATCATGATTATATGGTCCACTCTGATATTTGGTATAAATATATTCGAAAACAAGTCCTCGAAGCCAAGTTCCAAATTTAAATTGAAGTTCGGTACCCAGCATCATATCTTTGAGCTTATAAAGATAGAAGCGTGAATGCTGCTTTTCCATATAGTCTGGACCATCACCATATCCATCATAATCAAGAAGAAACATCTGGGAATGATCTTCAAAAAAATGATCGGCATATAAAGACCACATCCAAGAATCAGAATCGTACATCAAACGAGCTACCCAACTGCCTAACTGATTACCTTCTACATTACCATACTCTCCATCTGCGGCATCCTGCCCCCCCGGCACAAAAGCATGCCAAAAATCTCTTAACCCATGAGGAGCTGTTACTGGTGCTGAACTGTACGAATTATTAGCATTATAACAATTTCCACCAAACTGGGCAGCCATTTCCAATCCTATTTCAAATGACCAAGGACAAAAACGCTCAGGACTGCCTATTTTCAAATAACCTGCTTTACTATGATAATAGGCTCCTGTAGCATAATGATAAGAACTTGTAGAAAATTCTTGCTGCCAATTGCTATCCGTGAATTTACCATAAGCGATATGTCCCTTGATATGAAACCATCGGCCTAAAGCTGGAATTGTCCAATACTCTGGCAGGGCTAACCTTACTTGTGGCACTGGGCGAGCATTAATACCTAATGTCTGCGATCCACTGCTCAGACTATTATTCTTCAACTCCATAGGATACTCTTTGGCACCAACTGTAAGTGTACCATGAAGCCAGCGAGCCTCAACATAAGCCTGCTGAAGAACAAATTTACTGGTATAATGTATGGGTACTGCCACATCGACCCCATATCCTATACCCCACCGGCGAGCAGAATCAGTTTGAAGTGGTCGAGTAAGACTTCCACGTAAATAGCCATTATTTTTATCTAATGAGCTTAGTCCATATTTATTAGCATTTAGCCATAATGGTGTTTCGTGATTTGAAAAGGAGCTCTGCATCTCGAGCTTATAAGTAATGTTCTGATTTAACTGCAATGCTTCTCTATCAGTCCCCTCCTGCCAAGCATATTGAGCATATAACGGAAACGGGCTACTAATACTTGCAATAAGGATAGCGTATCCTATTTTCATTTTTACCTCTTTATAATTTCCTTTTTATAATATATAACGATTATTATTCGTTATTATTTTAAAGACATAGGGATTTTCCCTTATCGATTTAGGGATATTCCCCCCATAATACTAAACAGACTGCATATCTTTGCATCAGGATAAAATAATAGAAACAATTAAATCTCACGAATATGAAAAAGATGATTATAGCCTTGATAGCACTGTTGACCATAACAGTTTCTGCTAGCGCCATGAGTTACAATCAGGCACGTGACGAAGCATTATTCTTAACTGATAAGATGGCATATGAACTTAATCTGACTGATGAGCAGTACGAAGCTGCCTATGAAATCAATCTGGATTATCTGATGAGCATCGATAGCTACGACAATCTCTTTGGTGTATATTGGAATCAGCGAAATTTAGATTTGCAATATGTATTACTCGACTGGCAGTATCGCGCTTTCCTCAATTGCCTATACTTCTATCGCCCTATTTATTGGGATGGCGGTTATTGGCACTTCAGAATTTACGCACGATATCCACATCGTAACTACTTCTACTTTGGTCGTCCAAGAGTCTATATCGTTTATCGAGGTGGACACAGTTGGCGACATAATGGAGGACGTTCTTGGTATGCTAACCGTACCTGGAGACATCACAACAGAGTCACTCATGTTGGCATGAGGGATGGATGGAATAATGGTAAATATGGACGTGGACAACACTTTGACACACGTGACCATATCAGTACGAATCGTAATAATAGAAGTAATGCAAACCGTTCGTTCGGTGGATTAACAAGCCGGAGTAATCCGTCTTTAGATAACAGAAATGGACGATTTGGCAATCGTGAAAGTAGCACAAGGTCTACTGTTACTAGAGGTATCGAGCGCAATACTAACCGTAATTATGGAAACTTTAGTAACCGCTCTAATGAAAATCGTTCTAATGCAAATCGCTCCTTTGGTGGTTCTACGGTAAGAAACGGTTCATTCGGAGGAAGTAGAGTTAACAGCAATATCGGTAGTAGTCGCTCTTCTAGCGAAAGTTCAAGCAAGGGTCACACTGAAAGATCAAGCTTGGGCGGCGGACACAGATAAGATATAAGGTTAAAAAGACTAAATAGGATAATTGAAGAAGACATCTTGCAGATTAAATTCAGCAAGGTGTCTTCTTGATTAATAAGCCAATGCTATAAAATGAGAATACGTACTTCTGCATTGGTCATCGGTTTAATTTCATTCATCGGTTTTTTGTAGTAGACGCTTTGAATAGCTTTGTTGATAATGCCATGGCCTACAGCTAACACGACTTTATCAGGATAAGTTGTTTTAATATAGGTCAGAAAATTGGTAGCTCGAGATTTCAGACGGGGTATACTTTCTATATCCTCTGGCCATTCCTCTGGTTTGACATTTTGCAAATTAGGAATGTACTTACCCGTGAAACTTCCCCAATCTCGTTCACGCAATAGTGGTATCTGCTCTACCTGAGCATGGTGAGGAGCTGCTATGATTTCACACGTTTGCACAGAGCGATGTAAGTCACTAGAGACAAATACGTCGATTTCCTTGTCTGCCATCTGATGGCTCACAGATTCAGCCTGAGCTATTCCATTTTCATTAAGTTCGCCTGGGGTTTGCCCTTGCATAACATGGTTGGCATTGTCATAAGTCTCACCATGCCTTACTAGATATAATGTTGTCATAATTCGTTTAATATCTTAAATAATTTATTATCTTTGCAGAAAAATATATTTTCTATGAAAGCATTACAAAGTTCATATTTTCGAAGTATTTGTGCTATTATCGTGGGTATTCTGCTTATTCAATATCGCCAAGAAATGATGCACTGGCTCATGATAGCTATCGGTATTATCTTCCTCATCTCCGGTTTAATTTCGGTCGTTTCTTATTACAGCGCTATCAAACATCAAGATGAAGATATACAGGTATTCGACAGCAATGGCAATTTGATTATCAACAGAAAACCTACCTTTCCTATAGTAGGCATCGGCAGTCTCGTATTAGGTGGTATTCTCACGGTTATGCCTAGTACATTTATTATCGGACTGATGTACATTCTAGCATCTATTCTCATCTTAGGTGCCATTAACATGTTTGCCAACCTTGCTTCTGCCAATAAGTTCGCTCAAATCGGTCTTTTCTGGTGGATTATACCTAGCATCATTCTTCTAATAGGTATCTTTATTATGGTTAATCCGCTGGAATCTGCAGAGACTCCATTGGTAATCATCGGATGGAGTATGCTGCTTTATGGGGTTATCGAATGTATCAACGCCATCAAAATACATCAGATAAAGAGAACTTTTGCAAATCAGCATGCAACACCAACCACGACATCTTCTGCTGAAGATACCCATACAAATTCTAACCGTGAGCAGAAGACCAACGAAGAACTATCAGAAAAAGATTTCGAGTAGATATAGAATTAACGTTATACCAACTCACCATTACAAAGAGCGCCCTCTTGTGTTGAGGGCGCTCTTCTTTTTTATATTGCAGGAACCAGTCCTTCGATATATTTACATAGTATACCTATACCTTTACTATTCTCACCTCCCTGAGGGATTATCAAATCGGCATAGCGCTTGGTTGGCTCAATAAACTGCTCATGCATCGGTTTGAGCACCTGTAAATAGCGTTCTACAACCATACTAACAGTGCGGCCACGATCTATCGTATCTCGCTGAATATTACGAATAAGGCGTTCATCAGGATCGCAATCTACAAATATCTTGAGATCCATGATTTCACGTAATTTCTTATTCAAAAGAGTCATAATACCTTCTATAATAATAACAGGCTTTGGCTCTACATGGATAGTTTCAGGAAGACGATTACACTGCAAATATGAATATGTAGGCTGCTCTATCGCATGTCCAAGACGGAGTTCATTGATTTGCTTGGTCAATAACTTCCAGTCGAAGGCATCTGGATGATCAAAATTAATAGCGTGACGCTCCTCTTCTGTCATATGTGTCGTATCATTGTAATACGAATCAAGTGGAACTACTGCTACATAATGTGGAGGCAAAGCCTCTACTATCTTTTTCACGACAGTAGTCTTGCCACTACCAGTTCCACCTGCAATTCCAATAATAGTTACATTATCTTCCATTCTCTATTTATTGATTATTTTTTTTGTGTTACTACAGCAGATCATCAAACATACGCTGATAATATTCTGCCTTTTTCTCGGTTGCCATCGGATAAGCCCTACTACTGCTTGGCATGCGATACAAACGCAGAGACCTACCTTCAAACTGAAATTCAACATAACTGCCCATTTTCATTTTCTTGGCAGCTGTTATACCATAATGTTCTGTAAATATTTGGGTTGCCAGCTGACCTGCTGTCAATACACCTCTACAATCGGGTAAAGCGCGAAGCATGCTGTCTAAATCAGCTGGCTCAACAATTTCCAAATCTTTATCGGATGCGGTTCCTTTAGTACGACGAATACGAAGAGCTGTATCAAAAATGGCAACTCGCTTCTCTTCAAGGAACGTTTTTATTTTTTCGAGCGCAAAACGCTTTTCACCTGGAACGATAAAATGCTGTTTGTCGTCAAAAAAACAAATGCCGAAGATTCGCCACATATCATTCATGAAGTTGGGATAATACCAATCCATACACCACCGCTTGGGTGAAGGTGGAAAAGTACCCAACATCAATAACCGAGCATTCTTAGGTAGCCACGGTTCAAAGGGATGGGTCTCTATCGGCATTTCTGTAGACATTACTTCTTCTCCTTCAAAAGATAGACTACTGTTGGGAGGTGATCGCTATAACCATTAAGCCAAACACCACCTGCTGTAGTACGCTTTGGCGAACCTTTATACTTTCCTTCTGTCTGGAACATATAATCACGACGGAAAATCTGATTCTTCCAATACTTTAGTGTAGAATAATCCTTGCTACCGTTCTGATTGATCAAAGTTGGGCTCAGAATAATCTGATCGAAAAGGTTCCAGGCACCTTGATAACTTAATGTACCAGTGCCAGACTGATGTACATTATACCAAGGATTGAACATCTCGTCAGCCTTTACCTTATTAATATTTTCCTTAGCAGCCAACTCTTTATACATGCTCGCATCTTCAGGATCATCATTCATATCGCCCATCACAATAACCTTGCAGGTAGGATCTTCACGAAGCAAAGAGTCTTTAACAACTTTTATCTGACGTGCACCACTCTCACGATAGAAACTGGCACTGAAACGACTTGGTAAATGACATACAATAATCGTAACATGCTCATTCGCCAAAGTTCCACTTACAGTAAGGAAGCCACGGGTGTAAAAGGCACTGTCTTTTTTTAATTCCTGAACATAAGGAACTAATTTTACATTTCTTACTTGAAATAACTGAGGATTATACAATAAGGCACAATCGATACCTCGACGATCTGGTCCCTCAATATGCACAAAGTTGAAACCACGCTTTGCCAAAGCTGGCTGAGCTACTAAATCTTTAAGTACATTATCGTTTTCTACTTCAGCAAGACCAATCGCAGCACACCCTACAGGAATTACATCTGTTCCCATTTCAGAAAGTACCTGAGCCATATTCTTCAATTTATTCGAATATTTAAGACCATTCCAGCCCTTGGCAGGTAAATACTCATAGTCATTCTTGCCTTCATCATGACAAGTATCAAACAAGTTTTCTTGATTATAGAAACCGATAGCATAACCTACAAACGATTTCTGAGCAGATACAGTGAGGCAGGCCATAAACCAAGCTGCCAACAAAAGAATATTCTTTTTCATTAATGCTAAAAATGTTTATCCAAAATTTTAACCTTACTAACTTCCTTAACTTACATATGATGAAAGTATTCTGCAAATATCGTGATTTAATTTGATATAAAAGCCAAAACAACTGAAAAATTTAACTAAAAACACTTCCTTTTTTAAAATATATTTCGTTACTTTGCACAGTAAAGTATAATTTTTATTAAATTTAGAATATGCAAAACAAGGTAAAGATTGCTGTGATGGCTCTCTGCTATACCCCTATTGCGCTTGCTCAAAACACTAATAATACTGAGCAAAAGCAAGCCCAGGGTCTAGATGAGCAGGCATTCACTTTCACCGAAGCACAATTGGGAGAGGACGAGAATATGTCACAAAACGTGACCATTCTAAATTCCAGCACTAATCTATTCGCATCTCAGGCTGGTTATTTGTTTTCTCCTATGCGTTATCGCTATCGTGCTTTAAACCAGAAGTACAATCAGGTTTATGCGAACGGTGCTCCATTAAACGACATGGAATCAGGACAATTCAGATTCTCTAATGTGGGTGGTTTAAATCGCTTCACTCGCAATGTAGAATTTGCTCTTCCATTTGAAAGCAACAATTTTGGTCTTAACAGTCTAGCTGGAAGTAATAATTATGACTTCCGTGCTGGTGCTATGCAAGAAGGTCACTTTGTTTCGATTGCTGCTGCTAATCGCAACTATACGGCGCGTGGCATGTATACTTATGCTTCTGGTTTCAACCCTAGAGGTTGGGCTTTTGCCGGAGGTGTAACCTATCGCTGGGCTAAACAGGGCTATGTAGAGGGTACGTTCTACAACTCACTTTCTTATTTCTTTGGAGTTCAGAAAATGTGGAAGAATGGTCATAGCCTTTCTTTTTCTACTTGGGGTAATCCTACCGAGCGCGCTTCACAGGGGGCTTCTACTGACGAAATGTATTGGCTCGCTAATGACAATCAGTACAACCCTTACTGGGGCTATCAGAACGGACATAAACGTAATTCTCGCGTTATCAACGATTTCGCTCCTTCTGCTATTCTTACTTGGGACTGGAACATTGACAACAATACCAAACTGGTAACAAGTCTCTTTGGTAAATATAGCATGTATAAGGGTACACGCTTGAATTACAATAATAGTGAAAATCCACAGCCTGACTATTGGAAAGCTCTTCCTTCTAGTTATTATGATGTATGGGGAGGCAACAATATCGGCAATGATTATAACCAGTGGCTTTCTGCGTACAACTTCTTTACGTTGTCAAAGGCTAATCGTCAAATCAACTGGGATAAATTATACTATGCTAACCAGTCTGCAGCTGCTACTGGTCAGGATGCTTTGTATTATGTGGAGGCAAAACATAATGATGCCTTCAATATGACCTTGGCATCTACTCTTACCAAACATGATACCAAGCACTCTGTATGGAATTTGGGTATTATCGGACAGACCAATAATGATCGCCATTACAAAACAATGGACGATCTTCTCGGTGCAACGTCATTCCACAATGTAAACAGCTATGCGTTAGGTAACTACTCAGCTCTAAGCGATCAATATCAATACGACTTGAACACTATGGGTGCAGATCGTAAGGGCGCTTTAGTACAGGAAGGTGATGTTTTCTGTTACGATTACAGAATCTACAACAACAAAGCAACTCTTTGGAGCAGTTATACTTCTAATGTAGGTCGAGTACAGTTGATGGTTTCTGGCAAAACAAGTTTCCAGACCATGCAGCGCAACGGTGCGATGCGTAACGGTATGTTTGCCGATAACTCATACGGTAAAAGTGGTGTAGCTCGCTTCTGGGAAGGCGGCGGTAAAGGTCGTATCACTTATGATGCAGGTAAAGGCCACGTTCTTGCTTTGGGCATAGGCTACGAGTGGAACGCTCCTACAGCAAACACCGCTTTCGCTGCTCCTGAAATGAATAATGACTTCGTAAACAACTTGAAAGACGAGCATGTATTCAGCAGCGAATTTAGTTATCAGTATAAGGGCAGTTGGTTGCAGGCTAATATTAATGGCTATTACAACCGTCTTGACCACGTAACTGAATGGCAGAATTTCTACTACGATGATATCAATTCATTCTCATATCTTTCTATGACTGGTATCGAGAAAGAATATTATGGTGTAGAACTCGGTTTGAAAGTAAAACTAACTTCATTCCTTGATTTGAAGGGATTAGGTACTATAAGTGAGGCTAAGTATATCAATAATGCCAATGGTATTTACTTAAACTCTATCGAGGGTAAATACGTTACTGAGACTGTATACAACAAGGGTTATCGCGATAACGGTACTCCTCTTACTATGGGTAGCGCAGGTTTGAGCTTCCACCAGAATGGCTGGTATATCGACCTTAATGCCAACTGGTATGATGCCATCTACTTGTCTTATGCGCCAAATATGCTTTATGGTGGCACGATGTCTAAGATGGGGTATGTCGATAATGATGGTAACTACATAATACCTGAACAGTACAGAGGTCATGGTGGTTGGATGGTTGACGGAAGTATCGGCAAGAGCATCCGACTGAAGAAGGGTTCATTGAACTTTAATCTGATGGTCAACAACATCCTGAACAATACTCACCTTGTAACAGGTGGTTATGTACAGAGCCGAAGCGACTACACCATTAATACTACTACCAATACTACCAAAGCTCGCGTTTACAGCTTCTCTAAGAACCCTAAGAAGTTCTATGCATGGGGTACTAATGGTATGTTCCAGATATCTTATAGATTCTAAAAAAGACTACAATGAAAAAATTAAAATATTTAGCATTGGCGCTCGCAGGGGTTATCTTTGCTTCGTGTATGGGAAGCAGCTATGCAGACCCTACCTTGGATGAATCACCTTATGGCGATAATAGCATTGAGACGACTAATCTAGTTACAATTGCTCAACTGAAAGCCAAATATAAGAATAAGATTACCAGTAATTCATATACCACGATTTCTGAAGATATGCAAATCAAAGGTATTGTAACGGGTAATGACCGTGGTGGTAATATCTATCAGGAGATTTCTATCCAGGACGAAACTGGCGCTCTTCTCGTATGTGTTTCAGCTAGTGGTCTCTATGGCTACTTACCTGAAGGCCAGGAAGTCATCATCGACTTAAAAGATTTAATTATCGGTGGTTATGGTGGTCAGGCTGAAGTTGGTGGTATTTATACTAATACGAACACTGGCGCCAAAGGCGTAGGTCGTATGGACCGCTATACCTGGGAACAGCACTACAAGCTTGTAGGTGAACCTGATACTACCAAACTGAACAGTCTGAAAGAAGATTTTGATGTTTCAAAGTTATCTGATGCATCCTATATTTTCGACAATGCAGGAAAGTTGATGACGATCAAGGGCGTTACTTTCAAGGATGCTAACGGAAAGAATGTTTATGCTCCAAACGATGGTAGTGTATCACTGACATCAAACTGTGCTAACCGTGCGTTTACAGGATACAACTCTAGTAATTTGTGTTTACGCACCAGTACTTATGCAGACTTTGCGAACGATATCATCAAATCTGGAACATGTGATGTAACTGGTATCTTCACCATTTACAACTCAACTTGGCAGATTCTTGCTCGCGACCTAAATGATATTAAATAACAGATTAGAAAAAAAAGAAATCAAATATGAAAAAATTAGTTTATTCAGCAATAGCATTAGCTGTTAGCGTACTTTCTCTCACTAGTTGTGAAGATGTACCAGCTCCTTATACATTGCCAACTGCCAGCGAAAATACTGAGATTAAAGTAGCACCTAAGGGTTCTGGTACTGCAGAAGATCCATTCAATGTTGTCGCTCTCGATAGCTTAATGGATAATGAATTCGATGCAAACGCTACTTACTATGTAAAGGGTGTCGTATCTCAAGTAGGTACTTTTAATGAGTCTTATGGTAATATCACCTATTATATTAAAGATGAAGAGGCCTCAACTACATTCTATGTTTATCGCGGTCTTGGCCTTGGCGGTGCGAAATTTACTTCAGAAAGTGATATTGCAATTGGAGATTCTGTAGTAGTTGCAGGTAACGTTACTATTTACAATGGTACAAAAGAATTTGTCACAAACAAGAGCCATATCGTATACTTAAACGGTAAGACTGCTTCTAATAGTGGTACATCAACAGAGGCTTCTGGTACTGGTACAGAAACAGACCCTTATAATGTAGCAGCCGTTCTCAAACTCTACGAAAATAATAGCTACGATGCCAACAAAGAAGTTTACGTAAAGGGTATTGTGGCTAAAGTTGGCAGCATCGATACTGTAAGCAATGGTAATGCTACTTACTACATTTCTGATGACGGTACTTCTACTAACGACTTTGAGATTTACCGTGGTTACTACTTGAATGGTGACAAGTTCACATCAAAAAACCAGTTGAAAGTTGGTCAGACTGTAGTAGTTTGTGGTAAACTGACATTGTATAATACTACTAAAGAAATGGCTAAGGGTAGCAAGTTGATCTCTATCGAAGGTGAAGGTACAACTTCAGGCTCTGACGAAACAACTACTGGAGAAAACATTACTATTTCTGGTACAACAGTTAACTTAATCAACAATGCTGTAACAGCAGGCACAACTAGCACTACTATCGATTTAAGTACACTTGGCTTGACAAACGCAGCAGAAGTAACTACTGTAACAATGCCTGACGAATCAACTATTACTTTCGATAAAGGTACAAACAGTAATGCTCCTAAATACTACACCGCAACTAAAGGTATTCGTGTATACGCCAACAATACTATTACCTTTACAGGTAAAGCTACTATCGCTAAAGTCGTATTTACTTGCGATTCATACAACGGTACAGATTATGTAGGTAACACCACCGCAACAGTTACATTCAGTGGCAATACAGCCGTTTACACCAACGCCAGTGAAAATGCAGGAGTACAACTCCGCGTTAAGACTATTACAATCTATTACGCAAACTAAAAAGGAAAATAATTCCTAAAATATTTGGCGAGTTGCAAAATTCTTCGTAATTTTGCAACTCGTTACGTATAGTGACATTATTATTAATAAACAAATATTTTAGATTAAAATGAAAAAAGGTATTCATCCAGCAGACTATCGTCCCGTCGTATTCAAGGATATGTCCAACGGCGATATGTTCCTTACATGTTCTACATGCAAGACTAATGACACTGTAGAATTTGAAGGCGAAACTTACCCAGTGGTTAAGGTCGAAATCTCAAGCTCTTCTCACCCATTCTATACAGGTAAGAGCAAGCTTGTTGATACAGCAGGTCGTGTTGACCGCTTCATGAACCGTTACGGTAAGCTGAAGAAGTAAATATATCCTTTATAAGTATATATTAAGTCAAGAGGGTACGTTCGAGCGTAGTTGCATATGCGGTCGGTCGTACCCTTTATCATTCTAAACGAAATCTCAATAGGTAATTCTATATAACTAAACTTCACTTATGCACACAATTAAATCTTTATTTTTAGCCATGGGCATATTAGCCCTTGTTGCTTGCGGCAGTAGTAATGACGATAATTCAACATCTACAACTGGGTCTTCCGCTTCTAATGTAAATGCCAACATACCAACAGCAAGCATGAAATACATTGGCGATTTGGAGTTTCCGAAGGTAAAAGGAGGTAATAGCATTATCATCAGCCACCTTGATGGCGATTCTCTCAACTACTCCATAGAATGGGACACCGAAAAGAAATCTAACCGATGGTCTTGCTATAAAATGTATTGGAGTAACCGACTCTCACGTACCACACGCTATTATGGTAGCCCACAGTATCCATCCGATCCTGATATGAACAGTAGCTATCAATATAGCGTTGATAACGATCCGTTTTGGAATACTGGGTATGACCATGGCCATCTTTGTCCCTCTGCTGATCGTTTGAATTCAGCAAATTCCAACTATCAAACCTTCTATCTTACCAACATGCAGCCACAAGCTAACTCGTTCAACGCTGGTATTTGGAGTGATATGGAAAGCTTAATTCGTTCATGGATTACAGTTAATTCCAGTCATTCTGATACGTTATATGTTTGCAAAGGTGGTACTATTGACAAGTCAACAGATATATTCACGACGACAAGCAAAGGGCTTCTTGTGCCAAGATATTATTTTTCTGCAGTATTGATGAAGAACTCTTCTGGCTATAAAGCTATTGGCTTTTGGTTCGACCAAACTGTTTCAGCATCTAAGCAGGGAACTCTTGCAAGCCATGTCGTAAATATCGATACTCTGGAAGAAAAAACCGGCATAGACTTCTTCTGTAACTTGCCTGATGACACAGAAGAACATGTAGAATCTCTTGCTGTAGAGAATATTCTAAGAGCCTGGAAACTTAACTGATAAGTATATATCGACTCAAGACACCATACGAAGAAAAAAGGGCAACCTCACGGCTGCCCTTTTGTTACTCTCTAACTTGAATAAATACTACTTTAAAAATTAATTCCTTAAATTGTCATTACTACTTCTTGAATTTTATGCCCTTACGAGCATTCTTTTCTTTTTATACTTGTGCCAATTTTACACAAAAGGCATGCAGTAATACTCGCTTTACTTCTCTAACTTAACACGTTTCTGCAATAATATATCTCGTTTTTTGACCCTAATATTTTTATTTCGTTTTGCTCATGGCGACACCCTTTACCATTACAGTATTGGCTTTTCCACCATAGCTACGTCCATTTCCCTGACGATTACTCTTAGCATGAGCACTCTGATAGGTTAAATCAAACTCATCATACTCTTGTACCCCTTTGATAGCAGTCATCGTTCCCCAGAACCGACTTCTATCCAACCTGAAGTCATCATAATATATCACCATGCTGACATGATCTGCAAAGTCTATATAAACATGACCATCTTGGTTAATATACCATGTAAACTTACGCGTTTTATAAGGCTCCTCTGCTAAAGTAAAAGTATACTCAGTACCTATACCCGAAGCCTGATTCTTGCTACGCTGAAAAGTATAATCTACATAGAAGCTATCAGCATAAGCAATACCACCCTCTGTATATTTAGCAATTAATGTACCCGACCACTGACCTTCAATATATTCAGCCATCGCTAACATATCATCAGAGACATCGTCATCATCATAATAATACCCATGACAATTTCCTGGATACCATTCATCAGTATAATTATCACAGCCTACTATTGTTAGTGCCAACAGCCCTAAAACAACCCATACTCGATATGATTTCAACTGTTTCATAACTAATGCTTACTAAATGTTTCTTTTAACGAGAACAAAGATACGATAAAGTTTCCACCTATATGGGGGAAATTTCCCTACCACTTTGGGGGAAATCCCTATTTGTAATAGGAATGCCCCCAGCTAAAATTCGTAATTACTTGCTTTTCAGCGCATTAAGTGAATCCTTATCAAAAAAGAGTTTTCCCTTTTTCATTGGAACACCTTCTTCTGAACCAGCTCTGGTACGATTTGATTTTGCCCTATTATAATAGGTATCATAATAGTCGTCATAATAAGAATTAAAATCTCTGTCAGACATGAAACTCAAGTTGAAATAGATATCTCTATGGGTACCATCATCGATATAACCTTCGAAATGATAATCATCCAGAGTATAATCATAGATTATCGCTCTCGTTCCATCTTCATAATAAAGGTAGGCTGTCTGATTGCGAACTTCCCAATCAAATCGCCCATACCCCCGTCGATTACCGATTACGTCAATTTCTACTCCAGTGCCCTTCGTTGCTGTCTGACGATCGAACCGGAAAATCGTAAGATATTGATCATTACCTACAGGATAGCCCAAGTCATCATAATAGGTACTTTGAAGGGTTCCACCCCAGATACCCTGCAATGTGTCAGACATAGCCATATCCTCCATTCTATCACAAGAAGTAAATACCAATGCACTTAACATAACCAGTGCAATACTGAATATAGAAGTAAACTTTTTCATAATTTCATCCCTTTATTTATGATTCATTTTTATAACACAAAGGTACATAAATAAAACGATTGGTAAAAAGAAAATCCCCATTCTTGAAAAGGAATTTACGATACGAGAATAGGGAATTCCCTACGATCCATTTTTTTTATAATTTCTGAACTTTTGTTATCGCTAATCAGAAAATAATGCTATCTTTGCAATTACATTTACTCAAATCGAATCTAAATATATTTTATACAAGAAAATGAGAACAGTTTACGAATTCTCTGTTAAAGACAGAAAAGGTAAAGATGTATCACTCAAAGAGTACGCTAATGAAGTGCTTTTAATCGTCAACACAGCAACAAAATGCGGTTTTACACCTCAGTACGAAGAACTCGAAAAGCTTTATGAGAAATACCATGCTCAAGGTTTTGAAATCCTTGATTTTCCATGTAACCAATTTGGACAGCAAGCTCCTGGTACAGACGAAAGTATTCACAAATTCTGCAAATTGACTTACGGTACAGAATTTCCTCGTTTCAAGAAGATTAAAGTGAATGGCGATGATGCTGCTCCGCTTTATAAGTTTCTTACAGAAACCAAGGGTTTTGCTGGTTGGGACGAAAGTCATCCTATCTACCCTATTCTCGACAAGATGCTGACTGAATCTGATCCTAATTATAAAGAGAATCCTTCTATCAAATGGAATTTCACCAAGTTCCTCACCAATAAGAAAGGTCAGGTTGTCGCTCGATTCGAACCTACAGAAAGTATTGACAACATCGCAAAACAGATAGAAGAACTGCTTACTGCATAAGTATCAGATACAATAAAAAATGAATCGCCGAATAGAATGCTAATTATCTATTCGGCGATTTTCATATCTGACTTTTGAAGCAGAGTTACTTTTTCGCATCCGCTTGATCAATACTTTCCAACAATCCTGTGGCTTGACCTATGCTATTTACCTTATCAATCATCATCATGCGCTTACCTTTTATCTCCTTGAAGTGACACTTTCTTGGATTAGAAGCTACATAATTGAGTACTCGATCAAAACTCATACTCTTGTAGTAAGCACTTTGCGTATTCGAAACAAACTGTAATTGCATCATACCCTGTTTTAGGATAATTTTCTCGCATCCTAAGTGCTTACCAAGTCTACGCAAACGTACCACTTGCATGAGCTCTTCACCTTCATGAGGAACAGGACCGAAACGGTCTATTAAGCGCTTCTTATATTCTTCCAAAGCCAGATCATCCTCTATCCTATCCAGTTCACGATACAAGAGCATACGTTCACTACTTCCTGGAACATAATTATCAGGGAAATACATTTCCAAATCACTTTCCAATGCACAGTCGTCTACGAAATCATCTCCCGATATCTTATCATTGCCACCTGCTATCTCATCAGAATACAGGTCCTGAAATTCATCATTCTTCAACTCTGTAATAGCCTGGTTCAAAATCTTCTGATAGGTTTCATAACCTAAATCAGCCATAAATCCACTTTGCTCAGAACCTAACAAATTACCTGCACCACGGATATCAAGATCTTGCATAGCTAAATTGAAACCACTACCTAATTCAGAGAATGTTTCCAGTGCCTCCAATCGACGACGAGCATCTACACTCAGTACACTCTTAGGTGGGGCGAGCAGATAACAGAAAGCTTTTCGGTTACTTCTACCTACACGACCTCTCATCTGATGCAAATCAGATAAACCGAAATGATGAGCCTCATTAATGATAATCGTATTGGCATTGGAAATATCGATACCGTTAGCCACGATAGTGGTTGAAAGCAAAACATCATAATCATAATTCATGAAACCCATCAAGATTTCCTCCAGTTCATCGGGTTTCATTTGTCCATGACCTATTGCTATTCGAGCATCTGGCACATATTTATGGATAAGATTGGCTATTTCCTGCAAATTGCTGATACGATTATTAACGAAATAGACCTGTCCATTTCTACTCATTTCGAAATTGATAGCATCTGCTATAACCTCATGACCATAAGTCGTCAATTCGGTATGAATAGGATATCGGTTTGGTGGTGGAGTGCGCATGATGCTCATATCGCGAGCCCCCATCAATGAGAACTGCAACGTACGAGGTATTGGAGTCGCCGACATCGTCAACGTATCAACATTCGTTTTGATCTTACGAAGTTTTTCTTTTGTTGATACACCAAACTTCTGTTCTTCATCGATAATTAACAGTCCTAAATCGTGCCACTTAACATTCTTACCTATCAGTTTATGAGTACCGATGATAATATCAACCTTACCCGACTCCAGATTTTCCAGAACAGTCTTGGTAGCTTTCGTAGACCGTGCTCTTGAAAGATACTCAATGGTAACCGGAAAACCTTCCAAACGCTTTTTAAACGACTGATAATGCTGATAAGCCAATACTGTAGTAGGAACCAACACAGCTACCTGCTTACCATCGCACGCAGCCTTGAAAGCTGCTCGCATAGCAACTTCAGTCTTACCAAAACCGACATCGCCACAGACAAGTCTGTCCATCGGACGATCCTTTTCCATATCAGCCTTTACTTCTTGCGTGGCCTTAGACTGGTCTGGCGTATCCTCATAAAGGAAACTCGCCTCCAACTCATGTTGCATATAGCCATCCTTAGAATAAGCAAAGCCTTTTTCACGTTTACGCTTAGCATAGAGTTTGATAAGGTCTCGGGCAATATCCTTGATCTTCTTCTTTGCCTTCTCCTTCATCCTATCCCAAGCACCTGTTCCGAGGGTTGAAAGACGTGGCGGCTCACCCGTTTCACTACTTCGATACTTGCTTATTTTGTATAGACTATGAATAGAGACATCTACTTTATCATTATTCTTGTAGATAATACGAATCATCTCCTGATAGCTATTACCTACCGGAACGCGAACGAGACCGCCAAACTTACCTATACCCAAATCGACATGCACGATAAAGTCACCTGGCTCCATTTCCTGTAGTTCCTTCATCGTCAGGGCCATTTTACCGGCACGAGCAGCATCACTCCTAAGGTTATATTTATGGAAGCGATCGAAAATCTGATGGTCAGTAAAGAAACACATCTTTAGATCGTCATCAGCGAACCCCGAATGTATCGTCTTATCAACCGGTTCAAAGACAATACTCTTAGCTCGAGGATTATCCATATCTGCGAAAATATCCTTCAAACGCTGCGTCTGTTTGGCACTATCAGCGAGAATATAGATATGATATCCCTTAAGAATATAGTCTTCCAAATTTTGAACAAGCAGGTCAAAGTTTTTATGGGTCAAAAGTTGGGGGGTAGTATGAAACTGTAGAGTTGCTCTAGAAGATACTTCTTGAGCATCAGCATCCTGACGCCTCATTACCTCTGCTGCATTGGGCCCGAATTCTACACGCTGAAACGCTACGACATCTCTCAGGAAAGTACTAGCCGTGACCAGATTATTATCCTTTTGCATATCACGTATGATTTGGGCTTGTTCTTGTTCTGTTGCCCCCTCCATACGTTCTGTCATGGCCTGAGAAGAAAAACCTTCTTGATAAGTATTATCTATTGTATCATGCACATACGATAGATTTTTCATAACCAGAATACTATCCTCTGGAAGGAATTTGAGAAACGAGACTTTTTCCGTTTGCGATTGAGCTAGTTCCGGTACAATTTCGATTTCAGTTTTTCTGTCTTTAGACAACTGATCTTCCACCTCGAAAGTACGTATGGTATCTATTTCATTACCAAAGAAGTCTATACGAAATGGATACTCGCAACTATATGAATAGACATCTATAATACTGCCTCGCACAGCGAACTGGCCAGGCTCATATACATAATCATTTTCCTCAAATCCGAATGATCTCAATTGCTGCTCAAGCTCAGACAATACACACGTCTGCCCTGCTTTAAGTTTTATAATATGATCATCCAACCGCTTTTTAGAAACGACCAGTTCTGCTATTGCCTCTGGGTATGAAACGACAAACAAAGCATCAGCAGAAGAAGCACTTAACTTGGCGAGAACTTCCGTTCGCAAAATTTCATTACCGCTATCACGTTGTCCATATTTGACAGCACGACGATAACTTGAAGGAAAGAACAACACCTGCTCCTGCCCCATAATCTGAGTAAGATCGTGATAGAAATAACCAGCCTCATCATTATCATCAAGCACGAACACCACCGTACGCTTCAGTCTTGACGCAATTGATGAAAAAAGAAGCGGAACAGAAGAAGCAACAAGGCCCTCTAGAAAAAGTGACTTGATCGACTTCTTCTTAAATAAATCAACTAAGGCAGACGCCTGGGGCAGTCTGCCATAAAGTTTTTGTAATTCTTGTATTGACAAAATTATTCTTTAATTTTTGGATATTTACGGAACCATCCGTCAAGACGCAAACGCATTACTCCAAAGAAAGCCTCTCCAAAAATACCTCCACTCATCTTGCTGGTACCTTCTCGACGATTAACAAAGATAACAGGTACTTCCTTAATCTTGAAGCCAATCTTGTAGGATGTAAATTTCATTTCTATTTGGAATGCATAACCCTTAAAGCGAACGAGGTCTAAAGGTATAGTCTGCAATACTCTGCGCTTATAACATACAAATCCTGCGGTAGTATCATGCACCTTAAATCCTGTTACTATTTGTACATATCGACTCGCAAAATAGCTCATCAATACACGCCCGATAGGCCAGTTGACAACATTAACACCACTGACATAACGAGAGCCGACAGCTACATCATTACCGTCATCATGGCATGCAGCATACAGTCTTGGCAAGTCATGAGGATCATGGCTAAAATCGGCATCCATCTCGAAAACATATTCATATTTCCGCTCTAAAGCCCACTTAAAACCAGTAATATAAGCTGTACCCAAACCTAACTTACCACTTCTCTCAATGATAAATAATCTGTCGGCAAATTCCGTTTTCATCAAATGATGTACAATCTGTGCTGTTCCGTCAGGACTGCCATCATCTATAACCAAGATATGGAAAGGCTTATTCAGACCAAAAACAGCCCGAATAATTTTTTCTATATTTTCTTTCTCATTATAAGTTGGTATAATTACGATACTATCGCTTTCCATTTTTTCCCTATATAATTAATATAACCTATATATTTCGTTGAATGCAAAGATAAGTATTTTCCCTCAATTATTGATCGGGATTTTCAACAAATCCTTGATATTTAGGTTCAAGTGCTGACATAATAACCTCATAACTCTTATCCATCTGGTTTTTTATATTATCAGCTCCCTTTCCTATAGGCTCTATAGGTTCATGTATTGTCAGCTTCATCGGATGCCAGAAAACCCAAAAGAGATCTTTCATTCGGGGCTTAATATTGAAACTGCCATTAATAGTCAGTGGGCACACTGGAAGCTGAAGTTCATCAGCCAGCATAAAGGCTCCTCTTCGAAATACACCCATGTGTCCTGTAAAGGTTCTTGCCCCTTCAGGGAATACCACCAGCGACATGCCTTCTTTCAGAACTGACTCAGCCTGCTCATACGATTTTCTGATTTTCTTTGGACCACTCTTGTCCAAAAAGATATGATGAGCATACTCACAAGCCACACCGACCAATGGTATTTTACGAATAGCTTTTTTCATCATCCACTTGAAGTTTCGATTCAAAAAACCATAAATCAGGAATATGTCAAATGCACCTTGATGATTAGCTACAAAAACGTAACTTTGATTTTCGACAAGATGCTCTCTTCCTTCCACTTTTACCGGGATAAACAGTAATTTTACCACAAGCCAAGACCAAATTTTTCCTGGATAATATCCCCAAAAATGTCCATCACCCAACCAACATCCGATACACGTAGACAGAGATGTCAAGATACAGAGGACAAGAAAAATGGGTAGAAAAATGAATAACTGATAAAGCCGATATAAATATTTCATCATTAAGGAACTACTGATTATTATAAATTTGTTATACTACTTTTTCAATCTATGCAATGTGATTACTGCGATTTCAGGAGTCGTCCCTAAACGAATAGGTACAAGTCCTCCTAATCCTGCTGTCACATAAATATATTTACCTTCTAACTGATGCAAACCATAATCTTCCTTATAAGATAGCATCGTTGGACGCATTCCAAAAAGACTGATTTGACCGGCATGCGTGTGCCCACTAAGGGTAAGCTGCGGTACTGGTATACCCTGTCCATGAACCAAATGCTCTTCCCAATAGAGAGGATTATGCTGAAGGGTTATCACAAAAGCCTGTTGTGGAATTCCAGCATAAGTCTTTACTCGATTCACATAATTGGTAGTATCATCTGCTTCTTTTGCTTCCCACTCTTCACCTGCAATAAACAAGGAATCTTTTCCTCGCTTAATGATACGATGTTCATTGAGCAACAGATCCCACCCCAAACTTCTCTGCAAAGCTTCATGTTTCTGTACACGAGCATCCATCTCTTTACGAGGACCTCGCATATAGTCACTATAATCATGGTTTCCCATTATGCTCATCACTTTTGTATGTCCCCCATTGGTTAATTCTTTATACCAATCAGAGTGGTATGTAATTTCTTCTGGTGTTACATTCTGCAAGTCACCTGTAAATACTATAAGGTCTGCATGTTGAGCTTTAATACTGTCAATATCTCTACGCAAACAGTTATCCATATTGTGATTAAAAGTGCCCACGTGAGAATCGCTGAAATGAACAATCTTATACCCTTCAAACGATGCTGGTAATTGTTCAAAGTATAAATCGATATGTTTTACCTCCAAGCGACGAGGTCCTATTGTTAAGCCATATAGAAATGCTCCTGCAGCCACAACGGCCAGAACAGGTCCTATCAGATTACCACGATTCTTATGGGTATGGTGGAACTTACAATGCTGCCAACCCAAGAATGAGCAAACGGCCATAACAAACTTTGGCACAAGTAATATTCCAACAAGAAAAAGATAAACATTGAGCCAACGCACATCTTGAGGAGCAAAAGCTTTAATGCTCGCTAACCCTATCGTATAAGCTATCATCAGAATACCGGGCATCCACCACAATAATCTTTTCCATCCAGACATGCCTTTGCGATAACGCAAATAATGCATATCATAATATAAGTCTGAGAAGACTATCATTAGAAGTATCGGTATAAATATTTTAGCTATCACTACTATTTATTTTTAAATTATAGATTACAAGAATAACTGACTATCTTAACGCTTCAGAAGACTTGCCTGAAGAAACTTTCGTACCAATTCTACAGGCAGGCCTCTACGATGCGCATAATCTCGGAGTTGATCTTCTCCGATTTTTCCTAAATCAAAATATCGCGATAAGGGATGTGCAAACATAAACCCGCTAACGCTAGCATGCGGGGTCATCATGCCATTCTCTGTCAACCGGATTCCAACTTGCTTCATATCCAACAGTTTATCCAGTATAAAGTTTACGCTTGTATCTGGCAGTGAAGGATATCCAATAGCCGGACGAATACCCTGATATTCTTCATTATGTGTCTGTTGCATCGTCAACTGTTCATCAGGTGCATACCCCCAATAATGACGCCTTACCTCTTCATGCATTTTTTCAGCTGTACCCTCAGCCAAACGGTCACAGAGTACCTGATGCATCATCTTGAGATAAGCATCATCATCATTACCCTTTTGCAGTTCTAGAGATACCGTTGTACAGAATAAGCCTACTACATCTTTCTTGCCCATGGACAAGGGATATACAAAGTCTGCCAAACAGAGATTGGGTTCTCCCTTACGTTGCGGACGCTGCTGTCTTAACATAGGAATTCTCTCCCCTCCTACGATCAAATCATCACCATCACTATTAGCCGGCAATAATTCGAAAAGGGCATACGTATGATAATGCCCCTCCCAAGAAGCTAAAATTCGTTCAGCATCAGCCTGCAATTTATCCTTTTCAGCCTGAGGTTTACCCGTCAAATTCCAGGCATGAAAAAAATAAATCCAGTTGATATAAGGAACAATATCCGATATGTTATATTCTAATTTCAAAATAGGATATCTCTTTAAACTTTACTTTCTGAATTCGATTTCTTCTGCTCGATAATCAGCATCAAACTTACCCTGATTATAAACCAGATGCCCATTACAAAATGTCTGCTGTACTTGCCAATTAAAGGTTTTGCCCTCTAAAGGACTCCACTTACACTTGCTTTGTATCACGTCCTTAGTTACCGTCCAAGAACAGTTTGGTTTTACTATCGTAATATCAGCCTTATAACCTTTACGCAGATAACCACGATCTTTCATCTGGAATAGAGATGCAGGATGATGAGCCATCAATTCTACCATTTTCTCCAGACTTAGGATACCCGCATCTACAAGTTCAAGCATAGAGACCAATGAGAATTGAATCATCGGCATACCCGAAGCAGCTTTGATACATCCACCCTGCTTATCCTGAAGCTGATGAGGAGCATGGTCAGTACCAATGGTATAAATCGTACCATCCATTAAAGCGTGTCGAAGTGCATCTCTGTCCGCTTTCGATTTTACTGCAGGATTACACTTCACGAGAGCTTTCTTGGTAGCATAATCCTCATCACTAAATACAAGATGAGCAATAACAGCTTCACCTGTAATATTCTTATGATCAAGCAGAGCTAATTCTTTTGCAGTAGAAAGATGTGCGATATGGAGATGAGCACCACTTTCACGGGCCAGCTGAACAGCCAATTCGCTACTCTTACTGCAGACTTCTTCATCACGGATCACCGGATGATATTTCACATCAGGATCCTCGCCATACTTAGCTACTATTTCTGCCATATTTCGGCTAATCAACCGAGAGTCTTCACAATGCGTCATGACGGGAAGTCCCAATCGTGCCGATTCTTCAAAAACGGCTTTCAAGGCCTCCATCTTGTCCACAAGCATATTACCCGTGCTGGCACCCATAAAAAGTTTCACACCAGGAACACGATGTATATCCAACTGTTTCAACAGTTCTACATTACTATTCGTTGCCCCAAAGAAGAAACTATAATTTACATGACTTTTCTGCTTACCGCGTGCGAATTTATCATCAAGAGCTTCGAGCGAAGTCGTCTGAGGATTTGTATTAGGCATATCAAAAAAAGAAGTAACTCCACCATAAGCAGCAGCTCTACTCTCACTTTCGATATCAGCCTTTTGGGTTAATCCAGGCTCACGAAAATGCACATGTTCATCGATAACTCCTGGCAAAACGACACACCCCGTTGCATCTATAATATCATCATAGTTACCACGGGGTGCACAGTTGCCTTCGAAAATATCTTCGATACGGTCATTATTAACTATAAGGTCGCCCCGAAAAGAGCGACCTTCATTGACTATATTACCATTCTTAATTAATATTGTCATCTTTGCGAGATTAATTCGGTTATTGTACAGCTTGAGCTTCAGGAGCTTGCTGAGAAGGTTGAGCCAGTTCGTTTGGCGTGATACCTTCTGTCGGTACAGGCGCCAGCGGTTGTTGAACAGCACCTGCCTGTGGCATAGGATCTCTCATACCATTCATAATTTCCTGATTTTCCTGAGCCTTTTGATAGTAATCTTTTACATACGTATCATTCTTAAACTTATCAGTAGCCTTACTCATGATATCTTCAATCCACGGAGTAAGTTGTGGATATTCATATCCTATTGTTACAAGAAGGAATACACCTGGACCAAGAACATTATCAAAGTTACTCGTTACGAAGTCAGTAATCAGTTTATCCTCTTGCTCTGAAATACGTAATGCCTCCTGATTAAGTCTCTGATTAACAGCAGCCATATTTTTACCATTCATAATAGCCTGATCATGCTGATGAACTAACTCTGCCTCCTGATTTTTAAGTTGATTGTATTTATGAAAGAACTTATACAATTTATCATTCAACGGTGTACCACTAGCAATCTGCTGAGCATCATCAATTTTTACAGTGATATCACCATCTTCCAATACGAGTGGAAGAATGTTTTCATTATCCATGAAAATATTGGCCATTTTCGCCGAATCCACATTGCCAGCAAAATGAAACTGTCCATGTACAACATCACAAGAATCTATATTAACAAATGATGTATCCTTAAGTATCTTAAGGTAAAGCATACGTCCATCTAAAGTAGAAACATTAGAAGAACCCGTGATGTTATATGAGTTAGCACATGATGCCAAGGTCAATACAGAGAGAAATGCGTATAAAATTTTATTCATAAGCGTTTTTTCATCGTTTGTAGACAAAGGTACGGTAGATTTTTTGACTACAAAAATTATTTTATGCTATTTAATTTATTAGGTATCATTTTAGTTTTTTTTCGCAAAATCAAGCCTCCTCTTTTTTCAATTCAGTGCTCATACGATGTGTCGTATACACTTCGAGTATGGCTGCTATCAGAAGAAATACGACCCATTTATTATAACAATATGCGATATAACTCTGATAATTATCAAAAAGATCTACGAAAAAGTGATTGGCTGTATCTACCATCGAGATGCCAGAAATGATAAAAAACAAATCGGCGATACCCTGAATTCGCTTGAGACGCTTCATCACCATACTGGTACCCTCATAAGTTTGCATCATCTGCATCAACGTAAAAAAGACTGTACCACACAGAAATATCCATGATGCTATGTCTTGTCTAATCTGAAATGCAAAGAGACCTGCACCTATAACCATGAGTACACCTCCAAAAAGAAATAGGGCGCTTTGCAATTTACTCAGCTGCTTCATTTTGTTCTTGCTCTTGTTCTTCTAAAGATTTTTCCTTAGGCTGGTCATCACTCAACACAAAGATATCCTCATCGTCAGCTTTCATAAAGTAGTCTTCTCGAGCTACTCGTTCTATCGCTTTCGGGTCGGTCTTCATATCGTTCAATTTCTTGGAATCGTGTTCATATTCTTGATTATAACGATCTATCATATCTTGTAATTCGCTTATACGTACTTTGTTTTTTACAATTGCACGAATACTATTCTCATCGAGAAAACCTACGATAAGAACACCGATGACGATCGTTATAAAATACTTATAATGAGCGACAAATGCTAAGATATTGTTGAGGCGATTGGCCATTATTCCATTATTATTGTTTGCAAAGATAATACTTTTTTGTATCTTTGCATCATCAATCTGAAAAAAAATGGAAGAATATATTGTATCGGCACGTAAATATCGCCCGATGACATTTGCCTCAGTTGTGGGTCAGAGCGCACTCACCACGACTCTGAAAAATGCCGTAAAGAGCAAGAAATTAGCGCATGCTTATTTGTTCTGCGGTCCGCGAGGTGTCGGGAAAACGACATGTGCCCGTATCTTTGCCAAAGTCATAAATTGCGAAAATCCGAGAGAAGATGGTGAAGCTTGTAACGAATGTGAGAGTTGCAAGGCTTTTAATGAGGGGCGCTCATACAATATCTTTGAGCTTGATGCTGCCAGCAACAATTCGGTAGAAAACATCAAGACTCTGATGGAACAAACCCGCATTCCACCTCAGGTGGGTAAATATAAGGTGTTTATCATCGATGAGGTTCATATGCTTTCTACGGCAGCGTTCAACGCTTTCCTCAAGACCTTGGAGGAACCGCCTGCTCATGTTATCTTTGTCCTTGCAACTACAGAGAAGCATAAGATTCTGCCTACTATTCTTTCTCGCTGTCAAATATATGACTTCGAGCGAATGACGGTACCTAATACCATCGCTCACCTCAAACAGATTGCTGATAAGGAAGGTATTACCTATGAAGATGCAGCTCTCGAAGTGATTGCAGAAAAAGCTGACGGCGGAATGCGCGATGCTTTGTCTATATTCGACCAAGTAGCCAGTTATAGTCAAGGTAATATTACCTACGAAAAAGTAATTGCCGACCTGAACGTTCTCGACAGTAATAATTATTTCAAACTGACAGACTTGGCGCTTGAGAATAAGGTAAGCGATGCGATGCTTTTGCTTAATTCTATTCTTGAAAAGGGATTTGATGGCAGTCATCTTATCAGTGGATTGGCTCAGCATATACGTAATGTGATGATGGCCAAGGACGAGGTTACCCTGCCACTCCTTGAAACTAGTGAGCAACAGAAAGTAAAGTTTAAGGAACAAGCTAAACGCTGTCCTTTACCTTTCTTATATAAAGCGCTCGACTTGATGAATCAATGCGACATTCATTATCGGGAAAGTTCCTGCAAACGATTGTTAGTAGAACTCACTCTGATTCAGATCGCACAGATTACTCAACCAGAAGACAAGGATATACCCAGTGCGGGGCGTATGCCCCATAGATTAAAATCCCTGTTTAAACATATCATGAGTTCTCAGCCTAAACCTGCTCCACAGGTGGCGGGGGCTGAGCAAAGACCTATTACTGCTTCTCGTCATCAGGAGCGTACTTCTCCTATTGCTGTTACAGCTACAATCAAGTCGCCTGCATCAGCTCATACCGGCCAGCAAGCTGAACCACAAAATTCACTTGCCAATGGTTCTGTTAATCCATCTATAGCGGCTCACTTTATTAATTCATGGAAAAATCTTCAACAGAAGCCTGAACAACAGAATTCTATTGTTGCACAAGAAATAAAAGCAGCAGAAGAGCTCAAACAAAGTCAGGAAAAAGGTGAGCAGAATGTATTTACACAGGAAGATGTTGAGCGCGACTGGATGATTATGTGTAATCGTATGATTCTATATCCGCAATACATGGGTATTGCAGCCCGTATGAAGAATATGATACCTAAAATTGTCGATTTTCCGAATATCGAACTCGTTGTCGATAATGCTTTTCTTATAGATCAGATTGAGGAAGTTAAGAATCGCATCAAGGCTACAATGATACAATTGCTTCATAATGCTGATGTTAGTTTCACCATCAGACTGGCGAAAGCCGAAGAGGCGGGTAAGATTCTTACCAAACGGGAAGTATTCGAGAAAATATGTCGAGAACACCCGGCTATAGAGCGACTCCGCAAGAGTCTTAATCTTGACTTAGCATAATATCAAATAGTAAACGGGGAAATCCAAACTAATGGACTTCCCCGTTTTATTTTCCTCCCCTCTTCGAAAATAAATCAAATCAATTTCATACCCATTTCTTCGCATTCCTGGCGCATTTCTTCCGGCCAAATACTTGCCTGAATTTCGCCAATATGAGCTTTATGCAAAAGAACCATGCACAGACGACTCTGGCCAATACCACCACCGATACTCAATGGCAACTTGTCCTCGAGAAGCTGCTGATGGAAATATAACTTTTCACGTTCTTCCTGACCTTCTAACTTCAGCTGACGAAGCAAACTCTCCTTATCTACACGAATACCCATAGAGCTCAACTCGAAGCTATGACCCAAAACAGGATACCAAATCAAAATATCACCATTCAAGCCTGCCTTACCATTCTCTGCTACCGTGCTCCAATCATCATAGTCTGCTGCACGACCGTCGTGCTTTTCGCCATTGCTTAATTTAGCACCGATACCTTCGATAAATACAGCACCGTATTTTTTACAAATAGCATCCTCACGCTCCTTTGGAGTAAGATCAGGATACATCTGCAACAAATCTTCACTATGTATGAAATGAATATCGTCTGGCAAGAAAGGCTTAATCTGTGGATAAGTTTCACAGGTAAGATATTCCGTACGACGAATAGCGCCATAAATACGTCGAACCACACTCTCAAGGAAAGTAACATTACGCTGAGGAGCATTAATTACAGCTTCCCAGTCCCACTGGTCTACATAGAGAGAATGAAGATTATCAAGTTCCTCATCCGCACGGATAGCATTCATATCAGTATAAATACCATAACCTGGTTCAATACCATATTCTGCCAATGTCAAGCGCTTCCACTTAGCAAGAGAATGAACCACCTCTGCTTTTGCATCACCCAAATCTTTTATTGGAAATGTAACAGGGCGCTCCACTCCATTCAGGTCATCATTAATGCCCAAACCTTTTAACACAAAAAGTGGAGCAGTAACACGACGAAGACGAAGCTCGGTAGAAAGATTCTGCTGAAAGAATTCTTTAATCAATTTAATACCTTGTTCCGTTTGGCGCATATCGAGGAGCGCTCTATATCCCTGTGGTTTAATCAGATTACTCATATTTTGATTTTTAATCTAAATTTCTTTTATTTGCGATGCAAAGATAGTACTTTATTATTAATTTGCAAGCAAAACAGAAGATTTTTTAGCAAAACGTATTAGAAATAAGTTATTATGTTACTATTTGTATTATATAATTCGAATAATTGCATTATTTTATGAAAAAAACAATTATTTTTGGACAATTCAAATATTTGTTGTACTTTTGCAAAAGTTATCACTTGATAGCTATCCAATATGGCTCCGTAGCTTAGCTGAATAGAGCGTCAGATTCCGGTTCTGAAGGTCATGGGTTTGAATCCCATCGGAGTCACCTTATTACATATCGCATCCTTCTATTTTCTGATTATCAACTTTTATCCGGCTATCTTATTTCTAACAATATCATAAACAGAAATAAATGTCGTTAATCTCTATTTTTGAGTCAATATCAGTAGCATATTCTGCCTGATTATTCAAAATGATATCAAGTAAGGCTATTAATTGCATTAATGTATCTTCATGCTCTTCAAAATCTATCAATTGTTCGAGGTGACCATCGACAAAATCCCCAAAGATAAAAGTATGCTATTTTCCACTCGTAAGTATGCTATTAATCCTTCATATCTATGCTATTAATCACTCGTAAGTATGCATTGAATGATCACGTAACCATAGCATCGAATACTACAAGCATAAAAAAACAGCACAACTTCCTAATTAATAAGTCATTACATATTAGCCATAAGCCTCATATTTACCCTCAGATTTAAAGTTCCTGAAAAAAATGCAAATCTCATGATACTTTTTGTAAAGTATTTAATTAATAATTATCTTTGTACCGATTTCTAAAGACATCAGTATGAAGAAGTTAACAGTTATTCTCATGGCAGCCACACTTTGTTGTGGATGCGTATCACAAAAGTCATCAACAAAGGTTGAGCGATTCGAACAAGATGCCCAACTGATACAAGCGGCTCTCAATGAACATAAATTCACCGTGGAAGTTGATCACGTATATCCTTCCCGCTTTCCAGCTCGACACTTGGATTATGGCTACGAGATCACCGTTCGTAACGACAGTCTGATTTCTTACCTTCCCTATTTTGGGCGAGCCTACAGTTTACCGTATGGTGGTGGTAAAGGATTAAATTTTAAAGCCCGTATATCACAATATCAAACTAAGCGAATCAAAAAAGATTTGACCCGAATCGACTTGACCGCACAGAATGAAGAGGATATTTACCAATATCAAGTGGAAATATTCGATAATGGTTCTGCCGATATCCAAGTCTTATCACGCCAACGTGAGTCTATACGATTTACCGGGACTTTTAAAAAATAGTCCTAACATATCCCCTTTTGAGCTCATAAGCCCTATTTTTTCAAGAAAAAACACTTTTTTGACGAAAAAACTAAAAATAATTGGATAAAAGTTTGGCGGTTTCGAATAAAAGCTCTATCTTTGCACTCGCTTTTAAGAAGTAAGGGCGTTTAGCTCAGTTGGTTTAGAGCATCTGCCTTACAAGCAGAGGGTCGGCGGTTCGAATCCGTCAACGCCCACAAGAAAGGACTTTGAATAATTGTTCAAGGTCCTTTTTATTTTACCAGAACTCCACTAAAAGAATAGCCCCGTTCTCTAGCGACAACAATATCTTGCAAGCTAATTCAATATACTTAGGCATTCTTTTACTGGGTCTACATCCAGATAAGAAGGCAAATTCGCTATCATACTCTACTCCTCTTACCTTACGCTGTTCATAGCTCAGATGCACGGAAGAGTAACAGAGTTTAATAAACTCTGAAAATCAACCCTTCCACAGCTTGTTTCGAAATTTAATTTATGAGAAATCTATCTATTATCATTATTCATATTTTTTGTCTACATTTATATAGATATCTTTTTTATTAGATTTCTTTCCTTTATTGAAATTATATGTAAATGACAAAAGAACTTTTTGCACATCTATTTTCTGATATGTCGTAATCGTCTTTTTATCAGAACAGATATATCTTTCATTATCCATCTTACCAAATGGATAGACATAAATAAGATATAGTTTCATCCGCTTATTGACTTTATAAGTCAACTGAGCCAAATTCGTATTTGACGGTTTAATATATCCATTATAGCTTAACTGCTTGCCATTATGTATATATTGTAATGTAATAGCCCATTTTCTTGCCAAGCTCCAATAACTTACTAATTGCCAATCAATCGTGTTTAAACATTTGTTATAATAGCTATTTTCAGAGATGTATTGTCTATAACCACAAACATTAGCGTTTACTATCCACCAACTGAACAGATTATCAGAAAAAGACAATTCTGTTCCCCATTCCTGATATTTCTTCAGGTTGTCATTATATACAAGAGAACCATCCAGATAGTTTTCTTCCATAGAAACAATTTTGTTCTTTATTCGCTTATAGTAAGGAGTAAGCGACACATAAAGATTTTCCTTAGAGAAACTATACTCACATGATATTTTATCGGTTCTAACTGGTTTTAAATCAGGTGTTCCCTTTGAATAAATTCCCGGTGTTTCTTCCTTTATAAAAGGCAAGAGTGACCATAAAGTAGGCTCTTTAATGTGTGAAGAATAGGCAAAAGTAATATTATGATGAATATTCCATGCATAAGACAACATAAACTTCGGGAATATATTAAAGTTCTTTACTTCTTGTCCCTCATCAAATTTTCTCTGGTAGTTATACATATTTAATCCACCGTTTATTGTTATGTGGTTATTTGCCATGTAATTACATTCGGCATAAAGGGAATATGTATTTCCATGATATCCACCACTAAACAACTTTTCGGAATTTACATAACTACCACTATTACTAACATGCTCATATTTGAAACCTGAGTTTAATTCTGCTTTTGAAGCTATCTTAGTATTATATTCAGCATTAAATCTATAACTATCCTTCAAGGTATTTTGAAATGTTTGTATCTGTGAAAGAAAATATTCATCTTCATCTTTTATATTTTCATTATTGTAACTAACCTCAACTAGAGCTTGTCTGACAGAATCTTTATATGATACAAAAGCCTTGTAGTTCTGCGTGTTAAAACGCTCATGATAGCCATTGTATTTTCTATGATCTAACTCATATTCCTTTTTGGTATTTTCACGGAACAAACTTAAATAGCCCTCTGCACCAAACTGAACCTTTGAGGAAGGATTATAGGTATAACCAGCAAATAGTTCGTTATCTTTCCAGCTATAAGGATTAGATTTAATTTCAGCAAATGTTTTTGTTGCTTCAGACAAATCAAATCTTGTGTTTGTTGTATGGGCTATAAGATCTCTGTAATGCATGCGATATCCAAACATAACAGAATTTTTACCCTTTTCAAGATTTAGATTAACCTTTGTATCATACCAACTATTATCAACAGAAGCCATTGGACTTATCAAAAGAGTCAAGCCGTCAGTTCTTTTAGTAATGATGTTTATTGCTGCTGAATAATTCTCATTAGCATATTTACTTGGTATATGATAACTAACTATTACCTTCTGTACTGATCCTGATGGAATCAAATCCAACATGCTTTTATGAGAAATTTTTACACCATCTTTAAGTAGCAATACATTACTGTTGCCTTTTACATATACATTACTATTGCAATCAACAAACAAAGTTGGTATCTTTTCCAGTATTTCAGATGTAAGGTCGCATTGTTTCTTTAAATTTTCACTTACAAGATATTCCATATTTAAGCGATTTATCGCCTTTGTCCGTATTCCTTTCACCTGAACTTCAGAAAGATTATATCCGCTTGGATTCAATTGTACTCGAATATTATCAGCAGGTGTAGACAAAATGCTTTTCTTCTCGTAAGTCAAATGCGAAAAATTAAGCATATAGTTATTGTTTAAATCGCCTTGAAATGAAATAGAGAAATGTCCTAAAGAATCGGTAATAGCACTACCTAAATAAGTAGAATCTTGACGTAACAAATTGATATTTACAAATTCAACGGGTTGATTATCATTTGCATCAAGAATAAAACCTGAGAAACGAACTTCGTTTTGTGCAAAACCCGAAGCAATGCATAAAGTAAGTACAAGTAATAGAAAACTATTTTTCACTTTTTAAAATTTTATAGTTCAAATAGGAATATCGAATGTCGACATCGGAGAGACTTGTCGTTTCTCGTTCGTTGACGCAGCAAAAGTAGGGAATATTTCAGGCACTGCCGAATGATGGAATCCGATTCAAGGGCTCCGCCTTTCTGGCTGTTGAGTCGGATACGCAGCAAGGCGAACTTGTTCTTTTCATCGGCGCCACCCAGGTCAGAATAGTTTATCTCATTGAGTACAAGACTTGCAGAATCAGTATTATTGTTATCAAGTAGATTTTCCACTGCCTGCAACTTCACGTCTTGACTTCCGCCACAGGCCCAAAAACTGGAAATAACAGAAATAATTATAAATACGGTCCTAATTCGCTTCAATAGACACATCTCTCCAAATATTTTGCTGCAAAGATAATAAAATATAAGAAAAACAGCAACCAAACAACCAGAATATTAGGAAAAGCCCAATAAAAATACAAAATTATTATTCAAGTCTTCCAACGATAATACCGTTGATCCGCGCGAGATAATCTCATATTTTTTAGACTTATTTCATGATGGAACTTGGATAAATTCTGCTAGAGTTGTTGCCTTCAGGATTCACCTTTTTTCCGACATTTAATCGCCAAGCAACTTTCAGGTAAGCATTTGCTTGCTCCATCTTGTCGAATGTGGAGCGAGTGTAACCATAATAGATGTCGGAATAGGTCGACTTTAGGTAATTACGTGGAGAAAACAGGTTGTTGCCTCCAACCTCCAGGAGCCATCGCCCTATATTATATTTAGCATTGATACCCCATCTAAAGAAATCCTTTTCTTCGATTCCCGTATTCTCGAGGCGACTCTCCTTCATCTTTCCATAGACATTGAGCATCATGTTCTTATATGTATATGTGACATCGAGTCTCACCCTCCATGTATCCTTGTTCTTGTCAAGATAGCCATTGAAATCATTGTGGATATAAGCAAGCTCCGATTTCAGTGCGAGAGCACTGGTAATGTTCCAAGTACCAAAGAATACGGCGAGATACTGATGAAGGTCAGCATCAGAGGTATATGTAGAGACCATGACATTGTCTTCGACAACGAATCGTGGAACCGCCAGATGCATATAAGTGTTGTTGATGAGCATCAACTGGTAATTGAAATTCTTCAAAAACGCATTATAGGCGAGGCCGACATTGTAGATGCGTGTGATATTCTGCTCTGCATTTCCCCGATGCTGAAGGAAAGGATTCCTACCAAGGCTAACCTGGTTGAAGGTGTTCAAGGTAGGGAAACTGTTGCCCACGTTGGCGTTGAGAGTGAAAACGTGACTCTTGAACGGAGTGTATCGTAGTGTGACGCTTGCCCTTGGCAGCAGTTTGCTGGTCTTAACAGCCCCCTCTAAACGATACAAGAGCCATGACGATCCGGCCTGGAGGTTCAGTATGAGACTCTTGCTGAAATTATTCATATAGCCCGCCTGGAGTATTCCCTCGTTCGAATAGAAGCGCTGACCAAGGTCGATGCTTCCCGTATAGCGGGCATTACTCCTCGTGTAATTGTCTGTCATCAGTAGGCTAAACTTCTGAGTCTTGACCATTTTACTATAGCTGACGAAGTTTTTCCACTGCCAGATATCCTCTTTGACATTAGAAAGGAAACGATAGTCTTCTTCCTGGATGTCGCCACCGTAACGGTTGTTGCCATAAGAGAAATCCACATTCACCGACAGCATCTGGCCTCGACCTAAGATAAAATTGCCAAAAGCGTTGACCTCGGGATAAAAGCTACGTGAAGAGCTGCCATCGCTCAGGATTCGCGATGTCTTATCCCCTGAATCGTCAACAGTAACCTTTCCAGAAATCACCTGAAAAGGATCTTCGTTACGCACCATTGATACCTTGACACCCAGATTATAAGTTCTTGCAGACTTCGTGACATTGAGCTGAAGATACTGGTTATTATTTTTGTAACGATTACCAAGAATATCCGTGGAACGCAGAATGCTACGGCCAGGGAAAGCATAGTTCTCCCACTCTTGTGAACCAGCATTGCCAAAGTTAGAAAGATCATTGCCGGCGAACAGGCTTATTTTAGAATGTTCGAGGTTCCATTGCGCTGTAGCATTAAAGGTATTCCTCATATAGCCTATATACTGCGTATCATCAAAAGCATAGTAAGCACCACTAGTGCTTGTACGGGTGATGATGTTCAAAGAGACAGGGTCGTTGATAAACTTGCCCGAAGGGATGTCGATATAGTCTATGCGAACGATGGAACTAGGCTTGATATTTCTTAGCTCTGCATCATTGGCCTTCTCGCCATTAATGTAGATAGCTACCTTCTGTCCAAGCCTGGTAACACTTCCACTTCGACGATCCACGTCAAGACCAGGAATCATTATGCCATAAATGACATCATAGCCATCAGTAGATAGCTTCAACTGTCCTTTCTGGGGAATTATCGTCATGCCATCGTTCTTCTTGATGATTTTGTCCGCCTTAATCTCAACGGCGCTGAGGGTAAAGGTGCTGTCCTCCATATGTAGTCTTAAGGAATCACCTTGTTGCTGTGCATCCGCATCGGGAACCACGACAAAGAGCATAGCTACAGCTGCCATAATTTTCTTGGAACTGATATATTTGATATTTGCTATAAGTTGTGCTATGAACATTTTAAAGATGGAAAAATATGTAATGGCTATACATGCCATGAAAATCAATTGTGGAATGAGATATGAAACAAACTCCCAGTTGACCTCATCTGAGGAAATACTGGAGAGTACCTGCTGATACCAGTGAGGTATGTTTTGAACGAAATGCCAAGTGAACATTGGCATCCAGAAAAACAATATAAACCCGATGAACAATATCGAGACGATAGAATACACGATCGAGACGTAGCGGGTAGACTTGGAATAATACATGAAGGATGGCTTCAAACTTTTCGGATAGCTTGAGTTCAAGCTCATCAAAGGACAAGTCACGATGGAGTACTTCACAGAAGTTCTCTACCAACTCGTCCGGCCCCTCTGAGTCTTGCACGATGTCGATCAAAAGCTTGGTATTGTGGTTTATCGCAAAATTCCTGTCATTGTAAGACAGGATGTATTGCTTCTCCACATGGGAGGAATCCATTTCCTGAACCCTAAATTCTTTGATTTTTTGAACTACATTCATAACAAAAATTTTAAATATTCAAATTTATACAGCAAAGGTAGTTCAAAATCTATCTAAAAAGGAAAAAAGAGCGTTACGGCTCCGCTTCAATTCGCAATATGAAATGTTTCAAAAATTGAAACACTCCATATTACTCTATTTTACAGGTCTTTACACGAGATTTAATAGTTCTGATGGTTCCACTGCTTATGACCATGATATCCTGTATTTCCTCCTCAGACTTACCCATATTTTTCATCACCAGGAAGAACTGATACCTAGGGGAAAGATGATCATACTCCGTCTGCAACTGAGTGACGAACGGTAAATCAACCACCTTATAGTATTCCATGAAATTTTCATAGTCTCTCTTATTCCATGTGAGAGTATTCTTACCATCGAGGATATCTTGGTATAGTATCTGCCCATTATAGAGAATCTTCGACTGTCGCTTCTGAATGGTGTTGATCTTCTCCTGAATTTTCTTTTCCTCTAGAACCGGAGTCTCCGACTGGCTGCCTTTCTCCTTCAGCTTGTTGAGCTTTTCCTTATATACATTCAGCATGACCAGGTTCTCAAGGGAATTTTTCTTCCAACGCTCATTCTTGAAATGCAAGTAGATATATATGGCTATCACTAGCAATATAAAGATAAGGACGAAGAAGAATCCCTCAGACAACCTCTGCTTAAAACGCTGGTGTTCAATCTCGCTTGTAAATTGCTTCTGCACCAGAGTGAGACTCTCGTTCTTCTGTTCCTTGTACCTCTCAGCCTGCAGTTTGTTGATGTTCATCGAACATTCCAGAGCCTTCTTATAATCACACTTGGAAGAATACATCGACAACATATTGCTATATACGAACATCCTGATAGACTTGTCGTCTGTATCCAAAGCTTTCCTCAGATACTCCTCAGAAGCGTCCAAGTGCCCGTCCTGATATTCCAGAATAGCGAGACCCGAGTAGGCCGAAGCGTCCTTGTTAGCCTTGATAGCCTTGGAAAAATAAACCCTCGCTTTGGCAGGATCGCTGTCGATGATAGCCGAACCCAAAGAGACATAAAACTGTGCTTGCTCCTTACGAGGCACCGAATTGAGATACTCCAAACTTTTGTTGAGGAACTCTTCCGATTTCTTCATCTGCCCCAAACCATGGTATGTCGTTGCCATCATGACATAGGCATATGCCAACCAATTTTTATCTCCCGCCAGGGTGGACAAGTAAAGATTCTTCTTACCATATGACAGGGCTGAACTGTATTCCTCCGCAGTATTGTACCAGTCAAGAAGTATCTCGGTGACCTTATGCTTCAAGGCTATATCATTCGTCTGCTCCGCATGATAATCCGCTTTACAGATGCTCCAAAAAGCCTTCTTAACTTGCCCTTGGTCATAATTATAGACTGCGAGATAATAATAACATTCGGCAATTTTCTTGTTGTCATTCTTGCTGATGAAATGCTTGAGACACTGATTTATAATCGTATCCGACTCCTGTTCGTATCCTTCCAGGTAGTCCACTCTCGTTCTGAGAAGGGCATAGGTATTCTTGGAATCGTCATCGTACAGTTCCGAGTAATTTATGGTCTTGAATAGGTTGATGGCAGAATCGTTTTCCTGCTTGTCAAGATAACGCTCGACCTCAGAACACTTCTCGCTCTCTGAATTCCTACAAGATAAAAAAGAAAAGAGTATTAAACTAACAATAGTTGACTTCAAGAATAGTAATAATCGATTCATGGACTAAATATTTTCTGCAAAGATAATATATTTTTCACACAAAAGATATCATTCTGTAAGAAAATCAGCCTAAAATATCACAAATAGAAAAAAGCTCGGTAAAACCGAGCTCATTAGTAACAATTCTTATAAAAAGAACGTCACTCAAACACATTATATTTTAATCTATAACAAGGATTATTCTGAATATACCAGAGTATTGCTCGAATACACTCTCAAAGACTTGCTCGAATGCTCATTATCATAGATAAGATTGAGAATTTCACCTACATTCACGTTTTCCTGCTCTACCACATCGACAAGCACGCCGTCCTCATATAATTCGACCCTCACGTTCTTCAAACTCGTATTAAAATATATTGTTGCAATTCCTACGTTATAGTCAGAGAGAATCACATTGCGGGCAGGAGATCTTCTTGGGAAATGTATATCAGTGAATTACAAAAATCGAAACGCATGATAAGCATCAAAATGTTAACACATAATGTTGGTAAATCAAGAAATATTAGAGTTTCTCCCCACAATGAGAACAATAGCGATCTTTCTGCCCTACTTTACCTCCACATCGAGGACACTTTCCTTTTTCCACTTTACGATTTGTTTCATCGACAAAAGTAGCCGTAACAATTCCTGTAGGTATTGCGATAATCGTATAGCCAAGAAGCATGACAAAAGCAGAAAAGAGTCTTCCTAAAGGAGTTACCGGTGTAATATCTCCATACCCCACTGTCGTCATCGTTACAATAGCATAATATACTGATGTACCCAAATCCGTAAACTGTGTACCTGGCCGATTGCCTTCGACCATATACATTAAGGTGCCAAGACAGATAACCAAAATAACAACAAATATAAAATAAACCAATATCTTATTCATACTCCTACGCAAAGAAGACATCAATAGATAACCCTCATTGATAAACGTAAAGAGCTTGAAAACACGAAAAATACGAATAAAGCGGAACGTACGAAGCAACATCATATAACGTGCCGACGGAAAGATTAGTACAAGATAAGGTGGTATCGTAGATAGAAAATCTATGATACCAAAGAAACTGAAAGCATACTGTTTGGGGTTACGAGCACAATATAAACGAGCTACATAATCGAATGTGAAGGCGACAGTCATGAGTGCTTCAAGTACTTCGAGCACGGTCTTGAACACAAAAGCCAAACTTGGTACACTCTCTATAAAAGTAACAAGAATACTGAGAGTTATTAAAATCATTAAAGCAACATCATATATTTTTCCACATTTTGTATCTGTACCAAAAATAATATGATATAAATTCTCTTTATCCATCCAAACTGGCTTTTTCATAGACATATTTTTTGTTTGATACAAAAATAACAAAAAAAACAAGAATTAAGGATAATCATGTCAGATAAACTACAATAATGGCCGGTATAATTTTTGTCTATTAAAAAATAATTTGCTATTTTTGCAAGTAAGAAAATTCTATTCAAATAAGAAATGGAAATAACAGAAAGATTTATTAATTACACAAAATTCGACACTCAATCGAGTGAAGATTCGGACTGTGTCCCGAGCACGGCGAAACAACTGGAGTTCGCCAAGTACTTGAAAAAAGAATTAGAGGACGAGAAATTCTCTGATGTAGAGATGGACGAGATGGGTTACATCTATGCCACACTTAAAGCAAACACCAAGAAAAATATTCCTACAATAGGTTTTATCTCTCATTATGACACTAGCCCTGATTGTAGCGGTAAGGACATCAAGGCACGTATCGTGAAAAACTATGACGGAAATGACATCGAGCTTTCTCCAGGTATCATTTCTTCTACTGCAAAATTCCCTGAACTTAAAGAGCACATCGGTGAGGACCTCATCGTGACTGATGGTACTACCCTTCTTGGTGCTGATGACAAAGCAGGTATTGCAGAAATTATACAGGCAATGTGTTACCTGCGAGATCACGACGAAATAAAACATGGTGATATCCGTGTAGGATTTAACCCTGACGAGGAAATCGGTATGGGTGCTCATCATTTTGATGTTGAAAAATTCGGTTGCGAATGGGCATACACTATGGATGGTGGCGACCTTGGCGATTTAGAGTATGAAAATTTTAATGCAGCAAGCGCTAAGATACACATTAAGGGCGTAAGCGTACACCCAGGTTATGCTAAAGACAAGATGATTAACGCAAACCGCTTGGCTGTAGAATTTCAGAATATGATTCCTGCAGACCAAACGCCAGAGTGTACTGAAGGCTATGAAGGTTTTTATCATCTTCTCCATTTGGAAGGGTCTATCGAAGAGGCTCAGCTGAGTTACATTATACGCGATCACGATCGTGACAAATTCGAAGATCGCAAAAAGTATATTGCTAATTGCGCTGAAAAGCTCAATGAAAAATATGGCCAGGGTACATGTACTGTAGAACTTCATGACCAGTACTACAATATGAAGGAGAAAATCGAACCAAACATGCATGTCATTGACATCGTTCTCAAGGCTATGCAGGAAACTGGCGTTCCTCCTCGTGTCGCTCCGATTCGTGGTGGTACTGATGGTGCACAACTCAGTTTCAAGGGACTACCTTGTCCTAACATTTTCGCTGGTGGTGTAAATTACCATGGCCCATATGAGTTTGTCAGTGTTCAGGTTATGGAGAAAGCTGTACAAACTATTGTGAAGATCTGTGAAATAACAGCAGCCTTCAACGATTAATTTCGTCATCATATTCTACTGCTGATACAGTAGGCTACATACTTATACATGCCTCGGCAGGTAATAACACCTGCCGAGAGCTTCTCACTAAACGACGTCTTAAGTTATTTATTCATAATATCACAACCTAAATATTATGGCAGACATACCACCTCTAATACAAGATCTCACTCTTATTCTATCAGCCGCAGGCATAGTTACCCTTCTGTTTAAGAAACTTAAGCAGCCATTAGTCTTGGGATATATCGTTGCAGGCTTCCTCGTATCGCCACAGATGCCCTATCTCATGTCGGTTATTGATAAAGAAGATATCCAGATATGGGCTGATATTGGGGTACTCTTCCTCTTGTTCTCTTTAGGACTTGACTTCTCTTTTAAAAAGATATTAAAGATGGGTATGTCGCCTGTCATTTCTGCCCTTACCATCGTATTCTGCATGATGACTCTTGGTGTGGGGGTAGGCTATTCTTTCGGATGGCGACAGATGGACTGTATATTTCTCGGTGGTATGATGGCTATGAGTTCTACGACCATTATATACAAAGCCTACAGTGACTTAGGATTGAGGCAACAATCATTTGCAGGACTTGTAATGAGTGTACTTATTCTGGAAGACATACTTGCCATCGTGATGATGGTTATGTTGTCTGCTATTGCTAGTGGACAAAATCCTGATGGTGGACAGATGGTAGGAAGTATACTCAAAATAGCATTCTTCTTAATATTATGGTTTCTCATTGGCATTTACTTAATTCCTTTATTTTTGCGCAAGACGCGTAAAATCATGAATAATGAAACACTGCTTATCGTTTCACTCGGACTTTGCTGTTTAATGGCGATCATATCGACAAGCGTGGGGTTCAGTAGTGCATTTGGTTCTTTTGTGATGGGCAGTATTCTTGCAGAAACCATCGAGGCTGATAAAATTATTAAAGTAGTAGAACCCGTAAAAAATCTTTTTGGTGCTATCTTCTTCGTATCTGTCGGCATGTTGGTAGATGTGCATATACTTGTCGATTATGCTATACCTATAATGCTTTTAGTTTTAGCAATACTCACTGGACAAGCCATAATGGGTTCCATGGGTTTCATGCTCGGTGGTCAACCGTTGAAGACTGCTATGCGATGTGGTTTTTCGATGGCTCAAATCGGTGAATTTGCTTTCATTATCGCTTCTCTTGGTCTTTCTCTTGGTGTAATCAGTAAGTTTCTTTATCCGGTAGTTGTAGCCGTCAGTGTTATTACTACTTTTGCTACACCATACATGATACGAGCTGCAGAACCATGCTACAATGCGCTGGCAAAGAGGCTGCCTAAACGATGGGTCCGCAGTCTGAACCATAATGCTACTAGAAGTCATACAAATACCACAAGAGAAAAAAGTAACTGGAAGAAGTTGCTCATTTCGATGACACGCAATACGATTATATGCTTAATCCTTTCTATTGCTGGTATCTTTGCCATGAATTACTTTGCTCTCTCAGCCATGCGAAGGGTGCTCACTTACTGGCCTGGAAGCATACTCTGCGCCATACTTACCGTTCTCTTAATATCACCTGCATTACGAGCTATGATGATTAAAAAGAATCATAGCGAGGAGTTTAAAGCCTTATGGACAGAAAATAGGTTCTATCGTCTGCCTCTTATCTTTACCATAGTATTCAGAATTGCAATGGCATTAGGTTTCGTTTTCTATATCTTCGGCAAAATGACACATATTGGTGGAGCTTTAATTGTGACCATTGGTGTTGGTGTCATCATATCGATGATTATGTCGAAACAACTCAAACGCCAAAGTATTCGCATAGAACGAATATTTATCCGTAACTTACGAAGCCGAGATATCGAGGCACAGGTTCATGGTAAACGCAAACCATTATTTGAGGGCCACCTACTCGATCGTGATATCCATATCGGTATGTTTGACGTGCCCGAAGCATCTACATGGGTTGGACGCTCTTTGAAGGACTTAAAATTCAGAAACAGGTTTGGAGTACACTTAAGTAGTATTCTCCGTGGAGGATTAAGAATGAATATACCCAATGGCAATACCGTGATTTTTCCATGCGATACTCTTCAAGTAATTGGTAATGACGAACAATTACATCGATTTGGAGAAGCTATTGAAAACGAACTGATACCTGAAGATCCTGAGATTGAAAAACGCGAGATGAAATTACGCCAACTCATAATTAAAGAAAACAGTCCACTGGCTGGCAAGACGCTTAAGGAAAGTGGCATTCGTGACAAATACCACTGTATGGTTGTTGGAGCTGAAGAAGGTCAGGAAAACTTAACTATGATAGACCCTAATCGAAAAATTGAAATTGGCGATATTATTTGGGTTGTCGGTGAAGAAGAAAAATTAAAGGCTTTGATTGATTAATCAAAGCCTTTATTTATATCTAACGAATGTTGTTATCTATACTATTAATACCACTGCACTGCATTGCTATATCCACTACGCTTATCGTATTTCAAAGCATCTGTAAGTGTTGCGGCATTACAACGGAAACTAAAGTTATAACTCGTATAAGGTGCAAGCACTACAGAACAACTCATATTGAAACAGTGTAGATCGCGCTGAAGACTAGCTGTCGTCATACTAATCTTATGATAATCGAAATCATAACCAGAAGAGAAGCTGATATTCCATCCCTCACTGATACGAATGTTTCCACTGAAGTTCAGCGTCTGACTTACCTTATATGGATAACGCATTGACTCCTTATTAAAGGTTCCTGCTGTATTTTCACGAAGAGTAATACCATAACTGAAAGTAAGACTCCACGGCATAGAAAACGCCATATAGCCATCATCATCGGTCTCTGCTACAGTAGAACTCTTTTTAGCTCCATGCTGAGCGTCAACCATTGTTTTGTCTACATTCGTCTCTATATCTGTATCAATGCCTTCATCGTCCTTTTTAGGCTTGTCTTCCTCCTCATCATCACTACCACCAAAGAATTTCTTAATCTTTTCAGGGTTCAATGTATAGGAGATATTCTGGCTCATACCTTGGAAACGACCAAAACGGCCCTTGCTATACTCAGTATGTGTACCAATATAAGGATTTCCATTAGCATCAAGCTCGTAAGCATAAGTAGCAAAAACAGCATTCATATTGAATGTATAATTCTTCCACCACTTCAATCGCAAGTTGACACTTAAATCTGACCATGGACGAACCTTAGCTGCCATATTATAACCCATACTCAAAGACAGGTCATCGATAATACTTAACTTCTTATAACCAGTAGAATCTTTATCAGACTTCACCTTCATCTCTATGTTGTTGCCAAGTGTAACATTGATACTACCAGTCTTACTATTACTTGGCACGCTCCAAACACCTGTATTATAAGGAGAATACTGCACTATAGAAACATTACCATTCGCATCGGTCTTCAAATAAGTGTCATAATATCCATACTGTGAAGAACCAAAATTAGGTGCATAGCTAAAACTAACTGTTGGAGAAAGGACATGGCGTATAGCCTGTATCTTGTCTCCAAAAAGTTTGCGACTAGGAATATAGAAACCATAGAGCTTGGTAGAAGCGGAAACACTTAAACTCCAATCATAGATATTATAAAAACCATAAGTGGTATCTCTCAGTTCTTCCTGATTAGCAGTATCCCAGCTACGAGTAATCTTGCTAGTCTGCATACGATCTGAGAAAGAGAAACTTGGGTTGATATTAATATACTTCAAAGCTGTAAAACTTGCAGAAGCCCCAATATCATGCTTCATACCATTTTGCCAATCCTTTATCAAATTAGATTTAAAGAATTGGTCTTCCTTGGTATCAATCGAATTTTTGAGCTGACCCTTATAAGTAAAACCTATTTTCTCATACCAACGCTCCTCACCTACCTTAGCCTTACGACGGAATGGATAGAAACGCGAAACATTGATATTCAAATCGGGTAAAGTAACAGACAACGACGAATCTCGCATATTTTGAGATAAGTTGGCCGTAGAACTTAAAGTCATTCCCAAACTAGAAAAACTAGTACTCCAACTTACAGAGGAAGTACGAGTACTCTGAGTCATAGTCTGCGGATTGTACAAACTAGAGAGGTTGTTGCGCTCATAACTCTGTGTGGCAAAGTTAACACTGGCAGAAAAACTACTATATGGATTTGCCTTAGAATCCTGGCGATGACTCCACTGTACCTTAAAACTCGTTGTTTCTGAAAAATCAGGCATACCTTTTTCTCCAGACTTCGTATCCTGATAACTAAAAAGGAAACTACCAGAATAACGATAACGCTTCTGATAATTGCTGGCTGCACTGACTCCCCAACTACCCTTGGTATAGATTTCACCTAACAACTTCAAATCCCATTTATCATTAATGGCAAAATAGTATCCACCATCACGTAGATAAAATCCTCGATCACTCTCATCACCATAGGTCGGCATGATAAAACCAGAAGAATAACTTTTGGTAAAAGGGAAAAATCCGTAAGGAATAGCAAAAGGTAGAGGAACATCTGCTACTACAAGGTAAGCAGGACCGAATACAACATCTTTACCCGGACGAACACGAGCTCGTGAAAGTGCAATATAGAAATCAGGATCATCTTTATCACATGTAGTATATTTACCATGTTGGAGATAAATCAAACCCGTAGAGTCTCTTTTAGACTTTTCGCCTCGAAGGAAACCATCCTGCTGCTCGGTATATACATTATCGATATATGCCTTCTTTGATTTAAAGTTAAATGCTATCGTATCCGTATCATACTGATCTGACCCCATCTTAAATACAGGTTTTCCTTTGACGCCACCTTCTGCAGTCGAATCAGGAGTACCTACAGCATGTACCAGATCACTGCCCATACTCATTTTTATACGATCGGATGTCAAATTGTAGCTTTGATAACCTACTTTAGAAGAACCATAAAGATGAGCTGTCTGTGATGCAGCATCATAAACCAAAGAGTCTTGGGCCTCGTAATTAACAGGAGCATCAATACCAGATGCCTTTGCCCGATTAATAGAGTCAAGGCGAATGGAGTCATCTATCGCCTTATTATAACGGACGATAGCCTTCTGTAACGAATCCATTTTTGTGGTATCAACAGCCACATTACCCAAAGAGTCATGCACAACGCTATCTACAGGCTCTGCAGATTCCTGCGGAGACAGATTTTTTTTCTTGCGTTTCCAAAATTGTTGCGAGGTCCCAGCCATAACTAGAACCACGACACATAAAAATAGCGCTATGAATGAATGCCTTCTCATGAATTGCAAATTTAGTAAAAAGTAGGGATTATGCTTAATTTTCAAACATTTTTTCCCATTGCTTAAAACGGTTTAAGCCTTCATCACCAAATTTAGCTAAACTCCTTTCTGCCTGTTCTACGCTTTTTTCACGCTCAGGATGAGTTTTGCTATAAAACTTATCAGCATAACAAATCACCTGCTCCTCTAAAGTTTCAGGAAGGAAATCTTCGTGAGGTAAAGGTAAATTTTGACTGATGATATCTTCTTTGGACAATCCAGCTCCCGTATGACGCTCACAGACACGTGCATGGCGAGGGAATCCCTCTTGTCGTAACATCTCTGCCCCTATTCTGCCATGGCAAATATAAGGTTCTGTACCTAAGCACTGAATGCCAGCTGCATCACATCGGCAAATACCGATATCATGAAGCATTGCAGCCTCCATAATGAAGTTACGATCCATGTGTAACTCTGGATGAGCATCACAAATACGCACAGCACGCTTCATAACAAGTGTGCTGTGCGTTAGTAGGATGTAACGTAAAGCGTTATCATCCGGATAATATTTATCGATTATTTTCTGATAATCCATTATTCTGCGTTGTCACGCTGTATGTAAGCAATTACATCACCCTTGCGGATCTTTGCACCTTGCTTAGCATTGATTTCTACGAGCTTACCACCCATAGCAGCAGGAATTGTTTCAAACTCACCCCATGAGGTCAAGATATAACAGAAAGCTTCGCCTTCCTTATACTCCTTACCGATGAATGGTTCTACTGCAGGTGCAGCCTCTGCATCACCCTGGAATTCCCAGAAGATCTGACCTTTAACAGGTGCTACGATAGGATCAGCTACGGCATGCTTGAAAGCTGTTGCTTCTTCTACACTTACCTTAGCGCCCAGTTTAGCATCTTTAGCCTTCTGGAGTTCTGCAAGCATATTCTTCTTAGCCTGGCCACTCTTATAGTTACGATACTGCTCTGGATGCATTGCGAGTTCCCAAAGTTCCTCGTTGTCCTGACCATAATCCCAACCATTCTCGTCCATTTCCTTCTTGAAATCATCAAGTGCATTAGGGAGCAATGTATGTGGATCTACATCTGTAAACTCATAACCCTTTTCTTTAGCGAGTTCCTTGATTTCTGGAGCAATTTCACCAGGAACCTTACCACTCTTACCAAGAATCATACCCCAAACAGAATCGTCCATCATAACATAACGACCTTTACCCTGTTCCAAAGTAAGAAGGTTGAAAAGTGCTATATTCTTAACATACTGAGAGAACGGAGTTACCAATGGAGGATAACCTACACGTGGCCAAACATAAGCTACTTCTTCGAAGAGTTTTACCAGAAGTGCATCCATAGAGAGTTCTTCTTCACCTTTCTTTTTACGTACATTATTTATAGTTGTACGCATACCTGTAAGATCGGCCATCATTGAACCCATCATACCACCAGGAAGACCACAAGTAAGCAACAATGAAGACATCAACTTATTACCAGGATTAATGAAATAACCCAACCAATCGTCGATGAATTCTTGAGTAAGAGCACGAGCTCTCATGTAAGCATCCATGTTGATTTCTGGTACATCAAAGCCTGCATTTTTCAACATGCTCTGAACAGAGATAACATCTGGATGAACCTTACCCCATGATAATGGCTCGATAGCAGTATCTATAACATCAGCACCATTCTTACATACTTCAAGGATAGAAGCCATAGAAAGACCTGGACCTGAGTGACCATGATACTCGATAATGATTTCAGGATACTTGTCTTTGATAGCCTTTGTAAGCTTACCCAAGAGAGCAGGCTGACCAATACCAGCCATATCCTTCAAACAAATTTCTTCTGCACCTGCTTCAATAAGCTGATCTGCAATATGAGAATAATATTCTAGGGTATGGATTGGAGAATTTGTAATACAGAGTGTAGCCTGTGGAGTCATTCCTGCCTCTTTAGCCCACTTGATAGATGGAATAATGTTACGAACATCATTTAAACCATCGAAAATACGAGTAATATTTGTACCCTGAGCATGTTTTACTTTGTACATCAAAGCACGAACATCGTCTGGAACAGGATACATACGCAATGCGTTCAGACCACGATCCAACATATGTGTCTTTATGCCGGCCTCATTAAAAGGCTTACAGAATGCACGAACAGCTTCATTTGGATTTTCACCAGCCAAAAGATTAACTTGTTCAAATGCTCCACCATTAGTCTCGACACGGGCAAAACATCCCATTTCAATGATAACAGGAGCAATACGCTCTAATTGGTCTTTGCGAGGCTGGAATTTACCAGAACTCTGCCACATATCTCTGTAAACGAGACTGAACTGAATTTTCTTTGCCATTTTATATGTGTTATATTTCTTTTTTTTGCTAAAGTAAAGTTATTTCCTAAATAGAGATGCCTTTGGGCATCACATCGTGCAAAATTAGATAAAAATTTCCAAATATCCGATTGTTAGCTTCATTTTTTACAAATATTGCATTATCTTTGCGGGCAAAAAGAGAAGTTATGAAAATTAAAACACTATTAATAGTACTTCTAGCGGTTTTTTTCCTACTACCTTCGTGCAAAAATAAGAAGAGAAGAGTTCCTCGTAATGACAAAATGGCTATCAGTATGTCTCAAAATGCAAAAGGAGATTCTGCCATCTATGGATTGGCATGTGAGGGAACTAACGACTCTGCTGTCGTACTGCTACCAAACCAAGGTGGAGATCCTATAAAATATCGTATAGTTTGGGCTATGAATAATCATCAAGTATTTGGTACACCTAGTATTGGCGACTGGATATGTGTTATTCCTCAAGCTGACAGCAAGAACTCTGCCCGCATGGTTATCGACCTTGACCAAGTTAAAGGTACATGGACACACGCTGTCAAACCTGTATTTAAGGATATCAGCGGTATAAGCAGAAAACAAATTCGTGAGATGTTTGAGAATATGCCAGACTCTATTAAAGAGACTTATCTTGTACCTCGTGAATATGGATTTACTCTTTCACGCCAGAGCAAGGCTCAGGCTATCGGACGAATTTATGGTAGTAATGACGAAGAAAGTCCTGTAAAATATCCAGAAGTACCTCACTATACCGAGTGGCATGCCTACAATGGAAAGCTTATTTTGGTACAAGGCCGAGTTGAATACAACAACATTGTTTACAACGAAAAAGAAAAGAGAGACACGTTTGAATTCGTATATTTACATGATGATTCTCTTGCAATTCGTTCTACCAAGAATAAAGAGATTTTCTCATACCATCGTAAAGATGCTAAAACCGTAAACGAGAAAGCTAAGGCTGCTGTTAACAAACAAGCTGAAAGACAAAAACAGGAATTACAATAAATATATTTACACTTAAACATAAAAAATGGAAATAGCAAAAGAACTATTTCCATTTTTTTATGGCAAAAAAATCATTTGCTCATATTATGATTCATAAAGCGAAATTCTGCCATTTTTTCATATTTGGTACCTGGTAATCCATAATTGGCAAAAGGATAAATACTAATACCACCACGAGGGGTAAAATATCCAGTTACCTCTATATATTTAGGTTCCATCAACTTGATTAAGTCCTTCATGATGATGTTAACACAGTCTTCGTGGAAATCACCATGATTACGGAAACTAAAAAGATAGAGTTTCAAACTCTTACTTTCAACCATCTTTTCTGCAGGAATATAGCTAATACGAATTTCCGCAAAATCAGGCTGACCTGTAATAGGACAGAGTGATGTGAACTCCGGACAGTTAAATTGCACCCAATAGTCATTCATCGGATGCTTATTTTGGAATGTCTCAAGCACTTCTGGTGCATAATCAAGACTATACTGAGTCTTCGCACCTAAAGATTTCAGACCTTCATCCTTACGATTCTGAGGATTATTTGACATAATGCTTATAAATTAAATATTTTCAAAACGTTGTATGAAATGCCTTCATCATAGACATCTTCACCCTCATGATCTTTTAATGCTTTTACCACACATATGGTAATTGGTAATACGATAATTTCGTAAACAGTCTTAAGCAATACCTGCCAGATCATAAGTTTAAATAATTCTACTGTAGGTACTATTCCGCTCAATGCTAACGGGAAAAATATCAAGCTGTCTGCACTTTCGCCCAATACTGTACTCCAAATAGCACGACTTGAAAAATGACGTCCACCATCGCGTATCTTCATACGACTCATGACATACGCATTAACGAAACTACCTACCAAAAAAGCTATAAACGAAGCTGCTGCAATGCGAGGTGCCAACCCGAATATAGCATGAAAACCTGCATCATTAGTCCAATATGAAGCGCCAGGAATCCAGTCACACAGGGCACCCAATGAGACAAAGAAAAAGTTCATAAGAAAACCCACCCATATAAGAAGACGAGCCTTACGATACCCCCAAACTTCACATACGCAATCATTAATAATGTACGAAACAGGGAAAACTATCAGTCCTCCTGTCAAACTAATAGCACCTACTTGAATTTGCTTTGTTTCGAGTACGTTTGCTGTTATCAAACATACACAAAAGAGTATACTGAAAAGCATAAATAGTACACTCACCATTTTACGTTTTTGTTCCATTGTTCTTGTTTTTTACGAGGTTGACCAAGCACTCGATAAATTCTATCCACTAGTCGTGTTTAAATTGGACTGCAAAATTACACATTTTTTTCAAAACAAGTAGTACTTTACTAAAAATCTTGTATCTTTGCAAGATAATTTAAATAAAATGCGAACATTTCTAAGTATTTAGAAGAGAACAATATTTTAAACAGAAACACAAATATAAAGAAGAAATAAGATGAAAAAGATTTTATTCGGCTTAACTCTATTGCTTTCTGCTCAAGCAGTAAATGCACAATCTGGGAAACTCCAAGTTAAGGGTGAAATGAAAGGTATGGGTGATACTATCATCATCCTCAACAATCAAAACAAGCCTATCGATACCGTTTTGGTAAAGAATAACAAATTTGCGTTTACTCTTAACCTCCAAAAGCCAACAGACATCATGTTTGCAAATAGTGGTGCTCTTCGCGGCGAAAACAGAAATGCTTTCACGATGATTGCTGTTCCTAATGAGAAAATGGAACTTAAAGGAGACATCGCCAGCCGTTTTGATGTAAATGGTTCTAAGTTTTACAGTCAGTATCATGAGGCTGACTTGATGATGGAAGAAGCCATGAAAACAGAGGACAATCAGAAGTATTCCGATGCAATTAAAAACTTTATCAAGTTGCATCCTGATTATGAAGCAAGTGCTGCCATCATTCCTAATTTATTAACTCCAGAGGAAATGGACAATGCTGTAACTATGCTTTCAGACCGAGTAAAAAATGGTCGTATGAAAGAATACTATACAGCTCTCATTGCACAAAACAAGATGCGCATTAAAGCACAACAGGAAGCGGAAGCTGCTGCTGCAAAGGCACAAGCTGCAGGAGTTATTGCTCCTGATTTCACTTTAAACGATATCAATGGCAAACCTTTATCACTTTCTAACCTACGTGGCAAATATGTTCTTCTCGACTTTTGGGGATCATGGTGCATCTGGTGTATTAAGGGTATGCCAAAAATGAAGGAATATTACGAAAAATACAAAGGCAAATTCGAAATCTTAGGTATCGACTGCAATGATAAGGAAGATAAGTGGAAAGCTGCTGTAGAGAAATACAATCTAAACTGGCTACATGTATATAACCCAAGAAGTAGTGATAACAAAGTGCTCCGTGATTATGCTATTCAAGGCTTCCCTACCAAAATTCTCGTGGGACCTGACGGAAAGATTGTTAAGACTATAGTTGGCGAGGATCCAGCATTCTACACTTTCATGGACGAAACCTTTGGAAAATAATAACAGATATATTTGTTGCTACTTTATTGCACTATTCAAAAGATAAATCATATTCTGAATACTACCAATAATATAGGGAGAAACTGATAATGACATTTCAATTTCTCCCTTTATTATTGACTTATCTTCAAACAGAAAGATAAATTATAAGTTAATGATCAGATAGCTCAAATATCCTATATAAGTAAGTGAAAGAACAAGCCCCTCCCATCGCTCTACCCGATACTTTGTAAACGAGAACAACCAAAACATGGTCATGCTGATAATGAGCATAGAAAGGTCAAGTGTGGTAATACCTTGAATCGTCATCGGTGAAATAATGCCAGTAACACCCAATATCATTAGAATATTAAATACATTACTACCCAACACATTACCAATGGCAATACCACTGTCACCCTTACGAGCTGAAACAATACTTGTAGCAAGTTCAGGCATTGAGGTTCCTCCAGCTACAATGGTTAAACCAATTATAGCATCGCTTACACCAAGTTGAGCTGCAACAAAAGAAGCATTATCTACAAATACATTACTACCCAACACTAACCCTGCCATACCTATAATTAGCAAAAGTATCGCCTTACCTGTAGCTATTGGCTTTTTGTCTGATAATTCAACATCTGATGGTGTCTGTTTTGCTGTACGCAAGGTTAATACCATAAAGAGAATGAAAAAGATGAGCAAAATAGCTGCATCCAAACGAGATATTTTTCCATCTACGCACATAATAAACAGAAACATAGAAGCAATAAATGTAAATGGGATATCCTTCTTCACCGTAGAATGAAGCACGGTTATCGGAGCCACCATTGCTGCACAACCTCCTATTAAAAGTGTGTTAAATGTATTAGAACCAACCACATTACCAACGGCAAGATCTGGTGTATTTTTGAGTGCTGATACCAAACTGACGCACAATTCCGGCATAGAGGTTCCCATAGCCACAATCGTTAGACCAATCACCAACTGAGGTATACCCATTTTTTCAGCTATACCAACAGCTCCATCCGTAAGCCAGTCTGCACCTTTAAGAACGATTACAACTCCTGCAATCAGCAATATGACATTAAGCCATGTTATGCTAGTGGCAAAACTTAATAATAAGGTATTCATAAATACGCTATCTTTTATTATTACTTATTAGAAAAATAAACACCTATAAGAATCAACGCTGATCCTAAATATGCTAACCAGGTCATCGGCTCATCAAGTACTAAGGCAGAAGCTACAACTGTACTCACCGGATTCAGATAAATATAATTACTTGCTACCAAGGCTCCCAATTTTTTACTTACCCAACTCCAGAGCAGAAAACAACTGAAACTTGCCACTACACCTAAAAAAAGTAAATTTCCCCATACAACAGGCTGTAGAAGTACTCGTAAAGAGAACGACCAAGGTTGAAATATAAACATGGGAAGTATGGTTAACAAACCATAGAAAAACACTTTGCGTGTAATAAATATGGCCCCATATTTTCTACCAATGCACCGCAACTGAATACTGTATATCGCCCAACATAATGCTGCTAAAAACGCCAGCAAATCACCAAGCGGATGCAGTTTCAAAATAAAATGCCCATTAAAAACAACCAAAGCCACTCCTAATGTAGCAATAACAGATCCAGATATTAATGGACGAGTGGCATGCACATCCTTGAGAAACAGAATGGCTAAAATAGTTGTGAGCAAAGGAGCCGTACAGACGATAAAAGATACATTATTAACATAATCTATCTTAACTGCCAAATTCTCTGTAACAAAATACAAAGAACCACCCGTTATACCCAACAAGAAGAATTGTAACTCTTCTTTCCAAGTATCAGCCCAAATACGACGTGGCGAAATAAACCAAATGCAAATATAAGCAAAAAGGAAGCGAAGAGTAAAAATCTCATGCGCTTCCAATCCATGCTGCAACAGCACCTTGCTATTTACAAAGGTAACTCCCCAAATAAAAACAACAAGGGCTGCCAGTAAATGATGTCTCAGTTTAGGCACGACTTATTCAGCACTGTTCTCAAGACGATCGTCAACATTGTCACCCTCTGTAGGAGCCATTATCTCCTTAAAATTTGTAATGCCATTGTTAACGAGAATATTGTACCACTGCAAGAATTTCTTAATATCACTATCGTGAACGCGATCCTGATCAAAGTTTGGCAATACTTCTGCGAAATAGTCGCGAAGTTCCTTGCTGCTTACCTTCTTATAGTTGATAGAAGCTGGCTTACCACCCTCTTTCTTACATGCGTTCTCGAATACCTGCCATAACGCGATATCTTCCTCGTCTGTATACATAGCGATGTCTGCGAGACTTGTTACACGATCAGACGCGAAAGCTGGCATACGCTTATGTGTAGCGTCGATAGCTTCAACGATAAGATTCATCTTACCACGACTTACCAGTTTATAAAGACCTGGTTTACCTGCAATTGCTAAAATTGTTTCCATTTCTATTACTTTATTTTTATGTTTATTCTATTTGTTGCTCCGGACCCTTGGAATAGCATACACCATCTGCCTTCATCTTATCCAGCATGGCATCTATCTGCTGTTCTATATCCTCTTGCCCAGATACAAGTACATAATTACTTCTTTGTTTTACCTCATCCTGAGGTATCTGTGTATCAATCCATGCTTGCGCTTTCTCTCGTGAGATGTTATCACGAACCATAATGCGCTTTATCCTGAGGTCTATAGGTGCAACTACACATACAACCTTATCTATATGAGTACGCTTCTGAAACTGAGATTCGAAAAGAATAGCACTTTCTATCCAATCATATCCACTATTTTCAAAATCACGAGCTACTGCAGGATGTACGATTTCGTTTATAGCCTGTTTATTAGCTTCACTCTCCAAAAGAAATTGAGCTAAGATTTTCTTCTGCAACACTCCATCCTTATAGCAGTCGTCACCTACTAATTCACACAGCTGCTTTTGCAAAAGAGTATCTGTACGCATCAACCGCTTGGCAGCAGAATCGCAATCGTATACCTGTATACCTCTTTTAGCTAATCGCTGACAGATCACAGATTTGCCAGAACCAATGCCACCCGTTATTGCTATTTTCATCCGTTTTCTTCTATTAGATAATCCACTTGATCAATTGACAGACGCAAATGTCTAATATACTTCGGAGCCTTTTTAATATAAATAGTACACTTATCAGAAGGGGTATTTCCAAAATCGTTGTAATCAGCGACAACTTTAAAGTCTTCTGGATGTATATTTCTATATTGACTAGCCCCTACTACGAAACTGACTTTGACTTTAGAAGGGAATGTGCGAAGCATTTTACCTTCCGGCATATTAATCGCTTCAATCTTGACATCCATAGACTCTTCTGTCATGATATCAGGATAAAGGCCTACTTTTACCTGCATTGGCTTAATCTTGACTCCCCTAATCTTTTTCAAGTTCACAATCTGATATACTGTATCTTCAAGATTAGACATCTTAATATACTGTGTAGTAACATACTGGATACTGTCAAGTTGCTTTTTCGAACCATACACCGTGACATATTCCGGCCAGAATCTACTATGCGCCAAATAAAACGAACGATTAAACTTGATATCACCATACAAACGGATTGGCACTCTCTTATGTTGACCATAATTGAATCCGAATTCTAATCCATCTGTCTTAATTGCAACAATCTTACTCGAGCTATACAGTTGCGCATAAAGTGCCTTTTGCAAATCTGCCACAGGAACGACACCCCTCATGGTCTGCTCATTCGCATAGCTAGAATACTTGAACTGAATAGGACGAATCTCATTACCATACAAATAAGTCAGCATCGTAAAACCCTTATCACGAACCGTTACCTTTATAGTATCCGGCAAATCATCCGTGATTACAACCTGACGAGGAACCCCCACTAAACGTACAGGCACAGCAACATCTTGTTCATAGGTGTCATTAAGCGAAATCGTTAGCCAAAAGGCTCCACTCAATGCAAGAAAGAACAAAAAAATCAGAAACTCTCTATTGGCTGTTCCGAATAGAAAGTTTCTGAAAATATGTAATATTCGTTTAAGCATTAGGCTGTTGCTGACGAGCATCAGCAAAAACGTAAGAACGCTCTACTTCCACTACCACGCCACGAGCAATTTCTACGCTTACTTTATTACTAGAATCATCAATATGTTTCACGGTGCCATAGATACCACCACCAATGACTACTTTTGTACCTTCCTGAAGAGAATTCTGGAACTGACGAATTTTCTTCTGCTGCTTCTGCTGTGGACGGATAAAAAAGAACCACATCAATGCAAATACAGCTATCATCATAATAAGGAAGCTGTAGTTATTACCACCAGCTGCAGCCTGAGCTGCTAAAATCATGTTCATCATATATGTATTATCGTTAAATTTTTTATTGTCTATTTCCAAAAATTAATACTCACGACGTCTACGGAATGTAGGACGAGGACTACGCTGCTGACGCTGTGGGCGCTGAGGATGCTCCTGTCGAGGACGCTGTGAGCGCTCTGGCATTGGCTTAGCAATGATTCCTTCATCATTCAAGAAACGAGCTATACCATCAAGCATACCGTTTACATAACTTCCACTATGAGGAGTACTATATAATTTAGCAAGATTTACATACTCGTTGATTGTAACTGATGCAGGTATATTAGGGAATGTACAAAGTTCTGCTATAGCAATCTGCATAATCACAACATCCATGTAAGCCAGACGACTAAAATCCCAGTTACGACTAGCATCACTCATATAACGCTGATATTGGTCGGCATTGAGAATGGTAGAACGGAAGAGCTTACGAGCGAAATCAAGATCCTCTTCATCCTTATATTCTGGAAGCAATTCCTGATCAGCCTTATTAGCCTGTTCAAAGCGCTTAATAGTTTTGATGACAAAAGTATCTACGATTTCCTTATCATCATTCCAATATAAGCTTTTCTCTTCAAGAATACCATCCAGCTCATCATTACGCTGAATAAAGAGTTTATAAAGTCTACGCCACAATTCACGATCGGTATCGTAATCTGAATCACCGGCATTCATATATGTAATATAATCTTCGCTCTGCTCAATTTGACTGAGTAGTCGACGAACGAATTCTATATCTTCATCCCAATTCTGCTTTTTGTTTTCAATAAATTCATTCAGCATCTTGTTTTCTTCAAGCTGAACAGCAAATTTATTGTAAGCGAATTTTGCAGAAGGTGCAGGTGTACCCTCACGCTGAGCACGGGCAGTATTTACATCTACACGATGACGAGCTTCTTTAGTAATGGCTACGATAAGAGAGAGGAGATTGTTATACAAATCATATGACTTAGAAAGACTAAAAAGCAGTTCTTTCTCGGCGTTATCCATATTATTGTTGCCGTTTTGATAGTATGCGTAGGTTAACTGGACTATCTTAATTCTTATAAGTTCCCTATTAATCATTCTCTAATAATTTTTGGATTACTTTTTTATTGTTAATGTGTAATATTACGATGCAAAAGTAATGTATTTATCCTATATATGCAAGAAAACAAGCAGTAAATTATAGTTTTTATCCAGAATATTTGTTAGAATCACAAAAAATGTATACCTTTGCACAGCTTTTTTGAGCTTATCCGTGTGATGGCGAATTAAGGCGGTATTATTAAACTTAATTTAGAGTAACACATTATGAAAGAAATTGATGTAACAGGTCAGAAGCGAGAGAACCTTGGTAAGAAAGCTTCTAAGGCATTGCGTAAGGAAGGTTTCGTTCCTTGTAACTTGTATGGTGAGAAGAAAGATGAGAATGGTGCTCCAGTAGCTTTCTCTTTCGCTGTATCTTTTAAGGAACTCCGTAAGATTATCTACACTCCTCACGTATATGTTATCAACTTGATTATCGACGGTGAGAGCCACACAGCTATCATGAAGGAGATTCAGTTCCACCCTACAACAGACGCTCCATTGCACGTAGACTTCTACGAGGTTAACGATCAGAAGCCTATTACAATTGGTATCCCAGTTAAGTTGAACGGTCTTGCACAGGGTGTACGCGATGGTGGTCGTATGAACCTTTCTATCCGTAAGATCAACGTTACTGCTCCATACCAGCAGATTCCAGAGCACCTCGATATCGACGTTACTGCTTTGAAGATTGGTAAGAGCATTAAGGTAGGTGAACTTTCATTCGAGGGTCTTGAGCTCGCTACTCCTAAGGAAGTTGTAGTTTGCTCTATCAAGATGACTCGTGCTGCTGCACAGGCTACTCAGTCTGAAGAAGAATAATTCGAACTGTTCTGAATGGACAAATATTTAATTTGTGGTTTGGGTAATCCTGGTAGCGAATATGAGGATACCCGCCATAATACAGGTTTCATGGTATTGGACGCTTTTGCAAAAGCGTCCAATATTGTTTTTGAGGATAAGCGATATGGGTTTGTTGCTGAGACTTCTATTAAAGGACGCAAAGTCTTTCTTCTGAAGCCTACAACATTTATGAACCTTAGTGGTAATGCCGTTCGCTACTGGCTTAACAAAGAGAATATCGACCAAAGCCATCTACTCGTTATCAGTGACGATGTAGCTCTTCCTCTAGGTGCTTTCCGCTTAAAAGCTAGTGGCAGCAATGGTGGGCATAACGGACTGGGACATATTCAACAGCTTATCGGTCAAAACTATGCACGCTTACGTATGGGTATCGGCAACGACTATCCACGTGGCAGACAAGTAGACTGGGTGCTTGGACATTACAGTGAGGATGATATGAAGCTGCTACAGCCAGCTATAGACCTTGGTGGCGAAATCATCAAGAGTTTCGTTCTCAGTGGTATTGACAACACAATGAACCAATTCAACAAACTTGGAAAGAAGTAATTAACATATTCAGTTATGGCAGATACAGCAAGAATAGACAAATGGCTATGGGCAGCTCGCATCTTCAAGACGCGATCTATTGCTGCCGATGCTTGTAAAAATAGTCGTGTTACCATTAATGGAAGCAATGTAAAACCAAGTCACATGATTAAACGTGGTGAAATTATTCATGTAAAGAAACCACCTATTACCTATTCTTTTCGTGTTTTAGATTGTATTGAAAAGCGTGTAGGTGCCAAACTGCTCATCAATGTATATGAGAACGTTACTGATCCAAAACAGTATGAATTACTTGAAATGAGTCGAATCAGCGGTTTTATTGACCGTGCTAGAGGTACAGGACGTCCAACCAAAAAAGACCGTCGTGCTATCGATGCCTTTGTCGATCCTGTCATGTTTGGTTGGGATGACGATGAAGATGACTATGAAGACTAATTCTCAATGTAGCATCATATCATTAAGGGGGAAATATCATATTGATTATTTCCCCCTTTTTACATACCTTACTAAAATTTAAATATATAATAAACGCTTTATTATTGCATCAGACTTTATCTCGGACCGCCGAAACCGCCGCCACCATTTCCACCAAAGTTACCACGTGGGCGACCACCTTGGAAGTTTTTATCACCAAAATCTGGTCTATCTGGTCTACCTTCTCTTTCACCTCTATTCATGGCATTTCTTGCTTCTTTAGAACCAAAAAGATTCATTCTGTAGATGACATGGAGCATCGCATAACTATTGATACTATTATATTCTACATCCGATCTGCGAGTAGCATTAATCGTACGACTTAAATTACTTTGCTGTTTTAAAATATCATAGAACTGCAATGTCACCGATAAAGGTTTACCCTTGAGGAAACTCTGGGCTAACTGTGCATTCCAAACCAATTCGTTCGTATTCATAGAAGCATCATCATAACCTCTACGACTATTCTCATGAAGATCTGTAGAAAGACTCATTCCCCAAGGCAAGGTAATGTTTACAGTAGCTCCATAAGCAAACTGCCAAGTATCGAGATCACTACTACTCTGCAACTTGTTACGTGCATGGGTATACCTAACAGAACCATCAAGTTCTATTTCGAGCCATTCATTACGATAACTTCCCGCTAAACGCTCATTGAGTGTAAGTGTACGTGTAGTATTCTTTTGAGAATCACTGGTCTGATCCAAGGTCAAATAGCCTACATAATTATTATAGCCTACATTCGTAAATGTATTCACATTCCAGAAACCAGTAGAGTCTATGGCTGTGTTAAACATAAACACACCATTTGCATCCCAGTTACCATTAATATTCTCAGGCTGAGTTGTTCTACCTCCAGTGAGTGCATCATAAGTTACCTTACTGCTTATACTGTTACGGGTGGTACTAAAGTTCACATTAGCCATTATTGCACGCTGATGTGCCTGAATATAATTATTATAGAACAGACGGAATTTATTGGTGAATGATGGCTTCAAACCAGGATTACCTTTTGTGATATTAAGAGGATTACTATCATCAGTAATATCGAGCAGGTCGGTCATGCTTGGTTGTGAGGTAGTTCCACGATAATTAATGCGCAGGTTACTTACCTTAGAGAAACGATAACGGAAATCAAAAGTTGGTGAGAAATTAGTAACTGTACGTACCGTATCTACATGTACTCCTTGATAATCTTGAGTAAACTTAGTAGACTGAGGCTGAACCATCACACCAAAATTGAGTTGATATTTCTGACGGATCAAACGCATCATCACATTAATCTCGTGAATATAGTTCTTATACTCAGCAGAACGACTTAACTCGTCATCCAAGTAACTGGTATAAGGATTAGCCAACTTAGACAAGTAACTATCCCATCCACGATACGCTGGAGTTACATCGGCAAAGAAATTTTCGCCCAAATTACTAAAATCATAGGTAGAACGATCACTCTTGCTAAGATTATAAGTAAACTTATAACTAAACTGTAAGAAAGTGGCACGCCATAATGGCTCGCTATAAGTAGCTTGGAGCGAATAACTATAATTTTTGGAAGGTGTTACATTATATCGATTGGTCTGGTAGGTAGAGTCTAAACCGTCTGCTGCCTGTATTAAATATAAATGAGCAGCATTTGTAGAAAGGCTTTCACTGTCAGTCTTGCCATAACTTGCATCTGCACGCAACGTAAAGTTACGCCCCATGCTATTAAGTTTACGGTTGTACTGCAGCATTCCCTTAACATTATTAGTCTTAGAGTAAGAGATTGAGTTATCCTCTTGTGTATTAACGATAGCACTATCCTTAGCCAGACTAATAATGCTCTCAGTAGAAAGAGGATCAGCTACCTTAAGGTATGGATTAGAAAGAAAAGCAGCTGAGAAAGAATGACTTCTACTATCACTTGTAGACCAACTAAACGATGGTCGGAACATGATATTAGTCATCGAGTCTGGTTTCCACTCCAATCGCATATTACCATTCCAGCTATTACTACGCGTGTAATTCTGAGCAATTTTATTCTCATAAGCAGAAGAACCTACGAAATTTTCAATAGCAGACTTTGTATAAGCATCGCCATCAGAGTGGTTCCATCTTAAACTGGCATCAAGCTTCAACTTATTTTTCAGTTCATAATTATAGTTCGCACCTATCATCTTGGTTGCTGTCAAACCATCTCGACCACTACCAAAACGACCACGACCTCCACCACCAGGGAAGCCCATATCATTTACATTATTGGCACTTCCGAAAAGCATGAACCGATTATTATCCTGGAAAATACCTGCCATTAATTTTTCAGAATAGCGACTGTCTGTACCCAGAGACAAATCAATATTGGATATCATACCCTTGTTCATACCCTTCTTCATACCGAAGTCGAGCACCGTAGACTCTTCGCCATCATCAATACCTGTGATACGGGCTAAATCACTTTTTTCATCATAAGCCTTAATTTTATCAACAATAGAAGTTGGCAGATTCTTAAGGGCAGTCTTTGTATCACCGGTCATAAATTCCTTACCATCTACCAATATCTTTTTTACCGTTTTACCATTAATGGTGATGGTTCCATCATCGCTTACCTCTGCACCAGGAAGACGTTTAACCAATTCTTCTACCGTAGAACCTTCAGGAGTACGATACGCCGAAGAATTATAAACAAAAGTATCCTCCTTGAGTACCACTTTAGCAGCTTGCCCCGTTACCGTTACGCCTTTAAGCATATGCGAATCACCCGTCATAGGAATTTTTCCCATGGATAAGTTTTTATCGTCTGCCACTTTAATTTTACGAACAAGTGACTTATAACCGATACTAGAAATTTTAAGGAGATAATCACCATTATCAGGGGCAGTAATGGTAAAGAGACCATCCTCATTGGATATGGCTCCTATAATAAAGGTACTATCTTTCTTCAATAATTGCACAGTAGCCTGCATAATAGGGTCCTGCGTTGATTTGTCAAAAATCTCACCTGATATCAGTCTAGTTTGAGCAAAGGTTGTTGTTGATACTATCAGCATCAATAACACGAGTAGATGCTTTTTCATTGTTATTAATAATAAATCTTTAGTTTCTTATTGCTATGTGCTACACTGCACAATTATAAGACGCTAAAAAACAGAATAGGTTTAAAAGAAAAGTAAAAAATTAGCGATTTGATAGATTTTATGTCAAAAATCTTTGAAATTTGCAGCTTTTCAAGTATATTTGCACAAAGAGCGAAATAACAATAACAAACTGATATTCGCAAAAATCTTAAATACGTTAGTAATATGGAACAGAGGGTAATCATATCGAAGAATTTAAAAGAAGAGCTTGCTGCAGCTATTTCTGAATGCGAGCACGATAAAATCTTTGTCTTAACAGATAAGACAACAGAAGAACTATGCTGGCCTGTAATCAATAAATTCTTCAGCCTGAAGAAAGCAAAACTGATTACTATTCCAGCTTCTGATAATCACAAAACCATTGAATCTGTGATGAGCGTTTGGGAAGCATTAGGCCAACAAGGTGCAACTCGTCACTCTTGCATGATTAATCTTGGTGGAGGTATGGTTACTGACTTAGGTGGTTTCGCAGCATCCACATTCAAACGAGGCATAGACTTTATCAATATACCTACTACTCTGCTAGCCATGGTAGATGCTTCGGTCGGTGGCAAGACTGGTATCAACTTTAATGGTCTCAAGAATGAAATTGGTGTATTTAATGATTCTAAATTCGTTATTCTTAATACAACATTTCTCAAGACTTTAGATCAGGAAAATATTTGTTCTGGCTATGCAGAGATGCTGAAACATGGTCTTATCAGTACCAATAAGATGTGGGCAGATCTGGTCAATTTTGATCTGCAACACCCAGAGTTAGACACTTTGCAGCGTATGGTTGCTGAATCTGTCAATGTAAAAGAGCATATAGTAAAACAAGATCCGCATGAAAAGGGCATTCGCAAGGCTCTCAACTTAGGACATACGTTCGGACATGCTTTCGAAAGCTTCTGCATGAAGCGTACACCTATACTGCATGGATATGCTGTCGCTTATGGTTTGATCTGTGAACTCTATATGAGCTGCATGAAGACTGGGTTCCCTACAGATAAGATGCGTCAAACGGTTTCCTTTATCCAAGATAATTTCGGTTCTATAAATATTACGTGTGATGATTATGATGAACTTATCGAATTAATGACTCATGATAAGAAGAACACTGCAGGAACTATTAATTTCACTCTTCTTGGTGATATTGGGAATATCAAGATTAACCAAACTGCTACCACTGAAGAAATCAAAGAATGTCTTGATTTTTTTAGAGAAGGCTAATATTGCAATATTTTGATTTCATCATACCAAGGGAGTTAAGAACTTTTTTATCTTGCTTTTAACCAAACAAGTTTAGTTCTTAACTTCCTTTTTGCATGTTATAAAGGAGAACTTCAACCGAATATACACTAGATTCTCGCTTTAAGACCTGTTATCAGAGCTTATTAATAATGATGTAATATATCTGTATCAGATAATATCAGAAGTAACCGAAGCTAATAATATATCTATATTATCATTACTAACAATTTTTATACATTGGTTGTTGTCAGTGTGTACACGATATGTAGATAATATCAGTGATAACAATATTTGCGCCCGGGCTCGCTTCAGGATCTATTATATAATACTTTGCCCTGGTTGTTCCTTACATAGTCATTTGTGGACCATGCAACAAGTACAAGTACATATTATCACACATAGTTACTATACACTGTACATTCTCATGGTAATTTTTGCTTATCCTGTAGACTGTTTGATAATAAATCATGGTTACGTTACTACGGCGGAGTTTTACCATGGAAATTTTGCTATTAACACCAAATATATGGATCATAAGCCTTTCACGAAACGAAGTGCTTCACCTCTAGCAGGCTTTCCCGTTTCTGTCAATGGCACTTTATGGATATGCCTATAAAGGCGAGGCTGCCAATATTTAGGCAAAACGGCTTCGCATACGGTCTTTACATGCTCTATATCCGTATCTTCCGTCAAGAGCACCACAATCTCTCCAAATTTCTCGTCAGTCTTCTTTGTGATGATATAAGGCTGAACAAGATGTGGAGCTAACTTACTTTCCACCTCTTCTATCTGAATTTTTATGCCTCCCGAATCGATGACATTATCTATTCGTCCCAATATTCTGAATTCAGTATGACCATCACACGTCCTCAATTCCACCCGATCATGTGTTTCCAACTCACCAGCATGCACTTGTGGCGCATCTATCACCAGACATCCATCAGCATTCGTACGTACATGTACAGACTCAAACGGACGATACCAATCACTTGCTTCCGACCCATTTAGTCTTCGTAGGGCTATATGCGACAGTGTTTCGGTCATACCATAGGTACTCCATACAGCATTCGGGAAATCGGACAATTCTGCTTGTAAAGCCTCATCAATAGCTCCACCTCCGATAATCAGATGACGTATTTCACGAAGTTTAGCTCTTTCCTCATCTACTTGCAAGGAGTTATACACTTGCATCGGTACCATTGCTGCAAAATCAATAGGTTTTTTCTGGTCTTCTTCAGAAAGAGAAGCTAAAGGATGCCCACTGGGACGAACCGAAATCAGTTGCAGTTTACGTTCAATACTTCGTACCACAACCATTTTTCCGGCTATATAGTCAAGCGGCATACACAATAGTGCTCTATCCCCCTTTTGAAGTCCAAGAAAGTTACAAGTGATACGAGCAGAATTCAGCATTTTTTGCTTTTCCACATACATGGGTTTAGGTTTTCCCGTCGAACCCGAAGTATGTACCAAAAGCACATCCTCGGGAGCATACCACTCTTTCAAAAAATCTTCTAACGTCATTGCTATATTTCGGATAAATCCCGATGATTTTTATTCACGATACCACAACTGATCTCCTTCTATGTGCAGTGGCATATCAATATTATCAGTAAATAGTTGTCCCGTACCTAACCCCTGTGGCATAGTAACAGCTGGACCATACGTCTTAGCACAAAAATGTGCTATGGCGTTCAAGCCAATATTACTTTCAAGAGCACTCGTTATCCAACTGCCGATGCCCCGTTCTGTGGCCAAACGAATCCATTCTTCACAGCCAAACATAGCTCCATGCAAACTTGGTTTCAGAATAATATACTGTGGACGGATCGTATCAAGCATTTCAGCCTTCATCCCCGGCATATTGACACCTATCAACTCCTCGTCAAGAGCTACAGGGATAGGACTGGCTGCACAAATCTGAGCCATTTTACGCCATTGATGTTGTTTTATCGGCTGTTCTATACTATGAATATCATATTTAGCAAGTGCATGCAGACGACTCATCGCATTTTCTGGGGTAAAACCGCCATTAGCATCGACACGCAGTTCCACTTGCTCCTTGCTGAAACACGCACGAATATGCTTAATCAAATCGAGTTCCTGATCAAAATCAATAGCACCGATTTTCAACTTAACACATCGAAAGCCTTTATCTAGTTTTTCTTGTAAACGGGCATACATTTCATCAAAACTGCCCATCCACACCAAACCATTTATTGTAATACCCTCTTCACCTCTTCCAAAAGGAGTATCAAAGAGTTGGCTTGAACCATTCGCATTCCACTGAGCCAGTGCTGTTTCTAAACCGAAGAGCATACTTGGATAAGGACGCCACATATCATAATTAATCTGCCCCGTAGCGCAAAAAAGGTCACAAAGTGAACGGAGTGTACGCGCATAGGCATAATCCGATCCCAGTGTATCGCAACTCAAATCGGGTAATGTCGCACATTCACCTATACCCTTTACCCCCGGTTTGCTATCAGATGTAAGGGTAAGAAAATAACTATGGCGAGTAGTATAGACGCCACGAGAAGTACCGGCAGGATGCTTGAAATGGAGCACCCTATCGGTTATATCAATATGAAATTTTCCCATATTCTCGAAAACGAATAATTAATATTTATGGGAATTTAGGATATTTATCAAAGTCTGGTTTACGTTTCTCCAGGAATGCACGTCCACCCTCTTGAGCCTCATCCATGGTGTAATATAATAAGGTAGCATCACCTGCCAATTCTTGGATACCAGCCTGACCATCAAGTTCAGCATTAAAGCCAGCTTTCATCATACGGAGAGCCAATGGTGAGCGCTCCATCATGATTTCAGCCCACTCTACACATTCATCCTCAAGTTTGTCTAATGGTACTACTTTATTCACCATACCCATCTGCTCAGCTTCTTTTGCCGAGTATTGCTTGCATAGATACCATATCTCGCGAGCCTTTTTCTGTCCAACTAAGCGAGCCAGATAAGAAGCTCCCAAACCGGCATCAAAACTACCTACCTTAGGACCCGTCTGGCCAAAGATAGCATTCTCGCTTGCAATAGTCAGGTCGCATACCACGTGGAGCACATGACCTCCACCGATAGCATAACCGTTAACCATAGCGATAACAGGCTTTGGCAAACGTCTAATCTGCATCTGTACATCAAGTACATTCAGACGAGGCACACCATCGCTGCCTACATAACCGCCACGGCCCTTTACATGCATATCTCCACCTGAGCAGAAAGCCTTGTCACCAGCACCGGTTAGCAGCACTACCCGAATATCAAGACACTCACGACAATACAAGAAGGCATCGCTCATCTCTTTCACTGTCAGAGGGGTGAAAGCATTACGATAACGAGGACGATTGATCGTAATTTTTGCAATGTGATTGTACTCTTCAAAGAGGATTTCCTTAAAGTCGAATCCCTCTATTTTTTTCCATTCTCTCATTGTATATTTTTTTATTATATTTCTGATTAAAGATATATGTTATTATCTGTAGCCTCCGTTGGAATTATAAGCTAAAATACGCTTTGAGCGCTTCTACATCTGTATCTTCCTGCGTAAAGACTTCGAGTACTACGGGGCGATTCGTCTGCATGGTGAGCAGCTGTACGATGCCGAGCTGCATCTCTTCCATATTGGTAGCTTTCAGATAGCCACAGTCGTTCTGGGTACAGATACCCTTGGCTTCGCTATGATGGAATCCCATCACCATACGGTCACGAGCTGCGCTCTTACGCAAGCCATCAAACTTGCCGAAGATACCACCACAGTGATTATTGAGTATGATTACACGCAGATTACCTTTCAGATTCTGATTCCACAGCGCATTCTGATCATAGAAGAAACTCAAATCGCCCAATACACAGAATACGATATCGTCAGTAGCTGCCGACATACCTGCTGCAGTAGAGAGCGACCCCTCGATACCATTCACCCCTCTATTGCAATATACATAGTCGTCTGCATAGATATTAGCCAGACGAATGGCAGAACTATTGCCATATTGCAACTTATAATCGTACATCATATCTTCAAGCTGTTCGTGCAGATATTTCACAGTGGCTGTTGAAGAATATCCTGGTTGATAGTTAAGTGTGCACGATGATGCGAGTTGCAGGGCATGATGCCACATTTCACTATAATTTTTTCTCTCTATAGCCGATGGCGATAACGACTCGCTACTCTCTATTGTACCGAGCTTCTCAAAAGCATGAACCAATTCACCGAGCACTTCTGCAGCAGTAGCCTCGATAACGCCATCAAGATGCATAAAGGTATCGTGTATTGCACCCTCTGCATTAGCGGTCCATATTTCGGCATTCTTAGTAGAACGCAAGAACTTTTTCAGACGCTTACTAACCAGGCAGTCGCCCACGTAAATGACCTTATCGGGGCGTAACTCCTCTTGTTCTCCCACCATAGCCAGCACTTTTTCAAAGTGGCTATTGGCAATACGACCAGGACTCAACGACTCTTTCAGAATCACGACAGACTTACTTAGAAGCTGTAGATCTATTCCCTGTAAGGCTTCCTTAGGCAGCTGACCGATAACGACCATCGGACGGTTCGCCGTAGTAAAGTGATTAGCCCATTCTGTTAAAGCAGTCTGATTTCCCTGTGCAAAAATACTATTGATAATATGCTCATCGGGCAACTGCTCCACGGTATATTCATAGAGCGGTTCTGATAAAGGCACATTGATATGTACAGGTCCACCCTCACGAAGACGACACGCTTGCAAAGCCTCGTTGACAAGTCGATTACAATACCAGTGTTCGTCATCGGTGTGGGGTTCAGGCAGATTTACCGCCTTCTTCACCAACTTACCCAACGCATCTGACTGTGGTAAAGTCTGTCCGTCAAGCTGATCTATCCACATAGCCGGTCTGTCAGCACTGATTACGATAAGAGGCAGATGCTGATAATAAGCTTCGGCTACTGCCGGACAAGTATTCAGCAAGGCGGTACCCGATGTAACACAGAGCACTACAGGCTGCTGTACCTGCTGACAAATACCCATAGCAAAAAAGCCAGCACTTCGCTCATCGGTAACCGGATAACACTGTATCTCGTCACATTCGTTCAGATTGTGTACAATAGGCGAATTTCTGCTGCCAGGACAAACCACAGCATGCTCGACACCTGCTTTAATCAGCAACGAAGTTAATATATTAACACTTACTTTACTACTATACATATTTCTTACTATATCTTTTATCGTAAGAGTGCAAACATGGTCTGCATCTTTTGTTTGGTCTCTTCAAATTCCTTCATATCCGTACTCTCTTTCAGCAATCCCCCTCCTGCATAGAGTTCGCAAGCGCCATCACTAATCTGCATACAGCGAAGGGTTACATAGAGATGCGTATGCCCTTCGGGATGTAGCGGACCGACAAAGCCGCTATAATATTTTCTTGGCGTATGTTCGTGAGCAAGGATAAACTGTTGGGCTTTTTCCTTCGGCATACCACACACGGCTGGTGTAGGAAACAACTGACTGAGTACACTTCCGAAAGAATGATTGGACGACAGATGGAAATGAAAATCTGTACGAAGATGCACCAGATTGTTGGCATGCACTGTATACGGACCTTTCATCTGAAAGTCATCACTGCAAGGACGCAGTATATGCTCTATATACGAAGTCACGATCTGCTGCTCTTCGATATTCTTAGCCGACCAATAGTCTATAGGGGTATCATCTGCCGCCTCTTTCGATTGCGACATACTTTGAGCCGCCATCGTACCAGCAAGAGCCATCGTTTTCCATTCCTGTTTACCACCCTCGAGCAATATCTCCGGTGTAGCCATGAGCCAGGTACCCGACTGCTCCATACTGACGAGTGCCACAAACAGATGGGGATAACGATGACATGCTTCCATAAACATCTGTTCAGCATCAGCATGCTCGCCAACCACCTTACTTTTTCGAGCCAGGACGATTTTGTCAAAATGCCCCTCAGTTAACTCATGATGAAAACAGGCAAAGTCTTTCTCATAATCTTCCCATTCAGCGTCACTATCCCATGCATCCCAAGAGGGCATAGTGCTATCAGCAGTCCGACATACAGCAGTCTCTGCATGATGACAAGAAGAGCCCGCTGCAGCTGGCAGCCTCATCACCTTGACGACATCTGGCTGCATCAACAGAATAGGACATTCTTCCGAAGGAGAAAAAGGAGCAAAAACGAAACCCTCCCTTCCATCGAGAGCTTCAACAGAAGGGATGATAAGAGGCGTACCCTGCGTCTGAGCAAGATAGGTATAACTGTCTTGGTGGGGTAAACGATATAACGCGTATTGAGCCATCGCCTACCCTTTATTTATCATGCCTTGGAGTTAACACATAATTAGTTACATGCACGGTAGAGATAAGATCACCCTCTTCGTCACGTATTTCTACCTGCCACTCATGCAGTGTTCTGCCCTTATGCTGCAAACGAGCCAAAGCTGTAACGGTACCACCATAAGTTACGGCTTTAACATGACTACCAGCCACATGAATGCCCACAGATATTTTACCTGGACAGAGAGCCAAACTTCCGATACCTGCGACATTCTCTGCCAAAGCGAGCGAAGCACCACCACTTAAAAAGCCAAAAGGCTGCTTATTACTGTCGTTTACCTCCATTTTGGCCATAACAGTATCAGGTTCAGGAGTCGAAATAAACTCCATACCGAGGGTACGAGACAACCCCGGAGTACTGTTTACTATCTCTTTTTGTTTTTCTATATTCATTGCAAATGTCTTCTTTTATGCAAAGATAACAAAAAACAAGAACATGAAAAAATTATTCGTGTATCAGATTGCCTTTGTTATCAAGATATCCTACAACTTTCTTGTTTATCGTAGCTTCGAAATAGGGATACTCGTCACGTAGTTCTATATCATCGTAAACGAAATCTGCCACTACAGAGTTTTTACCATCGGGCAAAACCAAACCTAATTTTCCGCCTTTTTCCACAATAACAGGCATAAGCGACAAGCTGTCTACATAGACATAGCAGGTACGTAAGAAGTCATATTCGGCAGGTATGAGCACCTTACCTTCATGATCTTTAAGTCCGAATTTTCCGTTTTCCTCGAAAAGTTGATGAAACTGGATATACGTATGCTTGATGCGATTGAGATAAAATGCTACTTTACGTGTATTCTTGATAAAATCTACCATATACCGATAGGTATCGCAATAATTAGCGATAGCTCGTGCCAACACGACCCGAAAATCAAGCCCACTTATGGCCTTACGGTTAAAGTCTATATAGCGGGCTATTGCCTTTTCACGCTCCGGTATGGTCTTCAGGCTATTCAGCTGCTCGATAAAGCAATCCATAGCCCGTTTAGTACCACGCATTCCCTTAATGTAGCGATGAATCTGGCGATCCATCTCTTTACATACAAATTTATCTATTTCTTGTCTTTCTATTGGATCTGTATAGCGATCTTCAAAGTTTTCTTGAGTTATTTTTTCCATGGCGTTACCTCCTTTTTGGCCAAAATTAGAAAATTCCACTGAATCTACCAAATTTTAAGACAAAAAAAACAGACCTGTACCTTCATGGTGTTGCAAGGTCCAGTATTCACGAACATCATTTTCCTATAAAGAGCTGTTTCATCAAGCCCTGGCAACCGTCTTCTATGAGGTCGAGGGCAAGTTCAAAATCTGCCATTCCGCCATAATAAGGATCAGGCACAGTGCTGTAAGTAGGGTGATGCTCGAAATAATCAGCCATACGTATTACCTGGTTACGCTCTTTCTCATGATGAGCCTGACGGGTAATATTCTTATAGTTTTCCTCATCCATGACGACGATATAATCGAAACGGTCAAAATCTGATGAGGCATCAAACTGGCGGGCGACATGCGAAATATCCCATCCGCGCTGAGCACCGGCCTGACGCATACGCTTATCCGGCAAATCGCCTATATGCCAAGGACCTACAGCTGCAGAGTCTATCAAGAAACGATCGGTCAGTCCGGCATCGTCTACCATTTTCTGCAACACCGCATTAGCTGCAGGAGAACGACAGATATTGCCCAGACATATAAATAATACAGTTATCTTACCTTTTTTCATCTTTCTGTTATATTAAATGATCAAACCTGAAAACGAACACTTTTCATGAAACAGATGCAAAGATACTAATTTTCTGATGAACACAAAAAAGCCCCACTCCAGAAAATACTCTGCAATGGGGCCATCATATACTTTATTTTTTTCTCTCTTACCAAATATGTGCACGCTTTTCTTTTGGCACATACAGTTTATCACCGGCCTTAATACCGAATGCATCATACCATGCATCGATCATAGGCAGAGCTGCATTAACACGCTGCTCGTTAGGTGAGTGTACATCACTATTAACAATATAAGCTACAAACTGAGGAGCGATATTGCTGGCCCATACACGACCATATGACAAGAAGAAGCGCTGTGCTGGTGTGAAACCATCGATATCCTGTGCAGGTGTATTCTTCAAGGTGTTCATATAAGCACGATAAGCTACATTGATACCGCCGTTGTCACCGATATTTTCACCAAGCGTCTTCTTACCATCAACCTTCAGACCAGGAAGAGCCTCCTGTGCACTAAACCAGTCTACGAGAACCTGAGTACGACCATCATAATTCTTCTTATCCTCTTCGGTCCACCAGTTGGCCAGATTACCATCCTTATCATACTGACAACCCTGATCATCAAAACCATGACTCATCTCATGACCGATAACAGAACCGATACCACCATAGTTAGCAGCATCTTCTGCATCAGCATCAAAGAATGGAGCCTGTAAGATAGCAGCTGGGAAGTTGATACTGTTACGTGATGGGTCATAGAAAGCATTAACCACCTGAGGGTCACAAGCCATTTCGTGCTTATCAACATCCTTATGCCAGTGCTTCTCCAACTCACGCTTACGCAAGGCCGGAATCACCTCATCATAGTTGGCACGGATGCTCTTACTCTCATCGATCTGCACATATTCGTCCATATTCTGCCACTTATCAGGATAGCCGATATTAATGATCATGCTATTGAGCTTTTCGAGCGCCTTAACCTTTGTAGCAGCAGTCATCCAGGTGTTTTCCTCGATACGCTGAGCAAAAGCCTTCTGAAGATTCTTAACCAACTCCAATGCGCGCTGCTTACTGCTCTCTGGGAAATATTTAGCTACATAAAGTTTTCCGATAGACTCTCCCATCAAACCCTGTATAAAGGCTACACCACGCTTCCAGCGAGGCTGCTGTTGCTGTACACCATAGACTGTTTTAAGGAACTCGAAGCTACGGTCATTGAATGCATCAGACAAGACACCAGCAGAAGAACGGATGACACGAGACTCGAGATAAGCCTTCAGTGAGAACAAGTCGGCCTTAGCCAAGATTTTCTCCACTTCGTGTATAGGTTCAGGCTGACCTACATCGACGGTATCGATATCAGCAGGATAACCATAAGCCTGGCCGATAGCCTTCCAGTCTATACCGGCAAACTCTTTCTGCAACTGTGCATAAGACATCTTGTGGATATTGGCCTTAGGGTCGCGCACCTTATTCTGGTCATAACTTACCTTTGCGATCTGACTCTCGATAGCCCATACAGCCTGCATCTTCTTCTCAGCAGTAGCCTCATCATTACCTACCATCTTGAAGAAGTCTTTTATCAAACTCTTTTGTGCTGCTACGACAGCCTTCTGCTGCTCGTTAGGCTGAGTATAATATTCAGGTTCAAGACTGATACCCCCCTGCGTTACACCGAATATATATTTAGAAGAGTTTTCAGAATCCTGACCAAGATAATAACTAAACATTAAGCCACCATATCCCTTAGCAGCCAACTCATAAGTAGTCTGCAGATACTGCTTACGGTTCTTGATAGCCTTCACCTTATTCAGCGCCGGAACAATAGGCTCATAGCCCATTTTGTTACGAGCCACACTGTCCATATAGAGACGATACAAAGCACCGATCTTCTGACCTACAGTACCCTTCTCCATCTTTTTGGCAGCATACTCCTTGACCAAGTCGCGAATACGATCATTGTTCTGTTCTTCCAAATCCATGAAAGCACCATTCTCCGGATGCACAGCGTCAAGTGGATGAGATTTGAGCCATCCACCTACAGAATAGCGATAAAAGTCATCACCAGCCTTAACCGACAAGTCCATATTGGCCTTATCTACAGCTGGTTTCAATGTTGTCTGTGCATTTGCAGCCAAAGCGGCAAAGACAAGAGCAACGCCTAAAAAATTTTTTTTCATATTGTTGTGATTAACTATAAATAAGTTGATGTTTTGGTTCTCTCTTAATAAATTCAAGACACAAAGATATATATATTTTCAATAAATACAAAATAATTGTTCAAAAAAGTGAGAATCTCTTTTGATTGACATATATCATAAAATTAAGATAAAAGGATACGGCTTTCGATTTAATTTATTACCTTTGCGGTGTATTTGAAAATTTTCGAAAATTAGATATGAACATTTTAGAGTTAAGTGAACAGGAAATTGGCCGTCGCCAAAGCCTACAGGAGTTGCGTGATATGGGCATCAACCCTTATCCTGCAGCAGAATTCCCAGTTAATGCACATAGTACTGAAATTCGTGATGAATTCAAGGAAGACGAGAAGCGCGAAGTAATTATCGCTGGTCGTATGATGTCTCGCCGTGTAATGGGTAAGGCCAGTTTCGTAGAGCTTCAGGATTCTGAGGGTAGAATCCAGGTATACGTTACCCGTGATGACATTTGTCCGGGTGAGGATAAAGACTTATATAATAAGGTTTTCAAGAAACTACTCGATATTGGTGACTTCATCGGTATCAAGGGTTTCGTTTTCAAGACTCAGACTGGTGAGATTTCGGTACATGCTCAGGAGATTACGCTCCTTTCCAAGAGCTTAAAGCCACTCCCAATCGTAAAATATAAAGATGGTGTCGCTTATGACAAATTTGACGACCCAGAGATGCGCGCACGCCAGCGTTATGTAGACCTCGTGGTTAACGATGGTGTAAAGGATACTTTCCTCAAGCGTGCTGTTGTACTTCGCACCATGCGTGCCTTCTTCGATGCTCAGGGCTACACAGAGGTTGAGACCCCTATCCTGCAGTCTATCGCCGGTGGTGCCAGTGCCCGTCCATTCATCACTCATTTTAATGCGCTCAACATCGATATGTACATGCGTATCGCTACCGAGCTTTATCTGAAGCGTCTTATCGTAGGCGGTTTCGATGGTGTATACGAAATCGGTAAAAACTTCAGAAATGAGGGTATGGACAAAAATCACAACCCTGAATTTACTTGTATGGAGCTTTATGTGCCATACAAAGACTATAACTGGATGATGGGCTTCACCGAAAAGTTGCTCGAAACTATCTGTGTGGCTGTCAACGGCAAACCAGAAGTAGAGTATCCTGACGGTAAGGTTATCAGCTATAAGGCACCTTTCCGCCGTCTTCCTATCCTCGAAGCTATTCAGGAGAAGACCGGTTTCGACTGCAATGGCAAGACCGAAGAAGAGATTCGTGAGTTCTGTCTGTCTAAGGGCATGGAAGTAGATGAGACCTTCGGTAAGGGTAAACTTATCGACGAGCTCTTCGGTGAGTTCTGCGAGGGCACCTTCATTCAGCCTACATTCATTACCGACTACCCTGTAGAGATGTCTCCTCTTACGAAGATGCATCGTTCTAAGCCAGGTCTTACCGAGCGTTTCGAGCTTATGATCAATGGTAAGGAGTGTGCTAATGCTTACTCTGAGCTGAACGACCCTATCGACCAGGAAGAGCGTTTCATCGAGCAGATGAAGCTTGCCGACAAGGGTGACGACGAAGCAATGATCATCGACCATGACTTCCTCCGTGCTTTACAGTATGGTATGCCTCCTACATCAGGTATCGGTATCGGTATCGACCGCTTGACGATGCTCATGACAGGTAAGGAGTACATTCAGGAAGTAATGCTCTTCCCACAGATGAAGCCAGAGGCTAAGATACCTCAGAGTTCTATTAAGGAATGGGCTGAGCTCGGTGTTTCAGAAAACTGGGTTTACGTATTGCGTAAGGCAGGTTTCAACCTTATCAGTGATATTAAGGACGAAAAAGCTCAGGGTCTGCAGCAGAAGATAGGCGAAATCAACAAGAAATATAAACTGGGTTACGACAAACCTAGTGTTGATGATATCCAGAAATGGATAGACCAGGCAGCAAAATAAAGCTACAAACTAAAATCAGTAGTAGTGTTTGACGTAGGAAAAATAGCGATTATCGGAGGTGGCAGTTGGGCAACCGCCATAGCCAAGATTATAGTGGGGCATACTCACCATATCGGTTGGTATATGCGTCGTGACGACCGTATAGAAGACTTTAAGCGTCTGGGCCATAACCCAGCTTATCTGTTGGGTGCACGCTTTAATATAGACGAGATATACTTCTCTTCTGATATCAACACGATAGCCGAGGCCTATGATACCTTAGTATTCGTTACTCCTTCGCCTTATCTGAAGAATCATCTGCGCCGTCTTAAAACTCGCCTGCAAGACAAGTTTATCGTGACGGCCATCAAAGGTATCGTGCCAGATGAAAACTTGGTATGCTCCGAGTATTTTCATCAGGTTTACGATATACCTTATGATAATATAGCCTGCATAGGCGGTCCGTCTCACGCTGAGGAAGTAGCTCTTGAACGACTCTCTTACCTCACCGTGGGATGTCAGGACCAAGAGAAGGCCAAAGCCTTCACCCGTGTATTGGCCAGCGAATATATCAAGACGAAGACATCGGCAGACGTGGTAGGTATCGAATATTCCTCTGTATTGAAGAATGTATACGCCATAGCAGCCGGTATCTGTAATGGTCTGAAATATGGCGACAACTTCCAGGCAGTGCTCATCAGTAACGCCGTACAGGAAATGAACCGATTCCTCAATACGGTATACGACCTTAAAGAGCGCAACATCTACGATAGCGTATATCTGGGCGACCTGCTCGTAACGGGCTATAGCAACTTTAGCCGTAACCGTACCTTTGGTAACATGATAGGCAAAGGATACTCCGTGAAAAGTGCGCAGATAGAGATGGAAATGATAGCAGAGGGATACTTCGGCACCAAGTGCATGAAGGAGATTAATCGGCACATGCACGTTAATATGCCCATACTTGACGCCGTATACAATATATTATACGAACGTATAAACCCACAAATAGAGATAAAACTTCTAACGGACTCGTTCCGCTGATAAAACCGTAAATAATATGCAAAATATCAACTTAGACATTACAAAGGCTGCACAATTCCTCAGTGAAGGCGCAGTTAAGGCTTATGAGTCAAAGGTAAAAGCAGCACAGGAAGCTCTAGAAAACGGCACCTGCCCTGGTAACGATTTCCTCGGATGGATTCACCTTCCATCAGAGACAACAGAAGCATTCCTCGATGAGGTAGAAGCTACAGCTAAGGTGCTTCGCGAAAAGTGCGAGGTAGTCGTCGTGGCTGGTATCGGTGGTAGCTACCTCGGTGCACGTGCCGTTATCGAGGCCTTGGGCAACTCATTTGCCTGGTTAGTTAATGATAAGAAAAATCCTACTATCGTGTTTGCTGGTAATAACATCGGTGAGGATTATCTCGCTGAACTTACCGATTACCTCAAGGACAAGAAGTTTGGTGTTATCAATATCTCTAAATCTGGTACTACTACCGAGACCGCATTAACATTCCGTCTGCTCAAGAAGCAGTGTGAAGACCAGATAGGCAAGGAAGCAGCTAAAGAGGTTATCGTGGCTGTTACCGATGCTACTAAGGGTGCTGCTCGTGCAGCTGCCGATAAAGAAGGCTACAAGACCTTCGTTATTCCTGATAATGTAGGTGGCCGCTTCTCTGTACTTACTCCTGTAGGTCTGCTCCCTATCGCTGTAGCAGGCTTTGATATCAAAGCACTTGTTAAGGGTGCTGCCGATATGGAGAAAGCTACCGCTGTAGATGTACCTTTCGAGCAGAATATCTCTGCACTGTATGCTGCCGTACGTAATGGCCTCTATGCTGAAGCTGGCAAGAAGATAGAGATTGTAGCCAACTTCCAGCCTAAGTTACACTTCATGGCTGAATGGTGGAAACAGCTCTTCGGCGAAAGCGAAGGTAAGGATAATAAAGGTATCTTCCCTGCAGCTTGCGATTTTACGACAGACCTCCACTCTATGGGTCAGTGGATTCAGCAGGGCGAACGCTCTATCTTCGAGACGGTAATCTCTGTAGAGCAGCCTAACAAGAAACTTCTCTTCCCTCACGATGATGAAAATCTCGATGGCTTGAACTTCCTCGAAGGCAAGCGTGTAGACGAAGTTAACAAGATGGCCGAACTCGGTACTCGCTTGGCTCATGTCGATGGTGGCGTACCTAACATCCGTATCAGCATGCCTGAACTCAACGAGTATTATCTGGGTCAGCTTATCTATTTCTTCGAAAAGGCTTGTGGTATCAGCGGTCAGTTGCTCGAGGTTAACGCCTTCAACCAGCCTGGTGTAGAAGCTTACAAGAAGAATATGTTCGCACTCCTCAACAAACCTGGTTACGAGGCTGACAGCAAAGCGATTCAGGAGCGTTTAGCACAAGAAAAATAATGTTTGAAAAAGAAATTAAAACATACATAGAAAGACACGGCTTTGAGGCATTTACCCCCAAGGCCGTTCTTTTTGATATGGACGGTGTGCTCTATAACAGCATGCCTAATCATGCCGTAGCCTGGCAGAAATCGATGACCGACTATGGTATCCACATGACGGCCGACGATGCCTATGCCACCGAGGGTGCGCGTGGTGTCGATACGATACGCTACATGGTAAAACAGCAGAAGCATCAGGAGATTAGCATGGAGAAGGCGCAGGAGATGTACGACCTGAAAACACGCTATTTCCACGAGATGCCTACAGCGCCTATCTTTGACGGTGTATACGACCTGATGCGCCAGATTAAGGCTTCCGGACTTACGATCGGCATTGTCACGGGTAGTGGTCAGCGTCCGCTTATCAAGCGACTGCTCGATAACTTCGGCGAATTTCTGGATGAAGACCATATCGTTACGGCTTACGATGTGCAACGGGGCAAACCGTATCCCGACCCTTACCAGATGGGACTGGCCAAGGCGGGCAACCTAAAACCGTGGGAAGGTATCGTAGTAGAGAATGCTCCACTCGGTGTACGTGCGGGTGTGGCTGCTGATATCTTCACGATAGCCATCAACAGTGGTCCGCTGGCCGACGAGGTACTTCTACGTGAGGGTGCCAACATTCTTTTCCAAAAGATATCCGAACTATCCCTGCACTGGAGCAAGCTTATGACTGCAGCAGGAAAATAAATACTATATCAAGAGGTGCAAGGTATGCATAACAGCAACTTTGCACTTTTTTTTTGATTGCCAAAATACTTTTATTTCATCCCCTTCCAACGCACAGCAATGGGCGACAGAACACAACGGTATATACCGCCGATGGTGACCTTTTTGCCATCTTTATTTGATTTTTTACTATTCGTCAATAGCGGATATATCCTCTTGCCTAAGCAAGATCATTAGCCGTGACAGCCTGCACGCAGGCTATACAAATCATCATTTACAGCGAAATTTTACAGCCATAAAATTTACAGCCATAAAATTTCAAGTACATTTCAATAGATACGCTGCTCTCATCGAACTACAGAACATACCAGCATTGGAGCGCATTATCCCCCCCGACAACACACGATATATCATCCCTTTTTCGACAGCACCAAATTCGCCAAACACACCGCATATTCGATATAGGCACCCTGTGGTTTCCAGGCCAAGGTATAGCTTACTTTAGCACTTGCCACGTCATAACCTTTATCTGTCCATGCCTTCAGCTTATCCTTACCTGATGCAGATAGGGCGATGATATTGCTACCCTGCGCATTCAGCAAGTAACCGTCTTTGTATTGCAGACCGTCACCACTCCTTAGATGCAAAACCATCTCTTTATGCCCTTTGAAGAAGTCTAGCCATACATCATGCATATTGAGTGCCACGCAAATAGAGGATGAATTAGCGAGGGATGTTGTGACAAGATAGAGATTTTGTTTGGCACGTGTGAGTCCTACATAATAAGAACGCATATCGCTCACATCCCTGCCATCGGGTACTGGCGACAGCAGATACACCGTATCAAACTCCCTACCTTTGGCCTTATGGATGGTGCTAACAAAGATAGACTTCTCGTCAGCAGCGATAAAGTCCTCGATATTCGATTCAAAGATATACTCACACAAGTCGCTTCTATATAGTGAACTATGGGTCTCTTCAAAATCAACAAAGAAACGCTTCATGACGCTTAGACAGCTACTGCCTTTATACATATCGAGTGTACGGCGTTTAGCCTCTTTCCACTTTTCCTTGGGGATGGTTATATCATCCTTACCTATTTGCTTGAGAAAGTAACGTACTTCAGCTAAGTTGCCAAAGCGGAACCCACCCATCGACTGGGCAACGGTGGCGCGCAAGCCACGCTTCTGCAGTTCGTAAGCCACCTGCATGGTCTCTTCATTGGTACGTGTCAGAATAGCTGTAGTGCCATGCACTTCTATCTCTGCTTCGAGAAGAGCCTTTAATGCTATCACCTTTCCCTCGTTGCCTGTAGCAGACAGGATTGGGGTGCGTTTCATACGGTCTGGAATGCGCTGCACAAAACGGTTGGCGCAATCGACGATGGCCTTGTCGGAACGATAGTTTTCTGTCATCTCGTACAATTTAGTGCCTTCTAGTTCGACAAGCGACTGCATGTGCCGCGAATCAGAACCACGGAAGGCATAGATATTTTGGTCATCGTCGCCAACTGCAATCACGCGCATATCCTCATTCTGTTTCATCAATGACCGAACCAATCGGAAATCATCTTCTCCCATATCCTGGGCTTCGTCGATAACCAGCACGCTCTTGGCAATCTTGGATGCTTCCACCTCCCCTCGTTCTATCATCTCCGCAGCCAGACGGACAACATCCTTAGCTTCGTCAAGATTACCCTGCTTACCAATCAAATCGAAGCTATATGAATGAAACGTCTTGATATCCACGAAATGTGCCGCATTGCCCACCAAAGCAATGAGTCGTTTCTTGAATTCGGTTGCAGCTGCCCGTGAGAATGTAAGCATCAGCAACTGTTCATGCTTCACATCCTCCAATAAAAGAAGAGAAGCCAACTTATGTACCAAGACTCTTGTCTTGCCGCTGCCTGGTCCTGCTGCGACTACTATATATTTCGATAGTTTGTCATCAATAATTTCACTCTGTCGATTAGATAGTTGGCCAAACAATTGGTTATATTTGGCTGGCGTGATGTTCAGGTCAATCTGCCCTCGTCTATCTTCCTTGAAATACAGATTGATAAACTTGCGGAAATCCATTGTGAAGTAATCGTTGACAAAGCGTAGTGCTGCCTGATAGTCACGCACCATCAGGTTGGCATATTCACCCACAATATGAATCTGACGAATGCGTTGTTTGTAGAATTCGTCCAGCAGTCTGTATTGCTCTTTACCATAGCGGGCACGACGGTCTACCAGTCGACCAATCTGCATGGTGTTATAAATAACAATGAAGCCGCCCTCTATCTTCATCAGATCAGTCTTAGTAAGATACAAAAGTGCTTCCTCAATATCGGGTATGGTTGGCTTTTCCTTATCAGCAAACATCTCCTGCTGTTGGCGAGCCACAAACTGTTGCAACAATTCTACTTCAGAGAAGTTTACCAGCGATTGGTCTTTGCTCGTATCACGACATTTGCTTAGAATCTCGATGATGAAACGGCTGATGTCTCTACGCTTTTCAAAACGAGCCATCGTGACTTCCATTGTAGATTGCAATCGCACACACACACTATCGCTGAATCCATGTTCTTGTTTATGGATATACCCCTTTAACGACAGAAAATGGAGCAACATCCGCAGACGTTTGACAGTTGAATATGTGAGTCCTGCCTTTTGTGCCTCTTCGTTCAGTTCCTTATAATTAATCCTTTGCGCTTCAGTTTTGAAACATTGCAGAAGAAACTGCTCCAACTTCAGAATGATGTCAAGATTACGAATGGATGTACTCTTCGACACCCAAGCCTGCATATCACGGGTGTCGGCCAGCAAACCTTCCTGACGCATCAGATTAATGTTTCTGATAACAGACTCCTTGCTCATGCCAAGGATGTCTGCCAGATAGTCCACGCGACTTTCAGCTTCTTCTCCTCTTCCTTCATCGGTGGCACGAGCACTGATAAGCGACTTGATAATTCGTGTTGCATCCTCGCGAGACTGCTCGTCAAAGAGTGTAGAGACCGTCAGCTTTCGGCGGGCCTCATCCATGTTCTTAACGGCTATTCCCGTTGCAAACACATGGGGCGAGTTGCTACCTCGCTGTATGAACCCAGCATTCTCCAGTGCGGCAATGGCCGCTTTGACACGTGTTTCAATATCTTCGATCTCATCGCCCCATCCGGCTTGTCGGGCTATCTCCAACGGCGAGCAACTCACATGGTCTCTTTTGGCCGTAATCGCCTTAATGGCTTTCCATACCTGCTGAATCTCGCTGATACTGAGCTTGGTCTGGTTCAGCAAGATGAAGTGCTTGTCGAGGTCGCTATCGGCATAGAGCACATAGCATTCTGCCTCCATATTCGGATCACGCCCAGCGCGCCCAGCTTCCTGCACATAGTTTTCCAGCGAGTCACTGATATTATAGTGAACCACCAAACCTACGTCTTTCTTGTCAACCCCCATTCCGAAAGCAGAAGTGGCAACAATTACTTCTACCTCACCACTCATGAAGGCATTCTGGTTCTTAACTTTGTCTGCCGCCTCCATCTTGCCGTTGTAGGGCAATGCCCTTATGCCGTCTCGTTCCAGATGTTCTGCCAGATTTCGGGTGCTGCGGGTTCGGGATACATAGACTATCGTAGGACAATTATGCCCCAAAATCAACGAGCGCAGCAGGTTATATTTCTCATCTGCAGTATCAGCGTGAAGTACGGAATAGCGCAGGTTTTTTCTTTCTGCATTGGCTGCAAATACCTTCAGCTCTACACTAAGTTTCGCCCTAAAGTAGTCACAAATATCGCTGACAACCTTTTGTTTGGCTGTTGCGGTAAAACACGAAATGGCGATAGGCTGAGTCTGATGTTTCTTTTCTTGTAACTGCCGAATGAAATCTCCGATATACAGGTAGTCCACACGAAAATCGTGCCCCCAGGCAGAGAAGCAGTGGGCCTCGTCTATCACGAATCGTACTACATCTCTACTTAATAGCAGTCGCTCGATGGTCTTGCTGCGCAGCATCTCTGGCGCGATGTAAAGCAGGTTGGCGGTTCCTTCTGCAACTTGCTGTATGGCTGTTGCCCGTTCGATAGGGTCTAAGAGTCCGTTGATGGTGACAGCCTCGCTGATGCCTCGTGCAGCAAGGTTATCTACCTGATCTTTCATCAAAGACTGTAATGGTGATATCACCACTGTCAGGCCGTGAGTATTTCGTCCAGCCATCAATGCCGGCAGTTGAAACGTCAGACTCTTACCACCGCCTGTAGGGAATATCGTCAGAATCGATTCGCCACGGATAGCAGCCTCAACAGCCTGCTGTTGCATAGGAACACCATCGAAGGTGCGGAAATTGTCATATCCGAAGAATTCCTTCAATCCCTGATGGGCATCCAGGCGCTGACGGCAATAGGCGCAATCTCCACAAGAAGTATTACACAATAGATTCATCACGTTGATTACTTGCGGATAGTTGCGTAGCACCCAGGCTGGCGTGATAGAAAAGATATCATCTGCACCAATCACTGCCAAACTGTAAGCCAGTTCTATTGGGTACTGCTTCACCAACATGTCGAAATCTGCATGGCTACAAACCTTTCCCTCATACTCTCTGAGAATCAGACCTGTCAAGTCTGTATGTACTTTCAAGAGTCTGTTCCAAAAAGAGTTTCTTGAAGGCGAACTATATCCAATGTATTTGAAGAATCCTTCAAACTCATTCGTCTCGTGGAGAAGTCGATAGTATAGCTCTTTTCTGTCCGATGACAATTGATTCCACGCATTAATTTCATCATTCAGCAAATCACGAGCTTTCATGGAGTCGTTCACCGGATTGTTTAGTTCATCTACTTGCAGCTTATCATCTTTCACCAAATGATGGTAAGGCCGCTTAGGAAAGAGCAACGGGGAAAGAAACAAAGTATCAATGATAATGGGATTGCCCTTCAACGAGGTGTATTTCAAGTCGTGCCCAATAATATTATGTCCGCATACTGCATCACATTCTGACACAAAGACATCAAAATCGGCCTTGGAACTGGTGTGCAACACGGCTCCATCCTCCCTTGCTGCTCCGTAATCTGCCACCTTCTTCGTTTGCGGGTTAACTTCAGTATCAATGAATACTATCATCCTTGTTTTGTTTCTTTGTTAATTACGTTCTAAGAAAACGATATCATCACATCTCTACAGACGCTCTGATTGTCAAATCAGCGCTATTTCATCATGTTCACCATCCATGAAAGCCTTTCATGCTATACATTATTATATATGAGTGCAAAGATAACGATTTTTTTTAGTAAAAAAGGAACTTTAGGCTACGAACATGTTCGCAAAAAGAACAATTTTGTCTTAGAGTATTCGCGCAAATGGCTGAAACAACATGGCGGAAAGCTGCAGAGAACGGCTAAGTGTGACACTTTTATGAGGAAAGTTCTGTACGAATAATCAACGGAAGTGACAAAAATCCTACACATTCTGCACGATTTTCGTGAAAAAAATGTGTAACTTTACTGCCGAATTGAAATATGTAGAGAACAAAAAAAATTCTTGCTATCCTAATGGGATTATTCTTTAAAACGAAAAATTCTCTAGTCGAACTACAAGGCACGACATAAGTAGAAGCCTATAAGTGCTTATTATCAGGCATTTGAACGTTCACTTACTTTCGAAATATTTTCGAAAATTAGCCTTGTACCGATTTATGCTTTTCGTGGATTACCGTTGGCACGTGGGAAAATAAATTCTGCGTGGGAAAGCAAACTCTACGTGGAAAAGTAATTCTACAAGGGGAATATAAATTCTACATGAGAAACAAATCTCATTTATGGAATAATCAGCAAGTATAAATACACGATGGAAAAAAATCTATTTACAGACAAAATCGCCCGTGAACTGGGATTAGCAGCTCAGGGCGTAGATAATACTATCGCACTGCTCGACGAAGGTTGCACCATACCGTTTATTTCCCGATACCGCAAGGAGCGCACGGGGAATATGGACGAGGTGCAGATAGCTCACATCGCCGAAATGCTCGCCAAACTGAAGGAGCTGGCTAAGCGCAAGGAGACGATTCTGAAATCGATAGAAGACCAGGGTAAACTTACCGATGAACTGAAGAAGCGTATTGATGCTACTTGGGAATCGAGTGAGCTCGAAGATATCTATCTCCCTTACAAGCCTAAGCGCAGAACGCGTGCCCAGATTGCCCGAGAACTGGGACTTGAACCGCTCGCTATGATGATTATGCTTAATCAGGTAAGAGACGTGGAAGGGTCTGCCCAGCGATTTGTCAAGGGCGACGTAAAGAGCGTAGACGATGCCATTAAGGGGGCTGAGGATATCATCGCTGAAATGGTTAGCGAAGACGAACGGGTTCGACAGAATGTGCGCTCTGTTTATCGACGTGAAGCGACGATTACGTCTAAGGTTGTCGCCAAGATGAAGGACGACGAGAAAGCCCAAAAGTATAGCGATTATTTCGACTGGAGCGAACCGCTGAAACGCTGTACCTCTCATCGACTGCTCGCTATGCGCCGAGGTGAAAACGAAGGTATTCTGCGCGTTACTATCGCTGCCGATGATGAAGAATGTACTAATCGTATCAAGCGAAACTATCAATATAATAAGTATATTAACGAGGCTATCGACGACGCCTTTAAGCGACTCATCAAGCCTTCGATGGAGACCGAATTTGCCGGTCTGAGCAAAGAGAAGGCCGACGAGGAAGCTATCCATGTGTTTACGGAGAACCTTCGCCAGCTGCTTCTTGCCGCTCCGCTGGGTCAAAAGCGTGTGCTGGGTGTAGACCCGGGTATCCGTACGGGCTGCAAGATAGTATGTATCGATGCTCAGGGCAATCTGCTCCATCATGAGGTGGCTCATATCGCCAACCAGCGCGACACGGCCGAACGACAGCTCGTCAAGCTTGTCAACGACTATAAGCTCGAGGCTATCGCTATCGGTAACGGTACGTATTCGCGCGAGGCGTCTGACTTTATACATGGACTGCATTTCGACCACGAGGTACAGATCTTTGTGGTGTCTGAGGATGGTGCTTCGGTGTATTCTGCCTCGGAGACTGCCCGTGAGGAGTTTCCCGACCAGGATGTTACGGTGCGTGGTGCCGTGAGTATCGCCCGACGACTGATGGACCCGCTGGCCGAACTGGTGAAGATTGACCCTAAGAGTATCGGTGTGGGACAGTATCAGCACGATGTAGACCAGAGTGCGCTCAAGAAATCGCTCGACACGACCGTGGAGCTCTGTGTAAACTCGGTAGGTGTCAACCTGAATACAGCCAGCAAGCACCTGCTTACATATGTCAGCGGTCTCGGTCCTGCGTTAGCCCAGAATATCGTGAATTATCGTAAGGAGAATGGTGCCTTTACCTCTCGTGCCCAACTGAAGAAGGTGCCTCGCCTCGGTCCTTCGGCTTATGAGCAGTGTGCCGGATTCCTCCGTATACCTGAGGCCAAGAACCCGCTCGATAACTCGGCTGTGCATCCGGAGAGTTACAAGGTGGTAGAGCAGATGGCCAAAGACTGCGGCTGCAAGGTTATCGACCTGATGAAGAATGCCGACTTGCGCAAGAAGATTGATATCAGGCGATATGTTACCGACAGCGTGGGTATGCCTACCCTGCAGGATATCATGAAGGAGCTGGAAAAACCGGGACTCGACCCACGCGATAAGATAGAGGTATTCGAATTTGATAAGAATGTGCATACCCCGGAAGACCTTATCCCGGGCATGGAACTGCCTGGTATCGTGACCAACATTACCAATTTTGGTGCCTTCGTCGACGTCGGTGTACACCAGGACGGACTGGTTCACATCAGTCAACTGGCCGATAAGTATATCTCTGACCCTGCCGAGGTGGTAAAGCTGCATCAGCATGTACGCGTAAAAGTGCTCGAAGTAGACTTGCGCAGACATCGCATCAGCCTCACCATGAAAGGATTATAAAGAAAATTAGAGCCCTATTATTTAGGGCTCTAACTGTATTAATTTAATACGATATATCGGGAAAATAGTTGGATAACTATATATTAAATTACACATAAAATACATGGTAAATTACTATTCATATTCCATCTAAGTAATCAGATAAAATCAAAACCTATAATAAATGGAAAAGAGCTAGATGCTCAAGAGTTTAAGAAATGGAAAAATGCTTCTGAAGTATTAGCACGGGAAACTATATTCATAGCTAAGACACACTGTACAGAAAAAATTATTGCTTAAAAGATTACCTATAAAACCCAAAACTATCATAAACCAAAAACACGAAATAACAATTCCAAACGAGCTGCTGGGGCTCTTAATGACTCATATTTTTTAGAATATAATTCGTTCTACAAACGAAAACACTCTATCATTTTACAATGACTTAAAAACCTATGTTGTAACTTCTCTGCACGCCCGATAGCAACCGTCAACTTACACTAGTACGTTAGTGCGAAAAGTGCGATATTATCTGCTCGCCTAAGGTCGAGGGTATCTGATATCAGATAAACAAAACATAACAGATAAAAACATAACAGATAAACAAACCATAACAGATAAAAACATATCAGACAAACAAAACCAAAAATAAAGAAGCAAATAGATGGATATACGTTTGTGATAAACAAAAAAGAAGCAATCTATATCATTAAAAGATTGCTTCTTCCCTTTTTCATGGCTTCTCATTTTTACGGCTTGAGTATTTTACTACTCCCCCGCTCTCTCATGGCTTCATTATTAGATTGGCTTCCCAAGGCCTATAGCTTCTTCATTCGCATGATTTCTTCATTCGCATGGCAGACGAATATGTTATCAGATGCTTTCGAAGCATGGATTGATTTCGAAGCGCAGATCAGAACTCCTTACCATCGTCGTTTGAAGAGCTTCCGCCAGTTGAGCCGCCAGTTGAACCACCAGCATTACCACCAGCAGTTGAGCCACCTGCGGTTGAACCGCCGCCCGCATGCGTATTGCCACTCTGCGCGCCACCTGCAGCCAGACTGCCCACTATCATACTTGCCCGGCGAACGGTGGCATCGAGCGTAAGACTCGAATTACGAAGATCGCCCGTGGCACGCGCTCTGAGCTTAACATTAGCGATATTGTTGGCAGCAGAGAAATCCTCCTCCTTAGCTGAACCCTCACGATTCTTGATGCCACATGAGAAGATGGCCAAATCGTCGATTTTCACGTTCTTACCAGCCAATATCTGCTCCTTGATACACTTCACCATAGACTTGAGCACACCCAGGCACATCGCCTCTGAAAAACCACTGTTGTGCTGCTCCATATGCTTGGCCAGAGCTGCCAGGTCCATGGTCTCCTCTACTACCGGATAAGCATAGTACTTACCGAATGCTGAACTCTTCTTGTTCTTGTTTTGCTTAAGAATATATTTTATCATCACTTATATATTTATAGATAAAACATTACCGATTAAGCTATTGCCGAGAAGCCTGTCTTCGGGGCGCCAGCCGCATCGTATAAACCACTCTGATTTACATAGGCAAAGATACGACATCGGCAGAGTACAGACATACGAAACCATACGATGCTAACCGATAGCGGAGCTTATAGCGAGAAACGTTACGGTTCGCCTAAGTAATCCGTGATCATCGCCACCTCTTTAGGTGTAAAATACTTGGCCGTCTTTACATATCCGCCAGCCTCGAGTTTCGACCGGAGCTCCTTACAGCGGGTAATCCAGGCCATGAGATGGTTCAGGGCGGTGTGTCCACTGCTGGCATCGGGGAAATAGAGCAGTGCCAGCTCACTCTTGCCGTATGCTCTTACGGCGAAATTAGTATCATGTTTACGGTTCATATCCATCATAGTTAGTCATCGTTAGTATTATCGTTATCGCTCACTGCCGGCTTGTTATAGACGCCTCGCTTAACGGGATCAATGATACGGTATACATTGCAGAATTTGTTCAGCATACGCTGGGCTGTACGACGAGATATCTGTAAACGGTCAGCTCTATCGATCGCGTCAGCCGTAGGAAAATCTCCTTCAGGCAGTGCCTTGTATAATCGCCGTTCGTCAGCCGATAACTTCTTGCCATGCAGTGCAAACGGATTGTCATCCTCCTTGGCCATGACGGCATATACTCGGGCCGTATGGTTGACAAGACATCCCACGATAGTCTTGACCGTGCGAAAATCGCGATCATCGCATATCAGCGCATTCTCATCGTCACGGAAAATTTCATGGTCGGTAGAAGGGCCAAAACTGGCTGCCCACTCTGATAATCGACGAAGCGTGGTGAGAATCATGGCATAGCGGAAACTCTCCAGCGCAATACGAAATACGAAAGCGCGAATACCCTTACCCTGCATGCCATACTGCTCTACAAGCAAATCCTGATAGGTGCGAAGGAAATCTCTCTGCTGAGCATCACTTAGCATAAACTGGATAGGATGGTCTGCCCGGCTCTGCAGGGCATGGTATAAAGGCAGAAGCGTATCGCCCAACTGCTTATAGGTATCCTCTAACGGCGATTCGCGCAGGGCAAACACATCGTGAAAACTTACCTCTTCATCGGGCAGATTATAGAAGAGGAAACGAGAGCCTAAACCGTTCTCAAACGAAGGGAAGAGCGATGGCAACTGTCCTGGCGTGCAGGTAAGAAAGATGCTTAGTCTCGGTTCGTCGATATCGATATGCACCTTTTCGGTTACACGATTCATAGACAGAGTCTCGTGATGATGAGCCTTTCGCATCAGGTCGGAATAGTTACCATAATCACTGTCTATCATACTCGATACGGTATCGGCCTCGGTTTCAAACATCAGCCCCCAACCGCCATTGGCATCCAGAGCACGATACACGGCCGAAGAACTGCTGTTGCCCGGAACGAACGGATCTCTATACACCGGTTCGCGGGGAGCATCGCCACGGTCTTTCTTACTCTTGCTCTCCCATTCAGCCATCGCCTGGTCATACTTGCTTTTTTCGGCATCATACGCACTGCGCATCTCCTTTTTCACCTGATAGGCCAGTTCCTTGTTAAACATCAGATTACCCTTGCCGTTGCCGGCGCCCGAATAGATAATATTATAGAGCGGTGCATAGACGCGGTGACCGTCGTAAATGCCATATACTCCACTACGATGTTCGGGCGTACCGTTGGCACCACCCATCAATCCACTGATTACATTAAGCGCACCTAATATCATGGCATCGCATTTCTCGGGTTCGTCATGATGCAGGTCGTAAATGGCGCCGGTGATATCGTCTAAATCGTCACGCTCCAACTTGTCTGAGAAGGTAAAACCGGTAGGAGTCTTCGCATGAGTTTGCGCCACTTGCGCCATTGTGTCACGTGGCACTTGCTCTTCTAAAGTACCTAAAATAGTACTTTTTTCTACTTTTTCTATTCTTTTGGCACTTGGCACATTGGCGCTAATGGCATTAACCTGATGTGTTCTCATCTGTTCTCGCGCCACTTGACTCAGGTCGATGCCACCCTCTTTAGCCATCTGGAAGAAGGTATTGACGGTTATACCCTGGCCACGCCCATGCAGGCAGTGGGTATACTGCCTGTCGCACTCGGCGGTGTCGTATTCGTCATTAAGCTGACTGAGTTGATGATAGATTTTCCGACCGTCTTCGCCCAGACCATCGGCCAGGGCAAACCCCAGGTTGAGCCAGTTATTATAACCGGCGGTGATATCGATTCCCCGGTCAACGAGCTGTCGGGCCACTTCTTGTATTTCAGCCTGTCTGTCAGCCTCATCACAGTTATAAGCAGCCGTAGATTTTGAGAACAAATTTACCGAAGAACGTGGCTTAATCGATTTACTTACCTCATCGGCTTTATTAGCCCAATATATTGGGTCGAAAGCCTCAGCTGAAAAATTTATATTTATCTGATTCATATCTTTTATTGAATTTTTTAAATCAGTTATTTGATTGTTCGAAGCACTTGCTTGACTATTCGAAGTAGTTGCTTGAGTATCCCAAGCTCTTGCTTGACTATTCAAATCAGTTATTTGATTGTTCGAAGCACTTGCTTGACTACTCGAAACACTTGCTTGATTATCCAATTCAGTTGATTGAGTATTCGAAGCTGTTACTTGACTATTCAAACCACTTGCTTGAGTATTCAATTCAGTTGATTGAGTATTCGAAGCTGTTACTTGACTATCCCAAGCACTTGCTTGACTATTCAAAACAGTTGCTTGAGTATCCAATTCAGTTGTTTGACTATCCAAAGCACTTGCTTGACTATTCAAAACAGTTGCTTGAGTATCCAATTCAGTTGTTTGACTATCCAAAGCACTTGCTTGAGCTTTCTGATTAGTTATTTGCTCGGTTCTCATATTCGCATTTGATAAATTTGCGCCCATGCTATTTAGTTTAAAATTTTTCTCTCTCATTTTCATAAAAATTAAAAGGGACAAATGTCCGGATGATTAGTAAAAATAGTAGGATTCACATAACAGAGGCTATCGTGTGGCAGAAAGCAGGCACGCGATACATTGATACACTTGTCGTCAACTTCGAGCTGATAGGTATCACGCACATATTTTTGCACCGATTTAAACCAAGTCTTATGGTCGCACATAGCGAGACTTATCTCGATAACCCACTTGAGTCCTTCTCCACTTGGCGATGTAAAGAGCAGCCAGGTAGTAAAATGCCTGTCGGTTATCAGTTGCTGCTTTAGCTTTTGCAACGCCAAGCTATCGGCATGACCATAACTCTGTTTGCCCTCCTCACTACAGCCTACATGGTCGAAATCGAGACAAAGCAGACCGCTATGCTCCACCAGACAGTCGTCGCTGCGATAATTGAATGTACCCGAAAAGGTAACAAAGTCGAAATGGCTGGCTTTATACTGGCGCACATCTTTATCCGTAGCTGTGCCCCGCTTCACGTTAGCGATAATTTCTCGCAAAGCCTGCGTACAGGCCATAGCTTTTTTGTTAAGGGTAATATAGCTGTACACCTCTGCTATATCCATCACCTTAGCACTCCGCACCGTCTGTGCGGGTGCTTTATAAAATTGTATATTTTTCATATACTTTTTTTTATAAATAGATTATCGTCTGTGAAGCGGTTTTGGATGCAGAGCTCAAGTTCTCAAGCTTCATTGTCAGAATGAGACATCTGCACCGCGGGTAAGCATGGGTACGACGAACGATACTTAGCTACCTTTCGAACACAAAATTATAAACAAATCGATAGGCGACAAAGAAAAAATTTGGAACAAAAAAAAGGGCTATAGAGCTGCTAAAATGACTGATTTGTAACAGATTAGCTCAACATTTAGATTACAAATAAACTGCAAATCGAAAAGGTTACACAAGATTTGGAACGACACCTATACTTCATTCCAAAAGTTATAAACATTTGTAACAAAAGATAGAAACATTTGTAACAACATGGTTAGATTTGGCATAAAAAAAAAGATTGGCCTACCATAGCCAATCCATATGTTATATAAGATTTGATAAAAATTTCCAAATGTTGATATCAGATAGCAACAGAAGTTTGATGATGTTGCGGATGTGGTTGTATTTTGGTACCATCTACCGCCATATATATTCTTTTCAACAACGCTAGAAAATCATTATATTCCTCATCCGAGAATTTATTTTTTGCACTATTCACTGAACTAGATCCTACACATTTATAATTACCATGATACTCCACATTAAAATATTCTTCTATAAATTTTTTTTCGTTACCGGTACCCGTAATCCTGCACCACTTCATAAACATGGCTACATATTTCGCTTTAAGCTTTTTCTTTTTCGTATTATTATCTGAATACCCACCAGGATTTAACTCATCAAAATGAGCAATTAAGAAACGGACTTTTTTTACGAATTCAGGATTATCTCCCCAAAGCAGAGTTTCAATACCTGTCAAGCCATCCTGACGTCCCTCTGAAATAGCGGTCACAATAGCATGAATCTTAAAACTTTCTTCATCAACAGTATGGTAATTAGCACGGATAAATTCTTGTAACGATTTCGCATTAGCCTTACGTTTTGCAAGTTCATCCTCGTTAAGGATATCATTAGAAATAAATTTGAATAGAGCTTTAGGTACATTTTGTATTGCTTTATCTCGATCTGCATCGTAAATATACTTTAACATCACATCATCATTACGTACCATATTTTCTTGCTTTATCGTATCAAGAGAAATGAGCAAACCCTTATGCAAACAAAAAAAGAAACCTTCCATGGCGTCACACAGTTCTGAAACACAATCATCATACACTTCCATTCCGAATAACTGACGGATTTGCAATTTATGATTAAGTTGTGAATGTGCGAAAGCCGAAAGTTTAACCCATTTTCCATCTTTTACAGGCTCATGTTTCCTATTTGTTAAACAAAATCGCTTATATAGTTTTTTAGTGCCCGAAATATTCTGTCGCATTCTATTAAGCAGGATAGTTACTATATCAAAGCATTTATTGTTTTTCGTAGCGTAAGTAAATGGAAAATTCTTTGAGAATACTTCCAGCGCAAGCACTTCCTTCTCTAATTTACACTGATTTTCTCGAATATATAAAGTTAAAGCTTTTACATCTTCTACCGTATATAATTTGGCACTAACAGCATTGAATACGTTATCTTTTTCAAATTTTCCTGCCTCTACGATAAGCATTTTAAGAGTTTCATAATTCTTGTCTACTGCTGTAGAATATTTCATATGATTTTATTTTTCCTCCTTCCATAAAAAATAATTAATAATATTGTAAAAAATATCTTATTGTGAAGCTTCTGAACAGCTCACAAACACATATTGTGGGTTCCAAAATCTGTTATGTAAAAATTGAATTCATTAAATCCTCCTTTTTTTTAAGAAAATTGTATAAGATTAAAGCAAAGGTACCAAAAATAAATCAATCGAACAATAGTATTATTGAAAAATTAATCTACCCACATCTGTAAAAATAGATAATGTTAAAAACAAAACACCAAATGTTAAAAACAAAACATAATTAGCTGATAATTAGAAATATTACAAATATTAAATGTTCCCTTAATATGTAGAAATAGTAATATATTAAGCTGTAATATTAGACTATAAGAACATCATGTATATACATATAGTGCGGCTGATATGAAGCTTTAAAAACATAATTGTGTACCTTTGCACTATGATTACAAGATTATTACACTTTTTAGATGCTTCGCCAGTTAACTTTCTGGCGGCAAGCAACATCGCTTCTTCGCTCGAAAAGGCGGGTTATCGACGTATCAATCCGTGTGAGGCTATCGGTGAGGTTAAGCCGGGCGATAAACTCTTTGTTACTAAAAACGATTCTTCGGTTTATGCGTTTCATATCGGACGTAAAACGATGGCTGATGCGGGCTTTCGTATGATTTGTGCGCATTGCGATTCGCCTACTTTCCGTATCAAACCGAATGCCGAGATGCTCTGCGAGGGCGGTATCGTGAAACTGAATACGGAGGTGTATGGAGGGCCGATTATGGCTACCTGGTTCGACCGTCCGCTGACTATCGCCGGTAGGGTCATCGTCAAGGGTGATGATGCGTTCAGCCCGAAGACGCTGCTGCTCCATGTGAAGCGACCGCTGCTGCAAATCAGTAATCTGGCCATACACTTTAACCGACAGGTGAACGATGGCGTAAAACTGAGCCGGCAGAAGGATATGTTGCCTATTCTGGGTATCGTTACCGATGAACTGGAACGGGGGAATATGCTGCTCCGGGTTATCTGCAGCGAACTGGGTATCGTGGCGCAGGATATACTCGACTTCGATCTCTATCTGGCTGATGCTACCCCTGCCTGTACTTTCGGTGCACACGATGAACTGATATCATCGGGCAGACTCGATGACTTGTCGATGTGTTATGCGGGGCTTGAGGCTATGATTAATACCGATACGACTGATACGACCAAAGTGCTGGCTATCTTCGATAATGAGGAGACGGGGTCGCAGACCAAACAGGGGGCTGCAAGTCCTTTCCTGGCGATGATGCTCAAGCGTATCGCTATGGCGCAGAGTGGTACTGAGGAGGCTTTCTATCAGGCCGTGGAGCGTGCTTTCATGGTTTCTGCCGACAATGCGCATGCCTGGCACCCTAACTATAGTGAGAAGTACGACCCTACCAACCACCCTGTACTGGGCGGCGGACCGGTTATCAAGTTTAATGCAGCCCAGAAGTATGCGAGCGATGCCGTGTCGGCTGCAGTCTTTGCTCAGATCTGCGACGAGGCGGGCGTGCCATGCCAGCGATTCGTAAACCATTCTGATGTGCCGGGCGGCAGTACGCTGGGCAATATTCTGGCATCGTCTATACCGCTGAGAGGTGTGGATATGGGTAATGCGATACTGGCCATGCACAGTTGTCGGGAAACGGGGAGCGTGGCCGACCATATCTATACGGTGAAGGCTTTCACACAGTTTTTTGCACACTAGCCTTGTGTACGCGGATAGAGAGATATGCGGAATAAAAGAGTATAGCGATAATAAAGGCTATCAAGATGATTAACGATATCCACTGAGGTAATACTTGTGGTACCATAAGCAGACTGACAGAAGCGAAGAGGAACACGATAAGATAATTAATCACGTAAAGTGAATCGGCCGTTATTCGCTTCTGTTCTTCGTTCATCTTGTCATAGGATAGCAAACCGATGTGTAAGTGGGGCTGCGGATGGCGGGCTAAGCTGAGCAGCAAGACTGAGGTTAACGTGCCGACACCTGCAAACACCCAGAGCATATAGGCTGGTGCCGGATGATAATATTCCTGCATCAGGATAGCTCCGGCGGGTACTTCGTCGGTGGTGTGGTCGTAAAGGTAAGACACAAACATCCAGAGAAAGATAAGTAAGGCTATGCCTTGAAACAGACGGTTGTACTTGTTGTTAGCTGTTGTTTCGTTCGAAGAAGTATTCATTTTTTTCGCTTTTTTATATATAAAACATTAGACTTTTTTTCATGAGATTCGTTGGATTATTATAGAAGCCAGCGGATTAGTTCATAGAAGTATTTGACTATTATATAGGCTTGCAGATATTTAGTAATCCATTAGGCTATTTCTTAAAAGCCAGCGATTTTTTTATATTGAAATCCCTTGACTATTTCATAGAAGCCTACGGGCGAACTTTTATCCAAAGCCCCTGACTAGTTTACAGAAGCATTCAGACTAGTTTGTAATCCTTTAGGCTATTCCATAAAGCCAGCGATTCTTTTATATTGAATCCCTTGACTAGTTTATAGAAGCCTACGGGCGAACTTTTATCCAAAACCCCTGACTAGTTTATAGAAGCATTCAGACTAGTTTATAATCCTTTAGGCTATTTCTTAGAAGCCTGCAGACTATTTCATAGAAGCCCTTGGCTATATAAGAGCCCCATTGGCCATTCCATAAACACTTTCAGACTACCTTTTATAGAACTCATTAGTAGCATCTTTTGCCCCATGTATACACTCAAGTTTGGTCAAAGACTCTTGAGCCATTAGCCTAAGATATATTAACCATGGGTCAAAGATAGTAAATAAATATAAATTATGAAGCACCATACCCAAAAATCTTTGTATCTTTGCAGCCATATATGATTAATTACGAGGAATTAAAAGATAAAAAGATAGCGGTACTGCTCTCTGGTGGTGTCGATAGTTCAGTTGTAGTTTACGAATTCGCAAGCCATGGGTTGCATCCTGACTGCTTTTATATTAAGATAGGTCCGGAGGAACAGGAGGAATGGGACTGCAGTTCGGAAGAAGACTTGGAAATGGCTACTGCCGTGGCTGCTCGCTTCGGGTGTAAACTGCAAGTTATCGACTGCCACAAAGAATACTGGAATCAGGTTACCAAATATACGATGGATAAAGTCAAATCGGGCTTTACCCCTAATCCTGACGTGATGTGCAACAGACTCATCAAGTTTGGTGCCTTCGACGAGAAGATGGGGCACAACTATGATCTTATCGCTACGGGCCACTATGCCCAGACCGAGATAATAGACGGTAAGAAGTGGCTCGTTACCAGTCCTGACCCGGTAAAAGACCAGACCGACTTCCTGGCACAGATATACCAATGGCAGCTCAAGAAAGCGATTTTCCCTATCGGACATCATATCAAGGACGAGATACGAGAAATCGCTGAGCGTGAGCATCTTATCAATGCCAAGCGTAAGGATAGTCAGGGTATCTGCTTCTTGGGCAATATCGACTATAATGAGTATGTGCGCCGATATCTGGGCGAAAAGAAAGGTAACGTTATCGAGTTCGAAACGGGTAAGAAGATAGGTGAGCACAAGGGCTTATGGTTTCATACCATCGGGCAGCGTAAGGGACTTGGCTTAGGCGGTGGTCCGTGGTTTGTGGTGAAGAAGGATATCGAGAAAAATATTCTCTACGTAAGTCATGGATACGACCCTGAGACGGCTTACAAACAGGACTTCAAGATACACGATTTCGACTTCCTCACAGAGGGTATCACGGAGTTACCTGCACGGGTAACCTTCAAGATTCGCCATACTCCGGAATATCACCCTGCTTCGGTAGAGGTAAACGGCGATGGAACCTTCACCATTCATAGTGACGAGAAGATACACGGTGTGGCTCCAGGCCAATTCTGCGTGATATACGATGAGCAACATCATCGCTGCTATGGTTCTGGCGAAATCACGCTATAATCTATAGCCTTAACTTTTTCTGAGGATAACCAGGATTACGGCTGAGAGTATCAAAACGATACCGATAGCAAGGCGAAGGGTGAAAACCTCATGAAAGAGTGATACACTGATAACTACTGCTGTAACGGGCTCTAATGCTCCCATGATGGCCGACGGTGTACTGCCGATGTTCTTGATGGCAATGGTCATAAAGAAAAGGCTCAACACGGTAGGCAATAAGCCCAACTGGATGCCACATGCCCACTGCAAAGGACCATGAAGCAGTTGCAAGGGATAGCCTCCCAATAACATAAAGGCGATAACGGATAACCAACCGAACAAGACGACATAAAAGGTAAACTTTAATGGCGACAGACTGATCTTGAGCTGATTAACTGATACGATGTATATCGCATACAAGAGTGACGAGAGTAAGACCAGCGTCATGCCTGCAGCACTCAGCGTTACGCCGTTGCCACCCCGATAAAGCAAGGCTATACCGCTGACGGCAAGCGTGATAGAGAGCATTGTGGTCCACGATAGGCGCTCGTGATAAAAGAGTACCATGAGCACTGCCGTCATGATGGGATAAGAGAAGAGTATCGTGGAAGCTACTCCGGCATCCATATAGAGAAAACTCAAATAGAGGGCGATAGAGGAAAAAGCAAACATAACACCAAGTACTGCCAGCTTGATAGCATATCCCCGCTTGATAGCAAAGCTCTCCTTGCTCATGACCATCCATAAGGCAAAAAGGATAGAGGCAAAACCATAACGATAAAACAAGACACTACCCGAATTTATACCGGATTCGTACAAAGGAAGTGTTCCCAACGGATTGGTACCATAAAATATGGCTGCCAGAATGCCTGCTATAAAACCTTTTACTGTAGAATTCATATTATAAAAGTTATTCTCTCTCCTTAAAAAAGGAGTTGTTCTCTCTTAAAAAAGTTATCCCATCTCTTCAAGAAGCTGTTTCCTGCTAAAAAGCTGTTTCTTGCTAAGAAGCTGTTCTCATTCTTAATAGGACATGCAAAAGTATAAATTCTTTTCGACATAATGATAGTGGCCCGACAAAATAATCATTTTTTGAGCCCCTCGTCTCAGAAAAAAGTCGTACATTTGCTTTATACTTTTATAAAACAACTATGGAACAAATTAAAAACGACAAACTGACTGTTACCGTTGCTCCTCATGGAGCAGAACTGCAGAGTATCAAAGATGCTAATGGCAAAGAATATCTTTGGGATGGCGATGAGAAGTATTGGAATCGTCACTCTCCTATCCTTTTCCCTATCGTGTGTGGTCTATGGAAAGACACTTATCGCATTAATGGTAAGGAGTTTAACTTAGGTCGTCATGGTTTTGCCCGCGATACCGACTTTACCTTAGTAGCTCAGGGCGCTGATCGAGTAACTTACGCTCTCCATGATAACGAAGAGACATTCAAAGATTATCCATATCACTTTAACCTGGCTATCAGCTATCGTCTGGAAGCTAACAAGATACACGTCGTATGGCATGTAGAAAATACTGACAGTAAGACTATCTATTTCCAGATTGGTGGTCACCCTGCATTCCTTGTACCTGGTGCCAAGAAGGGTGAAGAATTAAAGGGTAAGTTGCGCTTTAACGATGCTACCCCTAAGCGTCTGTATGGCAATGTAGGTGGTTGTATCACTCCAGGCTATCACGATGTAGAAACTAAAGATGGCATTTGGGAATTTACCGAAGACAGTTTTGCCGACGATGCTGTTATCTTTGATCACAGTCAGCTGAACCATATCGAACTTCTTGACGAAAACGACAAGCCTGCTGTAACGCTCGACATCAAGACACCAGCAGTAGGTCTTTGGAGCCCTACAGGCAAGCATGCTCCATTCATTTGCATCGAGCCTTGGTATGGTATTCACGACTGGGCTGAGTATGATGGCGAATTCAAAGATAAATATCTGATGAATCAGTTGCTTCCAGGCGCAAGTTTCATGAGTGAATATACCATCACTATCGGTGAATAAGCTTGAGCATCAAGATATTATATAGAAAAAAGGAGGTCATATCAAAAAAAGATATGACCTCTTATATTTTTTCCTTTATTTTTCTTCCTCACTCATTGGGAAGAGACCATAGAGCTCACTGTCTATACTGTCTGCTATGGTATTAAAATCTTTCGGGTTACTTTCGAAATCTATGTTATCACCATCTATGATAAGCAACTTTCCCTTATAACCCTTAATCCAATTTTCATATCTGTCGTTAAGACCCTTCAGGTAATCGATACGCATGCTCTGTTCGAAGTCGCGCCCACGCTTCTCGATATGACCTATTAAGGTAGGAATACTACTACGAATATAAATCATGAGATCGGGCAGATTAACCAATGATATCATTAAGTCGAAGAGATCACTATAGTTGGCAAAGTCACGATCGCTCATCATGCCCATATCGTGAAGATTAGGTGCAAATATGCAGGCATCCTCAAAGATGGTTCGGTCTTGGATAATGGTATCCTTAGACTTTGAAATCTCTACCACATCCTTAAATCGCTGATTGAGAAAATAAATCTGAAGGTTGAATGACCAACGATTCATATCACCATAAAAATCATCGAGGTAAGGATTATTGGCAACTGGTTCGAAATGTGGCTGCCAGCCGAAACGCTTGGCGAGCATCTTAGTCAGGGTAGTTTTGCCACTACCGATATTTCCAGCTATAGCTATATGCATGATGGATATCTTGTTGTTTTTTTTTCTATTTAATGTTGAAAATCTTATTTCCTATTATTATTAAATAAGCCAAAGAGGCGGGCATCTATTTTGTCGATGATATCACCCAAATCTTTTTTGTTTTTGAGGAAGTCGATGTGGTCTACATCTACGATAAGTGCATCACCCTTATATTTATGGAATACAAAATCCTCATAGCGATCATTAAGATTCTGGAGGTATTCTAAAGGCATAGCCTGCTCATAGTCTCGGCCGCGCTTCTCGATATTAGCAACCAGATGAGGTACAGAAGCACGAAGATAAATCATCAGGTCGGGTTGTTTAGCAATCATCATCATCGATTCAAAAAGACCGATATACGTTTCAAAATCACGATCACTCATGTGCCCCATTTCCTTGTTGGTCGTTGCAAAGACATACACGCCTTCATAGATACTGCGGTCTTGGACAATGGTCTTGTCGGAACGGTTGATAGCCAAAAGATCACGGAAACGTTGCTTCAAAAAGAATATCTCCATATTGAAAGACCAACGGGGAATATCCTTATAATAATCTGAGAGATAAGGATTGTTTTCGACTGATTCGAAACGTGGCGTCCAACCATAATGTTGAGCCAGAAGTTTGGTCAGTGTCGTCTTGCCACTGCCGATATTTCCTGCAATTACGATATGCACTTTTAAGATTGCTTTTAATTTTCGGTTGCGAAGGTAGCTATTTTTTTCGGTTCTGACAAATAATTTATTTATTAATAAAATATGGATTTATACTTATGGGGACATCGCCAAAAAAAAGGAACCTGTCATAAACGGGTTCCCTTTAGTCCTACGGCTTTAGCCTGCAGGCTGAATTGCGCTGACTTAGGTTGCAACACCACGATACATTTGCCATGAAAGGTGGTTCGCTTGGTGTCTTTAAATCGCTCCATAGAGGTTTGCTGACCATTGTCTACTCCTACGATTTCTGCACCTTGTGCCTCGAAATAGATGAGACGGTCTGCATTGGTTACCACCGTGCCCTGGGCGTCGGTGATATCAGCCTCAACATATACGAGATGCTTTACATCGCCAGTGGCACGTGCGTTCTCCTTTCGGCCGTCATAATCTACCTTGAGTCTTATCTCACTTGGCAAGCTCGGAGTGTTATGTGTCTCCTGACCTATCACTTTACCATTCTTTCGGGCTACTACCTTCACTTCGCCAGGTTCGTACACTACTCGCCACATCGCATGATATTCGTGTTCGGCCTTGCTTCTTATACCCTGGCTTTTGCCATTCACAAAGAGTTCTACCTCATCGGCCTGATTGTAATAGCACCACATATCTATCGTCTGGCCTTCTATCCAGTTCCAATAAGGAAACAGATGGAGCACAGGCTTGTCGGTCCACTCACTCTGATACATATAATATACATCCTTCGGGAAACCTGCCAGGTCTACGATGCCGAAATAACTGCTGCGGGCAGGAAAACCATACGGAGTAGGTTCGCCGATATAGTCGAAACCGGTCCATATAAACTGTCCGGATACATAAGGGGTATGCTTCACGATATCCCAAGTCTGCTCATGGGTAGAGCTCCACGATGCATGCATGTTATCGTATGCACTGCACATAAACGAGGGGTCGGTATAAGGCAGCCACCACTCTACCGGTGCCTGATAGATACTGTCGGACGGCATCATGTAATAATCGCGCGACTGCAATGCACTGACACTCTCACTCAAGAGGAAGGGCTTTCCCGGAAAATGCTTAGGTACATCTTTGATCCATTGATGGTGGTAATTGAAACCGATAATATCGAGGGCTCCGCTCTTAAAGAGGTGGTTATTGGGCGCCGGCTCATTACATCCTGCTGTTATCGGCCGTGTAGTATCCAGTCGGCGTACGATATTCGCTAAATGCTGCGTAAGGAGGGCATTGGGGGTCATCTCTTTGCCATTGGCCAGAAGCGACTGGTCGTGACCGGCATTGAGTATAAGATTAGCTTGCTCCAAGGTGAGTGTATCGGCATCGGCCGACGACCACTGTTCGAGTACTTCATTGCCGATACTCCACATGATAATACAAGGGTGATTACGGTCGCGCTTCACCATATCTGCCAAATCTCGCTCATGCCAGTCATCAAAGAAACGGGCATAATCGTTCTTGGTCTTCTTGCGACGCCACATATCAAAGCTCTCATCTGCTACCAGTAGTCCCATACTGTCGCACATGGCTAAGAGTTCTGGCGAAGGGGGATTATGACTGCATCGTATGGCATTGGCTCCCATACGCTTCATCTTCTGCAATTCACGATGCAGGGCGTCTTCATTTAGGGCTGCTCCCAGACATCCTAAATCATGATGCAGGCAGACACCATTGATCTTGATGTTCTTGCCGTTAAGCCAGTAGCCGGTCTTGGCATCAAACTTGCTATCGCGGAAGCCTGTCTGTGTGGTCACCTCGTCTATCACTTGCCTGCCTACGATAAGTTGTGATTTTACCTGATAGAGGTATGGATGGTCTATAGACCAGAGATGTGGATGCTTTACTCTTAACTTCTGGGTAGTGGCTTTCTGTTCTTGTTGAGCCACGACTTTACCCGAAGCATCATAGATGACATGGCGGATAACCGGACGTACTCCCTCACGGGCTTCGTCTGCTACGCTGACATCTACGACGACCTCTCCCTTGGGCGTGGTCTGCACATGCACCCCCCAATGTGAAATATGCAAAGAGGAAGTGGACCTAAGCCATACATGGCGGTAGATGCCACAACCGCTGTACCATCGGCTATTGGGCTGGTCGCTGTTGTCTACACGCACAGCCACCACATTATCGCCACCCCTATTGAGATAAGGTGTGATATCGTATTCGAAAGAACTGTAACCATACGGACGGGTTCCCATCTGATGACCATTTATCCATACGGTGGAATTCATATAGACACCGTCAAACTCCAGAAAATATCGCTGCGTGCCTACCGCCGGTATACTGAAATGCTTACGATACCATCCCACTCCACCCGGTAAGGCTCCGCCACTGGCACCCGACTTGTTTTCGGCATGGAAATCGCCTTCTATCGCCCAGTCGTGGGGCAAGGCGAGTTTACGCCAATAGCCATCGTGATAACCGGTTTGCGACATCTGGACTGAATCGCCCAAAACAAAAAGCCAGTCGTTATCAAACAGCTGGCATGTCCGTGCCTGTAACTCTGAAGATACGACCAGGGACATGATGATAGATAAGAATGCTTTCTTCATACTTGCCTGTTTTTTCGGTGTGGTAATGCTTTGTTACCTGCCTGTGGTAATCTTGTTACCAAGCTGTGGTAATGTTGTTACCAGTATGTGGTAATGCTGTTACCAGACTGTGGTAATAAGAGCCGTAGCCTGGTAACAAGACTGATCATTCGGTCATAGGAAAAAGGATATTATAACTTGACCGTTACTGTTTTGCCTGTATACTTAACGACCTTACCGATGGCTTTATCCAAGTTGAAAGCGACTTTCTGGCCTGGCACACAGTATACTATCTTAAAGGTACGATTCTTCAACATACCGTAGAAATCGCCCTTGCGGTTACTTATCGTAAGCTGCTTGGCTGCATCATCGTAGCTGAAATCGATAGTGGCATACTTGCCTTTTTCATAGTTATAGTTGGTACCTTCATCTTCATAGAGGGTAAACTGACCGTTTTTACCGGCATAGACATAGAGGGTAATCTCTGAAGCCTTCTTCTGGTCAGACCATTCCATCTGTGGACCGTATGGCAAAATGGCACCTGCCGGTACAAAGACAGGGATACGCTCGTATGGAGCATCGGCTGTAATCGTCTGTCCACCATCATAATACGTGTTGGTATAAAGATCATACCAGCCGTTTTGCTTTGGCAGATATACCTGGCGACTACGAGCACCATACTGACTGACTGGGCATGCCATCAGAGCTGGACCAAACATCCACTGGTCTTTGATATCCAGTACCTGAGTATCCTGACCATAATCCATAACCAAGGCACGCATCATCGTATAATCTTTGAAATGGATGGCTCCATTGAGACTGTAGATATACGGCATCAGGCGATAACGCAATCGGTCATAGTATACGATAGACTTGTAAGCCGGATGATTGTCGGGCGCTATGTTCCAAGGTTCACGATAGAGCACTTGTCCGTGGGCACGATACAAAGGTACAAAGGCACCAAACTGGCTCCAGCGGGTCTGCAGTTCACGCCATTCTTTCAGGTCTGCATTCTTGCTATCATCCTTCTGACCGGAATACCACACTGCCCCATAACGGTCTTCTGGTGTAAAACCGCCCTGGTCCATACCCCAGATCGGCAGACCGGCAAGACAGTAGTTAAGTCCGGCCGTCATCTGAGCACGCATATCCTCCCATCGGCAGGCGATATCTCCACTCCACGAAGCTGTACTATAACGCTGAAGACCAGCAAAACCACTTCGGGTGAGCAGGAATACACGGGTATCAGGTTTGACACTACGCTGACCATGATAGATGGCATCGGCATTAACGATACTATATGCATTAAAATATTCTGTAGAAGAGCCTAAATAAGTAGGGCCGCTAAGAGCCTTGCGATACCACATCGGAGTACAGTCGCGCACATTTGGCTCTGAGGCATCCATCCACCAGGAGTCTACACCATAATGATATTTCGTGTAAAGATTTTCATCCATCTGGCGCCAGAACATCTTACGCGCACCCGGTGCATAGGCATCATAGAAAGAACCCATAAAGCCGAGCCAGTCATAGATGCTGTCTTTTACAGCCTGATGATATATCCAACCATGAGCATCGAGCTCTTGATAGTTTTTGGTAGAACAATAGAACTTAGGCCATACACTGATCATAAAACGGCCGTGCATGGCATGAATACTATCGAGCATCGCCTGAGGATGAGGATAGCGACTCTTCTCAAACTCATGAGACCCCCAACTGTCAAGTTTCCAATAATTCCAGTCTTGTACGATATTGTCTATCGGGATATGGCGCTTGCGGAATTCACTCAATACATCCTCCATTTCGCCCGATGTCTTATACCGCTCACGACTCTGCCAGTAGCCTAAAGCCCACTTAGGATAGACTTGGGCTTTGCCTGTAAGGGTACGATATCCAGAGATGACTTGATCGAGATTATCACCGGCAATAAAGTAATAATCCATATCACGACTCATCTCACTCCAAATACGCAGTTTGCTCTGTTCCTCTTCGCTCTGAGGCACAGCAGCACGAAGTCCACAATAAGACACATCACCGTCAGGATACCAATCGATGAGTATCTTGGAACGTTTACCCTGCTTTAATGGAGCCTCAAACTTGAAAGAGTTAGGGTTCCAGGCTGTACGCCAACGCTCTGCTACCACTTCCTTACCATCAATATATACCTTCATATAACCCGCATAGTAAAGGATAAAGCGGTATAAGTTATCGACCGGCGATTCTAAGTAGCCTTCATAGGTAACATGAGCTCCTTTCAGTTTGAAACCTTGAGGAAGATGGCCTATCGTCTCTGAATTTTCAAAATAGATACTGTCTTCCTGTCGTACCAGCGTCTTACCTTCGCTATCGGTATAGGTACCCGTAAGACTACCCTTCACTCCATCTTTATTATATAGCGTAAAGGCACGATGAAGCTGCAGATAATCATTCGGATTACCAAAACGACAATAACTGTAACTATCCCAAAGTATACCGTAATTCTTATTGCTCACTACAAACGGAACACTAATCTTGGTATTATACTGAAATAGGTCTTCGTTCTTGCCTTTCATATTGAGTTCTTCACTCTGATGCTGACCTAAACCATAGAAGGCCTCATCCTTAGGACTATCGAAGACAGCCTGCCACGTCCATCCATTTCGTTGCGCTTCAGTCAGTTTACCCACACCTATCTCACGCTCCGGTACTGTAAAAGGAGTAAAGGTCTTACCCTGCTTAGCATCTTCTGCAAGATACTGTTTCGTTCCATCAGCACTGTAGAAAGAAACTCTACCGGTAGCTTCGTCCAACTTGGCAAGTACTTTGTCTGTTTTCACCATAACGATACCATTCTCTTCTGATACCTGATAATGGGTAAACGGACTCTGAGGAACAATCATCAGACTATTCTTCTGTGGAAATGCTTGCTCTGCTGTAGACTCTACCCTGATAATATGGTCGCTTACAACCTGAAGACGAACGAAAGAGGGGCCATGGTCTACATGATGCTGTAATTGTACTGTGATAAAATTACCATTCTGAGTGTAGCCTGCAGCCAAGGCAGCTGATGCACTCATAGATAAAATGGTAGATAAGATTGTTCGGGTTATTTTCATTGTTTTCATTAAAATATTAGCGGTACAAAGGTACTACTAATTGTAATTTATAGTATGATAATATGTTTCCAATAAAGGTATGAAATGTTAATTTCCGCGGTGTTTCTTGTACTGTGAAGGAGTCTGTCCATAGGCTTCGGCAAAATACTTCGAAAAATATCGTGGATTATTAAATCCTGTATGATATGCTATTTCGCTAACGGTAAGTTCTCCCTTTAACAAGAGTTTTTCTGCAACTTCCAATCGTTTGGCTCTAATGTATTCAGAAGGCGTGCTACCCGTAAGAGGTACCATTCGCTTATACAACTGTACACGAGACATCGCCACTTCCTGACTCAATACTTCTACGGATAAATCCGGATCATCCAGATGGTCATGAATATATCGGTCTACTTTGGTCAGAAGCTTACGATCTGATTCAGAGATACAAGGTGTCGATATCGCATCTGATCCTATCGCCTCCATATCGCCATTTCCCTTAGTATGATGATTCTGACGACTGGCCCACGTCATGAGATTAGCCATACGGAGTCTGAGCAAATCCATGCTGAATGGTTTGGTGATATAATCATCAGCACCATGCTCCAAGCCTTCTATTTTCTGTAGCATCGTGAGTCGGGCTGTCAACATAATAACGGGGATATTAGCGGTTGCAGGATTACCCTTCAACAGTCGACAGAACTCATTACCGTCCATAACAGGCATCATGACATCACTGAGGATAATATGCGGTCTATGCTCTGCTATCTTTTCCAAAGCTACCTTACCATTCTCAGCCTCTACGACTTCATAATGATCTGACAATTCCTCACGCATAAATTCCCGGAAATCGTCACTGTCATCAACAAGTAATACTACGGGCTTATGGGATAACTGCACCTGAGGAGTTTCTACCTTGATATGTTCCACAGGCTCTGCCACACTCGATATCATCGTATCTTGCAAATTGTCTGACATGTCTTCGGGCAAGCGTACAGGCAACTGGATGACAAAGATAGAACCACCTACCGGATTATCTTCTACATGAATAGTACCATCGTGCATCTCAACGTAGCGCTTGGTTATATTCAGACCGATACCACTTCCACCGGTAGGTTTCATCTCTGTTCCATTCACTTGATAGAAACTATTGAATATCTTGTTTTTATCCTCGTCGCTGATACCTTTACCGGTGTCGGATACACGAATTTCCAGAGTATCCTGTTCACCATCGCCACGCTTCATAACATGAAGCTGAACTGATACAAGACCTCCGTCAGGGGTAAATTTATAAGCGTTACTCAATAAATTATTGATAGATTTATTAATCTTATCGGAATCAAATTCCATGATAAGCTGCGGTTCGGCAGAGTAAAAAGACAACTGGATACTGTCATTGCCCAAAGAGTCGAATGAATCGCAGATATTCTTAATAAACGAAACGATATCGCCACTGAGCAAATTTAATGTTTCCTTATTCTTATCCAACTTACGAAAGTCTAATATCTGATTCACCAAGGTAAGCAGTCGCTCAGCATTACGATGAATGAGCTTTAACTTATAGCGCTTGTCTTCATCTTCCTCCTTCTTGATCATAGAAGCCAATGGCGATATTATCAGAGTCAACGGAGTACGAAGTTCATGGCTGATATTGGTAAAGAAATTAAGTTTCAGCTCATTCAACTGCTTATCCTTGAGTGCATTTTCCTCCAAACGACGTTCTCTAAAGGCAGCCTGTTGTACGCTTCGCTCATGATTACGATAATAGAGGAATCCTAAAATCAACAAGACGACATAACACAGAATAGCCCAGATAGAAAGATAGAACGGAGGCTCTACTACAATCTCCAGTTGGCTCACGTTATCGCTGATGGTACCATCAGCATTGACCACCTTTATCTCAAGGATATAGTGCCCGTAAGATAAGTTCGTAAAGGTAATACTTGGCTTATCTTCTGGTGTCATCAACCATTCCTCTGTCCCCTTATTCAGACGATATAAGAATCGGCTACGCGATGGCAAAGTCACTTCGTTGGATGCCAAGAGAATAGTAAAGTCGCTCTCATTGCTCTGCAACTCTACCTTACGCGACTTATCAAGTATTTCGCTCAAGACAACACGCCCATTAAATTTTTCACCAACCGACAACGGATGCCCCAAAAGAATAAGTCCGCTAAAGATAACCTTAGGGTTACTTTTTTCAGAACTGATTTTCTTTGGTTGAATGATATTGATACCATCCTGGCCACCCACAACAATCTCTCCCTTACGAGTAGTAACACAAGTAATCTGATGATCATAGACCACCCAGACACGATGCTGTAAATCTTCTATAACCGAACAACCTGTACCATGATGATTACTCTTTCCATTGACTACTTCGAGCTGATTATGAAGAGGATGATACATCGTAACGCCCGACGGAGTAGCCATCCATATCATACCACGACTATCCTCGATAATACTCGTAACAGAGGGACTCAAGAATGAACGACCATCTGATGTACTCTTGATATTCGTAAACTTGCCTTTGGCTACGTTAAATATCGAATAATGAAGGGAATGGCCTATAAGTATCTGCCCATTTTGCATGAGGCAAAGATCAAAAACATAGTTTGATGGGAGTTCACTATTGTCGGTATTATAAGTAGTAAACTGGTCTGTCTTCGGGTTATACACCTGCACACCTCCACCCATTGTTCCGATAATAACATTTCCGCGCTGGTCTTCTTCTAAACACCACACATTATCGTTTGATAATCCATCACTCCCCTTCCGTGAACGAAACACTTTCCACTGTCCATGGCAATATCTCACCATACCACCATTATAAGTGCCAAAATACATAGAACCGTCTGAAGCCATCAAAGAACTGACGATTACTTCAGAACCCAAACCGGTAATCGAAGAAGAAAAATTCTGAACTGTACCCGTTACTCGATTGTAAGCCACAATACCCTTATCATTGGTTCCACACCATAACACTCCATTTTTATCCTCACATATCGTGCAGATATCACCTAAATAAATTGTAGAGAATAAGGATGAATGTGGTGAATAAAAACCGACACCATTCTTATAGGCTCCCAACCATACAGAACCTAAATTATCTATATAAATCTTATGTAATGTGTTATCAGGCACACAACCCTGCTGGTTTCTCTGATAAGTATAATTAGAGAAGGTAGATGTTTTCCAGTCGATAACAAATAAGCCTTGATGGTCTGTTGCAATCCAGGTACGTCCATAATCATCTTCTTGTACATCGTGCACTAAAATATTCTCACGGCCTATCTTGATGCCTTTTGATATCAGATATGTATTGCATCCTTCATACCACTTTTTATCCTGAGCACTATAGACAAAGGTGATATCGTCTGCTATTACCCAATAATTGCTATGCTTGTCTACGATTAATTTATATCCCGCATGATTCTTGAGATGCAGACTTGGATAACGCTTAATCCACTTGACTCGCCCAAGCAAACCATCAATAGACATCAATGTTCCGTCCTTATAAACGGCTATCAGTCTGCCGTTCACATCTTGCATACTGGTTATTTCTCCTTTGGGTATCACTCTTACGCCAGAACCTCCCTGGGAGAAATAAACATGTTTACCCGTCTTGGCATGATAGAAATATACCCCCTTGCCGTAGATAGAAAACCACATATTCTTCTGACTGTCGATATATACTTTGTCAGGATAATCCTTCTTCATACCATGCTTCTGCATCCAAACATCGATATGAACATCAAAGGTCTCTGTCATGTAATCATAGATACAATATCCCATAGAGGTATGCACCCATAAATTATCTTCTGCATCTTGCTGAATACCGTCTACAAAGTTATTAGGAAGAGAACTTTTGTCGTTGCTGTCAAAAAAGAAGTTCTTAAATCGAAAACCGTCATAACGGTCTAAACCAGACTGAGTGGCAAACCACATAAACCCATTGTGATCTTTCAATATATCATTAACCTGAGAATTACTCAATCCATCACGACTTTCCAAGGTATGAAACTGCATATCCTGCAAAAGAGCGCATACTGGCATATTCTGCAAAATCATCCATACTATAATAAGAAAAATTCTTAAACGTTTATTCATGGTTATTCCTGGTTACTTCTTCAAGATGCGATGAAAATATTTTTCTCTACAAAAATAAAATAAATATATTAAACTAAAAAATAAAACTATACAATTTTAAACCATGGTAGTTAGGATTGATGCAACTGTTGGGTGTCAACTCGCTTATGATCACCATCGAAATGATAAAGGTGAGTTTTCCCTCTCAACTGAATATGTTCTGCGCGCTTTGCTGATAAAAATAGCCGATGACAATCTACATGTAAATTGGTAAACATGACATCGTTAACATCACCAACGATCTCGTGCATTTGCATGCAGGCATTCAAATGGGCTACATTCACACCAGACAGGTTTACTCGAAGTGATTTACCAACGAGAGGTTTGCCATGCACCAACACTTGTCCTGCATCACATACACAAATTTCATCCAATGCAGGAGCCTTGATTCTGACGTGCATCTGTCTACGCTGTTTATCGTTCTGCTGCAGATAGCCTATATGTAGTACACCATCGGTTACCTGACTACTATTCTGATTAACCACCGACTGAATACCTTCTACTTGTACATCGCATGCCGGACCAACCTCTATATCTACTGTCGATACATGACTGACTGATACCCCATGAAAGGCTTCCACCGGACAAGTCTGATGAGTAACAATCGTATCTGTGGAAGAAGGCTGATAATCAGACTTTAATACGGGGCGATTAGGGTGACTGCATGATAAAGCCACCAAAAAAATAACACTACTTAGAAGAAATTTATATACATTGTACATCTTCATATTCTTGAGGAACGTTACATAGCAAAAACTATTATATACATAACGAAAGCTGTGAAAAAGTAGTATACCCTCTCACAGCTTTTTCTAATTTATTCTATACTTGAATCGTCGGAATATTTCTACCTGATATCTTCCCGATTAATAGGGCCACTGAGCTGCAGCAACACCCTCTGTAATACCAGTCATTGCAGGCGTATTCCACACAGACAATCCGGTACGGTTAATAATAGACATATTAGGGTAACTGACTACATTAATATCCCATGCAAACGGAACGATACCACAATTACCAGCATTCTCTACTACAGACTTAAAGAAACGACGAATTGCATCATTATGACTTTCGGTATTTTCCTGCCAGTTAGCACCGTATTCACCGATAACTACTGGAATATCATGATTTACAAACTTCGTCTTCAAACTCTCAAAAGACGTCTTCACTGAAGCATCGGCATTCCAGTCTTTAGTAGCATTACTACCACAAAAATCCCATGGTTCATAATAATGTACCTCTACCATTAGTTTACCCTTCTCTGTATCCGTTGGCATATTAAAATAGTTTACGGTAGAACTGATATTAGTAGAAGGTCCTTGAACGATAAGTACACGCTTGGCATTATTACCACCCGTAACACGGACAGCATCTACAAAGGCCTGATTATAACGCTCCAAAATTGGAGTCAGCTCACTATGACGAGTACCGAACAAGCTATATTCCTGGAAAGGTTCGTTAAGACCGGCAAACATGAGATACTCATTATAATCTTTAAAATATGTAGCAATATTGGTCCACAACTTCTTGAGCTTATTCACTTTCTCTGCAATAATCGTCTCATCAACAGCTTCATAAGAACTACTTGTCTTACTGAAACCCTCTACCTCAATCCAGCCACCATCCCAGTGATCATTGATAAATACATAAAGACCATCAGAGATACAATAATCTACAATTTCCTTGACACGGGCAAGCCATGCAGGGTCTATCGTCATATTTTCAGCATCAGTAATATGACCCATTACCCAAGAGGTAGGAATACGAACACTCTTAAACCCTTGAGCTTTAACAAAATCGATTAAGGCTTTCGTAGTCAGGGTAGACTGCCATGCCGTTTCAGTCCCTAATCCACCTGCATTGGTGAAATTATTGGCCATATCACCAGCTTCCATGGTATTACCAAGATTCCATCCTGGATACATGGCCTTGGCCAACTCTTTGGCTGTGCGGTCCATATTGGCCTCTACCTGCCCTGCAGCCTGGTTTACAGTAACAGACTCGACGATATCACCTCTTGTAAATGATATCTGGGCTGTACGCGCCAAAGGTGATATATTAGCCTCTATCATAAATACCTCTTCATAATCCTGCATATTGGCACGCGTAGAATTATCAGCCTGAGCTATCCACGAAGGTGTAGTTACATCATATTCTCCATTGGCCTTGAGTTTAACCGTGATAGATCCGCCATCAGCAGAAACTTCAAAACTGGCTGTCTCGATAATTAACCCCTCGGTAGATACTTGGTTGACAGGAACTGTAATCTGTTCACTACCTGATGATACACTGATAGATGCCGTGCGATCATTTGTATCAGTATTGGTAGCAGCAGCAACCTTATACTTATACACACGGGCAGAATTAGATAAATCCTGCGAAACCACAAGCCAACTCTGATCGGATAATACGACTGGCTGCGTAGGCGATTCAACATATAGATACGTCTCTCCGCCTGTTTTTGAAAATTGCAGAGCAGACTTAGACACTTGAAACGAAGTCGAAATACCTCCGCCACTTATCGTCTCTTCTTTTGAACATGATACCAAGCTAATCATGGTAAAAACCATGACTAGCATAGATACTATAGATAATTTTTTTTTCATCATACTTCCCTTTCTTTCATCGCTACTTGCTTATACCTGGGCAAGTAACGCTATTAATCTTAACACTAACCTGAGTTGGATCGATGAGATCTTTCCAGAGATCATAGAGTTCGATGGTCCATACCACTGCTCCTTCTGCATGCGCATTGAGTGTAGCAAACACTTCGTAGGTTCCATCGCCTGTAACGGTAGCACGTCCAAACTCAGAGCCACCCCAGTAAGCAGGGCTCCAGCTTGCTGCTGCATAAGAGAGTTCTGTACGATATGCGTTTGAAGCATTTGGCTTGAGATTACCATCAATACCTGTAATCGTAAAGTTTACTATCATATTGCCTTCAAAAGACAGTGAAGAAGCATTTACACCGGCACTCTTTGTTGAACCATATTCGTTGTATATTTCAATACGACCATTAGTGTTATCATTATCCTTGTTAACAAATACCGTATTCGAATAGTCCATAACATAAAGTGGATCTATATCAAACTTAATGCTATTAATCTCAACACTCACCTTAGAAACATCTGCCACGTCGTTTGCCAGATTATTGATGTCTACACAGAATACAGCAGCTCCTTCTGCAGCAGAACTCGTTTCCATCCATACGGTATAAGTTCCATCACCTGTAACATTTGCATCATACTTGTCACCCGTCAAGCTACTCCAACGGCTTGGGCTCCAGCTTGCTGAAGCGTATTCCAAACCCGCAATATTGCTATGACCATCATTAGTACCATTCTTATAGTTATCATGAAGACCCTTGATGGTGAAAGTAATAGCCATGTTCTTAGAAAACTTAATCATAGAAGGAGTAATACCTGGATGATTAACGGTACTACCATACTGATTATAGATTTCGACACGAATTCTGCCATTATTCTCCAAATCGCCAATAACCAGTTTGCTATTATCGACCGATAACTCTGGAGACCTGCGGACTGAACGGATAGCCAAGCCCAAAGAACGCTTGGAAACTCCTGTTGATGCTGCCCCATTGGTAATGTTAAGAGTCTGACTGTAATCAGTAGCTGGAGCATAAATAGAGCCCGACCATAACAAGCCCTGAGCACCCTCTCCTACTATAGACTGTCCGTCACGATAACCACCATAAGGGATAAAGATACTGTTGCCGTTAGACTTTGACGTGAAACGAACACCGTTAACACCATTTACCGTTTCTTCCTTCTGAGTGGTTCCTGATACGAGTTCTGCCATCTGTTCTTGGGTAGGAAGTGCACTCTGCATGAGTGCATCTCCATCAATATCTATCTGATGCAGAATATCCTGGTCTGTTCCTGCTATATCAGTGGCTACAGAATAGTCTGTAAGATAGGTACTGACATTGCTGCCAGTTAAATCGCCATAACCAAGGTGTACACCTGACTCTTCTTCTGCCTCAGCACCTAAGTTATACTGCGCCCAAAGTACAGATAACCCTAAATCTACATAAGGCATCTCTTGTTGAGCTGTGGTAAAGCTCAGGGTATCGCCATATACGTAACCATCGCCCAACTGGAAGTAGGATGTATAATAATAGGTTGTGCCTGGCAACAAACCTTGTACAGACTTACTGACATGATTAGAAGAGGCTACGATAGGATAATCATATCCATCGCTTAGATGAGCCTTATCTGTAGAAATCTTAAAACCATAGTTCATCTCACTCTCGCCTTCTATCATGATACCGTCAAGTCCCTGGGTCTGAGCACCGAGTGTAGCCTTGGTCGCAGTAATATCTGTAGCACCAATGGTCGCTATCTTGGCATCTGTCGCCACAAAACTCTTCACCTCACCATACTTAGTCACTATGCCTTGCAATGTGGCATAGGTAGAATAATAGTAGGTATGACCTTTAGTAAGACCCTTCAACTGAGTGGTAACTGTACCCGTAGAATCAATACTGCCAGCTGTTTTGGTGCCAGCTGTAGTAGGATCAGGATTTTCACCATATACCACACCTACACTATATGCATCAGAGTTTTGCTTGGAAAGATCCAACACCTTTCCCTTTAACTCTGCAGAAACAGCTGTGACTACAGCATCACCTGTTTCTATCGTAGTAATAATATTACCCGTGGCTGCACTGTACTCATCATCATCACTACAACCCGATAGTGTGATTGTACATCCTGCCAGAAGCAGTCCACCTGCTATATATCTAAATTTCATCATGTCAGAATATTAAAGTTATTACTAATTACGTTTAGCACCAGCCTCAGTAGGTTCCATCTTATTTTCACCGGTATCATAAGTTACATGTACTGTTACCTCGATACTGCTTGTAAAGCTAAACTTCGATGCTTCATCGGCGGTCTTACCCCATGGATTAACGATATAACGACGAACTGTAGAATGGTCTCCGTCGGCTGTACCACGGTCGATAGTGGCATCATCAAATGAGATCTCATTACCATCTACCTTGATGCTCTTGATTATAACATCGCAATTGTTATTATCTGCATAGAGCTTGGCAATATCCAGATAAATACCATAAGGCTCACTGTTTGCACCATTGATGGTGAAGGTGTAGTCGCCATCTCCCGTAATAAAGACATCAGAACTGGTCAAAGTAACGGCAAAACCTGTACTGAAATAGTTTAAGACACCCTTATATTTCTTCACGGCTGCTCCTGCAGTCTGAGCTTTCCAGTGATAGCCCTGATATTGGAAGAGGTTACCCTGGTCATCAATACACTGCTTACCTAACCATACGCTCTTGAGCGACCCCGTATAGTCGTCTTTGGTTACAGACATGATACGTAGTGTATTATCAGCATTGGTACTCATATTATAGTTAGCACCAAGACTTGTATTGCCCAATCCATTGCTGAATGTAAAGATACCATTATCATCCAAAGTGTAAGTACCCGTTATGGCACTACCATCAGGAGCCGTGTAGGTATAAGTATTGGTAGCATCTGTACCACCATAATAAAGTACTAAAGTAGCATCTTCTATACCATCGTTAGCAGAAAGAGTTGCGTCTTTCACACTACCATCCAGATTGCAATAGCCGAAGGCAAAACCATCTTCATCGCCATCCTCTGCCAATTTAAAGGTTATCTCGCGATTGGTAGGATTCTGTATCAAACTTCTCCAGCCTTCCATTAAAGTAGGAGTTACTGGTGTCTCGTCAACAACAGGTTTCCAGTTATCCCAGTAATCCTGAGAACAGAAATTGTAACAAAGCAGACATGGTCCTTCTGATGAATTATCACGAAGTGCAGCTATCTGCAGACGGTCATCATCCAAGCCCATCAGCTTCAGACTCTTGCTCCAGTTGGTAACAACACCATCATGACCAGAGTTGTGAAGAAGTTCTGCATCTGACAAAGTGATGGTATGATTGTCGGTGTCGAGCATATAGGTACCTCTCCACTCTTCGCCTGTCTCGTTATTATGCACTGTGACATGAGCACCACCAATAAGATCGAAGGTCATATAACCATAATCCATGGCTGTCATTACCCATCCGTTACCAGCTATATCAGGAGTCCAGTTCCAGTGGTCACCGGCACTTGCAGTCTGACCAAGGAAACAGGTGCTCCAGTCATCATCTACACCCCAGAAACCTAACGGACCTGCCCAAAGATCTGAATGTCTGGTAAGAGCATTGGCATCTATATCGAGTTTCCACGTCTTCGACTTACCTACTCCACCACTGATATAAGTCCACAGCGGATCGTCTACAAACTCAGAGCAAAAGTCTTCCACTGTGAAATCGGCGTAAGGCCCCCAAAGGAAACCTCCACGGGTAGTGACACCGATACGAGCCTGATACTCACCATTAAAAGGAATCTTCAACGTAGCCGAATTAGCCTGGAATCGTCCCTGAGGAGTATCAAAGGTAACCGCATAGTTACTTGGTAACAAACTCTTCAGATAGATAATGTTCGGGTTATTACTATCGTGTGTAATGGTATAGGCAATACCTTCAACCAAATCATCTGATGATAAATCTTTTTCGCCCAATGCGTATTCATCTGGTGAACACCCTGTCATGAAAGCCATCATGACAACGGCCAGGAGCGAATATATATATTTCGTTATTTTCATTGTCTTAGATTCTAAAATCGTATTTGATTATTACGTGATGTCATGATTACCAACCTTGATTTTGCTTCAGCACATTATTACTGAGTGTAATCTGCTCAAGTGGTATCTGACAGAAGCCACGCTTCTTAATGACATTCTGGGCAGTGATAACAATATTGTCCTTTACACCACCGCTGAGCACAGTCGTATTGCTTTCTGCTATCTGACTTGCTGCTGTTTCAAGTCCCTGGCGCAGTTCATCCCAATATCGGATACCCTCAAAAGCGAATTCTTTCTTTCTTTCATTCCAGATATTTTCTCGAGTAGCAGAGAGATCGATGTAATTGCTGCTCAGATTACCTTCATCGTCTGTATAGGCACGTTTACGTACTTCGTCAAAATAAGTCTCGGCATTGGTACTGCCCAATTCTGCAGCCATCAGCAGTACATCAGCATAACGCACGAGTACCCAGTCTTGATACTGAGAAATCTGGAAATCACCGGCAGCATCTCCATCTGTATAATGCGTAAGGTTTCCATTCTGATACTTACTCAGCGGTGTATACTTCTTGATCGCATAACCTGTGTATTCACGCTGGTCGCTGATATAGTTGTCTTCATAGCCATCTAATGACGCACAGTCTATGATAGAAGCCTGTCGGCGCGAATCGCCTGGACCATAAGCAGAAGCAAGTTTGGTATTCACGGTCATAGCTCCCCATCCCTGACCGTATCGCTCATATACACAACTTCCGGTACGCAGGCCACTCATTACGATAAAACGGTTACCATCATTATTACCATTATAATCGGCTGTATAATTGAATTTCATAGAGAGTACGGTCTCAGCATTGCCATTACCTGCGTATGTACTTGCTGTATTAACCCAATTACCTTCGTAATTCTTGGTATCACTAGAAGCTGGCCACAAATCCTTGAATCGAGGTATCAAAGCAAACTCACCGCTGTTAATAATATCCTCACAAGCAGCAAGAGCCTCCTGCTTGGTAAGCATGCCGACTACACTACCCCCCTGATTATTGTTGTAATAACCATCATAGAACAAATATAAACGTGCCAATATGGCCTCTGCCGCATATTTGGTAACATGACCATCGTTAGTAGCAGCTTCAGACTTTGGATATGCATTGGCAGGAATCATACTGATAGCCTGCTTCAGATCGCTGATACATTGAGCATAAACCGAATCGGGTGTAGCCTGAGGCACGTTTTCACTAGTGGCATGTATGACAAGTGGTACATTCTCCCAAATACGCAGCAAATCGAAATAACAAAAGGCACGAAGAGCGTAAGCCTCACCTAAATATTGATCTCTGAGTTTTTCATCAGTCCATGTTATACCTTCTGACTTATCAATCAGCTCATTACAGCGGAATATAGCTGTATAATAAGAAGTCCATAACTGATTGTGCATATTCGTATACGATGGTGACTGGTTCATGTCAAAACGATCGATAATCTGTGTATTACGACCATCATTGTTTCCTGTTCCGCCAAAACACTCATCACTCATGGTTTCTGTTAACTGATATAGAGTAAATGTTGGTCCGTCACTTACAGTACGCTGCCAGCCATCATAGCAAGCATATAGAGCGCGTAGACCATCTTCCTGCGATTTATAATAGTTGCCAGAATTTGACTCTGTTTTGGAATCCACATCCAGCCAACTGTCACTGCACGAAGTGAGACTGCCTAAAGACAAAAATCCCATTGCAGCTATTATAATATGATTTGTTTTCATTTGGTTTCCTCCATTAATATTAGAACTTAAGATTTACACCGACAAGGCAAGTACGTGGACGTGGATAATAACCCAAGTCTACACCTGATGCCCAGCTGTTTACGCCATATCCGATTTCAGGGTCCATACCGTCATACTTGGTAAAGGTAACTGCATTCTGAACTTGGAAGTAGAGACGAGCCTGAGAGAACCACTTCTGATGGAGCAGCTTTGCAAAATCATAGCCCAGCGTAATAGTGCTGATTCTCAGGAAACTGCCATCCTGAATAAAGAGGTCTGAGAATTGCCAGTTAATATTGCTCTCGGTTACACGTGGATACTTATTGGATGTACCCTCACCTGTCCAGCGCTGCAAAATGGCAGAAGTATAATTCGAGGTCTTATTACCAACATTACGATAGCTCTGTACGATATCGTTTCCTACCATACCATTAGCTTGAATGGAGAAATCGAGACCCTTCCAGTCAAAGCCTAAAGAAAAACCATAAGTAAAGTCTGGCATACCATTACCCAAGTCTACCTTATCTTCATCATTGATCTTACCATCATGGTTTACATCATAATATTTCACATCACCTGGCGCTACTGATGAACCTTGGAGAACACCATTTCCCGCAGCAATCCAATCATCGATATCCTGCTGATTCTGAAATATTCCAGCTGTCTTATAGCCCCAGAAATAACCGATAGCATGTCCGTTTTCTGCACGATAGAATTCTGTCGAATTATCATAGAGTTGTCCATTACCATCTGTACCATGGATAATACCGTCTGCTGTCGGAATATTACCGACTTCGTTATGGTTATAAGCACCATTTACATTTACATAATAATGAAAATCTTTACCAATATTATCATTCCAGCTCAAACCGAGTTCTACACCAGTATTCTTTACATCACCTCCATTTATATAAGGAGCACCAGTACCTGCTGTGGCGAGTATAGGAGCCATAACAAGCCAGTCTTTGGTGGTCTTGTTATACCAGTCAAAATTAACATTCAACTTACCCTTGAGAAGCTGTGCATCAAAACCCAAATCCCACTGTTCTGAGGTTTCCCACTTAATCTCTGGGTTGGCCAAACGGCTTTCGTAGGCACCATAATATGCAGATTGCCCTTCGGCGCCTAAGGTTGTGCCAAAATTATAATAGGCATCAGAGGTAGTAATCGGAGATACCCACATCAGTTCACCGATATTCTGGTTACCTACCTGTCCCCAACTTGCACGGAATTTAAAGTAATCGACTACAGAAGATATCGGTTTCCAGAATTTCTCGTTTGACAAAATCCAACCGGCACTGATAGATGGGAACCAACCCGTGCGATGCCCCTTGGCAAAACGTGAAGAAGAATCGGCACGAAGAGTAGCATTAACCATGTAAGTCTCTTTATAGTTCCAACCAAGACGACCGAAATAAGACAGTGTACGCTGGTTAACGGAAGGAGAACCACTGGCACTCAAACCATCATCAGCATTGGTAGCTGTACCATTGCTTACATAAGCATGGGTCCAATCTTCAAAACCACTCTTCAAATAAGCATTTCCCGCTCCAACTCCGACTCCTTCAAAGCGCCAGCTCTCCATACCTAAAAGGGCATTAAAACTGTGCTCGCCTAATTTCCAATCATAGGTTAAGGTATTAGTCCAAGTAATCTGCTGGTTCGTGCTTGAATTCTGACTTACACTGGTTTTCGTATCATTAAAACTGTAAATACTGAAATGATAAAGAGGAGTAAAACTACGATAATTAGAGGTATAGTTCTCATAACCCAAGGTAGTGCGGAATTTCAAGTTTTTAATCAATTCCAGTTCGGCATAGGCATTAGCTGTAAGGCGAGAGGCATTGGTCTGATTATTAGTATTGGTCATCATCAAACCATAAGGGTTACCATCAGAATTAATCCATGCACTCTTATCTGTCGCATTATAAGGTGAATCATAGTAAGTATTATCACTGTAAACTGGAGTAAATGGTGAGGTGTTAAATGCAGCTCTCAATGAATTATTATAGGCATTGCCCACCATAATACCCTTTGTCTTGGTATAAATATAACTTATCTGCTCGCCTACTCTGAGATATTTTTTTACTAACCAATCTGAGTTAACACGGAAATTGTAACGCTCATAATTACTTACATCTTTACCGCCTACAATACCTTCCTGGTCCATATAGCCTAAAGATACGGCATAGGTTCCAGAATTGGCTACACCGCCCGTTACACCAACATTATAAGATTCAGTTTTGGCATTGCTCTTAAACATCTGGTCCACCCAGTCTGTATCGATAAGATTGCCAGCAGTATCGTATATTCCATATTGTTTTAGACTACCATCATCATTATAGGTGTCTACCAGACTACTCCAGTCATATGGATTCTTTCCAGAGTTGATAGCCTGTTCGTCCATAATCTCCTTATATTCTTGAGCATTAAGCATATCGATAGAACGAGCCTTATTCTGCCATCCTACATAACCGTCAAAGCTAACGACAGCACGCCCTTCCTTACCACTTTTGGTCGTAATCAGCACTACACCATTAGCAGACTGTGCACCATAAATAGCTGCAGATGCAGCATCTTTAAGCACATCGATACTCTCGATATCGGAAGGATTCAAGCTGGCGATATCACCTCGAATACCATCAACGATATATAATGGATCAGAGTTACCTATAGTACCCATACCACGGATATTTACCTTTAATCCACTTCCAGGCTGACCTGATTGCGAAATAATACTCATACCTGGAGTCTGACCTTGAAGTGCCTGGAGAGGATTAGAGGTGTTTAACTTAGCGATGTCATCACCCTTGATATCAATATTGGCACCAGTAACCAGTTTCTTTTTCTGAACACCGTAGCCAATAACAACCACACCTTCGAGTGAGTTGGCTTCATCCTCTAAAACGATGCGTAACTGATTGCCTGTTACTTTGACGTGTCGAGTGACAAAGCCAATATAACTGACAATAAGTGTTTGTCCATCATTAGCTTCAATAGAAAAATTACCATCAAGATCGGTGACAGTACCGGCTTGCGTTCCTTGCACTTTAACCGTTGCTCCAATCAGTGGTTCGTGGTCCGAAGCAGACACGACTGATCCGGTAACAGTCTTAGCGCTAAGACTTGAGGCAAACGACCATATCATTGCCATCAAAATTAGCATTGCTTTTTTCATAGAATTTAGTTATTAAAAATTATCGTTCATGGTATCTCTTTGTCAATTCGTCTTTTCTTTCCGTATAGCGGTTAGGAGATTATTATAGAGATTGTTTACGGTTTTACAAGACAAAATTACGAAAACAAAACCTATACAAAAGGTATAAAATGTTTCAAAATAAGGGTAAGTATGTTAAGTTATATGCCTTTTTCACCTTCTTTTATCGCATATTTTACTAAATCAACTGTATTTGACCATATTCAAGGTTAATAAACCCGCAGTATGTATGTGAGCAAACTGATGGAGCATCTTCCATAACGGAGCGCTGCCATTTATCAAACAAATAATATAAATTACGACAAAGAATCGATTAGCTTTTTACCATAAAAAAGCTAAATGACCTAATAAACAAGTCATCTCATATGAGATATTTTACTTATATCCCAAATATTATTCGGTAAACAACTGTACCGAATGTTGCAGAAGACAACCAATCACAAAAACAAAAAAGAGAAGCCTTAAAAAGCTTCTCTATATTTATTCTCGTCTTTATCTTCCAACATCGAGAGATAAGATTGATACCGGCTAGCAGATATGTAATGATCTTCTACAGCCCTGATCACAGCACAACCAGGTTCATGAGTATGGGTGCAATTTGAGAATTTACAATCTTTCGAAAATTCGAATATTTCTTTGAAATAACTTGTAAGTTCTTCTTTTTCAATATCGAAAGTTCCAAACCCCTTGATACCCGGTGTATCAATGACATACCCACCTCCAGGAAATTCGAGCATCTCACTAAAGGTTGTAGTATGCATTCCTGCATCGTGAGCTTCACTAATTTCTGATGTTCTCAGATGGGCATCAGGCAACAGTTGATTAATAAGCGTAGACTTTCCAACCCCACTATTACCACTAAACAATGTTATTTTGCCTTGCAGCATTTCGCGCAACTCGTCGACTCCTTCACCCGTTTTTGCACAAATAACCTTGCATTGATAACCTATCGTTTCATATAGATTAATCATCATGCCCTCATAGCGGACCTCATCTTCATCGAGTACATCATGCTTATTGAATACCAAAACTACAGGTATACGATAAGCCTCAGCACCTGCAAGAAAGCGATCAATAAATGTTGTAGAAGTCTGCGGATGACTGATGGTAACTATCAGAAAGGCCTGATCTAGATTAGCTGCCAAAATATGACTTTGCTTAGACAGGTTAGAAGCCTTACGAATAATATAATTCTTACGGTCTTCTATAGCAGAAATAAAGGCTGTACCCTCTTGATTAGTAATCAACTCAACCCTATCGCCTACAGCAACGGGATTGGTAGAACGAATACCTTTCAATCGGAAATTACCTTTTATCTTACTTTCGATAATCTTGCCGTTGTCAGCCTTTACCGTATACCAACTACCGGTATTTTTGATAACAAGTCCTTTCACTACGCTGAAAGATTACACTGTCATGATTTCTTTCTGTTTGTCAGCGAGGATTGCATCAACATCCTTGATAAACTTATCATGAGTCTTCTGCAAATCAGTTTCTGCATCCTTTTCCAAATCCTCAGAAAGACCATCTTTTACAGCCTTCTTTAGTTTGTCTTTGATGTCAGCACGGATATTGCGAATCTGTACTTTGGTCTGCTCACCAATCTTGTTACACTGCTTAACAAGCTCTTTACGACGCTCCTCAGTAGGCTGTGGAAGGCGCAAAATAACCATTTCGCCATTGTTTTCTGGTGTTACACCAACTTCAGAATCAATAATACCTTTCTCGATATCACGAATCTGCTTGCGATCCCAAGGACGAATAGTGATGGTACGGGCATCAGATACCTGAACGTTAGCTACTTGATTAAGAGGAACCATCTGTCCATAAGATTCTACTCTTACACCGTCAAGAATGGCTACATTAGCACGACCAGCGCGAACACGTGCCAACTCTTCAGCCAAGAAGTTAGATGCCTTCTGCATCTTGCTCTCAGCATCCTTTAATGTCTGTTTTACGTCTATCATAATTTTCTAAAAATTTCTATTATACAAAAATATAGATTAATTTGTAAATAAGCAAGAAAAATCTGCTTTTTTAATTTGAGCAGCCAGCAGATCTGCTAATTGCTCTAGCCCAGCCTGGTCTTCTTGATCAAAAGACTCTAGTTCTTTACTGTCTATATCAATTACAGCTACTACATTACCGTCTACCTTAATAGGCACAACGATTTCACTTCTAGAAAGGCTGCTACAAGCGATATGACCTGGGAATTCTTCTACATCAGGCACAATAATAGTCTCTGCTTTAGCCCAAGCTGTTCCACAGACACCTTTGCCTTTCTTGATGTGTACACATGCTACTGTTCCTTGAAATGGACCAAGAAGCAGTTCCTCTCCCTTCACAAGATAAAATCCTGCCCAAAAATATGTTTCAGGAAATGTCTGTGCCATTAGTGCACTAACATTACACAATATAGGCAACAACTCTCTTTCGCCTTCAATCAGAGCAGCAGCCTGTTTCAACATGAGGTTGTATTTCTCTAATTTTGTTTCCATTATTTCTGTATAAGTCCGACTTTGATTAATTCTGCTTCAGTCAGATTAGTTAGTTCTATAAATTGCTGAATTGACAATTGCTCAGGGCGCTTGGTCATAAGCTCTCCTGTCATAAATTCCTCACTGGCCTTTACTCCAGGAAACATCTGCTTCATGCTCACACGAAGCATCTTACGACGCTGATTGAACACGGTCTTAACCAAACGCTTGAAAAGTTTCTCATCACACCCCAAGTCCATGACATCATTACGTGTCATACGAATAACAGCGCTCTTGACCTTTGGTGGCGGATTGAACACATTTTCATCGACCGTGAAAAGATATTCCACATTATACCATGCCTGTATCAATACAGAGAGAATACCATAAGCTTTATTACCCGGCTGAGAGGCTATGCGCAGAGCTACCTCTCGCTGAATCATACCTGTACAGCATGGTATGAGTTCTTTATTATCGAGCATCTTAAAGAAGATCTGAGATGAGATATCATAAGGATAATTTCCGGTAAGTACAAAAGGCTGACCATCAAATACCTTATTTAAGTCCATACGCAGGAAGTCTTCTCCCAAAATATCCTCACTCATAAATGAGAAATTCTCATGAAGGAAGGCTACTGATTCAGAGTCAATTTCAACAACACGCACCTTTCGATCTTTGGTCTTAAGATACTGAGTAAGTACACCCATTCCAGGACCTACCTCGAGAACAGGAATATCAGGACAGGCATCTACGGTGTCTGCAATCGCCTTAGCAATATTAAGATCAGTCAAAAAGTGCTGACCGAGATTTTTTTTAGGCTTGACTAGCTTCATACATTTCTTTTTGTTTTTGCAAAGGTACAAAAAAATCCCCCGATGCTTACTACATCGAGGGATTTTTTGTGTATCTAGTATAATGTTCTAATCTATTAGAAGAACAAATAACGATTATCTACAACTTTAGCATTGAGATAAAGCTCGTTCATAAAGTTACCAGCATACTGCATAGCACGCTGACGAAGCTTCTGCTCCATAGCCTTCTCATCAAACTTAACAGGACGGTTTTTCTTGTTGGTTACCTGGAAGAGGTAAACACCAGCATTACCCTTTACTGGATGGCTAACGAATTTACCCTTAGCAGTAGCTGAGACTGCACCAGAAAGAGCTGGTTCGCTTGCACCTACAGAAGCAATGAATACTGGAGCTGCAAATGTTACCTGATTAACAGGAGCTACCTTAGCACCCTTAGCTTTAGCTGCTGCAATGCTCTTCACACCCTTAACCTTAGCTATAATCTGCTCTGCCTTCTTATCCTTGATAACTTCAGCCTTAACCATTTCACGAACCTGAGGATCGCTCAAATCACGATAACCGGCACGATGAATCTTGTTAAGTACCATGACAAGGAGATGATCATTGTCACCACACTCGTAAAGTGGAGATTCTTCCTTTTCATCTGCATCAAATACCCACTTCAAAGCATCGCGTGTAGAATGGATATTAGCTACATAATGAAGTGAAGTTGTCATATCATTAGCTTCCTGTACTGTATAACCGTTCTTAGCTGCATTCTTCAACAAATCTTCACCATTCTGGTTTGCTGATACGAAACTAGAAATCTTGTTATATGCTGCACGATAAGTATCCTGAGAGAAATCAATGGTCTTCTTGATAACTGCTGCAGTATACTTATTAATCATACCTTTCTTATCAACGACCTGAAGGATAACGTTACCCTGACCAAGAGCAATATTCTCATAGCTGTTTACAGCTGCATTATTCAAAGCTGAAATATATGTCTTCGTATCCTTATCCATACTTGGAGCAAACTGATACTGCTTGGTTGTCATCCATGTTTTTTCACCTGTCTGACCATATTTCTTTGCCAAAGCTTCAAATTCTGCACCACCCTGAAGTGCTGTATAAATAGAGTCTGCTGTCTTGTGAGCAGCTTCTGGAGTAGCACCTGAAACCTGAATAGTACGGAACTGGATAGAATCTGGTAACTCCTGCTTTGCAATAAGCTTAATAATATTCAAAGTGTTGTCCTGAGCATTAGCTTTAACAGCTGATGTAGAACCTACAGCCATTGAATCGAGCTGAGCTGCAATATCGGTAGGGAAAGCATCTTTCGCAACAGGAATACCAAGATAGTTAACTGAAGTACCACTCTTATGAAGAATCTCTGTAGGATCTTCAGCAGCAGCAAGTTTCTTCTGGAAATCAGCGAATTGCTTCTGAAGAGCTAGACGATCTGAAGATGAAGCCTTAACCTGAACATCGATATATTTTACATCACGACTTTCAATAGCCTGCTTAAAGCGAGCCTTCAGCTCCTCATACTTAGCCTTCATATCACTCTCTTCTACCTTTATCTTAGCATCCTGAATGTCGCTGTAAGGGAAAGAAGCCAACTGAATAGAACTTTCTTCATTTTCCTCCTTGAAAGCCATCTTAGCTTCTACAGGATTAGAGATGAAGCAGTGAGCCAAAAGATTCTGATACTTCTGAGCAAGAGTCTGCTGGCGAAGTGTCTTCTCAATAAATGTCCAATAGTTATAAATCTTCTGATACTGCTCTGCCATCTGAGGATTCTGAGCACTCTGATTAGACTTATAATCTGCCAAGAATTTCTTCAAAGAACTAGCATCGAAACGACCTGTCTGCTGATTAACAAATGGAGTCTGCAAAAGCATTGGGTTAGTACCCTCGTTCAGAATGTTCTGCAACTCACCATCAGTAACAGTAAGACCTAATTCTTTTGCCTCATTCTCTACGAGCTTAGACTGTACGTATGTATTCCATACCATGTCTTTCACCTGATTCATCTGCTCCTCAGGAAGATTATCAGTTCCCTGCTGCATTTTGATAACCTCAGTGTACTCGTCAACGAGTTTCTGAAAATCAGTAACACTAATTTTTTCACCGAGCACTTCACCTACCTGCTGGCGCTGGTCATTCTTGCTAGACTCACAAGAACGGAAAGCTTCTTCAGCGATGAAGGCAAAAAGGCCAAAACCGATAATACATATCAGAATGACGCCTCTCTTTCTAATTGTTCCTAAAGCTGCCATTTTTTGTTGTTTTTCTATATTTTTATTTGTTTTTTCATACTAAACGGCTACAAAAATACTAAAAGTTTATCAAACTAGTGCATTAAAACACTAAAAATTAGTTTTTTACGGCCACATTCAAGCGCACTAACTCTATCTTTGTCATGGTATTCTTAAGGATTTTAAATTCGTACTGACCTACACGTACGATATCGTTCACCTTAGGGAAACTTTTATACACTGCAAGTATCAATCCACCTACCGTCATATAATCGTCACTTTCGGGCAAATCTAAGTTAAACATTTCATTTACTTTATCTATCTCCATACGAGCAGATAACAAGAATTCATGGTCATTTAACTTCTTAGCAATCAAGTTAGATGTATCGTGCTCATCCTCAATGTCTCCAAAAATTTCTTCAACAATATCTTCCAAAGAAACGATACCGCTTGTTCCTCCAAATTCATCAACGACAACACCCAGAGTTTTCTTATTTTGCAAGAAAGTATGTAACAGTTTCTGTGCTGCCATGGTCTCAGGAACAAATGGCATCGTACGTACATGATCTACCCAATTCTCTGGGTTACGAAACAATTCAGAAGAATGAATATAGCCTATAATATGATCTATATCATCATGATAAACTATTATTTTACTATTTCCACTCTCTATAAATTTCTGACGCAAGTCGTCTAGACTACAGGTATCTACCACTGCATTCACTTCTGTACGGGGAACCATGCAATCTCTTACTTTACAGTCAGTAAACTCAAGAGCATTCTGAAATATTTTTACTTCATCTTCGATATCGCTCTCACTTTTTGCATGCTCGATACTTGATTGAACCAGATAATCTAAATCGACTTTCGAAAATTCTTCTTCATCATATCCCTCGTCTACCCTGATACCTAATATACGCAAAAGGCATTTACTGATTAATGTTGAAAATTTACTGAGTGGCCACAAGACGATATAAAACAAATAGGCCAATGGGGCAAACACGGTAAGCAGACGATTAGGATTACTTTTGAACAAAGTCTTGGGTACGAATTCGCCCGTAAACAAAATAACCAAAGTAGAAAAAACTGTATCTAAGAGTACTTTTGTCTCTGGCGTAAAAGACCTAAATAACGTTTGATCAAATATTTGAGCGAAAAAGATACCATATAATACGAGGACAATATTATTACCAACAAGCATGGTTGACACAAAACCATTAGGATGCTTATAAAACATAGAAAGCATCTTTTGCGAAAAACCATTCTTCTCTTTATCCATCTCGACCAACATTCGGTTGGACGAAACAAAGGCTATCTCCATTCCACTAAAGAATGCAGACAATATCATAGTTAATAATATACCTATTATAATTGGTATGTCTATCGGGTCTGTCATTTAACGTGTTAAAGGTATAGATTCATTTTTACGCTGTGGCAATGCTTGAGGGCGAATACGCTCTTTGACTGTATCTGGCGCACTGCGTACAGAGTCTGTACCACTGTTTTCCATGTCTCCTCTTTCGAAAGAGCCACGAGAATTGCTCACAGTATATTTGGTCATACGTTCGTCACTTCTAAAATAGGTACCCTGCAGGGTGCGTTCTGGCGTAACTAAACGTGAAAAAGTATAAGAATAGATTTCATGCTTCATCTCATCCCAGTATAACTCTTCACTAGCAAACCTCAATCCATCCTTGGTCAAGATTTTAACTCGACCACGCAAATGCCACAACTTATCCTGATCATAATACATGGCCGAATCGGCTTGAATATACGAATTCACATGAAATTTCTCATCAAATTGCTCCAGGAACAATCCTTTGTTGAATATCCAACGAGAAGGATGAAGATTAGTATTCACAATCCATTCCTCTGTGACAATACGATACTTGATAACTCCTGAATCGGAAATAAGAGTATTAACCCCATAAGAGCTCATCATCGCAGCAGAATCGCTTGGCAATATAGCCGGAGCCGTATGTTCCACTTGCTCCTGACAGGCTGTCATGGCAAATAAAACCAAAGTAAATAATCCCAGAACAATTTTTCTCATTCCTTATATATGGTTTTTAAGAACAATTATTCTACTTTCCACTTAGCAAACCAACGCTCATTAAATGTCAAGCCTATATTAATACGGAAAGTATTTTCCTTAATCATGCCTGTAGCTTCTGTACGAACAAACTGGCCACTAATATTCAAAATAGAGCGATTATTGATACTGTTGATAATAGGAATACCAAAACCTGCACTTACAGAATACTCCTTAGGACCATCCTGACCATTTATCTTATAATAAGGTGTTGCATAACTAACACCCAAACGATACTTCACACGGCGAAGGAAACGACGATCGTATTCACCATAACAATACTCGCCACCTAATGTAAACTTATGGCGATTCTGGTATACGCCATCACGCAGAACGTAATCACGCTGCCCGTTACTACTAACATAAGTTGGATATAAGATACCTGACCACTTCTGGAATGAATAATCAGCACCCACTTTCAACTGGTTAGCATGATTGTACATGATACCAACTCCAAACATATGAGGAATACGATAAGCATCACCTATAGAATAAGAAGTAGTATCAGACTGACTACTCTGAGGATCTGTAGAAATATCCTGCATAACCGCATCACCTGTCATCTTATTACCTAAAGAATAGGTAAGACCTAATGTCATCTCATCTTTTTTATTCAGATGCTGTGTATATTGCACACCTACATTGAAGTGAACACTACGAACATCTGCAGTATAATAACGCGCAAGTGACTTAACATAAGCATCAGAATATGATGTAACAACTGACCGATTAAGACTACCCCATATATATCCAATATTAGCACCAAAAGAAAAGCCTTTCAAAGGTTGCCATCCTGCGCCTAAAAACACTTCATGTACACCACCGTCACCAGACAACGTATTGGTATATGTAGTTGCTGCAGAAGATGTTGGAGCTGAGGACGTAACTAAATTATTGGTACTAGCATAATTATAACCTATATTAGTAAAAGGAACAATACCAAAAGCCATTCCGACATGACGAGCTACACGAAAGCCACCCACAGCATACTCAAAATCTGCATTATTGGCATTTACCTTAGTATTACCCTCTTTAAAATTAGTGATTTGACCAGAAACACCCATGTCAAAAATAAAAGACAGAGAGTCTATGGCTGAATAAGAAGCCGGATTGAGATAATTCACTTGATTGTGCTCACGAAATCCGAGGGCTAACCCGTTCATACCACGATTGAAGCCATTAGATTGTTCACTAAGCACACCTAATCCGTATTGACTATAAGGTGAGTTTGTACCACTCTGGGCATAACCAGACATTGTCATCACTGCAAAAAGAGCAGCAACTGCTATTTTTTTCATATTTAATAGGTTTCGAAATATCAAGTTGCAAAAGTATTGAAAAAAAACGAGATTTGTGCACGTTAAGTCAGAAATATAAGTTATTTTTGCATCGTGAAACTTTTTAAATATATTTTAAGAACCTTTTTACTGGTATTTACATTATCGGTAACAACACATGTAAATGCTCAGAGTGACTATGATTTGGGCTCTATGGATTCCGTAGACATCTGTCTGCTAACATGTGGACCAGGACAGGAAAGTTATTCCATGTTCGGACACACAGCTCTTCGTATCCACGACAAAGCGCGCCAACAAGACCTCGCCATCAACTATGGAATGTTCTCGTTTTCTCAGCCAAACTTTATCTTACGATTTATTCTGGGACAGACAGACTATACCATGGGGATACAAGATATGTCAGATTTCATTTGGCAGTATCAACACGAAGGAAGATGGATAAAACAACAGAAACTACAGTTGTCTCGTAAAGAAAAATGGGAAATATTACAGGCTATACAAGAAAATAGCAGACCTGAAAATATCACTTACCGATATAACTTTTTTTTCAACAATTGTACTACTAAGGCAAGGGATATCATACTTGATCACATTAACAGACAGGAAGACGTAAAAGGTATGGCATACATACCTTCTACTTATCGTAAAGAGATTCATAAATGGAATGCATCCTCACCTTGGACTCAGTTTGGTGAAGATTTACTGCTTGGCGTTTCTGCAGATTTTGACATTTCACAATCAGAATATCAATTTCTCCCGGAAAATCTATCCAACGACTGGAATCACATACAATTAACAGGCCATTTTGATTCTCTACAAAATCAGAAAATGCCCCTGGTAGAATCTACATCCTGGCTAATATCCAAACAAGATAAAACTGAAAATTCGGGCTACATACTAACGCCAACCGTTTGTTTCGCCCTACTATTTATCTTCACCGTAGTAATTTCTCTATATGAATACCGTACTGGTAAAAAAATATGGGCCCTGGATATTTTTTTCTATTTCGCCACAGGAATTGTAGGAATCGTATTGTTTGCCATGCTTTTCTCTAAACATCCAACGGTACAATGTAATTTACAGATATTGATGTTCAATCCACTTGTTTTAGCATTTGGGTGGTCCGTTATCAAATCATTACAAAAAAGAGCATGGAGTAAATGGGCTATTCGATATTCTATATTTTACGGAATATGCCTTGTATTGATGCTTATCGGCGCATTTATACAAACTTACCAGCCAGGAATTATTATTTTGGCATTATCTTTGCTATTCAGAATTATATTTAATTTAAAATATAACCGATGAATAGATATATCACAGTACTGCTGGTAGTTTTAGCAGCAACAGGAGTGGAAGCACAGAAATACGAATCTGCGCTAAAACTTGCGATGGCTGATATGTCTTTTCAGGAAGCATTACTACAACCAGAAGCCAAAGCTTTGGAACAAGACATTTTGTCAGTTATCAAAGCAATCAAAGAAGCATCTGAAGAGGAACATATCAAACAAACGAACTTCAGTAATGCATGCATATTTACCGATATCACTTCGCCAAGACTTGTTTCAGTTTCGGCAAAAATAGAAATTCCTTCCTACGCAAAATGTGAAAAAGGATACTTCTATACTATTTTTATTCGTGGACCTACTGCATAAAAGCAAGCACAAATGGAATATGTTTGCTTTTAAATAGGTAATCAAGCCAAGAATACAATATTTTTTTGTATTTTTGCAATCAATTTAATCATCACGAACAAAAATAAAACATAACATAAAATGAATTTTAATAAATTCCTCGTCTCTCTCTTTGGCAACAAGTCAAGCCGAGACATGAAAACCATTCAACCTATCGTAGAAAAGGTCAAAGCTGCATACACTGATATTCAGAAATTAAGCAACGATGAATTACGTGCCAAGACCAAAGAAATACAAAAATACGTACAAGACGCTGGTAAAGAGAAGCGCGACCAAATAGCAGAACTTCGTGCTAAGATTGAAGATACTCCTATTGATGAACGTGAAGTTATCTTTAATCAGATTGACAAACTTCATGAAGAAGAATTACAGAAATATGAAGATGCTCTCAATGAAGTTTTACCTGTAGCATTTAGCATTGTTAAAGATACAGCACGCCGTTTCACAGAGAATGAAGAGACTGTAGTAACAGCCACAGATTTCGACCGTGAACTAGCAAGCGACCCAGCTAAAGACTTTGTAACTATCGATGGTGATAAAGCTATTTACCACAATACTTGGACTGCCGGTGGCAACAAGATAAAATGGGAAATGGTTCACTATGATGTACAGCTCTTCGGTGGTGTGGTACTACATCAGGGTAAGATAGCCGAAATGGCAACTGGTGAAGGTAAGACCCTCGTGGCTACAACAGCAGTATTCCTGAATGCGCTAACCGGCAATGGTGTGCACATGGTAACCGTTAACGACTATTTGGCAAAGCGTGACTCAGAATGGATGGGCCCTCTTTATGAATTCAATGGTCTTTCTGTAGACTGCATTGATAAACATCGTCCTAACTCACCTGAACGTCGTAAAGCCTACCAGGCAGATATCACATTCGGTACTAACAACGAGTTTGGTTTCGACTACCTTCGTGACAACATGGCAATCAGCCCTGATGATCTGGTACAGAGAGAACATAATTATGCCATTGTCGACGAGGTTGACTCAGTATTGATTGACGATGCGCGTACTCCACTTATTATTTCTGGTCCTGTACCAAAGGGCGATGTTCAGATGTTTGAAGAATATCAGCCATTAGTAGAAAGACTTTACGAAGTACAGCGTAAGCAGGCAACAGAGCTTTTGGCAGAAGCAAAACAGAAGATTGCTGAAGGTGCCAAGAATAACAATCAGAAACTCTTAGAAGAAGGATTTCTGAGTCTTTACCGTTCGTACAAAGCACTGCCAAAGAACAAGCCTTTGATTAAATATCTTTCAGAGGAAGGAATCAAGGCAGGAATGCTCAAAACGGAAGAATACTACATGGCTAATAACAATCGTGAGATGCCGAAAGCCATCGAACCTCTGTATTTCGTTGTAGATGAAAAGATGAATAGTGCTGACCTTACCGATAAAGGTACAGAGTGGTTGGCAAAACAGGTAAACGACAAAGAATTATTCGTATTGCCTGATATTACATCAGAACTTTCTGATTTGGAAGCAAATAAAACTCTCTCAGATCAAGAGCGTTTAGACAAAAAAGACGATTTACTGAATCACTACGCTATTCAGAGTGAACGTGTCCATACCTTGCAGCAGTTACTCAAGGCTTATACCATGTTCACCAACAATGATGAATATGTCGTGATGGATGGCGAAATCAAAATCGTAGACGAGCAGACCGGACGTATCATGGAAGGTCGTCGCTGGAGCGATGGTTTACATCAGGCTATTGAGGCTAAAGAGCATGTAAAGGTAGAAGCTGCTACCCAAACTTTCGCTTCAATTACATTACAGAACTACTTCCGTATGTATCATAAGCTCTCAGGTATGACCGGTACAGCTAGTACAGAAGCCGGTGAATTCTGGGATATCTATAAACTGGATGTAGTTGAAATTCCAACAAACCGCCCTATCCTCAGACATGACCTCGATGACCGCGTTTACAAAACACAACGCGAAAAGTATAAAGCAGTTATCGATGAAGTAGAGTTAATGCGAAATGCAGGAAGACCAGTTCTCGTCGGTACAACTTCTGTAGAAATCAGTGAGTTGTTGAGCAAGATGTTGAAGATGAGAAACATTCCTCACAACGTATTGAATGCTAAACTCCATCAAAAGGAGGCTCAGATTGTAGCAGAAGCAGGTCGTTGCATTAACGGTAAGGGTGTAGTAACAATTGCTACCAATATGGCTGGTCGTGGTACCGATATTAAACTTACCCCTGAAGTGAAAGCTGCAGGTGGTTTGGCAATTATTGGTACAGAACGTCATGAAAGTCGTCGTGTCGACCGACAGCTTCGTGGTCGTGCAGGTCGTCAGGGTGACCCAGGTTCTTCTGTATTCTATGTATCTCTCGAAGATAAACTTATGCGTCTGTTTGCAAGTGATCGTATTGCTAAAGTGATGGACCGCCTTGGTTTTGAAGATGGTGAACGTATCGAGAGTCCTATGATTAGCAAGAGTATAGAGCGTGCACAGAAGAAGGTAGAAGAAAATAACTTCGGTATTCGCAAGCATCTGCTCGAATATGATGACGTTATGAATAAGCAGCGTACCATCATCTATGAGAAGCGTCGCCACGCTTTGATGGGTGAACGTATTGGTATGGATATTACTAACGTCATTTGGGACCGTGTACTCAATATTGTTACTAACAATGATTTCATTGGTGCTAAAGAAGAGTTCTACAAGGTTCTCTCAATGGAAATACCATTTGATCAGAATGAATTTGAAAATACCAGCAAGAACGACCTTTGCGAACGTGCGTTCCAGGCAGCTATGGCTGATTTCAAACGCAAGACAGACCGTATTCAGAGCGTAGCTTGGCCTATCATTAAACAAGTTTATGAAAATCAAGGCCAACTGTATGAAAGAATCATGGTGCCTATCACAGATGGCAAACGTATGTACCAAATTCCATGTCATCTAAAAACAGCCTATGACACTGAAGCAAAGAGCGTGGTGAAACAGTTTGAAAAAGTTATCATGCTTCATATTATCGATGAAGAGTGGAAAGATAACTTACGTAAACTTGATGAACTCAGACACTCTGTACAAAATGCATCTTACGAACAAAAGGATCCGTTGTTGATCTTTAAACTCGAAAGTGTTAAGGTATGGGATGCCATGATTGATGAAATGAATACACGAATTGCTACTATTCTGATGCGTGGCCAAATTCCTGAGATGCAGCCTGCTGATCAAGTTCAGGAAGCTACACCAGAAGAACACAGTCAGCGATACAATGAGCAGAAAGTAAATATTGAGGAGGAACAGGAACGCTTGAATCGTGAAGCTCAGCAAGCAGCCATGAGCCAAGACACACGAGAAGGTGCTAATAAAATAAATCATACTCCTTATCGTGCAGAAAAGACTCCACGTCCAAATGATCTCTGCCCTTGTGGAAGCGGAAAGAAGTTCAAAAATTGCCACGGTAGCAATATCGCAGAGTAAAAAAATAAGAAGATGAATATAACCATAAATCATCTCATTAAGAAATTCGGGGATAAGACAGTTGTCAATATCCCCGAATTTTCTATACCCCAAGGTCAAATCGTAGGATTAGTGGGAAATAATGGCGCAGGCAAGACTACATTATTTCGTCTGATGTTAGATTTACTGTCAGCAGATGAAGGCAATATCAGTTATATTACTGAGTCAAATCATGCCATAAATCCTGCAACTTCTGAGGAATGGAAAAATTGGATAGGAGCCTATATTGACGAAGGATTTCTTATCGATTTTTTAACTACCGAAGAGCTTTTTGAATTTATCTGTAAACTAGGCAATCATAAATATATACTGCCCGACTTTTTACAGGAATACAAAGATAAATTCACTAATGAAGAAATATTTGCAACCAACAAACTCATCCGTGAATTTTCTGCTGGCAATAAACAAAAAATCGGAATTCTATCTGCCATGCTCAACCTGCCTAAAATTCTGATTTTGGATGAGCCATTCAATTTTCTCGATCCATCAAGTCAAAACTTATTAAAAGTGATGCTCAAGAATTATTGCTACAGAACAAATGCAACCATTTTAGTATCTAGTCATAATCTGCAGCATACTACTGATATCTGTAACCGAATTGTACTCTTGGAGCATGGCGTTATCATCAAGGATTTTGATAATACAGATGAAACTGCTAAAGAAGTATTAACCTCTTATTTTAAGGTACAAGAATAGCTAATCAATTGGTACACATCATCATTTGTAGGTATCAGAATTACGAGTATTCTTACATAATTTTATTATTATTCGCTAACAGCTAATAAGATTTAGGTATTTTGCAAAAACAGGCAAATTTGGCAACTCGGTTGCCATTTATTTCTTGTATCTTTGCAAAAAATAAACAGAATAAAATGAAACTTTCAGCACTAAAAACAGGAGAAAAAGGTGTTATCGTTAAGGTATTAGGACATGGCGGTTTCCGAAAAAGGATCATCGAGATGGGATTTATTAAAGGAAAAGAAATCGAAGTTCTACTTAATGCCCCTTTAAAAGATCCTGTAAAATATAAAATTATGGGTTATGAGGTTTCACTACGTCATAGTGAAGCCGACTTAATAGAAATAGTATCTTTAGAAGAAGCTAAAAATTTAAGAGCAACTGACGTAGAAGAAAAACTAAGTTGCATTGAGGATAATATTAATGATGCTGATGAGAAGCCACTACAGGCTGAACATCAATTCATGGCTGAAGAAGCTGATAAACGTCACCGTATTATCAATGTGGCCCTCGTTGGAAATCCAAACTGTGGAAAGACGTCACTGTTTAATTATGCATCAGGTTCACATGAACGAGTAGGCAACTATTCCGGTGTTACAGTCGATGCCAAAACTGCACATGCAGAATTTGAAGGATATACCTTCAACTTAGTTGATTTACCGGGAACCTATTCCTTATCAGCCTACAGTCCTGAAGAACTTTATGTTCGTAAGCAGCTTGTAGAAAAGACTCCAGATATCGTTATCAATGTCATTGATACTTCAAATCTTGAAAGAAACCTGTACCTTACGACACAACTCATCGATATGCACATCCGTATGGTATGCGCACTAAACATGTATGATGAAGTTGAAAAACGCGGAGATATCGTAAATGCAGACAAACTCGGAGAATTATTTGGGATACCAATGGTACCAACTTCCTTTCATTCAGGCATGGGTGTAGAAGAACTTTTCCACGAAGTCATTAAGACATACGAGATGCAAGAAGGTGTTGATCCACACTACCGACATATCCATATTAATCATGGTCACGAAATTGAAAATGGTATCGCAGACATACAGGAACATCTCAAGGCGGAAGACAATCTAAGACATCGTTACTCTACTCGATATCTGGCCATTAAACTCCTAGAAAAAGACCGTGAAGTAGAACAATACATATCACAACTTCCAGATGCCGAGGAAATTCTAACTCACAGAAACGAAGCTGCAGAACGAGTGAAAGAGGAAACCGGAGATGACAGCGAAACAGCTATCATGGATGCGAAATATGGATTCATACATGGTGCTCTTTCTGAAGCTGCGTATGAGACTGGAAAGAAAAAAGATACCTATCAGATGACTCATCTTCTTGATGCTATCATCACTCACAAATATTTAGGTTTTCCGATATTTCTCTTTTTAATATGGCTCATGTTTGAGGCTACCTTCGTGCTTGGTCAATATCCAATGGACTGGATTGATGCAGGTGTAGCTTGGTTGGGCGAAACGATATCTGCCAACATGGCAGAAGGACCGATAAAAGCGTTGCTAGTTGATGGAATTATTGGAGGTGTGGGAGCTGTTATCGTATTCCTGCCACAAATCCTCATTCTATACTTCTTTATCTCGTTTATGGAAGATTCAGGCTATATGGCCCGTGCAGCCTTTATGATGGACCGACTTATGCATAAGATGGGCCTTCACGGCAAGTCATTTATTCCTCTTATTATGGGATTCGGATGTAATGTACCTGCTATAATGGCTACTAGAACAATAGAAAGCAGACGATCACGACTCGTGACAATGCTTATATTACCAATGATGAGTTGCTCTGCACGCCTTCCTATCTACATTATGATCATTGGTACATTCTTTACCATTCAGTATCGCTCATTAGTCATGGCTTCACTTTATGCCATTGGCATCGTACTGGCGATTATCATGAGTAAACTATTTACTAAGTTTGTTGTGAAAGGAGAAGATACTCCGTTTGTAATGGAACTTCCACCATATCGCTTCCCTACATGGAAGGCTATTGGAAGACATACCTGGGAGAAAGGTAAACAATATCTAAAAAAAATGGGTGGTATCATTCTCGTTGCGAGTATCATTGTATGGTGCCTAGAGTATTTTCCACACCAAGACAAACTTAGCAGAATGCAACAGGAAGAACAAAGCTATATCGGACAGATTGGTCACGCAATAGAACCGATTTTCTCACCACAAAATTTCAATTGGAAATTAGATGTTGGACTTGTAGCTGGTGTCGGTGCTAAAGAAATCGTTGCAAGCACCATGGGAGTTCTCTATTCTGACGACGATAGTTTCGCTGATGATGACAGTTATAGTGGAGATTCCGAAAAATATAGTAAGTTACATCAACATATTGTCAACGATATTAAAAATAGTGGAACTTCTCCAGAAATAGCAGAATCAGTAGCATCACTTACGGCCTATAGCTATCTGATATTTGTATTGCTTTATTTCCCATGTCTTGCTACTATTGCGGCTATAAAAGCAGAAACGGGTTCATGGAAATGGGCGCTTTTCACTGCAGGTTATACCACAGGTCTCGCCTGGATTATTTCTGCCCTATTCTTTCAAATCGGAATGCTTTTCATATAATATAAGGCATCATAAACTCAAAGAGGCACATCTAACTTTTTAGATGTGCCTCTTTAGGTTTTATGAGTATTCAACTATTAACCAAGATACTTCATTAGCACCTTAGAGCAACCTGCTTCTCTAAGTTTAAGGATACTTTTTTCGCGGATTTGACGAACGCGCTCACGGGTAAGTCCCATTCTATCACCAATTTCTTCTAATCCTTTTTCATGACAGCCAATACCATAGCATTCGCAAAGTATTTTAATTTCACGATCCTTCAAAACGTTTTTGAGAACAGAATGCAATTCCTGAGCCATACTATCGTGATCAACCTGACGGTCAGTACGTGTATCCTCACCACTTGCCATAATATCCACCATACTATTCTCTTCACCATCCTGGAAAGGAGCATCTATACTGGTATGATGATTATCTGCCTTAATACTCTGCTCAATCTTTTCCTCTTCAATACCAGTAAGACGTGAAATTTCCTGAATACTAGGACGACGTTGATTATCTTGCTCAAACTTACTGATAGTAGCGTTGATCTTAGACAAAGCTCCAACTTGATTCAATGGAAGTCGAACGATGCGACTTTGCTCAGCTATAGCCTGAAGGATACTTTGACGAATCCACCAAACTGCATACGAGATGAACTTGAAACCACGAGTTTCATCAAATTTCTCGGCTGCCTTAACCAATCCTATATTACCTTCATCTATCAAGTCTGTCAATGACAAACCCTGATGCTGATACTGCTTAGCTACAGAAACTACGAAGCGAAGATTAGCCTTAACAAGTTTATCCTTTGCTCGCTCACCGGCACGTCCACCTTTACGAATAGCCTGGGCAAGTTCTATCTCTTGATCGATATTAATCATTGGTTCATGACTAATCTCCGCTAGATACTTATCCAAAGCCTCACTAGAACGGTTAGTGATACTCTTACTGATTTTAAGCTGTCTCATTACCTTTTTACCTTATTTCATAATTGAATTCTACGTACTATTTGTCTATGCGTACAATTTCCTATATAGCGCAAACGGTGTGCAAAGATACACTTTTTTTATGAGATATTGGCGATACACACTCAAAAAAGAATAAAAAAGATAGGAGTAGATAATTTTTTTTCTATACCTTTGCATCTATTAATCATGAATACAAGAAATATAGCTAACAATATTTTCAAAGTTGCATTATCTCTTCTATTAGGAGGAGCGATATTGTACTGGATGTACTGCGATTTTGACTTTAAAAAGGTGGAACAGGTACTTTTCCATGAAATGAATTGGACGTGGATGCTACTTTCTTTCCCTTTTGGAATTCTTGCCCAAATGTTTCGAGGATGGCGATGGAAACAAACACTGGAACCTGTCAATGAGCAACCGCGCACTTCGGTTTGTATTGATTCCATTTTCTTATCTTATGCTGTAAGTCTAATTATACCTAGAATAGGAGAATTTGCTCGCTGTGGCGTTCTTAAGAAAAAAGATAATGTTTCTTTCTCTAAAGCGATAGGAACTGTTGTTACCGAACGAGGTGTCGACTCTCTCATAGTCATGTTATTAACAGCAATTACAATCATTGCTGAGATTTCTGTTTTCAAAACTTTTTTTAACAAAACAGGAACCAGTATGGACAGTGTTTTTAACAAATTCACTACTACAGGATACATTGTCACAGCCATCTGTGGATTAGCTGTTATTATCATGGGACTTTATCTAGTCAGCCGTCTCTCAATTTATAATAAAGTAAAAAATACTTTTAACGGAATATGGCAAGGCATAACATCACTCAAAAGTGTTAGAAATGTACCACTTTTTATTTTTTATAGTTTGGCCATATGGGGCAGTTATTTTCTGCACTATTACCTTACCTTTTTTTGTTTTGAAGCTACTTCACACTTGAGTATTTCGTGCGCAATGGTTACCTTTATAGTTGGAAGTATTGCTGTTATCGTTCCTACGCCTAATGGGGCTGGCCCTTGGCATTTTGCTGTCAAGACTATGCTAATATTATATGGTATTCAAGCTACAGATGCTCTTTATTTTGTACTCATTGTACATAGCGTTCAAACATTACTCGTCGCAGTATTGGGCATATACAGTTGGCTTCATTTATCATTCATCAAAACTATAAATTAATTCATAGAAGTTTATGAGCGAGATTAAAAATTTAAAACCAGAAGAAATCTGGCGTAATTTTGATGCACTGACTCAAATTCCTCGTCCATCAGGACATATGGAAAAAGTTCAGCAGTTTTTACTTGATTTTGCCAAAAATATTGGCATAGAAGCCTATAAAGATGCTGGCAATAATATTTATATGTATAAACCAGCTACTCCTGGCATGGAAAACAAGAAGGGAATTATTCTTCAAGCTCACATGGATATGGTTCCTCAGAAGGCTCCAACAAGCAAACATAACTTTGAAACAGATCCTATTCAAACTTATATTGATGGCGATTGGGTTAAAGCAAAAGATACAACTTTAGGCGCTGATGATGGCCTCGGTGTCGCTATTATAATGGCTATTATGGAGAGTAAAGAATTACAGCATGGCCCTATAGAAGCATTAATAACCGCTGATGAAGAGACTGGTATGTTTGGTGCCAATGATTTACCAACAGGAGAACTGAAAGGCCACATTTTACTCAATCTAGACTCAGAGACTTGGGGTAATTTCGTAATTGGTAGTGCTGGTGGCATCGATGTAACAGCTGAATTGGGATATAAGGAGGTTACTACTAACGAAGGTGACAAGGCTATCAAACTCACCATAAAAGGTTTGAAGGGAGGACATTCTGGTCTTGAAATTAACGAAGGACGAGCTAATGCCAACAAACTAATGGTACGCTTTGTACGTGAAGCTATCAGTGAGTGCCAGGCAAGACTTGCAACATGGAATGGAGGCAATATGCGAAATGCGATTCCTTTTAAAGCAGAAACTGTCCTTACTCTTCCTGCTGATAAAACTAACAAATTAATAGAATTAGTTGAGGAGTGGAAAAATAGATTTGAACACGAATACCAAGGTATAGAAAATTCTATTGAGTTTTATGCCGAGAATGTAGAATGTCCTGCGAACATCACTCCTGTCGAAATACAAGACAATCTGATTGATGCCATTTATGCATGCCCTAATGGGGTAGTACGAATGATTCCAGCAATTCCAGAGGTCGTAGAGACTTCATCTAACCTTGCCATTGTCAATATCGCAGATGGTAAAGCGGCTTTCAAGATTCTAGCTCGTTCATCATCTGAAAGCATGAAAGATTATATCGCGACATCACTTGAAAGTTGTTTTAGCATGGCAGGAATGAAGGTTACATTAAGTGGCAGCTATGGTGGTTGGGATCCAAATACCGATAGCGAGATTTTGAACTTGCTAAAGAAACTGTATAAGAAACAAAATAATGAAGACCCAGTAATCAAAGTAGACCACGCAGGACTGGAATGTTCTGTAATACTTGACAAATACCCTGGACTTGACATTGTTTCCATGGGCCCTACTATTCGAAGCCCTCACACTACAAACGAAAGATGCCTCATCTCGAGCGTAGCATTGTTCTGGGAATTAATCAAAGAAGTTCTTGCTGAAATTCCTAACGCTTAATAGAAGTTTAATATCGGTTTATCCTTTATAAACCAGATACTTATCAATAAATAGAGTTCTTCAGCGATAGTAAAAATACTAGTCTACCGAAGAACTTTATTTATTGATAGCCTCTAAAAAAACACAATTAATTCACTATTTTTTCAAATATATTTCGTACTTTTGCACGCGAAATCAAAGTTTTAGTAACCAATATGGACGATTATCACGCGGAAACATTCACATTATAGGCGTGAGGATTCAGCTTAATGCTAATCCCCATTCCTTTTTTAATGCTGGAGATTAGCACAATGAAAACATTTTGGAATATTAATAAAAAATTAAGTCCCCTCAAGGAGTGGGAACCTAATTGCTGGATACAAGTCACTTGTCCAACCGAAGAAGATCAGCGAATGCTTGAAGACGAATATCACATTCCTGACTATTTCCTTTCCGACATAAGCGATACTGATGAGCGTGCCCGTTATGAATACGATGACGGATGGATGCTAATTATTCTCCGTATCCCATATGTTAAGGAAATTCGCTCTCGTACTCCATACACAACGGTTCCTCTTGGTATCATACACAAACATGATATCACAATTACGGTATGCTTCTATGAAACCAATATGATGATAGACTTTGTAAGCTATCAGCAAAAACGAGGCGAAGGATTTACAGACTATGTCGATATGATATTCAGATTATTTCTATCATCTGCAGTTTGGTATCTAAAACGCTTGAAGCAAATAAATTCACTTATTGATAAATCAAAACGTAATTTAGATCATGATGTCAATAATGAAAGTCTTATTGGCTTGAGCCGACTTCAGGACTCACTTACCTATTTCATCACTTCTATCCGAGGCAATGAAAATCTTTTGTCTAAGCTGAAATTTAAATTACAAGTAGATGAATTAGATGCAGACTTGATCGAAGATGTAAATATTGAGATGACACAGGCAAGAGAAACAACAAGTATCTACTCTGATATTCTCGAGTCAACTATGGATACCTACTCCAGCATCATCAATAACAATATGAACACCACCATGCGTACCTTAACATCCATTAGTATTATCATGATGTTCCCAACACTTATAGCTAGTCTATTTGGTATGAATCTGGAAAATGGAATGGAGCATAACAATTTTGGGTTTATTATCGCACTGGTAATTTCTATCCTCGTGTCTGGTGTTACATGGTTTATTTTGAGATTTAAACGACTACTTTAAGTTTAATTCGTAAAAAAAACCTCTAAAATTAGGTATTTACAATAAATTTATTTAAGTTTGCAACTTAATTATAAAATTATAAAAGGTAGTGAAGTATAAACCGGTTGTTAACCTAACATTGCTTACTACCATGTTGGAAAACCGAATCATAAACTAAAAATAGTGAAATGATGGACTCTCAAGAAAACGCTCTTACTCAGGGCATTAATGAAGAAGAGAAGGCTGTCCAAGAGACAACCACTCAAGTCGATACTGCTGAAAAAGTTTCCGACAAAGATACTTGCAGCGAAAATTCCCAAAAGGCAACTCATAAAAGTTACAAGGACAAAAAGGAGATACTCGCAAGAGTAAAAGAAATTGCCCATAGTGATGAAAATCCTAAAAAAGATGAAATAGATTATCTTAAGACTTCGTTCTATAAACTTCATATAGCCGAAAGAGATGCTGATATGAAAGCTTATCTTGAAAATGGTGGCGCACCTGAGAATTACCAGATTCTTCCAGATGAAGATGAGGAGATTTTCAAGGCTGAAATGCAGATTATCAAAGAGAAGCGAGCTAAGATTCACGAACAAATCGAAGCTGAAAAAGAGGCCAATTACCAAAAAAAGCTTGAAATCATTGAGAAAATTAAAGCTATGGCTACATCACCTGATGAAGCCAACAAATCATATAATGACTTCAAAAAATTACAGCAAGATTGGAAAGAAATCAAAGCTGTTCCCGCTGAAAAAAATAATGAACTTTGGCGCAACTATCAGCTTTATGTTGAACAATTCTATGATTTGCTCAACTTAAACAGAGAGTCCAGAGAGTATGATTTCAAAAAAAATCTTGAAATCAAAACAGCTATTTGTGTCAAAGCAGAAGCTTTAGCTAACGAAGAGGACATTATCAGCGCATTCCATCAATTACAAGAACTTCATCAAGAATTTCGTGAAACAGGTCCTGTTGCTAAAGATTTGCGCGATGAAATATGGACTCGCTTCAAACAAGCGTCTACAGTAATCAATAAAAAGCATCAACAGCATTTCGAGGATCTCAGAGCTAAAGAGGAAGATAACTTGATAAAAAAGACTGCTCTCTGCGAAAAAACAGAGGCTATCGCTAATGCCGAGTACAAAAAAGCATCAGAATGGGAAAAACAAACAGAGGAAATTAAAAATATCCAGACAGAATGGAAAACTATCGGTTTTGCACCTCAGAAGATGAATGTAAAAATCTTCGAACGTTTCCGTGCTGCCTGCGACCAATTCTTTACTAAAAAAGCAGAATACTTCAAAGAACTCAAAGAAACATATTCTGTTAATACTGAAAAAAAGAAAGCCTTGGTAGAACAAGCAAAGGCTCTAACTGACAGTAAAGAATGGAAAAAGACTTCGCAGAAATTGGTTGAACTTCAAAAAGAATGGAAAAATATCGGTGTCGTTCCTAAGAAATTGGGCGATCAACTATGGGAAGAATTTACAACAGCTTGTAACCATTTCTTCGAAGCTCGTAAAGCTGCAAATGCTGATGTACATAACGAAGAGCATGAAAACTTGAACAAAAAGAAAAAAATAATCGCCAAGTTAAAAGCTCTAAGCGAAAAAACCGATGAAGATATTCAAGATACTGTACAAAAGCTTGTAGAAGAGTACAATACCGTTGGCCATGTACCTTTCAAAGAGAAGGATAAAATTTATAAAGCATATCATGACATTTTGGATAAACTATATAAAGATTTACATGTGTCAATTGCTAAACGCCGTCTCGATAACTTTAAGGATAAAATTCAAAATGCTGCTGAACGCGGTCTAAACACATTAGATAACGAACGCGGACGACTAATGCGCCGCTACGAAGGACTCAAACAGGAAATAAACACCTACGAAAATAACTTAGGTTTCTTGAATGTGTCTAGCAAAAAAGGTAACAGTCTAATTGATGAAATGAATCGCAAAATTCAGAAATTAAAAGATGAGATGGATCTTGTTAAGGCTAAAATCAAAGCTATCGATGCCCAAAACAAACAAAAATAAGTAATAAAGATCTATAAAATAAAGATGGGATGTACAATTTATGCACATCCCATCTTCATTTTATATAGTAACTATTCATGTTGCAATTATGACAATCCCCTAGCCTTCCATATTGTCTCTTTAGCTGCATTAATTTCCTGAAATTTCTTTTCAGCTGCTTTACGTATATCCTCACCCAAAGAAGCAACCCTATCAGGATGATTTTGTAGAGCTTGTTTGCGATATGCAGCTTTTACCTCTGCATCGGTTGCCGAAGGACTTACACCCATCACTTTATAAGCTGCATCTAGATTAGAACTTGCGTCACGCAAATTTAACATAGCATCTATTTCGGAAACAGGAATTTCCATAGCTTGCGCTACTTCTTTAAGTGAACTCACTTCGCTAGGATGAACTATCCCATCTGCTTGAGCTATCATTGCTAAGAAATGAAGTAATTGCAATCGCTGTTCATAAGGCATCGATGAAGCAATTTGCTGACCTGAATCTTGAATAACCGTTCGATACTCTGCCCAACCTATTTCCTTTTGTTTTTCGAAGAGTTTATAGAGAATCTCCTGCCCCTGAACAACGGCAGATTCTCCAAAATTTGAACGCAAAAATTTTCGAACAAACTCCATTTCTGAATGCATTACCTTGCCATCAGCCTTAATAATATAAGAAGCTAAAACTAGCAAAGAAAAGAGAAAAGAATTACGTTCCTCATTATAAAAACTATTATATTGACGTTGATATGAATTTGATCTGAAACGCTGACTTTGCCCATGATCACCTCCATACCCTCTTCCCTGGCGATCTCCATCAAAAGAGGAATGCTGACCGGAATTAACAGCATCAATACCACTATCAAAGAGTGAACCTAAGGCAAAGCCTGCTAAAGCTCCTAGTACACCACCAGAAGCAAAACCTAGCAAACCACCTATCCATTTTCCAATTGCCATAAAATCTAATCTATTGATTAATACTTAAATTTGTCCATTTGTCATGTCAATAGTATATGCAAATCTTATGCCAAAAAGACAAAAACAAAAAAATGCAACTCGAATATCGAATTGCATCTAAATGTTGGGATATCCGGACTCGAACCAGAAATGACAGGACCAGAATCTGTAGTGTTACCATTACACCATATCCCAATTTAATTTACCTTTTAAAAGGCTTCCGTACAATCGGAAAATAAATCCCTTTTAGTATTCTATTATGAAAATTTGACACATATAGAATCAAGCAGTTGGGATATCCGGACTCGAACCAGAAATGACAGGACCAGAATCTGTAGTGTTACCATTACACCATATCCCAATTTTAAGAGCAACTTAACTTTCCTTAATTGCGTTTGCAAAGGTACAACATTTTTTGAAACTACCAAAACATTTTTGTGCTTTTTTCTAAAAAATATGTAATTATCTCGATTTACACAGGTTTTTGTACCTTATATATTTTGTATTTCACCCGAATTGCACTAACTTTGCCATCGTTATCAACAAAATGTAATTTATAATTAAAAAGAAATAATTTTTAATGAACACAGTAAAAGAATCTACCCAACAGTTAGTGAACACGATTGTAGAAGGTATCCAAGAAAAAAAAGGATCTGGCATAGTTATTGCAGATTTATCTCATATTGACGGAAGCATCGCTCAGTACTTCGTAATCTGTCAGGGTAATTCTCCTTCACAAGTAGAGGCAATTGCAGAATCTGTAGGTGAATTTGCTCGCAATAAGAATAACGAGAAGCCAATTAACGTCGTAGGGCTCGGTACCAATCAATGGGTAGCCATCGACTTTGCGGATATACTCGTCCACATCTTTTTGCCAGAAACGCGAGAGTTCTATAATCTGGAGGACCTTTGGGAAGATGCCAAATTAACAAGAATACCAGATATCTATTAAAAAATTGAATTTATGGACAATAACAGTCTGAACAACAACGGAAACAACGACAATCAGCCGAAAATGCCAAGATTCAACATGAATTGGATCTATGGCATTATCTTAGTTGCTCTCATTGCTTTATTCATGACCGGTGGCGGAAACGCACTCGGAGGCAGTGCAACTCAAGAAGCTGGCTATACTCGATTTAAGCAATATATCGAAAAAGGATATGCAAGTAGAGTCATTATCAATAAGGAAGATAATACTCTAAAAATGTTTGTCAATCCTAAAAATATTCGAGATGTATTTAATATGAGTGCCAAACAAGTTGGCACAAACCCATACGTCAGTGTCGAATTTGGTTCAGTTGATGAACTAGAGAAATATCTTTCTACACAACAGAAAGCTGGCAAGCTACATGATTTTGCTTATAAAAATGAAAAAGGAAACGACATTTGGACTTTCTTATTCAATTTCTCTCCACTAATATTCTTTATCATCTTTATATGGTGGTTTGCAAGAAGAATGGGAGGCGGAAGCGGAAATGGCGGTCCTGGCGGCGTATTCAACGTAGGTAAGAGTAAAGCCAAAATGTATGAAAAGGGTAATGACCTTGGCATCACATTCAAAGATGTAGCCGGACAAGAAGGTGCCAAACAGGAAGTCGAAGAAATTGTTGAGTTTCTCAAGAATCCAAAAAAATATACGGATTTAGGTGGTAAGATTCCAAAAGGCGCACTTTTAGTAGGACCTCCAGGAACTGGTAAAACTCTTTTAGCTAAAGCCGTAGCTGGCGAGGCTGGAGTTCCATTCTTCTCTATGAGTGGTTCTGACTTTGTAGAAATGTTTGTAGGTGTTGGCGCAAGTCGAGTAAGAGACCTATTCCGTCAAGCTAAGGAGAAAGCACCTTGCATCATTTTCATAGATGAAATTGATGCTGTCGGTCGCGCACGTAGCAAAAATCCAGCTATGGGTGGAAATGATGAACGTGAAAATACATTGAATGCCCTACTCACTGAAATGGATGGTTTCGGTACAAATAGTGGTGTCATTATTCTTGCAGCAACAAACCGTGTTGATATGCTTGACAAGGCACTGCTACGCGCTGGTCGCTTTGACAGAGAAATTCACGTGGATCTTCCTGACTTGAATGAGCGTAAAGCAATATTCAATGTACATTTAAAACCAATTAAAGTTGATAAATCTGTCGATATAGACTTATTGTCACGCCAAACACCAGGTTTCTCTGGAGCTGATATTGCTAACGTATGCAATGAAGCCGCCCTCATAGCAGCTCGTCATGACCATAAATTTGTTGGCAAGCAAGACTTTCTTGATGCTGTAGATCGTATCATTGGAGGTCTTGAGAAAAAGACGAAAGTTATGACAGCAGAAGAAAAACGAACCATTGCACTTCATGAAGCTGGACATGCAACAATATCATGGTTCTGCCAATATGCTAATCCATTGATAAAGGTTAGTATTGTACCACGTGGACAAGCCCTTGGAGCCGCATGGTATCTTCCTGAGGAACGTCAAATTACCACAAAAGAGCAAATGCTCGATGAAATGTGCTCTCTTATGGGTGGTCGTGCAGCGGAAGAGTTATTCACAGGTCATATTTCTACAGGCGCCATGAATGATTTGGAACGCGCTACCAAAAGTGCTTATGGTATGATTGCCTATGCCGGAATGAGCGACAAGCTACCAAATATTTGTTATTATAACAATAATGAATATCAATTTCAGAAACCATACTCTGAAACGACAGCCAAGATTATTGATGAAGAAGTTATGAAAATGGTTAACGAGCAATACCAGCGTGCTAAGCAGATACTGACAGAGCACAAAGAGGGACATAACCAGCTGGCAGAACTTCTTATCAAGCGTGAAGTCATTATGGCAGAAGATGTAGAAGCCATCTTTGGAAAGCGTCCTTGGTTGAGCCGTTCTCAAGAAATCATGGCTGACGAAACTCCCGAAGTTGATGATGCTGTAAAACAACTTCCTGAAGTTCAGAAAGCGATAGAAGAGCATGAAAAAAATACAAAAAATCAGTCTGCTAACGAACAAAGTTCAGAAGATCAAACTGAAGAACATAAAGCTAATAAAGAGTAATAAAAATAGAAAGCAATGAGTGATAAACAGAAGAACCTCATTATAAGAGCTATCACTGGTGTATTCTATGTAGCTATTATGGTTTGTGGATTTTTAGATCCACAAGCCATGATTTTACTGTTTGCACTGATAACAGGAATGACAATTTGGGAATTTACAGGTCTGATAAATGCTAAACATGGTGTAACAACTAACCAATTTATCTCTACAATAGCAGGCGTTTACTTCTTTTTAGCCGTAGCAGGTTGGAGAATTGGCTTGGTCAATAACTTTATTGTCTTTGTACCCTATTTATTGACTATCATTTATCTATTTATCAGTGAATTGTATTTCAAGAACCAAGATGCCATTAATGACTGGGCTTACACCATGCTATCACAAATGTATATAGCTCTTCCGTTTGCTATGATTAACATTGTGGCATTCGAAACAAATGAGGATGGCAGCGTACATTTCGACACATTACTCCCACTATCTATCTTTGTCTTCCTTTGGATTAACGACACAGGTGCATACTGTAGTGGTTCACTTTTTGGCAAGCACAAACTCTTTCCACGAATAAGTCCTGCTAAAAGTTGGGAAGGCAGCATAGGCGGCGGTATATTTGTCCTGATAGCTGCAGGAATATTGGGCTATTATGCTAACTTTGGAGAATTACAGCATTCACTAAATCTTTTAGAATGGATGGGATTAGGGCTGATTGTAGTTTTCTTTGGTACTTGGGGTGATTTAGTAGAAAGTTTATTTAAACGAACCTTAGGTATTAAAGATAGCGGTAATATTCTTCCGGGACATGGTGGAATGTTAGACCGATTCGATTCTTCTCTTATGGCTATTCCAGCTGCAGTAGTATATTTATATACCATACAGCTTTTCTAAAAATATTATTCCTCAATAAGAAAAGGGTTGTCATTTTTCTGATGACAACCCTTTTCTTATTGAGGAATATTCGAGTTATTACTACCCATCAACAACTCTGTCATAATACGTGCTGCATTTTCTGGAGCAACCGAATTACCCAACCTGCGATGAATTTCTTCATATTCTTTCAACATTACTTCTCTTTCAGGACGACCAGGAAGGATTTTTCGCAACTCCATGATGATATCATCTACGGAAAAACGATCAGCCAAAAGTTCTTGTACAATTTCACTGTCAGCTATCAAATTCACCAAAGATATATATTTCACTTTAATGATGTGATTAAAAGCAAAACGAATTATTTTTGGGACCGGTGTTTCATAACAAACAACTTGTGGAACATCAAACAAAGCTGTTTCCAAAGTAGCAGTACCACTCGTAACTAGAGCTGCCTTGGCATGTGATAACAAAGCATAAGTTTGGTTTTTTATCAACTTTACCCTTGAATCTTTCAGAAAAGACTCATAATACTTATCGTCTACAGAAGGAGCACCTGCCAAAACCAACTGATAATCTTCAAAATGATCTGCAGCTTCTATCATTGCAGGCAAGTTATCCTTGATTTCCTGCAATCTACTACCTGCCAATAAAGCAATTATAGGTTTTGTTGCATCCAAATTATATTTATCACAAAACATCTTGAATGTATCATGATAATTATTTCGAAAATAAGCCACTTCTTCAGCAGTAGGATTACCTACATAATGTATCGGATACTTATATTTTTTTTCATAAAAAGGAACTTCAAAAGGCAATATCGAAAACATCTCCTTAACATCGCGTTTGATGCTGCGAATACGCCACTCTTTCCAGGCCCATATTTTAGGTGAAATATAATAATAAACAGGAATCTTAGTGTTTTTATGTACAAACTTGGCAATATTCAGATTAAAACCGGGATAATCTACCAAGATAACGACATCTGGTTTCCAAGCCACAATATCCTTCTTACACATACTCATATTTTTGAATATGGTTTTCAGATGCAGCAAAACAGGTATAAATCCCATATAAGCAAGTTCACGATAATGTTTTACCCGATACCCCCCTTCATATGACATTTTGTCTCCTCCAAAAAATCTGAATTCAGCTTGCGAATCAAATTCTTTCAATGAATGCATTAAGCGTGATGCATGAAGGTCGCCACTTGCTTCACCTACAATGATATAATATTTCATATTATAAGTTCCACTTGTTCAACCGTTCTTTAAATTCGTAGTCAGTTACATCTATTTTTGTCGGTGTGATAGCGACATAACCATGGTTCACAGCCCACTGATCAGAATCTTGAGCTTCTGGTTCATCATTAACATACTCACCTACTACCCAATAATAGTCATAACCACGAGGATGATGATTTTTCTGAATTTCATTAACCCAACGCCCCCAAGTCATACGACAAGCTTTCACGCCCTTAAAAGGAGGATTCGATGGGAAATTTACATTCAAGCATGTACCTTTTGGCAAACCTTCCTTCAAAACCTTATTAATAATTTTGATAATATATTCTGACAAAGGCATTAAGTCTGCACTCTCATTATAGTTACAACTTGAGAAAGCAATAGAAGGTATATATTTCATACATCCCTCTTTAGCTATACCCATTGTTCCTGAATAATGATTATTAGTTGACGAGTTATCTCCATGATTGATACCACCAATAATGAGATCAGGCAAACGGTCCTTACATAACTCACTAAGGGCAATTTTTACGCAATCTACCGGTGTTCCTGTACATGACCAAACCTCAATATCGCCCATATTATGACGACGCTTCAATCGCAAATAATCCGTTGCTGAGAAACCGCATGAAAAACCTGAGCGAGCTGCTTCCGGAGCACATACTAACAAATCAGCAATAGGCGACAGAATTTTTACAAGAGTCTTTATACCATTGGCATGATAACCATCATCATTTGAAATTAAGATAAAAGGTCGATTATTCATAAATTTAATATCTTTTCGGTGCAAAAATACTAAAAAATGGTTTAAACGTAGCCTTTCTCGTTTAAAATATGTATCTTTGCCATCAAATAGCCTGTTACGAACAGGACCAAAAGTTTATATCAATGGGAAAAATTATAGCATTAGCTAACCAAAAAGGTGGTGTAGGTAAAACAACTACGACGATTAACTTAGCAGCTTCTCTAGCTACATTAGAGAAGACAGTACTTGTTGTTGATGCAGATCCTCAGGCAAATGCCTCTAGTGGACTAGGTGTCGACATCAAAGAAGTAGACTGTTCGCTTTACGAATGTATTATTGACCATGCAGATGTTCACGAAGCCATTTATACTACCGATATAGACGGACTTGATATCATTCCAAGTCATATTGCTCTTGTTGGTGCAGAAATTGAAATGCTTAATATTGAAGACCGCGAAAAAGTTATTCGTAAATTACTCGCCCCTATCCGCGATGAATACGACTATATACTAATTGATTGTTCACCATCATTAGGTTTGATTACCGTAAACTGTCTGACAGCAGCAGACTCCGTCATCATTCCGGTACAGTGCGAATACTTTGCACTTGAGGGTATCAGTAAATTGCTCAATACCATCAAAATCATTAAGAGCAAGTTGAATCCGAAATTAGAAATAGAAGGATTTCTGCTAACCATGTACGATAGTCGACTTCGTTTGGCTAATCAAATTTATGATGAGGTAAAACGCCATTTCCAAGAATTAGTATTTAAGAGTGTCATTCAGCGTAATGTAAAGCTCAGTGAAAGTCCAAGTCATGGTCTTCCTGTTATTTTATACGACGCAGATTCTACTGGTAGCAAAAACCATCTTGCACTGGCTAAAGAAATCATCAACAAGAATTCTAATTGGAAATAATTCAATCTCAATTTTCTTTTAAAATAATGGCAGTTCATAAGAAATATAATACGACAGCTAAAAATAATGCTTTAGGAAGGGGACTTGATGCCCTAATTTCTACCGAAAACGTAAGAACTCAAGGTAGTTCTACGATTAATGAAATTCCAATCGAACAAATCGAGAATAACCCTAACCAACCTCGACGCGAATTTGACCAGGATGCATTGATCGAATTAGCTGATAGTATTAAAGCCATTGGAATTATCCAACCGATTACATTACGCCAAGTAGCAGAAAACCGCTTTCAAATTATTGCAGGAGAACGCCGTTGGAGAGCTTCACAGCTTGCTGGCCTAAAGGCCATTCCAGCTTACATTCGCACGATTAGCGATGAAAGTGTAATGGAAATGGCACTTGTAGAGAACATTCAGCGTGAAGATTTAAACTCTATCGAGATAGCATTAGCATACGAGCACCTATTGGAGAATAGCAATATGACCCAAGAGAAAGTTGCAGAGCGTGTTGGCAAAAGCCGAGCAGCTATTGCCAATTATCTGCGTTTACTGAAACTTCCTGCACAGGTACAGATGGCGCTACAGAAAAAAGAAATCGACATGGGACATGCTCGTGCTCTTTTGGCTTTAGAGAGTCCCTCTCTTCAGATTAAACTGTTTAAAGAAATCCAAAAAAACGGTTACTCTGTACGCAAGGTTGAGGAACTCGTTCAGCAGCTAAAAAGCGGTGAAGATATAGAAAGTGGCAAAAAAAAGATTGTCAGCAAGACTCAGTTGCCAGAAGAATTCATAATGCTAAAGAAAAGATTATCAAGCTTTTTAAATGCAAAAGTCAATATGACCTGTAATGCTAAAGGAAAAGGTAAAATTAGCATACCATTTGAAAGTGAAGATGACTTGGAACGTCTGATGAACGTTTTTGACAAACTCAAAGAAAATTAATTCTGTGAAGAAATTATCACATATCATTGCATTCGTATCTCTGTGTCTTTTCCCGTTTGTAGGAAATGCTCAAGATATCAAGGTAGAATCAGTAGATCCTATCCTGGAAGATACTGCTATGATTCCAGCAAATTCTATCCTAACCCATAAGGATAGTCTTGAATTGCAAAATCTAGAAAAAAAATCCAAAAACAAACGTGATTGGAATACTTGGAAGCCAGATGTAAAACGCGCACTTTGGCTTTCTATCGTTTTGCCAGGTGCAGGACAAATATATAACCGTAAATATTGGAAATTACCCATATTTTATGGTGGCGTAGTTGGCTGTATATATGCCATGTCATGGAATGGCCAAATGTACGATGATTATAGTAAAGCTTACATGGATATTATGGATTCTGATCCTAATACAGAAAGCTATAATCAATTTTTGCATCTTGGTGTAACTATAGACGACAACAACAAAACGCAATATCAAGAATTGTTTCGTAAGCGAAAAGATCGTTATCGTAGATGGAGAGATATGAGCACATTCGTACTTATAGGAGTCTATGCTTTATCTATTATTGATGCATACGTAGACGCTTCTTTATCTGACTTTGATATCTCTAAAGATCTTAGTTTACACGTTCAGCCTACTGTTATTAACAACTCATTATACAGAAATCCATTTCAAAGTTCTGGATTTGGATTTTCATGTTCACTTAATTTTTAAACATTAATATTTAAAATAAGAAGAAGAAAAATAAGAATGAAAAGATTAGCTTTATTTATGGTCATCCTTTTAGTAGGTAGTAGCTGCGTGATGTATGCTCAGACCGAAAATCAAAATAAACAATACATTACCGTTACTAATCAAAACGGTGACGAAGAAGATATAGACCTGCCAGAGGGCATGAATTTAGCTTTGGATAGCCTTATACACGTTTATAATGTAAAGACCTATTTAAAGCCAGATACATCTTGTCAAATGAAAAACTATAACCCTTCATTTCCGCAAGAAGTATTTATCGATAGGTTGAAAAAAATGCCAACCATTATTGAGATGCCATATAATAACGTAGTACAGAAATTCATCGATAAATATAGTAACGATCTACGTAAAAGCGTAAGCTATATGTTAGGAGCATCCAACTTCTACATTCCTATTTTTGAAGAAGCTCTCGAAGCATACAATCTACCTTTGGAATTAAAATATCTTCCTGTAATCGAATCAGCTCTTAATCCTAATGCTGTGTCAAGAGTTGGAGCAACTGGCTTATGGCAATTCATGATAGGGACAGGTAAACGATATGGCTTGGAAATTAACTCTCTGATTGATGAACGACGTGACCCTGTTAAAGCATCGTATGCTGCAGCTCATTATCTGAGTGATCTCTATAAAATCTTTGATGATTGGAATCTAGTTATTGCTGCCTATAATTGTGGACCTGACAAAATCAACAAGGCCATCCACCGCAGTGGAAAAGCTGATTATTGGAGCATTTACCCATATTTACCTAAAGAAACAAGAGGTTATGTTCCTGCATTCATTGCTGCCAACTATATCATGAACTATTACTGCGACCATAACATCTGTCCAATGTTAACAGATTTACCTGTTAAAACAGATACCGTAGTCGTAAATCAAAATGTACATTTCGAGCAGATTTCAAATGTTCTCGGTATCGATGAAGATCAATTACGCTCACTTAATCCACAATATCGAAAAGATGTTATTAATGGCTATTCTGAGCCTATGTCTATTCGACTACCAAGCAATCTTATTGGAACATTTATCGACAAACAGGACTCTATCTTTGCATATAAAGCAGATGAACTTTTCCTCAAACGCGATATAGTAGATATTAAGGACAGAGAAGAAGCCACTACAAATCGAACTAGAAACCATTATTCATCAAATAAAAGAATGTCGCATCGTTCTTCTAGAAAATCTGAAAAAAAGAGCAAGAAGAATAGAAGCAAAAATGTAACTATCAAAAAAGGTGATACCCTTTCCGAAATAGCAGAACGTAATGGAACTACCGTCAAAAAATTGAAAAAACTAAATGGAATAAGCGGTAATAGCATTCGAGCAGGAAAGAAAATAAGAGTAAAATAATATCTAACTAACCCAAGAAGCATTTACAGGAGGGACCAAGATATGGATGAGCAGAAATTATCAGAACAAGAAAGAGAAGCTGCTGATGATAAGATGATCAACGATGCCTTTCAACGATTATTAAACAATTATCTAGCATCTCGTCACCGTAAGAAAGTAGAAGTAATAACAAAAGCTTTCAATTTTGCACGTCAAGCACATAAGGGAGTCAGAAGACTTTCTGGGGAGCCTTATATTATGCATCCTATCGCTGTTGCCCAAATTGCTTGTGAAGAAATGGGATTAGGCTCTACAAGTATCTCGGCAGCTCTTCTTCACGATGTTGTTGAGGATACAGATTACACCGTAGAGGATATGGAAAATATCTTTGGTCCTAAAATAGCCATGATTGTAGATGGACTTACTAAAATCAGCGGTGGTATTTTTGGAGATAAAGCTTCTGCTCAGGCTGAGAATTTCAAGAAGTTACTGCTTACTATGAGTAGTGACATTCGTGTGATTTTAATCAAAATCTGTGATCGTCTTCACAATATGCGCACTCTGGAATCTCAACCCGCTAACAAGCAATATAAGATTGCAGGTGAAACGCTTTATATTTATGCCCCTTTGGCTAATCGACTTGGTCTCAACAAGATTAAGACTGAATTGGAAGACCTAAGCTTCCGATACGACCATCCCCAAGAATATGCCAATATCGAAAAGAAGCTAGCTGACACCGAAAAGCAACGTGATTTTCTGTTTAAGAGTTTCACAGACCCTATCCGCACCGAACTCGACCAAATGGGTATAAAATACTCCATCAAAGAGCGCGTCAAGAGTCCTTATTCCATTTGGAATAAGATGCAAAACAAGCATATCAGTTTCGACGAAATATATGACATTTTAGCAGTTCGTGTAATCTTCGAGCCTAATAAAAGAACTGAAGAAATAAACGAATGTTTCAACATATATGTAGCCCTAACTAAGATTTATAAGAGCCATCCCGACCGCCTTCGCGATTGGCTTAACCATCCAAAAGCCAACGGCTATCAAGCTCTACATTGTACCTTAATGAGCAAACAGGGTCGATGGATAGAAGTACAGATACGAAGTGACCGCATGGATGAAGTGGCAGAGCAAGGTTTGGCTGCTCACTGGAAATATAAAGAGGGAGAAGAATATTCTGAAGACGAGAGCGAGTTAAACGACTGGCTCCATACGATTCGCGAAATACTCGATAATCCACAGCCTGATGCTATGGATTTTCTCGACTCTATCAAACTCAACCTTTTTGCTTCTGAAATATTTGTATTTACTCCAAAAGGTGAAATCAAAACAATGCCTGCAGGTTGTACAGCACTCGATTTTGCCTTCTCGATTCACACAGACTTAGGAAGTCACTGTATTGGAGCAAAGGTAAACCATAAGTTGGTACCATTAAGTCATAAATTGAATAGCGGTGATCAAGTTGAAATTCTCACAAGTAACAGCCAGCACGTACAACCTTCATGGATTAACTTTGTAACAACAGCTAAAGCACGTACCAAGATTGCATCTATTCTTCGTCACGAAAACAAAGAAATCGAGAAAAAAGGAGAACAGGTTCTTAATGACTGGATAAAAAAAGAAAACTTAGAATTAAGCAGTTCTATTCTCGACACGCTTCTCGATTTACACGAAATACAAAAGCCTGAAGCATTCTTCCTGGCTTTAGGGAATCATACCATCATTCTCGGTCAAGAAGATAGTAAGATTTTAAAGGGAAAACCACAAAACGAAGGAAACAACTCTAAAGGCTGGAGGAAATTTGTACCTTTCCTTAAGACAAAAAATAATACCGATACAATAGTCCACAAGAAGGAACAATTCACTGTTGGAAAGAATTTCAATAAAAAGAAACCAATATATATAAACGAAGACAATATTGAGCAATTTATCACCCCTAGCTGTTGTCATGCTATTCCTGGAGACGACATTCTTGGATATATTGACAATCGCAACCACATTGAAATTCACAAACGCTCATGCCACATAGCTGCAAAACTCAAAGCCAGCTATGGTCCGCGAATCATAGATGCTAAGTGGGACATGCATCGCATTCTCTTCTTTGATGCCACTATCGAAATTAAGGGTATCGACCGTACCGGTATGGTATTAGATGTTGCTCAGGTTATCAGCAACCGATTCGGTGTAAACATTCATCAATTAAACATCAATAGCGACCAAGGTATTTTCGATGGTAAGATAGAACTTCGTGTGCACGACCGTAAAGATGTCAATATACTCATAGATAACTTGAAGAAAATTAATGGTATTCAAGAAGTGCAGCAGATAGAATAAAAAATTATCTAATTTACCTATACAAACAAATGAAAAAAATACTTCTACTAATGGTTGCTACTTTAGCGACCCTACAGCTACATGCAGCAAACAAGTATGACAATCCCGACACACTATTTGTGTCAAGAGACGGAACATGCGAATTCCGAAATATTGATGATGCTATCGAAGTATGTCGCGCATTCATGGATTATCACAAAGTAATTTATGTTAAAAAAGGCACATACAAGGAAAAACTAATTATTCCTTCATGGCTCACAAATATCGAAATTTGTGGTGAAGATGCCGAAAACACAATTATTACTTATGATGACCATGCTAATATTAAGCGTTTAGATACAGGTAAACCAATGGGAACTTTCCGTACCTATACTCTCAAAATAGAAGGCAGTCACATTACATTAAAGAATATAACGATTGAGAATAACTCAGCCCGACTAGGTCAAGCCGTTTCTCTCCATACAGAAGGTGATTATTTAGTATTTACCAATTGTCGTTTCCTCGGTCACCAAGATACTATTTATACTGGTGTTGCAGGAACTAGACTTTATTTTAAAGACTGCTATATAGAAGGTACTACAGACTTTATCTTTGGTCCTAGCACAGCATGGTTCGAGAACTGTACGATTAAAAGCAAGATTAATAGTTATGTTACAGCAGCCTCTACCCCAGCCGATCAGGCTTATGGCTACATCTTTAACCACTGCAAGCTCATAGCTGCAGAAGGAGTAGACCAAGTTTATTTGGGAAGACCATGGAGACCTTATGCATACACTCTATTTATGAATTGCGAATTAGGTAAGCATATTCGTCCTATAGGCTGGAATAATTGGAGCAACAAAGCCAATGAAACAACAGCACGCTATCTGGAATATAACAATTTTGGTGAAGGAGCAAATCCAAAAGCAAGAGCTACATGGTCTCGCCAACTGACCAAAAAACAAGCTACTGCTATCACATTAGAAAACGTATTCCATCAAGATACCAAGTGGATTCCATGTAAATAATTTTATGATATAAAAACATTAAATGGATTATTCTCATTAGAATAGTCCATTTAATGTTTTTTATACACTTAACCACTCAAAAAAATCAAAAATCAAAGTTATTTATATGTTTTATAGCATTTATCTAAAGAAAAAAGAATCGAATGTGTTAAAATATATAAATTTAAAATGAAAATTATCCCTTATTATAAATATTATAGGTACATTTGCTTAACAAAAATAATCTAATCCAATATAGGACAATCAAAAAAATCCTAGTAAACCTTTGAAATCAGAACTATAATAATTTAATAACAAGAATAACTAAAACAAACGTTTATGTATCTTAACAAAAGAAGAGCCTCTATGGCTTTATGTTTAAGTATTGCAAGCGTTGCTTCTTATGCACAGAGCACACTTAAGGGTACTGTCAAGGATGCACAGGGCGAACCAATGATTGGTGTAACTATCAATATGGACGGTAAACCTGCCGCCATTACTGATATTGATGGTAACTTTTCCATTCCTAATGCAAAGCCCTCCAGCAAAATTACCGTAAGTTACGTGGGTTATAAAAACCAAACCGTAACAGTAGGAAATCAGACCAATTTTGTTTTTACATTAAAAGAAGACAATGAGACTTTAAATGAAGTTGTTGTGGTTGGTTATGGTACTATGAAAAAAAGCGACCTTACAGGTTCCATTTCATCTGTTGGTACAGAGAAATTGAATGCTAAAGGTGCCACTTCAATTATCGAAAACCTTCAAGGAGCAACTCCTGGTGTAAACATCACCCAAAATAGTAGCCGTGCCGGTGGAGGTTTTGATATCGAGATTCGTGGAAAGTCAACTTTAGGTAGTAACAAAACTCCTCTTTATGTTGTAGACGGTATCATTACAGATAACATTGACTTTTTAAATCCTCAAGATATTGAGCGTATTGATATTTTGAAAGATGCTTCTTCCACAGCTATTTATGGATCACGTGCTACTAACGGTGTTGTTATCGTAACAACTAAGGGTGCCCAAAGCGAAGGCGCTAAGAATCTGAAACCAACTATAAGTTATGAAGGATACTATGGTATAACCAAGACCACACGTATGCCTGATTTCATGTCTGGTTCTGAATTTGCTCAATATCGTATGCTTAGATATGAAAATGCCATGACAGAAAAAGGTGGTACTACCTTAGGTACTTATGGCGCACAAAATTATTGGAGCATCACAGACGGTAATTATAAGACAGCTTTCTTGACCGGACAAACAATGGATGAGTCATATGTAAAGAGTGTTATCGCTAATGGCCAAGAAACCAACTGGAGAGATCTATTCCTCCGTACTGGTGCTCAGCAGAATCACTTCCTATCTGTTAGTGGTGCTAGTGGAAATGTAAGTTATCACTTTGGTGGAGGTTACCAGAATGAAAAGGGTATCTACCAAAAGGATGAAATGGAACGTTTTAATCTAAAGGGTGCTATTGACTCAAAACTTAATAATTGGTTGAGTGCTGGTATTAATTTCAATGGTGCCTACACGAACAACAACACGATTGCAGACAACGCTATCAGCCAGGCTTTCCGTTTAAATACATTGTGTAGAGCCTACGACGATAATGGTGATATCATCGTAAACCCAGGTATGGCTGCAGCCTTAGGTACAAGTGGTGACCAGTTTACTTCTACAGCAAACCCATTGCTTGACTTAGAGAATACAAATTATAATACCAAGACTTATCAGGTTCTGGCTAACCTTTACTTGCAAATTCACCCGATCAAGGATCTTACATTTAAGACCACATTCTCACCAAGCTACACACACTCTCGCAATGGAAAATATGAAGGTGTTCCTTCTACTGTTAGAGGCACTTCTGAAACTACAGAAAACCACGCATACGCCGAGAATACGAACAAATTCCAGTGGACATGGGATAATCAAATAGACTACAACCATACATGGGGTGATCATAAAATCGGTGTAATGGGACTATACAGTGCAAGTAAGTTTACACAAGAGACTTACGACGCAAATGTATACAAAGTTCCTGCACAAGAACTTTGGTATAACCTCGGCTCTGCCACTAGTGAAACGGTAGTTCTTCCAACTTCAGGCTATACAGAATGGACCATGCAGTCATTTGCAGCTCGTTTAAACTATAGTTACAAAGACAGATACCTTTTCACAGGTACTATCCGTACTGATGGTTCTTCACGCTTTGCAGACGGTCATCGTTGGGGAACTTTCCCTTCAGCTGCTTTTGGCTGGCGAATTTCAGAAGAGCCTTGGATGAAAAATACAAAAAATTGGTTGCATAACTTGAAATTCCGTTTAAGTTATGGTGTAACAGGTAACAATTATACACAAGGTACTAATTACCCTACTTACGTTGTTGCTTCTGGTGGTTCTGCATTCTATGGATTCTCTGATGGTACAGGTAACAATGTATATTATCCTAGTGCTATCGTCAACAAAAACTTGACATGGGAAAAGACCTCTGAATTTGATGTTGGTTTAGACTTTGGTTTTCTTAATGGTAGATTATCAGGAACCTTAGATTTCTATAACCGTACATCTAAAGATTTGTTGATGAGCCGTCAGTTGGTTTACGAAGCTGGTGGTGCAACCGTAATTGATAACCGTGGTAAAGTTCGAAATACCGGTTTCGAGGCTTCTTTGACAACCGTTAATATTCAGAATAAGGACTGGAACTGGACAACATCATTTAATTTCTCAACCAACAAGAATAAGATTCTAGAGGTGAATGGAGGAAAAGAGAATGATATAGAGAATAGTTTCTTTGTAGGAGAATCAATCAATGCCTTGTATAACTATAGATGGAGTGGCATCGTTAGCGATAAGACGATGACTGTGCCTAACACTCAGATAGCTATAGACAAAGGCTTTACACCGGGACAAAGCGTAGTTAGCCGCGATTACTACTATGCTTGCTATGGCTGGGGTGAAGGTATGCCTATCATTGATGATTTGAATGGTGATGGTGCTATCAGCTCTAAAGATAAGACGATTGTCGGCAAGAGTAATCCTTCATGGACAGGTAGCATTAGTTCTACATTAAGCTATAAGAACTGGGACTTCTCGTTCTCTATATACACCAAGCAGAACTATCAGGTTTACTCTCCATTCTATAATCAATATTGTAACTATGGTGACCGTGGTATGCAGCACATCAACATTGACTATTACATCCCTGAAGGAACTTTGCTAAGCTGTGATTTCGATGAAGATGGCAATCGTATCAACGAAGTTTACCAAGAGACAACTCACTATGGTAGTTTCCCATTCCCTACTAATCAAAGTGATACTAATGCAGGAGCTGGTACATATTTAATGGGTAGCAATGCGAAAAGTGGTACATCTTCTATGAGCAGTATGAAGACAGCGAATAGTAGTGGTACACCATATCAGATTGTCGATGCCAGCTATTGGAAAGTTAAAAACATTTCCTTAGGTTATACTTTCCCTAAGAGTGTACTCCAAAAGTCTAAGGTTATCCGCTCTTTACGCCTCTATGTCAATATCACAAACCCATTCGTATGGGGTTCAGATTATAAAGGCTTTGATCCAGAGTGGGCAAGTTCTAGTTTGTCAACAGGTGGCCCTAGTACTGTTACTTACCAGTTTGGTGCAAGTGTTAAATTCTAATCTAATTGAGATAAAGAATCATGAAAAAGAATATATTATTACCTGTTCTCGCGATAGCAGGAGGTTTGATGCTGACAAGTTGTGGCAAAGATTTTCTTGACGCAGAGAACAAATCAAATATTGATGCTGACAAATACTTCTCTACTGCCGATGGTTTTGAGAATTTGGCAACAGCCCCTTATTACAAGCTTCGTGCTATCTTTGATGGCGACCAAAATCTATTCTTAAGTGGTACAGACCTTTACACAGAAGGCCGTTCGGGCTACGCTTCTACAGCTCTGTCCCTTTACAAAGACCTAAGTGATGAGAATAGTGATTGCCAAAGTTTCTACAGCCATTGCTATGATGGTATCCAGCAATGTAACACCGTTCTTAATTATTCGAATGCTGCTGGTACAAATGTAGCTAAGCGATTGGAAGAAGCTAAGGCGCTTAAAGCTTTCTATTACTATTTGTTGTCTCAACAGTTTGGTGGTGTCCCTATTTCTGACAAATATATCGCTAGTATTCAAACCAGCTTTCCTCGTGCAAGCATAGATTCTACTTATCAGTATATTACGGGGATACTTGAAGAAGTTGAGAAAAACAATATTCTCCCTACAGATGATCACACAGGCAAAGTTTCAATGCGCTTCGTTTACAACCTTTTGGCTAAAACATACTTAGCATGGGGTTGGGACTGTGGTACAACAGCTGATGCTGATGGTTCTAATGTAAAAGTTACCAACAAGAGCTACTTTGAGAAAGCAGCAGCCTATGCAGATAAGGCTATCAACGGGCAGAAGCCAGTAATGACTTTTAGCAACATGTGGAACTTAGCTAATGAAGACAATAATGATATTCTCTTCGCTATCAAGTATACACGTGGCATTACAGGTCAAGATGAAACAACCGATGGTAACCGTCAGGATGCTTACTTCAGTAATTACTACAATGATGATAGTGGTAATGGAGGTAAAGGTTTAACCAAATATACCAACAGTATTTATCCTGCAAGTGAGCGTCTGCTCTATCTCTTTGAGCCTGGTGATGAACGCTTTGAAGGTACATTCATGGTTGAACAGAGAATGGAATATAAAAAGTACTATACTGACAATGCTGCAAATGATACCATTTATGGTTATTATCCAGCATGGTATTCTGACTTGAGCGAGACTGCTCTTCAAAACTATGTCAACTCGGATGCTACCCATGCACAGGCTAAGGTATATAGTTCTTCTGATCCTTGCGTCTTTATTTCTGCTACAGTTAACAAGAGAACTGGCAAGATTACTTATAAAACAGGTACACAAAGTTATAAGACTAGCCGCACGACCACAGGAACATCTCTTTGCGTTCGAAAATTTGATGACTACACAGCTACACGTCACGGAACAAGTAAAGTTTCATTCCACGATATTGTTTTGGCTCACTTAACCGAAACCTATCTTCTTGGTGCAGAAGCTTACTACATGGCTGGCAATGAGTCTAAGGCTCTTGAATATGTCAATGTGGTACGTGCACGATCTGGTGCTGAAACTCTCAGTAGTTTTGCCTCTTACAAACGTCACTATTCTGATGGTACTACTAATTCTATCAACACTGGTAGTGGTATAGACAATGTGCCTTACGTAACCAATCTAGATCCTGTGGATGTTATCTTGGATGAACGTGCACGTGAACTTTGTGGTGAATTCTATCGCTGGATTGACCTCCGTCGTACGAAGAGATTGATCAACTACAATGTTGAATACAATGGTTTGGATAAAAATAACTTTGTTGGTTCTGATGGCCAATACAAATGGTATCGTCCATTCCCTGTAGGTGAAATCAATTTGAATGACGCTTTAACTAACGAGGATCAGAACCCTGGTTACAAAGCCGATTAAAAACAACAAAAAAATGCCGCCACCACTGATGTGTGGCGGCAAATAAATAAATTATTAACCTGTTAAAACACAAAAATTATGAAGAAAAGTTTACTTATTTTCGGAGCTTTATTCCTTAGTTTGGCAGCATCAGCCCAAACAATCAAGTGGAATTGCTATGCAACAACTACAGACGGAAAAAATACGACTGCAGAAGGTCTTGACATCACTGGAACAGTAACAGGAAGTACAACCATCAAAGCTAGTGCAGCTACTGCTTCTAGCGGTATTAAGGCTACATCTGCAAGTTTAACCGTACAAAAAACACACAAAGATAATGCAGGCAATTCTCTTAATTATATAGACAATGACAGAGGCCTTTATAAATGGACACCGAATTTGGTTAATGGTACAGATGCTCCAAAAAAGACCTTAGAGGATGCTACCGCAGGAGAAGCCTTCGTTAATTTCACTGTTGAAGAAACAGACGAGACCAAGTATTTGACCCTTAAAACTATTAAGTTTAAGGCTGCACGTTTCGGTACAGATGCTGTTCGTATCAATGCTCGTATTACAGGCTCAAGCGACGATGGTGACTTTGCCACTCCATGGTTGATTACTGCCGAGAACAATCAAGCAATTACCGGGGCTCCTGATACATACGTTGTAGAAGATGGTGGAGAAGGTACTATTGTTGGTGCTCGGCCTTCACGTGAAGATGCGACTAAAGTCGGATCTAACGACAACGGATATACACAGTACACAATCGCTGTTCCTGCTGACATTCCTGCTTCTACATACGAAGCAACTCTCCAAGTCGTTATTTATGGTATTGCTGATAATAAAGCAGCAGCTATCTTTGACGTTGAACTCTCTGCAGTGGCAACTGGCATCTCTACTGTAAAGGCTGAAGCAGCTGCTAAAGATGCTCCAACATACAATCTTGCTGGCCAGAAAGTTTCTAAGGACTTCAAGGGTGTAGTCATTAAGAATGGTAAGAAGTCTATCTTGAAGTAAATTTAGAATAGACGAATTAAATCTCTTAATAACCAATTTACACAACGGTTTCTCTTCCTACCAGGAATAGAGGCCGTTGTTTTTATACCTATCACAAGCCAACATGAAGTTTCTCTATCAATACAAAAAACGAATATCACTCGGCTCTATTTATTTTTAACTTTTCTTATCATATAAAACCCAACAAAATCATGTAACTTTGCAACCAAGGATAAAAAAATAGAAAACAATAATTAGATGATGAACAAACTACTTTTATCTGCTATGGCACTTCTTTTTAGTGCCTTGCATATTCAAGCGCAAACCATATCAAATGCATATGACGACGGAAAGCCTTTAGGATGGGGTGCTAGTGTAACCGGTAGCAATGATGAAAATCCTATAACAGTAACAAATTATACTGAATTTGTAAATGCTTGTAAAGTTACCACAAACAAGACAATTTACGTAAAAGGGGAAATCAGTTTTAGCGGATCATATTCTCTCAATACAAGCAACAAGACTATTTATGGACTTCCAGGTTCTGCTCTTGTGAATACGAACAGAACTGATAAGAGCAAAACGGGTATTCTTACTATAAAAGGTGACAATATCATCCTTCGCAATCTTACATTTAAGAGTGCAGGAGCTTACGATATCGATGGTAATGACAATATTACCGTAGATGGTGCCACTAATGTATGGATAGACCATTGCGACATTCAAGATGGTGTAGACGGTAATCTTGATGTGGTTAATGGTGCAGATAAAGTATGTATATCTTGGACACGTTTCCGCTATTTGATAGAGCCTATGGCTAATGGTTCAGGTGGCTCTGACGACCATCGCAACTGTAACCTGATTGGTAACAGCGATAAGAATGCTAATGAAGATACAGATAAGCTTCGGGTTACCTTTAAAAACTGCTGGTGGGACGAAGGATGCCACGAACGCTGTCCACGTGTACGCTTCGGCAAAGTACACATTGCCAACTGCCTTTTCTCTTCTTCTGTGGTTAGCTATTGTATTGGCTACGGCTATAAAAGTAATATCTACGCTGAAGGTAATGCTTTTACTTCAGCTAAAGCAAAAAAGACTCCATGGAAGAATTATGCTACCAGTGGTTCATATACCGATTATAATATCACGACTAAAGACAACTTGGGCGTAAACGAAGAAATTCAAGCAAAATCAGGAAGTGAAGACTATTGGATTCCATCAAATGATTACTCTATGAGTGTATATGATGCGAGTTTAGTTGAATCTGTAGTAGGCAACGAGGAAAATGGCGCAGGTGCAACCTTAACCATTAATGAAGGCGAAGCATATACGACAGGCATCGAAACCATTGCTGTAGAAACATCTTTGACAAATGAAGATCATGCAATCTATAACCAAGCAGGTCAGAGAGTCAATAGTAACTACCGCGGTTTAGTTATTAAAAACGGTAAGAAATATATTCAAAAGTAACAATTATACACTATTACAACAAAAAAGGATTGCCCGTATTAAGCAATCCTTTTTTGTTGTATATTCAGCTATTGACTATACCAAACTATCAATTTTCTGTTTCAACTCCATCAGTTGATCACGCACAGAAATCAGCGTTTCAAGTATCTGTGCACTTTTATCTGCACCTTTACGATTTTCATTAAGATATTTTCGAGCAGCAGCTATTTTCAAGCCCCTCACCTTAATCAAACTACGAATAACCTTAATTTGTTCAATATCCTTCTCCATATATTGGCGAACACCACTGCCAGAAGTTTTCGGCTTGAGATGAGGAAATTCCTTTTCCCAGAAGCGAAGAGTCGATTCATTCACATCCAGCATTTGAGCAACTTCCTTAATCGAATAATATAATTTTACGTTTTTATTTTGGTTCAATGCCATGGTCATTCACAATTAATAACTTTTAATTGCAAAGATAAGAAAAATCTTTTATCCCCACCCTTTTGTCTCTTATCTTTTTTGTATCTTTGCAAGCGATTTTTAATGCAAAAAGATTAAAACAAGATATAATATGATGACAGCTAATGAAATCCGTGACTCATATTTAAAATATTTCGAGTCAAAAGGACACGTTATCGTACCGTCTGCTCCTATTGTTGTGAAGGACGACCCTACGCTGATGTTTACAAATGCTGGTATGAACCAGTGGAAAGATATCATCCTTGGTACTAAGGAACCAGAACCACGCCGTCGTGCTGACACACAGAAATGTTTGCGCGTTAGTGGTAAGCACAATGACCTCGAAGAAGTAGGTCGTGATTCTGCGTTGAGCCACCACACCATGTTTGAGATGTTAGGTAACTGGAGCTTTGGTGACTACTTCAAAGAAGGTGCAATCGATATGGCATACGAGTATCTTGTTGATGTACTCAAGCTTGATCCTAAAGACCTTTACGTAACCGTATTCGAAGGTGACGAAGCTGAGAATCTCGAACGTGATGACGAAGCTGCAAAATTCTGGGAAAAGCACTTCCCTAAAAACCATATCGTCAATGGTAACAAGCATGATAATTTCTGGGAAATGGGCGACCAAGGTCCTTGCGGTCCATGTACAGAGATCCATATCGACTTCCGTTCTGAAGAAGAAAAGGCTAAAGTTCCTGGTGAAGAACTCGTTAACAAAGATCATCCAAAGGTTATCGAGATTTGGAACAACGTATTTATGCAATACAACCGCAAAGCTGACGGTACCCTGGAACCACTAAAGATGCAGGTTATTGATACTGGTATGGGCTTTGAACGCCTTGTTCGTCTTATGCAAGGTAAGAATTCTAATTACGATACTGATATTTTCACTCCTATCATCGATGAGATTGAGCGTATCTCTGGCAAGAAATATAATCACACATTCCCAGAGGGCGATAATGGTGAAGGCATCAATGAAGAACAAAAAGTAGATATCGCTATTCGTGTCGTAGCCGATCACCTCCGTGCGGTAGCTTTTGCCATTGCAGATGGTCAGTTGCCTAGCAATGCCAAAGCAGGATATGTAATCCGTCGTATTCTCCGCCGTGCAGTACGTTATTACTATACATTCCTCGACCAAAAGGAGGCATTCATGTTTAAGTTACTCCCTACTCTCGTAGCCGAGATGGGTGGTGCATATCCAGAGTTAAAAGCACAGCAGGAACTTATTGGTCGTGTCATGAAAGAAGAGGAAGATTCTTTCCTTCGTACTTTGGAGAAAGGTATCAATCTTCTCAATGGCGATATGGAAACATTGAAAGCTAATGGCAAAACAGAACTCGATGGTGCTTCTGCTTTCCGTCTTTTCGATACCTACGGTTTCCCTCTCGACTTGACAGAACTTATCTGTACAGAGAATGGTTACACCGTTGATGAAAAAGGCTTTAATGAAGAAATGGCTAAGCAGAAGGCTCGTGCCCGCAATGCTGCTGCTGTAGAAAATGGCGACTGGCAGGTAATCAAGGAAGGTGAACAGGAATTTGTAGGTTATGACTATTCTGAATATCCATGCCACATTCTCCGTTACCGTCAGGTTACTCAGAAGAAAAATACATTCTACGAACTGGTTCTTGACCACACTCCTTTCTACGGCGAAATGGGTGGTCAGGTAGGTGACTGCGGTACTCTCGTTTCTGAAAATGAAACCGTAACTGTTACCGATACTAAGCGCGAAAACAACCAGAGTATTCATATCGTAAAGAAATTACCTGAAGACTTAAACGCTGAATTCATGGCTTGTGTAGACCTTGACAAGCGCAATGGTTCTGCTGCTAACCATACTGCTACTCACCTTCTCGACTATGCATTGAAGCAGGTATTGGGTGATCATGTTGAGCAAAAGGGTTCTTACGTAGATGATAAAGTTTTACGTTTCGACTTCTCACACTTCCAGAAGGTAACAGATGAAGAAATTCGTCAAGTAGAGCGTATCGTCAACGCAATGATCCGTCAGGATCTGCCTTTGGATGAGCATCGTGACACACCTATTGAGGAAGCTAAGGAACTTGGTGCTATTGCACTCTTCGGTGAGAAATATGGCGATAAGGTTCGCGTTGTTCGCTTCGGACCTTCTGCTGAATTCTGTGGTGGTATTCACGCTCAGAGCACAGGACGCATCGGCTTCTTCAAGATTATCTCTGAAAGCAGTGTCGCTGCTGGTGTACGCCGTATTGAGGCTCTCACAGGTAAGGCTTGTGAAGAAACATTATATACCTTACAGGATACTTTGTCTGATGTAAAGTCTCTCTTCAATAATGCCAAAGATTTGCATGCTGTTATTCAGAAGTACATCGATGAGCATGATGCCATGAAGAAGGAAGTAGAAAAATTCCAGGCTCAGATGGTAGAGCGTACTAAGAATGATTTGGTTAGCAAGGCTCAGGAAATTAATGGTGTGAAGGTTGTAAAGGCTATTTTGCCTCTTGAACCTAATGCTGCAAAAGACTTGGTATTCAAAATTCGCGAGGCTATTCCTGAAAACTTGGTAGCTGTTATTGGTAGTACCTCTAATGATAAACCGATGTTGAGCGTTATGTTCAGCGACGATATGGTTAAGAATCATGACCTAAATGCAGGTAAGATGATTCGTGAAGCCGCTAAGCTCATCAAGGGTGGCGGTGGTGGCCAGCCTCACTATGCACAGGCTGGTGGCAAGGATGTAGAAGGTATCCATGCTGCTGTCGACAAGATTATCGAATTAGCAAACTTGTAATAAGTAATTATATATCTCACTAAATCAGCAAAAGCCGGGCTCCGCGAGGAACTCGGCTTTTCCTTTATTAATAATCCATGATCTAGTCAAAATAAAGTTCTTTTAGAGAAAGACTTGCTGCATTTCTCCCAGTTTTTCTTCAAACAGATCAACTGTTACCGATCTGCCTCGTAGACTTCTTACCTGCGGAAAACTATCAAAGTAAGCATCTCTACTAGAATACCAACCATAGTTTTGAATTTGACGAACACCACGAATCTGGCGGTCGATTATAGTAGAAAATTTCGGATTGACCACACTTAGATAGTGCTTGCCATCCTCCATCTCCAAAGCTAATACCAAATAAGAAGAACTTCGCTTACGCAGAACTTTCTGTTCTGCTTTACTAGAAAGTTTCCATCCTTTCGTAGTAGTCATAGCCTTTATTTCCCAACCATACTTACGATTCAGTTTTTCCGCCATGCCCTTAAACACTATTCCATGTGGAGCAGTATCTTTTAATCCTGTATAAGCGATACTATAATGAATCATCTCATGTAATAGTACATTCTGGGCTTGTCGCTCTGTCATATCGTAATAGGTAGTCAACTTAATCGTGAAATCATAAAGTTTAGTTCCCAATAATCTGCGTGCCCGTTTACACGAGAAATAGCCGAGACGAGTACGACTTCGACACAATCCTAATATAGGTAGAGGAAGACCTCCGCCAAAATAGGCAGTATTAAATTGTTGAAACTGACTTTCGAGCCAGCTTACACTTACTATCATCGATTTGTTAATGTTGCTACTAAATATTCAGAATGAGTACCAATACGGAATTTGGCACCCCATATACCGATACCGCTACTTACAAAGTATTGAGTTTTCCCTTTGGTTAACGGCCCATAAGCTTTTTCATACATGGCGTCCTCTATCCATGATATCGGCCACACCTGACCATAGTGAGTATGGCCACTCAACTGGAAATCAATTCCACTTTTCTCTGCCTCTTCCAAATGATAGGGTTGATGATCTAGCAGAATGGTATATTTATTTTTGTCTTTTACCTGTTTATACAAATCAGCTACAGAGGCACGTTTCTTATTCGTACGATCATCACGGCCTATAATATTGACACCCATCCACTTCGGCCACTTCATCTTTCAAGAGATGAATACCTGCCTCATGATAAAACTTCTGAGCCCGTGGTTCACCACTATAATACTCGTGATTACCCAAGCAAGCGTAAATCGGAGCTTTAATTCTTCTAAAATCTTCAGCCATATTCTGCTCTTCAATAGCACGAATACTGCCATCGATGATATCACCACCTATTAAGACTAAATCTGGATGTTCTGCATTAATCAGTTCAATCCATTTCTGAATCTCAGCCTTACGATTATGATAACCAAGATGTAAATCGGTCATCATCACAATTTTCAAAGGACGTTCTATGGCCTTCGCTGTCTGCAAAACTATCGGCTGACGTTCCTTTTGCAGATAATTCCAATAAGCATAGGTAAAGAGTGAAGTCATAAACACGAAGACTGCAATACTACCTTTTGTGCTTTGATAAAGCCATTCTCGGGGAACAATATGCATAAGTCTTCCTAAATCAAGGACAAGGAAAAGCATCACTGCATAAAGCATGACAAAAATAGAAGAATTACCCACCTCATACAACACCTCGGATACCATCATAGGATAACGATCCAAACCTACGGTGAAGTTGGTTATCATCACTACAAAACACAAAGCTAAAATAACAGCTATAATGGTTTTAACAACTGGTGATAGTGGCAGAATATTCCACACATGCCACAGCGAATAAGCAAGTCCTATGATAGGTAGGACAAAAAATGTAAAAGCCCATATTGTATTCATAGCAGCAAAATTACAATATTCTCATGGAATATGAAGTATACATTTATTGATAAAAACTACCAGTTTTACCGAATTTCACCATCAGTTTGCTGCTTCGGCCAATTTACCAAATATAGCTTTTCCGATGCACGGGTAAAAGCTGTGTACAACCAATGTATATAGTCTGGAGTAAGCATTTCGTCGGTCATATATCCCTGATCTACATAGATATGGCTCCACTGCCCACCCTGTGCCTTGTGGCAGGTAATGGCATAGGCAAATTTCACCTGTAACGCATTGAAAAACTTATCTTCACGAATTTTACCGAGTCTGTCTTTCTTAAGAGGTATCTCTTGATAGTCTTCCATAATCTGTTCAAAAAGCTTCTCGTTCTGTTCCTGGGTCAGTGAAGGTGACTCGGTCGACAGACTATCCAGGATGATCATCGTTTCCAATTCATAGTTCTCATAATCAGGAAACCGAAGTAGCACTTCGGCAAATCGAAAACCATACAGTTCAATAATATGCCTAACACGTACGACTTCCGCACGATCACCATTGGCAATAAAAGTCATTGGAGCATTTGGGTTTTCCTTTTTTTCCCGCTCTATCCAATAATAGTTGTTTTTTACTATCATCAGCATATCACCAGGCGTCAGTTCGTCTTCTCGGTCGAGAACACTGTTACGGATACCTTGATTATAAATATTAGCGCGCTTATTGCTACGAGTAATCACCATCGTCTCATCTATTCCTACATCAGAATAACTAGTAGCCAACTGCTCTATGAGTTCACTACCAGGTACCATCTTGATATCAGCAAATCCTTGAAAACTGATTTTAGGCAGTTCTGTCGGCTCTCCATAAACTATCATCTGTCGGATAACCGTAGCATTATATAAAATACCTGAAGCGCTACTCTGTCGGAGCACCTCATTCAAATCACACTCGTACACCTTCAGTCCATACATACGAAGCACATCTCCCCGAAGGGCCGGTGCCTCATCCTCTCCAACTGGAGGCAACTGTGCACTATCTCCGATAAGTATCATCTTGTCATTTTTGCCTTGATAGACAAAATGAATGAGGTCATCAAGCAGATTGCCAGACCCAAACAGCCCATTACCTAGAGACATACCACTATTAATCATAGAAGCCTCATCTACCATGAAAAGGGTATCCTGATACATATTGCGGTTAAGATTAAATTCACCACCAATACCCGTATAACTCTTCTCTCTGTAAATACGACGATGTATCGTATAAGCCGGATGACCACTATTAAGCGACAATACTTTAGCAGCTCTACCCGTAGGCGCCAAAAGCATAATCTTCTGACGAAAACGCTTCATCGTTCGCACGATAGAACCTGCTAAATGTGATTTACCCGTACCTGCACTTCCCCGAAGAATCATGACAACATGCTCATCACGATCAGTTAAAAAAGATGCAAAAGTTTCGAGTGCATGCTCCTGATCTACCGTGGGCGAGAAGCCAAATTCTTGTAATATCTGATATTTTAGTTCGTCTGTTATCATTTTTTTATTAACTTTGCAAAAGTACAAATAATTTGGCTATGAACTTGAAAATAAACAATAATTATCTATTGTTTGCTTGTGTCGTTATTTTAACTTTACTCTGTTTCAACAGTATCAATTCACCTATACGCTTTGACAAAAAAAGAACAGAAAGAGAATTAGCGGTAAAAAAACGACTTATCAAGATACGTACTGCTGAACAAAAATATCGTCTGAAGTATCGGGCTTATACTGGTGATTTCGGTAAACTCATTCAGGAAGGGCTTCTAGCCGACTCTCTGCAGTATATTCCTTTCTCTGACCATAAGAAGTTCAGTTTACAGGCAACAACAGAAATTGGAAAATCAGGCAGACAGATACCTCTCATGGAATGTAGCGCCTCTTTTCGTGATTATCTTGATGGACTGGATGAGAACAGTATCAATAATTTAATAGAAAAGGCCAACAATTCGGGTAATTTCCCCGGATTAAAAATAGGAGATCTCACAACAGATAATAATAATGCAGGAAACTGGGAATAAAGCAACAATGAATAATACAGGACGACTCACTATCCGTATCAGCCGTCATCGACTTTCTTTTTCGGCTATCGACAAAAGTGAAGAAGCACAAGTACGCTTCCAACCTTATGCCGTAAGAAGTGGTATATCCATGGCTGCTAACCTACGTGAAGCTTTCAAAGAAGATTCGCTGCTCACTTCGGGGTTTTCCAAAATTCTTGTCGACATCGACACACCCGTACTGATGGTACCTATAGAAGAGTTCAACGAGGATGAGATAGAAAAAACATATCATTATACCTTCTTAAACAGAAATAATGATGTGATACTTCACCATGTACTTCCAGAACTGAACGCTGTAGCTGTCTACTCCATCAATAAAGATTTGAAACTAGTCCTCGAAGATCACTTCGAGAATATCCGATATATTCCGACTTGCAAACCGGTATGGAACTTTTTGTATGCTCGCAGTTTCTCAGGTATACACAATAAACTTTTCTGCTATTTTCACGATGGAAAGATGGAAGTTATGAACTTCGATAAAAACCGATTTAAATTTATCAACACCTTCGAAGTAAAATACAGTAAAGATGCGCTCTACTTTATCCTTTTTGTTTGGAAACAGTTGGGACTTGATCCTATGCAAGATGAAATGTATATTGTTGGCGAGATGCAGGAAAAAGAGGAATTTCTTAACCTCATGCGTAAATATATTAAACGTACTTTCTCTATCAACCCCGTTGCCGAATTTAATCGTGCACCAATTACACAAATTAAGATGCCATTTGATCTTCTTACTCTATATATTAAGAAACAGTAACTATCATATTAAGAAGCAGTAACTAATATATTAAGAAGCAGTAAGTATCATCTTTTTAATAAACAAGTATCATGCGTATTATTACAGGTAAATATAAAGGAAGACATTTTGATGTCCCTCACAGTTTTAAGGCACGTCCTACGACAGATTTTGCCAAGGAGAATATTTTTAATGTACTACAAGGCTATATGGATTTAGAAGATACAATGGCGCTCGATCTTTTCGCCGGCACCGGAAGTATCTCTTTGGAACTTGTTTCTCGTGGCTGTAAGCAAGTAGTGAGCGTAGAGGCTGACCGTGACCACGCTAACTTTATCAGCCAATGTTTTAAGAAGATAAACTGTGATCAGGATTTACTGATTCGTGGAGACGTATTCCGCTTTATCAAGAAATGCCGTCAGCAGTTTGATTTCATATTTGCTGACCCTCCTTATGCTTTGAAGGAATTAGCTACTATACCTAACTTGGTATTAAATCAGGGTATACTAAGTGATGAGGGTATTTTTGTTTTCGAACATGGTAAAGATTATGATTTCTCAGATCATCCTTGTTTCCTGGAACACAGACATTATGGTAGCGTTAACTTTACCCTTTTCAAAGCAAAAAACAATGAAACAAATACTGTATCTGATACTGTAAAGGTAGAAGGTACTAAAGTAGAGGACTAAGCAGTCTTACCAAACTCTCCCATAGTTTATACAGGAACGGACGCTTTTCCAGATCTATAGCATCGGCCAGTATTAAACTATGGGCTTCATCTTCCAGATACACATTTTTCAGTTTTAAAGCCATGCCCTTATCATAAAAGAAAGCATTGGATTCAAAATTGTGCTCAAAACTTCTCACATCTATATTCGTACTACCACAAGTAGAAATAGTATCATCACTTACCAACAGCTTACTATGATTAAAGGCATCCTGATATAGATACACTTTCACACCAGCTTCCAAAGTTTCTTTTACAAACGAACGACTTGCCCACTCTATCAGTTTTGAATCGGTATGCATGGGCAACATCAGGCGTACATCCACTCCTCCCAACGCAGCAGTTCGCATTGCAAAGAGCACAGGCTCATTGGGTATAAAATATGGAGTCTCCATGTACACATACTGTCGCGCCTGCAAAAGAATGCGCACATAACCTTGCATAATATCAGGAAATGGTGATATAGGACTGCTGGTTACAATCTGCACCAAACAATTATTTTTGATAGCCGGATTAACAGGAGGATAGTAATTACGACCTGTAACCAAACTACGATCTACAAAATACCAATCTACCAAAAAAGCACGCTGTAGAGCGTATACCCCTCCACCCTCTATACGAAGTTGTGTATCACGCCAACCACCTTTTTTAGTTCCTTTTACATATCGCAAAGCAATGTTCATTCCCCCGATGAACCCTACCTGGCCATCAAATATATAGAGCTTACGATGATTTCGATAATTTACTTTGCTCGTGAAAGCAGGAAACTTAACGGGCATAAAAGCATGCACATCAATACCTGCATCACGCATACGATCGAAAAATTGGTTATTTACTTTCCAGCAACCCACATCATCATAAATCAAACGCACCTCTACCCCTTGCCGAGCTTTATCAATGAGCGCATCAGCAATAAGATTTCCTACAGGATCATTCTCTATAATATAGGTATCGATATGGATATGATGACGTGCCTTACCTATTTCGCGCAACAATGCAAACACGAAATCATAACCATTCGTCATCACATCCACCATATTATCTTTAAAAGGAAATGCCCAATTCTGATTGGTAAATAGGCGCATCAATGGGCGATAATTATCTGGAATATGCAGATTTTCCTGTTCTGCAAATTCCAGCATCGACCGTTTTGTCAGTTGATCGAGACTACGCTGACTTATCATTTTTTCCTTTCGGGTATTCTGCCCAAAGAAGATATACAGGATAATTCCGACCACCGGTAGAAACCATAAAACAAGGAGCCATGCCATGGTTTTGGCAGGTTGTCTATTGTCCATCAATACCGCCATCATGGTTCCAATGATAATGATAAAATAGACCAGCAGAAATATCCAATGTATATAGATCATGTCAGGTATAGGTTTAATTTTCTTCTTATTTAAATCCAATGAGTTTATGAGTCTGCAAGCTCAAACGCCATTTCGGATGCTGCTCTATATAGGCTACACAAGCAGAAAGAATCTCCTGATTTCTTTGAGCATCTCCTGTATCGCATGGCTGAAGATAATAGTAATAAGCTTTAATACCAAATGTATCTACTTGATGCTCTCCATCAAAGATACACTTCAGCTCATCACATTGAGCTACCTTCACATGCTCTTTTGGCGAAACAGTCAACCAGTCTAATTGCTTTGGTGGTTCCTTCGTTCCATTCGACTCCATTGCCACAAAATAACCAGCAGCATGGAACATATCTATAAAAGCACCATCTACCTGCATCGTAGGTTCGCCACCAGTGAGAATTATCATAGGCTTAGGCTGTCCCGCATCCTTTATTTTATCCTTACGGAGTTCTTCCACCTTATATAATATATCCTCATCGCTCATTTCCTGATAGTCCTTGAAATCGGTATCACAGAACGAGCACTTCAGATTACATCCACTGAACCGAATAAAGATAGCAGCTCTACCAGTATGGCGTCCCTCTCCCTGAAGAGAATAAAATATCTCGTTAATCTTCTTCATAAGTAGCAATATTGTTATCACTTTCCTGAACAGTTGCTTTATAACAAGTAGGAATCTGCTCGGTTATCCATCGCGCTATATTCTCGGCTGTAGGGTTGAACGGAAGAACCTCATTCAAATCAGCATGATCCAAGACACCATGAATTCGCTGCTTAATCGCACCGAAATCTTCTACCATGCCATCTTTATTCAGGGTTTTCGACTTACAATATACTTTTATGTGCCAGTTATGGCCATGCACATTACTACACTTGCTCTCATAAGAGAGATTTAAATGGTGACTTGCCGACACCTCTAAACTTTTTTCTATATAATACATATTGTCTTCCTTATTGTATTATTTCATTTCCCAATTTTTTGGCAAGCACATTACGGATGTCTTGCACTTCCTTATATTCCTTCATTACTTCTAATAGTTTGTCATCCGGATCGCTGATCGAAAGTTGGTTAATCTGATTTTTCAGATTCTTTAAACGATTCTCCATAAATTCACAACGAAAGTTCAATACTAGTCGAAGTACATTATTTCTTATTTGCTCCTCAGTTGGTTCCGGTTTCAGACTCTTAGAGATTTGTACCTTATCTACACAGAGTTTGGCCGCCAGACCACTGATCTTCAGATCAGGATGCTGCAGAAAATAAGATTCTGATTTGAAGTTTTCTTCCCCAACATGCTGTAAAGCCTCATTGAGTATCTGATTATAACGATCATCATGAAAACGAAGTTGGTCACTTCCCAAATCCAGTCCCACATATTGAGCTAAAGGCAAGCTAATCTCCGACCGGTCTGGTGCAATAATCGTAATTACCCGGTCACCATATCTTACCAACATCTGCACAAGCATCGTCTCGACATGTGAAGCTTGTGAAGATGTTGACTGATTGAACCCAAGCACAGTATCCATAGCCGTTTTCTGCGTCTCGGCAGAATGAAGTTCCACTGTTTCCTGGCTTTGCTGATTAATCTGTCGTTGCTCCTCCTTGATCTTCTCATCTTGCCCTTCTCGGATAAAACGATTCATCGTACTAATCAATGTAGCCTCAGCAATACCGAGTCGCACAGAGCAGTCATGAATATAAGTAGCTCGAATAATCTGATCGGTTATGACAGATACACTAAAGACGATCGAGTTGATAGCCTCTGATCGCTTAATGGGGTCGGTTACTCCTTTCAGCAGCACATCAGTCTTAAACTCAATAAAGTCCATCTGATGCTCTTCTACATATTGGCGAAATTCTTCTGCCGTATGACTGCGGGCAAAACTATCCGGGTCATTCCCGTCAGGTAACAAGAGCACCTTTACATTCATACCTTCAGCCAAAAGCATATCGGTACCACGAAGAGCTGCATGGATACCGGCAGCATCACCATCATAGAGCAAGACGATGTTAGAGGTAAATCGATGTAGTAAATGTATCTGATATTTACTCAATGCTGTACCCGAGTTAGCCACAACATTTTCGATACCACTCTGATGCATGGAAATAACGTCTGTATAACCTTCTACCATGTAAACACGGTCTTCTTTGGCTATGGCACGTTTAGCCTGATAGATACCGTATAGTTCGCGTTCCTTATGATAAATCTCACTATCAGGTGAGTTAACATATTTCTGATTTACACCCTTGGTACGCGAATCGAGCACACGTCCACCAAAAGCCACAACCTTACCACTGACACCTATCCAAGGAAACATGGCACGACCAGCAAATCGATCTACTAGTTCACCATGATCTCGTTCATAGCAAAGACCGGTCTTGATAAGGAATTCCCTCTGATAGCCTTCTTGAATAGCAGTTTCTGGCAACTTATTACGCTCAGGAAGGTCAAATCCCAACTGAAACTTCTGAATGATGTCATCACGAAAGCCACGACTACGGAAATATTGCATCCCCACAGCCAGCCCATCGACATCATGATGCAGGATATTCTGGAAATACTTAGCTGCCCATTCGTTGACAATGAACATACTTTCTCGTTCATTTTCCTGCCTTTTTTCTTCTTCGCTTAGTTCGCGTTCCTGTATCTCGATATGATATTTTCGAGCCAGCCAGCGCAAAGATTCCGGATAAGTCATCTGCTCATGTTCCATGAGAAAATTGACAGCATTGCCACCCTTTCCACACGTAAAACAATGACAGATTCCTCTAGCCGGAGAGACATAGAACGACGGTGTGGTGTCATCATGGAAAGGACAGAGCCCTTTATAGTTAGCTCCTGACTTTCGTAATGACACGAATTCGGATACCACCTCCACGATGTTGGTGGCATCCATAATCTTTTGTACTGTCGATCTATCTATCATATAATATATATGGTCTATATTTTGTTTTTATTTCAAATAATCAGCCAGTTTGCTCTTGATTTGTTTCAACCCCCTGGCTATGCTTTGGGCATTCATCTGAGCACCCTTCAGACTGGTATGGGTATGGTCATGATTAAAATACTTCATGGCTTTATCCTTACTTCCGCAATGCTTATCGAGCCAGTCACCTGAAATATTATGTAAATCAAGGAACTCTACACCCGTTGCCTTTACGACCTCACGATACCATTTGCCATAACTGTCGTTTCTACGCTCAATCTTACCATTAGGCCATTCGTTACGAGGTGTCAATGATACCAGTATAGGTGTAGCCCCCTTTTCACGGGCATCATCGATCATTTTTTTCAAATACCATCCAAAACTGTATACCAGTTCATAACGGCCATCTTTCTCCATCTTGTACACATGACAAGTATCATCTGCAGAAGCGATTACACCACGCTCTTTCTTGTCATTAATAGGACAAATGTCATTGTGACCGAACTCAATCAGCACAAAGTCGCCTGGCTGCAAACTGTTATACACCTTTTCCCAACGGCCTTCACGGATATAGCTTCTACTGCTTCTTCCGGCCATAGCTGCATTATAGATGGTAATTTTCTTTTCATTGAAAATGGTGTTAGCTTGAGAACCCCATCCCCACATACCATTTTTATCCTTATCAGCATTCTTTACAGTAGAGTCACCAGTAATCCAAACTACCGGTTTACCCTTCTCACGATTTACGGGCCATGTAGGAAGAGCCACATTAATCATCATATCCTGTAAAGGTTTCAAATCAGGATTACGGCTCGCTGCAATACCCTCTGCTGCAGAGCGTGCATTCATCTGAGCCCCCCATGCACTACTATGGATATGATCCTGATAGAAATGGTACTGCTCTTTCCATTTACTGTAAGAGTCAAGTTTTTGACCACTTATTTCATTCAAATCTACAAAAGGCACTCCTTCTTCAGCAGCCACTACAGCAGCCCAACCTGTCTGCGGCTTACGTATAATCTTTCCCGTCTTTTCATCAAAAGCATCACGAGGAGTAAGCGACATCAAAATAGGATGCGCACCTTTAGCGCGACACTCCGCTATATATCTTCTAAGATATCCACCATAAGAATATACCGTTTCTTCCTCACCGGTTTCCTTAATCTTTACATGCAAGCTATCATTTCCTGTCCCCGGAATAACTGCACGTGCACGACCAGAGTCATAAGGGCCATTATCATTATGTCCGATAGAGATAATTACCCAGTCACCTGGCTTCAAAGCTTGTTCGATAGCAGGCCATAACTTACGGTAGAAAGTACGAGTACTCATACCACCGAGAGCCTGATTCTCCACCGAAATTTTGTTGGCATTAAAATACTGGCTGGCAAAAAAGCCCCAACCCCATTGACCGTTATTACCATTACCAAGGGTACCATTACGCATCGTACTGTTGCCCACTAGGAACAAAACAGGTTGGTTACCTTTACGGGTAGAACCAGGAGCCGGACGAGACATCAATGCCTTAGCGATACTGTCCGGAGTATTATCAACCACCTTGTTGACATCTTCAACAGGGTCAGGTAAATTATCAAATCCAGTTTGAGCCATAGCTCCAGCTGCAATAGCTGACATTAGAGTTATAGATGTAAAAAGTCGTTTCATCTTTTAATAGGTATTTATTATTTTTTATAGGCTTATTATAATTAGGTGCAAAGATAACAAAAAGCAATGAAATGATAAAATCTATACTGCACATTTAGAAAAAAATGTGCACATAAAATAGCACGATGTGCATTTTAAAGCAAATTTATTTGTACAATAATAGAAAATAATGTACTTTTGCGAGGTATTTTTAATAAAACCGATTGATCTTATAAAACACTTTTATATATGAAGTTGAATATTGTAGTACTTGCTAAGCAGGTACCAGACACAAGAAATGTGGGTAAAGATGCCATGACTGCCGAAGGCACTGTCAACCGTGCTGCCTTACCTGCAATCTTCAATCCAGAAGACTTAAATGCTTTGGAGCAGGCCCTTCGTATCAAGGACCAAAATCCAGGTTCTACCGTAGGAGTACTTACCATGGGTCCTCCACGTGCCGGTGAAATTATTCGTCAAGGCCTTTACAGAGGCGCAGATACAGGCTGGTTACTTACCGACCGTAAGTTTGCTGGTGCTGACACCTTAGCTACCTCTTACGCTTTGGCAACAGCTATCCAAAAAATTGGCCATGTAGATATCGTAATTGGTGGTCGTCAGGCTATCGATGGTGATACAGCTCAGGTAGGTCCACAGGTTGCTCAGAAACTGGGTTTAAACCAGGTAACATACGCAGAAGAAGTCGTAAAAATCGAGGATGGGAAAGCTACTATCCGTCGTCACATTGATGGTGGTGTTGAGACTGTTGTCGCTCCTCTTCCTGTAGTAATTACTGTTAATGGCTCAGCTGCTCCTGCTCGTCCATGCAATGCCAAGCTCGTCATGAAGTATAAGTATGCTACCTGCCCTATGGAACGCAAAGGTGACGAACCTTGGACTGACCTTTACGAGACACGTCCTTATCTTACACTCAATCAGTGGAGTGTAGCCGATGTAAATGGTGACGAGGCACAGTGTGGTTTATCAGGTTCACCTACTAAGGTAAAAGCCGTTAAGAACATTGTGTTCCAGGCTAAGGAAAGCAAGACCCTTACAGGAAGTGATGAAGATATCAACAGCCTGATGAAAGAATTGTTAGACGAAAAAATTATTGGCTAATTTATGAATAACGTTTTTGTATATTGCGAAGTTGAAGAAACTACCATTCAGGAAGTTTCTCAGGAACTTCTCACCAAAGGTCGTAAGTTGGCCAATAATCTTGGTGTAGAACTTCACGCTATCGTTGCCGGTACTGGCATCAAGGGTAAGGTAGAAGATCAGATACTGCCTTACGGTGTAGATAAATTGTTTGTTTTCGATGCTGAGGGTCTTTTCCCTTATACATCAGCTCCTCATACTGATATTCTCGTTAATCTGTTCAAGGAAGAAAATCCACAGATTGCTTTGATGGGTGCTACCGTTATCGGTCGTGACCTTGGTCCACGCGTATCTTCTTCATTGACTTCAGGTTTGACTGCCGACTGTACACAGTTGGAAATCGGTGAATACGATGATAAGAAGAGTGGTAAGCACTATGATAATCTGTTATATCAGATTCGTCCTGCTTTCGGTGGTAATATTGTAGCTACTATTGTTAACCCAGACCACCGTCCACAGATGGCTACAGTACGCTCTGGCGTTATGCAGAAGGCTATCTACGATGGCCAGGCTAAAGGCGAAGTCGTTTACCCTGATGTTGCTAAATATGTACCAGAGGCTGACTTTGTTGTGAAAGTTATCGACCGTCATGTAGAAGCAGCCAAGAACAATCTGAAGGGTGCTCCTATCGTAGTTGCTGGTGGTTATGGTGTAGGTAGCAAGGAAGGTTTCGATCTTCTCTTCGAACTCGCTAAAGAACTTCATGGCGAAGTAGGTGCAAGTCGTGCTGCTGTAGATGCTGGTTGGGTAGACCATGATCGACAGATTGGTCAGACAGGTGTAACTGTACATCCTAAAGTTTATATCGCATGTGGTATCTCTGGTCAGATTCAGCATATCGCCGGTATGCAGGATGCAGGTATTATCATCTCTGTTAACAGCGATCCAGATGCTCCTATCAACAAGATAGCCGACTATGTTATCAATGGCACTTGCGAGGAAGTTCTCCCTAAGCTCATTAAGTATTACAAACAGAATTCTAAGTAAAAAATGGCAAACTATTATACAGATCATCCAGAGATTGAGTTCCATCTGAACCATCCTCTGATGAAGCGTATTGTTGAACTGAAAGAGCGCAACTACGCAGACAAAGATAAATATGCAGATGCTCCAGTTAACTACGAGGATGCTATCGAAAACTACAAGCGCTTACTTGATATTACAGGTGACGTTGCAGCTAATATCATCGAACCAAATTCTGAGAGCGTAGACCTCGAAGGTCCACATCTCGAAAACGGTCGAATGATTTATGCCAGCAAAACTTTCGAAAACCTCGAAGCTACTCGTAAGGCCGGTCTTTGGGGTATCTCTATGCCTCGCCGCTACAATGGCTTGAACCTTCCTAATGTAGTATTCTCTATGGCATCTGAAATTATTTCAGCTGCCGATGCTGGTTTCCAAAATGTATGGTCACTCCAAAGCTGTATCGATACTCTTTATGAATTTGGTACAGAGGAACAGCGTCAGAAGTACATTCCACGTATCGCTGAGGGTGAAACGATGTCTATGGACTTAACAGAGCCAGATGCTGGTTCTGATTTACAGCGTGTCATGCTGAAAGCTACACAGGATGAGGACGGCACATGGCGTCTGAATGGTGTAAAACGTTTTATTACCAATGGTGACTCTGACATTCACTTGGTATTGGCTCGTTCTGAGGAAGGTACACACGATGGTCGTGGTTTGTCTATGTTCATATACGACAAGCGTGATGGTGGTGTAGATGTTCGACACATTGAGCACAAGCTGGGTATACACGGTTCACCTACTTGTGAGCTTACTTATAAGAATGCCAAGGCTGAACTATGCGGTGATCGTAAACTCGGTTTGATAAAATACGTCATGGCGTTGATGAATGGTGCACGTTTGGGTATCGCTGCCCAGAGTGTTGGTGTAGAACAGGAGGCTTATAATGAAGCTCTCGCTTATGCTAAAGAGCGCCAGCAGTTTGGTAAGAAGATTATCACTTTCCCTGCAGTTTACGATATGCTCTCTCGTATGAAAGCAAAACTTGACGCAGGTCGTTCTCTTCTCTATATGACAGCACGCTATGTTGATATCTATAAAGCTTTGGAGGATATCTCTCGTGAGCGTAAGTTGACTCCAGAAGAACGTAAGGAAATGAAGTTGTATAGCCGTTTGGCTGATGCCTTCACTCCACTGGCTAAAGGTACAAACTCTGAGTATGCTAACCAGAATGCATACGATGCCGTATCAGTACATGGTGGTTCAGGTTTCATTATGGAGTATAAGAGTCAGCGCTTACTTCGCGATGCTCGTATTTTCTCTATTTATGAGGGTACTACACAGCTCCAAGTTGTTGCAGCAATCCGCTATATCACCAATGGTACTTATCTCAATATCATCAAAGAGATGCTTCAGGAAGAGGTTTGCGACTGCATGAAACCATTACAGGCTCGTGTGGCAAAGTTGGTTGATGCATACGAAGCTGCCATTCAGAAAGTTAAGGCTGATGAAAATCAGGATGAACATGACTTCTTGGGTCGTCGACTTTATAACATGACAGCCGACATCATAGAGTCTTTGCTTATTATTGCTGACGCTAGCAAGGCTCCAGAACTTTTCAAGAAGAGTGCTAACGTCTTCGTTCGCATGGCCGAGGAAGAGGTTATCGGTTCAGCTGCCTACATCCAGAATTTCAATGCCGAAGATCTTAAGAGTTTCGTAGCAGAAGATGAGGAAACTGCAGAATAATTGAGAGTTATTTCATATATCAAACTATCGGCGAATCCAAACAACTGGGTTCGCCGATTATTTTTTATAAGAAACGCTATGCACGAACGGTATTACATCACTTAATAACTATTTTTATCAGAAACAGATGATTTATTTTGAATAAATTTATCTACCTTTGTTTTGAATTATGAATTTGCGATTCATATTATTAACAAAGAATCAATAAACAATGAACTGTAATACGAAAAATGAACATGGTTAACGATTATTAGCACTTAGTGCTGAATCGTTGCCTCTCATGGGGGCTTCTCGCCCCCAACCCCCTCGGTGTTTTCAGGTATTAGATTTTCTATCCTGATACACTTCTGGGAAATGCAGGAGCTACTTCTTTGACGATACATAACCATCGACATAGAGTTTCTCCTGAGTGACAACGGCAAAAGCCTGCCGGATGAGTTTATTTGCTACGGCAATGATAGCGACCTTCCCAGGCTTTCCATTAGACCGCAGACGGTCGTAACAGGCTCTGCACTCGGTGTTGCATCTTAGCGAAGAGCACGCCGCGACGTAGAGTTGACTCCTCAAAGAAGAGTCCCCGTTGCGGTTGATGTGACCTTTGAAATTGACTGAAGTACCGGACTGCTGATAAGTCGGCGACAATCCCAAATGGCGGGTGAGTTGCTTGGCATTATCAAAGTAAGTGAAGCCGCCAGTGGCCATGATGAGTGCAGCAGCAAGGGTGACGCCAATACCTTTTACAGAGGTGAGCAGATCCATCTGCTTTTTGTACTCAGAACGGGCAAGTGAAGAGAGATCCTCTTCGAGATCCTTAACCTGCTTCTCAAGGAAGGCAATGGTTTTCTCGATAGACTTCTTACACTTGGCATCAAAGAACGGCAACACCTCCATAGAGCCTTTGAGGTTCCTTGTGGCAATGAGCTGCTTCTTGAGCTGGCGAATGACTGTACGCTTCTGCTTCAGGGTGAGGATAGCGTCACTGCGAAGCCTGTAAGGGGCTGGATTCATCTTCTCCCCGTAGAGGGCAATCAGGCGGGCATCTATCTCATCCGTCTTGACGGTGGATAGCATGGCACGGGCGAAGTTCTTCACTTTAAGCGGATTCTCCAGGCTTGTCGTGATGCCTGCCTCCGAGAGCAGATAGACAAGCAGAGCACTGTAATTGCCTGTCGCCTCCATGACGCAGTGATGCTCATCCTTGGAGATAGTCCTGATGAACTCATGAATACCTCTGGTGGTGTTCTTGAATGTCCTCGTCTTGCTGTTCTTCTCTGGAGAATAAGCGACAACGAGAGTGTCCTTGCTGACGTCGATACCAATGTAAGTCATAACTATAACGAATTTAAACAAATATGCAACATCGAAACATCTTGGAGCCATCATTACGCATGCGGGGTCAAAGCCCAGTGAACTGTCCGGATTCGGATGTTAAGGAGCGGGGGCTGAACATTGCTTACTGTCTTATGACGAATGAAAAATCGGCCTTATTCCACTTCCTTGATGTTGTTAACGAATGTAAAGATAAACAATTAATTTGAATATATAATGAAGAAAGCAATATTGCCTATTATAGCTATCATAGTTGCAAGTACATTTGCTATAGGATGCAAAATGGCTCCAAGTCAAAATGATGGCGATACCGTAGCAGCATCCGTTTTTGAGCCTGCTCAAATACACCAAAAAATAACCAAGTCTACAGTCAAAGATTCAACAGTACAAGACAGTTCAAATATCTTTATTATAGGTGAAGGGTCAGATAAGAATAATCTACAACTTATTAGCTATCCATCACGACAAGATACTACACTCTACTGGAAAAGCAAGCATATCAAGGTAAAAGGCAATGCTGATTTCGGACAAATAGTACGTGTAGGCTTTATGCCTATCAACCATGGTGACAGTACTGTAAATATCGTTACATCTGTAGAAGAATATAACACGGTAGAATAAATCATACTATCGGGCGACATTCTAATAAAGCTAAGTCATATAGAAAATATGACATGAAAACGAAATATAATATTAGACTAGCAAACGAGCAAGATATCCACAATATACTCCTCGTTATGGATGAAGCAAAGAAAATTATGCGCTCATCTGGAAATTTACATCAATGGAGTGATGGTTACCCTTCAGCTGATATTATCCGACATGACATTGCCTTAGGAGGTGGATACGTGATAGAAGAAGCTTTTCGAATCGTAGGCTATTTCGCTCTATTACCTTCCCCTGACCCAACATATGCTGTTATCAACAATGGAAAATGGCTTGAGGAGTCTCTCCCCTATCATGTCATTCACCGTATTGCAGGTGTACCCGATGCTCACGGTATCTTCCAAAGCACCATGGATTTCTGCTTCCAAATTGATTCAAATATACGTATTGATACTCATCGCAATAATACCATCATGCAACATAATCTACAGAAGCATGGCTTTACTTATTGCGGTATTATCTATCTGGAAAATGGCGATGAACGATTAGCTTACCAAAAAATAAAGCCATAAGCATCTACTAGTCACAAGGTGCTATTGCTCTGGATACTGCTCATAAAGTTTTACGTCGAAATCTGCAGCAAGAGCATAGATATGTTCCATAATACTAGCCAAATGCTCTTCATATACTTTCCACTCCTTGTATTTCAAGAAGAAATACACTTCAATAGGAATACCACTTTGGGTACCTTCCATTTGGCGAACCATAATAAGCATATTGGCATTAACAGCTTTATGGGTTTCTAAGTATTTTTTGATTGCTGCCCGATACTGACCAAAGTTTGTATCCTTCCCCTCATTAACTCGCTTGATAGAATGACAATCGAGATAAAACTTTCGTTGTACACGACGACCCGGACTCTGTTGCATACCTATCCAGTTTTGGAAAGAACCGGTAACTAAGGTTGTAGGACTAATCGTTACTATGGTATTATCAAAATTCTGAACCTTAACCGTGGTCAAGGTAATATCCTTAACAATACCATTGGCAGGTGTACCTGGCACGGTAATCCAATCACCACGATGTACCATATCATTACTATTTAAGCGAACACCTGAAGCCAAACCGGTAATGGTATCTTTGAAAATCAACATGAGGATAGCACTAGTAGCACCCAATCCTGCAAAAAGAGTCATCGGATTTTTTCCCAATACGATAGCAACAACGACAACAGTCGCTACAAAATACATCGCAATTTTGAGAACACCGCAAAAGCTACGCATGTATTGTTGAATACTCTTACGATTAGGCTGGTCATCCAAACGGTTAAAACCATCAATAAAAACCACCAAAGTACGGGTACTCATAACCGTAATATAGATAGCAGTGGCACGTTTTAATAATTCCCGGACAAAAGGATACTGATAAAAGACAAGAGGCAACAATACCCAAATCACGATGGCAGGCACAATGTGGCAAGCACTGAGGAGTACCTTATCACTAAAAATAATATCATCCCATTTCACCTCTGTATGTGCGATAATCTTTTTGAACAATGGCACTAACAGCCGACGACACAACAAGCCAGCCACCCACGACAATAAAACTGCAAATAGTATCATGACACCGTGCCGAATTATCGGAACAGCAATACCATTGATACCCGTCAAATTGATAAGTTGTTCTACAAATACTTTTATATCCTCCATACGATGTTTGACTGTTTATCTTATCATTACTGTGGTTGGCACAACAAAGTACAAACCTTATCTTGGAAGTTACGGCCGTTTTTACCATGCATTACACCCTGATTAATGATGACAAAACACAGGTCGTGCCCATTAGCGGCCTTACAATAACCGGCCAAACTACTGATACCCGTAACCGTACCCGTCTTAGCATATACATTACCATGAGTAAAACTGCCACGCATACGTTTCTTCAAAGTACCATCTACACCTGCTATAGGCAAAGCCGGATGTAAATGCAGATAGATGTTATTATTATTGAAGGCATAACGCAAGAGCTTTATTTCTAGTTCTGCCGACACATAATTGTATAAAGAAAGTCCACTACCATCAGCAAACTTATAGCGAGACGGATCCAAACCTACTTTTTGTACTAATTTCTTTTCTACCCAACGAGCGCTCTTAGCAGAAGCTGGTCTATTGCCTGTACTGGCTGCCATCTGGTAAAAAAGACACTCAGCATAAAGATTATCGCTTTCCTTAAGCATACGCATTAATATCTGATCGATAGAGTGGCTACGAGTAGAAATGGTATAAGCTTCTGATGGACAAGTCTTATTACTATAGGTATAGTAAGAACAAACGATACTATCCTCATGAATCTTACTCATAAATCGATCCATAAACTGATCTTTGCGTCCAAGTAATAGAGGGGTAAGTACAGGATTATCATCATCCCAACACCAACCTTCACCAAATTTATTACTATCTTTAAGCGATACATCAGCATAAATATGACCACGAATAGTATCAATACCCATCTCTCGAAGACTCGACACCATCGCTTTCATATCATCATTATTAAATCGGGGATCCATACCACCTACACAATATAGATCGCCATTAAGACAATGATTATCAATAGTACCGGTATATTTCAATTGTGTCTTAAACTGGAACGAACCTCCCAGACGATCGATAGCTGCAATAGCAGTAATTACCTTCATTGTACTCGCCGGACGAAGGAGCTGACGCTCATTATGCTTATAGATACAACTGTCCGCAGTAAGATCCCATACCATAAGACCCAACTGTGACGTATCAAACATACTATGCTGTAGTAAATGATCTAATTGTCGCTGAACAGATTCTGGCCAAGGTAAACGGATGCTATCTACGGCAAGAGTATCTGCAAAAAGAGTATCTGCAACAAGCGTATCGTCATCGTCAATCACCTCTTCGGTCTGCGCCCAAACCTGACAATTAAAAATACAAAGTAAGCATAATACCCAGAATCCTTTCTTACTTAATCTTTTCAATTCTTTCATTTCTTTTTTCTCTTCTGAAGTTCGGCTAAGAAAGCCTGATCATCTTCCGGCTGAAAACTCGCCATATTACCCTCACCATACTCAATAAGAATAAAGTGAGAAAGACGAAATGCTGTCGGAAGGATACATACTTTTTTAATTTCAGGCACCGGGATGTTCACATTTCTTGAAAATCGCCCCTTATCAACGATAAGAAACTCGGTTTCTTCATCACGATCAATCGGCTTTACCCGCTTAAAGGTATATGTCGTATGGAGAACACGCTCTATCATACCCACAACTATAATCATCAGAAACAAACCGACAAGAGCCTGTTTCTGCCAAAAAAACCAAAAAGCCAACAAAACAAATACAGTTATGCCACTTTTGGCAGCTATGGTAAATCGCTGATGAAATAGTCTATCCACAGTTAAGAAATCATTATATGCATTGGTGTCAATTTTTTAGCAAACCGACACATCCATTTGCAAAATTACAAAAAAAATACTTTTCGTGTGTGCTTTCTGCTGATAAATTCGTACTTTTGCAACTAGTTTAACAAACAACCATTATAATTTAATCATGGTTTATAAATATGATTTCCTCATTATCGGCTCAGGTATTGCCGGAATGAGTTATGCCTTAAAGGTTGCGAAAGCACATAAAGGCAAAATATGTATGATATGTAAAACCTCATTGGAAGAAGCGAATACTTCCTTTGCACAAGGCGGTGTAGCTTCAGTAACCAACCTTGAGGTCGACAATTTTGAGAAACATATCCACGACACAATGGTAGCTGGTGACTTCATCAGCGACAAAGAAGCAGTAAAACAGGTTGTAGAAAAAGCTCCTTCACAAATTAAGGAACTCGTAGACTGGGGAACTAACTTCGACAAAATGCAGGACGGCCGCTATGACCTCCATCGCGAAGGTGGACACTCTGAGTTCCGCATCCTACATCATGCAGATGATACAGGTGCCGAAATACAGAGAGCCCTCATGGAAGCTGTCCGTACTAACCCTGACATTGAAATCAAGGAAAACCATTTCGCCGTAGAAATTATTACGCAACACCATTTGGGAGCGCGTGTTACTCGTCGCACTCCTTATATCAATTGTTACGGTGCTTATGTTCTCAATCCTGAGACCGAGAAAGTTGACACATACCTAAGTAAGGTAACAGTGATGTGTACCGGTGGATGTGGTGCTGTATATCAGACCACAACCAATCCTGTAATTGCCACAGGAGATGGTGAGGCTATGGTATATCGCGCTAAGGGTACCGTGAAGGATATGGAGTTCGTACAGTTCCACCCTACTTCATTATATCATCCTGGCGAAACCCACCCAGCCTTCCTTATCACAGAAGCTATGCGTGGCTATGGTGGTATTCTGAAGCTACCTAATGGCGAAACTTTCATGGAAAAATATGATAAGCGATTGAGTTTGGCTCCACGCGATATCGTAGCTCGTGCCATTGATAAGGAGATGAAGATTCACGGTCTCGATCACGTTTGCTTGGATGTTACTCATAAAGATCCAGAAATGACCAAACATCACTTCCCAAATATCTATACCAAATGTCTTAGCATCGGTATAGACATTACCAAGGAAATGATTCCTGTTCGCCCTGCTGCACATTACATGTGTGGTGGTATTAAGGTAGACTTGAACGGATGTTCAAGTATCAACGGTCTCTATGCTCTGGGCGAATGTTCTTGTACAGGTCTACATGGTGGAAACCGATTGGCAAGTAATTCTCTCATCGAAGCTGTAGTGTATGCAGATGCTGCTGCTAAACATAGTATCGAGCACGTAAATGACTACGACTTTAATGAGAAGGTACCTGAATGGAATGACGAGGGTACATTGACTAATGAGGAAAAGGTTCTGATTACCCAAAGTATAAAAGAGGTAGGACAGATTATGAGTAACTACGTCGGCATCGTACGTAGTGACCTCCGACTGAAACGTGCTTGGGATCGTCTCGACTTGCTTTATGAAGAGACCGAGAACCTATTTAAGCGTGTCAAAGTAAGCAAAGAACTTTGTGAGCTTCGTAACATGATTAATACAGGTTACCTTATTACCCGCATGGCTATCGAACGAAAGGAGAGCCGAGGTTTGCACTATACTGTAGACTACCCTGCTCACGCATACGACAAAAAATAATTGAGAAACTTACATATTTTAACGGCTGGCTTACCTTTGCGTAAGTCAGCCGTTAATTCTTTGTTTTACCTTACACTCTTATAAGAGCACTTGAGCTAAGCGTCTGCAAAAGTCTTACCATCTTCAAGAGTGACTTTCAACTTATTATATTCACAGTGAAAATCATTCTTTAGGCGATCGAGGTATCGGGCACACTCCCACTTACACATAGGTAAATCGTGCAACAAATAATTACCACAAGTATCAGGAGTTGTAGCAGGCACCTCTGTCTGGGTGAGAATCCACTCCAGACACTCTATGGTCAGTTCACGCATATCATATACAGAATAAGTTCCTGTCATAATGATATACATACCCGTGAGACAACCCATCGGACCAACATATACCACATCATCTTTCACTCTTGAATTGCGAAACCAAGTTGCCATCAAGTGTTCGATGCTATGAATAGCCGCTGGAGCCACAGCTGGTTCCTTATTTGGTTCTGTTATGCGCAGGTCGAAAGTAGTGAAATTTCGATCTACTCGTGACACATAAATACCAGGCTTCAAGCAGGTATGATCAATCGTAAAACTTTGTATTACTTCCATAATTCTTATTATTTACAGTGCAAAGGTAATAAAAATAATCACATGATGCAATGTTTTAATAACTTTGATAAATATCAGTATTTTTTCAAGGGACATCAAATATTTATTTGTAACTTTGCAGTAAAGTAAACATCTATTTATTTGATATGATGAGAAAAAAATTAGTGGCTTTGGCTATGCTTTGTTTGTTCTCTATGCCAACAACAAGCATTGCTGCAGAGAGCCGTCAACCTGCTATTACCTTTCTAGGTGACCGTACAGTTATCTATCCTCAAGAGCTCAAACTTCATGACGAAGAGAGTCTACTTGACGTACTTTTAATGTTTCCCGAATTAATCTCTTCTGGATTCGAGGATAATCTGCAGGTGTATCAGGCAGACGGTGCTTTATCCAACTACGAACTTCGCATCAATAATATCCCGATGACTGTAGATCAAAGACTTTTTCTTACACGTACAAAAGCCTCTGACTTTAAAGAGATAAGAATTTGTGATCATCCTGGTGTGGCCAAAGGTACATCAGACTTTAAGCATGTTATCGACTTGGTTCCTGTCAAGTATAACAAGGGAGTAGAAGGTTCTGTAGAAGTACAAGGGGGACAACATTCTTATTTTTCTCCTTCGATTACAACTAAGATAGGCACTCAAAATACGAATATTTTTGCTAATGCTAGTTATGGCTATCAGGATTTTAATCACATTACGCAACGCAAGACATATGCTGGTATTCACCTAAATTCTCAATTAAGAAACGGTGATATTCTCACTACTGCTCTCAATGGCTCGGTGAGCAACCAACATGCAACACCCCCTATAGAACCAGAAAGATATCAGAATGGTAATTATGTATTTGAAATTGATTATAGTCATGATTTCAATGAAAAGGGTACCAATCTGCTTCTGATAGCACAGAATATGTATAGTAGAGAGACCAGTCGCTACCATTATAACTGCCCTGTAGCCGTAATCGAACTCAACACCCCTATCCTAACTCCGAATCTATGGATGATGCTCGGTTTTGAGGCTGATTTTCTCTTCGAAAATCACTTAGAACCCATTACCGGTGACGGTAATGCTTGCCTGAATACTTTCTATTATAACTATTATATTCAGCTGGACTATAAGCTTGGCAAATTTGATTTTTGCTTGGGTGACCGATTTGTACATACTCATTACAACGCCCACCGATACTTGGGTTTAACTAGTGAAAACAAGGGATACAATCACTTTATTGCCAGTGCAGTATACCATTTCGACCAGAAAAATCAACTTCAGTTGGCATATTATCATAAATATACCATAATATCTGATTTCATTGGCGAAACTTACACTCGCAAACAGGCTGCATTGACAGGACTACCTCTGCCTGAATGGTCAGATACGGGCATCAACTTCTTCAAATTGGGTTATTCATATAGTTCGCATCCATTCGTGTTTAACATGAATACCAACTATTTCAGATGGAAAGATACGGATTATGCTTCCGCGGATGTTTCTGCCACTTGGCGAAAGGACTTCGCTTCCATCAATACGGGAGCACATTATTACCATGGTGCCAACGGAAATAATTACGGCGTATTCCAAGTGAATTCTGCTTTATATTTACCTTCTAACTGGAAACTGGCAATACAGACGTTCTTCTTCACAAAGAACGCACCTCAACGTAATAATGACAATACCTGTGCCTATGGTAATCTTGAGATTCACAAGGTATTTCAAAAAAAGTGGGAACTACTTACACAATGGCACGATATTTTTTCAAGCCATTACAATGCTTTTCTGGCAGGCATACAATATCGATTCTGATAGACATATATTTAATTAAGGGGCGCTATCTCACAATGAGGTAGCGCCCCTTATTAATGTTAGCGTGTTAAACTAAACTTGATACTTAATCCAAAGTCTTGTGTAGTAGTAGGATAACTGCTACTGGTGAGCAATGGATTATTCGTTTGGCGATCATAATAGAAACTCATCGTAAGTAATCGACTTAAAGTATAGTCGGCACTAAAACTAAGTTTAAAGGCCGTATTACCACTGCTTGCCGTACTGGTAACTGTTCGAATATCACGTGTGATAGATGCCTGATTACGATAGCTTACATCCAAACGAAGATTCAAGTTACGATTAGCCTGTCCCTTGGTGGTATTACCAGATGTACTCTTGCTTCTATTCGAGTTCGTAGTATTATTACCAGACTTGCTACGACTTTTTATCTTACGACTACCACCAAAAAGATTAAAGTCGTTAATCTTATAGCCCATACCAACTACCCAGTCTTTACTACTAGCCTGATTCAACTGAACACTGGTCATACTTAAACTCAATACACGAGTAGAACGATACTCCACCTTAGCCGTGAGGTTATTGTTGAACGTCATATCCACACCCAGTAATGGTGAGAACGATTCACTAATGCTTACTGTAGAGATATCATACATACTCTTAGGAGAAGGATCGCCTGTAGAACTGTTGATAACAAACCCCCAGCCATTCATGTACTCCTGATAATTGCTATAGCTATTATAACTACCCACTGTATAAACACTTCTATAGGCATGATTAATATTGACGCTCTTGAAATGATCTCTGAACCAAGGTAACTTACCTAATCCACTATATCGCATGGACCAGTTAGGTAATAGTTTTGCCAAGGTTGGGAAAATATTCAAAGAACCTCCACCATTAGCATAAGTCTTCAAGAATGCAGGTATCATGACATCAGCACTATATTTATCTACAGGTGTCTCCGTTGCACTGAATTCCTTACCTGCCAAAGTTGAACCTGCAGGGTATTGAGAACCCGTATACTGAGCTTCTACCATCTTTTGGAATGATTCCAATGAATTACAGAATTTCTCAAAACTCTTGCTATAGAAACCGTTATTGGCATCACCAATACCCTCGAAGGCACTTTTCAGCGAAATCGTGGTCATGGAGAAAGTTCCGCTTTCTGTGGTAGGTGTACTCGAATAAACATACTCCATACTTCTTGAACGCGTCTGAGTACGAGTAGCAGACAAATCTATCTTCAAGTTCTTAATCGGTTCGAGTGTCATGCGAATCTGCAAATCTTCAGAAGAACTAGATGTTGCTGGGGTTGCCATCGTGGTATCACTTAATAGCCAACCATGATCTCGAGCTTTAGTTATATAACTATCATCTACGAGACCGAAAGCAAAATCGAGCCCAGGAGAATAAACGCCTGAACCTTTCGTCTGGCCCAAGAAGTTACCGACATAAGGCATAAAACCTGGCAACGTAAGCGAATACTGATTACGATAACTTACATTGACATTGCGAACCATCATCATAACACGCGCAGCACTTTGAGCAAACTTATACCATTTCTCATCGTCGAGCGGAGTCTTAGGCGTTACGATAACTTTTACCTTCTGAGCTGAATCTACCTTATTCTTAATGATAATCTTGTTCTTACCATCTTTTTTAAATTTCAATGGGAAAACTTTACCGTCCACAGTACGAGCTGTCACCATAAGACGATTAGAATTCTTGCCATGCTGCAGACTGATAACAGTATCAGGAAGAAGAGTTATTTCTTTTTCGAAACTTCTTCGATTCTGAGGAAGGGCTTTCTTCTGCTCTTTAAGTTTACGATCGGCCAGGAGCTTTTTCACAGCTTCATCACCATCTTTACCGGCAGCAATGGCTTCCTGACGTACCTTAACCTCCTCTTCTTTCAATTTCTTTTCTTCCGCTTTTCTCTTTTCACGCTCTTTCTTTTTCTGTTCCTCTTTCTGACGTAAACTTGCCGTACTGACATTCTTTTCAAAACGCTCGTTCGCCTTTTTCAAGAATGGTATATGGTTATACAACTTCACCATATTCATGGTAGAGTTTATTGTATAGGTACGATTCGTTGTTATCTTATTACCCGACCACACACTATCGCTCTGAGTACCACGCTCCCAATTGTAATTAGAGGTATATGAACCATCCGCATTCAACCAGTCAAATACTGGAATCAAATTTAATGGAACTTGATACTGCAACTTAAAGTTCTGCTGATACGTAATAGGAGTACCCATACGCTTGATACTTTGCCATACCGAATCACGCCACACCTCATAATCATCTGGATAAAGGTCTTTGTTAACAGGACGGTCTGGTTCTTGAATTTCTGCATCCGTAGCACTCTGGAAATTCATGTGCAGGTTTTTAGTGAGATCCCAACGCAAAGAGAACTCACGGTTCCATCGGAAATCTGAGCTATACTGCAAAGGTAACTGGGCATTCTCTGTTGCATCTAAATCGCGCTCTTGTAACTCATCATAAATACGAGTCATATCCGTATTGAAAGCAACATTTTGAGGCAACCAGTTGAGACCAAAACGTCGAAATATATCAAGCCACTTACTCTTATTTTTGAGCTTTTTGAAAGGCTCCCAAGCTTTATAAACTGGACTCCAGTTATAATTCAGACTACCTTTCCAGTTATCTGTGGTCTGATAAACCGTTGTCTCACCTGATGTACGTGAGTGAGAATGTGCATACGAGAACGTAAAGTTAGCCGGATCATACGGCATCGGATGACGCTTCGTGCTAATACCAATACGGGCATTAGAAATAGCAAAGTTGGTATTGGTGGTTTTAGTGATGGCAATATCACGAAGACTATCCTTTGCAGCCTCATCAGCTAAGGCATCAAGTGCATCCTCCAGCTTCATATCCGTATCCAACGGATTATAACGTGGCGTTGAGGTTTCTTTGGTAACACTATAATAAAAAGGTATAGAGATCTTTGCTTTATCAGGAAAGAACTTACCCAACTGCAAACTTGTTGTGAACGAGTAAGAAGCATCTGAAGCTGTACTTCGCGAAGCAACGCCATCTTCAAGACCACCAAAGCCATCAGAAATATAAGTTCCACGAGCATTAACACTTCCTAAATCTGATAACTGAACATCGAGTTTACCATTAGCAGCCCAACCTCCGTCATTTGTATAATCAAGTACACGAAGTTCGTTAACCCAAACCTCACCACTCTTTACTGTACTTGAATTATTACGCACACCTATCATGATGGTCTTGATCTCACCCAAACTTGGATTACCCTTGATACTGACACGATTATTCGGATAATCAGTATCATACTCACTATACTCTACTGTATATGAGGCGGTACCTTGTGCCTTCTTAATATTTCGATTTTTCTTCAACTGAGTAAAGAGCGAAAGCGTAATATTCATCATATTATTTTCGGGCCACACAGCCTGACAATCAGCTAAAGAGTAACGACTGTACTGACGCGCCTCTGTCAAATCTAATGGTATCTCGTATTCATAATAGTTGTTACGATAATCACTTCCAAAACGAATGAAGACAGACATTTCCTTATCTTTCAAATTGGTAGTATTATTCTCAAAGGCATTGGCATGCGTAAACATCTGAATACGTTTGTATTCACGCAAGTCGAGATTGGTATTCTTATAAACAGCGTGTGCTTCTCCTGAAGCAAAATTATTTGCCTCTAACTGAAGTGAGCGCTCATCCTCTTGGGTTAGCTGGCTCTGCGTTGGGTCGGTACTACGGCTAATACCAGGTGGGAGAATATAGTTAACCGGCTCCTTGGTATTATTCTCTTCGATACTGACTGAACTCACATTCATAATACCTGATGAAGAGCTACTTAATGGCTGCTCATAAGAACGCCAGTCGCCACGCATAAGATAGAAGTTAGCCAAACGTAAAATGATAGGTTTTTCGAAATCTGACAAATAAACTCGCATAAAGCGAATATTTGAGAAGTCTGAGATACTGCCCACCTGGGTATATCCTGAAGAAAGAGGAATACGGAACTTATACCAAGTTACACTATCTCTGTCACCATTGCGCAATGGACTTGACACCGTATGCGTATCGACAATATACTGATTACTGCTGACAGACATTTTTGTAGGGTCGAGTGGCACCTTGTACTCAAAATAGCGGTCGTTCTCATTCAGGGTATAATCCTGATTAATATCCTCAACATCAGGAGTAGTCTTGTATGATGTACTGTAACTCTCGGTATCATTATCACTATCAGGTGAATTGCCCTCTGGATTATTGATACGCTTATAACGATCAAGAATGGAGGTACGCTGCTGATCATAGTCAGATCCTCGGAAATAGTGATAATGGTCATTAGCAGGGTCTGGATAGATGACATTTTGAAAAACAGAGTCACTAACTACCCCCTTGACAGTATTGAGGTAATCTGCAAAAGTTTCTCGTTCTTCTTCATTCGTTAAACCATTAAAGCCCACATCCTGCTTTGCACGACTTCCTGAGGAAGTAGCAAAAGAATAAGTAATGGTAGCATTCTTTGGTATCTTACCCCACTGGGTAGTTTCATAAGAACCTGTACCATCTACAGACATACCACTCTCGTAGAATTTCTGTCCATCCTTGAGCACATCCTCACTAATTTCACCTAAATTAAAATATAGATTACCCCCATAACTCAAATCATTCTCATGACCGATAAATGGGTCCATCATCCAAAACTCGATATACTCAATATTAGCAGATTCAAAGTCCGTAGTATTCAGTTTACGCATGAAACCACCCCAATGACTCTTTGGATCATCTGCCAATGTACCATCCTGATTTAATAAGGTACTAAAATTATATGGTCCACGCTCTTGTGGGTAATAAGCAATATTAAACAAGTTAAGCGTCGTAGATTCACCATTATACGAATTAACTTCCTTATTTGGGAAGAGTTCGTTAACATACCAGGCACGACAATATGGATTGCTCAACTGATCAAGATCACTCTTGATATGAGAAGGTGTGAGCGAACTACTGGTACGTGTAAACAGGTTATCAATATTATACCAAGCTACTTGACTACGCTTATACCCACTGCTCAAAGAGGTTTTATCACTGTAACCCCAACCATGATTTCCGTTGTCATAAGGAGTACTAGACAACATCCAGGCTACTGGTGAATTTAAATCTATACCATTGGTTGAATTCTCGAAGTCATCAATATAAGATGCATTATCTTGAGTACCACTTACCTGACCTGCAATAAGTTGAGCAAACTCACCCGTAAACGAAATCTTTGAAGGCTGGGTAACATGCAAGAATGGTATCTTATTCAACATATCAGTAAGCCACTGACTTTCCTTGTTCCAATTAATATTTATACCCCATAAAGTATTGTTGAGCGGCTCTGAGCCCATAGTAACCTTAGAAGTAAGTGCCTGTTCAGATAAATGCTGAATAGTACCGCTCATTTGAAGACTCTTAGAGAAATCATATTCCCAGTTTAAGCCAAACATCGTTTTCCGAATTTGACCATAATCGGTATTACTGGCAAAGGATACATTCACATTGGTACCAGCATCTATAATACTTTGATTAAGAATAGTAACTTCACCTGCACTATAATCGATACTATAGTCAGAACCCTCTGTAAGAGTAACACCACCAGCAGTAACTATCACACTTCCCTGTGGAACATTTACTGCTCCCAACGAGATGACATTTGCAGAGGTGCCACGGAAAGAACCCGTAAGAATGTACTTATCCTTCTCTGCATTCTGCATGGCTATCGTCTTAGTAGCATCATACAAATCACTGAAGTTATACTTTTCTGCAACATCTGCGGAAACACCCTTACTTATCAAGAATGCCTTCATGTCATCACCAAAAGGTTCTACTCGAGGCAAAAAAACACGACCATTACTTACAGTATAACCCTCAATATAGTCGAAAGCACCATTACTGCGTACCTTATTGTTATTATCCAAGCGATCAGCACCTACGGCCTTGATTAAGGTATAATCCTTCACCTGCGATTCTGGAATATAACTCAAATAGACACCGGTAGTATCGCTCTGATACTTAATATTCAACTTAAAATTACTCTTTTCGACAGAAGAAGCTAGATAATATACATTCTTCATCATCAATTTCCAGTTTCTCTGTGAAGGAGAATTAGTAGAATTTTTCAATGATTTTACCAAAAGAGCATCACCAGCGTTAGTCTTCTCACTGGCAAACTCACCTACCTGATAAGTCTGTCCTCCATAAGTAAATGAATAAGCTACAGCCAAAACTTGGTCGGTCTGCAATCCGGATTTCAAAGAAACAAATCCTAAATAAGGATTATAGCTATATTCTGAGGATGACAATAGGCGAGCACTTTCCAGTTTCTCAAAATCAACGCCACTCACCATATTCATTCCCTCCAAAGTGGAAGTAGCTTGTCCGATATCACGTACACCACTCATTGTACTCAAAGTAGCATACTCATCATTTGCGGTATTGGAAGGCAAACTCCAACTTGAAGAATCTGCAGACAAAGGTCTATCACCCAAACCCGTCAAAGCGACAATATTACGCGTATTGGAAGTAGTACCTGTCTTATTGGTTACCCAAATTTCAATTTTAGTAATATTGATTCCCGTAGAAATATTTGGGAGGCGTGACATAGCTTGATTGTAAATGCCTCTGAAATAGTGAGATAAGAAGAAATGGCGATTTTCTTCATAGTTAGCTGCATCTATCTCGAACGGAGTAGTCTGCACACCACCTTTTGAACTAACACTTTTATTATTCGATTTTTTCTGTGATCCAACCATCTGCAGTTTTAATTTACCAAACTGCATATCTGTACGCAAACCGAAAAGACTGCTGGCACTGGAAATCAGCGAAGAATTAGACGGGAAACTAACATTACCCGCTTCTACAAGTTTGATGATTTCATCCTCCTTACCATCATATTTCAACTTCATATTCTGTGCATCGAAGTCGAACGTAGCATCGGTGTTGTAATTCAAGTTCATATTAACCTTATCACCAATCTTACCATTGACACTCAAATTAATTTTCTCATCAAAATCAATCTGGGTAGTATGACGATTGTTAACAGGAAGTGAAGGGTTATCCACATCCTTGATGGTTGCACCCATTTTCAATTCGGCAGTACCTTGCGTACGGACACGGACTCCCCCAGGACCAAAAATTTTCTCAGCTGGCCCCAAATCGAAGTGCATATCACTGAAATCGAACTTATCCTTACCTTTACGTTGGAAAATATCGTCATTCTTTGAACGGTAGAAGCGAAGACGAGCTTCTGTCTCACTCCACTTGAGATACTCTTCAGGAGTCATCACTATCGGAGTTGTTATCCATGTATTTCCTATTTTATTACCTATAATATAACGATTAATCGTATCATTATAGACCACCTCATATTTCAGATTATCAGGACGACGCAAATCTGTTGCATTCTGAGACAAATCGGCTGTTGTTATCGGCTGGATTCGCTGAATCTGCCAACGCGGATGCAACAGAGAATCAGGAATCGAATCCTCATAAACCAATATCGGCTGGGCTTTTACACCAATAACTTTCTTTTTCTCGTCTTCTTTCTGTTGTTGCTTATTTCTTTGCCTATTATTCTGGAGTATAGGCATAGCTATCGTATAACTAATAGCTGCCACCATCAGTAATACAATACTCAGAAGTCTACTAAGCTTCAGTTTATCCATGCCTATACAACACCAAAACTACTTGATTTGCTTAAGCGCTAGCTTAACCACCTGCTCTACCGGCATATCTGGGCTATCTGTCAAGATTGCAGTAACCACCTTAGCACTAGGCGCTGGCGAAAAACCTAACATCGTCAAAGCAGCAACCGCTTCATCTTTGACGTCATTATTGATTATCGCAGTTGCATGACCTGCATTAGAAGGTAATTCGGTAGCTATACCCAAACTGATAATTTTATCTTTCAAATCAACGATAATACGCTGAGCCGTCTTAAGACCAATACCCTTAACACCCTTCAACATCTTATCATTACCTGAAGAAATAACCGTACAGAGCTCTACCGGTGAGAGTGAAGATAAAATCATACGAGCTGTATTTGCTCCAACGCCAGATACTGTAATCAGTAAACGATACAACTCACGTTCTTGTTTTGTAAAGAAACCATATAAAGTGAAAGAATCATCACGCCCCCCTGCTACTAAAGCCTCGTGAACATATAATTTCACATCTTTTTTACCTTGAATAGCCGAGTACGTATTCAATGATATATTTAAAGCATAACCGACACCGGCAGCTTCTATAACAGCCAAAGCTGGAGTCAGTTCTGTTAATTCTCCTTTGATATATTCAATCATATTTGCAAATATTTTCGCGCGTCTACATAGTATAACGATTAAAGGTGAAGTATATTGCATGATATTACAAGTATTCACAAATACACAGTATATACTAACAATCTGTAAGTTGTTCAATATTTTAAGAAAAAAAAGGCTTCTATTTGACGCTATTTGATAATTAATCATTACTTTTGTTGCCAAAGAAATAGATAAGTCAAACTAAAACAACGTTTTTTATATGAAAAAAATCAGAGCTGCCGTTGTAGGTTACGGCAATATCGGACACTACAGTATTGAAGCACTTGAAGCCGCTAAGGATTTCGAAATCGCAGGTGTTGTTCGTCGTCAAGGTGACAAAGATAAACCAGCGGAATTGGCTGCTTACCCTGTAGTAGATGATATTACAAAATTGGACAATGTAGATGTAGCTATTTTGGCCCTCCCTACACGTTCTTGCCCAGAACAAGCTGCTAAAATCGTAGAATTAGGTATTAATACTGTTGACAGTTTCGATATCCACACTTCTATTCTAGACTACCGCACTAAGCAAATGGAGAACAACAAGAAAACTAACACTGTAAGTGTTATTGCTGCCGGTTGGGATCCAGGATCAGACTCTGTAGTACGTGTTCTCCTTGAAGCACTAGCACCAAAGGGACTAAGCTATACCAACTTTGGTCCAGGTATGTCTATGGGTCACTCTGTATGCGTTCGCAGTAAGGAAGGTGTTAAGAATGCTCTCTCTGTAACAATTCCTTTGGGCGAGGGTATCCACCGCCGTATGGTATATGTTGAACTGGAAGAAGGTGCTAAACTAGAGGATGTAACAGCTGCTATCAAGGCAGACCCTTATTTTGCACATGATGAGACCCACGTGTTCGCTGTAGAAAGCGTTGACGATGTTCGCGATATGGGTCACGGTGTAAACCTCATTCGTAAGGGTGTCAGCGGTAAAACACAGAACCAACGTTTCGAATTCAATATGAGTATCAACAACCCTGCACTTACTGCACAAGTTCTTGTATGCGTAGCTCGTGCAACTACTCGTTTGCAGCCAGGTTGCTATACTATGCCTGAGATTCCTGTAATCGACTTACTCCCAGGCTCTCGTGAAGAAATCGTTGCTACATTGGTATAAGCGAAATCTTACCTTATTAAATAAAAATCCGCAGGCTTCACTTTGAAGTCTGCGGATTTTTATTTAATTTCTCATTGATTTCATCAAGACTGATTTTCTTACGACCTTTTACCCGATCAAATCCCTGACCATACACACCTATAACTGCGCTTTGAGCTACAAAAGCATTCGGATCTATCTCATCTATCAAATCAAAGATAAATCTCGACTCACTCCGCTTAGCAATACAGAAAATGACCTTAATATCCTTCTTTGACCAAAAGCCATTACCATTCAATGTAGAACAACCACGATCTGCAATTTTATTAATTGCCTCACCTATTTCTTGATACTTATCAGAAATGATAAAAAACTGTACACTCTGCCGCAAAGAGTTGACAACATGGTCAACACAATAAGAGATGATAAATAATAGGACATAACCATAAAGTACCTTCTCCCAATCTCTCAACACCACATAACTGGATGTGATTATGGTCAAATCGCAAAAAAGAATGATATGGCCTAAAGACACATCACGATATTTGTGAACCATTGCGGCTATCACATCCGAACCACCAGTGCTACCACCAGCAGAAAGACCAAGACCAACACTGATACCCATAAATACTCCGCCTACCAGACAAGCCATAAATTTTTGATCGGCTAACAGATGAAGCTGAGGATCCATGAGCGACTGAAATATTGAGGACCCTACAGTAAATATGACAACACCATAGATCGTTTTCGCACAAAAACGCCATCCTAAAACCTTCAAGGCCATCACAATCAAAATGGCATTTAGTATAAAATACGTATTCTGTACTGGAATACCAGTTCCCCAATAAATAATAGAAGCAACACCCATGATGCCCCCCATCGGAATATGATTAGGCAGTAAAAAAAGGTTAAGACCAACTACTCCAATCAACATAGCTATCGTAATTATCAAATAATCACGAATAGCACGATAGATACTTTCTTTTTTTCTCGCTTCCATTGCATAATTTTTGTTATGCAAAATTACAAAAAACATGCAAATAGACAAAAATTAATTCTCTTTTCTTCGCAAAGTTATTACATTTATCTCAGGCCAAGCACCAAAACGAAACGGAACGGTTCCCCCTATTCCCAATGAAACATAAAGCATACTACCACCTTCAGTATATTTACCTCCCCACTCATTATATGCCCATTTTGCTGGTGAAAACTTACCAATTTTTACCTGACCTGCATGAGTATGTCCACTCAGCGTTAGAGCAATATCTGTTTGATGCAACACACCACGACGCCAATGGCTAGGATCATGGCTCAATAAAATTTTGAATGTTCCTTTTTCCAATCCTTCCATTGCACGTTTCAAATCGCCATAATTAGGAAAAGGAGGACGTGAAATATTCTCTACACCTATTAAGTAAATAGCAGACTTTCTTTGACCCTCACCCCGAGAAATTGTCACATTCTGATTATTAAGTAATTTCCAACCTATTTTTTCTTCCATATACTGCAGAATATTCTGGTTACGAATAATATTCCCAACACTCTTATCCTCACCATACTCGCAATAATCATGATTTCCCATAACCGAAAAAATGCCATCAGTAGCATGCATTTTGTTCAATGTCTTCATGAAAGGAATAACCTCATTAGCAGATACATTCACTAAATCACCCGTAAAAACTATTATATCCGGTTTCTGCGCATTTACACAGTCTACCAAACGATGAATAAATTTCTGATTTTGAAGAAAAGTTCCAATATGAATATCAGACAACTGAAGTACCCGATATCCATCAAAAGCTTTTGGTAGTAATGGCGAAAAGCATTCGGCCCTTCTCACTACTATCCTTCGCCACCCAAAAATAAAACCATAGACAACCAATAGTAGCAGAAATAATACTGACATCATTGCTATGCCAACTCCCCATATCAACCAAACTAACAAAAAGCACATCCCAGGAAAGCCTATTAATAAAAAACTTCCAACAATGAGACGCATAAATGTATTATGACGCAGTTTTATCTTCATGTAATTCTATTTAGGCAATAGCAAATATAGCAATTTTCTAATAAAACACATCGTACTACGTTAAACTTTTGCAATTTTAAAACGTCTCTAATACAAAAGTTTAGAAAAAGCAAGTATATTTGCACCCATAAAATTATTTAAGGTAAAAATACAATTTATGAAAAAAATCAAAGCTTTGACTGCCACTTGCGTAGTTGCTATGGCTACTATTTTTGTAAGTGCTATGCCTACAGACGGCATCATGACCAAAGAAGGTAAAACAACTATTGTTAATACACAATTACTAGGTAAAAAGGTACGTGGATTCCGCGGAGCTACTCCTCTGAAAATCTATATTGAGAAAAATAAAGTAATAAAAATTGAAGCTCTTAAAAATCAAGAGACTCCAAAATATATGGCTATGGCAAAGAAACTATTAGCCAATTATGAAGGTAAAACTGTTAAGAAAGCTGCCAAAATGGAAGTAGATGGTGTTTCTGGTGCAACTTTTACAAGTAAATCACTTAAGAAAAATGTACAATTAGGCTTGGAATATTATCAGAAAAATAAATAATTTCCATCACTACTATTATATTTATGAAAGGGATTTCCACATGGAAATCCCTTTTTGTTTCTATTCACTTTCCGCTATTTACTTTAAATTTATTTTGCACTCTCCTCTTTTTGAAGTATCTTTGCAACGTTATACGTAGAAACATTTAATGGATAAGAACAAATTTAGGCTTTTAAATCAGATCAAATATCCTTCAGACCTTCGCAAGCTGACAATAGAACAGCTTCCTCAGGTTTGTCAGGAACTCCGTGAAGATATTATCGAAGAAGTGTCTGCTAACCCCGGACATTTCGCATCTTCTCTTGGAGTTGTTGAGATAACTGTTGCCTTACATTATGTATTCAATACTCCAGAAGATCGCATTGTATGGGATGTCGGTCATCAGGCTTATGGCCATAAAATCCTTACAGGAAGACGAGAAAAATTCAAGACCAACAGACAGCTTCATGGAATTTGTCCATTCCCTACACCCTTTGAAAGCGAATATGATACATTTACTTGTGGCCACGCATCCAACTCCATATCAGCAGCTCTTGGTATGGCCGTGGCAGCAAAACAGACAGGTAAATCTAATCGTCATGTTGTTGCTGTCATCGGTGATGGCTCTATGAGCGGAGGACTGGCTTTTGAAGGTCTTAACAATGCGTCTTCTACTCCTAACGACATGCTCATCATTTTGAATGATAATGATATGAGTATTGACCGTGCCGTGGGAGGTATGGAAAAATATCTGCTTAATCTAGATACCAATGAAACCTATAATCGCTTACGCTTTAAAGCCAGCCAATGGTTACATGCCAAAGGATATTTAAATGAAGACAGACGTAAAGGAATTATAAGACTCAACAATGCTATAAAGAGTGCACTTGCTCATCAACAAAATATCTTTGAGGGCATGAATATCCGATACTTTGGACCTTTTGACGGCCATAACATCGAAGAGGTGGTAAGAGTTCTTCAGCAAATCAAAGATATGAAAGGGCCAAAGCTTCTCCATCTTCATACTGTTAAGGGTAAAGGATATAAACCTGCTGAGAAATCGGCTACAATATGGCATGCTCCTGGAAAATTTGATCCTAAGACAGGGAAACGAATTCTAGAAGATGATTCGAATACCCCTCCTAAATATCAGATAGTTTTTGGTAAAACCTTATTGGAACTTGCTCAAAAGAATGCAAAGATTGTCGGTGTAACACCGGCTATGCCTACAGGATGCTCTATGAATATCATGCAAAAAGAAATGCCTGATCGCGTGTTCGATGTCGGCATTGCAGAGGGACATGCTGTAACCTTCTCTGGAGGTATGGCCAAAGATGGTTTGCAACCTTTCTGCAATATCTACAGTGCATTTAGCCAACGAGCATATGATAATATCATTCATGATCTCGCTATACTGAAACTCCCTGTAGTACTTTGTTTAGATCGCGCTGGGTTAGTAGGTCAAGACGGTCCTACCCATCATGGTATATTCGATATTGCTGCGCTTCGCTCCGTACCTAATATTACCATTGCTTCACCTATGGATGAGCATGAACTGCGCAGACTGATGTACACAGCTCAACTACCTAACCAAGGCACCTTTGTTATCAGATATCCTAGAGGGAACAGTGAACACCTTGACTGGAGATGTCCTCTAGAGGAAATCAAGATAGGTACAGGTCGAATCATCCACGATGGTAATGATGTGGCCGTTATTACTTTAGGCCCTATCGGAAACGATGTGGAAAAAGTGATTCAGGAAATTGAATCTGACGAAGAAACCAAAAATATTTCTGTAGCTCATTATGACATCCGATTCGTGAAACCACTCGATAATAATCTGCTAACAGAAATCGGTAAAAAATTTAAACGTATTATCACCATAGAAGACGGTGTAAGAGATGGAGGCATGGGAAGTGCCATATTGGAATGGATGGATGATCATCATTTCACTCCTGAAATCATCAGAATGGGTTTACCTACAGACCATTTCGTAGAACATGGAACGATAGATGAACTACGCAAACTGGTCGGATTAGACAATACAAGCATTAAGCAAGCAATTATACAATGAAAATTATTATAGCTGGCGCTTATGCCATCGGTATACACCTCGCAAAACTATTATCCCGCAACAATGAGGATATTACATTGATGGACGAGGACTTGGATAGATTAAGTCATATCAATGATGAATATGACTTACTGACCATGGAGGCCAATCCAAGCTCTATCAAAGCCATGAAAGAAGCTGGTGTAGAACATGCAGACTTATACATCGGTGTGACACCTGACGAAGCACTGAACTTAAACTGCTGTATCATGGCAAAGGCTCTCGGAGCCAAAAAAACGGTTGCAAAGATTGACAACCCTGAATTTACTGATCCAAAACTACAGGCTTTCTTTGATAAATTAGGTGTAAGTTCTCTGATTTATCCAGAAATGCTTGCGGCTATAGATATCAACAATGGTCTGAAAATGAGCTGGGTACGCCAACGATGGGATGTACACGATGGTGCCCTGGTAATGCTTGTCATCAAACTTCGTGAAGAATGTGAGATTCTGAACGAGCCACTCAAAAATATCTGTGGTCCAAATGATCCTTTCCATATTGTTGCTATCAAACGACAAGGTGAAACTATTATTCCTGGCGGTAATGATGAACTAAAGCTCTTCGATATGGCTTACTTCATGACTACCAAGAATTATATTCCTTATATCCGTACTATCGTTGGCAAAGAACACTATGCTGATGTGAAGAATGTCATGGTGATGGGAGCTGGCCAAACTGCTGTAAGAGCCATCAAGACGATGCCAAACTATATGGGGGTAAAAATCATTGAAATCGACAATCAAAGATGTCAGGAACTCAACAATATTCTTGACGACAATGTACTGGTAATCAATGGAGATGGTCGAGATGTTCCTCTTCTTATTGAAGAAGGGATCAAAAATACTCAAGCCTTTGTGGCACTAACAGGTAATGCTGAGACCAATATCTTAGCATGTCTTACTGCTAAACGTCTTGGTGTGCGAAAAACAGTTGCTATGGTAGAAAATACGGACTATGTAGCCATGGCTGAAAATCTGGATATCGGTACCATTATTAACCGTAAAACTATCGCTGCAAGCCGCATCTACCAGATGATGTTAGATGCAGACGTTATGAATGTAAGATTTTTAGACTCTGCAAATGCCGATGTGGCCGAGTTTATCGTTCAGGAAGGCGCTAAAGTAACCAAACACCCTGTTAAAGATTTAGGAATGCCGGTAGGCGTTACTATCGGTGGCCTAGTACGCCAAGGTGAGGGTATGCTCGTTTCGGGTAATACACAGATTATGCCAGGAGACTCTGTCATGGTATTTTGTCATAATATCAATATGAAGAAGATCGAAAAATATTTCATTTCATGATCAACTGGAAAATTATATATAAGGTCATAGGACAGTTGCTTTTTCTAGAAGCAACCTTAATGTTCTACTGCACGATCTTATCCTTTTGCTATCGTGAAGACGACTCTCTTGCTTTTGTTGTTTCTACGATTACTACAGTATTAGCAGGATTTATCCTAAAGATTATAGGCAGAAAAGAAGCATCCAACAACTTATCAAGAAGAGAAGCTTATCTGGTTGTGGCTCTTACTTGGGTTGTTTTTAGTCTTTTTGGCACCCTACCATTTATGATTAGTGGTTACATTGCTAATTTTACAGATGCTTATTTCGAGACGATGTCTGGATTTACTACAACAGGAGCAACCATCATTGACTCCGTAGAGATACTGCCACATGGTCTGCTATTCTGGCGGTCGCTAAGTCAATGGATAGGAGGTTTAGGTATTGTTTTCTTCACCATAGCCTTACTCCCTTCACTTGTGGGAGGAAACGTAAGAATCTTTGCTGCAGAAGCTACGGGACCGATTAAATCAAAATTGCATCCTCGACTATCTACCAGTGCTAAATGGATTTGGTTAGTCTACATTATCTTGACCATCGGATGCACATTAGGCTATTACATCGGCGGAATGAATGTTTTCGACAGTATCAATTACGCCATGACAACAACAGCTACCGGTGGTTTTGCTACTCATGACACCAGTATTGAATTTTTCAATTCTAAGACTATAGAATACGTCTGTATCATATTCACGTTCTTATCAGGAACAAACTTTACCTTACTCTACTTTTCTCTTTCTAAGTTGAGATTCAAGGAACTATGGAAAAATTCAGAATTCAGACTATATTTATTCTCCATCCTGTTTTTTTCAACATTCATTGCGGTAGAACTGATTATTAGAAATCATTATCATCTTGAATATGCTATACGTTGTGGACTTTTCCAAGTGGTGTCATTTATGACAACAACAGGTCTATTCAACGATAATGCAGGTACATGGCCACATGTTACCTGGATAGCTCTAGCCGTATGTATGTTCTTAGGTGGATCTTCCGGAAGTACTGCCGGTGGTTTCAAGAGCATTCGTGGTGTCATGATACTCAAGATTATCCGCAACGAACTCAAGCAGATACTCCATCCTAATGCCGTACTACCACTAAAAGTTGATGGAACAAATGTTCCCAATCAAAAACGCGTAACGTTATTAGCCTATCTGGCAACTTATATTATTCTTTTCATGATATCATCCTTTGTAATGACAGCTGCGGGTATCGACTATGTGAACTCCACAACTATTACATTGAGTGCTATTGGCAATGTGGGACCTTCGCTTGGAATACCTATTGGACCAACCATGAGTTGGAGCAGCCTACCAGACTTTGCAAAATGGATATGCTCACTCATGATGCTTGTAGGACGTCTAGAAATATTCACCGTATTGGTTATTTTCACACCACAATTCTGGAGAGGTCGCTAAAAAAAAAACTAAATAAAATATACGAAATGAAACCATTAAAATTTTCTCCCCTTTTGAAATCAACCCTTTGGGGTGGTGACAAAATCATTCCCTTCAAACATCTTGACTGTAATCAAAAAGACGTTGGTGAAAGTTGGGAAATTTCAGGTGTCAAGGATAACGAATCTATCGTTTCTGCTGGGGAATATCAAGGAGTAAAACTCAACGATGTTGTTGCCCAATTAAAAGATAAATTATTGGGCAAAGAAAATTATGCTCGCTTTGGCAATGAATTTCCACTTTTAATTAAATTTATCGATGCTCGTCAACAGCTATCCATTCAAGTTCATCCTTCTGACGAAATCGCAAAGCGCCAAGGCAAGGAACGTGGAAAAACAGAGATGTGGTACATTATGGATGGTGAACCTGACGCAAAATTGAGAAGTGGTCTGAAAAATAAGATTACTCCAGAGGAATATAAGGAAATGGTAGATAACGACACAATTACAGATGCTATCGCTGAGTATCAAGTGAAGGAAGGAGACTGTTTCTTTTTGCCTGCAGGACGCATTCACAGTATTGGTGCTGGATGCTTCTTAGCAGAAATACAGCAGACTAGCGATGTTACCTATCGTATCTATGACTTCAAACGTAAAGACAAAAATGGCAACTATCGTCAACTTCACACCCAACAAGCTGCAGAATGTATCGATTATCATGTAGAGAGCAATTACCGAACTGAATATACACCGGAGAAAAATAAAGGTGTAAATATGGTAAACTGTCCATTCTTCACTACCTCTGTATATGATTTGGATGAGCCGATGACTCTTGATTATTCTGAACTTGACAGTTTTGTTATTCTTATAGGCATTAAGGGTGAAGGTATCCTAAAGGATAACGAAGGCAATGAGGTAACTCTGCGTGAAGGAGAATCAATTCTCTACCCTGCTACAACAGAAACGATTACTGTTAGCGGAACAATTAAATTTCTTGAAACTTATATCTAATTATAATAAGATGCAACAAAAAGTCGATTGGTCCATTGACCAGTCGACTTTTTATTTTATCAAGAGGTTTCTTCTATATATTTTGCCAAATCATTAACAATTTGTTTATATTGAGGAGCAAAAACAAAGCCTAAGTTTTTTTTCAACATGGCCTTTATCGGCAGCACACTATTCTCATAACACGTCATCTCTGTCTCCTTCTGTGCACTGTGTATGCTCTGCTCATCAATTTCTCGTAAACGCTGCTCCACCAAATGACTACATATTTTATTTAATAATGGAGAAGTAAACTTATCAAATAAATGATGACCTTGTATATAAAGATATGTATTTTCGGGTGAAACTCCCAAATTACGTAAACGCTCTTCCGTTAACTTCCACTGTCCTGCCACATCCGGATAATTTTGTTCTAAGACATGTACACGAGCACGGACTTTTTCCTCCAAACGATCTAAAAGACTCCATGGATTCTTGTTATGCAGATGCCTCATCTCTATTACACTATTAAAGTCTGACATCGTAAATGCATTGAAATAAGAGCTACAAGCCAACGAAATATTCCATACAAATAACGGATAGATAATTTTGGAAAAACGAGAAAAATAATCGACAAAATCAAAATCCAGTGAATCGTTAAGCGTTACTGCCACACACACATTATGAAGTGATGGAGCATAACACTGAAAATTTTCTATCGCATAAACATAAGTATGAAAAATATAGGGACTATCTAGCATTTCGCGAGAAGACTGGGTATATCCCGATTTCAGATAATCATAGTCTGCATCAACACAAGCTATCATATCTTTACCTAATCCCTTTTTCATATTTGTTATCGCTGCTTTTTTGCCTCGCTCAAGCGTATTATCTCGAGTAGGAAGCATCACTTCAAAATATCGAGTTTCATCTTCAAACTGACTAAGAATAGTCCGCCAGAAATATACATCATCATAACTTTCTACATAGGCAACAATTCTCCGACGAGCTGACTTGGAAGTCAACTGATTAGCTGCCTCTATATACTTTGAAGTAATATTATCCACTAACCGACTGCCCATACGCAGAACCTCCACCTAATTAATTGTAATATCAGTTACTTCTGTCACCTTGTCTGCCCATCCGTTCATGACAACAGCCGGACTATGTGTAGTCATGATTAACTGCACATTCGGATTCAACTTCATAACCAACTCTATCAAACGTTTCTGCCACTCAAAATGAAGGCTTACCTCTGGCTCATCCATAAAAAGCACGTATGGCTTATTATCTTCAACCAAAACAGTTAACAAAATAGCTAACATCTGCTTTTCACCACTAGATAACTGATAAGGTTCCAAGAGTTCACCGAGTTGAGAGAATTTTATTTCATTCTCTGTACGAACAATTTTCTTGCCGGTTTCTTTAAACAAATCATCTATCATATCCTGGAAAAGCTTTTTCGGTGCACTTAAAGCCTGAGCCTGTTCTGCAGCATCCGGTTGTCCACTCTGTAATACTTGAATGATACGATTACCGATATTTACTTGATAATCCAGATACTTACGCTGTAACTGAAAAATCTGCCAATCCATCTCCGTCGCCATAGACAGATCTATCTTACTAATAGTTTCCAAATTTAATAAGGGACGATCAAACGAGCGAATCACATCATAACGAATCCATTTTGCATCAACAGGACTCACTTTAAGATGAACACCCTTAAGCATATGACTAGGAAACTCACCTCCATAACTTAAGCCCTTGATAACCTTAGTCAAAATAGTACTCTTACCGACACCATTTACTCCACTCAGAATATTTACCTGTCGATCAAGATTCCACAAAATATGCTTCGTTCCACTCCAGAGCGAATCAATCTCAATTTGCTGTATGTAATCAGCGTACTTTAGCATAGTCTCTTTGTTTTGTTCTCATGCAAACATACACATTTTTTCTGACTTGCAAAATGTATTTCTCAGAAAAAATGCAAACATTATTCCGCTATAGCCCATCTTTTTAGTACCTTTGCAGCAGATTTTAAGGTAAAAAAGATAAATAACATTTAGATGACAAACAATAAAGCGTTAACTGCTCATTTAAGTATGTTTGGTGCAGAAGTCTTCTGGGGACTCATGGCACCATTAGCCAAGGATGCAATGACCCATGGTCTAGATGGTATAGACATGGTATCATTCAGAGTTTTAGGCGGATGTATTCTATTTTGGATAGCTTCTATTTTTGCGCCAAAAGAAAATGTACCTTGGAAAGACAAACTTATGTTTGCTGGTGCAGCTATATTCGGTTTAGTTTGCAATCAGTGTTGCTACACTATCGGCTTAAGCATCACCTCACCTATGAATGCCAGCATCATGACTACATCCATGCCTATCTTTGCCATGATACTCTCGTTTTTCATTCTTAAAGAGCCAATAACTTGGAAAAAAACAGTAGGAGTAATTCTAGGATGTAGTGGTGCTCTCATTCTCATCACTTCTAGTGCAACCGCTGTCAATACTAAAGTAGGTGACACCAGAGGTGACTTATTATGTCTTGCAGCCCAACTGTCATTTGCATTGTACCTAGCGCTATTCAGCCCTATTATAAAAAGATACTCGGTATTTACCATTAATAAATGGATGTTCCTATGGGCTTCATTTCTATTATTGCCATTCACAGCAAACCATGTATCACAAATAGAATGGAGTACTACTCCACTACAAACTTGGCTTGAAGCTGGCTATGTGGTATTTTTCGGTACCTTTATCGGTTATATACTAACAATGATAGGACAGCGTGTTCTACGTCCTACAGTCGTAAGTATATACAACTATATCCAACCAATTGTTTCTGTAGCTGTAAGCATCTGCATGGGACTTGGATTGTTCACTATTTTCCAAGGATTAGCAATCATCCTCGTATTTTCTGGAGTATGGCTAGTCATCAAATCTAAGTCGAAAAAAGACATCGAAAAAGCAGAATAACGCTCAATAATCCCTATGAAATAAGGCATTTTATATCAAATACCACAAATATGGTATATAGAATGCCTTTTTTGTGCTATTGTCCTACTCTATTTTTTGCCTTATCTTTGCAATCGTAAAATAAAACTAGAAATTAAAGAATAAAAAAAATAAAAGAAAGGACTAGATTATGAGCAACGAAAAGAAACTTCACTTCGAGACACTTCAACTTCACGTAGGCCAGGAACAGGCAGATCCAACAACTGACTCACGTGCAGTGCCAATCTACCAAACTACTTCTTATGTTTTTCATAGTGCTCAGCATGCTTCAGACCGTTTCCATCTGAAAGATGCAGGTAATATTTATGGTCGTCTAACAAACACAACACAAGGTGTCTTCGAAGAGCGAGTAGCTGCTCTAGAAGGTGGTGTTGGAGCTTTAGCTGTAGCTTCTGGAGCAGCAGCCATAACCTATGCAATTACCAACCTAGCATTCGCTGGTGACCATGTAGTAGCAACTAAGACTATTTATGGTGGTACATATAATCTTCTCAAGCACACATTAACCAGATATGGTATCGAAACAACTTTCGTAGACCCAGATAACTATGATGAGTTAGAAGCTGCTATCAAGCCAAATACCAAATTAGTATTCATTGAGACATTAGGTAATCCAAACTCAAATATCTCAGACATCGAGCGAACTGCAGAAATCGCTCACAAGAACGGAATTCCTGTTGTTATCGATAACACCTTTGGTACACCTTTTTTAATTAGACCATTGGAACACGGAGCTGATATCGTTGTACACTCTGCTACTAAGTTTATAGGTGGTCATGGTACATCTCTCGGTGGTGTTATCGTAGATGGTGGTAAATTCGATTGGTTCCAGAATGACAAATTCCCAGGTTTTACACAGCCTGACGCTTCATACTATGGCTTAAAATTCGGTGAACTTCCTGCTCCATTCGCAACACGTGTTCGCGCATTATTGCTCCGTGATGAAGGTGCAAGTATTTCTCCATTTAATGCATGGGTATTACTTCAAGGCCTTGAAACACTATCTCTTCGTGTAGAACGCCATATCTTCAACACCAAGAAGGTTATCGAATATCTACAATCTCAACCATTAGTTAAGAAAATTAATCACCCTTCATTGGAAAGTCATCCAAATCATGACTTGTACAACCGCTACTTCCCAGAAGGTGCAGGTTCAATCTTTACATTCGAAATCGAAGGTGGTCAACAAAAGGCATGGGATTTCATTGATAGTCTTAAAATCTTCTCTAATCTTGCTAACGTTGCTGATGTGAAATCTCTTATTGTTCATCCAAAGAGCACAACTCACTCTGAGCTTAGCGAGAAAGAAGCAAATGAACAGGGTATCTTTGACGGAACAATCCGTTTGAGTATCGGTACCGAACATTACGAAGACCTCATAGAAGATCTCGATCAGGCTTTCAAGGCTATTCAATAATTCAACATTAATAATAGAGAAAAAATTATAATAGTTACAACTATGGCAAAGATATATAAGCAAATAACCGACTTGGTCGGTAATACTCCACTTGTAGAACTGAGCAAATATTCATCACTAAAAGGAGTAACAACACCTATCATCGCAAAGGTAGAATCTTTCAACCCTGGTGGAAGTGTTAAAGATCGTATTGCCTTCGCTATGATTGAGGATGCCGAACAAAAAGGCTTACTGAAACCAGGAGCAACGATTATCGAACCGACTAGCGGTAATACCGGTGTAGGTTTGGCTCTTGTATCTGCAGTGAAAGGCTATCACCTCATTCTTACTATGCCAGAAACCATGAGCATCGAACGCAGAAATTTGGTAAAGGCCTATGGTGCAGAGGTAAGACTCACTAAAGGTAGTGACGGTATGCCTGGAGCTATCAAGGCTGCTGAAGAATTGAGAGATTCGATCCCAGGAAGTATCATCCTAGGCCAATTTGTTAACCCAGCTAACCCTGCTAAGCATTATGCTACTACAGGTCCTGAAATTTGGGCTGACACAGATGGCGAAATTGATATCTTTGTAGCAGGTGTTGGTACTGGTGGAACAATTTCTGGTATTGCAAAATACTTGAAGGAAAAGAATCCAAATATCAAAGTCATTGCTGTAGAACCAGCAACTTCTCCAGTACTGAATGGTGGTAAAAGTGGTCCTCACAAGATTCAAGGTATAGGTGCAGGATTCGTTCCAAAAACTTATAGCGGTGAATATGTTGACGAAGTTCTCGATATAGACAATGATGCAGCTATTCTCGCAGGAAGACAGTTGGCACAGACAGAAGGTCTATTGGTGGGTATTTCTTCTGGTGCAGCAGCTTACGGTGCTATCGAAGTAGCTAAACGCCCAGAAAACGCAGGTAAAAAGATCGTCGCTCTTCTTCCTGATACAGGTGAACGCTATCTCTCAACTGTACTCTTTGCATTTGAAGAATATCCTCTTTAAGCAAATCATTTAAAAATTAATCATAAATTAAACGGGCTTTAATCAGAAAGTCCGTTTTTTTTTTTATCTTTGTACCATCTTTATTATACAAGCATATACAAAAGTTTAGCTAAAAATCGTCTGACATGCAAATAAGCAAATATCTTGTTGCAAACACAAGAGACGCCTTATGGGGTCTTACTGTGAGTACCACCGGTTTCGAGGACATCACTCCAAAAGACGCATACCCAACAAAAGGACATGCTGACGGCTACTATTTCGACATCAGTAAGGGAAGAGAACTCAATGAATACCAACTTCTTTATATCGCCGAAGGGGAAGGTATATTTCAATCTTCACATATTCCTGAAACAATAATCCGCGCAGGTGACATTTTTCTTCTATTTCCAGGGGAATGGCATACCTATCATCCTACTAAAGGATGGAAAAGTTATTGGATAGGATTCAAGGGTAAGAATATAGACGATCGAGTGAAAGAAAAATTCTTATCACCTGAGAAACCCATCTATCACATCGGATATAGTAGTGATATTATCCACCTATACGAAGAGGCATACAAAACAGCTCAGGAAGAAGCTGCTTACTCACAACAGACACTAGCAGGTATCGTAAACCATATTATAGGTTTAATGTATTCTTTGGAAAGAAACATTATCCTTAATAAAAATCGTAATCATGTGGATATGATTAATCAGGCTAGACTTCGAATCAGAGAAGCTTTAGAAAACGACTTAACTATTCAGCAAATTGCTGAGGAAATGGGTGTTAGTTACAGTAACTTCAGAAAGCTATTCAAAGAGTTTACAGGTATTTCACCTTCACTCTACCAACAGGATCTAAAACTGCAAAGAGCAAAGGAGTTATTATCTACGACAAACTTGAGTATCAAGGAAATAGCTTATCGCCTCAATTTTGAATCGCCCGATTACTTCTCTTCTAAGTTTAAAATTAAAACCAATCTTAAGCCTAGCGAATACCGGTCGAAGATGAAGTATTAACTAATTATATAATAGACGTAAAAAGGTTGCCTTCTCAATTAAGAAGGCAACCTTTTTACGTCTATTATATAAAATATGGAATTAACCCACAAATAATCTTTCTTTAGAAAATAAAGGTACGAAGCAACCAATAACTGATAATACCTGCGATATAACCCACAAAAGCTATCCAACTGATATGCTTCATATACCAGCCAAAACTGATTTTTTCAAGGCCCATCACAACGACACCCGCAGCACTACCAATAATCAGCATACTACCACCTACACCTGCACAGTAACCAAGCAACTGCCAGAAGATACCATCAACAGCCATATCACCAGTAGGCTGAACAGGATACATACCCATACAGCCGGCAACTAATGGTACATTATCAACAATACTTGAAAGTACACCTATAATACCTGTTACAGCATAATGGTTACCTTCAAATGCAATATTAAGACCTTGACCCAACAAAGTTAATACACCAATCTGTTCCAAACAAGATACTGCCATCAAAATACCTAAGAAAAATAAGATGGTAGTCATATCAACACGAGACAATAAATTACTTACACGCTTTTGGAAAGAAATCTGATCATTATGACGATGCAAATTACGATAGAAAATCTCTGTAACAGTCCAAAGTAAACCTAATACTAGCAAAATACCAACAAATGGAGGTAGATGAGTAAGCGTCTTAAAAACAGGAACAAACATTAAACCACCAACACCGAGTAAGAATATAACTTTACGCTGAGTACCCGAGAACTCAAGCACCTGAGTCTGTGCATCTGACTCATACATGACATTATTAGGGGCTTCTAGTTCACCTTTTAATTGAGACTGAAGAATCAAAGCTGGAATGACAACAGAAACGATAGAAGGGAATATTACCTCCTTAATTACACCTGCTGCAGTAACTAGTCCCTTATTCCATAACATAATAGTTGTTACATCTCCGATTGGAGAGAATGCACCACCACTATTGGCAGCTATGATTACCATTGAAGCAAATATAATACGATCCTTACGATTTTCTACCAATTTACGTAAAATCATAACCATTACGATACTCGTTGTCAGATTATCCAAGATAGCAGAAAGGAAAAAAGTCAAAACTGTAATACGCCACAGAAGTTTACGCTTACTCTTTGTTACCATAACTTCACGTACCCAGTCGAAGCCCCCGTTTTGATCGACTATTTCGACAATAGTCATAGCCCCCATCAAGAAGAATAATGTAGTAGAAGTACTACCTAAATGCTTCTCTATAATATCACTTACCGCTTGTGGAATTAAATTATCAGCAACTCCAGAAATATAGCTACCTGGATCTACCATGAAAAGAGTCCAACAAGCCACAAACATAAGTAAAGCAATGGCAGCCTTGTTAACTTTTGTAACACTCTCTAGAGCAATACAAAGATAACCTGCTACAAATACGACCACAATTGAAATGGTTAAAGTTGACATATCAAAAATAATTTATAGATTTGTTTTTATAATTCATGCAAAGGTAACAATAAATCTCAAAACTTTTAGATTTAAAATCAAATAATCGTGTTTCAGACGCAATTTTCATTATAATTTTGCAACATTAAAGAAAACTATCTGACCTAAAATGAGTAATAAAGAATATTTTTTTGCAGTAGACCTTGGAGCTACTAGTGGTAGAACTATCATTGGTACACTTGAAGGTAGCAAATTTAATTTAGAAGAACTGACACGTTTTAATAATAACCTTATAGAAACTGGCGGTCACTTCTATTGGGATATTTATGCCCTTTATAACGAGATTATCAACGGATTAAAAATTGTACACCAACGTAACATTCCGATCAAAAGCATCGGTATTGATACTTGGGGATGCGATTTCGTATATATCGGCAAAGATGGAGCTATCCTTCGTAATCCATTAGCTTATCGCGACCCTCATACATTCGGTGTGATGGAAAAATATTTCGATCAAGAAATTAGCAAAGAGCAGGTTTATGACAAGACTGGCATTCAATTTATGAATTTCAATTCACTGTTCCAGCTATATGCGATGCGCCAAGCTGGAAATACAGCATTGGAAAATGCCGAAAAGATACTGTTTATCCCTGATGCTTTGAGCTATATGCTTACCGGAAATGCTGTTTGCGAATATACTGTAGCATCCACTTCTCAGATTCTTAATCCAAATACCAAAGACTTGGATGAAGACTTGATTAAAAGTTTAGGCCTGAAAAGAGAACAGTTTGGTCCAATGATTAATCCAGGTGAGCAAATTGGTGTTCTCACCGAAGAAATACAGAAGATGACAGGCCTTGGTGCAATACCAGTTATTGCTGTTGCCGGTCATGATACAGCAAGTGCAGTAGCAGCTGTTCCTGCTAAGGATGAGAAGTTTGCATATCTCAGTTCTGGTACATGGAGCTTGATGGGTATCGAGTCGAAAGAGCCAATTATCAACGAAAACAGTTTCGACAAGAACTTTACCAACGAAGGCGGTATCGAGGGTACTACACGATTCCTTAAAAATATCTGTGGTATGTGGATATACGAACGATGTCGCAAGGAATGGCCTGAAGTTTCAGGTATGGGGCACCAACAGATTTTAAGTGAAGCTATGCAAGCTGAGCCTTTCAAGAGTCTGATTAATCCTGATGATGAGATTTTTGCAAATCCAAACTCTATGGTAGAAGCTATTCAAACCTATTGTAAGGAGCACAACGAGCCTGTACCTGTAGGGTATGCTGCTATCACCCGATGCATCTTTGAGTCTTTAGCCCTCCGCTATCGTCAAATCTTTAGCTGGCTGAAAGAATTTGCAGATTTCGATATCAACACCTTACACATTATAGGTGGTGGCTCACTCAATCAATACCTCAATCAGTTTACAGCCAACTCTCTAGGTGTAAAAGTTCTGGCAGGTCCTCAAGAAGGTACCGCTATTGGAAACATCATGCTTCAGGCTAAAGCTGCAGGCGATGTTAAAGATATTTGGGAAATGCGTCGTTTTATTGCATTCTCTTTGGAATTAAAAGAATTTATGCCTCAAGATCAAGAAGTTTGGGATCAGGCATATCACAAATATCTTGAGATTACGAAATAAACCTATAAACCTCCTGGATACGTAATAAACGTATCCAGCTTTCAATCTTAACCCAAAAGCAAAATGAAAGCAGAATATATTTCTAAAGCATACGAGATTGCGAAAGACCGCTATGCTGAAATTGGTGTAGACACCGAAGATGTTCTCAAAAAATTACAAGACTTTCATCTGTCAATGCATTGTTGGCAGGCTGACGATGTAAAAGGCTTTGAAGTACAGGCAGGAGCTCTCTCTGGAGGTATCCAGTCTACTGGTAATCAGCCAGGTGCAGCACGTAACATTGACGAACTTCGACAGGATATTTTAAAAGCGAAATCATTAATTCCTGGTACTCATCGTTTAAACCTACATGAAATCTATGGTGATTTTAAAGGCAAAATCGTTGATCGCGATGAAGTAACCATAGAATATTTTCAGTCTTGGATAGACTGGGGTAAAGAGTACAATACAAAACTCGATTTTAACTCAACCTCTTTCTCTCATCCAAAATCAGGCAATTTATCATTAGCTAATCCCGACAAGAGTATACGTGATTTTTGGATAGAGCATACTAAGCGCTGTCGTGACATTTCGAATGCCATAGGTGAAGCCCAAAATGATCCTTGTATCATGAATCTATGGGTACACGACGGATGTAAAGACGTAAGCGTAAATCACTATCAATATCGTAAACTGCTTAAAGAATCTCTCGATGAGATTTACGCAGAAAAGAAACCAATGATGAAGGACACTATCGAAGGAAAAGTATTCGGTATAGGCTTAGAGTCATTCACTGTCGGTTCCCACGATTTCTATACTGCCTATGCAGCTTCTCACCAAATGATGCAGACCATCGACACAGGTCATTATCATCCTACAGAGATGCCAGCAGATAAAGTAAGTGCCCTACTCAACTTCCTCCCAGAACTGATGTTACATGTATCTCGTCCCGTACGTTGGGACTCAGACCATGTTACTATTATGGATGATGCCACTCAGGACTTATTCTCTGAAATTGTTCGTGCAGATGCACTTGACCGTGTACACTATGGTCTCGACTTTTTCGATGGCTCTATCAATCGCATAGGCGCCTATGTAATAGGTTCTCGTGCAGCACAGAAGTGTATGCTTCGTGCCCTTTTAGAACCTAGCAAAAAGATTTCAGAATACGAAATTGCAGGAGAAGGTTACAAAGTTCTGGCACTTTTGGAGGAACAGAAAGCTATGCCTTGGCAAGCCGTATACGATGAATTCTGTATGCGAAACAACGTACCAGTAGGTCACGAGTTTATTCTTGACATCGATAAATATCAATCAGAAATAATCAATAAAAGAGCATAACTATGGCAGCAAAAAGCAGTCTGAAGAGCACGATCGCTGTGTCTCTTAATAATTACCTGGATGCAGGTGCAATTGTAGCAGGAGCAAGTGGACTTACCCTTTGGCAGAAATATCTTGGCCTAACAGAAGTTCATCTTGGATGGTTAAACTTTATTAGTGCCAATTGTCTTGGTGCAGCTATAGGAGCAATCATCGGTGGTTTCCTAGCTGACAAATATGGCCGCAAATTCATCTATACGTACAATCTTCTAGTATATATGCTAGGTGTATTATTAGTCATGTTTTCTGTTAATTTTCCAATGCTACTATGTGGTTTCCTTTTTACAGGCATTTCTGTAGGTATTGGAGTACCTGCATCTTGGACCTATATCTCTGAAAGTTCAGAGGTTAATAATCGTGGTCGAAATATCTGTATCTCACAAATGTCATGGGGAATTGGACCTATGATTATCCTCTTGTTTGGTATGTTCTTTGCACCAGGTGGATACTTGTTCAACTCTGTAGAAGCACTGGCACTGGCTATCGGTGGAAGTAATCTGAACACAGATGCTATTAACGTATTTAGTTCTCGTATTGTATTTTTCTCACTCTTCATAGTAGCATTTATTGCTTGGAATATGCAACGTAAACTAGAAGAAAGTAGCGAATGGAAAGCTAGTAAAGAAGCTGCAAAAGCCAAGGGTGAAGATACTGGGCTACTCCACGCAATCGGAGTATTATTCTCCAACAAAATTGCAGTTCGTACAGTAGTTTTCTTAGCTTGTATCTATCTCACTTGGAACCTTGTAGCTTCAGTAATGGGCTTCTTCCAGCCTCACATCTACGAGACCGCCGGTGGAGTGACCAATGAGCAGGCTAACTGGATGAACTGTATACAGTGGGCAATCATCGTTCTTACTACACTTGGTGTTTCAAAGTTTATCGACAATAGCAGTCACAAGATTATATACATACTTGGCCTCTTATTCGCTATTAGTGCATGGCTTATCATTGTTACCATCGGAGTAAACGGTCCTACAGGACTTTGGGCTTTTGCTATCCTTTGGGGTATCGAGGGAGGTATGTCAGTACAGATTTTCTATGCCCTATGGGGCACAGAGTTATTCCCAGCCAAGTTTAGAGCTGGAGCTCAGGGGTTGATGTTCTTTATCGTTCGCGGTCTCTCTGCAATCTGGGGATTAGTATTTACTTATATCTATGGTGAAAACGGCGAAGGTTTTCAAATTGCAGCTTACTGCATGATTGCTTTACTGCTCATTTCACTGGTTGTAGGTGTTATCGGCTCTCCAAAGACACAGGGCAAAACTCTCGATGCCATTACCAAGGAACGTTATGGCGATAATGTCTAAACAGAACAAAAGAAAATCATAAATAAAAAATAAAAAGAAAGTAAAAGTTAAAATAAAGATGAAAAGTATTTTAGATGGAAGAGACGGTCTGAAAGCCGTTATCGATCAAGTTGCAGAAGTAGCAGGATACCTTTGGGAAAAAGGTTGGGCAGAGCGTAACGGTGGAAATATCACTGTTAATGTTACAGAATTCATGGACGATGAATGTAAAGCTTTACCAGCTATAGCACCAGTTAAACAGATTGGTCTTGTATTACCACAACTCAAAGGCAAATATTTCTATTGCAAAGGTACAGGCAAACGTATGCGCGATTTGGCTCGTAATCCTATGCAGAATGGTTCTATCGTTCGCATCTGTGACGATTGTGCTAGCTACGAAATTATCGCAGATTGTCCTGTAGCTCCTACTTCAGAGCTACCAACACACTTGGCTCTTCAAAACTACCTTCTTGAAACAGGTAGCTGCTATAAAGCAACCCTTCATACACATCCTATTGAGCTCGTTGCTATGAGCCACATTAAGAGATTCCTTCAGGGCGACGAAATGACTCGTGTACTTTGGTCTATGATTCCAGAGACATTGGCATTTGCTCCTTTAGGCATTGGTATCGTACCTTACGGTCTGCCTTCAAGTGTTGAATTGGCTAATGCTACCCTCGAAAAGATTAAAGAGCACGATGTAGTACTTTGGGAAAAACATGGTACTGTAGCAGTTGGTCAGGACATCATGGATGCATTCGACCAGACCGACGTACTCTGCAAATCTGCAAACATCTATATGTGCGCTCGCAACATGGGTTCTGAGCCTGATGGTATGACCGCAGAAGCTATGAAGGAGGTACAAGATGTCTTCAACTTGCCAAAGAAGCGTCCTTGCTAATTTAGAATTCGTAAATCATCTTAATTTTGAAAAGTATGAATAAACCATTAGTAGAAACCAAAGCACGTGTAGGTGTATTCTCTATTGCTTTAGGTGCTTACCTCCCACAGTTTCCACAGCTTGTACCAGAGTTTGAAGCTCAGTATGAAGCTTTCAAAAAGACTCTGCCTGATACTGTAGATATTATCGATGGTGGTATGGTTACAACCAAGGAACAGTCTATGGCTGCAGGTGATAAATTCCGTGCTGCAGATGTTGACTTGGTAATACTTCAGTTGCTTACCTATGCTACATCATATAATATGTTGCCAGCTATTCGCGATCTTGATGTACCTGTAGTACTCGTTAACGTACAGAAGAAGAAGGCACCAGATTATGCAAATACAGATACTCCAACTTGGCTGGGTGAGCTATATGCTTGTGGTGCTGTCGGTGAAATGGTTGCCGATTTAGAGCGTGCTGGTAAACGTCATGCTGTAATCACAGGCGTTGTAGAAGGTGGAGATCCTATCGTTCAGGCTGAAATTGAAGATTGGTGTAAAGCGGCTCAAGTTCGTCGTCGTTTTCGTGATACCAATATCGCTCAGATCGGCCGTCCATACCCAGGCATGATGGATCTTTATATCGATGAGACTAATCTTTACCATCGCATGTGGCTCTACACGAAGCAGTTCGACTGGGAAAAGATGTGGGCTATTGCAGACAATATTACCGACGAAGAAGCTATCCGCACCAAGGCTCAGGATATCTTAGATACCTTCGATATTGAAGGTGGTGGTACCATTGAGAAGGTATGGGATATGGCAAAATATGTAGTAGCATTCGAACAGTGGGTTAAAGATGAGCACTTAGGTCTCGTAGCATCTCACTATGATGGCTTCTCTCAGGGTATAGCTGGTAAGCTCGACTCAATGCTGATTCCAGCATTCTCTATGCTGATAAAGCAGGGTACTGCTTGTGCCGTAGAAGGTGATATCAAAGTAGCTATGGCTATGAGTATTTTGAAAACCATTTCAGGTACAGGTCAGCTCTCTGAAATGTACTCTATCGACTTCGATAAGGACATCTGTATCATCGGTCATTCAGGTTCTGGCGATGCTGACATTTCTCAGGCTAAGAAACCTACTATGAAGATTGTTCCTGTATTCCATGGCAAGACAGGAGGTGGCTATCTTACACAGTTCTATCCACCTGTAGGAGATGTTACTTATCTTGGTATCACTCAGGATAAGGATGGACACTTTAAGTTTGTTGTAGCAGAAGGTGTAAACGAGGATGGTCCTATCTTCACATTCGGTGATACAAACATGCGTACCCGATTCACCTGTGGTGCACGTGAATTTGTGAACCGTTGGAGCGAGGCAGGCCCTACTCATCACATGGCAGCAGCTGTAGGTCGTCATATCGATACTATTCTGAAAGTTGCCAAAATTTTCAACGTACCAGTTGATATCATCACACGATAATCAAAGATACTTGATATACTCAAAAACGGATGCAGGTTCAGCCTTGCATCCGTTTTTTGTATACCACTATGTATATACATTCCTGTACATATAACATCATTTCGATATCACCTTCCACGCTCTGCTCATCCTTCATTTTTTCAAGTGATTTATTTTGACAAAGAGTCAGATTATCCTAAGTCAACAAATACAAATCCCAAAAAATCACTTTTTTTTGTAACCATTCTTGCAAAAAAACTATTATCTTTGCACTATGAACGCAGAGCAGACAAACAACATTAAACTTAGCGAGAATATTATCATAGCCGATGCTGACTATATCGACTATGTCGCTTTTCAGCTTTCCGTACAGTTTGAGCGTATGATTGGCAGAAGAATACCTCCTGCTGATTTAAGTCAATGGATTGTAAATATCGCTTTAGACGGTGGCTTACGCCAAGATGGCACCAAGCACGAAACCCAAGTTATACTTATTCACGAAAAAGACAAAAACAAGTTGGATAATTATGTGCCATCTGACTATGAAAAAGAACTCAATGGTCAAGCTTTTGAAGATCCTCAGTTTGGCGAATTTCTCATCAATGCTTTTAGCGTGGAAAATATCGTAAGCAAAGATGAATATATCTGCGATCTTATCAAGACGATAGTAGAACACGAAGAAGTTAAACGAATCATGATTATCCCTAACGGCGAACAGGGAGACACTTATGATATCATACGACAAGTGCTACGTCCTGTGGACAATAATCAGCGAATAACTGTATTTGCTATGCAGCCCATGGCTGGAGGAAATTTTCGTCAAGAGATACTTGGTTACAGTCTATTAAATGCCTTAGGCATCAAAGCCGACGAAATTCCAGGCAATAATTACTAAAAGAGAATAAACAATTTAGAATATTAGCAAACAATAAAAATAAACATATAAAAATGGGAAGAGTTTTAATGATTGGAGCAGGTGGCGTTGCTACCGTTGCAGCATTCAAGATTGTTCAGAACACTGACGTCTTTACCGAGTTTATGATTGCCAGCCATCATGTAGAAAAATGTGATCGTTTGGTAAAATCTATTCATGATAAAGGTTACAACGTGGATATCAAGACTGCAGAGGTCGATGCTGACGACGTAGAACAGTTGAAAGCACTCTTCAGCAGCTACCAGCCAGACTTAGTAATTAACTTGGCATTGCCTTATCAGGACCTTACCATCATGGATGCTTGTCTAGCATGCGGTTGCAATTATCTTGATACTGCAAACTATGAGCCTAAAGACGAAGCCCATTTCGAATACAGCTGGCAATGGGCATACAAGGATAAATTTGAAAAAGCAGGTCTTACCGCAATTTTGGGTTGTGGCTTTGACCCAGGTGTTTCTCAAGCATATACTGCTTATGCTGCAAAGCATCACTTCGATGAAATTCAGTATCTCGATATCGTAGATTGTAATGCTGGTAACCATCATAAGGCATTCGCTACAAACTTCAACCCAGAAATTAATATCCGTGAGATTACCCAAAAGGGACTTTACTATAAGGATGGCAAATGGATAGAAACAGAACCACTGGAGATTCACAAAGACCTCACCTACCCTAATATTGGTGCACGCGACAGTTACTTAATGCATCATGAAGAACTGGAGAGTCTAGTTAAGAACTATCCTACCATTAAGCAGGCACGTTTCTGGATGACATTCGGCAAACAGTATCTTACTTATCTTGATTGCATCCAGAATTTGGGTATGAGCCGTATCGATGAGGTAACATACGAAGCTCCACTAGCAGACGACCCAACCAAAACTGTAAAAGTAAACATCGTTCCTCTACAATTTCTTAAAGCTGTATTACCTAATCCACAGGATCTTGGCGAAAACTACGATGGCGAAACCAGCATCGGCTGCCGTATCCGTGGTATCAAAGACGGAAAAGAGCACACCTATTATATATATAATAACTGCAAGCATCAAGATGCATTTGCAGAAACAGGCATGCAGGGTGTAAGCTATACCACTGGTGTTCCAGCTATGGCAGGAGCAATGATGTTCTTGAAAGGCATTTGGAAGAAACCAGGCGTATGGAATGTTGAAGACTTTGATCCAGATCCATTCTTGCAAGTACTCAACGAGCAAGGGCTACCTTGGCATGAGGTTTTCGATGGTGACTTGGAACTCTAACCTCCAGCAGTACTATACTCAAAGGAAAGAACACAGCAAATATTATTTAGCACTACAAAAAAAATGGCAAAAGAAGAAGAAACATCAGCTAAAGAGGGCAAATTAAAAGCCCTCCAAGCTGCCATGGCAAAAATAGAAAAAGATTTCGGTAAGGGATCTATCATGAAAATGGGCGATGAAAAGATTGAAGACATCGAAGTGATTTCATCAGGAAGTATCGCCCTAGATGCAGCCCTTGGAGTAGGTGGCTATCCTAAAGGCCGCATCATCGAGATTTATGGTCCTGAATCATCAGGTAAGACAACATTGGCTATTCATGCCATTGCAGAAGCACAAAAAAATGGAGGTATTGCCGCTTTTATCGATGCAGAGCATGCTTTCGACCGCTTCTATGCCGCTAAACTTGGTGTAGACGTTGATAATCTGTTAATTTCACAGCCAGATAATGGTGAGCAAGCACTTCAGATTGCTGATCAGTTGATTAGCTCTTCTGCTATTGATATTTTGGTAGTAGACTCTGTTGCAGCCCTAACTCCTAAGGCAGAAATTGAAGGCGATATGGGTGACAACAGAGTTGGTCTTCAAGCTCGTCTCATGAGTCAGGCTCTCCGTAAACTCACTTCTACAATCAGCAAAACCAACACCACTTGTATCTTCATCAACCAATTACGTGAAAAGATTGGTATTATGTTTGGCAATCCTGAAACTACCACAGGTGGTAATGCCTTGAAGTTCTACGCATCAGTACGTTTGGATATTCGTCGTGTTTCCTCTATTAAGGATGGCGATCAAGTTATCGGTAATCAGGTACGCGTTAAAGTTATCAAGAATAAGGTAGCACCACCATTCCGCAAAGCCGAGTTTGAAATCACCTTCGGTGAAGGTATTAGCAAGATTGGCGAAATCGTAGACATGGGTGTTGAGTATGGCGTTATCCAAAAAAGTGGTAGCTGGTTCAGCTACAATGGTTCAAAACTTGCACAGGGTCGTGATGCAACCAAAAAATTGCTTAAAGATAACCCTGAATTGTGCGAAGAACTTGAAACACTTATCAAGCAAAAAATGGCAAACAAGCCAGAATAATACAAAATTGGCATAACTGACAATTAAGAATAGACGAGGATGTGACATGTTGTCACATCCTTTTTTTATATTTCCCCCCTTTTTTTTAGATATCTATTAGTTTGGCACGGCCTTTGTTAGATAAAGGGTGTGCTATTGAAGCACAAACATTAAATGAAATAACAAAAAAATAAAAATATACAATTATGGGAAAGATTATTGGAATCGACTTAGGAACTACTAACAGTTGTGTTTCTGTATTTGAAGGAAACGAACCAGTAGTAATTGCAAACAGTGAGGGTAAGCGTACTACACCTTCAGTTATCGGCTTCGTAGAAGGCGGTGAGCGTAAGGTTGGTGATCCTGCAAAGCGTCAGGCTATTACAAACCCAACAAAGACTGTTTACTCTATTAAGCGTTTCATGGGTGAACCTTTCAATTTGGTTGAGAAAGAAGCTGCTTCTATGCCTTACCCTGTTGTCAATGAGGGTGGCTACCCACGCGTACAGATCGATGACCGCAAATATACTCCACAGGAAATCTCAGCTATGATTCTTCAGAAAATGAAGAAGACCGCAGAAGACTATCTTGGTCAAGAAGTTACTGATGCCGTTATCACAGTACCAGCTTACTTCTCAGATTCTCAGCGTCAGGCTACCAAAGAAGCAGGTCAGATTGCAGGTCTTAACGTTCGTCGTATCGTTAACGAGCCAACAGCAGCAGCTCTTGCTTATGGTGTAGACAAGGCTAACAAAGATATGAAGATTGCAGTATTCGACCTTGGTGGTGGTACATTCGATATTTCTATCCTCGAATTCGGTGGTGGTGTATTCGAAGTACTTTCTACAAACGGTGATACTCATCTTGGTGGTGATGACTTCGACCGTGTTATCATCGACTGGTTGGCAGACGGCTTCAAGGCAGATGAGGGCATAGATCTTCGTCTTGACCCAATGGCTATGCAACGTTTGAAGGAAGCAGCAGAGAAAGCAAAGATTGAGTTAAGTTCTTCTACTTCTACAGAGATTAACTTGCCATATATCACAGCTGCAGGTGGTGTACCTAAGCACTTGGTTAAGACTTTGACTCGTTCACAGTTCGAACAGTTGGCACACGAACTTATCCAGGCTTGTTTGGTACCTTGCCAGAACGCTATGCGCGATGCTAAATTGCAGACATCAGATATCGATGAGGTTATCCTCGTAGGTGGTAGCTCTCGTATCCCTGCAGTACAGACCTTGGTTAAGAATTACTTCGGTAAAGAGCCTTCTAAGGGTGTTAACCCAGATGAGGTTGTAGCAGTAGGTGCTTCTATTCAGGGTGCTATCTTGAACAAAGAAGGTGGTGTAGGCGATATCGTATTGCTCGATGTTACTCCATTGACTCTTGGTATTGAAACTATGGGTGGTGTAATGACAAAGCTTATTGAGGCTAACACAACAATTCCTTGTAAGAAGAGTGAAGTATTCTCTACAGCAGCTGACAACCAGACAGAGGTAACTATCCACGTACTTCAGGGTGAACGTCCTATGGCTTCTCAGAACAAGAGTATCGGTCAGTTCAACCTTACAGGTATTGCTCCAGCTCGTCGTGGTGTTCCTCAGATTGAGGTTACATTCGATATCGATGCTAACGGTATTCTCAATGTAAGTGCTAAAGATAAAGCTACAGGTAAGGAGCAGAGCATCCGTATCGAAGCTTCATCTGGCTTGAGCGAAGAGGAAATCAAGCGTATGAAGGCAGAAGCAGAGCAGAATGCAGAGAACGATAAGAAAGAGCGTGAGAAGATTGACAAGATGAATCAGGCTGACTCTATGATCTTCACTACAGAGAACTTCCTTAAAGATAATGGTGACAAGATTCCTGCTGATCAGAAACCAGGTATCGAGGATGCACTCGCTAAATTGAAGGAAGCTCATAAGAGTGGTGATGTAAACGCTATCGATACAGCTATCAACAACTTGAACACTGTTATGCAGGGTGCAAGCCAGCAGATGTATCAAGGTGGTCAGGCTGGTCCTCAGCCAGGTGCTGATGCAGGTCAGAATGCTCAGCAGGGTCCTAAGGCTGATGATATTCAAGATGCAGACTTCGAGGAGGTGAAGTAAGTTTGATAAGCAAATAACAAGCAATTATAAAAATCCCGTATAACTCAAGCAGTTATGCGGGATTTTACTTTTAGTTAAACTTTGTAACTTTCTGCCGTTTTTCGAATTTTCACCGTTAATTTGCACCAAATCGTTAACGCGACACTTTGGTGTAAATAATAACATAAAAGTATACCACTCCACAAAAGGGTTGGACACTATCATGAAGAAGGACAATGTCATGATAAACTATATCAACAGAGATGCCGAGATTATTCTCAAAGTTTCCATTTTTGATCAAGTGCTATATGAAGCAGTCAAAATATGCCGAGAAATCCCCGAAGCAGATGCGATGGCAGAGGACACATTCATTGATGACCGTAACAATTTCCGTTGGAAGGATGTGCTAAGCACTGGTCTAAGAGTATTCATTGCCGGAATAGATGGCGCGACTGGCGTAGCCCAGGTGTCAGGCGGTGGCGGCACGTCAAACGATATGCCGTAGCAAGATAAGGATGAAGACTTTCTCGATTGGGCCCGCCGTGCTATGCGATATGCCCATGCTAAACATTATCCTGGTAATCAACACAAGCGGACACAAAACAGATAGACTTGTTATTATTGAGAAGAAACTCTCAATTTTAAGAGTTTCTTCTCAATAATAACTTCCATTATATATGTAATTAGACAATCTCAAGATAAGTCTTGCAATCTTTATATAATTCTTTCAAATACAAAATGGAAATGTCCACAAGTGGTTCAAACATGAAGTTGTTAAGATGAATATTTTCAGAAGTCAACATTAGGACCTTGCCGACCAATATGCAAATATTCTCTTGGTCTACATAATGATATTTCTTGAATATCTTTACCAACTCACCTGTTTGGTTTTTATTTTGCTTCATCTCTGACTTTTGTTCCTCGGTCAGAATATGTAGCATATAAGTTTCAGCTTTTAGGCGAATAGCCATAGAAAGCACCAATTTATTAACGATATCAATTTCGTTAGAATCATCAACTATACTATCTGCTTCTTCATAAATACTATCTAGGTAATTTTTGTCGGGAAAGTCTATGACTTTATCAGATGTTGAAGTTATTGTTTTTTGAACGATAGCAAAGATATCTCTCATCTCAATCGCTGAAGTATCAGCTTTAATATGAAGACAAGATGTTAGCTTTAAATAATTGGTATCATTAGTGCCATGTGTATATTCAATGATGTTGCGAATAAAAGGAATGCAACCTATTAAAGGGCGTTTCTTAGTTATATTGTTAATGAACTTAACTTTCAATATATCTGGTTTATACAAACCTTGTTTAAAACTAATTGATCTGTCATCTTGTTTGTGGGCAAAGAATATGTTACTTCCGACCTCAAATCTAGAGACAATTGTACGGTAAAAATCAAAATTGTGAGTTAATATCAACAAGTAGAAATGTGATGACCGAGCAATGTCACTAAGATATTCAATAATTGCATACTTGTTTTTATAGTCAAACGAATCTGCAATATCATCGAATACAAGTAAAGTTTCGATACTTTTTGATTTACGAGCCTCTATTTCAAAAATGTTCTGTAGTATGTAAAACGCTTTCTGTTCTCCTCGGCTTAAATGCTCTACCAACTCTTTCCGTTCTGTAACAATAGGCGCATCTCCTCCATCATGATAATTGAATGTTAACTCAGGAGTTACATTGTCGCTTAAAAGAATATCAGCTTTATTCTTTAACTCCAAAGTGAATGGAACAAAAAAACGAGAGTTAAACATGTCAATAACTTTTTCCCATTGAGAGCGCTGCGTATTCGCTTGTTCAACAATAGAACGTAATGCAGTCTTCTTTTCTTCGTATAAAGACACCATATTTGTGAACAGGTCATTACAAGCCAGCATATACCCTCTTAGCACTTTTTTTCTTAAGCCTTCATAGTCTCGAAGTTCCGCTACTAATTCTGGATATGCAATTAAAACGTCTTTAAAACCTCTAAGATTGGCATTTGCCATTAGTTTCTTCTCAATTTTATCGAAAAGAGATTTTAAGGTACGATCCTCAAATATACGTTCACGCTCAGTAGTAATTACATTTACAATGTCTTCTTTACTTGTAATTTCACGGCTATCACGCAACAGCATTTTGTGGGAAGCAGTAAAAAATCTGTTGTCTTCAATGGATTTTAGCAAAGTTGTAGCTTGATTTGTTCCGAATGAATTTGTACCAGATGTAAAAAATGAGGAACTATTAACCAATTCTTGATACTTTGAAAAGTATTGCTCTAAAGAATCCATATTTTCATTCACAAAACTTTTTACCTTCTCCCCTGTATCAAATATATCATTGAATTTGAAATCCAGTCCAGTAATGACCGGAGCACCATTATCTAGTTCTCCTTTAATATGAAGAAGACAATCTAAGTATGTGTCTGTAGGCATTTGCTTGAAGGTGTTATGCACTTCATCTTCGCAATCAGAGCTATGAGCGATTTCTCTGACTTTGTTTTTTAACGCATTCTTTGCGTTCATCAATTCTGCAAAGATAGCGTCGTATTGGCTTTTCAATGTTACATTTGCTAGAAAAGTACTTATACCAGACGCCCCATCTTTATCGTTATTTACAAATATGTATACATTGTCCTTATTAATTGAGGAACCATCTATTGTGATTGATGATGACGAGAGTCTGTCTACATACATCTCATCTGATGGATGTTTTTTATCAATAAGGCGTTGGAATGTTTTGGTCAACGAAGTTTTCATTGTACCATTAGGTGCATATACTACTGCCGTATGTCCATCACCTACATATTTGATGGTTTCAGACAAACTTCCTATACCGAAACAATTTGTTAAATCTATTTTTAATTCCATCTTATATAAAGAGTAAAAGTTCTACTTCCCGTTTTCAAACAGCAGCTTCAACTGCTTGTCAAAGTCACTCATGATTTCTCTATCTTGAATGACACGGAACTTGTCATATTCAGTAAGTGCCTTTTCTACCGCCTGTTCGTGAGTCACACGTCCAGCATCTGGAAGCAAAGGACGGTTATTCAAATCCATGTAGCGCTGTAGGAGAGCCGACCAGTCTGCCATTGTCATCAAGATATGGTCTTCTGCGCGTTGCTCTGCAATGTCTATAAAGGCATTGCTCAATCTGTTCAACGAATCAACCTCCTTTTCGCTCAGATAATTCTTGGCAACAGTAACATCCGACTTCACAACTCTTCCATCTGGTGCATTTTTCCAGGTTGTCAATCCCATATGAGGGCGTTCTGCATCCGCACGGTCATAGATAATCTCGGCAGCAGTCTGTTTTGTTACCGCATAATGCATCATATTCTGTACAGTCTTGAAGAACAACTGCGTTTCTTCGGAATCCTTATCATAGTCAGAACTACACTC
>OCTW013423137.1_pt1 | contig 252424 bp, 293 predicted proteins | sample 1539671 | NCBI WGS metagenome assembly OCTW01 (sample SAMN02144230, study PRJEB22623) | gut metagenome | biome: sheep rumen | host: Ovis aries | place: New Zealand | reverse complement strand
GTGTTTAGGAATAGCTCTCATTATAGCTACAGCCTCGGCGTGCAGACATTTAAGGTCATTATACACACGAGTAAAATCATTCTTTAAGTTAATGTTTATCCCCGTAGCTATAACAGCATTGTTATATGTTAGCACACAGGCGTGCTTTTGCCTGTGTGCATACGAGTTGTGCTTTAATGCTAAATCCTCACACAACTCTTGGATATATCTTTCAAAGGTATTCCTATTCATTTTTTTTATTGATTATCTCCAACACCTTTTCTGTCGGGGCTATTTGAATATTGTTATTCTCATCAGGATACCAAGAGTAACCTTTTTGAGCTAACATAATTTCTGTATTAAACAGAGTTTTATAATCATTATCCTTAATAGCTATTTCTAGCACGTTTGCCGTAAATGAATTAAGGAATGCTTTGGATTTTTCCCAGACTTTTGGATCTGTCAGATTATTGATTGAGTTGGCTACATTTACCTGCTGTCTCTGTTCCACCTTCTTTTTATGCTTTTCGTGACAGTCTTTAAGGAATTGGATTCTGTCTTTACGCTCCTGCTGTACAAGGGCTAGAGCATTATCAGTATTATTTTTAGGTGCTTCCTTCTTAATAGGAATATCCTTCTTTTCAATTAAGGATTCTAAAGGTACGGTATTCTCTCTTTTCTTAGTAACGGGGATATTTATGTCTTTTACACAAGGGCTGTATTTACTTTCTACAATCTTAGTGGATTCCTTAGTAACAAACATAATGGGGGTGTTATCCTCTACTTGGAAAATCTCCACAGTATGAATGTTATTCTTAGTGTTATTTAAAAGCTGTTTAGAGGCATTCTTAGCTAGTGGTAAATCTTTGTATCTCCGCAAACGTCCATTCTGAAAATAAGCCTTATAGTCTTTTCCGTTCTGTGAAATGTTGAGTGCAAACATAATGTCTCTCCTATTCTATGCAGTCTCGAAGGATTCTTCTGTATTGAAGGTTATCGTAGAATGGGAAAAAATCCCAAACAACAATATTGGAAGTTACCATAAAAGAGTCTTTGGATGGAACAACTTTCTTTTTCAAGTATTCGTGATGCACAGCATCCACCAATAAAGAGTGATACAGGAAAAGAAAATGACCTTTAATTACGTCATAAACGATAAACCCTTGTGGGAAACGTACTTTAAGAATAGCCGCAAAATAAAAGCAGTTTCCAGATACCCATTGTGGGTCATCTTTCGCCGTTTGGAAACGGCGTTGAATAAAGTCTAATACATCGGCCATAATGGGCTGATTATACAGCTCTCTTAAGTTCTCTTTACTCATTGTTCAATTAACCCGACTCTACCTTGCTTTATAAGACGGAATATTCTTCTATGCAGAAGAATGGAATATTTCTCATACAGTCTTTTATAATGTTCTCTCTCTTTGATTCTTTTCTCCGATTTGGCATCCATTATAGGAATGAGTTTATTAGCCTCTACATACTGGTCTATTTCTGTTTTAGACGGCAGAGGTTCTTCATTTAACATAGCATTTATAGCTCGAAAGATTAGCTCATTACCCACAGATCGGGAAGCATACAGCATTGAATAGACACCTTGCTCTATTCTAAGATTATCCCATACTTTAAACTCCAAAGGATTTTTAAACCCTTTAACGACCCACCATAAATGACTCTCCTTCATTAAATTAAGGTTGTCTAAAGTAGGTGGAAGAATCTCCACCCTGCTTACATCACTATCGGTAAACATCCAGTAATGGTAGTTTTTAATTGCCTCAAAAATATCCCAGTAATGCTTCTTGTGGATTCTGCATCCTTTTAACCTAGGTGCTTTTCTATGATACCTCATTCTTAATCCTTTGTTAGAATAAATACACAGCTCTATAATACGAATAAGACTAAAAAAGCGGCATAACCGCCGCTTTCTAATTCATATCTCCAACTAGCTCTTTAACCTCTTTACACCCTTCAAGGAATTTAGAGGCTAATTCAGGTGACACCTTCATAGCTAGGTACATAAGTTCGCCGACGTGAACTTTTTCCTCATCCCTAATAGACGTTAAAACCTCTACTACAGTTGGATCAGTACTCTGTTCTATGGCTTTTGTGTACAGCTTAATTGCATCAATCTCGCCAGAAATATTTTCTAATATAGGTAATAAATCCATAATTCCCTCCTTAGTAGAAAAGATCATCCGATTAGATAGAGGGTGTAAAAAGAGTGTTCCCAACTAGTACCAAAGATGTCCTTTATAGACTGACCAGAGAATTTAAAGTCTAAAGAATAATGTTCTACTTCTTTCTTATATAAGATTGCTTTAAGGATGTCTCCTGCATCGCAGGCACGAATCTTAATGTGGTCTGTTATTTCTTTGAGGGATAAAAAATCTTGCTCAGTTAATTTCTTGAATTGGAGCAAGGAAATTTGAAAACGGTATTCTGGTAAAACACCGTTCACTTCTTTTAACACCTCTTTAACTATAGTAGATTGAGTTGAGTCAAATAAAGCTAAGTGTTCTGGCAAAATCTCTTTACGCACACCTGCCCAATATTCCTCTGGTGATATTATAGGTGGAAGGTCTTTAACAATGTTTCCAATCCAGTTACGCCCATTTTTATCTTGTTTTGGCTTATTCTCCTCATACATATTCTGGTCTTGCTGAATACGTATTGAGTCTTTTTTAATCTCTTTGTTACGTCTAACTTTAACTGTCCCTTTAATTGCCACGGTCTCTTTGTTCTCTTTACTCATAGTTTTTTGCTCCAAATTTTTTGAAAGTTGGTATGATGGAAAATGAAGGAAAGGAAAAGCCCCTTAACGAGGCATTGGTTAAATCCAAATGAAGTAGAACTCTTTATCGTGCCATGATATACCCTCTAAAGAGTCCAAGTAATCATCATCATAATCAGAATAACCCATAGCCACATCATACGCCAACCTATCTGATTCATTTTTAAGAATGTCATACATCTTATTTAAAGCCATAACCCGATTAGTCGCATTGGGATCATCCTGATTCATGTCTGGATGAAGTGTACGGGCTTTGTTATGATACGCCTTTTTTATCTCTGAAAGGTCAGCCCTCTTAGAGATACCCAAATACTTATAATAATTAAATACCTTATGGAGTTTGGTTGGGTCTTCTGCTTTACCTTTTGGACGGGTGTCAAAAGAAATGTCTGGGATTATCTCTTTACTGGAAAGGAATGCACAAAAAGAACGTAGGTAGGAACGAATGACATCAGCATAGCTCTTTGCCTTAGTCGAATAAAGCTCTGTAATGTAAGACTCCGTGCTTTTCTGTGTGATAGCCTCAATGCTGTGTGAATTGTGCCAGAGTAAAAAGTCAACAAGGAAGGGAACTTGTTTTGAGAGTGAATTAAGCATAAACTGTTTAATATCCAAGTAAGAGGCTAGCAAAAAACTAGCACAGTTACCACTCAGATCAAAGTTCAGCTTAACAATAACATCCGTATTAAGCATCATAGCAACCCTCCAAGAGTTTGGAAAATTTTTGTAAAATTGGTCTCAGGGGATTCACCTACTAAATCCTCTCCCACTAGTGCATACCATAATACGAAAATTTAGGCAACCTTTCTAAGAAGGTTTAACCCGAGGACTCCATACCTTAAATTAACTCTTTAATCTTTTCATTCAGGTGACACACTCAAGTATTAAACCAAACTGTCTCTATGGATTCAGAGGAGGGAGACTTAAAGTTTTTCTTATTGAACCCGTTATCCAACAGGGGGTCATAGATGGGATTATCGTAACCAGAAATCACGAACTTTCCACTATGGTTAATGATGGCCTCTATCATGGATCGGTGTTGATCGTCCGTCATCTCTACGTTATAGCGAGCCGTGGATTTTCGAGTAGAGTGAACATAGGGTGGATCAAGGTAAAAGAAAATTGAGGGTTTATTATACTTGTCTAACAGTTCCAGAATGTCCACCTTTTCAATGATCACTCTAGAAATGCGGTCGTGTATCTCTGGAAGGTAATCCACCATAGACAGATAATCCGAAACAGCCTTGCTCATGTTCCTGCGTACACTTAAATTAGTGCAGAACCCACCTACCCCGTTAAAGGATGTTCGGTTAATGTAGAAGAACATGAAGGCGCGGGTAACTAGGTCAATGTTATCCTGCTTTATGCTGTCCTTAAATTCCTGTCTGATTTGTTTGGAATAAGGTGTGAGGTCTAACTTAGACTTAAAGACTGCGAATAATTCCTTATCCTGCAATACCTTAAATAAAGCATACAGGTTTTCGTCTAAGTCATTATACACCTCTACCCCAAATGGGGGTTTGGCAAATAAAGCGGAAGCCCCGCCACCAAAACCCTCAACAAAAGTGTAATCATAAAGATTTGACGGGTAACAAGATTGAATCTCTCCCTGCATATAGATTTTACCCCCAAAGTACTTAATCGGACTTCTCATCACTCTACTTCACCTTCTATATCATCAAACACCACAGGTATTAAAGATTTAAGCTCGTTTAAAAGAGGGATAGTGACTTGACGCATTTGTGGGTGGGAAAATGCCGACGTTCTCAACTTTAAGAAATGACGCCATTCTCGAATATTAGCTGTCATAACCAATTCTGTTTTAAGTGATAGCGGTAATACACACCTAGCTTCCTCTGGTTTGGAATGTGACACTAAGAATAAGTAATAAGCCTCTGCATCCTTCATCGCCTTTTTCCAAAACTCAAATTCCGCTGTACCATCTTTATAAAAGAATGGTCGAATGACTGTTATCTCATTACCAAACTTATCTTTAGAATAATTACAGTAACGTGTACTTGAGCAACAGAATGAGCTAAGTCTATGCCGCACTATTTCATTCTGAATAGCCCTGTCTACTACAAATTTAACAGAGAATGAATAGTGTTCTAAACATGATTCATGGTTTCTCCCCATAAGCATCTTTACAAACTGGAAACAGGAATCATCCGTCTGTTTATCGTAAGACTGGTAGCAAGTGCGGGCACAATACTCTATTGTTTGCAGAGCCTCTTTACCATTAATAGGTGTAAGAATCTCATAATATGGTTCTATAATCTTCATGCTGTCTCCTTGTTCCATTTGGATATGCGATTTAGTGCAAACTGTACTTGGTTTTGAGATATTTCACTACCTAAATCCTGTCTCCGTATGGGAGCGACTTTATGTAATTCTCCATAAACTGCCAGTCTGGTTCTCCTTTTTTTGAAGGAAGAAAGATCTTAATTCTCTGTGTATTACCTACACGGCATTGTCGTCCATAATTCCATCGAAAGTTTTCGTTAAAGTTAATTATGGTAGCTATAAAAAGACCAATCTCTACATTTAGATGAAATTTTGGTAGTAAAATATTTACATCACTTGTAGCACAAAAAGAAAAAGGTTCGTAGAAAGATGTACACCCTACTTTTCCTGTAACAATACAATTACCATCAAAATCAGGAGGAATACTAATTCTTTCTTTTACCCCATTGTTTTCATTTGAAGCCGATAAATAAGGAGTATCACCATTGTCATACTCATAAGAATAATAGTATTTTCCAGCCTTAACATTAAAGTATTTTTGGATTTCAATTTCCACCCAAGAGGATGTATCAATCGAAGAATCTTTAATTGAACGTTCAGACAAATTACAAATTAAATCGTTAATCCAATCTAATGCACCATTATTTTGGCCAGTGGGTAGAAATGATAAGGTCATATTATCTTTAACGAGGTAGGATATATACTCTCGCACTGTATTCAAAAACATCTTTTTTGAAAGTTTAGAATAGTCTGCTTTCATATATGCTTCCGCACACCATTCGTCCGTTGCTTTCACATGACGATTAATCGACTTACCAGCAACTGTTAAACGATGATTATATAAGTGTAGCCAATCCTTTTGAATTGTTTCCCATGTTTCATACACATCAACACGACCTACACCTTTGCGCTTTTCAAAACCATCTTCCCTGAAATATCCAAAGAATGTCTCTTTGTCTGGTTTATGTGGCTTTCCTAAATCGAAAACCATACAACACGCAACAGCACTAGCCCCAGGATAAAACATTTCAGTTGGAAATGAAAATACCGCATCTAACGTATGCTTTTCAAGCATCTTTTGTTTAAAATCACCGATTACACCATCTGTTTGAATTGCACATGCCATAGGCAAAAGTGTTACTAATCTTCCTTTCCCAACCTTATCAGCAACAAATTCAACAAAACTAAACCCCTTTGATGGGTCTGTACTCGTTTTGCTCCATGTTGAAGCAAATCTATCTGTTACCTGATTCTTTGACGCATTATATGGTGGATTCATTAAAACAACATCCGCATTACTTTTCTTTATCCAATCACCTAAATCAAAACATGATCCACATCGAATATTTGAGTTTCCATCACCATGAATTAGCATATTTGTTGTTGCCAATCCATACACATTTCTATCGAACTCTATACCATAGATTTGTTCTCTTTTTATGGCATCACGCTCTTCATTGGTATCACATTGGTTAAGTGCTTGAGTCATAGCTTGCACAAGAAATGTTCCAGAACCACATGTTGGGTCTAAAATTCGTGATGTTCTATAAATACCCGCAACAGTAGCCATGAACTGAGCAATATGGTTTGGAGTGAATGCTTGATTCTTATCTTCTCTGGCTACATATTTATTAAATGTTGTAAAAAAATAACTTAAAATATCATGTCCTTCATTACTTGACTCGTTAATATAAGGAACAATGTTAGTCTCAATAAATAGTAGTAACCTTTCAAAATTTTCCGACTTAATCTTTTCTACACTTTGACTTTGTAATATCTGTGTGTGTAAAATTGCTATTTTATCTGCCTTGTCTACACTACCCTCAAGAAGGCTTCCTAATACATCCTTAATACCAGCGATAATTTGACTGGTATTAAGTCCTTTATAGGTTAAATTATTCTTTAAAGCCAACAAACATGTACCTACGAATTGACTACGAAGTTTTTCAGGAATACCATTGTCATGTAATAATCTATTTAGTTTTGATGTATGTTCTAATACTGTTGTCTTATCATTAATATTTTTCGGTTTAAAATATTCAACATATTCTGCAAAGTCATAGATGCGAGAGTCTTGGTAATCGAAGTGTCCGCCACTCATTGTTTACCTCCAAAGTAAGCGTTAATTAAATTGATCATATTAGGAATATCATCCTTTATTTTCTGAATTTTAGTTTCCTCTCGCTCTAAGAATTGTCTAATATTATCCTTAGCTTCCTCTATACCTAACTGTGCGCCAATTAAATCAGGAAAATAAATAGAGTCTTTATCATTAGGATCTGTAGTTACTTTAAATCTGTATGAATAAAGATATTGCATTCTATTCCTCCTCTATAGACCTAATTATTATAGGTCTATACTCTACGTCCATATAAGCTAAAGAACGAAAAGTGTTATATTCTAACCAATCCATAGCATCCTCATAAGACATACCACCTTCTACAAGAGTATAAAGTAATAGGTCATAACTATAAATGATATGCTTAGAGTCTATGGATACACCTATAATTGCCTTATTATAGGATGATTGTGGTTCTAAGACAATTGTTCCTTCTTCTAATTCTAAATCTTCTATATTCACCATATTATATTTTCTCTTTTAATTTTAGGATAATTCTTTCCCATACTCATTAAGGTGAAAGAAGAATTGGTTATCCGTCTTGCCAACAGTCTTTAAAGGGTTATAAGATACTGTATGTACCTCATTACACTTGTAATACCTTAATAAAAGATTCTCTATATTGGTAAAAGAATCCACCATTCTAATACCCTTATACTTCTGCCAACTACACTCTATCCAATAACCATCTGCAATTATATAGGTATGCGTAGCAACCGTTTTATCCCTTTTCTGTACCTCAGAGAAATAACAGGTATAAGGAATGTCATATTTGTTTAGCTCATTAGCTATGGCTACTACAAAGTCCCAACATATTCCACCATGCTGTTCATCAAATTCCTCTGGTGACTTAATGAAGTAGGTGGCAAAATCGGGGTCTATATAATCATAGTCTTTATACTTGTTAAATACCTTTCTTAAATCACTGTACATGATTTTCTATCCTTTCTTTGGCAAAGTTAAACCAAGTTGTGTCTAACTCAATTCCAATAAATTTTCTACCTGTATTTAAACATGCTTCACCACAACTTCCACTTCCCATTGTTGGATCTAATATCACATCTCCTTCATTAGAATAAGTTTTTATTAAGTATTCTAGTATAGACACTGGCTTTTCAGTTGGATGATTCAATACATGAATATTCTTTTCAAACTGTAATATGGATGTCGGGTACTAATCATCTGTATATTTTTTAACATTTACTATTTTCTGTGCTTCTACTTCAGTAGATCCCCATAGCTTATTACAAGACTTAGCATTTTCACCACGAATATGAGAAGGTTTCCCCTTTGTAAATTGAGGATTATAAACACATTGCTTCTGGTAAAATACTAATATATCCTCATGCCTACGTAAAGGCTGTTTTTTAGCATTAAGAAATCCTGTTACTACTTTTTGTCCCATACTAAAGTATATTTAAAATCCTTGCGATTACTTTCTATTAAATCATGTGTGAATAATCCTGATGCAAAGAAAACATAAGCACAATTTTCCTTACCTATTCTTCTAAACTCACTCCATAGAAGTTGCAAATCTATTGGTTTGTCCCATTGTGCTGATTTATTTGATTTGTTTAATACACCATAAGGAAGATCACACAGACAAAGCTGTATAGAATGGTCTGGTATTTGTTTTATAATCTCTAAACAATCACCATTAAATAAAGAATAAGAGTTAGTTATAATATGATCCATCTTTTACCAGTCTGCATTAAGGACTATCTGCTCGTAGTCCCAGTCTGTCTCATTTAGAATATTTGTAAATTGAGTGTATAACTCACATACCTTACAAAATAGGAAAGTATCTTCACAGTCAAATATATCAGAACAGATAGAATCTGCTTCTTGCTCTAACTCGCCTGACAGAATACCATTTTTGAAAGTTAGATATTCTGGTTGTTTTCCACCCCACCTAGAAGTTTGGCCTGTATATTCAAGTGGTGAATGTTCAATCTCAAATCCTTTATCGGTAAAGTGTTTCATCACCATTTTAATGGTTTTCTCTGCAAGGTTTCTAGCCTCTTCTATTTGCTCTTTTGATACTGGTTTATCATTGGCATAATCCGAATCAGTATATTCAAAGAAATTTAATACCCACCAGAATTTACGGAAATAGGCTACCTCACAATGCCTATCATCATAGAAATCGGATTCCCGTTCTACAAATTGATTTATTGCTTTTACTAAGCATTCATTAAGTCTTTCCTCTGATAGTAAGGTATATTCTTTTAGACGCTTAAGTGCTTGCAATAATTCAGTGTCAGCAGATAATTCAGACACTTCTTTTAATACATCTATGCCATCCACTTTATGTTCTGGCTTTATCTTTTTTCTGTTATAGAAATGTACGTCAAGTCCCATACTTAGTCTCCTGTGTGATTTTCTATTCGTTGCTTTGCGACATCGAAATAGTTGTCGTTTAACTCTATACCTATGGATTTACGATTTGTGTTTAGACAGGCTATTCCCGTAGAACCGTAATTCATGCTTATTCTTCACCCTCAATAATGTTTTCCGATTTTCTTATAGCTATGCTATCCACAATCTGCACACCCTGTTTACCTGTCATATCATCCTTAATGCAGAATGAGTAACATCCTTTGGCGACATTCCATAAAGTGTTTTCAGTTTCGAGATTCCCTGCCTTAATTTCAATACAACCGTCTATTGGCTCTGCCACAAATACAGCTCGGTTATTATCGTCCCAACGAATGAACTTAATGGTGTAATAAACCATTACATATTCTCCTTACTCTTTTCTAAAAGATGGGAATAACCATTCCAGTTAGGATTCCAATAATATGCGATACACGTTGTAGCCTTTTTAGACAATTCCTCATTCACAATGTCTATCGCTTCAATCTCTGTGTCAGCATCCACATAACGGAATTTATTACCCTCTACTACTAATACTGTGTATGGTTTACGTTTACGCATAATTTAAACACCTTCAAATACTATGGACATAGTAGCATAACCCTCAGCTTTATAAGCATCTAAACCCAGTTCTACTTTACTTACTTCCATCTCCCCTTCATACACAGGCTTACTGTCTATATGACGATATAATTTAATATAGTGCTTAGTGTCTAATGGTAACACATCTATTAGCTTTCTTTTATCATCATCCACAAACCATGTGCCCGATATTGAAATAATACCTGTTTTTATCATACAGGATACGGAAAGAATACCAGTTCCTAATTCTGGTAAATCGTTTATCTCTAAGGAATAATCCGTTACCTTATGGGCGGATTCTGGATAATGTTTAATACAGGATGAAGTAACATTATCACTAATCATCTGCATATTCTTAATAACATCATCCTCATCCACTAAGAGATAACCTCTACTCCTAGATCTCTGTGGTTCTAAATAATCATAAGACCAAGCATGATAATAATTCGGATTACTAAAGTCTAAGATAAAGATTCTGGACTGTTTGAGAAGATTGATTTCGTTCTCTAAGGAAATATTATCTCCATGCTTCTCTATAACAAAATACTGGAAACCATTATCACTCATCTCCAATCTTAGTAAATCATTTATACCCTTTACAGGACTCCACTCTTTATCCTTCTTTTTCTCACGAATACAAGCAGACATACTGTTGTCTATGAATTTAATAAAATCGGATTGAGAGCGGTCTGGGATATACTTAAAAGGTCTAGTGATATAAACATCCCTTGTTTTACTCTCTGTGTCTTTTACAACCACCACAGCCATTTTAAAATCAAACATTCCCATCACCCACTCTCCTGCATTCTAAAGCTGTTTGTTCCTCTTTGGGTATTTCCGTTATTGTTAATACACCATCTGTGTATAACTACTCCTAGCTTAAATAAGCTAAATACCATATACGAAAAGCTATGGGTAATTTTGCAGTCTATTTAGCTATCCGTGGTGTAGTAGCATGGAGAGATAAGGTAATAGCAAAATAAAAGCCCTAGTGATTGGCTAGGGCTTGATTTCGTTACTTTAACGTAGTTGACCTTTTCTACTCTCCCCTATAGAGTATTCCTTATATAATTTATTTAATTCTTCTATCTGACTGTATAGATCTTGCCTTAAATGTTCTTTACCTGCTATATCAAAAGAGTCTATCTTTTTAAGCATTCTCTCCATATACTCTATAAGAAACTCTATATCCTCTTTAGTTTCTATACTTAATCTATCTTCTAATGTACCTATATTACTAATAAATGCTCTATGAAGCCAACGAAAATCCGAGTCAAAATCTGTCTTAGAATAAGAATCATTCTCTGGGAATATACCTGATTTAAAAGACTCTGATTTCTTCTTACGTTTAAGAGAACCATCCTTAGAAATGGTGTCAAAATCTAACACATCACCAGAACTACTGTGCAGATTACCCTCATCATCCAATTCACTACCTGCACCACAAACACCTGCGACATACGCCGCATCCTTTGACTGTGTTCTACTATAGGTATCTTTGATTGCAGGATACATTGGAGTGTTATGCCAGAAATGGTACAGGCCAGACACAACACCTTCTAATGCAGATTTTGGGGATTTCTTATCATAGTAGGTATTTAAAATAATTCTATGTGCTTCCTTATCCGTAAGTAACCCATCTTCTTTACCTACCCCAAAGATGGTGTCCCATACATTTAAACGAGATGTATCATTGAGCTTAGCTAATACAACACACCCCAAGGCAATCAGGCATTGTGCATCTGTATCACCTAGGGATTTAATCCATGATATATTACCCGCCTTCTTTATAAAGTCTTCCATTGAAAGACCTTTATTGGCTTGAGCGAACGTCACCATCTTTACACTATTGTCATGCTCATCTACACCTTGAATTTTTTCATCCACTCTGCCGCGTCTTAACTCTCTCATTTTATGTCTCCTTACTAATAAATTTAAAGGTGAATAATACACCACATTATCATAGATAATCTAAATCATCATCCAAAGTGAGACTATCCTTTTCTATCTTACACACTTCCTCTTTATAGAATCTTTCTGAACGCTTAGTGGATTTCAGTATGTTATAAGCCGTGTACACATACTTATCTGATTCAATAAGATATATGTAAGACATGGAATTAACTCTATGACCTATTACACCATGACGGTTAATCCACTCTAATGCAGATTTAAAAGAACTGAATGTGGCTATATCACCCTCGCCGAAATCAGGTTCTTCATAACCCAATCCCCAATATTCAAAGGAATAGGAAACTAGGTAGCCTTCTTTTCGTGTATTACGGTTGACTATATAATCATCACCATCTAAAAAATCTGTATAGCCACGAAAATAGACGGTCTGAACTTCCTCAAAGTCAAAATTCAATCTCGGATTCTTAGGTACAAAGACTTTATATTTGTTATCTGCTTTCATGTCTCTAACAGCCTTTTAACTTTGTTTGGATTATGCTTGCAATAACAGTCATAATCGCAATACCAGTCGTTATCACAAATCGTTGGTCGCTTATCTTTATTATTTCCGTCTATTTTTTCTCCACAACCTTTACACGTCCTCGTCGGTAAAGTCTGCATCATTATAGGCTTAGTAAGATCTATAATAACATCATAAACTTCGGCATTACGAATGTTCACACTCCCTTTATAATGAGCTAAATCCTCTTCTATTTCTGCTTCGGAAGCAAAGACATGATATTCTCTAAACCAAACATCATCTGTACGGAAAGCTAGTCTCTCGTAAGTAAGCACTTTGGTTTTAAAGATTGGGTTAGTAAAGATGTAGCCAGACATAGTTATTCCCTTACTCTACACAATTACTCATTTTACATAGCATTACTTTTTGTTCTTGCACAACTGTATCACCATTATGCAAACGAACTAAATATGGAATATTCCAAATTGCTAGTACTTCTTTTGGTACAAGTGTCCAATAAATAGAATCTGCGGTTTCGCAAATTCTATTTAAGTCATAATTCATATATCGAACGGATTTGTCTGATAATATTTCTAATGTCGCCTGCATGACTATTCTCCTTCTGGTAATTTAATGTCTCTTAGTCTGCACCAAGCTACCACATTGTTTGGGTGTATTGGTGAAGACCATCTGTATTGTAGCCAATAAGGGCCACTATAATTATGAAAATATTTACTACCACCATAATCGTGATATTCCGCTTCTGCTATATCACCTAATGTAGTGAGAATAAGGAAACTGCCAGAGGACATACTTGGTGTCTCTTTCCCTTCATGCCATGCTAATTCATTACTTACTTTCTGCATACTTCTTTAATCTCCTAACAAATTCCTCAAAATCAATACCTACAAGCTCAAATGTTCCTGATCTTTCTATATGATCACGATCTTGATCAAATCCATTCTGGATTTTCTTTATACATCGCTCAACCTTTTTCCACTTTAAGGGTTTTCTATAACCCTCTGGGTGACTGAGACTAACGGAATACACTTTAGTGTCCTCAATTCCAATTGGTTCATCAAAATCCATATTCTACCTCTTATTTCTTAATTACCATCCTCTTGCAAGCCTCATATCTTGTTCATAAATTTCAGAGGCATTCCTATAAGTGTTCCTAGCACTATGCACATTTCCGAATTTCAATCAAATAGTTACTGTTAGGCTGAATAAGTTGCATCTTCTTACAACTTACAGAACCATTGTTTACTTTTATACCATCAAGAGTGCGAATATCAAAAAATCCACTGTTTCTTCTACCAAAAATAATATATGTATTACCTTTATATCTAATGGTGTCGAACAGTCTAAAGCCTTTGATTTCGTAGTCTGCTTGATTGCGCTTTCTAATACCACCTTTAAGAATGGTATTCTTATATATCTGACGATTATGGCATCTTATTTTCTTTTGATAATATACCGTACCATCTGATACAGCTAATGGATTGCCGCTTATACATCTGGCATCAATATAGTGATTTTTGGATAAACCATTCTCTATACGAGTGTTCTTTGTGATATATCCGTAAGTAAGGCTTACATTTGGGTATGCCTCTTTCAGCTTATTATAGAAATACCAACGCATGATTCCCATAAAGGTAGCATCTCTAAAAGACATACCACGTTTTATTGTATTGGGTAGTTTTACTATGCCTTTGTGATAGCCTGAATGACACGTTTCACATAAGGTAATCAGATTGTTAGGTGCATTACCACCTGTATGTCTGCTTTCGATATGATGTACATTTAGGATTTTGTCTTTTGACTTACCCTTACAGCACTGACAAGTATGACCGTCTCTAAATAATACATATTCTCTGACATTCCAAAAGTCTAATTGTTCGCCTTGTTGATACTCTATCCCACTTATTGTAGGATTCTTTATCTTCTGAATATCAAAAGATGCTACTTCTACAATAATTTTAGTAATCGGAAGTATCTCATGTACTCTGCGGATTACCGTTAGGTGTGTATCTACTTTATTCTGAATTGAAGGGGCTAACCATCCGTCTTTTCGCCTGCGATTATTGAAGCGTGGTTTACGGTATCTGGTTTTATGATTTCTTCTGGTTCTGCGATTTTGTCTGCGTGTAGAAAGTAAATCTACTATATCATTTCGTAACTCTACATCAGACTCGAATAATACTTTGTCTTTTGTAGTAGCTGAAAGTCCGATATGCTTGCTTCCTGCGTCCACACCTAACGTAATATCCTGCGTATAATTCTTGCTATCATAAGCTAACTGTATTGTAAACGGACATCTTTTAATTATCTTTGCTTTTTTGTTCTTTAATAGAACACGGATTTTCGCATAATTTTCCGTAGGCATTAAAGGTTGTCCGTTTTTACTAATGACGTAAACCATAAATCCGTCTCCTTTTTAACTTACTTAAAAGTTAATTACTCACTCCGAAGAGTGGTTTGTGTACCATCGCCAATGTTATTCCAAGGTTTCTATGCTTACAGCACTATTCCTACCTCTCAGAATTGTTTAACCATAAGCCGTAGTGTTTAGGACTTGGTACTACATCCTAAAGTACCTATATATTCTTGGGTAACGTAGTTCTCAAAAAACTTAGGCTATTCAACTTGGGTTGCAGTTGCCTACAATCCAACGGTCTTTAGACCGTGGGTAGTTGAAAATCCAATACTTTATGTCTGTGGGACGCTTCTTTTTCTTTGCACGATTTAAAATAATCTGTAATTCGTGTTTCGCTCCTTCTAAAGTTTCTGTTGTTATTATGGTATGTCCGTCTCCACCTATCTGTTTAGCACAAATGGCATAACGGATTACCGTACCGTCGAAATCTATACCTACTTGCATGACTACACCCCTAATAAATCAAAGAGAGTAAGAGTATGGAAAGCTAAGAAAGCAAAAATATTATTATACTTCTCAGGTTTACCATAACCTATTCCCATACTTATACGCATTGCACCAAGTATGTCTATAATGTAAAGACCTATATCATTACAATTCTCACAACATCCTTTAAAATAATATGTTTCTATATACACATTTTCCAGACACTCAAACATCTCATCAATACCTATGGTTTGATGGTTAATTTGCTTTAACCCTTCTTTAATGAATGAAATGGTCATGGAAAGATTATGACTCTCTAATTCATTTTTTATCTGCTCTTTAGTTAGAGGAATGACGGAATGCACCTTTACCGTTTTACCTTTCCTTTGTTCCTCGGTAACTGTAATACGGTCTTGGTATGTCTTGTTATTCAAGTTTGTGACAATCTTTTCTATGTCCAATAACAGTTGAATAACCATAGGGAATAAGTAGTTTATAAAAGTTCGTTTGTTTGATTCTAATACTTGGTCACACATAATACAGCCCCTAGATAAGAGAAAAGAACCCTAGCTAGGTTCTTTCTCAATTTGTATGAATCCATATTTCTCGAATGCTTGCTTTATCGTAAGACTGTCCGAAGTACCATCCTTTTCTTTTTCTATTTGTTCCTTAACAAAGTCAAATACACAAAGCACACAATATGTCTTGTTATTCTTAGTATAGTAAAGAAGATTGTGGGCATCTCGGCCACAGATATGACACTTATTCTTTTTTCCCTCATCATAGTTGTCAATATCTGTCTTTAACCGTGTCAGCCAGTCTAAAAACTCTTTTAAATGAGTGTCTAACTGATCATATTCCTCGGAGTCCCTTGAGTAAAATTCTAAGAATATACTCTCCACCTTCTCTAAAGATTTCAGAATGTTGTAAAATTCAACATTCAATTCTCCCCTATAAAAGTCTATCAGTTTTTTCATATACAGCCTCCACAGCAACCCTGCTCAACATTCGCATTTACACAGTCTACAATCTCTTTCTTTAAAGAGTCACTACAAATAAATGGGACATCATTTTCATAAGTACAATCACTTAAATCTACACCCCAATACCCATACTCTATAAACTCATCACAGTTATCATCCACACCTGCACATCCGCCTGATTCCATAGAATAACCATACACCTTAATTACCTCTGGATCAGAATAAAGTTTATTCCTGTTTGCTCTCACTTCTCTCGTACAAAAACCATCATAATCTTTATACTGTATAAAACAGTGTGTGATACCGTTAATCTTTAACACCAATACACCCGAACAAAGATTGGGGTATTCCCCATCGTATGAAACAAATTCTACCATAACTTTCTCTCCTTACAGATCTATATCCTCTTCCTCATCGCCCTCTTCTTCAAATATAGTATCCTCATCACTATCATCTAAAGAAGCATAATACTCATCTTCCTCATCCAAATCATCCAGACAGTTAAAACCATAATAATAAGCTATACACTTTAACGAGCAAAACTGCATATCATCTTGTGTGTAAATAAGTTCTGGGTTTATATATTCCTTACACCATTCACATCTTCCAAGTTCGAATGCTTTAACCCCCAATACCTTTTCTAAGCAATCATCACAGATAAAAATTGGTTCATCTTTATTCTCTTTAAGACACTGGATACGGTCATCAAAACCTCTTACTCCGTCCATGTGATAAAAGGTGACATCATAAGTTGCCCCACACTTACAGCACTTAGGTTTGTATTCTTCATGTTCCATTGTTTATTCTCCTTTAAGTGAAAGATACCTGTACCTTAGCACAAGGTATCATGTTTGTTATTCTACCCAAACCATAATAGCTTAAAATAACAGGGAAATAGGATAGCTCTTTAAATCGTAGTAAGTCCGCAATTTCCTCTGATTCTATGTAATCATCCAGACCATTGTAAACAATGTGCAAAGAGTTTCCATTCTCCATTGCTTCCTTATTTAAGTTTCGTATAGAGTCAGCAGGAACAATTGAGATACAAATGTTATTGCCTTTAAGACCTTTATTTATAAGTTCCTTAATGTCACTACTAAGCCTCTTTTTAATAAAGTTAAAAATCTTTCTTAGGTATTCCGCATTACCACACTCAAGCAAACAATCCACCTCTCTACTGTAATTCTGCATGATATAACTAATGGGGAATGTCTCCCCACCTAGGTTATGCTTTGGACAAAATAAAGAGTTGTAAATGTTCTGTGGGGCTAATCCAAAATCCTCTCTCCAATCTTTAGGCTCAAGAATATAGTCTCTCCATACTCGCTTAACAGCTTCTCGGATAATGTCGTTATTACTCATCGTATTCCTCCTCATCGTATTCCTCCTCATCGTATTCATCATCCTCGTATTCCTCATCCAGTTTGTCTAATTCCTCGTTTAGTGCTTCCTGTATGTGGTTTACTGCATTAGGGTAAAAACAGTCTCTCCAATCCCCCGTAAGAATACGAATACTCTTATCTGGAATTGTCTCCATGTGATACACCCATGCCCAGACTATTCCTTCTTTAGTCTGGACGGGAACAAGGGAACGCTTATATAAGCTGTTAGCATTAGGATTAAACCTCTCATACCGATCCAATGTTTTATTTATCTCTCCATCCGTATAGGGAATCTTATATAGCTCCCCATATACCCTTCCATATTTAATGTTAAGAGGAAGGAAATTCATTTTTACAGAGTCTTGCATAGAGTCTTGTGCCTCTATGTCTATGGTGTATTGGGTTGAACCTGAGACAGAATGAGGATTATCTGGAATCTCAATCACAGGTACACCAGAGGAATGATGGTAAAGATTCCCAGTTATCTTCCCTTCTGTTGCAACTAAACCCTTAAAGAATTGTTTGCCTCTGAATTGATGCAGTAATGTGCCATAAACAAACAGATTAAAGTACAGCATACTTTGAGTCTCCTTTAAAAGTTGGTCAAAAATTTTTGTAAAATTGGTGTGAGGGGAAAACAGAGTTGGTTTTAACCCCCCCCCTATTTAAAATTCGTCTATCTCCCAGAATTTACCAAAAGCACTGGTGTGTCTCCAAGACCATTTCGCCGTAGAAAGGAAAGAAGGCCATGTGGTTGCCATTTTCTCTTTAGCCATCTCACAAAGCCACGTTCTCTTTCTGGAATCCGTTAATTCTAACGCATCACACACTTTCTTTTCCTCATCCCAACCAAACTGAAATATATCTGCCATTACTTGTTTATAACCTTCACAAGACAAGTTCGCTATATATGGATCATTATATGGGTGTGTACGCAGACGATCTTGCTCTTTGTAAACTAAGATAAGAGTGTCCACAGCAATATCCACCTTTGCCCTGTAATCAGATTCTTTCTTTATTTTCTCTAATTGCTCATTTATAGAATAATAAGATGGCATAAGCTCTCCTTTAGTTTGCTAGGGTCTTTTCTAATTCATCAATATATATCCAACGAATTACGTCTGTCAGCTCATAATAGAACTCATTATCAGGCGTATTAAGACACCACTTACTATAAGTTTTATTTTGTTCCCAACACAAAACCTCATAATGGTCTTTCATATCGCAGAGACACATTGTGTATGGTTCTGGAATCTCATTATTCTTTGTGTACTTCCACTTCATTCTCTTTCTCCCTTAAAACTTTTATTTTACAACCTTCAAATTCTTCTTTATCCTGATCAAGGAAATTCAATGCTTCTTTCTTAGTGTAAAATATTGGAGCATCTATGAAATCATCATATAACAGCCATAATGGATTGTCATTATATAAGTCTTTATAAAAGATGTGCCACATAGTCTATTCCTTATCTTCTATCATCTCATCACAAATGAATGTGAAGTCTATATACTTTTCTCCACACATAGAATCTTCTCTAAGTCCACTGATAAAAGTCTTGGTACACCTTATCTTTTCTAACATAAGCTCGCCATTATCTTTAGAATACCCCTTTATTACAGAGGGAACATAAAGATTATCATATATTCGTTGACACCAATCCTCTAAACACTGTTTTATTTCTTTATCATTCTCTGTTTTAATAAACATATAGCAATGGATTTTATAAACTCCATTTTTATTAACCCTCGGAACAGAGTAATAATCATAAGGCTTTGGTTCATACCCATCCTCAACACCTTTACTTAAATCCCTGCCAAAAGATGTGTTAGGGAATAAGCCTACTATATCCCTAGTTACCTCAAATGTGGGTAAGTCTATATTGGTTATTGGAAACCAAACATCTCTCTTAGTACATGGTATGGATTCAGGTATGCTTAACTCTAATTCTAAGTTGTAGTCTCTAAGGTTAAGTGCTGACATAATCTAACTCTCCTCTAAATCAAATTTCCATCTCTTAGCGGCATGAATACAGCTTTTAAAAGCTAAATTAAATACATCTATACACTCATCTAACACATACATGGTTGCTGTTTTATAAACATTTTTAATGTGCGGCCAGAGTGCATTATAAAGAGTTTCATAGTCGTACTCTAAAGAGGCTTTACTTACTGTTTTAATAAAGTCCTCATAGCTCTCTTGCGTATGCTCTTTTGGTATTACTAATCCTTCACCAAACATAGACTACTCCCAATATTTCTCTTTCTCTACCACTTGTCTGATAATCTCTCTTTCTTTTTCCTGCATCTCTCTAACAGAACTGACTGTATATTCCCATATCTGCTTTTTAATTATCTCGTAATTATAACCTTCCATTCCACCTCGTTTAGAAAAGCGGATAGCATCATCTAATGTCTCAAAGATTTGTGTTTTAGTCTCTCTTTTCAGTTCTCTGCGTCCTTCACAATCTCCAAAAGAAATTTCAACCGTTACCTTATACAGCTTTGTGTTTTCCATTGTTTAATCTCCTTCTTTTTCTGGAAACCAAGGCAAATACTCATCTGGATTATTTATGGCTGTCCAATATTCATTGTCTCTATTCAAAGACACACATTCATGCGAGCAATAAACCTCTCCCAAATCTCCACCAAAGACTAATTCATCCCCAGATTGAATCATCTTTCCGCAATGGAAACAATCACAAGTATCTCTATTCGCTATAAGCGGGAATGTTTCATCAGTGATAAGGTCTATTCCTTTAATCACAAACTTTCTTATCTTATAGGAATAGTTATAAGAATTGTCTTTCAGTAATTTCTTTAAACCTGCTTTTGCTTTCTCTAAGTCTGTATAAGTGTGGTGGTGCAACCATCCATTAGGATCATCTTTTAATTGTTCAGACCGTAAACAAATAACATAAATAGTTTGGGTGTAATTTTCCCCACAAATATTTAAGTCGGTTCGCATGACGGAATCTCCTATATCTCTTATAGCTGACTTTCATACTTAACATTAAAGACACTAAACATCGTATTAGCTCTTTTACCAGAATAGTGTCTAACCTCTGTTATGTATTCTTCATTATAAACCTTACAATATTTTTGCTTCGGTTTTGCTGTAAATCCCAAAAGAGTAAAAACTCCATTTTCATCCACACCTCTAAAAGTATAAAACTTTTTTCCTTTGTGTTTTCTGTATTTCAAAAGCGCTTTCTTTAAACGTTTTAAATATTGTCTTTTATTCATTTTTTATTCTCCTTACCAAACGCCTTTAAATACTTATGCTTATTTCTAAGCATATCTGAATAATCCAATGCTTCTTTCATCACAGAGAAGTATTCGTTTACGGCATCAGGCTTAAAACGAGCTAGGTCTATTATAGCATCTATTCTTATCATCACATCTTCTATAAATGTGTTACCCTCTGACGTAAATTTAAATGTAATAACATAATTACCACACTCTGTTTGCTTTACCATTATAGGGGTATGAAAAGCCTTACTGGTTGGCAACAGGTATAACACAGCAAGTATGTGATTTACCTTATCTGACAATTCTTTGGACAGCCAATTATATCCATAGTCTGCAATATTATCAATGCTCATTCGTCGTCATCCTCTATGGTAAAGTGTGGAACATTATCATCCTTTAATCCCTTACTTTTTCTAATTTTATCCATCTTAGCTTCTTCCCAAAAAAGTGCTTCATTCATAAGACTGTTAAACTCGGTTACATCCGCTTTCTTAGTGAATACACATCTATCTAATAACACTGGATCTATGGTATAATCCTGTCTATAATGTCCGCTATCATTCATAAGGAATGTAATTACAAAGAAATTTAAGAATTTAACCACCTTAATAGGATGTTTGCACTCAAGTTCTCTTGGTAGGTATCGTAGGCGAGACAAACAACCTGCAATTTTAACAGATAAGTTAAATGGTATCCAAGATATTTCTTCAAACTTTTCTGTATTCATGGTTTATTCTCCAATACATAAGTGTGTACTTCTATATCTCCGTATCGAGAATACAGTCTTTTTATCTTTTCTAAACTCTGTTTATACAAATACTCTGTGAAACAGATTTCCTTACTCCGACAAATCTCTTTAAACCGTGAGTCATAAAAGTAAAACCAGATTATCTTAACGGTTTTGGCATTAAAGGCATCTTTCCATAGAGTATCATCCATTGACCCTTTTCTCCTTTCAGCTAACCAGAATATCACTTAGAATTTTCTTTTTAACTTCCTCTGCATTAACCACCATAGAAACAATCTTTTTATCCTTACAAAGAAAAGTCTCTATGGCTACTTCAAAACACCCTTCCCGTCGCCACATATTTATAGTAGCCTTCATTGATTCTTCATCTGGGGCAAAGTATTCTTGGTAAGTGATTTTACCGTTACTAAGGCTTTTAAATTTACCTCTTAAACGGTAGCACTCTTTAAGGTCATCTGGGAAATAATAAGGCATGACTAATTCTCCTTATCTGAAAGGGTGTACAGGCTTAATAAAGAACAGATATTACTAATTCTTCTTAAAGTTCCTTCTATATCATTCCTACACATAGCCTCTAAGGAATTATGAATATCTTTCAAATCATTAGTGTATGTATTCTCTGAGTCTAATGCTTCACTTAATTCATACAATTCTTTAGAAACACCAATAAGGTTTCTATGCAATAACTTCATCCTAGTGACTGGGAATTTTTCTAGTGTTTCTTTATTAAAAGCCATAATCTCCTCCACTATGTTCCTGCTATGAATTTCTGATCTAATATCATCTGCTCTTTATATTCAGGAACATGTTTTTGTAGCCAGTGAAAAGCCGCAGATTTAGTCTTTAATTCAGGTTGTCCCAACCACGGCATATATGCACAAATAGTCTTTATAAAATTAAGCTGTTTCTCTGTTGGAGGATCTACACTATCACCTTCCTCTTCTTCCCAATAACACTTATTATCCATACAGGTAATGTTACTGACTGTTATTTTCTCACAGTGATTAAGGCATTCAAAGCTACAATAAAGTTCATTGTACTCATTCTTATATGCCTCATCACCCTCATATAACTTCTTTCCACAATAGGTACACTCATAATAAGGTTTCATTGCCAGTCTCCCCAGTTATCCATAATCTCTGAATGATTAGCTTCCCACTCTAATTCCTGTTCCTCACACTTCTTACGGTATATGGGGACATAGTAATTTAACCATGCGGAAGCCTCTACTTTTGTTTCAGGCTCATTATACGGACGCTCTAAAGTCTCACAAATACCCTTTATGAAACTAAGTTGTTTATCTGTGGGCGGAGTCATAGTGTCCTTAGACACCTCTGTAATAGTCAGAGTATTAAGGTCTATTTTAAACACCTCTAATAAGACAGGCTTATAGTCAACATACTTATGCTCTTTTACCTCATACCGTAAAGAAACTGGGGTAGAGGCTGAGACAGGATGATAGTGGACTTTGCGAGAAATAGTCGGGTCTTTTGGTGTGTTGTAGTGTGAAATGGAAAGGTAAAGGATTCGATGGTCTTTCATGTGATTTGCTCCTACGCTATAAATAGTAACAACTTCCAAGAGGTATATACGCGAAAGGCTACCAAAAAGGTAGCCTTTTTTCATCCCCTAGGATGGATTCGTCTAACTCAATGATTCTCTTAGACAATTTTCTTTTAAGTGTGTCCAACTCACTCAACCGTAACACAAAAGCTAACAACAATAAAAAAGCCTACTGAATAATTCAGTAGGCTTTTTGTTTCTATAAGAAGTTTTTTATTACAGGATGTCAAGACCGTTTGCACGTGCAAACGCTTTCATTTCTTCATCAGGAACATTTGAAGGCTTAATAGCTTTCATAACACGAACTCTACCGCGAACAAGCCAAAGCCTCTCGTCACCATTCTTCCAGTCTTCAATTTGACTATCAGAAGCTAAGTCATTATCTTCATCACCTTCATATTCTACCAGAAAACATGTTTCACCATTCATATCTGAAAGCTCAACACCCCAAGAATAGCCTTTACCATTCATATAAAGACTTTTCTGTACTTTCTTGAACAGATCTTCCAATGAATTGGCAGAAAGGTCTAAATTTATATCCCAAGATACTCCGCTGTCGATAACACCCTTTTCATAAGAATCCTCTTCTGAATCAAACCATGCTTTCTTTGCGGTATAAATAACATTACTTTCTTCTGATTCAGTAAAACGACGACGAATACCACGTGACTCTAAACTACGTTTTATTTTTCTCATCTCTTTATTCTCCTTAAAAATATCTGTTCTTACAGATAAAAAGAAACAACCCTATTTTATAGATAATAATCCTCACTTATTTTCCTTTCAGTTTTCTATCCACGAAAAACCATCTTAGAAAAAGAGGAATGATAATAAAGAATAAAAGTGCGGTCGGGATGAATATTAAGAGTGTTAGTAGAATGTTATTCATTGTTTTTATCACGACTATATTCTGTTAAACGAAGTACCGTTTTTGATTTAGGATCATACGAGACGTAGCTTGTTATTTCCATCATCTCTTTACCATTACTTAAAGGAATTATGCTAACATCCAACTCTGTTCCATAACCAAATGTGTTTTCCACAATATATCGACACACCCTTGAAGCAAACGCTTTAGGAACAATGAATGAAAACTTACCAATGAAGTGAGTGTTTATATCAGTGAGAAAAACAATGTAGGCAGATCCGTTTTGAAGTTGTTCTATTCTGTCAAGAGTAACTTTCATTGTTCGTCTCCTTATTTTATGCGTTTTCTCATAATACTCTGAATGATCCTCATCTTTAAAAGCACATTTCTCACACAGGGTATAATCTTTGTTTGGATCAACATAACCAAACACAATCTCTTTAATGCAAACTTTACATCTCATTTTCCTATCCTTATCCATTATTCCTTCTCCTTGTTTCTATCATACTTATCCACTACTTCATACTCATAGGAATATGCAATGTTCTCTCGTATCTCAACCACGCGGGTTTCACAATCATTCTGATTTCGGTAATGTCTTGCTTTTTTATTAGCCGTACAAATATTCCCTCTACTAAATAAGACATCACTCCAAAGATTGTCTCTAAAAGCCTGAATAACATAGTACCTGTATGTGAATGGTTTTGACTCTCTGTTTGAAGTGACATTAAGAGTCTTTCTATTCTCTATACAGTCTTTAAAAGGCTGTATAATCTTAACTATTTCTTCCTCATCCTCACAGTATAAAGGATCATTGAAGTGGTATTCCCCTTCAGTTTTATTACCGTTAATCCTTAGAAAATACCAAAAGTAATCCTTCTCATCCTTCCATGTACAGCCGTAATAAAATATTATCCTAAATTCTGCATTCTTTGTTTTCCACATGAAGTCATTTGCAAACTCGCCGCCTGTCATGTCCTCTGGTTGAAAACCTAGGCAATGAATAATAAAGTTCCTTATTTGCTCTTTGTTACTCTCGAATTTCTTTTGCCGTATTATTTGGTCTAAGCTATCTTCCATATCTTTGTCTCCTTAAACAGGTAGCCGTCATTGGTTGTAATACTTAAAATTGTTCCTTTACTGTCTCTATGGTAGTTTCGACAATGTACCCGAATGCAACGTCACGTTCGCTTCTATACTGAGAGCAACTGCCACAAGACTGTTGCAAATCCATAGTTATTCAGACTGTTGGTAGTTGATAACTTACCAAGAAGCGTTAAGTACAATTTGCTGTTTACTAAAGTCTGTCTCTTCTATAATCTTTTTCAAATCTTTATACAATTTAATTAGTTTCTCATAAATCCAAGCATCATAATACTTCTTTGTTCTACTTGTGTCTAAAGGATCCGTGTCGTAAAAATAAAACCTATCATAGCAAACTTTATTAGCTTCATACTCAAGTGTATGATCTATCTTTCCAGTAGATTCAAACTCAAAATTTCCTCTGTTAATAACAGAAACGGCTACATACCCATCACTTTGTAATAACAATAAGTTATCACTATCATCACTTATTGGGGATTTAATTATTTTAAATCCCTTATCTTCAAAGTGTCTCTCGACATCACATAATGATTTTGTGACAAGATCGAATAATTCTTTAACTGTGTCTTGCTCTAAAACCATATTAGAGCAATTCTCTGTATAATCCTTAAACATACAGAGAACACTCCATAGACCTTTACTGTGACTGACTTCTTCTGATTGTAAGCCACCAGAGATAACCCCAACATAACCATTTATCGCTTCTTTTAAACACTCTATAAATGGTTTGTCTATATACTGGCTATACTCTTTCAGTTCTCTAAGCTCTTTTATTGGCGATTGTTCTAGTAGTTCTATAAGTTCCTTGTTAGCATCCTTTATAGTGATTCTCTTTCTTTTCTTATTTCGACGATAGAGGTAGATGTCTAACATATTAAACCTCATCTAACGATCGAACTTTATAGGAGTTAATATAGTATTGAGGCATCCAGTTTTCTTCACAAAAGACATGAGCTAGTTCTCTTACAGATTCTTTATAATCATCAGAACAAACATCATCTTCTATGTTCAATGCTGTTTCTAACAAACCTAATGCACGAACAATCATACGACGCTCATCATTAGTTATTAGTACTATACGGTCTTCATGTGTAGTGTCCTGTTCTTTCATGGTTTGTTATCTCCTTATTATTTCTCCTAAAGATTAGTAAACTTTGTCACTTATTAGGTTGTTATAATCTATCATCATACGCTTAAATAGTTCAAGATCATTCTTGTTTTCACAAAAGGAACTCATAGATTCCCTTAATGTTTCTTCTTTTTTCTCATAATCAGCGTCTATAATAGACAACATTTTATGAACAATGGGTATTCTATCTAGCGTAGAATCTATGCGCAAAAGATAATAAAGAATATATTTATCTTGCTTATCTCTACCATCTTCCGATAAATCTTTAACGTGTTGAAGAACAATGTAGGGTGCAGGTTTATGATTAGAAAAGGAATTTCTATAGTTTTCTAAATTCTGAAGGTTATGAGTACTCTCAAGGTATTCTCTATACTTTTTATCATGTTCATAACACCTTCTATATAGGTTTAGTAGAGTATATTTTAATTCTTTCCAACCAGTATCCATCTCCCTACTCCTTATCATCTACTCACTTCAATCTCGCAATGTGGATGAAATAGACAAGCAGAACCAACACGTCTTGAAAAGTTTAATAGCCCTTCATAGCTTCCCCATCCGTTATCTGGATTATATTGCAGTAATTCTTCTTTGTGGTCAATCAGATATTTAACACCGATTGTCACATACTCCAGAATATCATCAGTGGTTTTAAGGTCTGATTCATCTGGACGCCATAACACATTATAGAGGGTTAATGTGTCTGATACAGGAACGTGCATTGCCATTTGATTAAGATTATGGGTAATATTACCAATAAGCAAACTCTCATAATTACAATCTGGTGCAGGTTTTCTTACAGTACTACCATTCTCACGTGTATAATATGTTTGTTCCGGGACATTTACGTAAAAATCTAAACTCATTTCTCATTCTCCTTTATGCTTACCGATATACTACATGCCTATTCTGTTTTCCCTTCGTGAAATTCATTCCACGAAAGTGTACCACCATTTTCTAAATACTCTCTGTACAATTCTGAACGGCGATGCTCTTTAGCTCGTTGTTCTGGAGTTTCATAAAAGTCTTCTTCATCATCATCTTCTAAACTAGTAAAAATTACAAAATTTCCGTCATAATCATAATCTGTACTAAAATAATCTTCATTAAACTTAACCACTCTCTCATCCACTGTGTCTTCATCTTGAATGACTGTTTCATACCAAGCTCTAATCAGAACCTCACTATCAGGTTTGAGTCTCTTTAATACATCAATCAATTCCTGAACTTTCATTGCTTGCCCTCCTTACCTTATTTAATGTTCTCATAGAGAAGGGTGTTATTGTTCTTCTTTATAAGACCTTCCATACACTTACAATGTGGTGCTTTATTACAAAACTCTATTGTATTAAACGGATGTGTGATAATATGTTTGCCTGTCTTAGTTGGAATTACAGTAACGATTTTCTTTTTAGGTTCACAAGACTCTATAATCTTAATGTAAAGTTCAACAAGATCATCTACTGTCATGGGTGCAGTTAAGCTATAATGTTCTACATCCTCTTTATCGACATCAATAATCCATAGCTGTTCTGAGCGTTCTACATACTTTGCAGCACATGAATCAAACACAGAATATGGTTTATCAAAATTTTCTTGTGCAATACGATTAGCATACTCTGCCATAGTGTTTAGTGTTACATGCTTCATCGACTTATGGTTGACTGAAATATAAGCTCGCATCTGAAGAGTGTCACAAAGCAACTTAATTTCATTCTCGTACTTATCAAAATCTTCTATTGTTCTGATATAGTATGTTTTGAATTTATGATTACCTGCTATAATACGAGCATTATCTTTAGCACGCCCAATAATGTCTACCATATAGAATACGTTTGTAAAAGAATCAAATTGGCCGCCCCATTGAGATTGAATAAAGTCTTTAATAAGTTTAAAGTTGTCTGTCATAGCCGATTCTCCTTAGCAAATGCAGATTGAGAACTTTACGAAAGTGGTGCAAGTGTCTCTTTAGTCAACAAGCACTATTTTAACCTGTTTAACTTTGCACTCCTGTCCTTCATTACCATAACCGATCCTAGCTTTCGCTCCCCTTTCGGTAGAAAACAAATGTGCTTTGTCGAAACTTTCATATCCGTAATATGAGGAAATACTCTGATGCTTCCAATAAAATTTACCGTCAGCTCTCTGAATAACGTACATTATTCTCTCTTTCATAACTACTCCGCAACAATGACAATACGCTCATCACCAATATAAATATGTTTCTCAGTCATTTCATAAGCATCACAACACTCACCAGTGGAGTCACGTCCTTCAATGACAACCTCCATATCAGGATCCACTGTATTTAACATTTCAATCAATTCTCCAGCTGTCATTAGAAACATCCTATTTATCAGAAATATCAATAATTACAATATCATCTTTTGCTCTAACATCGTCTTCGTCAAAGTCTTCAAGATCTTTCCAACACGAACCATAAGCATCAGCATCCATATACTGAATTAGAACCTGTGAATCAGAATCTAGTAATGCTAGTTTTTCTATTAACTCTTTTACTGTCATTGTTCTTTCTCCTATAAGTACAATACAATTCTTTCATGTATTGTACTTAATTTATAACATTGTGTTGTTTATATATTCTTTAATGCAGTTTTCTACAAAATCTGCCAATTCATAAGCATACTGCTCAACTTCGTACTCACTGTAACTGTGTTTTTCCATATCAGCTTTACTAACCACTGCTTTAGCATTAGTGGTTCCAATAATGGGACATCTATTGAATATATCATGCTCTAAGTCTCTAAGAAATTTTCTGTACTCTTCATTTTTCATTGCAGTGTCCCCTATACTATACCACAGTCAAATGTTATTTCAACTATAGGTTCTTTAGAAAACAAGTTTTCATATACTGAAGTTATGCCACCGTATGTAATATCCAACCTGTCTGCTTCTATCATTACTTTGCATTCTGGGTCAAATTGCTGTAATATTTCAATTAGTTCTTTCTCTGTCATAGTTTGTTCTCCTTATTTCTATGATCAGGTGACTTCAGTAATAACCACTTATTAATTTCGCTTTTTCAAATTAAAAAGAAGAAACTCTTTATCATAGACACGTTTCAAAAGTTTATCAAACTCTAATAGCCATGTCCCAAAATCATCATAATATTCTTCAAACTCAAACTCTATTTCCAAATCAGAATCATATTCTGATAACAAATCAATCAGCTCTTTTATTTTCATGGTTGTACCTCCTGTTTTTGTAGTTCTTCATAGACATCCTCTATGTAACACCATGCAACAACATTAATCCACTTCAGAGATCCCATATCAGCATCAAAACCTTCATCATCATAAAAAGACACTTCAAAAGATTTATGGTGATAGTCTTTATCATCGTCATAAGATGAATAACCCGTTTTCAACACGTCACCATCTTCACATTTCACAATTATTTCTGCATACCATTTCGGATAACCTTCATTTTTCAAATAATGCCATTTCATAGCTTATTCTCCTTAGTAGTCAGACTCTTTCATATCATAATTTTCTTTATGTGTTCTTGTTAAGCATAGTAACGATTTCAGAAACCCGTGCCCATCTTGTTACTTCAAACTCTACACATTCTTTGTCATAAAATTCTGTGTCACTGTAAGTAAGTGTTTGGTAGCCATGAAATTCTCCAGTATCACAAAAACACTCTTCATATTGCTCAGGCAATTCATTTTCTGTATAATGCCATTTCATCTCTTATTCACCAATACCCTTTTGTTTTAAAGATTAAGCTGTTACTGAAGATACGACCATTGTAAAAACTAATGATTGTACTCCACTCTACTTTATTTAGCTCTTTGCACCATCTTCTTAATCTTAGCCTAATAACATAACCTATATGCTCTTTGCTGTATTGCTCTGCATACGCAATAGCCTCCTCATCATCCGCTTTCTTAAAGTGGATGTATTCATACTTAATGTTTGGTGTGTCCATATCTGATCTTTTAAAGATCATCAAACAATATCGAAACTGTTTCATAATTTGTTCCTTTATGCTGAAGGAATTATCATTCCTGTACGTCTAACAAAGTCAAACCATTCTTCAAAAGTTAAATTTTTAAATTTGGAAGTTGCCAGATAAGTTTCCTTCATCTCTTTCATTTTATCTTCTGGAATGGAATCTAATACCTCATTACGGAAATCTGGATCAGAGAAAAATTTACATTTTAATTCTGTGTAAGTTTTCTTAGGATTGAAGGCAAAAGCTATTTTCCAGTGGTTCTTATCAATCATACTAACCTCTATCTAAGATTGTCCAAATATCACCAATTTCTACCCAACCATAAACTACACCAACAGGCAATCCATCTTCATACAACTCATAGAATCTTCTTTCACCGTTTATCACTTTACCTATGGCCGGGATAGCTACTACTGACTCTCCATCATCTGTAGTAGAGACAATTATTCCAAGGTTATTAAAGTAATCACACTCATCATCTCGGTTTCTCCAAAGATTATGTGAGTTAAGGTATTCTTCTATTTCTTCAAATGGACACCATGCAATAACTTCATTTAATTCTTCTGGAATAATCTTATCCAAATTAATAAATTTATCATTCTTATAAATGCAGTCAGCTATATCTTCTCTACCAAACTGGTCAATATATTTAACTAGGTAGTACGGATTTTGTGTTATCTTAACATTTTCTTTAGTGCTGTACCATCTCATAACCTATCCCCCATACTTTTCTAAATAGTCATCTTCTACCTCTTTCCACTCCGCCCAAGCATCAAAGTCTGAAAACGCATACAGGTTATCATCATCTTCCCAATACTCTTTATCTATTTCTTTTATGTAGTTATACCGAAAAATACGAATAAAACACCTGCAATAACGTGTCTTTAAGTCCTGCAAACAAATACACTTCTGTAATCGTTCCGGTCTATCCTTAGAGGATGTTTTATGCCACTTCATAAATAGTCTCCTTTATAAATGAATGGTTAAATTTTTACTTTGCCAACTTTATCAAGATTTCGCCATTCAACTACATTCTCTATACCTTTATTATTATGAATAAAAATAGTGGTCATATCCGCATCCACTTTATTAAGACGACGAAACTCTATCCAACCTTTATTAGTTATTGGTTCTTTCTGAAAACGAGCCCAAGCATCTTCAAACTTACGGTATGAATGAGCATAAATTTTCTTTCCGTATTCATCAAATTCCACAACATCATAAGGAGGTATACAATTAGGCACTGCCCACGGATTTTTCTGCCATTTCTTCATTCTTTACTCCTTTGAAATTTTTGTAAAATTGGTCTCAGGGGAAATTTGATTTATTTCCTATCCCTATAAAATGGTTCTTAGCTTATCTAGATCCCTCGCAGATAAGCAACCGCAAGACACAACAGATCCATTAGTCAGCTCATCTATGCGGACATCCTTATATTTCCCGCAATAACACTTACATCGGAAACGACGGTGCTTATCCCCTTTAGGGGAACGATAAGGCTTAATCTCTTTCTCTATGGTTAAAACACCAAACCGTTTACCTATAAAGTCCTCTGCATTTTTATTGGGTGTATCACGCTTTGTTCGTCTGATCTTGCGGGCTATACACCCGCAAGATTTGGTATTCCCACTTTTAAGGTTGGTTGACTTAATCACACATTTTTTACCACAGTCGCATTTGCACAACCATGCCACGAGTTTTTTACCAGACTTGGTTACTCTATCCTCTGCCCGCTCTAAGACAGTAAGTTTACCAAATCTCTGTCCTGTTAAATCAACTACAAAACCCATAGCACACCCCCTAAGAGGCTAAGTAATTGAGAGCATCCTCAATGGAAGTCTCCCAATTATCAAACACTACCTTATCGAAGGTTTCATTATCCATATCAATACGAGTAATATAAATAGATCTAATCTCATCTATGGGATCTCCCAAAGATGGAACAAAAGGCTGTGCCAATATTTCCACCTTATAAATGTAAGAGGAGTCCACAAAAGAAAGCACATAAAAATCATTAGATGAAATATCCAAGTTTCTAACATGCAAACAACTGGTGGAGAACCTTTGCTCTATTTGTTTACGTGCCTCACAAACCCAATCATAAAGATCTTCAATGTATGCCATAACACAGTCTCCTCTAAAAGTTGGTCAAATATTTTTGTAAAATTGGTCTCAGGGGATTTGATTTAAGTTTTTCATCCCCTATTAGGTTTAACCTTTATACCGATTTAAGAAAGACACAATCCTTTGTTTCTGTGATTCTGGAAAAGTGAAATCGGTATCACCCTCAACCAAAATCCCATTGTAGTCAAACTGGTCTTTAAACTGGCCATCCTCATGCACCTCTAAACATCCACCATAATTATTCTCTTTCAAGTCACAAAACACTATTTTATCACCAATAACCCAAATGTATGTCCACCCTCTATTCATAGAGTAGGAATGACCAAGAGTGCTATGGATAAGGTTAATAATCTCGCCACCATAATAATTTGTGTTGTGTTCCATAATTCAGTCTCCGAAACATCCCCCATTAGGGAAAGATTTTTGTAAAGTTGGTGTGAGGGATTAAAGTATTTAACTCTAATCCCTATTAGGGTTATGCCCAATAAAGCATCAAAGAATCTAGGTCTGTACTACTGGAATTATTGTCAGATGTCTCTTGTTCAGCATCATCACGAACCGTCGAAGTAAGCACTTCATACTTGCAACGAGTGATTATAGTCTGTTTCATACCACGGTAATCATCATGGTCTTTAATCGTTCCTGTCAGCTTAACCGTAGCACCTTGTTCAAGACTGTATGTACGGTTATTCATACGGAAACACATACCTTTATTCGTTGACCACTTAAACACATTGCCATCAGCATCAGAGAAAAAGTGGAAATAACCACCACCAAACTGGGAATCATAAGAGATGGACTTGGTATAAGTGAGTGTGAGAGAAAGTCTGTCACCAATGTTACCAACATGGTTACTAACAGAAGCACGTTCAGCCTGCAATCTCTTAGCTTCCTCTTTACGGAACGAAGGGATTAAAGACGCCAACAAACCGAAATGACGGGGTGTGCAATAATCAGCATCAATAATCTGTCTAAGATTGAACAGGTAAGAGGACTTTGTGAAGTCGTCATTAGACAGAGACTTAATCCACTCAATAGCCCTAACAGCTTCAGGCTCACTCTCATGTGTCTCTTTATAAGTATCATGGATGTATTTCCATGTAGCATTAAGACTATTTGAAGGTTCAAAACCATAAGCATTGATTATACGGACGGCACTGGAAACAACCCTCTCTACATTATAAATGGGACTACCATTCTGCTCACAGAAAACACTCACAGGGAGATCATCCAGAGATTCGCCCTGCAAAAGAATCTGCAATTCGCTATTACGTTTGGCTAAAATAACCTCAAATTCATTAAACTGAGCAATCAGGTTTCCGTCCAAACCACACGTGAACTCTTTAACACAAGATGTTCCCACTACTTTACGCTCGCCATTGTCATGCTCAAGGACAATGACAGAATTACGATGTACATGCTTGTGGCAATGATCACAATGAAAATCGGTGTTTCCATACTGCTGAATCAACTCCTGTGTTTTAAGATAGCACTGTGTAATCCCATCTTTTCTCTGAATCAAACCAAGAGCTTTCCAACCGTTAAATTTGAACTGAATGTCCAATTCAATGTCCGTAACACTAATGACAAAGCTGTTACCCTCATGATCTTCAACCACTTTGTCATAGGGATCGCTCATAAGGAAGGTGTAAGGGATACCCTGTTTGTAGCACTTATTGGCAATGTGATTGATCTTTTTGCTGAAGTCATTAACCATGCTAGTGAGGATTGTGTAATTGGCCATGATGTCTCTCCTTTAAAGTTGGTTAAATATTTTTGTAAAATTGGCGTCAGGGGATTTAAGTATTTAACTCTATCCCCTTAATGGTGACTAGTCATACAGCCATTTCATGTTACCCTTGGAGTCTCGAAAATGTTGGGAAAACTTGGCCATCTTTTTAAAGTTACGGCCATAAACAACGTAACAAGAATTTTTCCACCCCCGACGATTCTCCTCTATCCAGAGTCTCGCTTCCTTTAAAGAATTGGTTTCCGCTATGATCAAAGGAAGGCCATTTGAATCTTTTTCGTACATATCCTTAATTAAGCACTTCATAGTCTGTCTCCGTAAAAGTTGGTTAAAGATTTTTGTAAAATTGGTGTGAGGGGATTTGAGTGTTTAAATTCATCCCCTATTGAACTACCCACGGGATACAGCCATGTGAGCTTGTGGATCACTTTTTGGTCAAAGAAATCTGTACAGTTAGTAGTGTACTTAAAAAAGAACCTCATTGGATGGGTAATCCCGCCAATGAGGTTCTTTTACCACAAGTCTTTTGAAAGATCATTTCATTTAAGTGACATACCTCGACAAAGAAAGTTAATTTAACTGGTATACCGAATAACCCGCATCGGGCACTAAAACCAACAGTACTGCTAAAGGTCTAGAGAACTACAAATCATCTAAATTCACTGAACCCAAATTAAATCCTAAGTCAGACGGATTAATGTCCACGAATGAACCAAAAGAGGAAACAGAAGAATAGTTGTTTACAGAGGTTTGGTTTAAATCTTCCATCTCCCCGAACTGTTTAAACTCTGGATTAAAGTTGACCGTAATTGGGTCTTCATGTGTTTGACCAAATCTGCTTCTAAGTAGCTGAACACGAGCTTCATGTGATAATCTCATACCTTCTGTGGAATACACAGTTAAAAGATAAGAGCAAGAACGAGTAAGCTCATTCGCTTCTGCTACGGCGGTATCATCATACTTCCCTTCCATAGCGGGATCTTTCTTTCCTGCCTGTTGAGCCTTAATAAATCCAGATCTATTGCATTGAGCAAGCAAAACAATAATCATCTGTCTATCTACACCGTTCTCTACCTTAAAGCAAATAGCAAGTTTTCTGAAAAAAGAAACATAGTCATTTATTACGTCATAGAGATTATTTGTATTCCCTTTAGCGTAAAACTTAAATAAACTGGCTTGATCCACAAATACAGCATCAATCTTTCTTTTCTCATCTACCCTGTACAGAACATCTCGAATCTCCCCGTAAGAAAAATCCTTAAAGTTCCTTTCTGTCAGGATAACAAAGTTTGGTCGAATAGTCTGGTTAAAATCTTCTGCCACTCTCTTAAAGTTTGCTTCCTGCTGTTCACTTAAATTAAGTAAACGGATTGCATCACTAGGTATCGGGTCAATACCAAATCGCATATCCGTAGAATGCAAAGAGATTAAATCATAAAGCAGAAACTTCTCTGCCACCTCAAGGGAAATGTAAACAACGTGCTTTCCTTCTTTAGCGGCTTTATAAGCCATGTTTAAAGCAAACGTTGTTTTACCGTGTTTATTATACCCAACAATTGTGGTGAGTGTGCCGGGCTCTATTGTTCCGACTAATTGGTCTATCTCTGGAATATACGTCTTTATTCCACAGTTCCCCTTTTTCTTAGACTCATCATAGATGTCCAAAACGTTAGAGGTCTGCAAAGAGAAGTTTTCCTGTGTATTATTTACTTCCCCTCTTAGAGACTCTACCATATCTGGTGTTAAACCAGATTGTTGTATGGTAGTTGCCATAGTAAGTAGTTTCTTAGAGAGGGTAATTCTTTTATGCTTCTCTATAAACTCTCTTTTATAATAATCTAAGGATTCCTGCTCTAAGGGTGCTATATCTTTAAGTGAAGCTCTATATTCTGGGAACTGCTGTAAAAATAATTCCTCAGTTTGGAATTGAGAGAATGTATCATATCCCTGTTTAAGGAATTGAAAGACTTTTAATTCTTGAGGATTTAAATCTTTACTTGCTTCTTCTAAGATAGAAGAAATAATGAGTGCTTTACTTTCTTCAGTAGAGGATAATATAGACTTTACTATTGTCAGCATAACAATATTCCACTCCTGTGCAGAAAAGAAAACCCCTGTGGGTCAGACAGGGGTATATACGGCTAAGAGATTGATAACTCTATGATTATTTTAAAGTGTTTCCTCGTCGAGATGTCTGCATTCAGGACAGCAATGTAATTTTTGAGCTACCATGTACCCTAAACATTTATATAACGCATGAACGACGGATGGCTTTAAATCCTCTTTAGATGATGATATTTTATCTAAGATGGTTACTAATTTATGATCCTCAAAAGAGGCTTCCATCATATATTCAATACCCTTATTGGGTAACTTGGCCATTAGCATTTCATTAAACTCTTTGTCGTAATCTTGTGTAATATCCAGTTTAGAAATCATGTGGTCTATATGCTGAATAATCTTATCCACTACCTTATACCCACCCTTACCATAGTTTCTAGGTAAGGTCATGTATAAATCTCTTTCCCTGTCATAAATAGACGCACGCTGATCCCAATTCTCTTTCCATGCTATCGGTGCATTATTATGAATAATAGGATAAAATTCTTTTGTTTGATCATCTTTATGAGCCAAGTTTAATTTAAAGATTTTATCTTTAGGCTCATGGTTAAAGTCTATAACATGATAATCTTTATCTTCCTCTACTGGGAAATATGAAGTGCATAAAAACTGTTTAAGATTACTATAACCATTATGTAAGGTTACTGGTTCGAGCTTATCAAAGACGGGTGTAACAAAGACAGCGATTGCCTCTTTTTCGTCCGTGTCCAAAAAGAAAATGAAGGACTGAATATTCTGCTTCATTATGGGTGTGATTAAATCTAATAAAGAGTCTGTTAAAGTAGCGGACTCTCCATCAATCATCTTTTTCTTTAATAAACCAGTAATCCCCAATATAGGTAAAACAGAGGATTTAAAGGGTGTCTCTTTAACAAAGATTTCTTGGCGCTGTGTAGTAACAAGCATGGTCATATCCTGCATAATTTCAAGATTAACCAAATGGTCTGGCTCTACTACATAAGGTCTTGCCGTAGAGTGAATAAGGAAATCCCTGTTTTCTAAAAAGTTAATTCTGTTCATACTTTCTCCTACATTTCAAATTTGTCCTTAGACTTTAAAGAAGTCTTGGTTAAAGAAAAGGTTTTACCTGTATTAAGAATGCCTCTTTCTTGGACATTCTTATATTTATTCTTAAATTCCTGCATACTGCCTTCAAAGCAAAAGATTAAGGCTTTAGCATTTGCATTAGACAGAAAGTTGTCTGAAAACAAATTAAGGATCGTAATCATCTGCTGATTATACATCTCCGTACCTAACAGAATAACCACAATAGGTACACCTACTTCATAAAAGGAGTTATAATCAGGATGCTCATGGAAATAAATGTCTTTAATATTCTCAGCCGTAAACACCTTAACATAATCTATAACCTTATTATGGTACAGGTAATAGAATGCTACTTCCCGTAAGATTGGTCTTTGTGTAATAAAGGTGGTTACTTTGGAAAACTCGGGGATGGCATTTATCTGTGGTATCTCCTTTACCAGTTTATCCTGTAAAGGCCATAAATCAGCCATACGCATCACAAGTCTCTTATCCTGTATACTTAACTCATTCTCTTTATCCATAAAAGCCGATCCATTTTTATTCACTATTATTACTAATAGCTACTATTAAATCACACCAAACAAGGTGTGGAGGGATCTCTCAGCGCAAGAAATAACTGCTTTAACAGAATATTCCTTGCTCCGTTTATATCTCTGTCATGTACACAACCACAGTGTTTGCACGTCCAAACTTCTTTTCCACCAATCGAACTTATCTCTCCACAATTCCCACAAGTCTTTGACGTGTACTCTTCTGTACAATCAATAACTTTACAAGAATACTCCTCTGCTTTAGACTTAAGTTTCTTTTTAAAGCGATAATGTGCCCACCCAAGCATTGCTCTGGATGTCTTATGCTTCAACTTTGAAACCATGTACCGTGTCTCAAATATTGGTATGTAAATCACATCAAACATTCGACACAACGTTAAAGCTAGCTTATTATGGATTTCGTCGATAAGATCATGGACTCTCCAACGGATTCTATGCATTGCTTTATTAAACTTGTTTGATTTCTCTTTCTTTTTTCGAGAAACCAATTTGTCTAAAGCATAGCAATAACGAAAGATTCGTTGGAAATCATGCTCGCCTACTTTTAAAATAAGTTCTTTAGAAAAAACGGTTTGGAACGTTCTAACACCACAATCCAATGCACATGCAGAAAGCCTTTGGTTTTCAGGTCTTTTTACAAAAATATCTTTTGGTATAGAGACGAAATAACGCCCATTCTCTAAAAACATACGGCAGTCATGATTAGGTTTCCACAAAGGTTCTGCCGTCTTAAGTTTACCTAGGATAGTGTAATAAACACCATCCTTTGAAACTGCACTTTGTGGGATAAATAAATTATTATCACCGCGCTTCTTTGATCGAAACCTGACTTCGTTAAATTTACCAGTCTGCTTGAATTTCTTTTTTGCATTAGACACAGCATGACAACAATCACGAATTGCTACAGATTTAATCTGATAAGGAACTTCTTTTGACCATTCAGGCATTTCATGCAACAATGGAGTCTTAATAGATTTCCACTGTGCTTTCGTATTAGGTTGCTTTAAAAAAGCTACAGCTTTATTATAAGCAAACCTAGAAGCACCAAACCAATTATTCAAAATCTGCTTCTGTTCCTTGTTTGGATAAACTCTTATCTTCCTTGACCGCTGTACGGTATTTTCTGAGTCCGTGAACTCTACATGAAAACACTGTGATAACGGAAAGCAAGTCTGCAACAAGCTCCTGTTGAGGCGATAATTCTTGTTGTTCGAGAACCACGAGTTTAACAGAGTTTTTAGAGAAGAACCACTCAAGCAATTCAAATCCAAATCTACAAAGTCTGTCTCTGTAGGCAACGACAACTTCTCCGACTCTTCCCATTGCACATTCTTCAAGCAGGAAGATAAGTTGCTTTCGTTTGAAATTGAGTCCAGACCCAACATCTTTGAGAATGGTATAGTCTGGGTATCTTGACTGCATAAAACTGACTTGTCTTTCAAGGTCGTCTTTTTGCTTTGACGAGGAGACACGACAGTAGCAGTAGTTCTTTTTCGTGCTACTATTTTCTTCGACGCTGGAACAGTCATAGAGGCGTTTACCACCTGCTGTTCTGATGTATCGAATTTTCCCTTCATCTGCCCATCTCCTCAGCGTGTTAGCATGGACTCCCAACTCAAGGCAAGCCTTACGACTAGGTAAGTACATAAGACTATCGGCATAAGCCGCCTCCTTGATTAGAGAATTTACTCACTTTTTATACAAAAATCAAGTATAAAAAGTTAAAAATATTTAACAAATATTAATAAATATGATACTAGTATTTAACCTCCCCTAAAAAGGTTATACCATAATACCTTTACAGTCTTTTATTTTTTAAGGCAAAAGAAAAGCCCCTCATTAAGAGGAGCTTAACATCCTTAATAAAGGGGGCCTAACATTGGCACTTCATTATACCCAGAGTTCTTAATCTTATTTAAGTATGGAGATCCAGACGGGAATGTAGCTCTATCGGATCCAACATCTGCTTTACCGTCATCGTCGTCACTACTTCTACCAAAACCACTATATTCATACATCCTATATGTTTCATCCATTAAGAAGGATTGAGCTATTTCTATAGACTCTGTAACAGAGTGAATGTAGCTGTCGTTGATTGATTGAGTATTGGTTTGATTTAATTTCTGTTGTGCGGCATGTAAAGGGTCTGTTTTAGATTGAGTGTTTGTTTCCGATTTATTATCAGTCTTATTCTGTGTGTCAGTCTTGTTTTTACTGTCCTCTTTACCTTTCTCATCAGGTCTAGACTTACTCTTATCTGGACTCTGAGTTGTTTTCTCACCACCTTTAGCAAAAGAGTATTCCCCCCTTTCATTTAATGGCTCACATTCTTTATTAAGGTAGTCACGGAGTTTCTTAAAATTAGAATAATTAGACTCCCCGCCACCTTTACCAAATTTACCAGTTAATTCTGAATCAGTAATAGGAATCTTAGCAACGAAAGACCAAACAAAGTATTGATCTTTATTACCCTGTAACATTAAAGGAATCTGTGTTAAAGAGATAACATCATTCTTTACAGCTACACCCCAAGCTACTTTACCAAACCAAGGTATAGAGTTCTCGGTATAACTGGCTACAAAAGCTATGGCAAAAGGCGCTCCTTTCTGTCCATTCTCACCAACAGGCATTTCTTTCTGTGCATTATTAAAGGCGGTCATCCATCGACGGCCTTTAATATCTCCCTTAACGGTATTATTAAACTTAGTAAGTTTCCCTAAAGAGGAAGATTGATCTTCTCTACTTGCATCATCTTTCGCATCATCCTCTTTGTCTTTATCGTTTTTAGTTTTATTTGTCTCTGCATTCTTATCAGCTAACTCTCTATCTGCTTCTTTATTAAGCTGTGAGACATCACCATCATCCTCTAACTTTACTTTCTTAGTAGAATGTGTTTTAGCCTCATTATCACCTAAAAAAGAATCATCTGGAATTAAACCCCATATAGTTGCTCCTTCACCGTCTGCCTTAGTAACAAAGGCATAGACACCTTTATCAATCAGCTTACTTTTAGTCTTTTCAAAAGGCTCGCCCCAACTCTCATCCATAGTAAGAATATTCTTAACAGATTTACTAGGGCCTTTGATAAAGATGTCCCTCATTTTCCCTACTTGCTTATAAAGCATAGTAAGTTTCTTATTATAAGGATCATCATTTATATTAAAGAGTTTTGATATACCTAATAATGTACCGACATCCTTTGGGCTAGGAACAATATTCTCTGGTATTGTCATCTTGTTCTCCATAATAAAGACCGTTTCAAATCTTTCATCTTCATACGGTCTATCTCTACGTAATCACAGGTTAATGTTCCCCTACACTCTTTACCTAAAAGACGATCTAATAAAGAGAGATGATCCTTAAAGAGTGCTATACGATAAGAGTCGATAGTTTGCTCCACCTCTAAGATGTAAAAGTGTTGTTTGTCGAAGGTGGTATCTACACGACAAATCCGTCCTGATAATTGAATAAAGTCGGATAAGGAATAAGGAATGTTATACATAATAAGGTTATTCGACCTTTGCAAATTTCTCGAATTATGTACAATAGTTCCATCAGCTAACTGAAAATGTGGATCACCTTCTATTTCAAAACCATAAAATTCTCCAACTCCTTTATATTCTATCTTTAAAGAGGAAGCCGCATAGTCCGTTTTGGGATTTCTTTTTTCAGGAATCTTTCTTTTTATCCTAAGAGGTAAATCATCAAAATACCCGGAGATGCCTATAGTATAAATATACGACTCTTTATATGCTGTTTTTTTATAACTTTTTTTTATGTGTGTATGATACCCTAACCCATCACAAAGTCTCTTTATGCTAAAGGCTATTTGTGGAAATACACTAGATATAGCTAACCCTTCTCTATGCTTATTACCATCTGTATCAATCAAACCTGCTAGTAGCTCCAATCTTTGTTTACGTGAAGATGTTAAATATATTTCAGGGATATTTTTTTCCTCTCCAATTACTTTTTTTATTAATTGTGTAAATGGATTTGTCTTTCCATTTATATGTGAGGTTAAATAACTCCTAAAAGATTTCTCTCGTTTATCTTCTATTGTAGCTTCTAGTCCAATAGATTCTCCATAAAATTTCCATTCATTATATATTTCTATATCCTTATTATTTATGGTTATTTCTGGACGTTTTTTCGTACCATCACCTAACCATATACCTAAAATATACGGTGGTATTGGTAAATCTTTTTCTTCTCCTAAAAAACCTGTCTTAAATCCACGTAATACCGTTCTTTTATAAGAAGAAAGATTCATATACTCCTTAATAGGTAAGTCCAAAACATCTTGATGTAAATAAGAATTTTTATTAACCCTCACTTTATATCTTATAGTATTTCGTACACTTAAAATATGCTCAGAATTTACTACATAATCACTAGATTTATTTTGATGTACTATATAAAGATCATCAATTCCTGAATGTAACTCCTTAACTACTCTAGGTTTACTGTCCATTCCCATTACCTGATCACCTACTATTATATCCTCCACTTTCTTTATAGTTCCATCTGCCATCAATATTTCTGTTCCTTTACCAAAACACTGTCTTCCTGCTTTGGTGATAATAACAATATCCCTGTCCGATAATTCCTGCTCAATCTTTTGTCTTTTGTCCTCTTTTTCCTGACCAGACAAAACCATAATAGAGTTATAGTTCAGTTCATCCTTATGATTACTTAGTATCTCTTTTAAGTAATCTATGGTGTCCATATATTCTACATAAATAAGAGTAGCTTCATTCCTACCCATTATCTCTTTTACAGTGTCTAATAGTAAGCGTGTTTTATTGTATTCCTTAACAGGCTCTTCATTTTGTGGCAAACCATCTACGACACGTTGAAGATCATGAAGTCGAGGCCCCCACTCCTTCTCTTCCTCTGTAACCAATAATCCTTTAGCCGCTAGTTTATATTGCTCTAATCTATCATCATCTAATGGAACTTTTTTAAATTGGTAATCTACATCATATTCAGTAGCTCCTTTTATCGTTATTTTATCCAGAATATCATTCAGCTCCTTCATATTCTTATAACCAACAATCTCTTTTATGATTCTTTTCTTCCCCATCATCCTTATGGTTCTATCCTGCGTAATGCAGTATTGATTACGAAATTTAAACCAAGACTGAAATATTCTTACAGTTGGGAAAGTAAAACTGTAAAGATGGAACAATCCTTCTATAGAAGTGACTAAAGGGGTAGCACTAATAGCATAACATCCTCTACAATTCTGCCGTATCATTCTCATGTATGTAGTTTGTGCTGATTTAGGTGAACATAAGGCATGAGCCTCATCTATGAATATGTAAGAGGGAGTTACTTTAGTTAGCTCAACCAAATCATCAATATAATTGCCTAAGACAGAAAACTCGATAAAGATAAAGGAATACTTATATAAGAGAGATCGATCCTCTAAGGGACTGTCTGTATTAATCATAAGGTATGGAGCTTCCAACTTTAGCTTCATCTCTTTTTCAAACGCCGCCCTAGCTGATTTAGGAATACAGAATATTGTGCAGACAGCTTCTTTATCTTGAAGGTGTTTTGCTAAATGTAAAGAGATAATCGTTTTGCCATTACCAGGCATTAGAGCAATTACCGCAGATCTCATAGTGTAAAGTTTCTCTAATGCCTTTTCCTGTGTAGGGTATAGTGTATAAGCCATTTTATTTTCCTGTATTCCTAAGTTCCAACTCTTTCATAACCACAGTGTCTAAATACTCATTAGCCTGTAATTTATAGTGTCTTATTGCCGAAGGGTCTTGTTTAAAGTAATGCAGTACTTTCTGCCAGTGTGTAGAGATAAAACATTCCCAAAGACGTGGTGTTCCCCTAGAGCAACACCTCTTGTTCCATTCATTATAGCACTCTGGGGTATTCTCTGGATAGACTAAAACATAAGGTATTTTTTCTTTCGCCAATGCACTCCTTACACTACCATTCGAGGAAACAAAGATAACATCGTACTGATTAAGGTTTCCTTTTATAGCCTGAATGTAGTTGTTTGGCCACTTTGGATTAAACACCCCTTTCTTTGTTTTAAGCCAATCTTCCCCTTCCATATCAATCACCTTCATTTCTGGGTGATTGTTAGCAAATGTTGTTTTACCACAACAAAAGAATGCGGATATGATGATAGCTGACATAAGCACCTCCCATCTAAAAGACTCCCTATATTACTTAGATTTGTAGAGAATCTTTAGAGCAAAAAGGATAATCAGCCATAGAGTTGCAAAGAAATAGTTCACAAATTGAGGCCAGAGAGTAAAGCCCGTAGTAAGAAAAATAAAGGAAGCGCAGAAGATGTTCCCTAAGAAATCTGTAATCAACATTCCTGTGGACAAACCCTTTGTGCTATGTTTCCTTATACAGGCTATAACTTGGAATAAAGACTTAAAGCCGAAGAATAAATTTCCTATAAGGCCAATAAAATAAACTAACATTCTTGGTTAGCATCCAATAATTTAATTGTTTTAAAGACACCCATAACGCCAGAGGGAAAGTTTGGTATTATGGGATTCTCTTTTAGGAATGGGTAGTTTAAATCGGTATGCACATTCAGCTTCATAATTTCAAAGTTGGTGCTAAAGCTGTGATAGTTCTCTAATAAGAGGTCTAACTTTTCTTTCTTTGACTTAGTAAGATTATCAAAAGACTGAAAAAGAGCTTGCAGTCTCTCTTTAGTTGGGACAGTTCCATCATAATCAATACTCTCTGCAATTAACGCGGCTAATTCTTTAGGGAAACGGGGTACAGGGGGTTTTAAATTATCTGAGCTATCTCCGACAATAGCTCTATATACAGGTAAACGGGATGGCGTGACAGAATGGAACTTCTGCACCATCTCCGTCCTATAATACTGTTCATTGATTATTTTATCCTGTCTCTGTATTTCTGTGTCCTCTTTTAAAGACTGTAAGAGGTCATTATCCGTAGATACAATCAGTTTGTTCCCCTCTAATATACGTGTAAGGGAAAAGATAACCTCATCCGCTTCCAAATCAGGATTATAAGCTATATGCACCCTGTGTAAGTTTTGAAGCATATAAACCAATTGGGGCAGATAACGATAAACGGAAACCTCTCCATGATCCCTGTTAGCTTTATATGCCTCATTTATCTGTTTACCTTTAGGTGTTCCATCCAAACAAAGGTAAACATGAGAGGTAGGGTTTGTTAAATAAGATCGTATTGTGGTCAATGTAAAGAAAACTTCTCCACAAGGATGATTAGGGAAGGAATAATAACCACGATACAACAGATTAGAAGTATCAATAAGAATACTGCTCATTCTTGCCTTAAAGAAGATAGACAGAGGCCACCAGAAAACCCCGAAGGGCTAAAAGGTAATTTCTTTATGAATAGACCCCTATCATATAGGTAGATATAAAATCTAAAAATTTTTCTTAAAAGTTAGAAATTGGGAATTGCTCTCCAACGGGTACAGCAAGTCTCTCTAAAGCCTCTCTAGCTTCCTTATTAAAGTATTTATAAGAGGCCGTAGTAACGGAACTTTTTGAATATTCACCTAGAATAAACCCCTCTAATTTTGGAGTGCCATAAGAAACATACTGCCTAACACTACAAAGATAAGCACTATTAGTTAAGGAAGACATATACTTTGATCTAACATTACTACCCTGATTCTGCATATCACTACCAACATTAAGGTTAGTAAACCCTTGCATTTTATAAGAATTAAATGTCCTTGTAGTTATAATAGGATCAATTATACTTCTGTATATTAACCAATAAGTTGGTGTAGTTTGTTGTGTAACAAAGTATTGCCTAGCTATCTCAGCAATATATTCTACTTCTAAGAAGTCCTTAGCCTGATATACAGGTTCAGAATAGTTTCGTGATGCCTTATGTTCTTTATTACAGTCAATATTAATTCCCATCCAGTAACACTCATCTGAATGTAAATCTAAAGGAACACACATATCAAAACCATTACTTGTTTTTCTAATATTACTAGAACTAAGATTAACTTTAGTACCCAATCTTATTGGAACATACGCTTGTAAGATTGGAGTTTCTATCGCATCAAAAGGAATGTAAATAGCTGATTCTCTTACAGAATACATAGACTCATCCAAGCCTTCATTAACATCTCTCTCATAAAGATGAATAGTATCTGAATATTCCAATGTATACCCCCATCTATGCTCTCTTGTAAAGTACACACCGGGTAACAATCTCTCCGTTATTTGTTGTTTAGGTTGATCATAATGTATTGTAGTGAGACTACTCTTCTTTCTAAAAGGAAAATCATATATATACTCACTATCCGAGCTATATGTACATATAGCTATGTTATCTTTACTAAGAGTAGAAGCTAAGGTTATTAAAGACTGTGGATTACTAAAGCTATACTGGTCTAGAAGAAATGCTTTTTCACGCAAATGTAAATTAAGAGTTTGTGGTAGAGAGTAGATACGATTTATACCATTAAATAATGGAAAAGATTTTACACCCAAACTTACAGTATAGGAAAAAGGGTATGTAACTTTCTTTAAGTCTATCTTTCTTGGAGTGTACCCACGCCGTCTATTTGTAAAACGACGATAAAGCTGATTTAAAATAGTAAACTTCTTTCGTCTTCCTTTCATCTTTGTCATGGCTTACCACCTATCCAAGTTAAATTTATCAGGAATTATATTCGGAATATTATTTCCTTTAGAAAGCTCAAATACAGGAAGTCCCAAGAACTCTGGGGAACTATCAGGAGAAAAGTTAGACTTTGTTAATAAGAATACTTCATAATCCATTTCCACATTAGAATAAAATGGACTAAGTGTATCTACTAGTTCTTTAAACATATACATTGGGTTTATAGAGATATATCCATTTGAAATATGCGTAAAGATTAGTGGAAAAAAGATCAAGTAATCCGCTTTATTAGCTACTACCTGTCCATCACTACCAACATAATTTTCAAAAAAGAGGTATGATTCATAACACTTATTTATATAGTAAATATTTGGTACAAAGCACGGAGTATAGGAGATTCTATCAGGAATTGTAAATCCTTTATTAACCATAGCATTATAGATTCTAGCTAGAGTTATCCATGTCTTAGAAATCTCTCTTAAATAGAACTCTCTCATTCCAATACTTGTTGGCTTTTCATTATAAAGAGTTACTTTAAATGGAGTATTCTGCACTAGGTTGAAAAAAGGAAATTCAAAATAAGAATCTGTTAGTGCTGAATTTAAACTTCCTTTATGTTTCCCTAGTGGGGAGAAAGAGAATACATCTTGTACGTTGTAATTCTCCCCTTCTCTAATAAAGGTAAATTCTAAACCAGAATTTATCATTGTTATATCTCCTTACTCAAATAAAAGGCTACTATTAATATAGTTGGGTGACGTGAGAGATTCTATACGATTACTCTTAATCAATTCCTGTATTGTATGTAGAGTTTCTGTGGTAGATGGATATTTACATTTAATGTAAATATTATCACCATTACTAAAAGCGGATCTCATATTATTTAAAAGATTTTGATTCTCCTGTCTAAACCTTGTAAATGGAGACTCATAACCATAAACCAAACTATTCTGTACCAATGGTACATTTGTGGAAGTTGGGTCTATCGTTCTCTGTAAACCAAAAGGTTCTTCAAAATAAACCTTAGCCATCTCTGCTAAAGCATAAGACTGTGTATATCCATAACCATTATCCATATTATCAGGTACGGTAATTCTACGACCAAAGTCCTCTTGAGGAACATTAACACAATTGGTCTTTATGTTAATACAGGACAGGTAATCAGGAGCATCAAAATAGGAATAAAGGAATCTAAAGTTAATATTCAATAAGAAGCAAAGAGCTAAAGCTATCTCCTCTTTATAGTATCGTCTCCTTACATCATCTCCTTTAGTACCTATACGAATATGATTACAAACCCAACCTAAAGGATCTGTACATAAACCTCGATTATCAAAGTACGCATCGGTTAGAGGGTATAGAAAGATGTCCACAGGGTCATTTGCAGAAGCAAATGAATGTTCCATAACCGTTACCTCGAAGGGTTCTGATGTATCATAAGGAGTAGCACTATATTTTTCCTTACAGAATGTTAGGCGTATAGGGTGATCCACAGATGGGCCATAAGTAAGAGGCCACATATACTTATATCCACATGATTTACAACTATCTTGGATAATATTATTACTAGCATCCTTATCAACAGAGAAGGAATCAATTAGAGTCTCATTATAATCAGAGTCTATATCATAAAGATCCCATTGCCATAACTCTACGACTTGCCCGGGCTCGATGTCTGTACGATCCTCAGAATAAAATCTGATCTTTCTACCTATAACAGGCTTATAAAGAGAGGTATATGTATCTTTATAAGAGGTCTTGTCTAACCCCTCGTAGAAATAGCGGTAATATTTTGTTAAGGAATTACTTATTCTAACAAAGATACTTATACTGGTTGTACGTACCTCTACTAAAACTCTTTCTTTTGACTCTATATATTTTGGACGGTTGTATATATTGTTAATGCTATAAATAATTTCATCTACTGGAATTTCCTCACCAGACATGGTTGTTTCATAATTAGCAAGTCTTGTTTTATTAAGAACAATCTCTGCGTAAACTCCATACGTCTTTCCTTGATCTAACCCTTCCTTAACAGAAGTGGGGAGTTTTCTACTATCAAATTTAACTTTCCAAATCTGTGAAGTGTAGGGAAGGTGAATCTCTACCAAACGCTTCACTCTATTTAAGCACTTTACTTGCAGGAAAGAAGGGAACTGTGAAAGAAAAAAAGACTTAAGCCTAGAATAAAAAATATTCGCAGGATCGTCTATAAGAGGGAATAATGTAGAGAGTGTTTCTATTGACATATATATTACTCCTATCTCTTGCGAGGATAATTCTTTCTATCTTTTAATAACGCCACCATCTAAAAACTTACTCAACCCTTACAGCCATGACTTTAGCAGGTGTTCCTGTGAATGTGACACTATTCAATATCCGCCATTTACCATTAGCAGCAACTCCGTCCACGGTGACAGAAATGCGTTTATTTAGCTCCGTTATTTCGCCATTCTGCACGAGATAGGCACGAGTTAGGGTAACGGGCGCACTGTCCGTTATATTCGCAACTTGGATTTCTGCCAATGAACCTACGCTAAAATTAGGATCATAAAGTGTTTCAAGACATCCATGAAGTTTTTTTGCGTATAAATCACCATGTGTATTTGTGGATGTGCCAATATAGACCGCTCCATTTACTTTAGGCTGTAGAATAAGATCTCCATCATCCTCATACAATTTAACCGTATTGGTTGGATCTAAATCTATCTCCAGTGCATACAGGGTACGCCACATATTAGAGACTGTACCAAGATCAAAAGATCCTGTTGGGTAGATCCCGGTATTTACAGAGAATTGACCATTCTCAACCTTTATCACAAAAGAATCACTGCCATAGGGTATTGTAATATCCGTTGTTTCAATATGATTTATATAAGCATTGTTGAATCTCTGATATGATTGTCCAATGCTTGCTGTATTATTAGAGGTAGGAACAATAGAGTGTATAATATCAATCTGTTGTGCATCAACATTTAAAGAATACACATTATTCCATCTAAAATTAGATCCACCTAAATCACAAGCTCCTGTAGTATTAGGAATTATATTTCCATCAGATACTAAAGAACTTGAAAAATTACTTAGAGTTACACCATTTCCTGCTTGTTTTACTTTTAATGATGTTACTTCTGCACTACCACTCTTTAAACTACCATTACAGGTAAAAGAACCGCCACAATTTATATAATCACTACTTTGTATTGAATAACAGTCAAACTGATACACTTGTAAATCAGCATCAGAGTTAATAACTAACGTAGAATATTCATTTTCCTGTTTCATAGAGAATATAGAGTTAGTGGCTAATTCTATATATTCTGGTGTTTTAATCTTCATACCAAACCCCCTAGAATCCTATAATGTAGCCATAGCGATCTGTTTGTTGCACATCACGCTTACGTGCTGTCATATAATCGTTAATAAGCATCTCTGCGGTATCACTATTCTGAAGATTAGGGTCTAAAGGATTCTGACAATGAATGGGGATATTCACAATTCCATCAGGATTACCATCCGAATATTGGTAGGACGGATTACCCGTAGAGGGATCACGTGTCACGATATTTATCCTCTCCCTACGTAAAACCTGAGAGCTTCTTGGTAAAGGAGTCATATTTAAATTTAAAGTCTGTACGAGGGAATCAGGGAATTTAAATACGGTAACTTGTCTTACAGGCAGTTGGTTTTCCACTAAAGAGGACAGTACTAATTCATTTGGAAATACACTGACAGTCAATAAAACAAAGTGAGGCAGGTTGTTTCTGTTTATCTGTGAGTCCTGTACAATTCTCCAATAATGAGAACCATATTTAAAGGTACGGATAGTGTCTAGTGGTGTATCAGATTCTTCTCTTTCTAGTGGCTCTACAAACTGGGCAGAGCCTTGGATAAAGGATAACAAACCTAATGGCACTTCACTTACAGGCTGTCCACCTACTTGGTGTATTCCTTTATAAATATGGTAATTGTAGGCAAAGGAAAGATATTGAGAGGAATCCGTAGGCTCTATGGAAGGGTCAAACCCACCACGATCAGCCACAATATAGTCAGGGATAATACCAGTAGAATCATCTCTTGAAATCCAGTCTTTCCTATAAGAGACTGGGAAAGGCGGAATAAATGGGGATGGGTATTGTCTTGTTGGTGTGTCCATTCCCTGCCACAAAAACGTCTCTAATGTTCGTGAATCATTATGATACACGTTAATTGCAGGGGACATATAATCTGTAGGACAGTCAGGATCATTCTTTATCTGTGCATTATTAGGATAGCATGGTGGAGTTAAACCCGACCCACTAGGTGCTTCATCCGTACCAAAAGAACGGTCTAATAACTCCATTTCCTGCGGTTGGAGATCATAGAGTGAAGGCCAGTCATGTGCATTATCCTTGTCTGCTTTATACTGTCTGTGCCAACGATATAGAGGGGTATATGCGGCGGGTTGTGAGGGAGGGACAAAAGGACGGGAATTACCACCCACAGGTGTAACAAGCTCATCCCAACGAGGAGAGCCAATACTGAATCCAAACCAAATCCCCGCACCACTGTTACACCAATTCTTAAATTCTCTAGCCTTCATAAAACGGCCATAATCAGTATAAATACCCATTTGTCTCTCCTACACTAAATTAAGTAAACACACCTTAGAATAGATAGCGTGTCTAAAGCACAGATTATTATACGCAATACTACAAAAAAGCCCCACAAAGATAAAATCCTTATGGGGCTAAAAGAGTTAATTTAAAGACTTAAATTAACCGGCATTCACTTTGGCATCAAGAATAGCCTGTGAGGTTGGATAGGATGAAACTTTATCATTCATAGAGGTGTAATTGGTAACTCTACGAACGAATGGAGCTTTTGCCAGTGTACCACGGGCTGTGAAGGTGTAACCACCAGTAGCCTCTGGAATGTTGAACTTGAGGGTGTTACCATCACCAACGCTAAAGACGGAAGGATCAATTGCTTCGGAAAGGGCAACAACAGTCTCACCTGTACCAATAGTCCAAGATTCATCAGAAGCATTATATTCCGCACGTGCCATAACAGCAATGTACAGACCATTTGTAGCATCAGAAGCTATAGGATCAGCACCTGCGGCAACAGAGAATCCACAATTCAACTGAACACTGCTATCTTTAATGGTTGTACCATAGCACGTACCATGAATGTGCTTAGGATCAATCGCTTCAAGCTCGATTTTAGCGAGGTCATCACCAGAAGCGGCTGTTTTCTTACCCGTGCAAAGAACTGCACGACCCCAAGGAACACCTGCTAATTCTGAATGGAAAGGAATGTTCGGGCCATCCCAACCACTGTCCATGATTACATTGTTGACATAAGGAAGACCTGCATAGCCAACACCATAACCAAAGCGAGCGCCATTGGGCTCACCCAGTTTTTCAAGAAGCTCAGCACCTTTCTGTTCGACAGCCGCACTTTCGCTATCAGCTTTGAATGTGACTGTGACATTAGGATCAAGCGTACCGAAATTAACGAATACGGGATTAACGGAATTTACATCTGCCATAATTTTCCTCCTTATAAGGGGTGTATATATCTAAGGAAACCTTAGAGAGTTAGGTTTGTTACCCTTTTTAGTAGATAGAACCTTATTTGTTTTCTAGGTGGGTACACAAAAACTGAAATAGAGCATTGAGTTTCTTGCTTAATGCCTTACACTCTTTCTTTTTCTGCATCAAAAAGAAAATCAGGTCTGTACAAAAAGATCTAAGTTTCTTGTATTCGTCTGAATCCGATATTTCCTTTAAAGGAAGAGACCCATCTTTTATCTTAGATTGTACAGCGTCTAAAATCCCTTGTACTTTATCCCTAAATTTATTCTTTAATGATTCAAAGAATTGTCGGGATTCTTTATCCAGAAACTCCTTTCTCATTTCCTCTATATCATCAAAGAAGAATAAGAGGCTGTCTCTGACATTCTCCAAACTGTTTTGTTCCATCTTTTCTAACATGACCAACTCCTCTCTATAAGAGCAAACACTTAGATTAGATAATAGCTAGAATAACTTACTTATTCTTACTCTCTTTTAACCTAAATAAAGAAATCCCACGAGGCATTTTGCCCGTGGGTTAAATAACAAAAAACAGATTGAAATATCAAAAAGATTTCTCTATCTATATACTTGTGTGGCTAGGGTAGCTACCGAAAAGACGTAAAGCCTAACGTCCGCCACACACTCTTTTAGAGGTAAAATAGGCACGTATTCAAGGCTAAATACCACGATGTTAAAGGCTTTCAAATACAGGTTATATCCAACTAAAGCACAAGCTGATAAAATCAACCAGAATATTGGTTGTGCTAGATTGGTCTATAATCTCATGCTTGATGCCAAAACAAAGCATTATAAACAATATAAACAATATAAAGAAACCCTGTATGTTACACCTGCAAAATTCAAAAACGACTACCCATTTTTAAAAGATGCTGACAGTCTTGCTCTTGCCAATGCACAACTAAATTTAGAACAGGCATATCGAAATTTCTTCAAAAATCCTGAACACTTTGGATTTCCTCAGTTCAAATCTAAAAAGCATTCAAGACTAAGTTATAAAACGAATAACCAAAATGGATCGATTCGTTTTGATGGCAATCGTCTTAAACTGCCTAAAATTGGTTATGTAAAAATCATTGAGCATAGACAGCATGAAGGTGAAATTAAATCCGTCGTTGTTTCGCATGAACGCAGTGGAGAATATTATGCATCAGTGCTATGCGAGGTTAAAGAACCAGAAAAATTGCCAGAGACAGATAAACATGTTGGTATTGATTTAGGTCTGCATGACTTCATTGTCTGCTCCGATGGTAAACGTGTTGAAGCTCCAAAGCATTTCAGAAAAGCAGAAGAAAAACTAGCAAAGAGACAGCGTTCTTTTGCCAAGACTGTTAAAGATTCTAAGAATCACGAAAAGATGAGAATCAAAGTGGCACGATGTCACCAAAAGATAAAGAATCAGAGAAAAGATTTCTTGCAAAAACTGTCAACTAGGCTTATTCGCGAAAACCAAGTGATTTGCTTAGAAGATTTATCCGTCAAGGGAATGGAAGCAAATCACTGCATTGCTAAATCAGTCGCAGATGCGTCGTTTAGCAGGTTCGTGAATATGCTTGAATATAAGGCTGAATGGTATGGTAGAACTATTGTTAAAATAGGTCGTTTTTATCCATCGACACAGATATGTTCAGGCTGTGGTTTCCAGAATAAAAGCATAAGAGGCATCAAATCATTGAAAGTCAGGGAATGGGTGTGCCCGTGTTGTGGTGAAGTGCATGACAGAGATTTGAATGCCTCAAGGAATATAGACAGAAAAGGTCTAAGGATATTGAACCGTCGGGACGACGGGGATAGCTCGCTTACTGTGCATCAAACTGCCGAACGAGTTTTGGTATGTGATGAACTTGCACGAGAAGCCACGCAATCTTCATGTGCGTGGTAGTTCACCATAAAGAGCATTCACATAATAATTGTCCAATACCATCATAAACCCTACTACATCATCACCATCCTTGATCTCCACATACCCTTCCCCAGACCACTCCTTCAACAAGGGATAACAAAACTCCTCTATCACTTTCCTAAAGTCCATATACATAGCCAGATCATTTTCCATAACTCCAACCTCTCTAAAGTGTAGTATTCATGCGACTTTTTCAAAAAATTCACGTTTTCTGAAAATCTTTAAAAAGCGAATCAAACCCGCATGAATACTAGCGATTTTGCGGTTTTTTGATAAAAAAGAAAGGGCTTGGGATTATTAGACTCCCAGCCCTTCGTTTCAGTTTTTCTGAAACTATACTCTAATTACCCTTGAATTTTATAGTGTGTATATTCTTAGGTAATTAACTGAAAGTATAGAAATAAATGAAACATGTCTCTGTAGTAAATCAGGAAATTCTAAAAGGTTTCCTATAAATATCCGAATATTCTTCATTTTTAGAGTACTCAAATATGAAAATCTAATCTGAGATGAAGAATATTCAAATATAGGCGCTATGTATCTTATTTTATAAAACCAACTTTCTCAAAAGGGATTCTATCGCCTGTAGGAAAATGATCTTTTAGCCTTAAAACCCATCTTTTTAAAAAATGGTATGAATAAAATTCAGATCACTCCCCTTCTCCACCATCATCTTTTTTCTCATCATCCTTATTATCGTCAGTATGATTGAGTTCGGCGGTAGCTTTCAAATCTCCTTTTTCTATTGAGCCTTTTAAATTAAATCCTTTTAGCCAACCATTATAGAGTACCTTCTCCACTGTTCTAAGGACGAGAAATACACCTACAACGATCAAGCCACCACGAATGACAATATCACGGGTATTATCAGAAAGATGGTTAAAGTTAATGATAACACCAACCATAATTAAAAGAATAACTGATACACACGTCCACCTAAGAGAAATAAACTTGGAAAATTTCTCTACGGAATCTAACAGAGGAATGGCTATAGCCAAAACCACAATAAAACCAACTAAAATCCAAAGAGCGAGGTTTGCACTAATCATTTTTTACTCTCCTTTTTATTCTCCTGTTTATTATCTTCTATGTCCCTAATAAACAGGGTTTCATTCATTACCTTTTCAAAGTCTTCCTCTTTCTGTGAGACAACGAAATTGGAAAGTTCATTCGCCCTATCACCAAGTCTGGAATTTTCCAATTTCGGATTTACAGAGATTTCACCAGAGGTATTACCTCTCTGTACCTTCCCTCTAAATCTAGGAAACTTCCACTTATTTACAGCCGCTTTTTCCAAAGAGCGAACAATGAGAAATATGGCGGAAAGGATAATTCCACCTACTATTACTGCAAATCTAACAGAGGTGTCTAGGTGTTCAAAATCAAGAATAACACCAAGACACATTGCAGAATAAATAACAACCAAACTCCACCTAAGACTGATAAAGTCTTTAACATAAGGGACTTTATCCAAGATAGGTAGAATCAATCCAAAGACTAAAATAAAAACTACCAAAACAACGGTAGCTGTGTAAGAGTCTATCATCTATACCTCCATCCCCAAAAGAGAACCGCTAATATAAATGATAGACTGTGGAATTTCGTATTAAAGTATTCTCTGTACTAAAACTAAAAATTGAGAATCATGCTGTCCTGAATTAAAGAATATTCCACACAATAACACATACTTTGTCCCAACTGTGGACAAACTTACCCCAATACTAAAGTTTGGAGTATATGTATTAGACATAGGCATAGCCGTGGCATAACGAATATCATACTCTCTTTCTGAATATGCCTGATTGGTAGAATAATCTAGTATAAAACCGGCTTTTAAATGTGTAGCACCAGAGCCACTCACACCTTCTATTATACCTAAAAATATACTACCTACTGGTGGTAAGCTATCTGACTCACTAGGATAAGGTATTACACCATTAAGATTATTCGCATATACATTATTAAATGGTTTTGAAGCAGAACCTAAATTTAAGGAATAACCAGAGTAGGTACTACCCTCAACCGACGGCTCTACTGTAAGAGTATGTACAGAGGATGTATCTGTTCTTACTAAGGCAATTTGGAAATCTTTATAAGAAGTATTATAAGGCTTACATACTTTAAACTCAAGATCATAACCATGTGAGGATAAAGTAGTACCAACATTACCAGAATCACTTGAACTAATTTGTAATGCTTCTTTATACCCTTCTCCACTATCATGATCTATAATAAATCTAGCATCATCACCCCAAAATCTAGTATTATCACTACTACCAAAACAAACATAATCGTCATCTGCTAAAGAAATATAACGGGATTCAATTCCATTTTTAAAAGTCTTTATTCCGTAAATATCCTGATTATCACCTTGTGTAAGGCTGTTAAAAGCATGGACAGATACCATTCTATCCTCTAACGCATCTACGGACGCTTGAGTAGCATAAGTAGCAGACGTAGCATAAGCAATAGAATCTGTATTAGGGTTATAGTTAATAGACAACCTTGCTTCCCACTCATCCATAACATCTCCTACCTCTGGTAGATGGAAAGATGTAGAAGCAGAGGCTATAAAAATAACATAGTCATGTGCAGAATCAGACTCTAAATGACCATAAAGGTATAGGGTATTTACACTACCACCAGTAGTCTCCCCCGCTCTAAAATAAGCTCTAATATAAATAGAGTTCATCGTGTAATGGTTTATTGGTGTTACCTCTGTGGTATTGGATACAGGGGAATCAGGGCGGTTTGGATGGTATATCGCCTGTTGCTGTGTTAAAACATTGGTATCTGCATCACAACCCACAACAATAAATCTGTCAGAGGAAGTGGCGGCGGCTAATAACTCCGCACCTTTTAAAGTTATCGTGGAAACATCGAAAGCCATAACTTATTCTCCTAGATTAACATCTTATAATACTTAATTCCTTTGGCGGAAAGTCGGCTACTACTAAATTGTAGAACCACTTCCAGTTTCCCCGAAGTATTATTTACTAAACCGAATTTGCTTATAATAGGTATCAGTGCAGGGTCAGACTCTTCATCAGAACTATTTATAAAGACAAATGTCCAAGGTAGAAATACCTCTTTACTCTCTCCAAAAGCATCTGTTTCAACAGAGGAATTATTCCATAAAGGATACGTACCTGTAGAAATCGGAACGGTTAAGGGTGTTGTTCCACTAAATGCAAAGTAGGCGTTGAAGGAATCATAAGAGGTTGGTTTAGTTGTGGAATACCCTGTTATACTTGTACTCCACACACTCCCTGTACCTGTAAGAATATGGTAATACTTTGTCCCAAAGTAGTTATAAACAAATGTGGTATAACCAATCTTTGTAGTTGTGTCATATAAAACTGTTTCTGATATATCCGCATAAAAAGAACAATAACCTAAAGTAACATCTGTAATAGACAGTATTTGAGCTGTTCTATTCTCTACTTTACCTGCTGGGCCTAAGTTTAAACCGCCATGTGTTTCATGTGAGAGAATAGACCATTTAGATATACCATAGATGGTATTCGCGGCGGGCTGAAAAGCAGAACTAACTTTATAAATAACTGCTTCCCCATTAGGAGCAACATTGACATAACCTTTTGGTGATATAGTCGATGCTTTCTCCGTAGGATATGTCCTGTATAAAACACTAGGATTCGGGAAAGCTGGTAATTCATACCCATTAGAAATGAGCTGAGCTTTTGTTATCCATGAAGATCCTCCTTCTATAAAGAAGTAGAAAACAGAGTTAGAGGTATTTAAATAATAGGCATTATAGGTTGTACCATTCTTTGTTACTGTTGTACTCTTAGCAAACCCCGGAATCATGTGTTGCTGTGATAAAAGATGATTTATAATTAACCATCCCGTTACACCAGAGACAAAGTAAGAATAGGTGTTCACATCATTTTTATTAGTATAGGTATAATAACCAGAACCAATAACATTTCCCCAAGTGTCTGATTCAGAGGAAAGGAAATTAGTTGAATAAGCCTTTGTTTCAGAAAAGCCTAGAGTATTGTGGAGATAATCCCATGAGTAATACTCATTATTGTAAATATATAACTTACTCATCTCTCTTACTCTATGTCTATATAAGGTAATGTATAAGCGGTTGAACCTAAGTACAAGGTGTCTTGGCCTAATGTGAAGTTGACAGAGGCTTCTACAGACTGTAAGGATGTCGTATCACTACCTATTACGTTATCTGCATTCAATAGCTCAACATGAGTGTTATGATCACTTGCATTGGTTAAGACAATATTCCCGCTCCAATCCTTAACAGCAAAAATAACCTCTGTACTAACTAAATCATGTAGGAGCTGATTATAAAAGTTCTCCGCTTCACTATAAGGCATAGCTTTTGTAATAGCACAAGGCATATTTCTTATAATATACTCTATGTTATTACTGTCTATACCTAAGACTAATTCTAACTGACTCCTAGCCATAGAAAGATCATCAGCATAAATGATCCATACTGTGTAATCATCCACAAAGGAAAATTTAAATAAGTCAGTCTCTCTGCGATCAGCAATAATCTCTCTTTTATTCTGCTGAATTAAAGAGTCAGCTTTTAAAACAATTTTTTGCTCTCTCTGTAAGTATTGAGAGGCTAAAGATTCACCTCTATTAGTTAAAGAAGCAAAAGAGTAAGTTGGAGCTTGAATAGCCTTTAACCCTTTTACATGGTCATACCACTCTGGATACCAACTTTCACCTTTAAGGGTAGAAAGAAGGTAATCACCAAGCCAAATGTCTTTATAAAAGAGGGTGTTATTTAAATCTGCCTCATAACCCTGTTGTGCTTTATCCAGTACATCTTGATTAAGAAGCATGGAATAATAAGCTAAGTAATCATCCAAGTTTTGAAAAGGTGCATTCGTTTCAGGGTTTAAATAAGGTAAAGGTATTTGGTGAATGGTGTCGTCTGTAAAACGAGAATGACTAATCTGTGTAAAAGGAATACCTGTATCTCGCCATACTAAAGGATCATAATCAAAGACTGGGTGGTAATAAGGGAAAGAATTATCATCATCAATAATTATATCCTCTCTTACAAAGTTAAAATCCATAGCTTCCCAATAAAGGGGTTTATTATAGTATGGAATAACTCTGTAAACATCCACACCTGTTTCTGGGTCAGCCTCTACAAAGACAGTATCACCTGTATGCTTTACTTCCTTCTCTTTAGTATTTGGGTTTACATAATAACAAATATCTGAATCATCATCCTTATAATTCAAAAAATTGTCGAACTGCAATACACCTGTATTATACGAGTTTCTATACTCTGATAAAAAGATAAAGGTGTAACCCGCAGGAAGAAAGTTAAAGATGATTGGATTAGTGGCTAAGTAAGTCTTTAATACCTGTAAACGATTAGAGGTATAAGGAACAATAATATAACCATCTCCTACACCTAATTCTGGGAACTGGTTATCTCTAAAGGTATCAAAGTCAAAGAAAGAGGCTGTATCACCAAATATATCATTCTGCTTATAGAATTGAGTATTGGAGTGGACTAAGGTATTCATCATTCCTGCTGAATGAAATACATAATCCATAGACATCTTATTCCCTCGATGCTGATTCAGCTTTCTATACATCTTATAGAACTCGGGGGAGATGTACTCAAATTCCTTAGAGTTAATATCCAGAGAAATAAACTTACCAATAGAGATACTGGAAAAGCCAAGTAAGTTTAATTTCTGTTTTAACTCTAAGGATGATAAAGCGTAGAGATTCAGCGCCTCTGCTATTTCATATATATGGTCTACTACATTAAGACGTAGCTCCTCTAGCACCTCTTCTAAAATAGGTAAATTATTTATCTGTGATGGTGGTAGAATCTTCATAACTACGTTGAATATACCCAAATAATTGTATCGAACAGACTAGGTAAAACAAAGTGTGTCTTTTCATAGTCAGGATCATTTAAGGACATTGTATCTATGTCCTCACTATCATAGTAGAACTCTGAGTTCTCCGATACAATAGATAGGTCTTCATTTACGGTAGAATATGGAAGTGTTCTCGGATATTGATACCAATAGGATGTTCTAATAAGAGGTTTCTGTCCTTTAAAGCTATATAAACGATCAATGGCATCTGTCAGTACATTTCTAAATACTACTGTATCTTTCTTTAGAGGTAATTCAGAATAACGATCTAAGTAACTTAAATCCTTTACTGTATCATCCTCTGGATCATTAGGTAAAAGGTCATAAAAGAATTTAAAGATGTAATTATAATGAGGATTTTCCTCATCCCCAATCTTTTCATCAATGTACTCATGCAGACGTGTAGAATCTGTGATTATCTGCTCTGTTGGGAAGTTTGAGCAATCTTCTTCTACATCCACCTCTACGCCATCTATGGTACGAGTAAACTTCTCTCTGTACCCTTCTTCTATTAAAATAACCCATGCACGTGCAATAGCAGAATTACAAGAATGAACTTTGTAGTAAATAACAGATTCTATTGGGTCACGTACCTCGGAGATGTCATTATAAAAGGACTCCAAAGAGGACTTAATAGCAGACCTAATGTGTTCCTCGGATTCAGCTAACAGATTAGCCTCTACTATAATAAAGGCTCTATAAAGTTTACGACCATAAGGGATCATAAAGATGTTATCCGAACGGGAAGATCTCTTTAGAATCTCTTTACGTAAAGCCTCTCTTTCTGCATACGCCAAGTCTGAAAGAATGTACATGGTACGGACGGGAATACTTTCAAAGTTCCCATTGTACTCATCGGATTTATCGAATACTTGACAGCGTGAGTTAATGTTATAATTTACAAAAGACTTATAATCAAACTTTGTTACTAATGATGTGAAATCTCTTACATAATGCTTATAGTTCTGCTTAATGGATTCTGGATTTTCGTACTCTCTATAACCACCTGAACTTGTGGCCAACCCAATTACCCCTTCCATATCTTTAGACTCAAAATAATTGGATGTTTTAGATTCCTGTTTTATCGTCAGATACTTAAAGGTAAAGATGGTGTTTGTTGGAAACAGATTACGGTAATTATAAGGAAACTCTATATAAAGTCTCTCTACCCCATGAATAAAAGATGGTGTAAGAGAAAAGACATTTGCTTGCTGTAAATCAGAAATAACATCCTCTACTCGGATAATTTCCCTTACTTCCTGCCCAGACTGAGCAATTAACTGACACATCTCTGCATCAATCCTTGACTCTGGTAACTCTATCCTAGAATAATAGTCTATGTCGGAAAAAGTAAATGTTACTTCCTTTACCTCACCTGCGACAATTTCTATCTCGGGTGGTTCTTTTACCTCTACTGGATTACTAGGATCATTATTAGTGTATGGATACTGATAATAAACAGAGGTGGGTGGTAAAGGAGTTAAAACATAATATGTCCCTTCAACATTTTGAAGCTCAAACTCATCAAACTTATTGAAGGAAACATTTGGTATTTCAGCGGCGGACTCTGAATACAAATTTATTCTAAAGTGAGTGGAGCGAGGTAAAACAAGAGTATAACCTTCACGTAAAGCATAAGAGTAAACAGAGGATGCTAAAGCCGCAGTAGCCATATCTGCTTCACGTCTCATTGCATCAATGTAAAAGTGAAGGTTGTCCCCTAGCATTGCTATGGTTTCAATAAAACGAATCATGGGATCAGCGGCATTATTGCTGTCCCATGTTTCAGACGCTCTCTGTTTAACAAAGTCTATTATTTCTTGACGGAGTGTTTGAAAATCACGTCCTTGAAATCTTGAAGGCATACTATTTAAAACCTCCATCAGAATAAGTTAAGTGTAACCCTATCGGTTCTTGACCATAAACAAGATCAAAGTAAAGCTCAAGTTTCTTTTGCTTTTGCTTTAACTTATAATTCGTATTTACAATACGAAGATTGTCTATGGAATTTATAACAAAATAAACCTCTGAATGAATCTTTTGAGCTGTGGGAAGATCCAGAAGCATATACTTGAACTTCTCTAACAAAAGACCATAGTCAGGATAATATGGTCTTGTTCCTCTGTCCGTATTCAGAATATCCAATATGTACTCTTTTAAAGCGGGCACACCCCGCTTATAATAAAAGGATGTTTTATAAAAGGATTCTGTGAACGTAAACATTATGACAATACATCCACTACAAAGAGGTTTTGTTTTCCTGCCCCAATGGCTAAAACTAAAGCCTTACAATTAGGCTCTAAGAACTGCTCTCTGCCCAACTCCTTACAATAAGGAAGTTGTGCCTTTGCAGTTGTAGTAGTAGATAGATCGTAGTTATCCCCAGAATTAAAGGTAAAGTCTTTGCCCGTTGCTGATTGTGTCATGGAACAAGACTGAATAGCTACTGCCGAAGCGGCTTGTGCTGTTGCTTTTAATGCGGGCTCTATTGTATTAGCCACTCCTTCTATTACCGAAGATACAGATTGGATCTTATCCATGATTGTAGTGAGATTCTTTAAAGAATCTATTGTACTAAGCATGGAATTAACTCTACCCATTATCTCCTCTACCACACCCGCTATTTTATCAAAGCATGATGTTATTTTACTTACAATAGCTTTCAATAAGAAAGAAAGATCAAAGTTTTCCTGACTAAGTGCAGATAAAGTATGCTGAAACATCTCCGTAAATAAATTCACCATACGCTCAAAATTCTCATCTGGCTTTATAACAACTGGCTTAGAACCCAAATAAGAAACTAACCAAGCACAGTACCTTCCTTCTATACTAACTAAGGATGTCCATGTTATCTCTACCTCTGATCTTTCTTCATAGGTATAAAGATGTGTTATGACATTCTGTACAGGAATAAAATACCTGCAAGTATATCCTGTACTAGTGTAATCTCCATCCTGTAAAAGAATAGTTATTATTATCTTAAAGTCTGTATCTTTATTCGGAGATATTGTAGTGGATAGTGTTATTTCTATTTGCGTACTGGAAACAGTATAAGCTAATTTTGTATCTGGATTAGGAATAATCTGACAAAAAGAATCCTCATTCACTTTACGTTTAGACATTCCTAAACTAAAAGATTCATAGAACAAAGAGCTTTTTATAGAACTTTCTGGTGAAGAATCTTCATTTAACTTATTTACTAAATCATCTATCAATAACTTTTCCTCTGTAGCTGAGGGTGTTTTAGACATATAGTATAAGTCTGAAATTTCTGCAAAGGTTTTCTCATCCTCTGCACTTAACTCTTTACTAGGATCATTAAAACCTACCTTATATAAAGGTTGACCATCGTCTGTAATAGACCCTATGGTTAATGGAATAGGATTATAGTCACTATCATACTGAGGTACTAAATCAGTACCTACAACAGGATCATCTTCATTCATACTAACATGAGGAATCTCCTGCGAAAGATAAATCTTATTGGATTCAACCTTTACAGTATTATCCTTAGTAACATGAATATAAATATCCGAAGATGTATTATTGACAATATACCGAACTGTCTCTCCGTCAATTTGCGTCTCTATATATAGAGCTTTATTTGTAATCCATTCTTTTACTTCTGCACTACTCATATCTGAATCAGATAAAAGTGCTTCTCTATTAACAGGAGTATGTAAAAGCTCAAAAATAGGTAAAAATTCTTCCTTAGAATTATATTCATTATAGAAGAATAGTGCCTGTTGCATTCCCGAAGATGGAGTGGAATAGGAAATATTACCTTCTACTAAGGGTTGTTTTGGTAGAATTGTTTTATGATCATAATAATCAGCTTCATTATATACATCTACTACCAAAGAATCCTCACTGGTATTAATTAAGTTACTTCCAAAAGGAATACCATTAGAGGACTGATAAATCTCTCTTACTTCCTCTGTTAGTTCTAAAGAGGAAGGATCGTGAATAGTATTTTTAATCAAACTTACTAGAGCAATAATAAATGCGGAAACCTCTTTAGGATTAGACCAATCCAATTCCTCAAAATTCTTTTTAGAATCTACTGTACCATCAACATAAATGTCCAATGGAATTGGTGTATCTAATGGTTGATTTTTCCACTCTTTTAACTTAGCACAAAGAGTATTTAAATCATTTACAGTAAAACTGGGAATTAAGTTATAAAGGGTATCTTGGATTTTCTTTATAATTGGGTTTATAAGAGACCCTGCAAAAGAGGTAATAAATGAGGAAACCTGATTTTTTATAGCTTTTATAGATTCCTCTAAGATAGACTTAATAGGTTCTGCCAACCCTGACATAATAGAGTTAATAGGAACACCTAATAAGGTTCTTATTAAGGCTTTTATGGCATACTTTACAACTAACTGTACAATAGTTGGTAAAGAGGAAACCATTGGCTGAATAGACATTGCTATTGTATTTGCAATCTGCAATAGAGGCTTTCTAATAGCACTGTTAATAACCTCTACCAACTTCTTCTTTAAAGGTACAATAATATCCTTAATAGTATTATTCAAAGTAGTGAATAAGTAAGCTAAAGGATTGTACGTACTCTCTACAATGTAATTCATTGTATGATTAAAGATTTCAGCTATCTCTGGTGGCCAAGCAATATCTGTTATTTGATTACCTATCTCATCTATTCGTTTAGAAATAGCAGTTCTAATAGATAAAATATCTTGTGATATATCTGAATCAGCAAAGTTGGTTATTGGGAAAGTCCAATCCATGATGTTAGAAACTCTCCTTTGTACCAACTGTAAAGTATAAGAGATACATCGTAAGAAAGTTATATATGGTTGGAGAATAGTATCTGCTAAACTATGAACAGGGTTTACTACACTATATATAACACTTTCCATTGGGTCTAGTGTTACACTTTCACCATTTATTTTTCTACCAACATCACTTATGACATCTTCCAAACTTTTAGTGTTAAATATATTTTCTAATGCTTCCTCAGATTCTATCTCTCGTAAAAAAGCATCCAATAACTCGTTAATAAACTCCTCTAATGCAGAAGCTAAGTTAATGGATACCGCTTTTCCCGGGAAGGGTGTCTGATCCATTGACATCATCACTGGTGGTATATTGACTATACCTAAAGCATTAAGAGCGGCTGATACCGTAGCAAACCATGTGATTGACTGCATATCGAAGCAGTAATTCTGAAGGTGAAAGTCACCTGACATGGTGGCTGTCATAGCACCTTTAAAGTTAGTTTTGGAAAGAATCTCTGGAGGACTCTGCCAACACTTATGCGTATTCCTTACTGCAAAAGAAGCGGTAGCTATATTAGCTGTCTCAGCCCCTTTGTCTAAATCTGTCCCATTAGGGTCACACAAATCAACGAATAGTATCCCATTATCCTCAAAGTTCTCATCCAGTTTAATTACCCTGCCTACATAAACAGAGATGGTGTTTGGATCAATATTGTATGGAAAAATGTCATTTATATTCATGCTCGGTTTCCTCTAATGGAGTTAATTTAAGTTAAACACGTTTAATAAACTCTAGGAGAGCTATAGCTCTCTGCGTGTTAGCTATACGTCGTCGTCTATGATCTTTATCTGACCCTTTATTTATGTACATATCTGCAATAGCCTGTGCAGACTTACCATTCATTTCATTAATGGACATACCCCCTGAATTGTATGCAGATGAAGCCATCATTACAGCCTGAATGGTATTTTCCTGTGTACCATTATGCCATGAGTAAAAAGGCGACCAGTACTTAGCCATCCACACTAAAGGTGGATAAAGCTGATCTATCTCGTGGTTTAAGTGATAGTTACACCAAGCAACAAAATCAGTGGCCTCTGGTCTAGTCATATAAGATGTACTATCTTCCTTTTTTCCATAATCTGGGCCGATTAACTTAATTGATTTATCACTAAACTTACCCTTAACGGCGCACTTCCCTTCCACACTATTCTCATAACACAAATTAGACGGATTGTTTGTAAGACACTGGAAGGAAAGTCTTTTACCACCATCATACCCTACACCCCAACCATAAAGAGGTTTAGAATTATAACATACAGTATAATTCTCTACTATCATAGCACCTTGTTCATCTCGAACAATCTGTCCATTAGCATCCACTTTAGGTAAATTAGCTGTAATTGGGGAACATTTATAAAACTTTTCCAAACCACCTCTGTTAAAGTGAGCTATTCCAACACCCGTAGTCATTTTATCTACAGGAGCCCACGGAGTCTTACCAGAGGATGTTAAACCAGACCATGGTGTTGCCGAAGATTTAAGATTAACTACTGGGTCAACCACTCCTGCCGCATCCAGTAACTCCTTAGTTAAAACTTTACTTGTTTCGGTATCAGCATCAAAGTAAACAGAGTAACCTGCCACTCCTACTATAAGATTTAATAACCAAACACAATTGTCCCTAACTAAATGGTAAACAAAAGAGGAAGGGACAGAATGGTCATAATTCTTTCCATTATAGTTATGGGGTTTAGAAAAATTATTTAAAAACATTCTGTAATATGTACAGGCTGTATCAAAATTTGCATTAGCCATACTGCTCTCCTTATTTAACCTTCTAAAAGAAATCCCACGCGGCTTTAGCCAGTGGGTAAAAAATAACATAAAAGACTTGCACGAGAAGCCACACCACCTTTAGGTGGTGTGGTAGTTCACGAAACCTTATAATCGACCCCTGACTGAATTGTTACACCAGAACTGAGACCTGCACCAGAAGCATTGGCGGGTGGATATTCTGTTGCCGAAGATGGTGGATAAGAGGTAGTGTTAGTGGACTGATTTGCTGAAGCGGGCGTATTGAAGTATTGTGCCTGTAAAGAGTTATCCAACTCTGGCTTTAATGTAACATCCGCTTTTACCACACCACCATCAATCATGTAGTTGTATCCAACAATCCTCATTTTTCCTGTTAATGGGTGTACCTGACCTAAATGATCAAATACCAATAACTCTATTGGTGTAACGCCCTCTACGTAAAACTGAATAAAGTTATAGACCGTCATTGTCACCTGTAGTTGCTGTGACAATAAAATGCTTGTGAGCTTGGACATCGACTCTGCAATAGCCTGTGGCATACCAGAGGGAATTGTGATTGCACCACGTGATGTTAAAATAAGATTCCCATTAGGATTATTGGCATTAGCCTGAGTATCAAAGTTTGCTATAACCACATTGCTGTTGTCAAAGGTAGTGCTAAGACTATCCACAACAAACACCATCTTTTCCACACCAAGCGGAGTCTTATATAACTGTCCCTGCTTCATCGAAGAATTATAAACAAAAATTGATTCCTCTAGGAATGGAGCTGTGCCTTTTGGCATCGGAATATTTAAAGCATTATAGTTGTTAAAGGTGTATATAAGAAGGACATTACCATAGACAATCTTCCAGTTAATCTTAATCTGACTCTCTCCGTTTACAGCGTGACAGAACTGATCCATTACAAGACGAAGTAAAGAGGCTGTATCACCCGTAGGATCAATCCTCATTCTGTATTTCTTTACTTCATTCCCATCAAGTACACAGATTGATTCTGGGATCGTTATCGTGTATTCCTCTTGTTTGTCTCCATTATAATAGAGAATCTTTCCATCATCCTCTATCTCCTTTAACTGGTTTTCCTCTAACTCTCGGGATGTGGAATACTTAAAGACATAAGCATCGGAAAACACTTCTCTAATAGCCTGTTTAAACTCACCAAAGTTAGCCACACCTTTTTCGACAAGAAGCTCACGCATCTTTACTTCTTTAAAGGTGGGTGTTCCTTCCTCGGTCTGTTGTGTATTGTCTGGCATATTCTGCCATTCTAAAGTAATGGAAGGGACGCCACCACTAAAGCCACAAGTCCATCTCTGTACACGACACTTTGGGTATCGTCTTATTCCTGTATAAGCCTTAACAGTAATATCGAGAATATTCTCTAGCTGTTGACCACCTTGTGTCTTAGAAACAAGTAAAGCTCTAAAGATTGAGTTATCCTCATCATACAGAGACACTTTACCAGAGGCCACACCACCATCATGGTTTTCCATCTGTAATTGTGTACCGTCTATTTTAGGTGAACCCTCTGTGATTGTTAAACTTTGAAAATGCTCACCAAACTTAGACAGCTCTATAACCTTTTTATCATCTCCACCTAGATACAGCTTTATCTCTACACCTGTATAGTATTCATATTCTGGTAGAATTGTAATGGCCATTAGATGTCCTCTCTAGGCGATTTAGTAATATTGGGGAAACGAATTTTCTTACCCAAAGGAAGATCATTCTTAGGATCAATAATACCATTATACTGACATATAACCCACCAGTAGTTAGGGTTATTGTAAATCCTTTGAGACAATATCTCTGGATTATTTTCCTCTCCCCTACGTACTGTGGTTTCCGTATAAGAAACATTCAATACAGTAAGGTCTGTCTGTAAAACATTATCCACTTCTACTATTTTATAATAACGGGATGTCTGTGTGTATTCTATCATGGTTTATACTCCCAATAATAAGCATACTTAATTTCGCCACCTTGTGAACTAACACGAGTATTCATAAAATCTAAAGCACTTTTTTTATTTGGAAATAACTCTGCACCATCCTCTGTAATTTTTTCTGAACAAATCTTTTTAAAACCACTATAAAAAGCACTTCTTACAGCACCTATAGCTTTCATAAAAAATAGAAGGATTCTATTATCTGGTGTCTTTAAAATAGTTCCTTGATCATCTACAAGTACGAGAAATTTAGTAAAGTCTGTTATCTTTGCTAGTGTATAAAAAGATATTTTGCATTCATTATCATTTTCTTTATCACAATAACCAGAATCCTTTATTGTTTCAAAATAAAGTAAAGCCTCTTGCTCTGTTATCTCTATACCACACTCTTTAAAGTTATTTCTTATCTGAATACCTTGATCACCTTTCTGAAAAATAAAACCCGTAAATCTATTATAAGCATTGAAATATATAGGATTTGGTATATGCCAATCATGTAAGCCATACTTATTAGTTGTAGCTGTAGGTGTTTTTATACCTACACCATTTACACAACATACCTCCCATAATAAGTGGTAAGACCAAGAATCATCCCAACCATTTTTTTCTATTTGATTAAGAACTATATTTGGATCTGATTTTTCTGTTTCTATGCTAGTAAGCACAGTATGAATATCCTCTGTACTTTTAATATCTGTCTTTAAAAAAGTACTTAGTGGTAATGGAAGATTTGTCTGTGGTTTACCTGATTCCGGCATATAGAAAGAACCATTAGTAAAATAAGCCACATCTGAATTATCTTTTCCAACCCCTTCTGTGATAGCCTTCTGTTTATATTCAGCCTCTAAGAAGTCTACATTATCAAGTTTTGTTTCATATTCAGCTTTTTCGGCTTCCCATGCTTGGTGTTCTGGTGTGCCTGTCTGAGGCTCTGGATGTTCCTGTACCCACCGTTCCTCTAAGTAAGTTCGCATAGAAGTTACACTCTGTGAATCATTTATAATATTCCAAGCCTCTTGTGTACCTGCATCTATAATATCTGCTGTTGTATTCTGCTCTACTGTATCACCTTTCTTTATTTCCTGTTGTTTCTCCCATTCAGTTAAAGTAATACCTTCCCTACCATTTGTAGTATCTATTTCATTCTCATCTGAATCTATAAATTTTACACCTATTATTTCACCTGTTTTAGGATCAACATAGATACAGTCATCTATATATGTTCCATCCATTACACTTTTATGTAATTCTACATAACCACGAGCTTGATCAATTGCAATTTGTCTTTCTAATTCTTCTTTTCTCTTTCTTTCCTCTTCCTGCTGTATTCTTTCTTTCTCTGCTATTTCTTCTTGTGTTTCATAAGTAGTTAAAACAATATCCTCTACAATAAGAAGGGTAAAGTCGATAGTCATTTTAGACAAACCATAATAAACATTCTGGTTATCCGTCATAATGTCTTTACGATCATTAGAAATACCACCAATAGGTTCTAACTCTCTGGAATTATAACCACCATAGAAACCCTCTTGTTCACCCATTGTTCCAACTTTGCTTTTTATATCTATAAAGTTCCAGTTACTATAATCATCACCAGAAGTGTTTATAGACACACTCTGCAAATAACCTCTGAATACACGTCCGGGAATCTGTACCATTACCAGTTTAGGTATTAGTGCATAATCACCATGCTTATAAGGTCGTGCAAGATATTGAGCTTTTTCTGCAATAGAGAGTAGAGGTTCTAAAGGATATTCCTGTTGGTGGAACTCGGCTACAAAGCTAAGTGTTCTACCAGAATTATGGTTATAGTATCTTTGTGGTGTTTGTGATCCTCTGGGCTCTATCTGATCAAAGTTCTGTGATGTACCAAAGGAATAGTTATTAGGACTAGTTAATACACGTATCTCTACCTCTTTCCCTTCGGAAAAGACACCACGCTCATTTATCTGTGTGTAAGAAGCTGTCCCTGTTCTACTCTCTGATATAATACAAGGTGGATTTCTTGCGGGAGTAGCAATAAAAACATCAGGTGAATTAGAGTTTGTACCTGAATATATCTCTGGGCCATAAGAAGGATAAGGGCTTGCAGGAATATTATCTTTCTGTACACGATTATCTTTATCCTCAGCCGCTAAATTAGAGACATAATTATAAGATATTCCTATATTACTCTCTAAAGACTTTATCGGATTAAACTCAAAGTCTAAATTAGAATCAATCGTAAAGATTTTCTTATCTGTCTTAGAGGTAAAGATACCATCCTGCTGTTTAGCCTGTACAAGATTTGTATAATCAGTAGAGTCTAAAGATCGACTGACTATAGATTGAGAAGTTGGTGAAACACCATTGATTGACGTATTCACCATACAAGCTAATAAATTAGCATTGGTAGAAGATGTATAGGGAGCAGTAGTCTCTACTTGCTTAGTTACGTTAGTTGAATTAGACATTATTAGTATCTCCTACCTGCTAATGGACTGATGGGCATAGCATTCTTATTTATCGTCGCCTTCATCGCTATCCTATTACTTTCTTCAACAGAACTATTAAGTTTGTCTAACGCATTAGCCAAACGATCTTGGCGTACACTCATCGTTCTATCATAATCATAACCACTTATCAGATGTCTTTCTTTTAAAGCATCCAATTGTTTCTCATAATCCATAGACTCTAATTTATCATACGCCGCTTCTAATTTTGATATGAAAGCCTGAATACCAGATTCCACATCATCGTACTCTTTTAAAGAACCATCAATGTTTAAAATACCAAAAGGATTATGCGCCGCTATCTTAGCATCAAAATCGGGGGACATATCCCTGCTCTTAGCTAAGAGAAGATCTGTTAATACTTGAGGGTTAAAGTCGGTGTATTTTAACTTAGCATTCTGGACAGATTCATTAAAGATTCTACGTGTATCTACTTTAGACATGGTATCTTGGTTAATAACGTGTCTTTCCTCTCCATTAACACTAATTGTTCCTCTGCTGTTTGGTGTGGGCTGTGACATATCCCCAAACCCTGAGTCAGAGACAGACGGCAAACTACTTAAATCAATCTGTTTAACCTTAGACATATCTACGGCTGAACCGTAATCTATGCCTGAAAGATAAGCAAAAATCGGCTCTTTCGCATATTTCTTAGGATTGTTAAACTCTATACCCATACCATCTTCGGGACTTTTCCATGTCGTTTTGCCATAAAGATCAGGATTCTTTACAACTCGTCCCCATTTCTGAGAGGCATGGATACGTGAGTTATTATGACCAACAATACCCATGTGTTGATAAACAACTTTACCATATTTATTTAAGCCCCAGTTATTAAAGATGGCAAAGCCGGGCTGTGGTGTCTCAGTAAAGATCCACGGATTCTCTCCTGCATACTGTCTTGAAACACCGCCTGATTTAAGAGGTACACCTGCTTTAGCATAAGCGTATTCCACTACCTGATTACACACCAACCCTTTTTCTGGATGTTTTAAATTACCCGCTACATAAGGAACACCTATAACAGACTCCGCCGCCTTTACAATTAAATCTGCTAAAGAACCCTGAGACTGATTCGGTTCTTGAGACTGATTCGGTTCTTGAGACATCATAGATGCTACTTCTGGATTGGTAGAGGACATATTTGCGGCTTGATCCATCACCTCTTTGGCTTTTTCTGGATTAGTTAAAGGAATAATAGCCTCTGGTTTATCATCCTCACCAACTGTTGCAACTTGCTCTTTGGTAATGATTCCACCTTCTGCATACTTATTCTTTTTAGCTTGTTCCGCCGCATAAGATTGTGCTAACTCCGACCTTGCAGAAGAAACCTCACTGGACATATTTGGGCCACTAGCACCTGTGGCTAACGCCGTACCACCATAACCTAGCCCTGCCCCACCTGCTATACTAGCTCCAATAATAGCCGCACCTGCACCTGCACCAACACCTGAACCAATAAGAGCTATACCTGCTATAATACCCGCTATAGTTGCACCAATTCCTGCACCACCCATCTTCCAGAGATCATCAGATGACCCCTCTTTAAGGGTAATTTCAGAACTTAATTCTTGGTTTGTTCTCTCTCTAGCCTCTTTTAACTGCTTGTCTATATCATTCGCTAACTTCTTATTACCATTAAGTAAAGCATCCCTCTGTTGTTTCTCTAACTCCATTTCTTTAGCAAAGGATTCCAAAGCTCTCTGTCTTGCTTCCTCTGCCGCTTTTTCCTCTGCCTGACTATCAGAATAAGCGGTATACATCAATCCTGCTGTTACAGCTAATCCTGCCATTAAGGGTAGAGCGCCTTTAAAGAATTTGGACATACTCTTACCCTTTTCACCCGTACCATTAGCTTCTTTCTCGGTATTATTAGCAATCTTTCTTAAATAAAAGATTTGTGGGCTGTCTTTAAGTAAACCACCACCTAATTCAAAAGCCTGTTTGGTTAAGAATCCAGAATCACCTGTTAGTTGCTGTGATACAGAACCTAAACTTTCAGCGGGTAAAAGACCTGCTACCGCCTTAGTGATACGAGGTACGAGACCTTCATACTGCCCCTCCTTTATATCCTGCGTGGTAGCTATTCTACGTGTATGGCCATCATTAAATTGAATATTCTCTAATAAGGAATAATCACCTGATTGAGCTAAAGAGGCTGACGCTTCATCTATTCTCTGTCTAACATTAGCATCGGAATGATATTTTCTTGTCGCCGCCGCAAAGTCCGCAGTTAAATTACCTACATTCCCAGAATAAGTTCCCGCTATTTGTGCCGCACCAATATAAGAACTTAATCTGTCGGGCACAACAACGACTGCACCTCTACCAAGATTATTCTGTGTAGAGGTTAAAGCCATTGCTAAAGCATCTTGACCAGTAACACCTGCTTTGACTGCTTCTTTTAATTGAGCAATCATCTCCTTCTGGATTTCAGCATAAGTGGTTGTACCGTCCATCATCATGGCGGCTGTCGCTTTCTTAAAATCATCTGAATCTAAGAAGGAAGATATTTGCTCTTTACTAATAGCACCCTCTGTATCGGGAGATGAAAGTTCTGCCCAACCCTGTGCTAAATCTTTTACTTGAGAGGAATCAAATACAGATTGACCTATAGCTCTAATGGTAAAGGGCTGTAAGTTAAAACCAACTCCCTCTAAACCAGTAATGAGCTGTTTATTATTTTCTCTAAGGTAGCGTGGAGATTGTCCTGCGGCAATCATAGCATTGGTAGCTTTGATTGCTTTATCAATGGAAACGTTCCACCCTAATGTTTCCTCGGTAGCATCCATTGTACGACGTGTCATTTTATTTAACATCGCCGCATTAGGACCACCCATACCTTGCTCTTTTAAGGTGGCTATCTGTCTGTCCCACTGATCAAAAACTTTTCTAAAGTTACTGCTAAGTAAATTCTTTAAATCATCCGTAACTCTTTTAAGGGAATCGCTAAAGTTAGAGGTATGATCTTTAATCTCATCAATAGCCCCCTGAGCCCTTTTTATAGATTCTTCTTCAGACTCAGTTAAATCATTCCCTTCTTCTATGGCATCTTTAATTGCATCTAAAGCTCTTTCAGAACTTTCTCTCTCTGCCGCTGTTTCTTCTTGTGCCCTTTCTAAGTTTCTCTTTTGTTTCTCGGATTGCTCTTTATAATTGTGTGATAGTTCTTTAATAGACTTAGAAACTTCCTCATTTAATTTACCTTCCTCTACGAGTTTATTTATCCCCTCTATTAAAAACTCTACATTCTTTTCCTGCTTCTTTGTTCCTACTACTTCATTCTCAATGGATACTAAAGAGCTGTAAACATTATCACGCCAAACTTTATCATCTTGACTTGAGGATGATTTATTAGAGTTATCCTGATTACTTGCTTGGCTTTGAGTTTGAGTGGAGGCTTGTGTTGTAGAGGTTGATTTAATTGTAGTTAAAGAAGTTTTAATATCCCCTAGTAGCTTTTCAATACTCTGAGTCTTTATAGCTATAGTGTCCTGCTTCTTACTGAGACTCTTAATAACATCTTTATAGTCTTTCCCATTTAAGAGCTTATAGGTATTCTCTGACTCTTTGCGTATCTTTTCTAAACTCTGTTTCGGATCAACTATATTAGTTACTATTACAGGAACAGGAGTATTTGATTCTTCTGGATTAGCCATTACTCAACCTCTTTGCATATAAAAGAAAACCCCTAAGATATTAGATACATCTTAGGGGTTCGGATTTGGTTTCAGAGAATCAGACTAAAATCTGGCTCGATACTCATTTAAAAGATTCTGCATCTTCTCTTTATCTTCAATGAAGTAGCGGGGATCTGCGTTGAACTGCTCCTCAACCACTTCCTTACCTAAGAGCGTAGTTAATTTAACTTGTCCTAAAGGTCCAAACTCAACCTTACATCTCTTTGATCCAACTTGAAGATAATGGGTGTTAAGATTAGACTGCTTTTGAATACCACTCTCTACCTTTAGTTTATCAAACAGGGCATCCCAATAACGATTTAAATTAGGCATCTGTCTGTCAATACTCGGGTAGGATTCCTTAATGTGCTTGGATAAGAGATTAAGGATATTCTTAGCAACCTTGACAGGATTCTCTGCAAATGGAGCAATGTCTATGGTAATCTTATCGACAATTTTTCCATCTCTATAAGCATTGACCAATATCTGATTGTTTGTCACTTTCAGATCAATGGTAATGCCTTTAATCTTAGATGTGGAAATGTCAAATGTACCTTTAACATGACCCTCTATCGCACCTAAGTTAATTAACTCTTGTGAAATAGCCTGACGGAAATTATCAGAGGTTTTCTGTGCTGTACGTAAAGCCACATTATCCTTTGCCCATTTCTCTAAGAAGGAAAGATCAGACTGACCTTCTGCTTTGGTATTAGCACTTCCTTTAAGGTCTGGACGAATCCAAACAACAAACTTGTCACCACGATCAAAGTTGACACGTAATTCAAGTAAATGGTCTGTAAAGGATTTGTCCACATAAGAACCTGTAAAGACTAATTTACCAGACATATCCCTTGCGGCATCTGCTTGAGGATTATCACCAACTACACCATACTGTGCTAGGAAATCGACATAATCATCTGTCTCGATCTCCTCCACCTTCTTCTCTAAAGAAAGATTATAAGTTTCCTGTAACTTCTCTAATTCAGGCTCAATCTTGCCTAAAGTACGATCTGCCCAGTTAGCTAAGTTGTAATCGGGCTTATCATAGGAAACAATCCAGTCTTTACCACCAATGATCTGATTGTCTATGTCTGATATAGTAGCTAACGGCCTATTATAAGCACCAAAGTCTTCCAAGAATTTTTCTGCCGCATTCGTTATTTCTTTAAAGAATGCAGGGGAATTAAGCTCCACATCCCTGATAGAAGGGGTGTAGCCAAAGTTGGTTTTCATATCTGTGGCGGCTATTTTACCCTTATATGTTACCTTCGTGGTGGGTTCACCATGAATGTCTTTATCCTTCTGATAAAACTGTAAGGGTAAATTAGGCTCAATACGCCAAGAGATAATTCCCGCAGGACTGTTTGATTTAAGAGTATGCTGTGTAGTGAGGATTAAATCCCAATCCTCAGAACCGTCTGCATTCTGTGTGATGTCTATATTAGCCCATCTGGCTAAAGAGAAATCCTCTAAGGCATCCCCAATCTTCTTTACAAAAGCATCCAGTTTCTTAGGGTCATCCAACATAGAAATAGAGGAAGCACCTGATACCTTCATCTCTTTTGCTAACTTGCGAGACTCAAATTCATTAGCATAATCAGAATATTTATCTTTCTGATCTGCTAATCTTTCTCTTTCCTTTTCAAGGAGTTTGGCTAATTTAGCTAGGCTCATTTCCTGATTTCGATAAGTGGCATAAATCTTATATTCAGAGCCACCCTCATCTTGGAAATAAACGGTAAAATTGTAGTCTGGATCTGTGGGATGATTAAAGATGTATGTAACCTTATTACTGGAAGCTAACTTAGAAGCATCAACATCCATCTCCCAGTCACTATACATCTCCTTTAATTCCTGTAACTCTGGTGTAGAATCAAAATCTACTAAGTTACGGGATTTATACATCTCTGAATCAAACTTGTCTAAAATCTTAGCCGCTTCAATTATAGGTCTCTCTATTTCAGAGAGAGCATCTTCATACCCAGGGATATTTATTAGTTTTCTACCCTGTCCTGCAAAGGAAAATTGTGGGCCTGTAAATACAACAGAAATCAGCTTCTTAGTAGTAGGATCAACAGAGAGAGACATCGGATTTTTAATAGAGAAATTCCTTTCTGTCCAAATAGCGGCTTTAGGCTCTTTACGATACTTTAAATTAATTAAAGATTTCCCTGTCTGTGGAACACTGACACGAATGTCTAATGGTAAAGTATCTTTACGACCATAGGAAATATTCAGAGTCTCGTACCCATCTTCCTGTGTCACATACTCTCTACGGGTCTTTATAGCAGAAACATTATTAGAGTTAGCTTTAATCACATTGCTAACCCAAGAAACAAACATGGTAGCTGTGCCTTTAGCACCAGACTTCCATAACTGCCCCTGCCCACCTTCAAACTTTTCCTCAACTAAGGAAGATTCTTGTTTTACTAATTTAACCATAACTTATATCTCCCTTTAACCTTTATTAAAAACCAATAGCTGTACCACCTGCGGAAACTAGTTCAGTTCTATCCACTGCAAGATTCATAGTAATGGAAACTGGAGCGCCCTGACTGTCAGCAGAATAACTACCAAAGTTTATGTTTGTTGGGAAAACACCATAACAAATCCATTTTCTAAAGGTAGAAGCATCTGGTGAATACAGATAAAGTGTTGCAGAGGTTTTATATGATGTAACTAAACCCATTGTATGTGTAGCAGGATTAAAGACTCTCCAAAACCATTCCTGTAATAAAGTAGCCATATCACGTCCAATAACATCATAAACACTAATGGACATGTTTCCCCATGAAGGAGAACCTGCAACGTTTACTGTTTCATTACCATGACGTAAAGGCTGTGCTTGAATAGAAATATCAGGAACAGGAGCAGAAGTACAACAAAGACGAATAGCTTCTGCATAAGTTGAATCAAACTTAGGCTGTAAGGCATCCAAGTCTATAACAATCTCGTAATGATTACCACGTTGGACTTCATAATTGGAGTCGTTCGCAAAATGTGATGCACCTGAATATGTATCATAAGCCATAATATTATCTCCTTAATTAAAGGTAAGAGAAACCAAATCCTCTAATTAAGATAGATAATCTGATTATTAGCTATATCTTTTTATCCATTTGGTATGTCCAGACCTATACACCTTATTAGCACCAAGACTAAGCATAATATAATCCTCTTTATTTCCAGTCCTATTTAAAGACTCTTGATACAGTTCTGGATATTGTTTAGAAAGGAATTTTAACTGACATTGCTCTCTTTTAAGCTCTGATCCATTTAAATACCAGTAGTAGCGTGGAGATCCTGTATCACCAAAACAATCAAAACCTAACTTAGAATATACTCTACCAGTGAAATAATCATTATCAGAATAAGAGATTAAAATAGATGGTTTAAATTCCTTTTCAAACTCTGTTAAAAGTTTAGAAGCCCCACCTACAATAGAGTAACAAGACTTAGTAACAAAACGAGTGAGACACCAAACGGATTCTTTACCCTCTTTATACCTTCCTTTTTGAAAGCTCATGCAAGAAAGTAAATCATTGTTAAAAAATAAACCATAAGAGACAGACTGTACAGAAGTTTTACCTAACAAGTGATCCTCTTCATACATATCATTAGCTTCCTCTTTACTTATCTGTTTTACTTCACATTTCCTTGCATAAATTCTATTAGAGGATGGTGTTAAGAGGTCTTTAAGATACTGCTTGATTTTATCCTTTCTATATTCCCAATCGACATCGAATATAGAGATTAGTTGTATTCCTAATTCCTTACAAGCATAGTATTTCTGGTTATGATACAGCCTAGGCTTAAAACAAAAATCCTGTGGAAGTGTTTTATGCCAGAAAGATCCATTGTACTCTATGCCTATGTACTTATCTGGAATAAATATGTCTAACTCAAAGATGGGTAATATAGATGAATTAAACCGCTTATGTTCGGTATTAAATCCTAGTTCTTTAATAAAGTTCTCTATGCTAATCTCTGTGTTAGACCTCTGTTTAGCACAAACGGGACATCCACATAGTTGCTCTTGTGTACCTAAATTTATATGAGCATGTACTTCCTGCTTATATATGTGATTTTGTTTACACTGGAAATCTAATTTCTCATTAGACTTAATTTTACCTTCTTTAGCTCTTTGCTTATCTTCTTTATTAACTAAGTCTTTTATGAACCAATCAGGCAAAGGCGTGTCTGTATTTAAAGATTTTCTAAACTTCTCTACTTTACACTGTGGACATCCCGCTTTTGGTAAGTGAGTTTTTAAATCTATATGACTCCTCACTTTTTGTATGTACACCAAGTCATGTTTCTTACAATAGAATTGTTTTTCCTCTTTGCCATAAAAATTGGTGGTTGTAGCTAATGCTTTATCCTCATTAGAGTAAAGATCATCTATGAACCATTGTGGATAAGGCTTTATAATCTCTTTAGTTTTTCTACTGGACTCTATCTGTTTTCTTATACCACACTTAGGACACCCCTTCTTTTTAATACCTGTAGAAAGTGTTATATGACTAGCCACTCTTTGATTATATATCTCTTTACATATAGGGCAAATAAAAGGGACGTTATCATCAGACTTCAGTTTTCCATCTCTAGCTTTAATCTTATCCTCATCTCTAACTAACTCATCTATAAACCAATTAGGATAAGGTTTCGATGTACCTAAAGAGTCTCTGTATTTTTGAGCTGATATTCTCTTTGTACACTCTTTACAATGTCCAAACTTTCTCTCCCCAGTAGAGAGGTTAATATGGTTTGTTATTTTTTGTATATAAGTATTCCCACAAGCACATTTAAATTCTACTTTAGATACAGTGGAGAGTGACCCATCTACGGCCTGTTGCTTAACCGTAGGGTCTGCTAATTCTTCTATAAACCATTGTGGGTATATTCTTTTTTTCTTAGCCATAATACGATAAAAGAAAAAGGGAAAGAGAGGAATCTCTTTCCCTTATATACGATAAAAAGGAATAATCTCTGTTTATAATAACCTTATGTACTGCTTTTTTTCGGTTGGCCGACTTAACCCTGTGTATTTAGATTATCACTCGTACATAGAGGTCTCTACACCACCCGCTTTATTCGCCCAATTTTCTGGATAATGACTATAATACCATTTCTGATCTTTTTTCTTTCTCCTCTTATACCAAAATAAACAAACACTCGGAATGGAAACAACAATGTGATAGAATAGTCCCAGTATTACGCTTTGAAGACTGTGACCAGTCTCATGTCTAAGTATTTCATCATCCACATAATCATCACAAGTTATTATGAATGGGCCTGTTGAGAAACAGGCTGTACCAAAGGCACGATGACAGTTAATATTCCATACCGTAATATGGTTATGCGGATTTGTGTATGATGTCTTGTTACGGAATATAGCTAACATAACAAGACCAACCAATATCTGTGGTAGTTGCCATATACCTAGTAAGATGTTTAGAATTAATGGTTTGTCTTTATACATAATCTATCTCCATACACAAAAGGGGTATATGAAGATAGATAGAGGTTTATTTAGAATGGAAGTTTATTTTGTTTGGCCTGTGCAAAACGTAACATCTCTGCGGCGCTATCATCGACAATCTGCTGTACCTGATCTGGTGTCACAGGTTTTGATTTTCTTTCCATACTGTTGACAAACTTCTTAGCTTCATCATGCAACTCTATCATAAACGCTTTCATCTTCTCTGCATACTCTTTATATTTACGTTTACCAATAGAGTTACGATAGATAAATAGATCTGTGGGATCTGGTTTATACTGTCCATAGCTTGTTAAAGCAGAGACACCAGCCATATCGTATATTTTCTTATACGCTTTAATAAAGTCCTCAGCCTTTAAAGAAGTGTCTATTTCAGCATTAGCCATTTGAGCAATCTTTTCCAGTTTATCCACTGTCTCGTCAAATTTGGCGAGATGTAAAAGATGGACACATTCTGATCCAACAGGGAATGTTCTACCTGTTACCGTATTTAAAAATTGGTATTGGTAACGAATAGGATGTCCACAAACACAATGACCTGCACCATAATTCTTTAAATCTACAAGATAATAAGGGTTGACAGACCACTCTTTATCCCAATTATCTGGATTCCTAGAGTAAAACTTTAATAGGTTCTCTAAAGAACGGATATGATCATATCTCTCACAGACTCTCTTTAACTTAACCATAGTATTTCTCCTATATAAAAAAGCCCAACTATTTAAGTTGGGCTTTCTCTTTACTAAGATAGATATAGTTGTAATTAAAGAGCTTTTAAGATAGCATCTATATTCTCTTTAGTCAGCTCGAACTCGTCATTCCAGTTCTCCTCCACCAATGGAACTTGAGACAAAACACCTTCCACTGTGTTGATTAACATACAGACAACAAAAGCATCTGGGTCTTCAAACGGGTTATGCAGAACCTCACCAAAGTTATCCTTCTCATACTCGTACTCATCACGGGCATCATTGATATGCTTGGATATGAAACCCCAAGCATCTTCTTCATAAACCCCATTTGCATTAGGGCCTTCTGTAATGGTAGCGCCTAAATCACTACCATAAACAGTTTCTCCCTCATAATCAGGAAGGGTGTCTTTAATGTAGTCAATAGCCCAATCCACGATCTCTTTACTACGACCAATAGCAGAAGGGGAGATACCCTCTGTCACTGTTCTTGTTTCATTTCTTTTTAATTTACGCATGATACTCTCCTTTATTTTTAAGGAACAAAGTCACTATGTGTTAGATAGTGGATTTCCAAATCCACCTTTTATTACCACAACGATACACTTTATAATAACCTAAAGTGTGCATGATATAATCCTCTTTGTTAGATGCATTCTCATCTATAGATTTCTGGAAAATATCAGGATACTTTTCTTTTAGTTTATGTACCTGACACACCTCTCTATTTAGAAAAATGTGATCACTCTTAGCCCAGTAATAAGGAATACTAGTTATCTTATCCAAAAGAAAACCTAGTCTGGAATAGACTTCTCCTGTAAAGTAATCATTGTCAGAATAAGTTATTACATTAGAAGGATTAAATTCTTTTATAAATGTTTTAAAGAGTTTTTCAGCACCTCCTATAACAGAATAACCAAACTTAACACAATAACGTGTCAAATCCCACTCTACCTTTCTTTGATTCCCAAAGTTCGGTTTAGAAAAGGACATTGCTGATACCAAACTACCATTATAAAACAGACCATAAGAAATTTTATTGTGATTACCACTCCCTTTTAAATGATTTTCATCATAAAACTTCTTTGCTTCTTGTAAGGAAAGGGTTCTAACTTCTGTACATCTACCGAAAATTCTAATTTTAGGAACTAACAAATCTTTTAGAAAGTTAGAAATCTTATCTTTGTTTTCTTTCCAATCACGATCATAAATAGAGATTAAGCGAATACCTTGTTCTGCACAGAGTAAGAATTTATTCAAATTACTTTTCTTATCTTTTTTATGCAACTCTCCATGCCAGTAACTTCCATTATACTCAATAGCTATATTTTTATTAGGAATAAAAATATCCAATTCTAAAAATCGCGTAGACGCTTTCTCTTTAATCAAAGATCTATTTCTTTTTTCTATCTCTACCCCTAGTGATTTAATAAAATCAGATATTTCTATCTCACTTTTAGAAAGAAGGATTCCACAAGAAGGGCAACCTTGTTTTGGTGTTAAAGTAGAAGTGTTCATGTGTGCATCTATTCTTTGTTTATACACACCATGTATAGGACAAATAAAATTTACCTTATCAGACCACGTTAGTTCTTTGTTTCTCGCCCTATCTTTATCTTCCTCACTAGCTATATCCTCAATAAACCAGTCTGGATAGTTTGGTCTTTTCTGTTTATTTCTCTCTTTCTTATTTAAATTTCTTTTTATTATTCCGCACTTTGGGCATCCCTGTTTCTTTTCCCCTGTCTTATACTCTATATGATCTGCTACTATCTGTGTATAGACACCATGATCCTTACAATAAAAAGAAACCTTTTCATTATACCTTAAACACTTATTCCTAGCACGCTCTTTATCTTCCTCTTTAAATAATTCTTCTATAAACCAAACAGGATAGTCTGGTCTATTTTCCATCTTTGTTTTAATACAGTGTTCTCTCCTATCTACTTTTGCACACTCTGGACATCCACGTAGTCTTAATCCTGTCTTTAAACGAATATGATTAAAGACTGCCATACTGTAAATACCATGTACAGGACATAGAAAATCTACTCTGTCTCCCGTAGAAAGCTCCTTATTTTTCACTTTAATTCTATCCTCATCATGTGCTAACTCATTTATAAACCACTCTGGATAAGACTTTCTAACTTTTCTTTTAGTTATCTTACTCTTTTCTATTTGTAGGCGTCTCCCACATTTCGGACAACCTCCCTTTAAAGACATAGTTTTAAAGTCTATGTGGTTCGAGGGTGTTTGGAGATAAGAGCCATGATCTTTACAGAAAAGAGTAACCTTTTTAGAACGAGGTAAAATACCTTTCTTAGCATCCTCACGATCTTCTTTATTAACTAATTCCTCTATAAACCACGTTGGATATTTTGTAAAATGTCGATAATCTTTACCCATAATGTAGCTCCGTATCTTATTAAGTGAGGGATTTCACTTAATGTAACTACTATACTACATTCTGAGATGAAAGTCAAACAAAAAGAAAACCCGATTAAGTACAATCCTAATCGGGTTTTTAACTGAGTTTAAATTTTCATCTTACGTTGTAGTAGCTTCCATATCCAGAGCAGAAGAATAAACGACAAATTCTAAGTCGATTATTTCAAGAGCCTGCGTAAACTGTAGGCTAATCATGCCACGAATCTTACGTTGTGCTATCTCATCTCGTGTAGTGGTGTTATAACCCATATCGACCTGATACCACTGTAATCCACCCAAGGATCGGATAGGATCAAGAATCTTGGTAGAGACGTAATTGATCCATGTACCCCAAGTGTACTTATCGTTGAGTGAGAACTTAATGGTTTCTGAGTAAGCATCAACTCTGGATCGAATCTGAACGAGGGTACGGGCTATATGAGCGGCTGAAAGATCGGTGTATTGTGGATTAAGGGTATCATTACCGTAAATCTGAATACCACGTAAACCAGTATCATAAATGGGGTTAATTCTATAAGAGATTAGTTTGTCTCTCTGTCCTTTGGTAGAAGGATTCTGTAGAATGGTACAGGAATCAGGAAGGACACCACCTTGATCACCTGCAACAGGGTAGAACGAACCTTTTGTACGATAAGAGGCTAAAGCATTCAAAATAACGAAAGGTGTGGGTGGCATGATTACAACGGAAGAACCAGTGGCCAAACCATTAACTAATTTAGCTACACGCCATTTAAGCCATGACCAGTACATTTCACAGTAAAAAGCCTGTTCGGAGTAATCGACAGCCTGAGAATTACCATATTCAAATAAGTCTGTAAAATCACCTTTAACGGCAACCCAATTACAGGCTCTATTTAAATCAAACAAATCCTCATAGATAAGTGTCTTTTGTACTATAGACTGTTCTATGTCACAAGGTTTGTATGGGGTGGTAAATACACAGGTTAAGTCTTTTCTAAGAGCGGCTACATGTTTAATGATATAGTGTAAACCACGTCTATCATCGGACGGCATTTCCACCATCTCTGTCACTTCTTCTTTATCATTACCTTCTACTGGTGGTTCTGCACTTGGATTAGCTACAATTCTCTCCACATAAGCTGTACCATCTTCATTTTTAACAAAAAAGATTTGGTCTGTAGCCGGGGATGGTTCAGAAGTTAAATTAACTCTGGTATAACCATTAGGGTTATAGAGCTGTTTATTATACTTGTCGTTTACCCCTGCCTCCAGAGTAACAAAGTTGGAGTTTTCCGTATCGGGAGCAAATCTCTCTGTTAAGGTGGGATTAGACTCATACTTTCTTACGAATGTTCCTGAAGGATCTGGTGTATAGGTATAAACGGTGACATCACCCTCTGTTTCTGAGGTCTGTGTGAATTTCTGTCTATCCAGACCACGTGTTGCTAAGTAAGCGGTATTATCAGCAATATACTTCATGCTGTCATAGGTAGTGGTAGGATCATCCTCGTCACCTCTCTTAACAAAGAGATAACCTGTTGTCTTTGGGTAATCTTCGGGCAGAGCTTCTTCATTATAGCTATTAGCTATATAGTTGGTTGCTTTATAAGTGGGTTTATCTTTCTCTATTGTGACTGTGACATCAGAGCTTAAATCAGAGATAAAGCAACCATTGTACTTAGGATCACTATAAAGATTTAAAGAGCGGACATAATCTGCCTGTGAAACGGAAAGGGTAGCATCCTCACCTTTATTCACTTTGCATATAAATGTTGTTCTGTTATGTCCAACATAGCCATTTGTCCATTCCACTTTAAGAGCTTCCAAACCTCTCTTGGTAACACCAGACACTTCTTTTGTACACAGTTCCATATTGTCCATAAGAAGATCGGTGCTGTCAAAGTGATCACCCTCTTTTCTTAAAACATAGAGTCCGCAGATATAGAGAAGGACGTTCGCAATGCAGTAATACTTTTCACCAGTAGAGGAATCAGGTTCAATCACCTCACTGGCATCTGTAACCGTAGCAAACGTGGCATCATTAAGAATGTCTGGTAACTGGAAGCTAATGTCTCCACCAAGATAACCATTGATTGTTTTAATCAAATCCGCATTCTTGGTATCGGGTGTAAGCATTATTCTAGCAGAGGAAACCTCTACTTCATCAGAAGATGATGTAGCTTTAGAGGTAAAGTGAATCTCTAAAACAACTTGGTTGATTGAGAATGGTTTTAAAGGAATAAGGGCGACAGACAGCTTGTTTGTACCTACAATAGAGGACTCTACATTAAATAAGTTAATGTCTTGTAAGTCTGCTTTAAGCTGAATTAACTCTGATTCATCATCTAACTGAGTATTTGGAATACAACCTGCTGATTCAAAAAGACCAGAGGAGTTTACAATAGCAGTATAGGGTTCACCTGATTTAACTTTTGCAATATGACAGGCAAAACCATTCTGCACGATTGTTCTGATAGCATAAAGGTCTTTATAGGTAGCAGGATCAATTCTAGGATCACCAAATAATTCTGTCAGAGTATCGACATCTCTAACTAACTGAGGAAGGTAGACTTTAACACCGTCAACAATGGTATAATTTTCTGGCTCATCTAAAGAAGAATGAGCTTTAGGTGTAATACAAGCAAAGCACCCTACATAGTCTGGTGTATTGGTAATAAGACTAAGGTCTTTAACTCTGGATTTTACATACGCCGCTTCACGACCTTGATTTGGATTCATACTATTTCTCCTTCTATTGAAGTAGTGGGTGGATAAAGAAAAACCCTCTAAGAGAATTAGATAATCTCTTAGAGGGTTTTGTTTTAGTTAAACTTCTAAGCTAATTAAGGATTTTCTGTATTATCACCTTCCCCATCTTCCTCTGGATCAGGAACTGGAATAGAGGGTAATACAGGTGTGCCGGGAATTGGGCGCATATCTGAAATGTATTGAGAGGAAACAAAGATATTCATTGCTCTTTTATAATCCAAATACTCTTTCTCTGTCATAATCCATCTCCTTATGCTTCTACCTTTAGTAAGGAAACATTCTCTTACTAAAGATAGATAAGTTGGAGTAAGTTAAGGTTGAGCTACCTCTGCCACATGCATTAACTGACATTGTTCACAAGAGGACTATATTACTAGAAACCTCAACCATATCTAAAGCAGAGGAATATACGGTATATTCTAAGTCTATTATCTCTAAATCTGGTCGGAATTGCAGAGAAACAATACCGTTTATTCTTCTTTGTGCTATCTGGTCGGGCGTAGTTGTGTCTGTACCCATCTTAACACTGTACCAAACTAAGCCACCTTGTGCCTTTAAAGGATCAAGAATCTTAGTAGATACATTATTAATCCAACTACCCCATGTGTACTTGTTATTTAAAGAGAATTTAATCGACTCTGTGTACGTGTCTATCTGGTTACGTATCTGCACAAGCATTCTTGCAATATGCGCCGAAGATAAATCTGTATAGAGAGGATTCAAAGTCTCATTACCATAAATCTGAATACCACGTGTACCTGTGTCCCAAATAGGGTTAATTCTGTAAGAGACTAATTTATCCTTCTTCTGTTTCGTATCTGGGTTATCCAGAATACTTATGTAATCTATGTTACTATTTAAAACACCACCCTGATCTCCCGCAACAGGGAAAGAGATACCTTTGTTATTCCAAGCATCAATAATGTTGGCAATAACAAAGAGAGTTGCATTCACTTCCTTAATCTTATAAGGTTGGCCGGAAACTAAGGCTGTTTTATAACTAAACCAACCATAGTACATCTCGCAGTAGAAAGCCTGTTCAGAATACTCTAAGGTTTGAGATGTACCGTATTCCCAATAATCTGCATAATCACCTTTAGCGGCTACCCAATTACAGGCTTGATCTAAAGGTAAATTAGGTGTTGAGAATATGCAGATTAAATCCTTACGTGTTGCCGCAATCTCCTTCATTGTCCAATGAATCGCCCTACGTTCATTTTCTGGCATGATGTAGATTTCATAATAAGGCTCACTATCTGGGTCTGGATTTTCATACCACCTTACTAAAGGATATGTTAAATCAGCAATAAAGTTTCCATAATACTTTGGATCTGAATAAACCTTAATTGCTTTCTGGTAATCCTCTAATGTTATTTCTACATCCAAGTCATAGTGAACTGTATAGGCTAAGTTACTAAAATACCCTGCTATAACATTCCTGTAAATATTGTCTGCTTCTGGATCATCCACAGTAACATTAACGTATGGATTCTCATTCATTGCATCAGCAAATTGCTGATTGGTAAAGTGATCTGGCAGAGTAATTGTTTCCTCAATTAAGAAGTTGGTGTAGGAAAAGTCATAACCCTGTAAAACATACTTAATACGCAGTCCTGCCGAAGCGGGTTTTAATTTAGTCACAGAGGTTATGGTCAAAATATTTGAGTCCTGATAGAGCATCGAATCCATACTAAAGAGTAAAAGATCCTCTGCACTTAATTCTGGTATTAAAGTTGTGTCAAACGAGGTAAGATGTGTCTCACTTGAAGAGAACCCATCTGGGTAGTGCATCTCTATGTCGAAATTATCTTTAAGATAATCCTCTATCTCAGACCAATAGCTATAAGGGAAATAAACAGAGAAATCTTCTGCTTCTTCTCCCCTATATAATGTTCTTGACATCAAGTTGTTTATAATACGGTCGTCCACATAGACTAAGTTTGCTCCAATAGAATAAATAAGACTATAATTGCTATCACATATTTCAAAAGCCGCATTATAATAATAATTAGAGGATGATGTAGAGGTATAAAAGAGTCTGTATAGTGGAGCTTTAGGTATATTAGGAGATGAAGAAGAATAAATAAATGTTTGCCAATTAGGCTCTATCCTTTCTATAGAGGTAGAGTCTTTCTCATTGGTATAGTATTCCGTACCATCTATTAACTCGGATTCTGGAACAAGATAATCTTCCCATTCCTCATCTGTCGTAGGTATTTCAGAATACACCTTCCTTTTTCTTAGTTTAGATTCAGTGTATCTAGTAGCTTTATAAAAGACATGGATTAACTTATCTATGATATACCTTGCACCTGACTGGTTATATGTACCTGCGGGTAATTTTATCTCCTGATAAATATCCCCTGTACCACTAGAATTAGCCATACCAATCTTAATATGGTTATCCTGTAAAACTGGGAAAGGTATTGGATTATTTCGTAAAACGTAGTATCCAATAGATGCTGTAAAGGTTAAACTAAGGAGGTCTGGGTTTGATTCCGTGTTTATTGGAAAGTATGTATGTGTATTTGTATCATAAGGAATCTTCTCTCCTTCAAATATATCAAAAGGTTCTATTTCTATAGTAGTGGGACCAGTATAATACTCTGTACATTCTACACTAATAGAGTACATAAGATATGAATACCCTAGGTATGTACTAGGAGAAAAAGTAAGAGTTAATCCTTCTGTGGATAAATTCGGAAATTTCCAAACATAAGTAGCGTCATCCACTTTGTTGTAATTAGAAGAAGGGTCTTTAGGGTCTACAACATAATTAGGAGTATAATATACTTTATAAATAGCTTTATTATGAATAAGAATATCTAATGGACTTACTGTTATAGTATCTTGACTATAATCATCTTTAACTTTTATTCTCTTATTCACTTCATTTGTAAACTCTAAACAATCTTTATACCTTTCATCAGCAACAAGAGAATTTTTTAGAGTAACTTTATCTACACGTGTACTGGAAGATGTACTACCATTAACTGTATTAAGATAAATCCATCCATCCCCATCCTCTTGAGTTTTACCTATGATAACGGTATTAGAACCTTCTTGAGCAGGTTCTAAATAGTAAATGTGAGGTTCTGGATTTGGTTTTTCTACTGTTATAGACGTTTTCCTAGAATAAAGATGATTTGTTTGTTTATAAATATTTGAGTATCCCACACTTGGTATTGTATAAGAGGTATGTTCTGGTGTACCAATATAGGCATCTACAACATCTTCCAATACCTTTACAGGTACAACCGTCTGCTTAAAAAGGGAGATGTTATTTGGATTATCAGGTCTAATTAAATGACCTTCGGAATCTCTGATAATTTTCCCATCAGAACCAACAGGTTGTACATAAACAGTAGAGGTTAAAGTATGTTTTTCTGGTGTAGAGTATGTACCCTGCCACCTCATAGTAATGTATTTCCTACCCTTGTTTACAGAAGTGGTGAACTGCTGTAAAGAGTTATGCTTTTCTGCAATTCGGATAAGAGGATTTTCTGGTACATCTACCACCCACCCCGTTTTCTCAAATATCTCATCCTTCTTTGAAACAATATCATATATTTCAGTAAAGATGTCTACATCGAGGTAATTACCTAAATGATCCTGAAAACGGATAACGCTTGAACCACCATAGAGATAACCTGCATTAGCTATACGCTTTTCCTCTGTTGTAAGTGTATTCCACTTAGGATAAGTAAAATAAAGCATATAGACCAAAGGTAGAGTATTGTTAAGATAAAAATAGTAGTGGAACTTCTGTGCATTTACAGGGACACGATTCACCCAACAGGATCGCCCACCCTTTACAAAATCTCTAATGGTAATTAAATCCCTGTATAAAATAGGGTTTATAGAAGGATCACCAAACTCATTTAAAAGATCATCCACCTGACGAATAAGTACGGGTTCTGTAGATGTGCCTTTTGGTGCTAAACAGGTAAATAAAGGGAGATATTCCGTGGAAGCAGGAACTAGGCTTTTATCTATAACGCGGGAACGAACATACGCGGCTTCTCTACCATCATTAGGTCTCATAATTACCCCTCCTTAAAGGATAAACTAAACAATTTGATAGGCTACACGCGCTATCTACCTAATTAGGCTATTAGCCTAACACTTACCCTTATTTTAAGGAGATTAAATTATGTCATTTCCATACGTTTTAGATTTAGCATTTGGTAGTGAAAAACCTACCGCCGATCCTCAAGGTAGACTCTCTTTTGGTAAAAGTTCCTCAAGACTTCCTACTACTATAGAAGAAGTAGAGGAGATGAGAGAAAAAGGTTTAGCCGTAGTAGTGAATCTAAATAAAAATATCGTAGACCTGTCAGATAGAGAGCGAATAACTCAAGAACAGGTAGATTCTTTACCAGAGAATTTGTCTGGTATAATTTATCAGAAGCTACCAGAAAATCTTATAGAGCCTCTCTCTTATAATGTTTCTACAGATCCTTCATTAGAGATCTATATTACTTCTGTATTAGAGATAATGCCAAAATATGTATTTCTTATTCTTAAACAGGCAGTAGAGTAAACTACTTAAATAAACCCAGATAATAAAGAAACATTGGAATGTTTACATAAAGGATAAAAATAAAAGCCCCTTAATTGGGGCTTTTATTTTTAGTGCTGTACTTCTTCACCCAACGTTTAGAGCCTCACTAACTAACTCTTTTTTAACTAGCTTAACCATAGCCTATACGTCCTTTTCTATTATATGTAAAAGTTTTTTCAGAAAAAAGGTCTGTTCATGTTGTTAAATACTCAAACAAATCATCTCCCTCTTTAGGTAGAAGATGTATTAAACAAGAATTTAACAATTACTTTAGAGAAACAGACATGTTTTCGTCTCTAAAATTTTCTCTAACAATCGTTAATATAGGCTCTCCATTAAAAAATCTATATCTCTCACTTCCTATAAACACAACAACGTAATTCTTAGAACAACGAGCTATAGAAAAAGCTACATCTACTGAGACAAAGTACGTTCTAAATTCTCCATTATGAGATACCTTCGACACAATAGCCCTACTCTCACACATATTTCTTAACCCATCTTTTAGATCCTGAACGATATACTTTTATTGCACCTAAACTTTCCATGATGAAGTCCTCTTTATTAGACACATTCTTTTCTATGGCTTCCTCATACAGTTCTGGGTATTGCTTGGAAAGACTTTTCAATCTGCATTTTCTTTTGTTAATACACTCATCATTTAGAATCCAGAAATAGTCTGGTGGAACATTCTTATCCAGAGTAAAACCTAACTTGGAATACATTGTACCGTCATACCAATCATTCCACGAATAAGACAGCAAGAATGCAGGGTGGTATTCTCTTTCAAACAGACTAAGTAATTTAGACGCCCCACCCACAACAGTTAAACCAGTTTTTGTTACAAAACGATGTAGCTCATAATCCCCTTCATTATACTGCCTGTTATGGAAAGAGGATGAGCCAAAACCCATCACTGCCACCAAAGAATCTTTATAATAAAGACCATAATTTATCTTTGCTAAACAAGACTTATTCTGAATATGATAGGTATCATAAAACTCCCATGCTTCCTGTATAGATACACTCTTTACCACACACTTCCTAGCAGGGATTTTCTCTTTAGGTAAAATGTTGTACTTAATAAGATTCTTTATCTTATCTTTAGAAGCCTTCCAGTCCATCTCAAATATGGAAATTAAACGAATCCCTTTCTCACTAGCGAGATAGAATTTATCTCTATAAAAATTTTTAGGTCTCTTTAGGTTTGTATTATATATAGAGGAAGAAAACATAAAAGCAAGATTAAATTTTTCTAAGTATAAATCAAATAGAGAATCTCTATACTCTACTACACTATCCGTAATTAAGGAATTTATAAAACTCTTAACTTCCTCTTTCATGGGGAGTGTGACTAATGAGGAATTTTCATTTAACGGAGCATTTTCCTTTAAACTATTTCCTTTGTATTCCTTTATCCATCTCTTATTACCAGAGTGGTATACCTTAACAGCTCTTAGTTGATCCATAATATAATCCTCTTTATTAAGAGCTTTCTCTTGTAAGGCTTTATTGTAAATATCTGGATATTGTTTAGATAGATATTTTAACTGACAACTCTCTCTGGTACGAACTGTCTGATCTCGCATAAACCAATGATAACGAGGCTTTACATAAGCATCTAATGTAAAGCCTAAAATCCTATACACCTTCCCTGTAAAGAAGTCATTGTCTGAATAAGAGAGCAATTTACTAGGTGTATATTCTTTCTCAAAAAAAGTAAGTAACTTAGATGCACCACCTATAATAGAAAAACCATTTTTTACAGAAAAGCGAACAAGTTCAAAATAAGTCTCATTTTTTGCAGTAGGGTTGTGTAAACCAACTTTGGTAAAACTCATACAGGAAATCAAAGAGTCTTTATCATAAAGACCAAGATTTATATCACACTGTGAACTAGCTCCTTGAATATGGTTCTCATTATAAAAGTTATTAGCTACATTCTTAGTAATAGTTCTTATAAAACAGCTACGTGCATACACTTTTTGAGTTTTTCCCAAACAATCATGTAAATAGCTTTTTATTTTCTCTTTATTACTTTTCCAGTAAGATTCAAAAATTTGAATTAAATGAATCCCTTTATCTTCTGCTAATTGGTATTTCTTTTGGTGATACAAACCCCCTTTATTATAACTAGCAGAATGAAAGTAATCCCCATTACACTCTATAGCTACACCTATATCAGGAAGGTACATGTCCAGTTCATACTGTACTTGACCATCTCTTAGAATACCCCATATATTTCTCTGTATGGTTTTTTCATTAACTATGGATTTTATATATTGATAAACTTCTTCTTCAAAGGAAGAACGATGATTAGAACAATTCAAGCATAATACGACTGGCTGTTCTCTTTCTTTATTTAATCGCATAATATATGAGATTGGCTTCTCTACAATTTGCCCACAATTAGAACATCGAAAATGAAGTCTAGTCTCATAAGAATAATCCTTATTTTTTATACCATTAATTTCTTCTTCAAACACTAAAAAATTAGACAGCCATGTAGGATACTCTCTCTTTTTCTTTGCTTTTTCAGATATAACTTTTCTTGGATTTTCAAATTTAGTACACCCACAAGAAGCCTGACCTCTCTTTAAACATTGCTGTCTAATTACTACTTCTTTACCACAAACACATTTACACTTATAACAATGTTCTTTTTTTACACCACATGGCAAAATCCCTAAATCTTCTATAACAGTTAAATTACCTGAAACAGTCCCAATAGGGATAGCAGACTTTTGTTTCTGTTTTTCCTTTATCTCCTTCATAGTGTCTTTCCAAAGACACCCACAAGATTGTGTAATACCTTTACATAATAGTTTTGCTCTTACTATAGTAGTATTACCACAAGAGCATTGACATAAATAATTTGGGTGACTTATGTCTTTAGGATTAACTTCTTCTCTTAATACAGTTAGTCTCCCAAATTGGTCTCCAATATTTACTATAAACTTCCTTTTCCTAGCCATAATATATCTCCTTTTTATCATTAAGGGAATTAACACCCAACTATAAAGAACAAAGGGATATAACACCCAACTAGCTCTATAATAAAGGGATATAACACCCAACTATGACTAATAACAAAAAGAGAACTAATATGCAACAATAAAAACAGAAAAGGTCATTTCAGATAAAAGAAAAGCCCCAAAGGAGCTTCCTTTGGGGCTTGAAATCCTTTATTTATAAGGATTATACAATTGTACCCTTTACGTACATATTGGGATTGACCATACGTGAACCCCAAATACTTACGAAGCCTTTGCGGCTCACGAAGTCGTCCAATGTAATGAAATCAGTGGAAGCGATCGGCAAATAGTCACCAACAATGAAACCCGCATCAATATAGCTATCACCTTTGTAACCGACTAGGAACTCATTACGGGCAACGTATGGTGAGAAGATAACTTTCATAGCGTTATCAAGTGTACCTACTACAGTTGGACCATTGAGGTTGCTAAGAGCGGTTGCTTGGAAACGAGGAGCGCCAACTGACATAATGGTGTCAAGACCTTCTTTACCAACGACAACCCAGTTACCGAAAACTTTCTTTGTACGATAGCTGATTTCGGAAGCGGCGGCAAACAGTGTGGTGAGGAAGCTCTCATTATGTTCACGCTGTGAAACATAATTTGAGTTTAATCTATTCCACTGGACTGAGGAAAGGGCTTGGTGCATAAGGATGTTAATAACTTCCATATCACGTTCATGGCGGATTTCAGTTGTGCAAGCATCAATGAGGCACTGTTCAATATCAATGCCGTGTGATTTTGCCAAGCTGTACCCTGCATCAAAGACGTACTGGGCACGGAGTTTGTGTGGCTCGGCCTTAACAGATTCGGTTTTGAGGTGAAGGGTAACACGACCTGCCATTGAGGGACCGCTTGAAAGATCCTGTGAATAACGAGCATTCACACCAGATTCAATAGCAGAGAGCAAAGAGAATTTAAAGTGACCTGCATCGGGCTTAACAATGACTTCTTTAGTGGTATCCAGAAGGTTTGTACCTTCTTCATAACCCTTAGCATTAACCATAACAACTGAAATGGTGGTGTCAGAAGTTTTCTTAACACGATAAACGTTACCAGAATTGGTGTTATCAATGAGGTCAATTGGGTGCATTGCATCAAAGAGAACTGGAAGGTTCTGAAGGTGCATATCAATGTCTTTACCACCAGTAGAGGTAGCAGGTTCACCGTCAATGATCTGGGAAGCGTAACGATTACGCTGATCCTGATTCTGCATTGCACCAAATTCATTGATCATGTCCTGACCAACAGTATTATCACCACGGGTATCGCCATAGAGATACTGTAAGAAAACGATCTGTCCGATAGGATTGTCAAGAGGCTGAATGGAAACTAGCTCTTCAATGATCTGTGAAGCATAGAGGGCAGAAACCATGTTAATGACATGGGGTGGAAACCAAGAAATATCCGCACCTTGAGTAATGCCGCCACGAACAAAGTTTTCATTGGAAATACCACGTTCACGGAGAGCGTTCTTGGTATTTTCAAGAACCTTTGCTAAATGAACCTGTCCTGCTTCATCCATTGGACGGATTTTATTCACGGACTGGACATTACGTTTCCATGCTTCAAGCAAATACTTTTTGTCTGTTTCTGTAATAACGCTCATTTGTTATCTCCTTATTTGCGCACGGATTGTGCGTGTTAATGAATCCTCTATTTCTTGCGACGATTCTTCTGAATGAATTAAAATATCTGGCTCACGCTCAAACTGAGCAATCTTTTGCGAGTCACGAGAACAAACAGACCCTTCATTAGAATTAGATAAAAGCGTTCTAATTCTATTCTCTTTAACACAATATCTATTGGAAAATTCCTTAGATGTTCTGGATTCTTTGATAGAGGATTTATCTGTTTGTAAAGATTCTATTCGTTTTACCAGAGTATTAAGATGGTCTAACTGTGTAAGATAATCGGGTGATAAAGAGCGGGTATAAAGTAGATTATCCAATCTACTTATTTCCTCTTGTAGAGCCCGATTTTCAGACGTTAGTCTTTCCATTTCTTCTTTTAACTCTGCATTTGTTCGTTTAAATACTTCAAGTCTAATCTTAGACTCATTTATAAAGGTATTGGACATAGCTATTAGAGAATCTACATCCTCTACTTTAGATAATGAGTACGCTTTCTTTATATAAGAAAGGCACTCTTTTATCTGTTGGATTTCAACGCTAATATCCATTGCCTTTCTTCTTTCTATCTCTTTATCAATCATTCGGATTCTGCTTTCAAAAGCCTGTACTTTTGCAGATTTTAAAGAGGAACTGGCGGATTGAAGTTCAGAGATAGTCATAGAATCTATGGGACGCATCGCAGATTCTACTTTAGAAAGACGGGCTGATTTAAAGCCGGGATCAGGAACAGCATCAAAAGTAATGAGGTCATAAGTTGTTTCTGATATAACCTCATGGCCATCCTTTTCGACGGAATCAGTCATAGCTCTTGCAGAGATACCAATAGAAGAACCGTATTTTACTAAAGTTTCTAAAATACGTCCTACTGGTGTATCCAAGATAGCAAAGCGACCCCATAAAAGATTCTTAGAATCTTTTGGAATCCATAGCTTCTCTACACACAGAGCTACATCTGGATAAGAAATCTCTACTCTGGTTTCAGGATGTCCACCTTCACCTAACATGGACTTATTCTTTAATGCTTCCTGAACGACTGAGTTATTTAAGATTCTATCCTCAATCAACTTCTTGGAATAGATACGGTTATTTCTATTGACCTTATCAAACTCCATACATGGCCCTTCCATAATACAAAGAGCAGGGGAGCTTGAGTCTTTATCGACAACACGCATCTCCGATATTAAGGATTCTGTTACCAATTTACTACTCATCTTTTTACTCCTACCGTTAAAAAGACTAACATTAAAATAGATTGTTAGTGCATAGATTTATTCTAAGCTATTATAATGGAAAGTTGATATATATGGCTTTAGTATCTGGTTTTACTAAGCTCAGTGCAATAATAGGAGTCTTATGTGTCATGTAATCAAACATGGGATAAACAGTTAAAGACTCTATTTTCATAGTCTTACTGTTTAGTAATTTAGAGAGAGACATTGTAGATTCTTTATTTGGAGAGGTTGATACGGTTGGTTTCTTGCTCTCTAATTCTTCTTCTATGATCTCTACAATAGCGTTAATTAAATCACCCACATTCTTTAATGACTGATCCTCATCAAACTCTACTGTAATCTTTGTTTTACCTGTTGTAACATCCCCTAATTTACCAAAGAATTGTTTGCATATACTATTTATAGCAATGAAGATGTTAGGGCTGTCATAAGCATGAATCTTTCTACATAGAGCTATAAAAGCATCTATATCTTTTGGTAAATCCGTCTTAACAATCTTTGGGTTTCTTCTGCCAGAGATAGAGACTATATCCATCGGTATCCCACTACCTTTCATCTCTTCTAAGCTGTCTGCTATTCCTTTAAAGATTCTTGGATTAGCACGGGTAAAGATGTCTTTTATAATGAGGATATTCAAACTCTTAGTGAACTTCTTTAGATCTTTAAGTGAGCCTTCCATCACTTCTTCTTTTTCAGAATATTCCTCACTATAATCTGGTGCGGCATAGGGAGCTATTTTATTGTTTTCAGATAGCTTGTCCCCGTCTATAACAAACTGGAAAAGAATGGGTGAAGTTAAAGAGACTGTATCTACTAGATAAAGTTTGTCTCTGGTAAAGGATATAGTCCTTTTCCCATTTCTGTCATTGGCCGCACCACTGGGAGTAATGGAGTTATGTTTAATATTATATAAGGCTGAGGATAAACCACATACATGGTATAATATTCCAACCTGTTTTGCTTCCTGTACTCTTTTTAATTTAAGCATAAACAATCTCCAATAAGAGAGTAACATACTAAATGTTAGATAATAAAAAAGCCGCAAGGGTTATCCCTGCGGCTTTTCTTTAGAGGAGTTTATTTAATTTGTTTTACTTACGACCCATTGTAAACTCTACCATATCAAGTATGTTCTCAATCTGCTTGCTCATATCAGGTGTCTTTGTTCCACCTTTCATGCTTCTATCACGGATTTGAGTATCACCCATCTTCCATGTCTTTTTACCTAAGCTGACAATACATTCACCCGAACCAGTATTCATTAAATCAACGTCTAATTTTACTGCTTTATCAGGATCATTCTTATCAGCAAGTGTAAGGCTGTTTAATTTACTGTCTGCAACCACCAATTTTCTGGCTATAGCATCCTTCTTTATCTTAGCCACAATTTCTTTCCAAACATCCGTAGTTCTACTTTCATATCTACGTGACTCTTCTTTCTTATTCTCTGCAAAGTGGCTTTTTAAAGCTCTGCCAAGATATTTAATGTTTTCATACATATCCCATCTATTTCCAGAAGCGGCTCGTAGAGTCATAGGAGCGGCATTTCTACCACCAAGAGGTGTCATATCCATTTCTACTACACCACTACTCAATATAGAATAAGGAAGCCGAACGGTGTCCTCTGGGTTGTCTAAGGAACTAAATTCAAAGAATGTAGTAGATACTCTATCTAAGGCAACTCCAAAGTTCTTAGGTAATTCTCTCCGATACAGTTTAATGTACTGTTCCAATAAATCCTTGGAGTTCATCTCAACGATCTCTTTGCGTTCTTTTTTATAACGAATCATTTTTCCTCTCCTTATACGAGTGTCCACTTCTCTTTGTTATTTGAGAAATTGGTGTCTAAGATTTTAAGATCAAAGTCATAACGACCACTGTCTGCCAAGTTATTTAATTCATTCTGAGCTATAGCTAAATCGGTATAACCCAGTGGAGTCAGTTTATTAACTTCTTTATCCGAAGTTAAATCTGTGTCACTAGGAACAATAAAGTAGCGGGATTCTTTTAAAAGAGAATCACCTTTAAGATCTAGTGCATCAGACAGCTCCATTTTCTTGTTTTGATAGCTGTCTGCCATAGTATTAACTAAGTCAACAACCTGTGCTTTAACATCATCTGCATTATCCACATCCAACATAGCTATATCAGACATAGGTGCATCATTAAGCATATAATCCTGTACAGCATTGTCGTATTCAGCTAAAGCATTTTCAGAGAAATCACCACCAAATACTGCATTAGGATCTGGCATCTCTACAACAGGCATTGTCACCTTTCTACCTGTAATACAGAGAGGTAGAACAATGTCAGAGAGTTGCTCTATGGCATAAGAAGGTGAAAGATAAAGCCAAACTAAATCACCATCACAGGCATCCAAGCAATTACATTCCCCTTTATATTCTGGGGCTATAATTAAAGACTTGGACAGCTTTTCCATAAAGCGGGACTTAGCAACATCTTGGAAAACTGGGGAATTGTCAATGGTGGGATCTTCCATTACGGGATGATCTTCATTAGCTTCATCCAGTCTTTTTTCCTCTATAGTATCCATACCACTATTGCTTAAATCCACCGAGTTCCAAATAACTTTTATCTCCCCTTCATCTAAAGCATCCCAGAAGGTGTCATTCATAAAGTAAGCAATGTCCACCAATTCTGTTACACCAAAGAGACTGTCAGGATCATTATAGCGAAGGTCTGTGGCAATCTGTATTGCTTCATCCTTAGAGATATACCCTTTTTCATCCCCTACGATTTCCTCAAAGAAATCGTGACCTTCCTCATCCACCTTTCCCTTAAGAATGTAAAAGGCATCTAAATCATGTGGACTAGGTAATTCATCGGACTGAATATCATCATCCCATTTATGAGCTTCTTTCTTAGTCTCTTTTACTTCTTCTTTGTCACTGTCCGCTAAACGAGCTTCCCTACGAGAGAATACTGTTTTAATCGTATCTAAGAGATTTTCTATGGTAAGATTATTCTTGTCTTTAACAGGGTAATTCGTGGCGGGAATATCATCATCGGTATCCGTGTCTAAAACAAGCATATAACCTTGAAGATGGAGAGAACCATTCTTACCATTATACTTAAAGATTAACTCTTTATCGGTTGTCTTAGATTTATTAATCTCCAACCCTTTAATGGTATCTGTGATAGCCTTCTGGACATCCTCATCCTTCCAACTAATCTTTTTCTGATCTTCCTCTGTCTCTGCTTCTGTAATGTACCCTTCATTAATACGATTAAAATTCTCATCATAATCAATGAAGTATGTAGTGGATTCTTTAGCAGGAAGCTCTACCACTTCACTAAGAGCTAAAGCAATATCCTTTATAATATTGTCTTTTGTTTTCTTTATATAAGACTGGAATGTGGGTGTAGCTAAATTAGTGATAGTGTAAGGCTGTGGTTTTTCAAAAGGCTTTACACTTTTACCAGTAAGTCTTCCTTCTTTTGGTTTATCCGCTACTAACTTCTTTTGTAAGACTAAAAGATTGCTGTCTTTGCCTACAATAACATTGTCAACAATAAGCTCACGTTTACCTGAGTTGTTTTTAATAATGTTAAAACGTAGATTGCCTGTAAGACCCGCACCTTTATAAATGAAGTCTTTACCTTTATTTGCTTTTAACCAAGCCTTCCCTTCTTTAGTATTATGAGGGTCATCATTCTCTGTTAATTTAAAAGCTACCGTCATACCCTTGTCCGAATAAGTGGCATCAATAGTATCTTTCTCATCCTCTAAAAGGAGAGTAGTGTTTGGTCTTACTGTCTCTATGACATCACTATTCTTAGAAGGACTCTCTCTTAATTCCACTTCATCAGTGGTAACATAAGCCCCACCCTTCTCTTCTATGCTGTCTCTGGTATTTGCTTTAGATACCCAACCTGAAATGTCAGAATTTTTAACATGAAATTTATACCAACCTTTATCGGCAAATGAATTTGCCATATTAAACATAATTGAGGTATGACTGGAATCCACTGCCTCATTTACTCTTCTTAGTTTTACCATAGCTACTCTCCTTAATGGACAAAAAGAAACCCCTTACAGGTAATCCTATAAGGGGTAGATAAGTTTTACGATGTTACGCTATATAGATTAGGTTAATCAACAGCCTGTTTAAGGATAATATAAGCACCTTTAACACCTTCTGGTACTGAATTAACAGTGATAACTAAAGGATCTGTAGTTACTATGTATGTATGAGATGTGATTGACATATCCTCTGGGTCTTCAATAACAACACCTTTTAAATTCTCTGGTAATGTCTCTACTACAGTACTAGGTATGCGTTCTGTATCACTTAAATCCAATGTATTATCCGCACCAAGCATAACAAAGAATGCTAATCCCTCTTGTGCTAACTGATGTAATTCTTCTGAAGTTTTAGGTAAATCAGAATTACCACCTTTACCAAAAGAAAGACGACCTATAGGGTCTGCTGTTGCTTTTTCTGAACCAAAAGCGAGGTCTAAGCTAGATGGGTATGACATGTTTAATTCTCCTTAAATTAAGTAGAATATTCTACTAGAGTAGTAGATATTTATTCTGGTTTATAACACACTCCGAAATCTTCACAGACTTTGTTAAGTAAATTTAAGTCTGCTTTACCTGTCTGCATATTCTCATAAGGGCCTGTAATACAGGGGTAATCTCTCCCTTCTATACAGATATAGACACATCGGCCTATATTATCCAGATATTCTATATTGGTTGGTGGACATATAAGAGAGGATGAATTAAGGACAAAGAATAAAGTTAATTCTGGCATTATGCATCCACCTCTGGTTTTTTTGGCCAAACAATATTGTCTGGAAAACTCTTTTGTTTAGTAATGTCTCTTAAAGACTGTCTATAAGCCTTCATCTCCTCTTTCTTTTCCTTAGATATGGGATAATCATCAACCATGTAATAATCACTCTCTTTTAACAGAGTATTCCTTTTCATCAAAGCCTCTGCCGAAAGCAATTCTTCATCTACTGCTTTATTTATGCTTATCTTTAATTCCCCTTTATTATAGAGGTCATTTAAATAAAGATACATAGGTGATTCATCACCCGAGTTCGGACAAAAGAAATAAGGATAGTCTACATTATCCTTATCTCTCATTAAAACAAGAGCTTGAGTATGACTTGAATTAGTATACTCAGCACGAATAATGGTAAGTTTATCAGAGGATTCGTCGCTCATTTAAAGTCTCCTAATTAAGCTATACGTACTGCAATAATTAAATAAATAGTGGTGGATGTTTGAGAAGGAATAGTGGATAGCGTTACCCATGTTCCATCTGCTGTTGTACTCTGATCTCTGTAAGGAGTGGGCATACCCTGTGAGTTAAAAGATATACTACCATAAGAGAGTGTTCCATCACTAATTATAGTGCCCATATACATCTCACTTTTCGTACCTGTTCTGTATAATACCATTTGTCTAACAGCACCTATTCCACCTTTACTTACACCTGAACTACTTGTAGTTCTTGAAACACTACTATAAGAGTCACCATAACCAGTAGCACTAACACCCCAAATTGTACTGGCTATTATGTTAGAAATACCACAGAAATTCTTTCTATCATCTGTCTTAGACCACATGGTTAGCATCATGGCCGTATTAGTCGAGGAAGGACTAGTAGTATCTACAACATGACGTGCCCCAGAGGACTTAGCTGTGTACATATTGTAAGGATAACCTTGAGCTATATTATAGCCAAAAGTATCATAACCAAATACAGCATGTGATCTACCTATTGCATACCATCTACCACCACCCATAGTGAAGAATACGAAGTGTACAATCTCTCCACTATACCAAGATGATTCCTGTGTGGTACCTGCTTTATTAGCACCAAAATAAATTGGGTATGCTGTAGTATCATTTATGTTTAAGGTTGGATCTGTGGCTGTATTAGAAGCACTAAAATGGATATAAATGTCTATACCATTAGACACTGTTAATCCTGTAATGGTTGCTGTCTTTGCCGCAACATTACCTTCTGTTGTACATTGAGCAAAGTTCTGAATATCGGCACTACCATCAAAGGCGAGTCCGTTAATATTCCTTGCTGTCGCAAATTTACCAGTAACATCACCTGTTAGATTACCTGTGAAGGTTGTAGAATAAACATTGCTCCATTTTAAAGAGGATGTACCTAGAGTGTATGTTTCCGTAGTAGAAGGCGCAAACACACCAGTCATTTTTAAGGTGCTTGTAAAATTATCATTTTGTAAAGAAGTTGAGTAATTGCTATTAGCTCCATTAAAAGTTAAAGTTTTAGAATCAGATATAGTAACACCATCAGTATCTACATAACACTTAATATTATTACCATAACTAACATTTAGTCTACCATCACTTTGTACATCTAAATAAGTATCTTTAACCGTCTGAGAATTTACTGTACGATCTACAGATCGTATCCGAAAATAAATAGTGCTATTATTTGAAGTATCCCCAAATTCTAATACACTACCCTTCATTAACAAAGTAGTCCACACCTGAAGTTTATTTGCGTCTAAAGTATAAGAAAGGTTTACTAACTTCGTTTCTACAGGAGCTTCACTTGTACCACTATGCTTTGTTAGTGTTAAACCATTACTAGTTACATCAAATTCAGTATAAAAACTAGAATTTGTAGAGAGAAAAGCACAAATGTGTATAGACCCACTATTAGAACTACCTGCTATATAAGAATAAGCTGAACCTAAATATAGTTTTTTACCAAACTGTAAAGTCTTATTAGAGGTTATAGTCTGATCAGAATTTATCGTGACAAAAGAACTATCAGCCTCCGTCTTTGAATAACTATCCTTTCCTGACCATAAACGTATCCCAGTTCCATCATGGTAATAAACAGGATGGTTAGGTATTAGTTCAAAAGCTGTTGTACTATATGCAATACCAAGTAATATATAAATCTTTCCATCATTAGAAGAAGGTAAGGTTTGCACAATCGGAGTATCTGAATCAATAATAGCAGATCCGTCACTCTGAGGTGAGCATTTTACATAAACGGGTTTATCATCCACTAGAGATACTGTAAATGAATAACCTATTGATACTGTGTACTGATTCCATATAGCTGTAGCAGTTAGATTAGCACCAGAATTAGTAGTACCATTTGTACTATAATATATAATACGACCAAATGGATTTATTTTTTCAGTAGTAGGTGTCCGTGCAGTAGTATTATCTGTAGAAGTCGAACTATTTGCACCAACAAAGTAATTACCATCAAAACTAGTAAAATATAACCTATATCTATATGTTTTAAATTTTACTGGTAAAGTGCTAGAATTTGTTCTTAGCTGATAACCTACTGTATTAGTATTTGAGTCGTACCCTCTATAACAAATCCAACAACCGCCAGACACTCTTGTACTATCATACACAAAAAGCATTGTATATGATACATTGAAGATTGTAGTGTCACGCGTAGATGCTGCTAAATTTGTGTAGCATGGTTTTCCACCAAGACCATTTACATTGAGTGTAAAACCTGAAGCTGAGGTTACTACACCATTTTTTACCATACAGCACACACCATCTTCCAATTTATATATACCGGGGACGGTTACTGTAAAAGCTGTTGCTGTTGAAGTCGAATCACATATTCCAAATGGAATACCAGTTGTTTTAATAGTATTATTTGATAAAGATATACCTTCACCTGCTGTATAGGTTGGGCCACCTGATATAGTGATATTTCCAGTACCTATAAGACTCTCATTATTTATGGTTTTAATTTGATTAATATAACCTGCATTATTTGTTAAGTCTCCTGTATCTGTAGGTATTACTGTAGTACTTGGTAAAGCTCCAACCTCACTGGCTGTATAAGTAGGCTTATTTGGTGTTTTTGCCCATGCGGGTACTGTTGGGTCTGTTTCCGTATAAGAGGTTAAATAAGTATTAGAATCTAAAGATCCATCCGCTTTCAAAAATTGGTCTTGTCTACCCTCAGTAGTTCCATTTTTATATTTAAATCCTGTAGCCGTACAAGTACCTGTTTGAAATGTGCCATTACCAGACTGATCTAACCTCAATGCCTTTGCGGAGGTAGGTCCAAAATAAAAATAATTTGAAGCTGCCTGAGCATACCACAAGTTAGATCCTTCCTTTAACCCTAAGAATGGATTATTGCTGTTAGCTCTAATTGCCACATAAGCCGTAACACCAGAGGTGTTAATAAGGTTATTGGCATTAGAGAATCCGATATTATTCATAACCACATCTACGGACTGACCATTATATAAATACCCTTGGTCACTACGAGCTGTGGTTTTTGAAGGAATAGCAGGAACATCTGACAGAGTAATAAACCCTGAATCATTTGTTAATTGAGATGTTTTTGAAGGAATTGTTGTACTATCGGGTAAAGCACCAACCTCGCTCGCTGTATACGTTGGCTTACTTGACTGTTTAGCCCATGAAGGAACAGTGGGATCTGTCTCCGTTGTTAAATAACCCAATCCAGAAACGTAAGTAGCTACTGCCTTAGAAGTTGGAAGGTTGTTTGACGAAGAAGTCATTGTCGTTTCATCTACATCAACGAACGCTCCTTCCTTTAACCCTAAATTGCAAGTAACTGGGGATGAAGCATTAGCCGTAAACTCCGTTCCTGTATCAGAGCTATTCTTTTTAATTGTTAATTTAGCATTATTAACCGTTGGAATAGTCGGCTTATTTGTAAGGTCATTATAATTACCACTGGTTGCTACCGTAGCTAAATCAGCAGAGTTAGCCTTTAGACCTAGAGCAGTATTTAAATCTATCTGATTAGACAGTGTACCTGTAATTTTACCCCACTGTGCCTTTTCATCCTTAGAGGAAATGGTTAAGACATCATTTATCTCCGTACTACCTGTAAACTGTGTAGAAGATGAGGATGTAATAAAGGTATCGGATACGGTATCATAAAGACCATATCTACCGTCCGAATTTCTATAACAAGGAATACCTTGGAAAGCTAAAACATCATCTCTATAAATCTCACACCTATAAACCCGCGTAGTTCCACCCAAGACATTAGAGGAATTAAAAGCACACAGTAGAATATGTGTAGAGACCGTACCTATGGTAGAGTAAGAAATAGAAGCACTAAACTCTCTATCATTCGTTAAATCCTCTATTTCATAAAAGCCTGTTCCATTGTTTGTCTCTAAGGTAATTACGTATCTCTGTCCTAATGACGTTCTTGACCAATTTGTACTTCCTGTCTTTGCAGTTATAGATGTACCATTAAATGTACCTGAAAGGACTGCACCAGTAGAACTACCTGATTGAGCAAGAATAATGGTAGAGCTAGATGAAGCTCTTGCACCAATAACATAGAAAGAGCCCGTAGAATTATTAAAGATGTCTACAATTATTTTAGTAGTATCTGTTGGAGCTAATCCTGTGTCTAAGTAAGAAGACCCATTACTTTGAATATACTCTACTTGTGAATAACCTGTAGGTAAAACACTTGAGCTAGATGTTATAGTAATATTGTTTCCTGCTACTATAACATTCTGATGATCTTCTAAATAATCCTGTACGGTTGTCTCTAAATCATTTTCCGTTACGTAATTACTTGCATCTGTTAATTCCGCTACGGTTGTTGGAACGGTAATATTAGCTGTAACAGGTGATGAGGCATTTGCCGTAAAAGTATTTACGGTTGTTCCATTCTTCTGAATAGTTAAAGTAGCATTATTAACAGTAGGTAACTGTGATACTTTAGCAAAGTTCTGTGACGACACATACGCCGCCATAGATTTACCTGTAGTAAGGTTTGTAGAGGATGCAGTCGTCGTGTTCTCATCTACATCCACATAAGCCCCCTCTTTTAAATTTGCAGATAACTCATAAGGTGATAAATCACTAGTTGTTATGAACCCTGCATCATTATTTAAATCAGAGGTATTAGCGGGAATAAATGTGTTGGAAGGAAGTGCGCCTACCTCACTGGCTGTATAAGTTGGTTTACTTGGTTGTTTAGCCCACGATGGTACAGTTGGGTCTGTTTCCGTACTAATGTAATTGGCGTCATTATTTAATTGAGAGACATTCGTAGGTACACTGGATAAGGTAATATAGTTTGCATCATTGGTTAATTGAGAGACATTCGTAGGAATATCCGAAGTTAAAGCCATAGTGCCAGTAGCACTAGGTACGGTAATTTTATATGTACCATTCTTACAAATCTTTCCTGCAATATAGAGATCTTTCCAACGATAACTGGATGTACCTATGTCTATTGCATTATCACTGGTTGATACAGGTCTAAATGCTGTACTCTCAAAAGTGTAATAACCTGTATAGGTAGAACCTGACTTAACACCATAAGCCAAACCACCTGTGGTATTTGATCCAAACCACGCATTACCAATAACCAATTTAGCATTCTGTGAGAATGTACCTGAACTACCTAAAGGAATTAAAAGATTGTTTGAATCATCTATGGTAACACCACTGTTCTGTACTGCACCAGATGTACCATCAAAACGAACAATGGCATTATCCGTAGAGGATGAAATTTTCTGTACATAACCAGAAAGATCACTTTGAGTGGCATAGTTTACATCATCTGTTAAATCTGAAATCTTAGTAGGAATTTGTGATGTGGTAGCAAAGTTCTGATTAGAAATATAAGTAGTAATTGCAGATGTGGTGGGCAAATTAGCCGATGTATTCATATCAGTAGAATAGTTCTTAGTAGAAGCTGTACCAAGATTTAAAGCTGTTATAGCTCCACTAATCTCTGAATCTGTTTCTGTCTTGGTGTAATAGTTAGAAGCATCGAAAATATCAGATATAGGAATCTCTATATCCTCTTTACCCGCATCGGTATTAAAGGAAATAATCAGTTTCCCATTAGATACCTCTACATTATCCACCATACCGTCTTTAATAAAGGCAGTAGCGTCAATATCAGTATTTAATTTTGTCCCTGACGAGTTATAAAACTCTATTGTTTTATTCGTAGAGTTATACTGTGCTGTTGCTACTACTCCTGCTAAAGATTGGTGCTGTGTTAAATAACCACTATCATTAGTAAGTTGAGATGTAGCTGTTGGAATAGTTGGAATATTATCCAAATCATTGTAATCATTACTTACAGCCGCTACACCAACGGTATTGATAACCACCCCTGTTTTATAAACGTGTACACGGATAACAGTATTAGAAGCTACCGAGCCGGGAAGTGTTCCATTCCATACAGCTCCACTAGCTAAAGTAAGTGTACGAGTATCATCTATAATACCACTTGAAGATGTTAAGGAATAAGAGTTTGTACCAAAGGTGACATTCAGTGTGTAAGTGGATGTAGAGGAATACATTCTTACTCTGACACTATATGTCCCTGCTACGGAAATGGTTGGGAATTGACCATAACAGTTAGCCACAGGTTTAGAGATTGACCCTGTACCCGAAACATTGTTTCTATAAAAAGAGCCAATAGTCTCTATGGAAACAATATCGTCTGGAATGTGTAAATCCACATTCTTGTTTGTTATTGTCTGTGCATCCCCATCTACGGAAATACTCTCAATAACATTGTGATCACCTAAGTCTAACTGAACATTTCCTGTACCCACTAAGGAATTATTGTTTATCGTCTTAATGGACTGGTGTTGTGTTAAATAAGGAACATCATTAGCTAACTGTGAAACATTAGTGGGTATTTGAGAGACAGTAGCATAATTTAACCCTGAAATATAAGAGGCTACCGCTTTACCAGTAGGAAGATTGCCCGATGTAGAAGTCATTGTTGTTTCATCTACATCAACATAAGCGCCTTCCTTTAAATTAGCAGACAACTCATAAGGAGCTAAAGCACTGGAAGTTAAATAAGTGTTCGAGTCCAAAGACCCGTCCGCCTTCATAAACTGATTAGATGTACCACCAGTAACAATAAACTTTGGGCCTGTTAGGTTATAATAAAGAGTCTGTGCTATCCCTTTATTAAAGACTGCGAGCTGTTGAAGTGTGCCACGGGTTTGGTAAAAAGCTATTTCTGTGACAGAGGCATCATTCCCTGCTTTGGCTACTACGGTAATCTCCATTTGAGTAACACCATAGAATCCTGTGTTTTGACCTCTATACAGAGCTTGGTTGTTATATTTACATACGTTAGTTAATGTAAATAAATGCCACCCGGGATTCTGTGACCAGTCAGAGTACACTCTACACGAAACGGATTCTGGAATACTCGTATAATAAAAGGCTACCTCTAAATAACCATAGGGATAACCACCATCAAACATTTTTGTCCCATTCTTTCCTGCAATGGTAATAACACCTGTATTACCTGCGGTTACTTTACATTGTGTTTCAAAAGAACCGTCAAAGAACGTAGTGGTAGCACCTGTGGAAAACCCTGACATGGTAACATCATATCTTTGAGTTGCCGCCCAAAGAACATTATGCACCTCGAACAACCATTGTCTTCTATTATCAAACCCGTTTATCGTAGAGAATATTTCTCCATAAGGAACATAGTTTGAAAGTTTACGGTTTGAGCCGTCTGCGACATCATCTAAATTAAGTGTGATGTCTGCTGACAAAGCCTTATTATTTACCTTACGTGTTGTAGGGACATAATCTGAAAGTTTACGGGTTGAACCATCTGTAACCTCATCTAATGTATAACTAGGCTTATTTTGTTCTTTAGCCCATGCAGGAACAGTGGGGTCTGTCTCTGTATAGGATGTAAGATAACCCACATCATTGTTAAAAGCAGAAATGTCTGATGGTATATCCTCTGCTGTAATAAACTCTGCATCATTCGTAAGTTCTGATGTCTTTGTAGGTATTGTGGGTTTATTACTTAAATCATTATAGCTACCAGAGGTAGCTACCGTAGCTAAATCTAAATTTATTGTTTTATTCTGTGAAGCATTGGCAGTAAAGGTATCACCATTATCAGAGCTATTCTTCTTAATGGTTAAAGTAGCATCATAGACAGTAGGAATAACTGTGCTGTCTGGTAAAGCCCCCACTTCACTAGCTGTATAAGTTGGTTTACTTGGTTGTTTAGCCCAACTAGGTACAGTAGGATCTGTTTCTGTGTATGAGGTAAGATAGCCCGCATCATTATTAAAAGCACTAACATTCGTTGGTATATCTGAACTAGTAATAAATCCACTATCATTATTTAAATCAGAGGTGTTTGTTGGTATTGAGTTTTCTAAACCATCTATTTTTTCAGAATTTACAAAAGACTGATGTGTTATTTGAGTAACTACACCATCTTTTAAGGTGTACATAGGATGTTCTGGTAATAATGAAATTGTTGTAGCTGAATAAGCTATACCAACTAGAACATAAATATCATCTGTTGTAACTTCTTGTGCATAATAATTAGGATTGTTAAAATAGAACTTTCCATCATTATGGAATGTACCAACAAAATAAAAAGGTTTACCTACAACTAAAGGTGTAGTTGTTACATCTGCAAAGTAATTTGTATATGATAAGGTATTATAAATATTATAGTGTGTTGCGGTAGTGTTAGACCCAGAATTTACTTTAGTAGTTCCTGAAGTATAATAAATTACATCTGGATAAAAACCACTTGTATTTAAAACATGGTTCGCGACTTTGTTTGAATAAGACAACATGATAGATTCCCATGTATCTACACCTGTGCGCATTACAAGACATCTACCATAAATACCGTTAGTTCCTGCTTTTAAAGGTTGTGATGTGGAAATATAAGTTGTTGTGTTACCATCAATATAATCAGAATCAGCAAACCACCCTTTAGTAATAGTAGTTGATCCAATAGTTACATTTTCCATATAGGTTAGCTGAATCAAACTACCTACAGGGAAATGTGTACTTACTACTGTTGCTCCTCTAAAGTAAACAGGAATAGCATCAGTTGTGGTATTATTAGCTAGAGTTAAAGTTAAATTAGATCCTGCGGCGCTAGCAAAAGGAAGGAAGTAGTTTATCTGCATTCCTACATAAAGTGCATTTCTTTTAGTCACACCTGTCCAGTTAGCTGTTGCGGCGGCCTGTGTACCTAAAATTAACTCTGTATCATTTCTTAGTAAAAGAGCATCTACCTGTGGTTTTGAATATACAGAGTATTGGTTATCTGATTCAATATCTGGATCTTCTATATGCACAAGACCATCTGTATTATGAGTGGCTGTGGAAAACCCTGCTTGAATAGAGGAAAATAAAAAACCATGAGTAAACGCTGAGAAATCAAAAGAGAGAAAAAGATTTAACTGTTGATTTACCTTCTGAATAAGTGGTGTACCTTGAGAGTAACCTCCCAAAATCTTCTTCTCATTGTTTACAGTTTTATAGAAAAGAATAGTCTTTGCCTGATAGGATGTATTACCCAAGTCCAGTATTCGGACATTACCTAAACTCCCCTTTATATTACCAACAGCCTCATCATCATAAACCGTAGAATAAGAGGATATGCTTGTTAAAGAAGAAATATTGTCTATTTGATCTAATAAGAGGATTGTACCCTCTATAATAACTTGAGCTGAAATCTGTGTTTGACCATAAGATGTAAGTTCAACTTGAAACATATATTTCTCCTAGAGATAATACAAAAATAGGAAAGGTGGTTAGCCTTTCCTATTCGATAGTACAAAGTGTTAAGCAACTTATTATCACTGTGTGCTAATCTTTTGTGCCAATACCAAGCAAGGCTCTGTAGCTGTTGTTCTCTTGAAAGCACCAGATAACAATGTCCATGTACCCGACATAGGAAGACCTACTGCTTTATACGAAATTTGACCTGACATTGGTAACGAAATAGCGGCGGCTTTTAAAAATTGTCCGTCCACGGTATCACCATACCCTTTTTCCACACCAACCTCTGAATAAATGAATAAACCAATTGAACCTATAGTATCGGAAGAGGAAATGGTGTTTAAAACAGCATTCTTTGCATCCGTAATTGCGGATCTAACTGAAGCTACTGTTGGTAGTTTTGAATTACTACCTGAATTATCCCATCCACCTGTATCAGAACCAGAAGAATAAGAACTGTAAACTCCTGTACCAGTATAAGATGTGGCAGAAACACCCTTAAAGGTATTTATATTTCCTTCAAAGTTATTTTCTGCACTTAACTTAGCATAAGCACCCATGTCTCCTGTAAAGGCATTCAAATAATCTACCGTTACAAGACGACCATCCGTAAAAGTTCCACCATGAGTAGCATCCTGATAACTAGCTACATGCGTACCTATAACATTAGGAGTACCACCAGAACTTTCAATAGAAAAAGCCTTATCACTACTACCCAAATAAACAACGAAATGACCATAAGTAGATTCTAATTTAACTTTAACAAAAGTACTACCAGATGTATTTCCAGCAATTAAATCATAATAACTATCAGAAGCAAATGTACTATCTGTTAAAGAAACCCTGTTAAATCCTGTATCAAGGATTAATTCTGATTCTATTGTCTGTACAGACTCAGATACTAATTTTACATAATTACCTTCTACAGTATCTGATAAATCTTCTAAGGCATCATAAACCGCTTTGGTAGAAGGTGCATTAGTTGTTGAAGAAGTTGAAGCAATAGATTGATCTAAGTTGTCTTTAATGACATACTTATCATCTGACTGTGATTTGGTATAAGAGTCACAACCATACTGACCAACATACTCCCAATAATAACCAGACTTATTTAAAGCCGCAACTTCCCGTGTATTCGGTGCAGGATGTCCAGAGGTTACTTGCTTTAAGGTATAAACAGTAGAGACACCATCAAAACCTTGTGTAGTATCAATAGTTCCGTCCGTCTTAGTTTTATCATGCAGGACTTGAACTTTGTCCCCTGCATTTAAATTAGAGGCATCCAAGAGAGCTAAATCATCATGGCGCTGTTGTGTATTATCATCACCGCGACTGTTTATAATATCTGCTAAATTCTGACCTGCATTGATTCCATCAATCTGTTCCTGTAAACCTGCATCGGCCTGTTGGAAAGCTACCGTAACAGCTTCATCACCCGCTTTTATAGCCGTACTAACGACATCCACAGTAGGTAATTTGCTTGCATTACCAGAGGCATCCCAATTGGACGTAGAGCTTTGAATACCAGAACCAGAAATTGTGGAATTGGCTACAATACCACCTGTAAAGGTCTTTGGGCCATCAATCGTCTCTGCTCCCGCTTTATGCACAACTGCATTATTGATTGTGGAAACCTGTCCCTCTACATAAGCTCTGACTGCATGAGAAGTGACGAGTTTTCGAGCAATATCTGTCTCTGTACCTGTCTGAATCTCATTTAAATAAATGTTACTTATGTATGTCCCATTAACTAATTTAGCTGTATCGGAAACAGTAGAAGCACTAATAGCACCTGAATAGTGTGGTGTTGTTTCAACCGCTGTACCTGTGATATAACCACCAACGGATAGACTGGAAACACCACCACTTGCACTACCCGAAATTTCTACCGTAACTGTCTGGGTAGGGGTTGAGTAATCATTGACAATATTAAGTGTCTCTAATGTGGTAGAGCCCTCTACTGGTGATCCAGAATTAGTGTCCCAAGGAATAAGACCATCTGTGATCGTCTCTATGTCCGAAACAATAGTGTCGATTTGAGTTGCATTATAGACAGTAAAGTCTTTATTTGTCTCACCTGTAGGACGAGCTATACGAATGACACCCTCACGGAATTGTGTGGAGTGAGGCAGAGCTACTTTAATGGTATTAAAGGAACATTTCTCTGCTCCTGTAAACTGACAAGAAACCTCTAACTGCAAACCTTTATTAGAGGCTTTTGTTACCGAGATTAACTCTGACTTAGCTATCTCCGTACTACCAGACTTTAAAACAAGCATGGTGATGGTGTAAGAAGAATCAGAATTATCCTCAAAAGAAATTTTACAATAAGGGCCAATCCCTGTATCATCCTTATATGAGCTACCAAATACCTCGGATATGGTCTTAATACTGGATGTGCCTGTTGCTCCACCATATAAAGATACTGCATCAATTATTACAGGAGATGAGCCAGCAGTAGCACCATCAAGTGCTGTCTGTCCCGCTGTAGTAACATTAAATCTTATCATAAACCCCTCCTATATAGAGTATTTCTAGTCTTTAGATAGACAATATTTCCGTAGTATGAACGCCGATATTCTCTAAGTAAGTTAATACACAAGCACTTAAATTAACTCCATGCGTATTAACCGCCAACTTCCCTTCATTATTAACTAACTCTACCCCTTCTATGTCTAACTCATCATCATCATAGTTTCTTAAAGAGACTATAGTATAGACCTTCTCTGAATCGTAATAAATGTACTGATTCTCATCAGAAATAAGGATGTTTAAGCTAAGTTCTTGATCTGTATGACTTAAATTAAAATAACCTAATTTAATCGGACTTTCCGTATCCTCTGTCTCTGTATTTTCTACCTCTGATTGGGGATTATCTAACTGCGAATCACTATTCTCTGTTTCATCGGACAGAGAAGGCTTTATTGATCCAAAGTTTAAGGAATCGTCTGAGATAATAGTCTGGGAATCATCCGTAGAAGATCCAACATCTGTGTTGTCAGATTGAGTATTATCGGGCTGAGTATCAGAGGAATCCTGTGTGTTAGAACCTTGAGTATTCCCTGTGCTAGAATCCTCTGTATCAGAATCAGTAAACTTATCCGCTACCTTAATCGCAAACACGATACAGGGTTGCACGGCTGTACGGGCTTTGGCTACAGATAAGAGTTTCCACTTACCAGTTAAATTAACTTTATCGTAGTGGGTGTAAGAGAATGCTCCACCATTAGTGAAGTTGAGACTTATGGGTTTAAGGTATTTACCATCAACCTCTGCACCATACGACTTCATCTCTCCTGCTTCGGAATACTGGAACAAACCTATGGACGCTATGCCGTTTAAGACAGCAACATTATCCGTAGTTAATTTAGTTCCTGTAGGTTCCGGATCAGGACCAGGTGGCGGATAAGGTGGATCTGGTTCTGGTGGAAAATCGGGATAATCAGAATCTACGACCTGTTGTGTAACCTTGTTATAGTCAAGAATCCTATACCCACTTATCACTTCCTCAAGCAATAAGGCGGCATACTTCCTATAAATATAAGCCCTAAGAGTAAAGGTAATTGTAGCCCTATAAAAAGGTGTCTGCGAATCAAAAGACTCTAAATCAGTGTTATCCTCTGTTGATTCCCAAGTAATGTTAGTGGACATACCAGATACTTGAGGATCGGGCATTCTAAGATCTTGGTCTTTCCAGTTTTCAAAAGTTAAATAAGGATAACGATAAAGATTCTCCTGTACCTCTACGACAAGCTCATCAAAGTTATCACGCTCAAAGGAGAACACCTCAAGCATATAACGTAGCTCATAATTAGTCTGTACCATAGTCATGTCGGCAGAAGTACAGCGACCATCAGGAGCTATGGAAATATCTCGACCACGCCTGTCACCAGTCCTAGCAGTAGCCCAACTGTTCTGTGCATCCTTATACATGATAGGGGTGGCTACACGACGTAATACAATCAGAGGGAACTCTACTCTTTTACCCTCGTATATATGATTGTTTCTTATTTCAGTAATTGGACAGTTCGGTCGGTTATTCCAATGAGTATTCTCAAAAAATAGTTTGAATCTATACAGTGTGGCTAGATCATAATCTCGGACATCTATAGTCATTTGATCTAGCCTCCTTAGTCACAGAACCATTCCCACTTAGAATTACCACAGCGGTACACTTTATTATATCCTAAATCTCTCATTATGAAATCTTCAATAGAGCCCTCTATCTTAATATCCTTATATATTGGATATTTATTTAATAAAGTCTCTACGGTACAAGTGTACCTGTTAAGGACAGACTTGTACTTAACCCATTGATAGTCTATAGACTTTTCCCCATAAGAAACAAGGGTGAAGCCTAGTGTTCGATAAACATCACCAGTAAAGTAATCATTGTCGGAGTAAGAAAGAAGGTACTTGGGGTGGTGATCTTTAATAAAGTGAGACAGCAGTTTCGATGCACCACCTATTATTTTATAACCTGTCTTAAAGGCTAGTCTTTTAAGTTCATAATAATGCTCTTTTTTATGTAGATGGTTATTTCCTCTTAGTTTTCCAAAAGACATTACAGCTAACAGAGTATCTTTATAGAATAACCCATAAGAGTACTTAGAGTGGTTATAATCACCATCAAAGTGATATTGGGATAAGAAAGATATTCTTTCTTTCTTAGTAATCTCTTTTACAATACATTTCCTAGCATATATGACTTCGGGTTTTGAAAAAGAATCACGTAAGATTTGATCTACCTTCTCTCTTTTATATTCCCAATCCTGACTATACACTGAAAGTAATCGAATGCCGAGCTTTCTACACAAAAAGAATTTCTGATAATGCGTTGTTTTCTTTTTATATATGTCAGAATGCCAATAGCTACCATGATATTCTATGGCGATTTTCTTTTCTGGGTAGAATAAATCCAGTTCATAAGGTGGAATAATATCTCTATTATTCTCCTCTACCTTTCCATCATAAAAAGAATGAATGAAGTCTCTTATTTCTTTTTCTTGTTTCGAGGAATTAAGCTGATGTAAACAAGTCTCACAATGAATTGGTGTATCTATTCTATTATTCGTTATACTACAAAGGTTATATAATAAGTGTGTACTATACTCTCCACAAGTTGGGCATTTAACACGAACAGGGGATAGAGAATTTACTTCACCAGAAAGAAGATGAGAATAATCTTCTGGGTGAAGAATGGATGATAATTGCTCTTTGAAAGAGTCAGTCAGATTACGTATTCTTTTATTATAAAGAGACTTAGAAAGACACTCTCTTTTCTTCTCTCTCCATTCTTTATTTTTATAATGCTCTTTTATTTTATTACTAATACTCTTTCTAATATCTGGATTAGACTGTAAATGAAGGCTTAATTTTCTTGCCTTCTCCTTAACTTTTTCTGGGTTATTTTTATACCATTCCGATACCTTCTTTCCTATCTCTTTAGCTCTATCAGGATTCTCTCTATTCACTTTCTTTTGTGCTTCACTAAGACGCTCTCTTAAATCTGTCGTTTTACACAGTTCTCTATAACACCATGCTCTTTTCTTTAGTAGTTCAGGATTTCTACGTAAAGACTTAGAAATGTTTTCACCTATCCCCTTACTATGCTCTTTTCTAAGAGTTCTATTTCTCTCTTTAATTTCTTTAGCTTTCTCTGGATGACTTTTCCACCACGCACCCATTCTATGCACAAATTCTTCTACAACCTCTGGATGTTCTTTAAGATACTTCGATTTATTCAACCCTCTTTCTTTTAAGGCTTCTGGATGCTCTTTATAATACAGCTTTGCCTTCTCTACTGCAACTTTATTGGAAGCACAAACCTTCTCATAATTATCCTGTATATAATTTAATCTGTCCTGCCTATGTTTTTCTCTGGCACACTCTTTACACCCTCTCCTCTGTTTCATTGTTTTTAAACAAATATGATTTCCTACCTTTGTTTCGTATTCATACCCACATTTTAAACACCTAACACATACCCTCTTAGTAGAGGGTAAAGATCCATCTATAGCTCTCTCTTTATCTTCATCTCTAATCAGTTCATCTATAAACCATTGAGGATAAACCCGACGATTAGCTTTAGTTTTCTTACAATTCTCTATTTTACTCACCTTATTACAAACAGGACAAAGAGCTGATTTTAACTTCATTGTCTTTACTTTTATTTTACTTGAGAGCTTACACTTCGTAATATGGCCATTAGGGCATTCAAATTCTAATACATCATTTAAATGTAGCTCATTATTTCTAGCTTTTTCTTTATCACTTTCTAAATGCAAGGAGTCTATAAACCACTGTGGGAACTTCTTTTCTAGCATAAAGTAAACTCCATTATTAAAGCACTAAAATTAACACCTAATAATGGAGTTTACTATGAATAAAAAGAGTTTTCAACTATTATCTTGTACAGAAGTATAGGGACATCTGATTTCCTAGTTTTTCCTCTAATTCTTTCTGTTCTGTTGCACCTTCTTGAAGAAGGGAGTCACCATCCTGATCAACAGGGCTTCCAGAGACTTTTACTTTACGTAAAATTCTACCTTCAACTTGCTTGCAGAGGCTCAAGCTATAACGTAAAACCCATGACTGGTAATCTTCTGTCATATTTTTAATTGACCTGTCTGTTATACACTCTGCTGTATATGGGCCTGTTCCGCCTGTAGCATCATCCACATATAAAGTGTTGCCGATTAGTCTAAACCCAATTGGATTTAAAGTAGCTTTCACTTCTTCATAATAATAGTTATAAAGAGCGGCATTAACCAGACCTTGTGATCCAGAGTATTGGGACATATCCGTACCACCTAACTGGTTATAAATTGATCTGGCAATAAGCATATCATAATAGGATGTGCCTGCTGTGGTAGAGGTTTCAGCATCCACATAACCCATTTGGTGAACACGAACGACTGCATAAATAAGTCTGTCTGTGAACTCAGTCTTACGTCCTACCTCTATAAACTCTACTGCATTAACATAGGGCAGTACTTTTCTTAGGGCAAAGGATATTTGTTGTTGTATCATATCATCATTCATATAGACATTAACTACAGGATAACCTAAAGAGGTTTTTATGTAATTAAGCCATAAAGCTCTGTCTAACATCTCAGGAAAGGGCATGATACACCTCTATTAAATTAGAATGAATAAAAGAAAAGACCCTTATGGGTCTTTTCTAAATTAGATATTGGTTTTATTATCTTTATTGTCTCACACTGGAAACACATTAAGTATCATATCGTAAGAATCCATAGGATCTTCTATCGACCCTGCACCAGAGCAAATAATCAATCCATTGAGTGTACCAAAATCAGTTTCTATCTCTATGTCCCTTTCTTTAGCCACTGGCATCTTCGATACAGACTTATCCCACCTATAACCCTGTGGGTATCTGTCAGAGTCCTTATAAAACACATTATTCACACCATCAATACCTTGAATTAAACTGATAAGATTTTTAAACGGACCCCATGCACCATTGTCACGATAAATATGTCTCTGAATTTCTTGGATGTTCCTGTCTCCAATAATCTTATTACGAATCTTTTTTAACTGTGCCCTATTATTTTCTTCTGTGCGTAATAATTTAACCATAATAATCTCCTAAAAGAAAAAGACCCATAAGGGTAGATACCTTATGGGTCTTTTTCTAAATAGAAATTGGTTTTACTATCACTTAATGAAAGTGTTTAGTAATCAACGTCCAGATAAAACACTCTTTATTCTAGCGGCAACTGATCCATAGTTAGTTATAAAAGAATCTGTTCTAACACTACTACAAACAAAAGGTGTTTTATTCACCTCAGGACAATATCCCATTATGATACCTTTACCTTTTCTTATAGTCCAATCAACATAAACTTGAACGGTAGTAGAATTACCACTACTTAAAGTTATGTGTAAAAGCATCCAACCAAAATCTGAAATCTCAACATCACACCCTAGTTCTTTGGAAAGACCTTGGGCTAAAGTTTTCCAAGACTCCCCAACATGATTTATACTTTCATTTTTACTAACTCTCATAACAATAAACTCCTCTAACTTAGGTAAGTATTTTAGAGTCTTTTATTCAATAAATAAAAAGACTCTATGTTCCACTCAATCTTAGATAGAAGATAGATTAACCAATCTCTTTTAGTTTTTCGAGCATCACAGCTTTGGTCATGCCTGTGGTGTCCACCCCTTTTTCCCCTAATACAGCTCTCAACTCTTTCTTAGACATAGAAGAATAATCTACTGCTTTATCTTCCTCTTTAGCAGGTTCTTCTGCGGGTATTTCTGCTTTCGGTTCTTCAGCTACTTCCTCTTGGGAAACAATAACAGATTCAGTTAAGACCTCAGAGGCATTTACCATTTCTGGTACAGCTTCCTCTTTAGGAGCTTCTACCACTACTTTTGGTTCTTCTTTTACTTCTTCCATATCCCCGCTACTAACAGGTTCTTCTGCAATTAAATCCTCTGCTTTTGGCTCTTCCACAACGGGTTCTTCCTCTACGGGACGAACTTTCATAAAGGGGAGCTTGGATAATGCTTCATAAGATCCTTTGCTCACATCTTTGATAATCTCTTTTTTTGACGGTAAGATAAAACGTTTTCCGTCTATGTAAACAATACGTGGGTTGTTACGGATGTCTGTAATGTAAATCTTCATCTCTCTTTTCCTTTTATTTTAAGTGTGTATAAGAATGAATAATAACACCACCTATTAGATAAGTAGTGTTATTATTCAGTTTGGAATTGGAGCAGGGGTTCTCCGTCTTTAAATCTAAATCGTTTATTACCTAAACAGACTAAGGCTTGTCCATACGTATTTCTTGCAATATCAAATGCGGCTTCCAAACGAAGAAAATAGGTTTCCTCTATTCCATCTTGGTTTAGAATGACAAACGCCTTTTCCTCTTTTTCCTCTGATGTGTCCATTATTCCCCAAACTCTACTGCCTGTTTAATTAACTTATCTACCAACTCTTTCGGTGGTTCACCAACATCAACATTAGGTGGATTGCCTAACATTAACTTGTAGTGCTGTTCTATCTCACCTTTATCATTCTTTATTGCTCTGGTATACCAATACTCATCATAAGGTACGCACGATTTCTTAGTGATATTCATTAAGTCACAGGCTATGTCAGAAGGGATTGGATAACCACCATGCTTTAATGCTGTAATGGCCGCTTTACCAGAGAATCCTGCCCACATCTGACGATCCTTTAATTTAAAATCATCCTCTAGCATTCCCTTTAAAGACTTTTTACCCTCGGGTGTTCCATCCTGCCCTAAGAGACACAGCTTTCTACCACCTCTTTTAAAGCTGTATATAATACACGCTTTAATCTCCCCACCAGACTTATACAACTTCCAGAAATCGGAGTCTGCAATTAAGTCCTCTACTCCATTCACATTCTTTATACCACCACAATATTCGTATGCTTTTTTAAGAATGTCCCAAACCACATCCCCATACTTCTTCATTTCGTCTTTTGTTTTAAGGTTAATAAACCTCTCTGTAATATACTTGCTCTCACTGCATCTTTTTAATACAACCATAATCTACCCCTTAGTGTAAAACTGGTAAAAAGAAACCCTCTTAATATTAGATTTAAGAGGGTTTCTTTTATTTTAATTTCCTGTATAAGAAGACCAAGCATCCTCTGTACGAATGTCTGGATTGGATTCATCCCAACCAACATAATACTGTGGGACACCATTAGAAGTACCTATATACACTGCACCTATATTAGAATAAGTAGTATAGTCTAAAGCTAAATAGTTCCCATTAGCGGCTGTGGCTAAATAACCAAATAAATCAGAAGAATTTTTAAACACATTACAGGCTATCAAATCAATCTTTGTTCTACCCTTTGTTCCAATACCATCTGCATTTAAAGGACGGTTTATAGTATCATAATTACCACTTGTAGTTAATACGGGTGCTTCATAAGGAATAGTCTGATTCCCACCAACTACCCAAGCAGACATTGGCCATGTTAAAGAACAATACTGGTTATATATACCTGTTATATCATACTTTAATCCGTTAGAGCATAAGGTAGTAAAGGCATGATCTTGAAACTGGAAACCATTGGAAGTTCTCTTTGTTAAAACAGACTCACCAGAGGTACCACTACTTAAGTTTAAAGAAATGGAAAAGATGTTATAAGGATCGGAAGGACTGCTTAAAGCAGATAAGCCATCTATTGCAGTAACACCAACCTGTATATTATTTATGTCTTTACCTGCAAAACTAATGATGGATTTATCCTTAGTAGCATAACCAAAATAATTGGATGTATTTGTTAAGAAACATCCTGTTATTGTATTCCAAGATGGATATAGTTGATTACCAGAACCCGAACAATAAATATTCCCTACGGGCATTAACAGTGTACATTTCTTATACTCAAAGTCAGTAACAACGTCATCTGCAAAGTCTTCATAAGAAATACTGTGCATACAACTTACTCTAGATAACTGCTGATTATTATTACTACTAGAATTAGCTGTTTTAAGCATTCTATATAAACTAATTTTACCTGCTGAAAGGTCACTAGAACCAACATCCCAATAACCCGCAGTAAGAATTAAATAATAGGCATCACTACTACCACACTTAAAGAAACTGGCGTAATTGTAGCCTACATCATCCAGTCTATAAATCACATTGCCGTATGAACCAAGACTAAACTGCCCTTGTGTATGATTAAATGTCCACTGTGCCCCTGATAAAGCACAACTATCCATAAATGCCTTTACTCTAGTTTTATGTACGAGTAAAACCCAGTTTGTCTCACTAGTTGTATCACCAACCACATAACCAGAGGGTCTTGCACATTTATAACCAACAAATTTATAGCCGCCTAAAGACATTGTTTATCTCCTATTAACAATCCTATAAGTTAGGTACTTAAAAGAAAGAGTACTACTGGAAGTATTCTTACATGCTAAATGGTTGTTAGAATCACAATACAGCTCTGCCTTAACAGGGTGAAGATTATATGGGAGATCACCTGTTACCATGCAGGGAATGTATTGCTTATATGAATCATACGTTATTGGTGTTTGTCCATCATCGGAATAGAGTGTAATAGAGCTTCCTTGATTAACTGTTACAGATGCTTTATTTTGAGCATACGCTAAAGAGACTGGGTATTCTCTATACCTTAATCTAAAGGCATAGTAATATCTTCCTGTCTCTGGTAGAACTTTAGAAAGCCATAATAAGGATAAAGGTGTCGCGGGATCAGCTCTAATGTAATCTTCTGAACTGGTATCAAGACGTGTTCCATCGAATTTATAAACACCAACAATTTCATAATGGGTGGTGTCAGAATATGGTATCTTTACACCAAACTCATCATACAAAGAATAATTTGTGTTTCTACCAACAGCAACATCCCCTGTTTCCGAAGCACCCTCATCATTAAAGTAAGCTGTCTTTATTTCTGGATTTAATCTCTTTACACAATGGATATAGACATAAGGCATTCCTGTATCTGAACTAAAGCTAAAGTCTTCCCAATCATGGGCATAATACCAAGCTAAATCATTCTGATCTGAGGTATTACCCAACCATGAGAAAGTACCATCGCTAAATGACCATAAAGAGTGTGGGACTTTAAATGCCTCGGGTGAATGTAACCATGTAACTCCACTTATAGTGGAATCATAAATAAAGTAGAGATAACGTGCAGGATAAGAGTTATTCCTATCAAAAGGCACATTACTACCCTTCATATAAACAGAATAATCTCCCGCAGTAGAATCTGTGCCATTCACGTGTTTTTCACTGAATGTCCAATTCGCAGTAGAATTAGGCCAACCTATTGTAAGACGTGTACCCTGCATCTTAGGGCTTTGGTAATTATTTATAGAAGTACCTTGGAATACTTCTATCATTGGCCACTCATTAGGAGAATCGTGGGAAACTTCTTGTAGCATAGAATCTGTTAAATCATCTGAATAAACATTCTTACCAGAGTATGCTACTATAAAATAATTACCTGTTTCTTCTGCATAAGATCTTGGAACATAGGCTACAAATGTTCTTAATTCTACTGGTTCATAACCATCAGGTACATTAACACGTTCTCCCCATAGTGCTTTCAAAACAATCTCTGGCGGGGGTGTTGGATTTATTCTCTCTACTTGTAAAGACCAAACAAATCGTGTTCCACTTTCAGGATGGAAATACCAGTTACGACGTGTACTGGACATATAAATATAATCCCCATTTATCGGGGAAAGCATATTTCCATCTACTTGAGTTAAAGATAAAACTGGGGCATTGTCATAACCCGCATCTATATCCTCACCAACAATAAGATGTCCAGTTTCATCATAAATAAAATCATTTACAGACCCACGCCTCTCACTATTCTCTGTCTCTTTATTACCCTTATTAGTAAAGAAGAAGCTCCGTACAGCTACTCCTAATTCTAAGGTAGTAATCATAGTTGTATCAGATATAGTGGTAACACTAATATCACTATAAGACATTAAAGAATCTGAAATAAAGTGGGGTGGTATATTGCTATAAGATAAAATATCTTCCTCTGTGGTATGAACAATACGTCCTAATCCATTATCAAACACTAAGAAAGGTATTTCGTCTAAAGGCTTTGGTGGAATGGGAGTCCACAGTTTTTTCCACTCTCTATCATCCCAATATTCTCTCATAACTGGATTATACCAAGACCAAACATAATCACCCTCTTTGGCATAAACCTCACACTTTATTTTAGTATAACCCAACGTAGAGTACAGTATATCATAATCGTAATCTTGCCAATCATTATTTAAGAATATCTTAGTAGCCATATTACTTTCTTATAAGAAGATACTGTTATACCTATGGAATCCACTGTTCCTCGGATAGAGGCAACTCTAACAATTCATTACCTCTATAAAGAGGAATAGACGATGAATAACCATTCACAGGCAAAGCCTGATTATTTAAGAATGCCCATTCCTGTATTTCCTCTAATGTAATCCATGTCTCTCCATTGTCTAAAGAATACTTGTTAATGGCGGGGTCATACAGATAGTTCTGGTCTATGCTTGAGGAAAGCACTCTGTTTTCTCTTATAACAGGATACGTATCTGTTCTAAACAAATAAGCATTTAAGTTAAATAACTCATTTGTTCCAACCTTATCAAAAGACGTATTTTGAAACCAGAAAAATGCCTCATCTACCATTTGAATGTATTTGTAATAATTACAATATTCAGATGGACGCATAGTAAAAGGTAGAGTAGCCCAACCAGAATTAGACATTCCGTACAGAACGCCTAAAGAGAACTGGTAGAGTTGTGTAAAGGCTAAAGAGTCCCAGATAAACCATGAACAATAATCATTGTACTCACTTACTGGTTTTTCCTCTGTGGGATAAAGCCATTCTTTTAAAAAGTTATCAGAACCAAAAGACTTGTAAAGATCTAAAGCCTCTCCCTGATTCCCTTTATAGGTTGTGTTAAATATCGTATAGAGAGGATATTCATCTGGCCCAGTGCATCCCGCCGTAGGCTTCTGATAATATTTCTCTTTAGCCTCATCCGTTTTCCACTTATCCTCTGTATTCCAGTAATCCTTTATTGTAAGAATATCCCTTATTCTCTTATAGTCTTGAGATCGTTTGGTAAATAAAGGAACATGAGGAACGCGGTTTAATTTTGCATTATAGGGGGTGGTAGATTTATAACTATTATAAAATCCTATCTGCTCCAATACCAAAGTTAAACCATACAGGTTAAACATATCACCTGTATCTAAGCTCTCTACTGAATCTAAGGTATTGAGGTATTGACGGACATTTAAGAAAAAAGACTGGTTGGGTAATGCAATTAAATTACCCTCTGAGTCTAGGATATAGTGTGGTATAAAGAGCTTGTCCGATACTTGTGTATCACCAAAGGCACGCGCATATCCTATGAGGAATAAAAGAGTGTTGGAAGCAAAAGACTGTTTCCTTAATATAGGGTCATAATAAAGCAACCCTTCATCTGTGCATCGAAACTCGAACATTATTGTATTCCAAAGCTCTTTAGTACAGCTAAAATATGTTTACACAACATCCCTTTCTGTCTTGGGTTTCTCACAACAGGTACACGACCCTCTGGATCAATCCCTGCCTGTGCTTTATAGGTAATAAATTTAAAGCCCTGATAAAGAAAAGCATCACAGCTACACGCTACCTTTATATCCTCTCTTTGTAAGATTTGTTTGAGGTCTTTAGTAGTTGTTTCCTCTGTGATAGAAGGGGAAGATAGAATAACTATGTGCTTTTTTCCGGGACTCGACTGTGAATCAACAGAGAAATACACTTCATTCTCTGTAAACTTTTCAAATTGAGAACGGAGGTACTTAGATCTAAGTCTGGACTTTAAATCCGACCGATTAACCAATTCCCTAGCTTTTAATTCACATTTTAATCTACGCATTTCAACACCTTTGAACTACCAAAAGTCTAAAGACTCTCGGATTCTATGGAGTCCTCACGGATCTTCCTTTCTGTTTCATCGAATACTCAGCATTGCCGCAAAGCGGCTTAGCGTCCATACCCTCCACAGACATTAGTTCCCGTAGTTCCTACGGTACATTTTAAAATACTTAATTCTAATATTTAGAACTAAACTTGGTTATCGTTTAATTCTAAATATAAGATAACTTAAAAATCTTTTTAGCCTACTAGAAATTCTTTTAATTTTTCTCGTCCCACTGGAGAAAGCCCGTGAGTTTTCAACACCTATAAAGAAAGCCGTAGAATTAGATAGGGAAAAGAAAAGCCCCAATTAAGGGGCTTTGTCTTACTCAAGGCTGATTATTCCATCCTCATCTGCTTCATAACCAGATTCTTCCACAGATAATTCCTCTATAGAATCTTCATCCTCTGTGTTTGTTTCAGTCACAGGCTGAATCATCTCCGAATCAGGAATTAACTTAATTCCACCACAGCTCTCCACAATAGCCTTATAATACTCTAAATGTTCCTTAATAAAAGCATCAAATTTAGCTTTACTTAAAAGCACTACTTCCTCACCCTTATAATCCACAGTGTACTTTTTAGAGGAAGCCTTAGCTAAACCATTTAAAACCATTGCATTCGCAATAGCACCAGAGTTGGAAACACCTTTACCAAAAATTACTTGAAGGAGCATTGGAATCTTTGGTGGTACATGACGATTTTTATTAGCCTTTAAAAAACACTCTGCACCATAAGGTATAGGTTTATCATGCCCTTTAATTGTACGTGTTAAAAACTCCTTCTTTGTTAATTCCAGTGTTATATCCATGTGATACTCAACAGATTTACCACCTGCCGCCTGTACTGTGGTAGGTTGGGTATAAGTCATACCAATCTTTGTACGATTCTGTAAGACAAAGAATGTTGTAATACCTGCATTAGAAAGAGGAAATTTATACTTGGCTAATATTCTTGACTGCATGACAGCATTCAAAGCAGGTTGATTTACATCAGAGATGTTATTTTCAATAAGCTGATCTGGTATAATGTCTGTCAAAGAATCAATAAAAATAAACTTTAAATTTTCATCATTCTGAACACGTTTTAGTAAATCATCTAACTCTCTATATGTTCTAACATACTTAGGAATAAATGTTCGATTCTCTAAAAAAGGAATCATTGAGAAAGACTCTAACTGGGAACGGTTTAAACCACACTCTGTGTCTATATAAAGACAGCGATAACCCTTAGAACAACAATTCCTAGCAATATGAAGGCAACACGTCGTATTATGAGAAACTAAACCATTTGTTAAAAAAGAATGGCTTTGCGGAATAGTATAATCATAAACATACATATCACCTTCTACTTCTTCTTTACAAAAGACCTCATGTAATTCAACTTTACTATAATCTCTAGCTAAAAGAGAATTATTATACATTTCTCTTAGAGAATTAACAGACACACTATTCCTTTTAGCTATACTATTTAACCTACATCTATAGTCATGATCCCTTACACACTTCCTTTTATTAAAGATTACCTCACTTTCTACAAAAAAAGTTTTTCTTGCTTCAGAAGAATTACCCCATACTTTAGGAATAGGATCACTTTTTTGAAGAAGATTACTTAATTTACTACCTACAATACGAACCAAGCCAATTGTAAGTGAAGCTAATTTTTTAGCCTCACTTAAATTTAAAAGAAGCCTGAAATATGTCGTATTCACCTTTTTAACAAACTTCTCTGTCTTTTTACCTACAATCCCAATCATAGAGAGAAACTTCTGTAAATCTTCAATAATAGTAAGATCCTTCTGACAAAACTCTATTCTATCACAACCTACCCAAGCATCCGTATCTAATATACCTGCTATCTTAGACAACAACTGATTATAAGACATAGGTTCATAAAAAGACTTTGTAACAAAGTCTGGTCTACTTTCCGCAGAAAAACGCAAATACTCTAATGTCTTTTTACCAACTTTCTCACAAAGAAGTGTAGTATATTTATCTTTACCTATCCTAGTATTATCTGCAATTTTTTCAGAGAAACCTAACATAGAAAGAACTTCTTTTATCTTAGAACTTTCCTCTTGTATTGTAGTTATAACAGGGTTTTCTTTATGTAAACCTGCTGTAGAACCATCCGCTAAATAAACCCCTCTCATATAAAAATCAGGATCAAAGTCTGGTTTTTTATAAACAAAACCTTGTCCTATAATCTTATCTTTTAATTTTATATCCTTAGCCTTCACCCATTCTTCTTGTAAATTAGAATGGAGAACTAGAACAGGGTGATCTGGTGTACAAAGAATCTGCATTCCATACTGATCTATAATTCGTATTACTCTGCAAACTCGTTCTCTATATTTATGTGATGTAGTATCGTTATTATTAAGAGTTAAAATTTCTCCTATAAATGGAGTAAAGCCATCTGAAAAGTCTCCCTCATCTATTCTCTGAAAGATACCATTTAAATTTATAATGGTATCACCACAAACGCATTTACCTATACCGCTCTCTGAATTAATAGAGATGAATTTACCCATAGGGATTCCCTTACCATTGGAAAGTACACTATCTATAACCAATGACCCTGACGGGAAAAAGTTATCCTCTCTTTCCGTCATGTCCAACAAGTCCCCGTAAATGGAATCAACCACACTCTTTTCTTTCTCTAATTCTGCTGTAGTTGTCTTAGAGGCTGTTGTTTTCCTTGTAGTTTTTTTAGTCTCCGTTTTTTCCTCTTTTACTTCCTCTGCCTTTTCTTCTGTCTTAGCCTCTACATTTTCCTCTGTTTTCTTATTTGTTTCTTCGGTTACTTTTTTATTGGGTATTCCTCTTGGCATAACATCTCCTTGTGTATTTGGACATAACTATATGTCCTTGTGAAAAACTACTTATATATACTTTATCATTATTGGATTTTGCACAAAAAAGAAAAAGCCCATAGGACAACCTATGGGCTTTTGTCTGAACCGAAAGGAAAAGATTAGCGACGGTTCATAGCAACACGTTTTCCTTCTTTACGGAGTGAACGGTTACGTTTCCAAGCCTCAAAACGACGATTGCATTCTTCGGCTTCTTCCTGATCAGCAAGTTTGCCCTCAAGATCTTCTTGGAGTTCAGCTTTGACATCTTCAACTGGCTGATCCAATTTAACAACGATGTCTTCATCCTCATCGAGGTCAATCTTGAGGGTTTTACCTTTAACTTCTACGCCAACTTCATTACCATCTTCATCGGCACAGATAGCTTCGTTTTCCTCGGGTTCTTCACCTTCTTCATACTCAATTTCTTCAACGCCGAAATCTTTGAGGGCTTTAACGGCGAGGTCAACAATAGCCTCAACTTCGAGAGCATCACAAGCATCTTCGGCTTCGGCTTCACGACGGCTACGACGAGGTTCGTCACAGTCAGCGCAATCTTTACCTTCAAAGCGACGGGAAATACGACGGGCTTCATTTTTAGAAATTCTACGAATCATGTTTTATCTCCTTAGTCTAAACCAGAGGTGTCGTCTGGTGGATTATAAGAACCTTTATACACATCAGATTCTTTTATGTATTTACGCGGATTATAAGGACACATTTCCAAAGGATCTGTGTTAGTTACAACAGCTAGATACCAACTACCATCTGTCAAACGTAGAACTAGTTTCTCTCCAACAGATAGAGTACTTTCATCCTCTACCAACCGATAACAAGCAGAATAAACCATATTCTGCGTCATCGTTATGTGTGATTCTCTATCTCTGATAAAATCAATAGACATGATTAATCACCTAAAATAGTGGATATACTGGAATTAAGAAAATTTAGCATCCTTACAGATAGCTCCTTTATATTAGATTGTAAGAGCTTAGAATAATTCTGTGTGCAGTAATCAGCTATAATTCCTATGGACATTACAGGTAAAGAAAAGAAATCGGAAACTTTAGCAACAGGGTATGTAATGCAGTCCACTAATTTAGACTGCATGATAGGCGTTGTTTTATTCACACACTCCCTATCACCTGATATACCCTTACCTATAATTGTTTTATAGTCTGTTTCAATCGTCTGTAAAGAAAGTAATCTAGTCTCTTTATGATCCCACAGAGTTACTTCCTCTGCCATAACCACCTTCCCTAAAGGTTGATTTATGTCTGGACACTGTACAGGATTTAAAATAACTACCTTGTTTGGTAATTCTGGCTTGCCTGATAAAAAATGAGTTAATACCAAAGTAGCGTCAATTTTATTATTCTCTAATAAAAGTAAATCTATCTGCTTCCCTTCTTTAGAACCCTCATATAAGAGTGGCGTTATTTGTGTTAAAGAAAATTCTTTAGCTATACTGGTTAAAAATTCCTCATTAGACGTAACAAACAAGATTCCTGACATAATTACCCTTCACTTAAACCTCTGGAATATCTGGAATTTCCATATCTGGTTCTTCATCTAATCCACTTTCTGTTTCAAACTGATCATCGGAAAAACCAGATGGTCCACCCATTTCTTCATCTTCCATACCACCTTCCTCATTCTCCCCCTCACCTTCCTGTGACTGAGGTGCTTCGGATTGGGCATAAATATTCTCGAATATAGATATAACGTCTGCATCTCTGCCAAGAGAATTAAAGATAAAGTAAAGGAGTTTTTGTTTATCCGCTTTTTGCAAAATCTCTGGGTCAATAAGTTGAAGCATATCAAACAAATCTCTGATACGCTGTGTAGAGTCTGTGATAATTTTTGATCTTCGATCATCCTCTGCCGTAAGAATATGAGTCATATTTACCTCAAACTCTGGTGGCAGAATATCATCAATTAGACACTTCCAGATAATTAAGTCTCTAATACCATTCTTTAAAACACGCTGAACACGTTTAACCAAACGTGCATATCGAATGTCCAACTGTGTAAGAGTAGAATCACCCAACCCTGCGGGTAATTCACCTGTCTGCCCCAAGAATGATTGAGGAACACCTAATGCAGAGTAATAGTTATTGTTAAAGTAGTCTATATCCTTTAATGAGGAAACATTGGGATCATCTGCTATCTGCTGTACCTCTACACCACCCAACCCATTTCTGACTGGGAAGTACACATTACCACCTGAAAGAAGCGGGGAATTACGGGATGAAAAGACCTGATTTGAAACAGACACTTCCTGTCTCTGCTGAATAGCTGTCTTAACCTCTCTAATCATTCTGGCGGTGTCTTGAGAAGTAGCCTGTCCAACCTCAACCTTAAATAAGTTGTACTTAGAGGAACGAGTGAGACGAGATAAAAGAATTAAATCATCTAATAACTGTCTCTGTGGGTAATAATACTGTGCGCCCTCTAGTAAGGATGTACCATAACCTATGTACAATCCTTCTTCCTCATCTGCTAGGTATTCCTTATTCCCCTTATCGTTAATAAAATGAATGTAAGATTTTTCTGGAAGGATTTGATCCTTTATATAAGAATAACCTTCCTCTGTCTTTAAACGACGAATGTACCCTAAAGGAACACCGTACTTAAATAAGTGGGAAACTTTTTTAATGTCCTCTAGCATAAAGTAGTCACCTAGGTGGAAATACTTTAAGTAACCATCCAAGTCGTCATAGTGGGTTTTAACAAAGCATTCACCATAAGCCACTACATTATAGGCTATGGAATAAATGATGTCATTTATGTGGAAGTTATTGGTTAAAAAGTCGTTCATAGACTTGGCAAACTCTGGATTGTCTATGGACGTAACCCAAGCTACCATATTCGTATCTAGGTCTAGCTGAGTTGCATCTTCCACAATTAAATTAACTGCGGCAAGTGTCACACCATCCTTAAGCATGGTGGTGTACTCATCTAACTGCTCTGATCTTGTCTGGGCATAGGTGTGAAGATCTGACAAGAAGGAGGTTGACCTTTCACCAAAAATTTGTCTTAAAAAGTTATCTCTGGGGTCTTTAGGATCTTCAATGATCTGTACCTGACCTTGTGTACCGAATAACTTGGACAACCATGTTTTAAACTTTGACTTAGCCATAATCTACAAACCTATTAGAGAATAGAACACCTTAACAATTAGATAATGTTTGGCTCTAAAACAAAAGCCACCATAAGACTGGTGGCTTTTGTTGGGTCTGTACAGAGTAATCCAGAGTTTATTTATTCAAACCATCTTTCAGTTTAGCAACTGGTTTGAAGGTAACAGTTTTCTTCTCAGCAACATGGACTGCTTCACCTGTACGAGGATTGCGGGCTTCACGTGCGGCACGTGTTTTAACTTTAAAAGAACCGAAACCTGCTACGGTAACATCATTACCTGCCATAAACTCTGCTTTAATTGCATCAAAAATTGTATCTACCACTTTTTCAGCGGCCATCTTTGATACTTTACCTTCCAGAGCTTCGTGAACCTTGGCAACCATTTCTGCTTTTGTCATTTTTCTTTTCCTTTATAAAAAGTATTGAACTACCAACGGCCTAAAGGCCGTTAGATTCTATGGAATCCTCACGGATCTTCCTTTCTGATTCAACGAGTACTCAGCATTGCCGCTTTGCGGCATAGCGTCCATACCCTCCACAGACCTACTTTCCGTAGTTCCTACGGTACATAATTCTAATATATAGAACTAAACTTGGTTATCGTTTAATTCTATATATAAGATAGCTTAAAAGGATCTTTTATTCAACTATAAAACAATCAGAGAGAGTAAAAACCCTCTCTAATCACTATACCATAGATATAGACATATTTTAGTTTAGAAAAGAGAATTTATTGATATTTCTTTTCACAAGTCTTTGGTTTCATAGACTCTGGGATATTGTTTTCCAAGGAATAAGCTAATTGTACTTCCTCACACTCCTTAGTATGTTTTGTAGTATTTATCTTACAGAGTTTGTATTTATCAACACTCATAAGTACTTCCATACTATAACTTCGACCCTGACTGCTTGCAAAGAAGTTAAGCCTTGCTTCCGTAGGAAACTCTAATTCATACCTAATATCATCATCTAAACTCTGTGGAGAATCATCCCATGCTGTATTTTTAGGATAAGTCGAATATATCCTCAGTATATTCTTTTCTAAACGATCAAATACAAGAACATTATTCCTGTATAAGGATCTATAAGCATGGCCATCCATATCTTCATGTTTTTCCATTGTTCTAAATACAGCACCATTTACAGATCTATCATAACAATAATTTAAATAAGTTCTAAACCATGCATAATCCTCTAACTCAGTATATGTAGAGTTATATTTCATACCAACCTTTATTACATAGTTATTCAACCCTTTAGGATTAGAGCTAGTTAATAAAAGCTCAAAAGTTCCTTCTGACCATACACAACTATCCTCTTTATCTTTTAATGCAGGTAAATAAGTAAAAGAAGTGGTAGAGTTAAAGTCTGCTTTAGCTATAGCTACATCCCTATAATTTGACCAAGATAAGACATGAACTATAATATTCTGTGCTGTATCAATATCACAGACCCGATATAAATCAGATTTGGTAATCCTAATAACTGCATACGGGTTAGTAACACCTTCTTTCTGTAAGTCATTAGGAAGCCCATAACCAGAATCATAATGAACAAGATAAGTATCATCACCAAGAACTTGAATAAGAGAAAACGTCCAATTAAAGGTTTGTGTAGAAACTGTAATATGAGAAGATGTTATATTCAAATAATAGTCAGAAGCATCACTGCATTCCTTATCATTACAGGAAAGATAAGAAGTATCTCCAGTCCTAATAGGGTCAGGGATTGTTATTGAAGGGACAGAGTAAGTAGGTACTTCAGTTATAGTCGGACTAGAATACGTGTAGCTTATAGAAGGTACGGATTTAACATCTGACTTGTTTAAATGAGAAGAATTATTAAAGTAAACATTACATGAACCACAATCACATGAACCTACTTTAAAGTAGGAATAATAACCCTCATCTCCTAAAGAGGAATAAACCCACTGTACAGTACTTGAATCAATAACCAAACCGACTTGACCACTTAGTATAATATATGTCTTTCCTTTTTCCGTTACCTTATGAAAGGTTAGAGATGATGTTGAGTACACCCCATCCTTAAACTCTCTATTGGTAGGACATACTTCTTTACAGTTAGAATAATCCAACTTACAAGAAGTACAAATAACATTCCCAGTAGCATTAGAATAAATATCCTTACATGTATGTGATCCAACAGACCCATCACATTCTTCAGTAGAGGAATTTATTTTACCATCACCACACTTAGGTGTAACTATACAGGATGAATAATCAATAGTACATGATGAAGAACATTTTAAATAACCAGAACTAAAATTAGAGTTATATTCAGAACAAGACTGTATGGTAAACAAATCTCCATCACAGACCTCGCCTTGAGAAAGAATACCATCATTACATTTAGGAAGAGTACATAAATTGGTGCAAAGATCTGTATTAACCTTATTTCCGTCATCACACTCTTCTCCATCTTCTTTAATCCCATTACCACATGCAGGTTCTGGGTTTTCTACAGGAACAGTCTCTTTTGAGCATGAAGATAAGTCTATCTTACATGAACTACAGGATATGTTACCTTTATTATAATCACCATAAAAAGAGCAAAGTAATTCATCATTTTGAATTACTGTATCACACTCCTCACCTTCCTCTATAATCCCATTACCACATACGGGTTCATCTTTAGGAATCTCTGACTGGTTGGTTTCCTTTGAACAGAGAGAGAGATCCACCTTACATTGAATACAATAAGCACTACCTTTATTATAATCACCAAATATATCACAAGACCCTAGAAAAATTCCTGAGTCACACTCCTCATTTCCTTCTTTAACACCATTACCACAAATAGGATCATCTACAGGATCATCTACAGGATCATCTACAGGATCATCTACAGGATCATCTACAGGATCATCCACGGGTTTATTGTCAAACTCTCTAGTGCAATCTGAGAAATCCAATAAACAGGAAGTACACTTAACTAAGCCATCAGAATAACCGTAGTCTGAACAAAGCTGAGATACGACAAAGAAGTTTCCCTCACAGACTTCTTCATTTGGAGAGATTTTACCATCCCCACAAACAGAACTAATAGTAGTAGAGGTCTCTAGTGTGTCAGGAAACACTCGTGAACTCTTTGTCTCCTCACTGCAAGAAGAAAGAATAACCATAGAAGTTAAAAACCAAAGAATCGCTTTTTTCATAACAAATCTCCTTTGTGCAATTTTTGTAAAATTGATCTCGGGGGAAAAGAAACCCATTTTCAATCCCTAAAAAGACTACGGAAATTTACTTAAAAGTAAACCCCAGACTAACTCTCTTAGTCTGGGGTTCATTTAACCTAACTCTACTCTTTATGTTGACTATTTTTCCACTTTTACTTCCTCTGCTTTAGGGGCATCCGCGGGAACTGTTTCTGCTTTAGGGGCATCAGCAGGTTTAGCCTCATTAGCAGGATTTGGAACTTCAACAGGCTTAATCTCATCCGCTTTCTTTTCCTCTGCTTTAGGGGCTTCATCTTTCTTAGCTTCGTCAGCTTTTAGAGCTTCAGCTTTCTTAGCATCATCTGTTTTAGCTCCGTCAGCTTTTGGAGCTTCCTGTTTTGCAGTCATGGGTTCATACTGAACGGACTGATTCTTACAGGCGGTTAAAGCACAAAGAGCAACTAAAATAACAAATAGCTTACGCATATTCTTTATTCTCCTTTCAATGTAAAGAAGGGTTCTTAAAAATTAACTGTCTGAGTCTATTAGGTAGTTACCATGTTTTCGGCATCCAGAAGTAAAAGATCGGAAACTTCAATTCATCATCGTAACCATTTACCCAAATAGCTGTGTATGTTATTAGACCCAGACACAAAAGACTGAGTACAAGCATATTAACCTCCTTATAACCACGATGTATGTGTAGGTGGTTATAAGGAGATAGATAAATTAGGCTTACTCTTTTACCCAAGACTGGTTTACGAGAAAAACCTTATTGGAACAATGGTAACATCCTAAAGAGTGATATAGTTTTGTACATGCTAGGCAGAACTCTAAGGAACTAGAGTGATAGCAGTAATGACAAGATGTTAGATATGACGAATGATAACAATTAGTACAGTAAGCACTTTTCGTTAAACCTACACTATACTTAGTATATATAGTGGAAATAGAGTTATAGGTATGGTTGCACTTATAACACCCTACACAGTATTGAGAGTGTGTGCAACCAATACACGCTATATTACTTGGCTTCGATATACCTAATATCTTTGGTGGTCTTCGATGCAGTTTCGTCATTCATAGTCTTATAATTATAAGTAAAAGTGTTTTGAATCGTCTTATTAGAACGTGGAGTGTGATTCTGTGGTCTATGCTCACTAATTAAAATAAACAAGCACCCGATAATAACCACTAATTCAATAATATGATGTATCTGCAAATCCTTTGCTCCTAGCCTATGTTAATCATCTCCAAGAATATGTGAAGCACAGACAGAACCGACAGTGTACTTCTTCCCATCCTTTCCTTTTAATACAACAACCGTGGTAATTCCTCTACCACAAACAGCACACTTTTTAGGATCTTTTACTTCCTGTGTATCCACTTCCACATACTTCTGATTAGGAATCTCTGTTTCCTCTTTGACATGTTTTAGTTTAAGCATAACTAATTCTCCTTTTTAGCTCCATATTTCTTTAAAAGTTCTACTAAATCATCCCTTCCATTTTTATGAGCTATATCTAAAGGGTATTCCCAAGGTGAAATTCTTGGGCGATCTGGTAATGCTCCATGTTTTAATAAAACATTTATAATATCTATATCTCCACCACTATCTAAAACTTGAATCAAAGGCGTTTTTTTATTAGGTAAAAGTAAATTTGGATTTAATCCAAATTGAAGGAAAATATCTAAAAGATCAGCATCTCCTGTTTTAAGAAGCTCTGGCATAAATCCACCATGATAATTACCTAATGAATCATATTGACTATTTATATCAAAACTACTTTGTGATAAATCTTTTTTTAATTTTACATAATCCCTTTTCTTTATATCTTCTTTAATATCCTTTAAGGTAATATTACTTAAATGTACTCCTTTAACTACAGGTAACTCTACATTAAGGTCTCCACTACTCTGAAATTCCTTATCTGTTGAATCAAAAATACCAACAATTTTATTATTTTTATCTTGAAGGACACAATATTTCTCTTTAGGATCTTTCTTAGAGAGATAAAAATAGTACCCACCATCCAGATTTTTATTATCTATATAACTATGGAACCAAGAATTACCGTTAGTAGAAGAAGTTATACACCATTTAGTACCAGACCCATATAGTTTAGCGGCTGTATAATCAGTAATCTTATAAACTACCCAATCAGAATCCTCATATATTTTCTCAGCTCCCTCTATTTTATCACTTTTTTTCTTATCACCTGTACTAAGATAAGTTGAAATAAAAGACTGAATATAATCTTTATCTTGTTTCTTCAAACGACTAAAATTTCTAAACTTAGAATAAGTTTCTAAAATATAATCTCTTAGTTTAGCATAGTTATTTAAGTAAGTATCTTTATTCGTACTATCTAACATATAATTATGTAAACTAGGTATATCTCTATAGAAAGAGAGACGCAAAATTTGGTCTTCAATGATAAGATTATACTTCTTTATAAACATATCCTCTGTTTCTTTACCCCATTCTTTATCATCATTAAATTCTGGATATTTTTTCTTCAAGTCAGAAGGTGAAGGTATCTTATCTCTGATTTTCATATAATCATCAAATAGTTTGTCACCCAAGTAAGCCTTTAAATCATCTAAATCTTTCTTTGATTCTAAAGTAAGAATAGACTCATATACTCTACGTAACTTCACCATATTATATATCCTTTATTTTTATTATAAAGACTTTAAAATACCCTCAGCAATACCTTTAGCGATAGCAATTCTATATTTCTCCGAGTTATAGAGCAGATAGACTTCCTGTGGATTGGACATAAAGCCACACTCTACAACGACACTAGGCATTGTTGTATGACGTAAGGTGTAATAAGCAGTAGTGGATTTTACACCACGAGATTTTATGGGCTGATCCTCATTATTTATATCCAGTCTAAAATCCTTCACTCTCTCCATAATAGAGTTCTGAATATTCGTAGCAAGTGTCTTAGACTTGGATTTCTTAGAATCATAACACCATGTCTCTATTCCATTTGGTTCTTCACTAGTGCATGAATTACAGTGTATAGAGACAAAGAGTTTAGACCCTTTAGAATTAGCAAAAGCACATCTGTTTGCTAAAGAAATATCGACATCCGTAGTACGGGTCATAGACACTTCTACCAAAGACGAGGAACTAGGACAATGATCATTTATAATGTAGTTGTCTCCTTCCTTAGTGGCATAAAGAAGATAGTCTCTTACTTTAATGGAAATGTCTAAAGCTATATCTTTTTCTAAATAACCAAAAGTCTTTGAAACAGCTCCCGGCTGGATTCCACCATGTCCCGGGTCTATACAGATGTTTACTATTTTTGAAGTAGCCATAATGAACCCTCCATTAGCATAGTCTCCATGAAGGGTAGATAGGAATGAGGTTATTCTACATCATCCTCATCATCTAGATATTCTTCTCCCCACTCCTTCATTATTTCATCCTCTGTGAAATAAAGCTCTCGAAGTGTTTTTAAAACAGTCTTTGTTTCTTTGGTTACTGGAATGGAATAACTCTCTGCAAAGAACTCGTCGTCATAAAAGACAGAATCTTTAAGATAGTTAAGCATCCATTCCAGTTTCCACTCATTAAATTGAATTTTGGCTAACTGTGTTTGTTCCGAGGAAAGTGAGTTAATTAAAGGTGCGTATTTATTCTTTAAAAGGTCTATAATCTCCATAGACTTGAGTGTTACGTTACCTCTCCTAAACCTAAGAAGATCACGATAAAGCTCTGTAAGATTTACTTTTAATTTAGTATCTAACTGTCCTATCTGGTGAATTGCTGTATTCTCATCCTTGCTTAAACCAGAATAAATCTTAGAGAGGGTTGCGTAAGGATTAAAGCATGAATACTGTTCAGCGATTCTCTCTACTGTATGACCAACGGCTATCTCTTTTTCCATGTTTCATTACCAGTTAGTTTTCGTTAATCTAAAATATTCTTTTTTAATTCTGCGTCTATTTCCAGTGGAATAGAATGATCCTCTGCATAAGCTATTATACTCTCTAATGCAGATTTTAAATAATTTTTCTGAAAAAGAATATCCGTAGAATTGAGTGGTTTGTTTAAAATAATTGCGATGGACTTTATGTATTTAGAAAAGTTCGTTATTTTACCAACTACCACTTCCTCTTTTTCTAAATCCCCTCCATATACTGATGTATCTATATCATTATAAGGGAAAATTCTATGATTTTCAGAGAGCTTATTACCATCTACATCAAATCTAACAAGAATTTTCTCATAACTAAGAAGATCTACTATAAATCTTTTATCCCTAGTAAAAGACAAAACATTTGACGAACCTATCAAAGAGTTCGTCCATTTTCCTGAAGGTGATAAAGTATCATTAGGAATAATATACTTTACTGCTACTTGTAGAGTACAAAAATGATAAATATCTCCTACCTGCTTTGCTTCATATCTTCTTAATTTTACCATAATAGCCTCCTCGACTTCATAGCTACATAAAGTTGATAAAGAGCAATCTCACAATCTATTCTTCATTATATCTTTATACTCTTGTCCCACAATTTCTTTTATTTGTTCTGCACGAGAATCCTGATCAAACAACCAAGCAGAATCCTCTGTAAACTGAGCTACATTTGCATCAGAATTAAGATAAGATAGTGCATAAGTATCATCAAAATTTACCTGTCTTGGCGCACACTCAAAGCAGTTATACAAACTACCGACCACGCTATCGCAAACGTCCTTCGTATACCCATGTGCAGTATCTAAAATATGATCCACCTTATGCTTTTGTCTGTTATGTTGCAAGTTGAATAGTTCATGTTCTATTGTATCTGCAAACTGTCTATTAAATTTAACTGTACCTAAGAACATCTGATCTATAAAAAATAAATATGCCTTATCTGTACGATCTACTGACTGGTAACGAACAGGAAAACCTAATTCCTGTAAACGCTGTTGACTTGAGGAGCTATTATGAGAATATATACCATTTGCAACATACGCTTGCTCTTTATCTACAGATAAATCATAAACATCTGATTTACCATAACTTACTACAGAAACAACCTTATCAAAATAAGGTCTATAATTTCTAACTCCTATTAATTTTAAAGATAATCCTATATCTAAGGATTCTACATTACCTGTAATGCCTAAATGATATGAAGTCTTAGCCTTACATATCTTTCCAATAACTTCCATTTTACAAGCATCTCTAACCTTTGAGATAAATCCTCTTAATCCCAATCTATACTCCAGAATAAACTTAAAATCCTTTAATAACTGTATAGAGGTAGAACTACAATTTATCTGATGATTCACTGTAGTTCCATCAGCATCTATATAACCACATAATAAACTCAATAAGAAATTATTGGATAACCCTTTTACTAAATCAGGTATTTTTTTAGTATCACTCTTTTCTTTACAAAAACCTAAAGAATAAAAAAAGTCTGATATTTCCTTATAAGGAGCCTGTACAGAATACCCTGTAGTGGGCTGTACTTTTTTATAAACTCTATGAATATGACCTACAAAGTAAGTATCTAATAATATTTTTATTTTGTCTGCATATTTCTCACTACCAGTAGTAAAGTATACTCCATGATCTCTATTAGTTCCTAAATTACCATTACCTAAATAATACCCTACTAAATATGCTATATCTCTCTCCTTATAGAGATCTTCAAACAAATGATTATTTGAGTCATATACAATATAATCAGTATCTACTATATCACCTTGTTTAATATCGGATAAACTAATCCACTCCCAATTTGGTGTTTGTCTAACTTTAAATTTTTGAGGCGACCATTTATGTCCATTCCAAACTTTTGAATAATCCCATTTCCTACTTACTCTTATTCTATGATTGGGTGTACCTATTAATTCTTTCCCTCTTTTTGTAGTAACTCTAATAAGATCAGCATCTTGATAATGAAATACTTTATTGACTCTACATTCTCCACTATCATTAATAACAAAATCTCCCACCTTCACTTCTTTAATAGGTATGTTACCCTTTGTTGTATAAATCAAAGTATCTCCATGAAGACATTGAAATTGATCAAAGCTAATCATACCAAAGGTTAAATGAAGTTTGTCCCGCATATAAACAATAAACTCCTCAACCCTTGAAATTGAAATTTTCTTTGGTGGAGGTGGTGGCATTATTCTTATACAGAAATCATAAAAATAGACTGGGTGCTTGACACCATCCACCTCTTTCTCACCATACTTATAACAGCAAGCGATACCCGTTGTATCTGTACTTAGACTAAGGTCTATATGAACAAAACGAGGGCACTCTGGATGAAGGAAGGGTCTTCCAGAAAGATAGTACATAACTGTATTTATCTGAGAGTCATTCTGTGTTTCTATAACAAACTCATTCTTTGTAAAGAGATCTGGTATACCTGCATCCACACACTCCTCAAATACAGTTTTGTTATTAAATAAACCTCCAGTACTTTGAATGGAAAATCCTGAAACATCCTGTATAGACTTTAAAAGATTAACATCATATTGTGACCTAAAATTTATAGGTACATCATCTACTAAAATTCTTAACTCATTAGGCAATAATGCTACTGCATCCTTTATACTCATATCTGGCTTTACAGGAACATTCAGCTTTGCACTAATATCCATCACATCATTTATAATAAAAGGATCTATCTTATCATTGCCACAAAATACATAGAATACCTCGTTAGAAAAAGTCCCCTTTTCTTTTACGTCCCAGACTCTTGCACGATAATATTTAATGGTAGGATCAGTTAATGATCTTTGCTTTAATTCCTCTGTAAAACCAGAGGAATATGTACTGGAAGATACTACAATGGAAAGAGATTTATTTCCTTCCTTTGTCATAAAACGGGAAGCCTGACGTGCTACCAAACTTCTATGTAAATCAGATACCTCTGACATATCTGTTGAGTTACCACTGGCATCCGAAAAAAAGTTTGCTTCATCGACCATGCTACATACAACGTCTAGCCCGATAGCATCCCCAGTACCAGAACCGTATAGTGTTAAAACATTCTTAGGAAAACGTAATTCATCATTAGCTCTTTCATATCTAGGGAAATTCTCTCTAAAGTAAGGTATAGAATCTATGGTCTCTCTTAGTTTTCTAAATGTCGTATTCTTAACTTGTTTTTTTGTAATACAAAAAAGAAGGAATACCAGAGCGGCGGTATCCATTCTTAAGCCAAGATGTTTATGGATATTCTCATAACAGGAAAGCTCATAGAGGAAACGAACCATGAGATATACACCTGCGGTTGATTTACCAGTTCCAATGCCGCCTGATGCAATCACTATATTATAGTTCAGTTTCCCATCTTTAAAAGTATCTTCAATAACCTTAATCCAAAAAGGATAGAGAGCTAAACCTTGCTGTCCTACATAATAAGGATCTTTCACCCATTCACTGACTGGAATAATTGGACGTATAAGCTCCTCTTTTTTAACGGAAAGTTTATTAAAAATCTGCTTTAAAATATAGTCTCTATCTTTATTAGCCATAATACACCTAAAAGAAAATCCACAAAAGGATTATTCTTCCTCTGTGGATTTTAAGGAAACCAAACTTTCCTTAATACTGGCTATTGCGTCTGGCGACAACGACTTCAATAACTTGTAAACCTCATCCACTTCTTTATTAGAAGATTCTTCTTGTGGAATCTGTATAGCCACCTTACGTGCCAAGTCCAAAATCTCCAAAGACGCTGTTTTAGCCTGTTTATAATTCTCTTTAATAGAGTCGTTATCCTGATTAAGGAGATTGTCCTCATCAAACAATACTTCCTCTGCTTTTACCATGTAATTTGTCAGCTTGGATAAACGCTTTAAATTAAGTGTAGAGTAGAATGTGAGAAAAGCATTGAGACGGGAAACAATTGTAGGAAGATTCTTAACAAGATCCATAGGTAGCTCTTTTAAAACTTCCTGTAATTCTGTGGACTGTGCTTCAGAAAGCTCCGAAGGCTCTGTCACTTCTACATCTTTATCAGTCATCTTCTAACTCCATATCATTAGTATCACCGCCCTGTTGTTCTAACTCCTGATGAACAGCTTGAATAATCTCATGTATTACAGATGGATTCTTCTTATATTTCTTAGCTAGATAGTCTATTTCATATATAGAGGAATCATTGTAAATTTTAATATATTCAGCTCTTAGTAAAACCTTATTGACGGCAGGTACATGAATATTATCACCTTGAAAGATGTCTAAAAAAGGAAGGAATTTATCACCTAAGAAATTCTCCAATACACGAAATGTATTCGTACCAGAAAGATTGTCCAGAATATCGGATAACTGTCCACGTTCTTTCTTACTCAAATTCGCTATCTTTAGTAATTTTCCCGGCTCTCTCATTTTCCTTCCCTCTATTCCAAACTATCAGAGTTATCCTTCTCTCCCTCGTAGAGACGCCATAGTTTTAACGATAAAAGATGTGCTTCCTCTAAAGTACTAAATTCATACTTAATAGGTAATTCATCTGTATAGCATTCCATAGAAATCTGAGTGTCTAAGATCTCATCCTCTGTAGGAACATCCTTTCTGCGGTGATAAAGATAATTAGACATCGTATTTCTAGCTCTAGTGAATAATACATTCCGTATAGAGCGTGGTAACTCATCACTCTTTTCTAACAGAAAAAGAAATTCTGCTAAATCAGTTATGGCTAAAGATATTAAATCCTCTGTATCATACGTGCGATAATAACGATAACACACTGTACGACTAAGATTCTGAATATATCGCCAACCGTAGTCTGTAATTTGTGAGTCCTTTATGTAAGACTCCAAATTATTTGAATTATTTGCCTTACCTCTTGACAAGTCCCCACCCCTCGGTATAATCACCAGATAATATTTCTGCTTCTGGTGAAGTTAAAATAACTCTATCTTTATTATTTCGATATGTCAATAACTCTTTAAAAGAATATGTAGGGTATTGATAGATGCAATAAACAACACCCTTCCAATCCTTTTTGTGTATATACGAATTATATACAGATTTTAGCCTTAAAAAATGTCTATTTAACCAGAATACTAAATGCTTTTTAGAATCATACACCTTTACTACAAAACAAGGATATTCTATTTTAGGGATATACGGTGTATTCATTATTAAGCATTCCTAAAGACAATGACCATAGAAGGGAATGGGGCCGAGTTTTTAGAATCACCAAACTTTAGGCGACCTTTTATGAACCGTATTTCCACATTCTCTTTTTTGTAAATATAGGTATGAAACCAAGCGGTATCTGTTCTGGCAGGGATAAGCATTACAGCCAAACCTTTATGTGTAGCACATTTCTCAACCCACTTGTCTATTCCTCTGCCATAAGGCGGGTTACAATAAACACGGTAATTTCCCCAGTCCTGCTTTAATCCATCTGTCTCTTTAGTAAAGTAAATATCACATTTATGATTCTCATCTGTGGCACAAGGGTCTAGTTCAAAGTGAAACTCCTCATTTAGATGGTCATAAAAGTCCTGCGGCGTTGCCCATTCAGGTGTATTGGATGTAAAGAGGGATTTATTAATACTCATTTTTGTTCCTTAGAAAGAGACTGATAAATGGCTAACATAGCTGTCTGTGCTTGTGTGGAGTTTTGAAAAGATTTTATCACCCAATCCTGTATGCAGAATTTAACTATATTTACAGTCTGTTTACCAAGTGCAGAAGCAATCTTTTTAATCCTATCATCCTGTACAAGATCAGGATCAATAGATGCTCGCATTAGATTTAAAAAGTATTCCTGCCAATCATCTTTAAGATATGAAACTGGAATACGGGATAATTCTGACACAGTATCTAATACGGAAACACGATCTGTTTTTAGTATGGCTACTATGAAATTATTTAAGAGAGAGGTGGTTGGTAAATCCGATTTTAAAAACTCTTCCTCTCCAATTAAATTAACTTTATCCAGAAGCATGTGTGCATTACGCATTATTCCTCTACTGCGTGTAGCAATCACATCCAGAGTGGTTGAGGATAAAGAAAGCCCTAGCTCTTTAGCGTGCTTGTCTATATCCTCTTTTACTTCCTTAGAGGATTTAGCTGTATAAATAAGCTCCAATGAACGTGAACGGATAGTGGGTAAAAGTTTATCTGGATCAGTGGTAGATAAAATAAAGTAAATTCCTCTGGGTGTCTCCTCAAACACTTTAAGTAAAGCAGATTGTGCGGTCTTGGAAAGTAGGTGTGTTTCATCAAGAGTGATAACTCTATTATAACCTCTGGCTGTAGTAATAAAGATGTCCCTTAATTCTCTTATAGAGTCCACATTACCCATTGCAGAGGAATCAAATTCTGTGTACCACGGGACATTATTTAAATCTGCTTTACAGGTATCACACTCACCACAAATATCATTCTCTTTTAAATGTTTACAATTTAATGCTTTAGCAAACAGTCTGGATGATGTGGTATTGTGTGTAACAATAAAGTCATTGCATAAGAATAAGTGGTCTGGATTATCCACTAAGAAACAAACCATCTCCCTCTGTTCTTCCTCTTTTTCAATTGAGGTAATGGCAATCTTGGTTGTATCTATATGGCTGTTATATGGCCTATCTTCAATCTGTCTGGTCTTAAATAGCTTCTGTATTGTTTTCCTGTTAGCCTTAAAGTAAAAGACATCTTTATTTACGCCCTCTATTATAGAGACGACTAAACCAAGACTATTAACAAGCCTTTGGAAAGACTCTCTCATACTTTGTTCTATTTCACAGAATACATTATTATCATTAGAGACTGTTCCTCTAACATCCATAATACCATGCAGAATATCCCAACGTTGTGGAATACTTCCTTGCAAGTAAATTTCTGGTATAATGCTGTTCTCTACATCCGTGAGAATATCTCCATAGAATGCTTCTTTAGAGATAATATTTCCCTGACTGTCTTTTGGAATAGAGTATGACCAAATAAGATTGTACTCCCACTCTATATTAGGCATTTGAGATTTAAGAATATCCAAATACTTACCACTGTATAATACAGTCGTTTTATCCACCTCTGATTCAGTAAGTAAAAGGCCTAATACATAAGGTGGAATAATGTACGGTTTAGAGGAATACTGGACAGGTTTATTAACGGGAATTTCCACCTCTATATTACGATCTATGATATTCTGTAAAGACAGCGTGTTAAAAGCCCCTGTCTTACGATCTATAATTGTCCATAAATGTTCCGAGTTACAATAAACAACTCTGCCATCCTCAAATTTTACCTTATAAGAATCCAATAAACCTTGAGGAAACACTCCCGTTACCTGTGTCGGCTGTCCTGTATGATCAAACAGGAAATCTCCTATCTGAATATCCCCTGCTCTTTTTAATCCAGAAGGTGTCGGTATCATGGAATTAACATCCAATGCTTTACCACTACCAAAAGAACCTTGAAGGATAATCGTAGAAGGGCCTTTGTCTGGATTCTTAGCCAAAGTCATAAGAATCTTATTATTTAACCTGTTTCCAACAACCTGTGAGAATGTCTGTGGACGTAAAGACTGTATTAACATTGGTATTCCGTAAGTGCTTGCAGAGATGTTTTTATTAGCAGAGATTCTAGCTCAAACTGTATTAAGTTATTGGCAAAAAGATGATTGAGGGTGTCTCCAAAGTCTTTATTATTTAAAGGTGGCTCAATCTTCTTCACCCTACCCTTATACTTATAATACATCTTTTTATATGCCTGTAATCCTGCCTCATCATTATCGAACCCTACTATAATGTAAGGTGCTGTTTCAAAAAGAAATTCCTGTAAGAAGTTGGATACGGTAACACCGAAGGTGGCTATCACATAAGGATAATACTGCCTAAGAAAATCTGCATCCAAACAAGACTCTACAATCACCCAAGGTAATGTATAAGGCTTATTGTTTATCCCTGCACCATAAGGTGTTTTATACTCAGAAAAATAACGGAAAGTCTTTGTATAGATGGGTCTTAGTAAAAGCCCAATTACTTGATCTTGAAAGCGATTAGGCATAGTCACCACTTCCTCATATTCCATAATGAATTGCTTTACCTGTGCGGGTAAAGGGAGTGTATATGCTATCTGCCCTGTAATCAAACGATAATCTAAGTTAAAGTAATGAGAGGAAACCTCATACTTGTTTCTATACTGCGGTACTGGTAAAGAGTGATAGAAAGATAAGTCCTGCATAAGATCACCTAAAAGAAAAACCCCTTGGTATTACGCCTAAAGGGGTTTCTTTTTAGAGACGGATTTTAAACGAATTAACGCTGTCGTCCTCTAAGGTCTTTCAGTATATCTGCTAACTGTTTCAAGATGTAATCCAATTTACGGGAACTAGCAACCGTCCTAGCCTCTGTCCCATCAATAGGGGCTTCAATCAGCCAATTCTCTAAAGCATCTGTTACCTGTGAACCTGTTGTAAACCCTACGGTAACAAGAATAACATCCTCTCCCTCTGTATTCTTACCAGATTTACATTGAATAACAAATTCCGATGGTTCTTGAGATAAGTCAAAATTCCTTCTTACCTCATTACGGACAGATTCAGGAAGGCCAACAATAATAACACCCTTACGATTATCTCCACCCATACGGGCTAAAGACTTAACAGCTTCTCCCTTTTCTTTTAATTCAGAGAGAATATCTTTAGCTAATTTATCTGCATCAGCAGTAATGGAACGAGACTTATTGATATTAGGGGCTAACCCGTTAGAAATGCGTTCTACTGTAATTCTCATATCTAAACTCCTTTACGTAAACCTTAATTGAGGCAAAACTCTCTAGGATTAGATAGAGACTTATTTTAGAACTGAATGTCCTCTATATGGTCTAGTGCTGTCGATGTCCGTGTACGGGGTTTCCCCATCACCATATTTCTTCTTGGTTTTGGTAACTGTGATAAAGATTGGAATTGAGCATAAAGAGGATTAAAAACCTCTGGTGTCAGCTTATTCTGATATAAGGAAACAGCCTCACTTATACTTGAATGTCTAAGCTGTATCGGGCACATCTTTTTTCCAATAAACTCTGTCGTAAATTGAACAACCTTCTGAATGTAAAGCTCTCTTACAGTCACACAAAACTGTTTTATAATCTCCATATCCTCTGGGGCCATTTTCTGTATTGCGGCGGGAAGGATAATAACAGTATTCTTTGCAGAAAATTTAAAGGTAGAAGTTGTTTCAGAATAATTAAAGGTAATCATAAAGAAAATCTCCTAAAAGAAAGACACGTTGTAAACAACGTGTCTTAATTCTAATTTAAGTCTCAAATGGGATAGAGACCTGTGAGGTATCGGAGTAGATATAAATTCTGGTGGTGTCCCAACTAAGACTCAATACCCCATTACCCAATGCCTTCAATAAAGGTTTAAGTAATTTAGTCTGAATAAAGGATGAGGAAAGATCCTCTGGGTGTCCTTCTATAACAGCTTCTATCGGGAATACCGTATTACCAATCTTACTGCAATATGTAATGTTTAATCCATTCTCCTGTGTATAGTTAAACTCTAAATTACCATTAGAATTGGGTAAAGACTCTGAAAGATTCGTTAGACGGGTTAAAATCTGTGCTTCCACCTTTAGTGAAAAGAGCTGTGGTGGTAGAGTGTCTGGAGTGGATTCTGGCTTACGGTAAATTAACCACAACTTAGCTATATCTGATTCTATCACCAGTCTTGGAATATCGGATTCTGTCAAATACAGCTTTACTTCCTGTGTCTCCGAAGAAATAGCCTTCAATAAAGAGGCTTCTCTCGAAGTTAAAATAAATGGTACAGAGAGAGGTACGGTCTTTCGTTGAAGGACAGACCATAACTGAGTTGACTGAACAATGCTGTCACAAAATAAGAGGTTACGATCTTTAGGAATAACAGCCGAGGAAAGGATGGGGATAATATCCGAGATGGGTGGTACAGTGTAAGACCCTACAAGTCGTGTGGGATCAGAGTTGACAAAAGAGGCATTAACAGTAATGGACTCAATAGGAATCCATTGACCCATAATTAAAACACTGGGTGATCCCGTATATTTAATTGTCAGTGTCTTTGAGGATAACTTAACCAACTTAATAAATGTTGCTGTTGGAAAGATCAAAGTTTCTCTTATAGGATTGGTGGATGTCTGTGGAATGGTAAATTCCAGATAAGTGTCAAAGTCGGTGGATCGACAAATTAAAGAGTCACCACTCTCATTAACACTTAAACAGACAGACTTTGAAGTTAAATCTGTACCAGAGCGCCAACCAAATAAAGAGCTTAAAGAAAGGAATAAAGAGAGGCGGGATGTCTCTACCTGCCAACAAGGATCATCTGTTGATACAGGTACATCCAAGGGGGAATCATCTAAAGATTCCGTATTCACCTGATCTAAGTTAAAAAGATCGTCCATAAACAAACTCCTTAAAAAGAAAGGCACGAACCGCAGTATGTGTGATTCGTGCCCATAAACAAGAATCCCTCTATTATACTCACATATAGAGGATTATTTTTGCAAGAGTTATACTATCTAAGCAGTTCTTGGATTTTTGGATCATCCGTATATGCTATTGCGGTATCTCCATCCTCATCCTTAGTATCTGGATTAGCTCCATGTGTGAGCATCCATTTGACATCCTCTACACTTGGTTTGAGGTTGGACAATATCTCCATGAATACAGTCTCATTATCATCCTCATCATAAATACCATTAAGATCAACCGCCTTGCTTTCCACAGCCGCCTTTAACAGTTTCATCCCTTCCGACTTGTCGGACATATAACGTATATCATCTATAAAAGAATAAACATCTGAACCTTTGTCAAAGCATAGCTTTAAGAATGCGTGATTTAATGTTATACTTTCTGGAAGGGTGGAGAGTATGTCTAGCATACTTACGCTCTCCCCAACCACCTTCCAATAAGGTTGATCTGCTATCACTAAATCAAAAGACTCTGCTTTAAGTGTTGGCATCACTTCCAAACAATCACCTTGAATAAAACATGAATCCATATTCATAACCCTACTTTAAATGATCCTGTCTTTAATAGAAGCTCTTAAGACTCTACACAATCCCCTAAAGTTAAATTCTTCTTATAAATCAACCTCTTGCACAGATCATTCAAAAATTTGGAACTTTTTAATCATAACAAATTACACCTCTCAAACCCGCATCAATACTAGGGATTTTGGCGTTTTTTGGTTAAAATTCGAGGGATGGAAGGTAGTTGCACTCCCATCCCTCGTTTCAGTGTTTTCTGAAACTATACTCTAATTACCCCTCTTTTTTATAGTAGTGTTCACTATATCTCATTAAAATATTTTTTTATACTAGGTAAATACTAGATTTGAGAGATCTTATATGAACATTTTTAGCTTTCTCTGGGTACAACAAAACAGCCATATTCAGAATTAGTTTAAAAAGAATATAGCTTTATCAGTGGGGTTTCACCACAGAGCATTTAAAGAATGTACAGCAAATAGTATTTGTTAGATGATTATTCACTCTTATTTGGAATTATTTAAGAGTCATTTAATCTTTTCTCACGGCTAGGCTCGGATAGCTTATTCTCTTTATAAGGTGCTTCTTAGACCAATTAATGGAGACCGTCCCGTTCGTCTATCCCATTCCTAAATTAACGGCCTGTTTTGATCTCTGGGCAGTACGACTGGATACTCTGCTTTTCGTGTCGGTAGAGATCGTGAGTGGTCGGGTGAGACAATTAAATAACTCTTATTCTTTTCTCAAAATAAGAACGAATAATCGTTCTAACAGGGATATAGATAACATAACTTATTTTAATTGCAACTAAAAAAGAAAAGCCCGTAAGATTTTCTTACGGGCTTTTCTCATGCACCTAAGAGGTCTAAGTATGTTCCTATTAGGGTTTTAACATCCTCTGGTATTTCGGTATTGTTTAAATAGTCTCTTATGGAAAGGTCGGCAGTATGATAAGAGGATTTAAGGTAATCTACCAACTCCTTCATACTGATTACCTCTTTTTCTTCCTCTTTCTCAAAGAATATGTTCATTCCTGATTCTGCGGGTACTTCCTCATAATGGAAAGATTTATCAGAGGTTTCCATCACCAGAATACGTGGTTTTCTTAAACGGTTATACTGATCCGACGAATTACGGGCTAATGATCCCGGCCGGATAATTTTAATTAACTTATCCCTACCCTCTACCATTATTGTAGAATAGGGTTTATGATCATGCCCTAATATACAGACATCATAATCTAATGTCTGTGCTTCCTCTTTAGTGATAGGAATCTCGTTAAATCCAGACTCATAAAAGCGGTGTAAGAGAAGGATGGAATAAAGGTCTTTTTGTGTATTTGGTTCTGGGGATTCTGGGAAGTGACATCCTTTAATAAACACATCATCTACAATAAGAGAGTCTAACAGCTTCATGGCATCCGATTTAATCAGTATGCCTAAAGGAGTTATAGGCAGAGTCTCCATTGAATCATATCGGAGATCATGATTACCTACTATGGTATAGAGGTCTATTCCACTGTCCGTAATCTTTTTAAAGAGTGTTAAACAGTGAGAGAAATACTGTAAGGATGTATTTACAGTATCGAATATATCCCCTAGGAATATAATCGTTGTACAGTCTATGGTATTGGCATAATTCCAGATATATTGGAGCTTATTAAGGATTGTTTCCGAGTAATTGTCTTTACGGGATATGGGTGTTGACCCTTTGAGATGGACATCACCTACAAAGATTATCTTAGACATTATTTTTACCTGCTTTGGTGGGTAGATCTTCCAGAGAATAAACACCATTACTCACTTTATAAAGACGATCTGCATATTCTAAAAAGCGAGTATCATGTGTGATTAAAACAACGGTAAGACCTATCTGTGTTGACAGCTCTTTTACAAAAGCAAAGAAGTTGTCTAGGTATTGTGTGGATATGTTGGATAAAGCCTCATCTAAGAATAAGATTTTAGCTACATCCAAGTTGGCCACATAAAAGACTTGGATTAGAAACCCTACGACAACAAGGATTCCACCTGCGACACAGGAATCCCTCATAAGGAATGAATGACCTGAGTCAATAAGATACAGTTCCGCACACTTGGCAGACCTCTTTTCTGACACCTTTATCTCTACACGATAATCACGGTCTTGAAAAATGCGCTGTACACCAAGAGTTAATAAATCCTCTAGCTTCTTTAAAGAGGTTTCTGAGAATTTATTGATTAAATCATCTATAAAAGGTTTGGATCTTTCCAGTAGAGTTTGGTTGTCATTTAACGCCGTGTACTCTTTACCTAATTCTTCTAATGACTGTGTGGTGGCTAAGTAAGACGACTTTAAAGCATTATACTTAATGTATATATTCGTCGCCCTCTTTTCTAATGATTGAATGTCCATAATGTTTTTACTCAAACTTGGCTAGTAGAGAGGATATTTCTGTGTATTGTGCTTCCAGTTCCTTTTCCCTCTCCGCTAGGATGGTTTCTGCATTATCTAAGTCCTCAATACCCAACTCTTTTAGCTGTTGTTTATAATTCTCCAATTCCTTTTCTAAGGATTCCAACTTAGCTTCCTCTTTAGCTTTAAGTAGAGTAAGTTCATCCTGTTTCTTTTTAAGGGCTTCAAATTCTTTAATTTCCATGTTTGTTCTCCTAATGGTTGCAGATGGGTTGATTGCATAACGGACAGACATCTACTGTACAAATACGTTCATGTACATCCTTTATCTGTTGTTCTGTCTTGGTAATAATCTCCTTAGACTTGTTCCTACTTACTAAAACTTTGAGATACTGCTGTAAGAGCAGAATGGTTTTCGTATCGGGAATAGTCACATTATTTAAAAGTTCTTTATTCTTTGTAAATCTTGTGTGCGCCTTTAAGTAAGCACTTAATGTTGTACATACCTTAATGTTCGGCTGTATATCTGTAATACGGTCTAAGACACAGGTAAGATTCTTTAAAGATTCCTTAGACCTCTGTACTTGGTTATAACAATGAATATAAGACTGCAATAAAGCAAAGTTATGTACACGCTCTGGGAAAAGATGGAAGGCGTCCAGAGCATTACTTATACTCTCAATCTTATTTTTTCTATACACTATCTGACGAAGGGTACTCTTATAAGAGTTAAATAAAGTAGACTGTCTTTGAAAAGTTTCATACTGCTGTTTTAACTTCTGCACATTGACAAAGATCTCTGGGAAAGAATCCAAAGGTTGCAATTCTTTCTCCTTAACCTCTTTCTCCTTTTCCAATGTCTCTTTTGTTTTAGTTAATACACGAATGTCCTGCTTCACCTTCTTAATATCGGTAAAGTAAAGGTCATTGATCTTGGTGATGTCGAAGGAAGATCGGTATGTGAGAATAGAGTAAAGGAATGAAGATGTGCCTAAGAGAAGGAATGGACCAGCAAACTGAGAGGAAAAATTAAAATTAACTTTCTCCCCATCAATCTCTATTGGGGATAGTTTAAATACAGTCTCCATTTCATCTAAGGAAGATCGACCTAGCTTGGTGTACACGGTATCATCAATCTTATACGCCGCTTTTCTTTGAGGGTTATCCAAGTCTCTGATATAAGTTGCTGTATGTCCATTATACACCATCTTAATAGCCATCTTTTTCTCTCCATAAGAAATGTTGGAGTCAGAAAAAGAATTGTCTATCATGGATCGTATAGCTCGAAGCAATGTACTTTTACCAGAGGACGAAGATCCTACGATTAAGTTTAACCCTTGTATAAACTCTAGGTGTGCTGATTTAATTATCCCTACATTTCTAAGTTCCAGTTCCATCTTTCAAACCTGCAAAAGTAAAAGAAAAGGGTGACGAGATTGTCCCGTCACCCTTATTATACTTCATTCAAATCAAAAAAGCATTATATTTGCTGTAAGAAATGGTTGACTAAGTTACCCACCTTTGAAGCATTGGGGTATTTATTCAACTGCTGAATCTCTTTGAGGAATGCAGAAGCGGCTAGGAAAAGTTTAAGCTCTTTCTTATCCTTATCCAACTGGGCATTGGTTACATCATTGTTTTTCCAATTCTGTAAAACCAAGTTCGATTTCTGATCCATCTTAGCATTAGTTATGGAAAGCAAATCTTTTGGCTGAACGGTGTCCACATAATCTTCAATCAGACCACTAATCTGATTTAAATCATCTGGGATAGCGACCAAACGAAGCATATTTTTACCTAAAGTAATGAGGACAGTTGGGAAAACATCCTCATCCTCATCAAAGTCCATATTGTCAAAGTTCCAGTCTACCTTATCATCCAGAGAGGTAATTTCATCAGGAATATGCAATTTCTCAATCAAACCATCGACAATATTCACTGGGTCATTCACCCAACTATAACTATCACGACCCTGACGGACAAGGTATGTACCATGATTGACAGCCGCCCAATTAGCTAAATCCTCTCTTAAATCGTCTAAACGATCATGTGTATTCTTTAAAAGCTGAACAAGAGCAACAAGACGATCAAACTTCTTTTCCCATTCAGCTAATTCTTTAACACGATCCTTATATGTCTTTAAAGCATCCTGATATTTACGAAGGGTGTCTGGACGGGGATTCTTAGAGGTGGGTGGTTTTGGTTTGGAAGCATCTGGGCGCTCACCAATAATCTTTTCTGCTTGAGCAATTGTAATGAGCTTAGAGGCATCATCGTAATCTTTGGGCTCATCAGAAGGGGCTTTAAAGTCAGCCTGTGTCCAGTCCAACCCTGCGGCCATAATATCCTCAATATCATCCACACCCATATTTGGGCTGTAGTTATTATCCTCTTTCTTTAAGAATGATTTGGATTCTTTCTTTATTCCTCTTTTTAACTCGCGCATATCAGTGTCTCCAATCTATAATTATGTTATTATTAACGTCTAAATAAACGTTGGCGTAATCCCAAGTGTCTTTATCCACGCTGTAATTAGGCTCTACTATATAGCCTATAAAAGCACGGGTATCATCGTTCCTGTATTTATTGATAGCCCCAAAATCCTTATCCGTTAGGAAACTGGAATTTTGCATATCCGTATCTAAGGTATGTCTTGAAGTAGATTTAAACACTTTATCTGGCCGTTCCTCATTCTTTATTATAGAGGAAATAGAACGATCTTTATCATAGACTGCAAAGTAAAAGTGGTATTCTCTAAGATTTGCCTCTGGCTTTAACCCATAATACATGACTGCTGTCTGGGGGAAAGCGGAAGCAGGAATGGATGTAACACCCTCATCTTCAAAACATCTCTTTAATTTAACCATAACTGTCTCTCCTTAACCACCAAATAAAAAAGACCCATAAGTTAGATAACCTATGGGTCTTGCTCACCGCTTCACTTTAATATATTTAAGATAGATTGAGTTAGGCTATTTCTTGCACATCAATAATGGTTTGCTTTACTCCATCTCTTTCATTATGGGATTTAACAACAGCATGTATAATCTGGCAAGCCTCTAGGTCTTTTGAAAAGTCCTCATCCGCAAACCAAATATACACATTACCTTTTTGATCTATAATCTGAGTAAGATGAAACTCTTTATTCTCATTAAACTTAGATTTTCCTTTAGTTAAAATCTTAAAGGATTTCATTGGGAATGAGATAGACTGTTTCGGCTGTCCTTGAAACTCGGATTTCTGTAACTGTCTCTTTGCATCCATTCTCTTTAAATAAGAATCATAACCAGAGAACATGGAAGCAACTAAACCCACAGCCTTTTCCTCAACCTCTCTCTTAGTCAGATAAGAACGGATATTGTCTATCCAATCAGACGATTTTTCATTCTTAATCCACTGAACGGCGGACTCTGCTCTAGGCTGATATTCAGATAAATCCTCTACATCATCATGGGTATTAAGATATTCCAATACCTTTTCTTTAGTAGAGACTCCACCTGCGGACACTGGGTGATACCCCTCTGATTGGGTAAAATAAGAGGCGACAATAAGGACATCACGAATCTTGTACTTCTTCATTTCCATAACAGCAAAAGACCTTCCTGCTTAAAGTGTACCGTGGGAATGCGGTATAAGGTTATAATTCAAACTCCCCATTAGAGTTTATACTTGGTTTACCATAATCATCAGGTACATCATCGTAACATATACCCTCGATTTCTTCTGCTTCCTGCTTGGCCTGTCCTACTACATTATCTATGGTATTCTGTATACCATATAATGTATCTTCATGTACAGGGGTAGTAAAACATTCCTGTATAAGTCTCTTTGGTGGCGGTACAGGTTTGGGTGCATCCGTATAAAGAGACTTAGCACCATAATTAAAACATTCTTCTATAACAGACAGCATTGTTCTATCAGGGTACTTGGCCGCAATTAAAGCGGCCTGTTTAATAATACCCTCGGACAGCTCAAATAAGATGGCCATTACTTGTCTCCAAAAAAGGTGTTAAAGAGTGGCTTTACAGTATGAGCAAACTCCTGCTTCACCTTCCACTCATAAGAACTATATACGTAGTAATGCCCATTTTCACATTCGTAATGGTAGCCAAATTGTTTCATTATTCTATACAGAGAATTTTTCGATACCTTACTGTCATTCAGCCTTTTTTCAAAATAAGTCTTTTTATAGTCTAACTTATTCTGCATCGGGATCGGTATAATAGTGTTTTGCACAGACAGGGACATACTCATTCCAAGACAACTTTATTCCGTTACTGTTTAATCCGTCCGTATTCAATAACTTTGAAAAGACGGCTTTATGATCACAATACGCACAAGTCGTCTTAATTTCTTCTATAGAATCTGCTAAGGCCATTAAGGTAATAATAGACGGCCATAAAGAAGCATCTGACTTTGTGCGTAACCCATAACAAATTACAGGTATGTCATTTAAAGCGGAAATCTGTCTAAGATACTCTATCTGCTCGGACGAGATAAACTGAACCTCATCCACTAAAATTGCAGATACACCAGACTGTTTATAAGGATAAAGTAGAATAGGTAGATTGTCTGAGTTAGCTAAAACAATATCAGGCTTATGGGATAACCCCGCTCTGGATTCTACATTAACGGAGCGGGTATCTGTTGCGGGCTTAATCAGCACCGCTTTCTTGCCCTGTTGCTCATAATTGTGCAAGGTTGCTAAAAGATTTAAAGTCTTTGCACTCGAAACAACACCATACCTAAAGTATAACTTAGCCATTCAAACTCCCTTTAATCATGGTTATGTGCATTAACAAAATGGCTAAGTTATAGATAGAAAAGAAAAGCCCCATTCCTTTACAGAATAGAGCTTTAAAATAATTTCTAAATGATTCTCTCTGGCAAATGCTTCCATCTCATCATCAGATGTTCATTATACCTAAATAGCACTAATTGTGATAATTAGTTTTGGCTCATCCTCACGAAAATGAAGTACCATATTTCCCAAATTCCATCCTTGAGACTTTATTACAAATTCATGGTACGCCTTATCCGTTACCCAACCTTTACCATTTACTCGATCTCCTATTAATTTAGCAACATCTATAAGATCATAATTATCCATATCTTCTTTATTATGACCTCTAAGAATACTAAAGTTTTCTGTTGCTATAAGCCACACCCATGAATCTGCTTGTCTATCCCCGTAAGTACTACCCTGATCCTCTTTTATCTCAAAGGAATCAAATAAATGACCTGCACCCTTAAAAACAACATCTGTAAATTTCTTAGTATAATCCCTAGTCCAAGGATTATCTGTTTGCCAATGTGCTGCCCCACCGGATAAATTATATAAGCGTCCTAGAGGATACTTTTTAGAGTAATCACCACGAATACCATCCAAAATAAACTGAAGATTAGTTAAAAATTCTTCTACAGTATCGGAATTATTAACAGCTTCATCAATATTGGATGATATTCGCTTTAAAACATTTACAACTTTATTTCCAATACTTTCCGCTACATCTTCTGGATCTCCTACCTCATCATATAAACGACCATAATCTGAGGTAAGATCTAGTTCTGCTTCATTTTTTCTATTTGTTTCGTTTTTACTAAGTCTCATAACAATAAACTCCTCTAACTTATATAAGTAAGTTAGAGTCTTTATTTTATTACCAGTAATAAAGTAAAGACTCTATATTCCACTAAACCTTAGATAGGTTAATCATCATTAAAATATTTATCTAAAAATAAAATATTCTTCTCTACGCAAACAAGGTCTAACAAGTCTTTATTTGTATTAACTTTTTCATACATATCCCAAGCAGAACAACCATAAAGAGTAGTGTCTTTAATAATGTAAAGGTACTCTATGTCGGCATGGAGACGGTTATGGTCTTCCTGTTCTAATTTATATTCATATTCTCTATCATACCCTAGGTATGTGAACTACCCACCCGCTTTAGCGGGTGGGCTTCAAATTCTAAGGAATTTGATTTATCCATTCTCACGAATTGGACTTCCTGTTTCAACGAACAGTCCACATCACCAAAAATCTTGGTTTTGCTTCCCTGTCCTCCACAGGCATAAGTTCCGATAGTTCCTACCGTACTTTTAATCTTACCTATAGCGTCATTACGCAAATTGATCGCCGCGTTGTGATCCCTGTTATTTTCCACTCCACAAGACGGACATACCCATTTACGAACACTCCACTTTTTCACAGCTTCATTCTTGAAGCCACAACGACTGCAAATCTGTGATGACGCAAACCACTTATCTGATTTGACAATGGAACAGTTGTGGAATGTACTTTTCCATTCAAGCATCTCCACAAATCTATTCCATGACACATCGTTATAGTTCTTTGCATTACGACTGAAACGCATCATTCCTTTTAAGTTCAACGTCTCAACACCAATCACTTCATAGTTACGAACATGACTTCGCGGAATGAACACCCATCTTTTTTCTTTTTGAAGTGTGGTTTCCCTTTATTGCCCTTAAAGAAATCAGAGTATGCTTTATGGGCATCACGCCGTGCTTGTTGTAGAGCAACGGATGAAACTTCTTTCAGAAAAGGAAACATCTCACAAAGGTATTTTTCTGTCGTGTATTTAAAACACTTGTAAATCTTATTCTTTTCGTCTTTATTCAGGTTACGACCTTTGATGTTATCAGTGTAGAACTGTTCCCTTGCTTCGACGTATTTGTTGTAAACAAAACGACGGCATCCACCAGTTTTGACGAACACTTGAAGTTGTTCTGGTGTTGGGTACAATCTAATTTTAAGGCAACGCTTAATTTCCATAATGGTAACTGACCTGTGTTACTGACCTAGATAAATGGTGGCAAATGATCGGTCAAATCATCTTTCGTCCCGTCGAACTAGCCACCAAATATATAGATAGCATAACATGATGCTTATTTCAAGTATTTGTATCAATTAAGTTAGATCGCCCTAAAACAAAAAAGGAGTAGAATTGCTCCTACTCCCTTTATACGCTAAATAATAAGAAATGGATTAATCTTGGTGATACAGTAATCCTCTTATACGCCAACGTCCACTAGCAGAATAATTATCAGCCTCTAAAGTTGTACGCATAAGGTCATACTGAACATTGTCAGGATCTTTACCCTCTGTACATAGAGTCATTCTCTCATACGCTCTACGGATAGTAGATTCAAAGAATGGAATCTGGAATTTGAACTTTCTACCCTGTGCTTTAATTGAGGTGAAGAAGTCGTCGGCATCCTTCTGGTCAATAATATTATTCTTAGTAATGGATTTATTATACTTATAGGAATGATTCTGATCCCCAACATACTCTGGATCAGCAAACTTCTTTTTCTCTGCCGCAGGTGCTTCTGTCTCATAGTAACCTGCATCAAAGCTAAAGTCTCCATCATTAGAGTTGGTGGCAAAGATAAAAGACTCTTGGCCAAACTTGGTGGCAATCTCTGTCATATCTCTTAAAGATGGGTTAATCAGGAATAACGAGTTCTCTGGATTACCATATTGCCCTTTAACCTTGAGATATTCAAGATTTGATTTGGCTAGGTGCTGTCTAAGAGCTTTATCTCTCTTAGCATTTTCCTCATCACTAAAAGAATGAGCCATTGGGTTTTCAGCAGTAATGATACCCCATGTCTTAATTAAATCATTCTTTCCAGACAAAGCCTGTTTAACTTTTTGGTATGTCCTAGCTTTTGCTTCTAAAATGTTCATCTTTCTATTCTCCTGTGTGAAAGGTTTTACTGAAGTGAGGTCTATGTCGGCATCAGGCTCATTAGGATCTATGGATAATAAAGCGGGCATCGTATAGGCATCTAAAAGATTCCCCACCTTTATTACTTCACCATTATCTAACTTGCCACCAAAGAGAGGTTGTTCTGGTAACTCTTTTAATGGGATAAAAGGTGTGCCACGGTGCTTGGCATAAAAAGCACAATACTCATCTATATACCCAATATTAGGTTTAGCTTTCCAAACATGATAATCATCGTCCTCTTTATCATTGCTCTTTCTTTTCTTTGGTCCGTAATAAAGAACGGAAGTGTCATCATCCCGATATTCAAACGGGGCATCTTTTGTTATTTTAAGTTTCTTTCCATTATTGCAGACAACAATAACATCTCCATCCAAGTAAGAGCTTATCTGGTATAAACTTTCTGCTTCCCCACCTAACAAACTTTTCATTGTCTGTGTGGAATTTCTATGTGTGCTAATCATCTGATTCATACCCACACTTCTTTCACGAGAAGCATTCTGCTGAGTAGCTATGGTTAGTGGTGTTAAAGCCCAGACTAAAGAAACATCTTTCGGGTCAACTTTACTCTTACCCACCTTTTCTAAAACTTCATTTAATAAGTCTATGGTATCTTTTATTTTCTTTGGGGAAGATAAGGTTGTATCTATAATAATATTTGGCCTTCTCCCTTCTTGAGAATTTATAACCATATTTGCTAATGTATGGTCATCAATAGGTAAATCTTTATCTACAACCTTAGATCCAGAATTAGGCATTATCAATGGTTTTTTAATGCTCTTTTGAAACCAATATCTTAATGAGACATCACGTGGATTTTTTGGATTAAAGAAATCACCAGTCTTTCTTGGATCATACTCGGTAGACATGAAAGTGTTGCCATCCTCAATATCCGAAATTCGCTTTTCTATTGAGGCATAATAATCCTTTAATTCAACTTTACCCACAATATCTGGATCAAAGTCTTCCTGATCTTCTGCTAATTTAGCTTTCGTTTTTGGATCTCTAAGCCACTTACGGAAACGATCTAAAAAGGTGGCAAACTCCCCACCATGATATTTCTTAGGGTCAATTTGTTTACTAAGAATCTTGGAAATCTTGCCAGATATTTCATCAACATCTAGTATCTTACCCTCTATCCCTAAAAGATTATGTAAGATATACCCCTTTCCACTTCCTGCACCACCCGCAAGGAAAACAATCTGATTAAACTTTGGGAAGTTTTCGCCGCCAATCCCAATTAATTTTTCTTTAGTAAGTCTCATACTCTACTCCTTCTAACCTAAGAACCCCTAAAGAGTTCTATATAATAGCTAACTAAGATAGATAGAGTATTAGGTAGTTGGGATCAACTCTTTTAAAGCATCTAAAGCCTCTCTGTACATCTTAATCACTCTGTGATTACCCAATCTTTTAACATAGACCTCTCCCAGACTTTCATAATTCTTTATGGTATTCTCTGGTGACTGTGAGAATTTACCCCAAAACTTCTCCCCTATAAGGTCATAGTCCGAAACCATTGTACGAAGATTATGGATCTTGTCACAGCATGAGATCAAGACAATCTCTTTTGGTGCTATACTTAACTTTTCACGATAAACTTTGTTTCGAGTTGGTTTGTCTGGTTTAATACCACCCTCGGGTACACAGTCTGAAAGAAGCATAATACTGTCCGCTATAAACTGTCCAAACATCTCCTTTATTTTTTCATAAGAGCTAAAACCACCTTGATCTTCTATTGCATCATGTAGCATTGCTGTAATCACATAATCCTCTGCAAGATTCTGATCTTTACAGAGGGTTTCAATGTTCTCACAGACCATCGAGGAAACAGCCATTAAATGAGTCATATAAGGTACATCACTATTCTTTCGTTTTTGGTTTCTGTGCAGTTCACTAGCCAAACAAAAAGCCTCATCAAAACGTTTAGTCAGAATCATACCTTACCTCCATTTAATTATTTGCTGTACTTAACACCAGACAGAATATTAAGAATCACCGTTTTAGGAAATTTCTCAACACCTTTTTTAAGAGTACGAACAGAAAAGTCCACATCTTCATAAGTACAGCCAGAGTTGTAGAAACTTTCCAATCTTTTTACCACATCATCATAGTCTTTAGCCAAAGAATACCATTCATTGTCTATATGGTAAAAAGTACAGTGTAAAAGATAGTGGCATTTCGTATCAGGTTCAAGGTAATTAACAATGCAGTTAATATAAGAAGGCCAATCATACGTCTCAAATTTAGGGCCTATTGAAGGGCAGTATTTTTCGTGTTTCATAATCACTCTCCTTAAAAAGTTTAAAGTTGGTACGAAGGGGAATCAGGAAAAAGGAAACTCCCACATAAAGGAACATACCCAATTTAGGGAATATGGCTGACATAAGCAATCATCATATCCAGACCCCTACCTACTATAGCCAGAGCTGTCTCAAAACCAACATTGGTGAACAGGACAAAGAGGCAAGCAATAAGGAAAAGAGCAAAAACTGTATTCTTAATCATGGTGTCTCCTCTAAAGTTGGTTAAATATTTTTGTAAAATTGGCGCGAGGGGAGAATGATTCTTTTTTCCATCCCATTAAACTAAAAAAGCCCCAACAAAGTGGGGCTTTAGGTTAGAGGTAATCGGACAATGGGTTTGTCTCAACTACGTTAAAGTCTTTAATGAAATCTTTTATCTCCTGTAAGGTTATCTCTGCCATAAAGGCATTGTAAAGACTATCTTTGGTAATCACTATGCTGAAATTCTCGGGTATTGCTTCCTCGCCATAATCAACCCAGAAGGTAAAGGCTTTGTATTCCCCTATCTCCTCTTTGTTTATCCCCAGTATTCCATTTACCCAATTACCCATAACCTTGTCTCCATCTTTAGTAACAATAGTGTTGTTTGAGGAAACATCAGAGATACGGTTTAAGAGGTTTGTCAACTCTTCAATTTCCTGTGGTGTCACCTTCCTTTCAACCAAGGTTATTCTGTTTTGACTAAGCCAATTTGTAAAACGTTTAATTAACCTTGCATTTCTGTTGTCGCCAAGAAGATAGCTTCTAAGATCCACCTTGTAAGTCTGCTTTGATCTTTCCTTTAGGTTGGAATGTGTACTCTCTAGGAATTGGTCAATCATCATTTCCTGCAATGGAGTGATGTCTTTTCTATGATTTACTCTAATGAAATTCTGTTTTGTCCCTTTCATGGTTGTCTCCTTTTGGAAAATTTTTGTAAAGTTGGTGTCATGGGAAATGAAACGGATTTTTCATCCCTCAATTAGCCACAAATCATTAAGCCTTTATCCCTATCATACCAAAGAGTTATTCCAGTATCTTGTAAAGGTAGTAATTCCGCATCTTCAAACACTAAATACGGAGATCTGTTTAACTTTACTCTCTCAGGTTTCATACTTTTTAACTTCTCCCTTAATGCTTTTATCCCACCACTTTTACGAACAATCTTAGTGGGTAGGTTTATTGTATGGAAATCTGTTTCCTCTTTACTAAAAGTATGCAGTACAGAACCATCAAAGCATGAGGTATATGTGGTATTACCATACTCATCTATTTGTTTATTAAGCATAATTACTTCTAATGATGGTAATGTATCTCGGACTTCTCCGTCCTTGACTTCATTTAAACCTGTTTCTAACAAGAAACTCTTATTCTTATTTAAATACTTTTTAAAGTCTTTAAGATCTTCCGACTTTATAAACATATCCTTGTATGTATCATGTTCCGTAGCACTCTTATCTAAAGCATACTCAGAATGAATCTGCATTAAAGACTTTCCAAATAAGCTCTTATCAGCGTTAAAATTAAATACTCCTTTTATTACCTTCTCTGTTTCTGTAACGGTATCTAACTTACCATTAAGAGAGATCAGTTCTGCATAAGTAGCAAGCATCAAGTACGGGGAATAAATAAGATTAGCATAATTGTCTGTACAATTAGAAAAGTCGGTTATATAAGAAACTAGACCATCCTCCTTCTGTACTTTAGAATAGGCTTGCATTACATAAAAGAATGGTTGCTTTAATGTTCTAGGTCTATAAGAATCATTCTGACTGTGCCTATGCAGTCGCCCCACTCTTTGAACTAAAGCATCCATTGGACACAAGTCTGTAAACAAACAGTCGAAGTCTATGTCTATACTCTGCTCAACAATTTGAGTAGAAATAACTACCTTAAAATAGTTCCCCTCTTTTCTTTTACTAAACCCTTTTTTACCTAAAGAGGAAATAAGGTTCTTTTCTATTGCCTCTCTATGCTCGGCAACCATTCGAGAATGCAAAAGAATGACATTATCTTTACCAAATTCCTCTGTAAAGAAGTCATAAAAATCCTGTGATCTGTCCACTGTATTTACAACAACGCCATAATAACCAGTGCTACCTAAAGACTTTATTTTATTTATTATAGCCCTTGCATCTTTTTCATGTTCTGTTGGTGGACAATACTCTGGTTGTAAGGAAAGGTCAAAAGATACTACTTTATTCTTTTCCTTCTCTTTAACTCTCACTACTATATCATCGTCTATAATAGATTCACTTTTGGGATAAGCATTAAGACACAAAGACATATCTCTGCCATACGCCTCTATAAGCTGTTGTCTCTTTTCATCGGGCATGGTTGCTGACAGAATAATAACGGGGACTTTATACTTTGCTAAAAGGGCTAATGAAGCACAGAGACATGAAAACATACAATCATCATAAGAGTGTACCTCATCAAACACAATAACATGATTTACTAAGCAAGCATGGTGCATAGTAAAGTGTTTAACATTCATACACATCTTTAATACATGGTCTGTTGTACCAAGAATAAACTTTCTCGCATTAGTTAGCTTATATTTGAAAAAATGGTCTAATACCCAACTAGGCATATCCATATCTTCTTTACATTCATCATCACCTTTAGAATAAAAGAAGAGGTCTGCTTTAGAATGATACAACTTACACATCTCTGGGTTATTATACACCTTCTTTATAAAGCCGCTGATTCTGTTATATAAGGCATTACTGGTAGCTCTGGTGGGCATTGCTATATAAATACCTCTATCAGTAAGATCACAATAACGATAAGCTAAAGTTATAGCCGCCTCTGTTTTACCATGTCCTGTTGGGGCCTCCATAAATACTAATCTTTTAGAGGAAACATCCACAGAAAATACAGACTTTTGTAAAGCATTAGGTTCAAAACCAAATACTTCTGAAAAGAAGGTTTCCTGTGATTCAAATTTCTTTATCGAAGTATTGACTAGGAGATTATTAAGCTGATCTAACGCCCTCTTTTTTCTATCCTCATAAGGTAAATCATTGTAAGGAAACAACTGTACGGTACTACCTAACCAGTCTGACATAATTAACAATCCTGATAAAGTGTCTCGTACATAAAAAGGAATACTTTTACGTGGTAGTGTAAGAATATCTTTTGATAAATTCAATTCTTCTAAAAGAGACTCTATATATAAGCAAGTCTGGCTAAACTGAATATACCTTTGATTTTTAAACGTTTCCTCTTTTACACCTTCTGACGTAGATAGAGTTTGTGTTAAATGGATAAGGGCTAGTATTCCATGATGATATGAAAGCACCTCACGAAGGAAACTATCTTCCAATAATTTCCTTCCTTTACTCTTTCCAATAAAGGATTCCACATAATCAGACAACATAAAGTTAGTTAAAGTAACATGATCTATACCATTTCTACTACCAGAGAGAAGTCGGTCTTGGAAATCCGTAGAGGCTTTGCCTAAGTCATGTAGGTAACAGGAAAGTAAAAGAAAGGATCTCGCTTGAGGGAAAACAGCTTCTATCTCTTTCTTTGTCTCTGAACATAACCATTTATCCCAAAGAAACTCCGCTACGGTTGCCACATCATTAAGGTGGTATTGTAAAGATAAAGAAGCATCCCCTTCTTTTTTACCAAGAATTTCTCTTGAAATACTCAACACTGCTTGTCTCCTTTTAAAGTTGGTTAAATACTTTTATCATCCCCCGTACAGTGGAAAGTACAAAGGTGTGAAACGCGAAAGACTGGGAAGTCTAGGAACATCCCCCTGTATAGGGGGAATACTATTCTTTAGTTTTATTTCAGCTTTGGCATCACCGGAACATCCCCCTGTATAGGGGGAATACGTCAAATTCATTCATTCTCATACCTCACTAAGAGGAAAATCCCCCTGTATAGGGGGAATACGTGTAACGAACCGATCCCAACACTTACGGGTTAGGAACATCCCCCTGTATAGGGAGAATACCCTAAAAATTCTTAGGTAGAATCTCGGTTTCTATTTACACAATCCTCAAATTTAATGAGTTTCACTTTCCTCAGAACATTCCCCTGTACGAGAAATTACTTCCTCTTTAGCTAAGTAAAACCCTACCATAACATCTTCAAGAAACTCATGTGTATTACCTGTATTCTCTAAGATTCGAGTAAAGAAATAGGCAAGACGGCCATAGTCTAACTGAACATCTATATTATGGTCTAAAGCCTCTTTAGTAGTAAGTAGGATGAATTTGGCAAGCCTATCTATGTTATGTGAGGCTAATTCATATTTATGTAGTTTGCTTTTCCATTCATCTTCAGTGTAGAATGGTCTTAACTTATACATCACATACCCAAAGGTATTCTTGTAGCTTGTGGTTTCCTTTATAAAGTCTTCTTTTATAATAACTCCTGCATAACCATCACCCATTTTATGTTGGTGGTTTGACCACAAATATAAAGCATATTTAATACCTTCCTTCATATAGTGATCTCTCCTTCCACCATTCGAGAATAAACGAAAGCCCTCTAAATTTAAGTCTGGGACATATTTACATTGCCGCATACTTCTTAGCTGTACTAAGTCTTTAAAGTTAGCTTTCATACAGGCATAAGTATTTGTGGATATAGCTTTTATAGTTTCGAGTTTACTCATTGTATTTACTCCTAGTGTTAGTTTGTCGCTTAGTAAGAAGTACAGCTTGGGACAGTAGTCTTTAATAAAGTTTTTATACGAAGTTAGGTAATGAGCATATACCCTTTTACTTAGTGCATTCTCCTCTTTTTCTAGTAAGTTTGCATCCGATAGCTTCTCTGCTATTGATGTAATGAAATCAAAGAATTGGGTTTCTGCATAAGAGGAATCTGATACATGAATACTTTCATATATCTTTGAAATCGTTTCCTTTTTCTTGTTTCCTTTATTCTTCTTTGGGTCATCTTTGTTAAAGAGTTGTTTTAAAGCAATATCACACCTATTTTTAAATTTATTTTCTGACGCCTCAAGTGTACCACATAACTTAGTAAAGAGATCTCGTATGTACTCTTTATGGTCATCATCCTGTGTATCAACTTTAAGTAAACCATTTCCAATAAGATTTATTGGTTTTGTGAATAGTTGTGTGTAAGTGGAATTTTGATCATTTAATTCTGGTGTACGCACTAAAGAAATGTACTTTGCTTTAATTAAAGACTCATTATCAGAATCCCATAGAATCTCTTTTTGTATTGAGTATGAGTTTCTGTCCAGATTGCCACAAAAGATATTTAATCTTTCACTAAGATATGACCAATCATACATTGAGGAGTCTTTACCATCGGAATTAGATCTAATACTAAACAACTTTATTGGCAGACGATAGCACTGTCTAAATTCTTTTTCTTTTTTATATGGGTCTATATTGATATAAACATTACTGTAAGTTAATATCCTAGCTATATCTGCATGATCAGAATAAGCATCATAATAAACACCTTCTTTTTTATCAAAAAATACCTTACTATTTATATAAGCATCTTCTGCTTCCTGATCCTGCTCCCATATAGGGTGCATCTCCTTTCCAAGATTTTTTTCTTTAAAGTTAAGATGGAATAGATCAGCCAGAGTCTCACCAGTAATAAACATTAGAGAAATATTTTTTGTTAAAACACCCGCCTTTATCGTAATAGAATCTCCTCTTGCCGCAGACGCTGACAAATGAAAGAGTCTGTATGTAACAAGGTGACGGGCTATCCAATCATCCGTATAATCCTCTTTTAAAGACCATTGAGAGGATTTATGGGATGAGGATGAAAACGGATTCAAACACTTTATTTCTTTACCTTTAGCTCTAAGAGAGTTTGACTTAGAAACCTTCTCGTACCCAACATGTTTAGATCTTTCTTTAATTTCTTTAGTACAAGGGGCATTTTCTACTTTAAAATCCTCTCGAATCTGCATGAAAGGATATTGTGCATCATACAAATCAAACTTGTCATGCACAGAATCTAAATAATCCAAAATAACATCTTTACGATAGGTAAACTCATCCTGATCCATATCTTTTGTATCTGCATTTCTACTATATGCTGTATAGAGAATGGCAAAAAGCAAAAGGGTTATAGAAGCATCTACATACACATTCTCATTGGAAAGACAAATAATGTTCTCAGCTTGACTAAACACCTCTCTTAAAGAAAGTCTCTTTGTACTTCCTTTCTCTGTTGTTACCAATACCCACGGTTTGTCTGAAAGATTAAAGGAATATGTCCTTTCCTCTATAAGGTCTGTAGTTGGCATAAGTCTCTCCAAATTTTTGTAAAGTTGGTCTGTGGGGATTTAATTACAGCAAAACATCCCCCATATAGGGGAAATCACTAATCAGGTCTACCGCAACGCTAGGAACATCCCCCTGTATAGGGGGAATACACTAAAAATGAGATAATGATGCACTGGACGCATCAGGAACATCCCCCCCTATATGGGGGGGGGAAATACACTAAAATTTCTTAGGTAGAATCTACGTTTCCTATTTATTCAAGCATTGAATTTAATGAGTTTTATTTTAAAGCTGATCTTGAGCCTCGCCCCAAGTCTGCCCTAATGCATACTCATACCTAAAGTTAAATGGGGCACATGGTTTAAAGAAGGTGGAAAGGAAGTCTTTAGCTTGAGTTATGGTGAAGTCCTGTGGTACTTCAAACAGTACAGAGTCAAAGACTGTGGTAATAAACTTTATGGGTGATTTTCTATCATGCTGTCCAATACAGATTTTAAGACAGTCTGCACACGTATTCTGCACAGCATTATTCACACACTGTCTTTTACGTGAAGCATCTCCATTAGACTGATCCTCTTTAAGAATACGAGGACGAAAATAAAAGGATTGAGTGTATCCGTGAGCTACAGTGTAAGCATAGGCATTAGCTTGAAACTGTGCAATCTCTGGAAAAGCAAACATGAATTTATCTACCAGTGCTTTAGCTTCTTCCTCTGTAATGTGTAGAGCCCTCGCCGCACTACTTCCCTCTGATCCATAGAGAATGGAAAGCACCACCACCTTCATTGTATCTCGCTCATTCTTATCAATCGTCTGTTTATGTAAGACTGTCTGGGCTATAAAGGTGTAGAGGTCTTGTCCATTCTCATAAGCCTCTATAAGCACCTGACACTTAGCCCATTTGCAAAGAATGTAAACTTCTGCCGCTTTCAAATCTACATACATAAACTTGTTACCCTCATGTGGAATAACAGCATGACGCAGAATTTTGGGTATCTGGGATAAAGAGGGATTGCCAGAATAAACACGGGATGTACCATCAAACCCAACAATCTTATATTCTGGATGTATTGTTTTAAACTGTGTTTCGCTCATGTTTAAACTCCTTTAAAATGGAAACTCTCCCGGAACATCCCCCTATATGGGGGAATTATTAATGTCGAAAAGGAACATCCCTCATATAGGGGGAATTACGCACCTTGCACTAAAGGCATTTCGACCCTTAAAGGAACATCCCCCTGTACGGGGGAAATACCGATTACAGCTTTATTTATAAACGGTGCGAACAGGAACATCCCCCTGTACGGGGGAAATACTTATTAAAAAGATATTTTTTCAGTGCCCACTAAGGAACATCCCCCTGTACGGGGGAAATACACTAAAAATTCTTAGGTAGAATCTCGGTTTCTATTTACCCAATACTCCAATTTAATGAGTTTTATTTTCTACCCATAGCAGACCAAACCCGAATCCTTTTTCATGCCCTATACCTGTTAAGATTGTATTCTTGAATAAGGTGGAGTCTGTTATCTCTAAAACACCATTAAACTGTACGGTATTTAATTTAATGTTATTTTTACCTATATATGGAGCTATGTAGGAAGTGTCTATGTCTTTTATAATGAACCCCAAATTCTTAGACTTATCAAACAGCCATTTCACACACCCTTCTTTATCCTTAATAGGGAGTCTCCGTCCATCCTGTTTATAAACAGGGTTTCCAATCAACATAAAATCACACACCTTCTTCTCTGTCATGTTATTAAGTCTAGTAGAGTAATCGTAAATATGAATATCATCAAAGCTAATATCGAACTCGCCTACTAAGTGACTTTTACTAGGTGCTTTATTAGACAAAATCCTAATCTCTTTTTGTTCTGCATCACACTGGTATAATTTCTTTTCATCCTTATGGGGATAAAATGCTGAGTATATAATACCATGCAGAATATCCATATTTTCTTTTATCTCTGCATATCGTGAAGAATGAGATACATCTATTACAGTAAGCAATGTTTCATTATTCATCTTCAATCTCCTCTAAGTCATTGTACTTCATATAGGTTATAGAGTAACAAAGCATATCACCCCATAACTGTTTATCGAATTGCAATGGAGTCGTTTTCTTCTTTATGAAGAATGTGGGCTTCCACATTTTACCGCCTAACACAGTGTCTAAACAATGTTTCCCTTCCTCACTAAGAGTCTTTTTCTTATATAGAGCTATATCTCCGCCTTCTATAAGATGAGTAGGAAATGGTTTCGTTAGATTCACATCTTTAAATATGACATCCTCAATACGGACATTCTCTGTAATAGTAGGCTTAGTCTCTCTTTTATCCCAACACAAACTGTCTTGTAAAACACAGCATTTACGTCCAAGATATAGCTGTCTTTTAGGATTTAAAAGAGCTTTAGCAATATATACTATATCAGCATTATCTCCCTCTAAGTAAACATGGTATTTGCCATTGATAATGTAATCTTTTTTTATCACATCATTCTCTTTAATTTTATCATTCCGCCTAGCTATACAGTAATCCGTCTTTTTATAAGCATCTCTTTTGTATAACTTCTTAGTAGCAAATCTAAGTTTATTTGACCATACCTCTGGTAAACACTTAGAGTCTGGATCATCAGAGTATTTATCATGCCCTAAAGCATTAAGAATCATTCCTATTACCATACTCTTAGTAGGCAAGTCACCAGAGTCTCTATGTTTTGCTATAATAGAGTTCTCTCCAAAAGACTGAATATAAGAATCAAAAGTTAAGGTTAAAACAGAAAGCATATAACCTCCAAATAAAGATCCCCTATGTGTGGGGGAATTACACTAAAAATATCTAGGTAGAATCTAGGAACATCCCCCTATATGGGGGAATTACTTGTTACCACGAAAACAGCACATACCTAACTTGGGAACATCCCCCTATATGGGGGAATTACTATAAGGACATTGCTTCCGTCCTAGCCATAATAGGAACATCCCCCCTATATGGGGGAATTACTAATGCACACGCACCACAAAGCGTTTGTCCGCAGGGGAACATCCCCCTATATGGGGGAATTACGGATTTCATAAGGAAACTCAGTGAGAATCCAAAGGAACATCCCCCTATATGGGGGAATTACACTAAAATTTCTTAGGTAGAATCTACGTTTCCTATTTATTCAAGCATTGAATTTAATGAGTTTTGTAAATAGGTAAAGTTATCTGGATTAAACTCAAAGGAATCAATCCTCGTTGGATTTCCATAGAATGAGTTGATTGCCTTTAACGCATTATTATCCTTCTCAATTTTCTCCTTTAGCTTACTAATACTTTCCTCTATCACATGATCCTTATCTGGGGAAGTGTAGAATAAAGAAGAATGATTTAATGGAAGGACATTACCTATTGTTATATGGCAATAAGATGGAAGGGTGTTATGAGAAGTACCAGAAACACCAGAATTAAGACGCAAAGTGTACATACCCATTGTAAACGTTTTAGCTAGGTAAATTACTGTCTCTTTAGAATATCCTCGATTAAGAAGTTCGGATAGATTTAGATTCGCATTAAAGTAAACTAATGAAGATAACAATTCATTATTACCCATAGTTGTACACCCTTTCTTATCTGTCAAAGAGTTACGGCAAACCCATAAATCAACTAATACAGTAACATCTTGGACAGAGTATGCAGGAGCTATTTGAGAAACAGCCTCCGTTTTAGCATCTTCATCAGAAGCATACATTCTTCCAAAAATGTCTATGGCAGGAAATTTCTTACACCAAATTAATTTTTTAGCTTTATATGTTTCGACTAATTCCTTAAAGGACATAAATAATACAACATTATCTCCACCCTTATCTTTACTTTTAATAAGATCTTTCACAAAACTTTCTGAGAGGTAAAAACTCTTTTGTAAGTCTTCCTCTTTATACTCTTTATTACATTCCTTTATATCTTCAATAAGTTTGTCTTTATCTACATCCATCTGAAGGCCGAATTGACTTCTAAGACAGGATTTAATACATTGTGATGAAATGAAAAGACGTTCTCCGCCATTTATTATAATAGTTTTTGGACGGTTATTTTCATCCCGATTAGTCCTGCAAGGTGGCATAAAACGAAGGATGTCAAGGTTGAGGTAGATGTTGGAATTACTGTTGTTACTCATGTTTTTCTCCTTTTGATTTATTGGATGGAATGTTTCCATCCAATAAATAGTTTACAGTTGACTATTTTGAAATGTACATTACCTTTTCGTTGTCATCCTGTGTAAAATCAGATTCACACATTTCACATTGAATCCATTCAGAACCATCTTTACATGGCCCAACAACTTCATAATCTTCGTTAAATGTTTTTAAGATTTCAATCAACTCTTTTACTGTCATGTTTTTTCTCCTTTAAAGTTGGTTAAAGATTTTTGTAAAATTGGTCTCAGGGGATTTAAGGAATTAACTTTATCCCCTTAATGGTCTCTACTGAATCAAATCAAAGAATTTGGGTTTCTCGTTACCCGTAGCATGAATGCTACACACTTTTGTGTAACGGCCAGAAAGACCTTTATACCTACCATTGTTCGATTGCTGAAAAACCAGATAAGAAAGTTTAATGTCAGACATACGCTCTATCTTTTCATACCTAGCAATAAAGCTCAGTACATCTTTAATGGATGTAGCAGGAAACCACTGAAGGAAAGTGTTGTTATTAAAGATTTCAACGTTTAGGCTTTTTGTCATGTTTCAATTCCTTTAAAGGGAGACATCCCCATTTAGGGGGAAAATTTTTATAAAGTTGGTGTCAGGGGATTTAAGGATTTAACTTTATCCCCTAAAGATTCTTCATGGAGGCTAAGACCGAACGGGATTCTTTAATCTGGGTGATAAGTGTGATAACACCATCCTTATCAGGTACATAGCTAAGAGCTTCTTTGGAAACACTCACTTCCCCCTTTTCTGTGGTAATGGGTGGTGTGGGTAGCTCTAGTTGTTCAAACAATAATTTCTTTAGATCTTTGGTGGATGTTGTTCGCACTTCCCATCCTGCATACTCATTTAACTTGGTCTGTAAGTCATTCACTTGGTTGGTATATTGCTCAAGATATTGTGCAAATTTCTCTTGATCAATCTGCAAACCTAGTACAGAGGCTTCCATGTATTGAATCATCGCCTTTATGTCTATCTCATGTACCTTTTTAACAAAACGGTAAGCACCTAACTGCTTGTAATGTTCAAATAATAAGTAAGTGTAATAAGGATCATTTGCTACATAGTGCCATTTTTCGCCAGTCATATCAGAATAGTCATAGTCATTAAAAAGACTTTCCCAAGTGGTTATAGGGAAACCAAAGAATTGGTTACACAGTGGCTTTAATCCTTTTTGATCTTCCTGTAAGGAACAGGCTAATAAAAAGGTGTCGGCAACAGGGTTTGGATAACTTCCATATTGCTTTAAACAGTTGGCTAAGTCGAATTGAACATTGTGCCCAACAACGTTAATACTTTCCCATATATCCAGTAAGAGTTTTATTTGAGGATCATCCCCATTAAAGATAAAGGTTTGATTAGATACTGGGGAATAGAGTTGAATGAAGTGGATTGACCCATCTTTGTTTGTCTCTGTGTCAAAGCCCATTATGCCATCTACTGATTTAAGATGGCTTATTACAGTGGAAAAGTTTTCTTCATTGACCAGTGTATACTCAACGTTCTGCTTCATAAGAACCCTCGTTGAAAACCCACATGACTTTAGCCACGTGAGAGGAATGTAAAAACTTGACTTAAATCTTTAAGTCAAGTAAAAAATTTATTTAGGGAGAAAACCGTTTGGTACTTGGACTGAAGGCACTCTCTAAACTTAAACACCAAGATTCAAGTTTAAGTGGGTCTTAAACATGTTTTAAGCCTACGGGGTGCAGTCAATCACCCCACGATGTAACGACAGCCAATCTACTGAAAAGAAGATTGGTAAAAAACGTAGTAGAGTCTCAAAAACTCGATCAAGAGCTACAGGTCAGTTACAAGCCAACCCGCTTTAGCGGGTTGGTAGTTGACACTTGCTCCATGTATGTAGTGTCCCCCCATACATGGGGGGAATTAAATTAAAAGTGCATTTCGTACAGGTGTAAGTCTAAGGAAACACAATCAGGGACATCATCTCCTGCATTTGGATCTAAGTAACCATAAGCATTTACACCCAAAGTATTATGCAGTAAATCTCTTAAACGGTCTTTATCCGTCATTTCTATCTCTTTACCAAAGACAGGATAATTTAACGTTACATTCATAATAGCCTCTATTTCCTGCATCCGCAAAAGACCATTTAATAGCACAGTGTATTCAATAGTTGCCTCTTTGGGATATTCCTTTTTTAGGAATGAATAAAGGCATTGAATGTTATGGTAGGCATCATGTAGGTGACAGTAGGCATGTTTAATAATCTCTGCTTCTCTCTGTGGAATCTTCATAACTCTCTCCTTATGATTTAAAGTAAGTTATTTAAAGAGGGGTTTGTAACCCCTCACACGCTTAGTTCAGCTCGGCATCACGGCTAAAGAAGAACTGCTGTGCCTCATTGGAAAGTTCAATCTTTTCAAAGAACTCTTCCATTGACAGGTAAGTATCGCAGAAGTTGGAAGGATTTTTGAAATATTTAATCATGTATTTGCCATTAAGCTCCATCCATGACCAAATCTTTTTGACTTCCAACGTGCCTTGGTGCTGTCTATTTTCCAGAGTGCCAAAACCAAAGATGTTTTGAGCATTCATTTTGTAATAACGACCATCAATGTAATTGGTATTGCACGATTTGCAGTAATGGTTGTTATTGCCTTTACGGGACGGGGAAACCAGACGATCAAACACCTTTTCCTCAAAAGCACCGTAATTCTTTTGGAAATTCAAAACCTTATTACGGAACTCATAGGTGTTTTGAATACGAGTGAAATTGCCAACATGAACATGAGTACCGCAAGTCTTATTGACAATACCTTCAAAGATTGTGGTAATTAGGTGTAATACCGTTGCCAATTCCTGTTTTGACGCTTCATCAAATTTCAGAATTGGGCTAGTCAGCTCATAACCACGTTTGTATTCACGGGGACGAGTAGAACGGACAGAGCCATCATAACCCAATACCCATTTGGTTGTAGAGGATTGACCATAAGTGAGGCTGTTAGGATTAGGACGGGAGAATTTAGTGCTACCAACAGCTTGAATCATAGCATCACAGAATTGATCGAATTTGTCAGGATTAGCAACAAATTCCAACTCAACACCAAAAGTGAGGTGTCTCATTTCACGGCCATTGGGATAATTATTTGATTCATCCCAATCCACATAAGCACTTGAGCCACGACGAAGCCATGTACTCATAAGCTCATTGGGAACGTGTACCCGTTCACCATTCTGCAATTGAACGGTAGTGTTACGAGAACCATGACGGGTAATGCTGTCATAGATACGATCCGCTTGGTTTGTCGGATTGACAAAACCGTGACTTATATTAGCTCTTTCCAATGTGGGAATTTCAGCATTGGTATCACCCACATAAGTCCAGTTGGGCAAATCTTCCGTTCTAGCTAAGTAAGTTGTACCATCAGGCAGAAGCAAACGGACATGATGGCCACGGCCTCTATGAAGGATACGAATGTAGTTACGTTCTGCCGGGGCCGATTCTACAGCTTCATGGGCAGAAGAAGCTGTGTGACGTGTACGAACAAAGGGAGTAGCATCCGCATTACGCTCAACCTGTGTCCAGTTTTGAAGATCATTCACATTGACCAAACGAGTGCTACCATCAGGAAGCTCTACACGAACGTTAAAACCACGACCACGATGAACGATACGAACATAACTAGGCATAACTATCTCCTTTTGGAAAAGAAATTTTTGTAAAATTGGTTCGAGGGGATTTAAGGAATTAACTCTATCCCCTTAAAAGGCTTTAACCATCACCCCAACGAATAACCGCTAGGGTAAAAGTTGAAACTTTTTAAGAGAAATTTTTGTAAATTTGGTGTGAGGGGAAAAGGGAAGGAATTTCCTTCCCTCTAACTACCACACATAATACCCATTTTCCTTTCGGATTTTCCCTGTGGCTAAGGAATGAAGGATAAGTTGACGGGCATACTTAGGAACGAGCCTCATTAAAACAACCATCTGATAAGAGGTGAGATGTCCCGTGGCCAAATACTGTTTGGCCATTGCTGTAAGCCGCTTGGCATCATTGTGATTGAAGCCAACAGTGTTAAAGTACTTGGTATGCTCATGTAATTTCTCATCTTCTGTTTGACGATTAAACAGGAAAACCAGAGCTTTCAGAGCTTGTGAAGTATTGGTGGAGAGCTGTTCACGGAGAGCAGAAACTAACTGAGCCTGTGTTTTGAACTGTGCCATAACTAAACTCCTTTTGGTCAAAGATTTTTGTAAATTTAGTGTCAGGGGAATTTAACTTAATTCCCCATCCCCTTAATGGGTTAGTCGATTGTCAGCAGAATACCATGTCCGTATTGAGCTTTATTTCGATCAGCCCAATAATTATCCTCTCCCCAAGACTTTGTGAGTTCAATCTTAACGGACTCTGCCTTATAGCCATTAACCATAAGGGATGAAATTAAGCAAGATTTTGTTTCCGTTGTCATAACCACTCGCTTAATCTCAAACTTCTTAAATAGGGAAACATAATAGGAATCTGGAGTAACTACGGGACAATTACGGATAAGGAAATCTTGTGAGATGTACTTATCATCCTTGTCAAAGGATGTAATAGCCTTAAAGAAGGATGAGATTTCTTCTTTATTGCTATAGTCAGAAACATCTAAGCCATACTCACTTGCCCATTGTTCACCTTCCTCTGAATTTAAGGAAGCACCATTAAGAGCAACAAATCCTGCAATCGCCTGTTTCAATGTTTCATTCATAGTCATAGCTAACTCCTTTTGGTCAAAGATTTTTGTAAAGTTGGTTCGAGGGGATTTAATTTAACTTTTTCATCCCCTTAAAAGAAGAGGCTCTGCTAAATCTTAGCAGAGCCTCTATACCTTAATTTAACTTTTTGATCTTTTCATTTAGGTGACACACTTAAAAGTCATATTCATCACTATCCTCTGTAAACAAGGTTTTCTTTTGGATAGCTCTGTTTACCTCTGGACGTAAACCACCACGATTAGAGTAGAAGCAGTCACGCCAATTACCAGAGAGAATTTGAACGGTGGCATTTGGGATTGTTTCCATATTGTAAATCCAAGCCCAAATAATTCCTTCCTCTGTCTCTACTGGGACTAAAGTACGGTTATAAAGATTATAGTCGGACTCTGGGGTAAATCCCTCATAGCTATCTAAAGTGTCCAATACTGTTTCCTCATCTTCACAAGGAATCATATAAAGTTCACCATGCACACGGCCATAGTTTAAATCAAACGGCAAGCATTCAGGTTCATTACGATTTAAGCTGTCCTGCACATCAATGTCAAGTGAGTAATTTCGTGTGCCTCTGACGGACTGGGAATGTTTAAGAATTTCAACAATGGGGAATCCTGCCGCATAGTGGTAAAGATTACCTGCTATCCTTCCTTTAAGCATCTTTGATCCTTCTGGGATAAAAGAGTTAGCTCTAAAACCGCTCATCAATGTACCATAAACAAACACGTTTAATGTCCTCATCTTCAACTCCTTTTGTGAAAGATTTTTGTAAAATTGGTTCGAGGGGAATTAAGTTAAATTCTCTATCCCCTAATATTCAACAAAGAGGGAACGCTGTGGTTTACTTTTCTTTTTGACGTAATTGCTTATAGGCTGATTACGCATAAAGGTAAATGAGTCAGAGACAACATTTTTAAAGTCGTCAAAGCAAGTCTGATACATTCTGTTTTCGGGCATCTTTAAAGGAAACCAACCATCTGAATCCACGATTGAAGCATCAATGTAAGCATCATTAGATGAATAAATAATTACCTGCAAACGAGGATTGTAATAGAGGAATAGTGGTTTAGATCCTTTAAATAAGTACACACACTTTGGGTCTGCCTTAGAGGCAAAGACACATGAAAGATCACCTTGACACTCTGCCAAGTAATTCTTGTAGGTCACAGTGTTTAATGTTCCTTCCTGTAAAGAAGCATCTGCCATACGGAAAAGAACTTCGGAGTCAACCTCGGCCAATCTCTTTAGCTGATAACGAGCAAAAAGAGCTGTGGCATTAGAGATTGTCCCATTGTGTGTACCCAAGATTGATCCAGAAATAATTGGCTGATTGTTATTATTGTTATACTCAGACCCAACCGTTTTCCATCTGGAATGGCCAATTAAGAGAGTTGTTTTATTGTTTACCGTATTAAGGATTTTATTAAACCCTGCTAAATTAACCATTCTAGTTGGTGGGACAGGAAGTTTGTAAAGGTGTGTTTTACCTGTGGTATCCAGTGTAGCCAAACCAGAGGCATGACGGCCTCTTTGCTCAGAGAGGATAAACATTGAAGTAAAGATTTCCTTCAATTCCTCATAGTCATCAAATGAACGTGAATGTTTACCAAAAATGATTCCTGTAAGTCCGCACATGGTCAACTCCTTTTTAAAAGTTGGTTAAAAATTTCTGTAAAATTGATCTCAGGGGGATTGAAGGATTAATTCAATCCCCTAAAACGATACATTATTGGTACTAGACGTGCAATAACTTTTTACTTCCTCTAGGTAGTATGGGATCGGGGAAGTGTGAATACGATACATGGTTATTGCTTTACATAAAGGCTTAACAAAATCAAATAATGCATCCATTGTCGGAAACACCGTTTCTTTTAAGGTGTTTAAAAACAGTCTGTCTGACATCTTAGGGTGATGGAAGGAAAGATCATCCACATTACGATAAGGATCCGAGCTGTATTTGTTTAGCGCTTCTGCATCTTCCTCTTTAATCACATTCGAGATTAAACTACCTAAAGGTGAATCAGCCAAAACTCTAAAACCTTTTTGGTCTGCATACAGAGTTGCCAATTCCCTACCTTTAATCCAAAACGTTTCTTCATCTTCCTCATCCCCGATAGAAAGTAAATAAAGACGGTTTTTTAAAAGGGTGTTTGAGATAGATTTAGGATAAACCTTATCATTGTTTGCCCGCATTAACAATGTACCAAACACTAAACCAACCTGTACTGATTCTCTCCAAATCATTATCAGTCTCCTTGACTTAATTCTAAATAAAAGAAAAGCCCCAATAGGGCGGGGCTCTAACTTTCCCATTCCTCTATTTCTTCTAAGAAATGGTCTGTGTCTTTAATTACATCTATGTACCATGACTTTGTACCTAATAGGTCTAAAAAGTCTTTTATGTACTGCTCTGGAATTGTTTTATACAGCTCCTTTAAATCATCCTTCTCAGTAAACTCTATGGGTATTGAATTATCCTTTAGGAACTTTAAAGCTGTAGGTAACTCAGAAAACCTCTTTAGCCAGTAAGTGTAATCTATTGGTATATCTGGGTTTGACTGATGGATATAAACCAATAGAGGAAAATAGGATTCTGTTGGCGACCATTCTGACAATAAACCAGAACAATCAATATACCTATTATAACTAAAGATACACTTGTAATTCTGGATCATGTCTCGACATGATCCAGAAGGGTTATTAGTAAGAACCTTTAAATGAAAAAACTGCATGGATGTCGAACCTACCAGTTTTGAATAATAAGAGTTTAGTAACTTCAATAACTGGTATTTGTTCGTAGAAAAAAGGGTATTACAGAATGTCTCTAAATCAGAGAACTTCATCTTAGGAAAATCACCCGCCTTTATGATTTCCTCTAACTGGGATAAAGGCTGTGTGCTATCCATGAACTCCTGTATCTTCTTTTTTATGTTCATCCTGCATCTCCAATGTGTCTAAATTCACATTATCATTTTCATTATTTAAGTCTTTTACTAAGAGTAAAACGAGTTCACGTTCCTCTAATAAATCCATAGCATCTGTCTCTGTAATAGATATATGTGCTATTTTACTTAGTCTCAGTTGTGTCTGAAGGACCTTCTTCCAAAGTTCCCTTCGCTGTTTTAATTCCTGTGATATTCCCCACATCTGGGCGAAAAAAGTCGGAGTTTATTTGAAGCGGTACAGAGTATTCATGCCCACAAGAGGAACAGGTAGTAAGTCGGTCGGTATGGATACCAAAGTCCTGCATAGCATCCAATACTTTGTCAATATAGATGGCATCTTTTAATGACAAAGAATTGTACCATTCTGCACGCTCTACTAAATCATTCATACCATCTACTGACATAATGGTAGCTATTTTAAAAGATGGTAGAAACTCAGTCGCTTTCTTTTCAAAACGTGTAGCTCGCTTTTGTGCTTCCTCTTTAGCCAATTTTTCTGATTTACTTGTAGGCATACTCAGCCTAATCTTTTTCTTAGCATCAGGCAAAGTTACTGTAAGAGGATATTCATCCAAAGACAGGTAGGAACATTCCAGTTTCATTATGTCCCAATCATCTGTATTCTTTTCTTTACACTTAGGACATACAGAGAATATAGGAAGCATACTACCCATAGAGATAGACCTTATTTTAAGGTACACGGCTAGTTCATCCTGATAGACTAATTCCTCTGCTGATATAGGACAATCCACAAGACAGGAATCTACAAGATGTATAACACCTTCCTCATTAGGATTAACTAAGAAGTCTTTGTAAACTCTTGTGGTTAATGGTCTGACTGTTACCGATGTCCCATTCAGTCTCCCATTGTAAGGATAACCCTGTGAAGGAAGGATAATAGATTCTTTAATCATAAGATACTCCTAAGAAAAGTAATCCCCTAATATAAGGGGATTAGTCTGTTTACATTCTGCTTAATTCCTGCTTGGCTGTATTCTCTAATATTTTCCACCACTTATCAAAGGTGGATTGTGTAACTGGTGCATTCGTCTTTAAGTTTATTATACACGGCATAATCTCTTTTCTCGAATAGTGTGTTTTAATAAAGAAATCGAAAAGAGCTTCTATGGAAAATGGAGTGTCTACATCATTATGACGTATAACAATCTGCTGATTAACCTCGGGGTCCATGCTCGCGGATAACCTGTTTATACGATACTGCATATCCAAGTCGAGATGTTGTACATCTGTCTCTGTGGATAATATCTCTAAGATTGTTCTGGAATCATCATCACTATCTCTAGGCTGATCCAAAACAGTCCACTCACGAATATTAGAACATTTATTTGCAAAAGATATAGCACAACCGTTTGCTACACGATAAATAAAACCAACTTTAGGATATTTGTCTGAATACTTTTTATAATTGTCACGGTGTAAGAGTTTGAGGAAAACCATTTGTATTAAATCTTCCTCATCAATCTGGGTACGCAACCGTGCATACCTAGAGTTCCAATATACTTTTCTAGCAACACGACGAATTAAGTCTGCTTCCTGCATTACGTCTAACATTGTTCTACCCCTACAAAAATACTGCTCCCTACCTTGGTTATATATAAATAGTGAAAGTGAGATCGGAGCTTAATCCCACCTCACCTTTATTTATTCTGTGGTTACATCCTGTTCACTGTAAAACAATATGATTGACTGAACCTTCATAGAACATAAGAAGTATTGGGTGTTCAGCTCAATCAATGCCATTACCATGTCGCCATTGGTTTTCATTTCCAATGGCACGTCTGGACATGGTACCAGTAGTGTTTCAGGTGGTTTTATAACTTTGTATTCCGTTACGGTTTTTACAGTTGGCTTACAGCAACTAGCGGCAAGTAATGAGGTCAAGAATATCAGCAGGTATAGGGGTATTCCACCAATCCTTGTTTTCCTCTGTGGACATAACTTTTTCAAGTATTTGCACCTTAGTTGTTGTTTCATCCTCTAAAACCTTTTCTTTTTCCTTCTCGTAACTATTGGCAATACTTATACCTTTTTGAAGATATTGGATTTCAAAATCCTTTACCTTTATTTGTTGATTCAATTCTATTATGGTCTCCTCTTTATTGTCAATAGTTTTATTCAAATCATCTATTTTTTGGTTCAATCCCTTTTTCTGTACTTGAATAACACCGATGGTAACAAGAAGGATAATAATAAGAATTAAAGCTGTAATAGAAAGGGCTTTAGAGGAAAGTAACTTAGAAAGTATTGCAGTCATGTTCTACCTCCTATATGCGGGGTAGATAGCCTAAAATAACAAGTAAAAGAAGAATGATGAATAAGAGTAAGACCATATTAAAGACTGGAATCCAATGGAGAATTGGGCGGTCTTTAATCTTTAGAGAAAGTAAATCTTTAATGGGATCACTCTCTTTATCCTCTGTCTCCTCACTCTTTACTTCTTCTTTATCTTTCCTTACATCATCCTTAACTTCCTCTTTTACTTCCTCTTTTACTTCCTCTTTTACTTCCTCATCCTTAGAGACTTCCTCTTTTTTATCCGCATTCCAGTCTTTAACAACTTCCTTTATTTGTTCCCAACTTTTTTCTTCTGACATGGCTTCACTCCATTATGAATAAAGTAATCTACGTATATAAGAGCTTCAAAACAATCATGGCAGGGTTTTCTTTTCTGGGTCATTTCCCAACCATCTTTTTGAAGTTCCTTTATAATAGATAACCCTTTCAAAACAGAGTCCGCTTTCGTTCTCGCCTTCCCTTTTCCTATTATAGTAGCCAATGTCATCGGATGATATAGCTGTGCTATATATGGGTGTAGAACAAAGTGATATAGGGAGTCTAAACAATACAAGGCAGGTGACATCGACGATATAGGTGGAGCATATTCCATCACTACATCAAAGGGTTTAAAAGGTTCTAAATAATCCCTTAACTGGATGGCTAAAGAGTAAGCAGAATTATAGGTATGACTAAAGTCCTTTTTACCTATTTGCTCTGACAGCGTATGAAAGACAATCTTTTTATCAGTAGTTAAAATAGCTATTCCTGTACGAGTAAACGAAGGATCTATTCCTACTACTGTTTTACTTAACTCAGTCATTCGTAACTCCATATAAAAGAAAACCCCAATGAATTAGATTCATTGGGGTTATATACGGAGCAGACTGATTATTTTAGACGGGCTTGAATATATCCTCTAAATCCTGATCCACTGTTTCCTTTATAGATGAGGAAGGATCACTTCCGCCACCTAACAGTTCTTCCAGTTTCTCAATAGGATAGGTTTTACCAACAGAAGCTAGGAAACGATCTCCATTCTGCTTCATATAGGAATCTATATATTCCGCCGCTTTATCACTGTTTCTCCATAAGGCCATACCACATTCAATTAACTGGGTTTTGGGGAAACGATCATTACCCGGGAGTTGTGTACCAAGAAAATCGAATTGTGTTATGTCGCCTTTTACGTCATTCACAGAACAGATAGACGTGTACATTTCTTTATTAGCAATAAGCATCTTTACCTGAATTGCATCGGATAAAGGTTTACCCTTATCACTACAATCCGTATAATGAACGACTGGGTATAAATAACAAACCGAAGGTGGTTTATCGAAATACTTATCATTCACACCATCAGAGATTACATATCCTAAATCTGGGTGATAATGCCGCTTCACTATCACAACCTCAGATGTAAGAATAGCAAATCTTGACTGCCTACCCTGTTCAAACTTAAGTCTTTCAAATGGGTAGGGTGTTACTGTAGTTCCTGTCTTAGCAACGATAATGTAGGGGTTATTTTCCGCTAAGTTCAAAGAGGACAAGCTAAAAGTGGCTTGGCTCGCTACGGTAACAGCAGATGAGGTAGAAGATACAGGTGCTAAAGAGTTTTTCTCGTCCATGTTTAAGTTCCTTTCTAAGTCTAAGTTTAAGTGTAAGTTTAAGTGTAAAAGAAAAAGATTGGCCAATCTTTTTTGTCCGCAGACATGTATATATACGCACAAGTGATATAGAATTGCAAGGAAAATATTTATGATTCTTCTTTTTCCTCTAATGCCTCTCCTAAAGCAGAAAAGCGGCGAACCTTCATCACTAAATCATAAGCCTGTGGGAAATACTTTTTAACAACCTTAATGTCCATACCTTTATAGTATGAGGTCTTTCTCATTAAGTTAGTACCTCCCGCATTAAAGGCCGCAACTGTCCAGTCTAAGGATTTGTCAAACCTATCATACAGAGATTTAAGATACTTGGCCGCAACTCTTGTAGAGATTAAAGGATCGTATGCAGAGGATGTTGGGCACGCCTCAAAAGAGTCAGAAGTACAAACGCCTTTTGAGTAAACCTTAAATGTGTATGGTACAAGTTGGAATAAACCTAGTGCATTCTTGTTAGATTTATTATTTGGGTCACAGCCCGATTCAGCCAGTGCCAAATAAAAGAAGTAGTCGGGTAAACCCTCCTCTTTTAATATTTGCTCTATCTCTGGGCGTAATTCTTCACATCGTTCCATATAGGTGTAAAAAGAGCTTTGAGCATGAGCAAAGGATGGAGTTAAAATAAGAATGAGAATAAAAAGTAAAAGCCCCATAAAAGGGGCTTTGGAAAGAGCTTTAGTTTTCGTCATACCATTATACTAAAATAGACTTTTTCCGTAGCCGCTACAAAGCATTTCTGCTTTTTGTCAAAGTGTTCCACAACTTCTAGTGTCGTGGAATTAACCAAATCAATCGTATTGATAGAAGGGTTGGCTTTAAACATCTTTGCACCTTTTGTGTGGCACGCCTTCAATGAGATGGGTTTGGAATCTATGGCCTGTGTACTTAATCCATAATCCGTCACAACAAAGAATCCTTCCTTATAAGAGGGAATAAAGACATCTGGTGTTTGTTCACGCTCATAAATATGGTGTTCCAAACAATACTGATCTATTCTCTCCCATAACGAGTTATTGTCTCCTCTTATAACATCTCCATTTATAACTGCTCTGCCCGCAACAATGTCTATCTCTGGATTTCTCACATGAATAAAAGAGATTTTTAAATTACGATCCTCAAAATAGTCTATTACCCTTTCCTTATTCTTATAATAGACATTACGCATAATGAGTTTATACCCTGCCGCACGTAAAGACTGTAAAACAAGAATACTGTTTTGTGCAACATCAGGATAATCCAGAGACATTAAATTAACTCGTACAGTAGCCATAACCTTCCCTTCCTTGTTTAGCTAAGAATGGTGGGAATACCCACCATAAGTTTAAAATGGAGCTTCTATCCCCTCGCAGTATTCCACAGACTCTACAACCATACTAATACTCTCATAAGGATGATCCATACCAAGACCATTCGTATTCTTGTGGAATGTACCCGCTTTATAATCTGCTTTAGCTTTTACCTCTTTTACAACCTTCTCTTTTGGTTCTTTTACTTTAATTTCTTTGACTGCCTCTTTATCCTGTCCGATACATTCCCATTGCTCTAACTCAGCTACAGGAACAAGCTGTGTGGTATGATCTGGTAACTCCACACGAATGTTAAAACCACGGCCACGATGGACAATCCTAAGATACTGATTCATAAAAGTCTCCTTAGTTTTTCATAGTTGGGACATGATGGAATACGTAAATTATTCCACAACTTTATTATACTTTAGAACAAGAGGAATTGTACACTAAAAACCACCTTAATTAAGGTGGTTTTTAAATTAACGTGTAAGATGGACAGGATTAAATCCTGTGTATCTCCCCTTAGTAGCTGAACGCATCCATTCACCTATTGTCTCAGGTGTCATATCACCTTCAAGTGAAGCTAGGTAAAGAAGGGTGATTGTATCGGCATCCACCACAAAGGGACATCCCTTTAGGTAATCGAAGTAACAACCATACTTAGATGACCAAGACACATCTGAAATGGTTAAATCTCTGGTTAAGATTGTTTCATATCTCACAGGTTCTTCATCCTTAGAGTAGGTGATGAACCATTCTCCAACCTCTCCAAACTCTACTCTGCTGATAGCTCTTGGATGAGTGGCAATAAGATTCTGTTTGGCAAAAGAGATTAAATGAGGGTTTTTAGAAATCTGGAAAGCAATATATTGGTGAAAGAAGACCCTCTTTGGTGTTACATCCTCTCCCCCTAAAGGTATGGATGTATCTGGGTAATTGTTAGTATTACTGTTAAAAATTGAGTCCACAAAATTGGTTTGATCCATTTCTTTTCTCCTTTTGGTTAAATGGAATAAGTATTATAAAATTGATCAATGATTGTAAGCATTGATTCAGGTAACAAGTCTTTTACTTTATCCCAAAGACTGTCAGGTACACCATAATATGCCTCTGCCATACCGCCGACAATCGCCGCCAATGTATCAGAGTCTCCACCATAGGAAACAGCCAGTCTTATTGCATCTTCAAAGTTCTGTGATTCTAGGAATAAAGAGACAGCCAGAGGAAGGGTGTTCTGACAAGTATCTGTAAATGTCCCTTTAGTTGGTATCTCCTTATCCCATCTCTTTCCAATAGAATCTATCATGGTCTCTACCGCAATCTTTTTATTTTTATACAGTCTGAGACGACGTAGAATCCTTATATAAGTGATGGCATAAGACAGAGCTATTGGGTGATCATGAGAACAGGTGGTGGCCTGTTGTGTATTTAAGAAAGCCTGCTGTGGGGAAACATTGATTAATCCTAATGAGGATATTCTCATTAAAGCCCCGTTGCCAAAACTGTTGGTATGGTAGTTTGGGTTATCAGACCAAATCCAGTCTTGAAACATTGTACCATAAGCACCTTTAGGATTCGGGTACTGTCTGCACCATTCCTTTAAGGTCTGTGCATACGGCTTTTTATTTAACAATGCATCTGCTATTGCAACGGTACAAATGGTATCATCTGTAAAGGTGGAATACTCTGTTAAAAGAGGAAAGTTGTAGTCAAAGGTGTTATCAAACTCGTAAACAGAACCGATAATGTCACCAATAATTGCCCCTTTCATTTTTACTCCTTGGTCCAAAAAGTTTTGTAAAATTGGTGTGCGGGGGATTGAGTAAGGATCTCTATCCCCTTATACTTGGTCATGGCTCATTCGTTATAGAGCTAAATGCCCTTTACTGTCAATATGAATATTTGCGGCTGTATCTAGAGGATTACCGAAGCACGTTATAACATACCCTTTTCCTTTTCTCTGAACATGAAGGGAAACAATAATGTGTGCCTGTAAGCTGTCATTGTGTGGCAAGTTATCTTTATTTATTGCAAGTATGGCAGTCTCCTCATTTCGGTAAGAGTCTATACCATCCTTTAATTTACCAGTAGAGGATGTGGGATATTGTTTTATTACCTTTAGGGTTTTAGTGATAGTTTCAGCCACAGTATTGTTATACTCGACTATAGTCAATTCTCTCTTTAACTGATCTAACTCCACCTTTCTCTTATCTACAAGGGCTGTATTCTCTTTGCCAAACAAATCCAAGAAAGATTCAACCTCTTTAATCTTCTTTTTCATATTCTCTATTGTTCGACTAGGTGCAGATAATTCTTCTATAACATCTGTAAAACTATCTTTAATAATAAATTCTTTAGGACTCATACTTGGATATTCTACTTTAAGGATAGCAGGATATTCTGCTGATTCATAATAAAGAGAATAAGCCTGTGTATGTGTTGGCTTATTGAAAGATAAGGAAACATGGAAGTCTTTACTCTTTTTATTTATGGCATTGAATTGCTTATTTAAGAGATAAAAGAGTCTCGGGTTAATTACTTCACTCCCCTTATACTTCACACATATACCATCATCCACAGGTTCTAATTCAGACAGATGGGATATAGTGTATGCAGGACTCATGGGCGAGTTTTCCTTATCTCCCTTAATCATTGTCTCTAAGGTATCTGCATCATCCATTGTGGTATATAAGTCTTCTAACTTAACACCACTGGACAGTGTTATTTTATCCTTTATCTTTTCCTCTAAGAGATCAGATAAAGAGTCGCATTCTGTCTCCATTATAGACTGAATCTTACTCTTTATCTGCTTAGTAGTTGGAGCTGTCTGTTTATCAGGCTTTTTGGCCTCCAAGTATGTTTTCCGTATTAACTTCACCATGAATCTGTATCACTCCATCTTCCAAAGTTACCTTTCCTTTACCTAGCACCCCATAATTAGATACAAATTCTGTATGCAGAAAAGAAAGGCTGACTCCATAGTCTGCAAACACGGAACTACAATCAGCATAGACAAACTGAAAATCTTTAATGCCAAATAAAGACAGGCTACCTACAATCTGGTCTTGGTGTGTCATTACAAAGGAATAACCATCTGCACCATCTGGAAAACGTGAGACAAGGAATAAGAAAACATCTGATTTCTTATTCCTTGTTTCCTCATAGCTTAGTAGAATTATATCATACAGACTTTCCCATCTCTCCACTTTATTTTGTTGGGTGTAATCCTTCTTAAAGGTTAATAGCTCTCTATAATAAAGGTCTTTAATATTTGCCTTGCTCTGTTTGTAACGACGTAAAGCACAATCTAATTCTCTGTTGTAATAGGACATAAGACAGTCTCCTTGGTAAAAGATTTTTGTAAAGTTGATCTGAGGGGGATTTGGGAAAAGAAAAAGCCCTCTTTTATAGAGGGCTTTTTCTTAGTTCATATCATGTTAAAATACCAACGATAATAATTCTTCTTCTGTTAAAATCTCACATCCATCTGGATCTTTATCTGGACGCCAACACTGTATTACAGCATGAGTCAAAGCTAGTTTTCTTGCACTGATATTCTGTCCACTTAATGTTGCAACCCTTCCTAAGAAGTCGGGGTTTAGACTGGGCTTATCATCAATATAAATGGTTGCTGCCTTTCTTAACTCAAAAGGAATACCAGAGCAAACACCAATAACATGATCCTTTATTGTCCCATCCTTCATCTGCACCTTACAGGAAAAGACTAAAGCTCCAATATAATTAGACCATCCTTTATCCTGTGTAGAAGGAATAAAACCTGTAACCCAAGCATCCAAGTCTTTATTCAGCCCTTCTGCCACCGTTCTTTTTAACTTAACCTGATCATCCGTCCTGCTTGTACATCCATGATAAGGTGCATCAATTCTTTTAAACACACAACCTTCTTTTCCTTGTTCAATTAAGTCGGAATAAAACTCTAATTTATTCTCTCTTACTACTGGGTTTATATCACAGGTAAATCCAGACTGTTTAAGCAAAGAGGCTAACTTTTCTGCATGAGGATGTCTTTCTTTCCAAGGTTTATTAATTAAAGATTCTCCATCATAAAGACAGTCAAAGATAATAAACTTTAATGGATCTTTTCTTTGCAATGCTTTGGAGTCCTCTGGATTAAGGGCTAATAAAGCTGTGGTTGCTTGAAGCTGTGTTGCACATACGACCCCTCTTTTCCCCATTACAGTAGAGATGTTTGGATTAGTAGAAATAACCTCGCAGTCTAATACAAAGTTCTCTGGATAAGTAAAACCTTTAGAAGTTACTAAAACAGTATCTTTATATGACTGAGGTAAAAAGTCTTTGACAGAGTTGTTACGGGAATAGAAGTCGAAGGATTGTGTTGAAGCATCCCAAATAATCAAACTACGAGAATTATGAACAATAATACCATTAGCAACATAACTATGGTTTCCATCCACTTCAATATCATAAGCATTCGTAGAGGAACATATTCTATTCTCTGATTTATGACTTTTCCATTTTACAGGAACAGAATCATAAATATATTCTAATTTAGAATCTCTCCACCATTCCACTTTCCCACACTCTTTCTGTAACTCTGGTGGAATCTTATAAGCCATTGATTCTGGTACATACTGAGCTATATCTTTAAAAAACTTCTGACTACCCATAGAAGATAAGTTAATAATATATCCTAATTTATTTCCTTTCCTAGTAGTCATGTGGAAAGAAGCACCATAATTTCTAGCATTCAACCATGAAACAATTATTTTCACATCATCTTCATTATATCGGTATGCTGAAAAAGTAACTCTTGAGTATTTATTTGTTATTTTACAAGTATGCTCATCCCTACTTTTATTTCGAGAGCCATCATCCAAATACCATATAGTAAGACCTAAAAGATCCATTCTATCTAGGTATTCTTTAGTAACTCTCCTAGTTTTATTAACATAACCTAAATGATGAAGCTCCGTGGCTTCTTTACAAGCATTTAAACGACAAGAATACATAGTTGAACCATAACCACTCACCCTTGTCTGTAATTTATTCGGCATTTTTATAAAAAGTTGTACTTTTTTATCAAAGTAATCTTTTTGCTTCTCTGAATTACAAAACTCATAATAAGCATTAACATCTTTATCAGTAGAAAATGCACATGTTCCATCACCTAGAACGGAACCATACATAACTTGTAATTGAGTAAGATTCATTGAAGGCAAAACTCTAGTTATATGGTCAGATTCTATTACACTTTTCCAAGCACCATCGGAATAAATAATATGGTTTTTTGTAATAAAATTTTCTTGTTGAGATAAATTCCTTAAAGGGACGGAATTACCTCCAGTACTACTCATTTTCACCCATTGAGATACTTTTTTTTGACCATGATTAAACCAATTAACTACTTGTCTAGGAACAAGTTTACCAGTTATTTCATCAAAAGACATTACCTCTACAGGTAAACGCTTTTCTACAATCTCTCCTATAGATCTTGTAGTACCATCAGATAGAAGAACTCCTGTATTATAAGAGAAACAACCATCTATTTTCTCCTCAGCTATATACTCATCCGATTCAAACATTCTTTTCTGCACCTCTGGTTTGCACTGTTTAAACCTCTTACAGAGCATAGGACAATCTATTTCATTCAGCATAAATTTAAGTGCCCAAGGTGCATTCTCTGGTGAGTCATAATACTTGTTTAACCAGTAATTTCTAAGAGCTTTTACATAATCCTCTTTATGTTCCTTTTTCCCTTCTATAACAACATTTATTCCCTTCTGCAAACATTCAGCTTTCAGTTGTGGTAAAGTACGCTGTGTCTCTAATGCCATTATTCATTCTCCTTTGTGAACTATTCACGAGGCTAAAGCCTCGTGGGATTTACCGTTCGCCTCTGTTAAATCCCAGTAAAAACAAATGGGGTATGCTTAATCTAAGCATACCCCATAATACTATGTATCCGAAATATTCCTCGTTTAAAGGGAATAGCTTATCCTTCTATCAGCTCTCCATCATTAAATCTGTATCTGTATTGGACGGTTGCAGTTGGTACAATATTCACCTTCCCATTAGAGTAAGAGAAATCTAACTGTCCTATCTTATGAGCCCTGTTAGCCATAGGCGCTAAGGAATAATAAAGAATACCATCCACCGTTCTGGCCTGTTGTGCTTTTGGCATAGGTTTGGTGAAGTCAAAGTTCTTAATGATCTGTACAGCCTCGGGATTGTTCGATACAGCATCTATTAAGAAAGTCTTTAGGTCTTGGATTGAGGTGACATCCTTATTGGTATAATTCTTTTTATTATACTTAAGGGATAGTTTAAGAATGGAAACCTTTGTCGAAGCCTCTATATGATAGAGCTTATTTAAAGACTGATTGTTATGGGAAACAATATTTATGTTTAATCTTATTCCTTTATCTTGTAATTGCTTCTTTAAATCTTTTAGACCTTGTGCAATATAGCTAGGGATAAAGATCATAAGATCATTTTGAGACTTAGTAAAAAGACCAGAAGCATCCACCTTATATGCACTCGGTTCTTCAATGGAATGATCTATCTCCCTAGCTATGGTTAATAAAGTTAAAGCATCATTCTGCTTCTCTCTCACTTCCTCTATGGTATCTTTTATCTTAGTAGCATCCCCTTCATTTATATAAAGAGTGTCTAAAGAATGTGGATCTCTTACTCGGACATCCCTTAACCCTAAAGAGGATAGAGGAATAAGTTTGGTCTGGGATAATTTATTCTTTGACTGTTGCCATAAGGTATAAGGATCGGCTGATTGCATTGTCAGTAAAGAATCATTCTTCTCTGTTATTCGTCGCAGTGTGACCATAATGGATTATCTCCTCTAGGCTATAAGGCTTATTGGATGTATGTAAACAATAAATCCTTATCTCTTTTCCTAGGGGTTTGATAGATTCCACACATTCCTGCAAAGACGTAAATGTATTGGGTATCTCGTTGATATACCTGTAGGGCACACCAATAGTTAAATCCCGAAAGTGTGTGCTGTAGAAGTTGGAACAGCCAAACACGTGATGAAAATTGGATGAATCCTCCTCGCTCATCTGTTCCTGTATCTCTCGCTCCAAATCAGATCCTCTAAGTATCTGATAGCCTTGAGGTACAAAGTAAAGGGTAAATAACTCCCTGCCTTTAATAAAGAATGTTTCCTCATCTTCCTCATCCCCCACAGTAACCAGATAAAACCTTCTTTTTTTAAGAATCTCTTTAATAGAATTATAATAGAATCCCTCATGGGAACTACGCATTAAGATTGTACCAAAACAAAAGCCTGGGCAGAACCCTAATATCTCTGTGTCTTTACTCATTGCTTTCCCCTTATATAAAACAACCCACTCTTTAGAGTAGGTTTTAAGTTAGTCTAAAGACCAATTACCGTTTGGGCCTCTCCAAGAAGGATCGTTGATTTTACCATTCGTAGAATCATGGTAAACAGGGACATACTCCTTTCGTTTGTGCCTCTCTACTGCATACTTATCGCCGTTACAGAATCTAGCATAATCCCTCTTAAACCATGACTTCATCCCGCATAAGGGTAAAGCTCTTGTAACATAGTATCTGCTAAGAATCTCCACAGCCTCTTTTTTCTCAGGATCATCCGTAGCATAATTCTCTTTTACCCAGTTAATAAACTCTTGGCACTCTGCTTCAGTCGCATTTTCCATACAGAACATTGTTCAGTCTCCTTTTGTAAAAGCTGGTCAAAATATATTCCCCATAAGTAGGGGAATATACGGATTAGAACACGTGAGCTATCGTTCTAGTGTGCAAGCACTGAATGTTATAGCCGCCCGCAAATATGGTGTGGAAATGAAGACGTTTTCCTGTATCACCAAAGATGTCACCTTCCACCTTCATACAGGTATTATCGAACTGTAAATCGTAGTGGGTGCATTTACCAACATCATACCGTAAGAGGATGTCAGTAATCCCAATCACCTCAAACTTTAACCAAAACCCCCATGTTTCCTCGGCCTCTCTACTGGCCTTCTCTTTTAACTCATCATCTGTGTATCGGGTAAACCCACCATACTGCTGTTTAAAGAATGCAAAGAGCATCTTTATTTTACTCTCTATATAGGCATCATGGAAAGAGGCAATGCCGTTCGTAAGAGCTTCCTCGAAATCTTTACCAAAGACGGACGCTATACGCTCTTTTTTAGCTTCCTGCTTACATCCCTTCTCAACCCATCTGTCATAAGCCCTCTGGGTAACAGGAAAAGATTTGTTCATCACAGATACACATTTATCCAAGAATAACTCTGCCATAACAGATACGCATTCATTCTCTGTTATACCTATATGGGAAAGCATAGTGTCGAAGCACTCAGACTTAAAAGAGAATGTATCACGCATCTCTTTTATCCCATCTATAATGAGGTCTTTTAAAGAGTCAGCATTCAATGTATTCTCAATCTTACCATCCACAACTAAGATAGCATCTTGCACATGCAGACGAATAGAGAAAGATTCATTTCTCTCCCACCAGTCTAACTTGGAATAATTATCCTGTTTCGACTCTATCTCCAACCAACTACAGAAACAACCATCCTCTTTGTTAAAGGAAACACCATTGCCATAAACACGACAATATTTCTTAATGAACGATTTGGCCTGATCCTGTGCTTTACTCATATTCAGTCTCCTATAAAATTGTCAAAGATTTTTGTAAAGTTGGTTCGAGGGGACTTAAACAACCATCTCCATCCCCTTTACATCTCACACTTAACCCAATTCTAAATCCCTATCTTTTCATTTAGGTAACACACTCAGATGAGTTAAATTAAATACAGCCTTTAGACAAAATAGATGACTTTAATTAAGCACAATCTTATATTAGACCAAACCAAATTAACATATTGCCCTAAGATCAAGAAAAATTTAATTCAGTTTTAGTAATACTAAACTTTTATGTCCTTATTTAAAAGACAGTAAATAAGGAATATTCAAAGAAAAGCTAAGATACTGGTTAATTAATCAGTATCTTAGGGCAATCAATGAATTAAATTTCCCTCAGTCTTAGGGGAAGTGACTAATTTAATTTTGTTCATTTACAGCATCTTAATGCCGCCTGATAGTATGGACTTTCCGTGGTAAGGACTAAGCTGTCCGTCTCAAAGTAATCGGTCATGGCATCGGAATCATTTTTGACATTGCCAAGTTCTCTAGGGATATGTTCGTTATAGTGTTTTGCTGAAATGTAAATGCTACCGTCACGGCCTTTCCAGTAATAACAGGAGCAGAAAGAGTTGCCTTTCTTAATCCCTCTTTTCTGAATCTTAATATCATTACTTACAGGTTTCGGTGCAGGCTCAACATAAGGGCATAGGACACGGATACGTGCATGTTCTTCATTATAACGGTTAGCCTCATGTCTTTTGTATGGGTCATTGAGATAAGTATGCAGAGGCCAACTGACGGTGGTGTGAGGGCCGTCTTTAGCTTTACGCATATCCTTATTCAGTTTATGGCAGTATGCCTCACTGGTGTACACACTGGTAACTACCCAAAGACCATTATCTCCCTTAATGCAGGAATCAGAAATCTCAACAACCATACCCACCTGAATTTCATTACCAAAGCTGTCGTTCATAGCTGTCTCCTTTAAAGATTGGTTAGATATTTTTGTAAAATTGGCGTTAGGGGATTTAAGTGATTAACTCCATCCCCTTTAAGACTCTATTTCTTCCTTATGAATACAACTTTCTCAGCAATAACCTGTTTTAGTTTGTCCTCATAGTTTTCATCAGTCAGCCTACCCTCAACACAGCATAAGTCACCTTTATCCAAATTCTCATTACACAAAACAGCTTGTCTGCTATAACAACGAACTGGATGTGCCATGCTTTCCGTTTTATCACCTGAAGTTACAGTGGTTATGATGTTAAAATCTGCATACTCCATGTTACCATCTCTCTTTAACTTGGGTTTACAGTCTACACGGCCAATAATTAAAGTACGATTAAATGACGACATAACATTCTCCTTTAAAGATTGGTTAAAGATTTTTATAAAGTTGGTCTGTGGGGATTTAACTTAACTTTTCTATCCCCTTATTGGTTACATAACACCCAGTAACTCCTTCCATTCCTCTATATGATCTGGGTCTTTATCCATAAGGAAATCGTGCAATGATTTTTCCAGATACTCGGGGTAATTCTTTTCCATCCATTCACCCAATGCTGTTATGTCTATAACAAACATTCCTATCATAAACAGCTCTGGATCAATCATACTCTTTTTGTCACAGTGACTAAGGCCGATATTAGGTGCTAAAGCATTCAGTCTTTCCATTACCTGATGGGGATTGCTCAACATAATTCAGTCTCCTTTATTTAAGAGTCGGTCAATAAGGGACATAAAAGGAAAAAGAAAGAATTAAATAAGGAACAAAAAATGTTCCTTATTTAATGTTAGCCTTATTTAAGAGTGTTTGGTAACAACAGCCATCACTTCATTATAGTATCTATCCCCTTCCTTTAAATAACAGTGGCTTTTCTCAAAGTAGTCGATTTGTCCGTTTGATTCATTGATGACATTACCCAAACCACTGGGAAGGCCGTCATAGCCATAGTCTTTTGCATAGACAGTCACAGTGCCATCACTGTTTTTCCAGTAATAGCATGGATAGTATTTATCACCTTTCCGAATCCCTTTCTTTAAAATCTTAATTTCATTGCTCACTGGTTTCGGAGTAGGTTCTACATAAGGACAAAGCATCTCTATTGTGGCATTGGCCTCATTATACTCGTTAATCTCACAACGTTTGTAACGGTTATTGCTGTATGAACGGAGGGGCCAACCTGTACAGGTATTTTTACCTTTGCTCTTGCTCATATCCTTATTTAACTTGTGTAACCAGACCCCTCTGTCAGAAGAATGGTCAACATACCACAAACCATTATCTAATTTGCTGTAAGCACCTTTAATCTCTACAACATAACCAGACACGATTTCTTTATTATTGATGTCTTTCGCCATAACACAGTCTCCTTTAAAGTTGGTCAAATATTTTTGTAAAATTGATGTGTGGGGGATAAGGAATTATTCCTTATCCCTAATAAGGTTACTACTTCCAACTATTTATTGCCTCACAACATTTAAGGTATTCTGCTCTAAATGGTTCATACTCAGGTTTTGATTCTTCTTCAAAGTCACAAAAGTGTAAACGATTCAGTTCCATAAGTACTTTTTCGCACTGTCTCAAAACAGATTCATTCTTGGAATGTTTCGCCAACTCACTAAGCTCCGCACTTAAATGAGTAAGTTTCCACATGGTTGACACTTCATAAGAGCTGTATTCTTTACCATTAACAGTGATACCTTCCATAATATGTCTCCCTTAAAGAAAGATTGGCCAAATATTTTTGTAAAGTTGCTCTCAGGGGACTTTGGAAAATTTCCTCATCCCCTTTTCTGTCAGAGTGGACATTTTGGGACTTAATGTGACATTCCTTCTAAAAGGAAAGTTCGTCTCGGGTAAACCCGTATCTTCTTAACACCTCTTTAACAAGGTTTAAATCCGTCTCTGTGGAATCTCCCGTATTTGTGTCCGTCATGGTAATGACACAGATACCAAACAAAGGATTGTTTACAATACCCAATTGGTACGCCCTAAGCCAATACTCATTGACTGGTGAACCGTTAATCATACCCTCATCATCCACATAACAATCCACTGATTTATGACCCTTCTCCCACAACTCTACCATGTCGAAACAACGACAACCAATAATCGGATAATAGGCTGTATAATGATCCTTTATGGTAGTGACATAAGGTTTGTCTTTTAATGAAACGGGGATTACTACTGCCTGTCTTGTTTTACTCATCGCTCTCTCCTTTTTTAAAGTTGGTCTGTTAAATAAGAGATAAAGGAATAATTCCCAAATCTCTGTAAGCCTTATTTAAGCAAAACTTTAACCTTTTATCTTTTCATTCAGGTGACAAAGTACCCTGCAAAGGGACATCTGGAAAAGAATGCTTCTACGCTCATCCATATTCATTTTATATAAGTCAAAACCAAACCCCTTTAATTCATCTACCTGCTCTTTACTTATCCCATGATAAATAAGCTCCATATCCTTAAATAAGGATTCAAGTAAAGAAGGGTAATGTTCTGATTTAATACCGTTTGCCTTGAATACCATCACCGCCTTGTCCGCACACTCTTTTAAATAATCTGACATCACACAGTCTCCTTAAATATTTTTGTAAAATTACTATCAGGGGAATTTTACTTAATTCCTTATCCCCTTAATGGACTGTGTGAAGGATTGGGTGAATAAAAAAGGGCATAGAGGATTAAACCACTATGCCCGTAACTGTGAAAGTCTTTAAATTAAGAGGAGGTAAATTTTAAAAAGGGACATCTAATCATATTCGTAATCATCGTCGAACCTGTGGGGATCATTCTCCCCTATCAGATCCTCAACCGAATTTATCATATCCCCTATTTCGTCTCTAAGAGAATAATCTATGTTTAAATCCTCTGCTTTCCTTAGAATACGGTGTAAATCAGAATAAGCCTGTTCTAAATCGGAATATCTATATGATAGTCTCCCCCATGTACGGCCATTAAGAGCTGTATATTCCCAGTCTTTTACCAATCCTTTATACTTCTCTATTTCTTTCATTAGAGACAGTGTTTCAGAATCTTTATTGGATTCTTTTACTCTTTTTAAGACTCTCATAATACGCTCCTTTTAATCCATGTTTTCCCAACCGTATGTACCATCCCAGACTGTTAATGATTTAGGATAGTCGGGTATTTGAATTTGTGCATACCTGTTTTCTGGTAGGGGAATACCCTGCATATCTCTTTTACCACTTATCTCTTTAGGGGGTAAAAGTGGGCACGTTGTCCAACCACCTATACTATCTCCCGGCTGATTACCATAAGTATAATCTATCTCATGTAAAATGATTCTTTTTGCTGTTTTACGTTTAACGATAAACCAGTTTGTTATAGTGCGGTTATAACCCCATCTGCCCCAGAATATATCCCCTTCTTCGACAGCATCTAATAATTCCTGTCCTTTTAATGTTCTTAACTGTTTAGCTCTGTTAGCATATTCTCTTGAATACACCTTATTATTTGTCTCTGGTTCTTCTACCTGTGTTACCTCGGGTTCTACCTCGGTATTATTATGATGTAAATCTAAGGGTAGGGGTTTATCAAAAAGGCTTAATTGTGCCTCATTGCATCTTCTTAACTTAACCATAATTTTCTCCTTTGTATTACTGTATTGTGGTTAAGGAATAGCACACTACCTTATTAGATAATAAGTGTTATTTAAGGGAAAGTGGATGTACCCAGAATGATTTGTTCATTTCCCATATAGTTATTTATGTTTAATTCAAAGAATACGCCGTCATAAATAACCATCTTTTCTTTAGGGTTTAGAATCTTACTCTTTAAGTCATAATAGCCTATAAAGAATCCTGCTTTATCAAACCCTGCTTTACCATTTGTAAATCCATCCTTTATCTTACTTATGAATCTATCCTTATTCAGCGTATACCTCTCCTTCTCAATCAACTCATCCAACCTATTACACTCTTTGGTTAAGTTAGGAAAAGAGGATATTATATACTCTCTTATTTCCTCTTTGGTTAAGGATGATTTACTACCGTTAATATATAATGCCGTTTTTTGTAGCATATAGGCTATATTGCTTACTGTATTTACTAATGCTTGCATTCCTTCCATCTCCTTTATGATTAAGAATCAATGTAATAGAATACCTAAAGAGTATGGAATTTTAGCTTGGCGTAGATACAGTTAAACACCGATACTGTAATTAACGAAAAAGGATAACAGTAACGGTGTAAAGTATTTTTGAAAGAGAGAGAGACATTTAAGGACATAATCGGACAATCAGTAATGAATCTTCCTAGGCTTAACTTAGAGCCGTGATTAAGATTGTTTTATTAGCCTTCTATTATCAAAGAATGAGTTTTGATAATCAACTCTCTTTCTCTGTTTATGTAGATAATATGGTTTTAAATTTATCTATGTATTTAGACGTTTTCTTTTCTTTATGAATAGATGGAGAGGAAATATGAGAGCGATAAAAGAATCTATTGAAGGGGATAGAAATAATAATGCGGTGAGTGCTATACACAGTATGGCGGAAGCGATCAATGCCCGTATTATGAAAGACTTGGACATAGATGAAAAGGATTTTTATGTCTGTTATACGGTATATGGTTTATGGGTAGAGTTTAAGATGTCGGATGTCTATGGGATTAGTATTAGTTATAATACGGATCATAGGGACATTCTGATTAGGAGTGAGGAAGATCATGACTGGCTCAATGAGACATTTATTGAGCTTAATTCCCACCCTTCTCGTGTGGCGAGTGCTGTGATAAATTTGATTAAAGAGGATGGTTATATAGAGGTTGGGTAAAATAAAAAGGGGTAGTAAGTGATTTATCTTACTACCCCTTTTTTATTATAATCCTGTTGATCCGAATCCGCCTTGTCCTCTTAGTGTATCTGACAGTGTAGGCACTTTAAATATTTTACATTGTTTTGCTTTAACTAAAAGACCTTGTGCCACACGCTGTCCTGATTCAAATTGTATTTCCTCATTAGAGAGATTCAGTATAGGCACTTTTACCTCGCCTCTATAATCGGAGTCTATGACGCCAACTGAATTTGGTATAATACATTTCTTTTGTCCAAGAGAAGATCTAGGGAAGATAAGTAAGCACCATCCTTTTGGTATTTCCATTCTATAACCTGTGCCAAAATTGTACAGCTCATTAGGCTTTAATACCTTATTTGCTGTAATAGGGATGTCGAAACAGGCAGACCCGCAGGTTTTATATTCTGGCAGTACAAAGGATGTGAGTATTTTTAAAACAGGTTTGAATAGTGATAGTAGAGTCATTCTCTTTTCCTTTATATTTAGCAATCTTCTAGGCGATAACTGGTCAACAAATACTGTGTACTATTATAGAAGCGTACAGTGGCTTCCAGTCCATCTTTAAGGAATTTATAAGCATCTATCAGCCCTTTTGTTTCTTCTTTTAATGCTTTTAATTCCGTAGAATATAGTTTTTGTTTTGAGAATACTTCTTGTGAATTGGACAGCTCTTTTAAGAGGCGATCAACTGTAATAGAGGTATATTGTAGTTTTGACAGTGTTTCACACACATTGTTATAGTACATAATCGTGCTTGAGTATTTCTTATACAGTTCTTCTTTTGAGGTTTTGATTGAGGAGTAAGGTGGGATAGACTCCATGCCTTCTGGCAATGTATAACTCTCCACCTTCTTTTTAAGTTCCATAATAATTTTTTCCATGATGAATGTCTCCTGTGTTTAAAGGTTATTACCCATTAAGGGTGTCTAATAAAAGCCATAGAGCTATCTCTGGCTTTTGGTCTGATTCAATATACGTTTGTATTGCAGGTTTTATCCGTGTACCAAATTTAAGGTACGCCGTATTGATTAACTTTTTATAAGAGGATGAGCAATTATTGAAATTTTGCTCTTTAACCTTTAGTAAAAAGGTTAGTATGGATGATGCCACCACCTTAATGGAAAGAGTGTTCAATAGTGAGAAATATTCTTTATGCAAAGCCTCTTTGGATGAAACCAAAGCCTTATACAATCCAAATATTCCTGTTTCATCTTCTTTTAACAGTGGAGGTTTCTTTTGTAGGATGTAATATTGTTTTAGTATAGGGATAAATTGTTCCAAGTCATAGTTGTTATATTGTTCTGCTTTATCAGCTATGACAGGAAACAGTATTTTTACATAATCACTAGGTGTGTATAGTACCACTTCCCCTATGTCTGTTAGAAGGATGTATTTCCCATCTGTTAGGCATTCCAGTTTATTCAAGATGGTTTCGGATATTAACCCTTTGTATATTACCCCTTGTGAGTAATCTATTACCTGTTTAAAGTCTGTAATAAATTGGAAGTGTGGGTAAAGGAATTGAAGGAATTGTGGGTGTGATATACTCACTTTTTTCTTTAATAGATCTACCATAGCCTTAGTCACTTATAAGTTGCAGTAGCTTTTGTTTATTCGACTTATTCTTTAAGTATTGGTCATAATAGTATGAGATGGGGGAAAGTTGCATCTCTTTCTTTATATACGTTAAATAATACGTATCTTGGTCTATATCATCCAATTCTTCTTGCGCCTGTTTGACAGTTAGGAATTGGGATGATACATTCTCTTTAATCTTATATACTAAAGACATTCTGGAAAGGATGGTAGAGATGATCTGATCCTCTGACGACAATAGAATAATCTTTAATTTACTATCCTCAATAAATTTAAGTAAATTGGATTGTGCGTCAAAAGGCAGATAGGCTATATCCTCAATAACCAATGGATTTTTCATACTTGGTATTGTGGAATAATAAGCTATAAATTCCGACAATGTTTCCTTTGTTACTTGATACACAGGGAAGGTGCATCTCTTTTTTAATTCTTGTGCCGCCTTGCCAATATACAGTCTTGGATAACCATTCATAATACACCTCTAATAATTTGGTGAACTACCCACCCGCTAAAGCAGGTGGGCTTTCGGCTCGCTTTTGGTAAAAGAAAAGCACCTGTATTGTTCAATACAGGTGCGACTTGTGCAGGAGTGAGAATCCATGACCATCTGGAATAGATTCTCTTTGTCGTTGTTTCGAGAAGCCCTATACGGCCTTACCATGCTGAATAACAATCCTATTATTCATTCTAAAGCCCTACCACAAGTAATAGGGTGCATCTGCTCTATCATGTGCGAAACATGATTGTGTGTCAAGTATGACGGACTATTCTGTTACCCCCTCTTAGGGGGAAAAGCACGCTTGCTTATCACAGAACAACTTTTTATACTTAGAGGTGTTTATTTTTTATAGTCTTTGGGAAATTCCTATTTCCCAAGTTTCGATAAGATAGATAGAATCTTCTTTTTATTCTCCATTTCCGTACCAAATTTTGTTTGCGGTATAATAATATCAGTCTGGCATCTGCTAAGAATGAATTGGAAAAAATCAAAGTCGGACTCTTTATCAAAGAGAATATCTTTAGATATAACAATGATTTTACTTACATGACGCTTTATCACTTCATCTACAAGGAAGGTAAATTTCTCTCTGTCATACCCAACCCCTATATCTTTAAGTATGGTACATTTAGGATATAGTTCTGACAACACTTCCTCTTGTTTTAAAAGATTCGCTTTATCTGAATCTTCCTTTACACAGCAGTAACAATAATCCTTTCTGGCATTATCGTCTAATATAACACATTCATAAAGCGCTCTCCCAGAGGGTGACGAAACTATATTAATCTTACCACTATCTCTCCATCTATGCAAAGTTCTAATACAAATACCATAAAAAGCACAAGCCTTTCTTGCAGGTAAAAACATAATAAATATCCTTATGCTAAAAGGAATAAATAACACCTTAATAGATATACGAAAAAGCCCCAAATAATAACGGTATTACTTGGGGCTTTCCACTTGTATTAGGAGCTGTGATGAGTGCTACAAAGACATCACATACGGAATAGGAAGGCATATACGCCCTTACTACACATACATTAAAATGTATTTCTAAAACCTCATTACAAGTTATGAGGTGTGTCTGCCTATGATCATGCAAGACCATGATCTAACGAAAAAGAACAACAGGACATAAAACAAAAATAGCTTTGTCATTCCTCTAAGGAATATTGCACCCAAAGTGCTAAACAAAGCTAAACAGAAGGTGTGGGATTTGAACCCACGAAACCCTTTAGGGGTTTACACGATTTCCAGTCGTGCGCCTTAGACCACTCGGCCAACCTTCTAAAAGAGAAGACCAGAGCTGTGTTCGGCAAGCCAATCATACTCTGGGTTTTATAAATAGTTTTTACACTATTTATTTCTTCTCTAATACCAGTGGTGAGACTCGAACTCACACTCCCGTAAAGGGAAGCGGATTTTCTTACTACTCTATGTTTCCATAGCCCCTTATTATAAGGGTTGTAGTCTGGAACATGTCTTAACCATGCACTATTAAGTGTTTAGGTTGTGGGTATATGTTCTCTACACATTTACAGAATATTAAATCCTGATTTAGCTCGGCGTTATCTTCAACTTTACTTGCTAAGACTTTCACCGAATTAGCCCACATCCCGTATATAGTTTCCCGATATACGGCTCAAATAACCAAGTCCGCTGCGTACTACCAATTTCGCCACACTGGCAAAAGTAACTAAGTTGTATGGTCTTAGTTACTTATTACAATCCGCAATTACTTATAGGAGATCTCAATCTATAAATAATTCGATTGCTTGAAAGGGGAATTAACGAAGCCCCTCTTCCACTCTACGTTTTTCTACCATACATAGAAAAATCTGACTGCCGGGATTTGAACCCAAGACCTCTGATCCCTTAGATTAATCTAAAGTGACTATCTCATCAGTGTTCTGTTACCATATTTTAAACTACAGCCCATAAGATGCTTGGGACGTGACAGGACTCGAACCTATTTCTACGAATATATTTCTATATTCCTCGCGAGAGTTGTTTTACCATATTAAACTACACGCCCATAAATGCCTGTTTAACGACACAGGCTATCGGGGTTATTTAGTCCTCAAAAATCGGACATGTCGTATCCCAACGGCAATAGCGGTGGTGGGGGTTGAACCCACATAATGACATGGCTTATAAGGCCACCGCATGAACCTATTCTGCTACACCGCTAAATAGTAGGTCACTGCATTCCTACTTCCCTTCTTTTTGCACTTTATAGAATAATTAACTAGTTAATTATTCGCGTGCTTTACAGACCTAAATTAATTAGGTGAAGATTGGTAACTCCGGATATCGGAATCGAACCGATGTCTCTCACTACAAGTCTAGTGGGCGTTCTACCACTGAACTAAACCAGAAAATGTGGAGGTCACTAACAATTTCCTGCCTAATATCCTTTCTTACTTTTATAGTAAGTGTTAGATTAATCTAAATTATAGAGACTATGATACTTTAGTTGTTCCTACTAAGGCACTCAAAGCATATAATTTAAAGTAAAAAGGATTAAAATACACCATGCAAGACTCGAACTTGCGACTTACTGCTTAGAAGGCAGTTATTCTTCCAACTGAATTAATGGTGCAAAAGCCAAATTCCTAGGTACATAACAATTAATTGTCAGTATTACTCCTTCACGAAATCTGGCTAAACCACAATTAGATACGATAGATCAAGATAGCATCACAGGGGAAACCTATTAGCCCGATACGACGTTCATAATTGTGGTAATGGGTAGGGATGGATTTGAACCACCGAACCCGTAGGGGAGCGGGTTTACAGCCCGCCGCGTTTAGCCACTTCGCTACCTACCCAAACGGGATGATCATAATCATCACGATTATTCACCCCTTGCCATTCACACAGGAGATGATTTATGAGATCAGAAAAAGGATTATTCAATTATCAAAGACCATCTGAAACAATGTATCTGAAACACATTGGAGGTTTCAATTCCTTATACTTGATAGCTTTAATTTTTTCCACGAAAATCTTTCAAAAAATCATAAAGGGATTTTAATTCATGTTCTATGTCACCATAACAGTCTGACTCAAACCCCTTTATTACTTCACCATTCTCTAACAGATTACAAGCAAACGGTTTATTTTTACCTCCCACTATCTGTATTTGAATAACAGCATGATTCACCTTATCGGGGAAAGTAAACATCATTCCATAGCGCCTGTCAAATATGGCTTTAAATTCCTCATTATTATCCTTTAAGAATTGGGATATAGCGGCTGTAAACTCTCTAATTGTTTTTACGATAATCATTCTCTTTCCTCATTAGTGTTCATGGTAATGCGTTGGAGATATTCCACAACTACCATACGCGGGAGATCCACAATATCGACAACGCCCTATTTCATTTGGTTTGCAATGTCCGTGTACGTGTTTTCCATTAGGGGAAAATCGGCAACTACTACCATACGCAGATTGACCACAATACATACACTGTGTTGCATCCGTAGAATGCTTATGTACCTTATTTGGGGAATTTGTACACCCTACACCAAAAGAAGGACTACCACAATAGATACACCTTGTACCCGCCATCACTTACCCCTAAGAAAAGAAAATGTAATAAGTAAAGGAATGCTTAAAACAAACATAGTTACACACGTTATAGTCTCTAAGATTGTAAAGTGGTTTATTATACGTGTTACTATGTCTGAGAGTAACGTAAAACAAGACCCTAATAAAAAGATAGAGGGTAATGTCTTACGTAGAGAAATACCATACCTGTTTGTTATAGCTAAAGGTATAACCATGCTTACAAAAAAGAGTAACCCTGTTTGTGATACCGTCAACGCTATCGGGATAATGGATAAACCTAGTGCGAGTAAACGTATCCTATTAGGATGAATACCATGCACTCTGGCAATATCAGCATCTATTCCTAAAGCATTTATCATATTAGAATAATGATAAATAACAAGTAATGGTAAAAGAATGAATGGTAAAAGGAAAAGAGAAAAGTAGGTGTCTATGTCAAAAGATCCTATAATCCAATGGAAATAAGACGGGTTATTAGTAGCGTAGAATAATAAGGATAATACTATACCTAGCCCGCCTATCACACCATAAGTTACTGTATTTCTTTTGACTAAAAATAATCCATTGATTAACCCGCATATTACAGCGAATAGTGAATCTATTAAGAATGAAGCTATGCCTAATAAAGAGGGTAAAACTGCACCTAATATACTAAAAGATGTAATACCTAACGTGTTCGGCGTTGCTGTCTCTCTTTTATAAAGTTGCTGTAAAACTGCCCCAATAAAAGCAAAGACACCACCTGAAATGGTACACCATACAACTCTTAGTAAGATGGGTGTATTAGATGGAATGAAACATGAGATTATAACTAGGATAAATGAACCTATTAAAATAGGCTTAGTATTCAACTTAGGTAAACACTCAATTTCTTTATTTACTCTTTGTTTTACCAGAACGGGGGAGTCATAAGACTTGCTATTTGAAAGCGTAATAATACGGTCTGGTAGATAATTCCGTTCCACCTCATGCGATACCAGAATAATCGTTTTACCCATTAAAGACATATCCTTAATGGTTGAGTAAATAATCTCTTTATTCTCACTGTCTATGGATGAAAAAGGCTCATCCAGAATAATAATTTCCGCGTCCTCTAAGACTGCCTGTGCAAACAAAACAAGCTGTACCTGTCCTAAAGATAACGACGTTAAAGAGGAATCCAGTAGATGTGCTAGGTTTAACCTACGTACAATTCTATCCTTATCACCATTATACAAGGATAAGAAATCGGAAACGGTAATATTTGGTATATGAGAAAGACGTTGCGGCAAGTAAGAGAATAACCTGTGTAATTCGTTTATAGTGTATTCTCTTATCTCTTTTCCTTTTAACTTAATGCTACCATCATAAGGATGTAGATTTAACAGGGTTTTAATTAGTGTAGTCTTGCCCTCTCCATTAAAACCCTGTATCAAAACCCATTCCCCTTCCTCTATCTCAAAAGAAATGTTGGCGAGAATGGGTTGTTTATTATAAGCTATGGAAAGATTACTTGCTTTTAAAAGTCTGACTTTCATTTCTAAATTGTGAGCAGGAAACCCACGGGCTAAAGCCCGTGGGTAGTTGACTTCTGAATCATCTCTGTGTAATTCCAAACTTTCGATATTATATCGGGCTTAGATATATAGTATGTCCTATCCTTCTTATACCGAATACCCAAAGAATTTAACTCAGAAAGCATCTCTCTGACTCGTGCCCAATTATATCCTATTTGATCCAGAAAAGGTTGAGCTTGTGTGAACTTCATAACCCTAAGTAAGGAAAGTTGAGCTTCCATCCATTCAATGTTTCGTAGGCATTGCGTAATACCTCTGTTTAAATCATCCGCCTTAGACATCATAACACTCCTGCACAAAAAGAAAAGGGTTATAGGGAATACCACACTCCCTATAACCCTATATACCATAAAAGTGTTATTATTTCTACTTAAAAAAGCAATCACACAAAAGAGCCCATGTAACCTGCGAATCTCCCATTCATTCGATTGTCCTGAATCTTAGCATATACCTTGTTTACAGTCTGTATGCAGTCTTGCAAAACATCCGACTTGGAACGGGAAGCATCCACTGTAAGGACATTAGTCTTTTGGGATAGCTCATTCATTAAATCCTCATACGCTTCATTTAAGTCTTTTAAATACGATAAAGATATTCCAGACTCACAACCACGCCCGCGATTATTTATTCTCTCTAAAGCCTGTTCTGGTGATAATTTAAGGTAAATAATCAACTCTGGGAATAAAAGGGACATTTGATAAGTAAGGTGAAGGTCTTGGTATGTTTGAAAATCCAAAGCAGACATTAAACCTTCCTCTTTTTGCACACGAGCAAAAGCAAAGTCCCCATAAAAAGATCTGTCCGCAACTATTTTAATATCTGGATTTCCTAAAGATTCCCACTGTGCTTTTTGAAAGGATTTATAACGAGCATTTAAAAGAAAAACTTGCATTTTAAACGACGTTTCTTTTGGGAAGGCGTAATACTCCTCAAGATACGGGTTATCCTGCACTGGCTCTGGTATATATTTATCACACACCCCCGCTTCTACTAAAGCCTGACTGTTTGTACTTTTAGATGCACCTATCAATCCTTCTACCGCAATTAACATAAAACTCTCCCCTTCCTGTTGAGAATATAAAGAAAAAGGGTGTATTTTATAACACCCTTCACATAAGAATCTAGCTACTAAGTAGATTATATCTCTACAAAAAACTCAGGTAGGAGCTTCAATGTTAAGGTTTCCTCTCCTTGGTCTGATAATTCCCTAATATAATCTAATATACAGTGGAAAGATACGTTAGCATTCTTTAAAAGAAGGTGCTTTGTACCCTTATCCGTAGAAACCTCTAAGATACCTGTTTCAATTACCTTCAAAGAGTTAATGGTTATTGAGGATTTGTATTTCTCAATAACTATATCTTTTGGACGTGTTCGGGTAACTAAATCCTCAAAATATTCCTTAAAAGATTCAGAGTATGACGACTTCATGTAATTATCATCTACTTTGAAGGAAAGAGAATATTCTGGGAAAAAGACTTTGTATAGAATATCCGTAGTCTCTGCCGTCTGTGTAAATCCTAAAACTTTGTCTTTTAATAAGAATTTCGGATAACGGAAAATGTAGGCGGAGCTTTTCACGGCCTGTCTAATACCTTTCTTATCATCCATTGGAATGGATAGTACTTGGTATGATCCTGCATCATGGCTAAGATAAGTAAAAGCGTCTTTATCCTCATACATGAAATCGGAAAGTAGGATAGGCTTTGTTTCCTCAACCATTTCCTCTACATCTTCTATCTCCTCTTTTTCTTCATCACTTTCTTCATCACCATCACTTTCTTTTACATCATTCGATTCTTCATTTTCGGATTCATCTGTATCATCCTCATCCATATCAGATGGTGCAATACCTAGCATTCTTTCTAAATCACGGGGATCATTCTCTACATAAATATCCTCACCCTTTGGTGCTTCTTTTTGATCCTCTTTAATTTCTGTTTCTGCTTCAATAACAGTGTCTTTAATTTCCTCGTCCATCATAGTCTCCTTTATTATATGTGACGGCGCTCTCTAAAACAAAAAGAGAGACTTATGTAAGCCTCTCTTTATATACCGAAAGGAATTAAATTTTTAGAATAGGGAACGTGTCTTTGCTTTAACACCTAGTATTCTGGCTAAAGCATCATAATTAGCTTGGAATGAATCATTAAAACTCTCAAGTGTTTTACGATACTGCATCATATCAGCATACCAAGCCTTATAAAGCACATCGACATCATTTATCTTTAAGCTCTCTATGTCTATAATCGACGGCGTAGGTGTAGCCATTAAATCCTTGTACCTGTACAAAAGAGGCGGTAGATCTAAGTTAGAAGCATACTTATTCTTTAATGCTTCCATCATCTCTACCTGTTTAGCCATCTTTTCCATTTTACCTTTAACTGTTTTCCACAAGGCATTATTGCTCATATAATCATCTAGGTATTCTTCTAAACTCGCTTCAAGTTTAGAAGCAGAGGCATCCAATGTTTCTTTACCTTGTGAAATTTTACCTCTGCCCGCAGTAATAAGACTCATTGTATCATCAAACTCTTTTCTAACTTGTACAAGCTCTTTTTTTAACTTAGTTAATTCAGAGCGTGATTTTGTCTTGGATATATCATCCTCTAATTTACTTATTTTACGGGCTAATTCAGAGGCTTTATAAAGATCATCTATATACTTAAAAGCACCCATTAGAGAATCATTTATAAGTGTTGCTGAATCCTGTTTATACCATTGATCTACAAGTTTTATGGTATCGGCAAATTGATTATATGGATCTGCATCTTCCCAAGCCTTATTTACATCATTGACATATTCATAAGCCTGTGCATAGGACATTTTATCGGCTTGCTTTTGAATAGAAGGGGAGACTTGCTGTTGTGTAGCAATATTCTGTTTCCCTAATTTCTGCGTAGCCGTCTTTGCAAGGTTCTGTCCTAAAACGGTATCTGTTGAAATGTCTTGCTGTTGAATAAGTTTTAATTCTTCTTCATTCTTTCGGGAATACCTATTCATATCCAAATTTCTAATTCTATTGGCTATGGTTGGGTCATTACCTTTAAGATCAGCAGGATTCATCATATAACCATCTTTAGGTTTAGGCACTCTTTTCTTTCTCTGTGGAATGTCTAAATCGTCAAAACGTTTATCGTCTGGAAGGTGTTTATCTCTTTGGATAGGTGGTTCGTCCCTCATATCCAAAGAGGAATAACGATCTAATTTATCCTGATTTAAACGTTTCTTATTTTTATTAGTTACCTGTACTTTGTAATCATCACCACTAAGCGATATTTCTACTTCATTAAGACAAGTAAATACTTTGGTTTTGTCCTTAGTAAAAATACTCATTTCCAAATCATAGAATGCGTGTGTGGTATGTGTAATCTCTGTTATTTCATCCTCAATGCGGGCTACGGGTTTTCTCAAAGATAATGAAAGGGAATCACCATTGACAAGTGTGTCACCTTCTAATGTCATTAAAGAATAAGCCCCACATTCTATTGCTGACTGTACAGAAAGATCGGAAAGTCCTTCTGATAGACGGGATTTATCCGATATTGTACTAACAGATCCTTGACCCCAATGTCCCTGTTCAAATACACAATAGTTCCCACCTGATAAAGCTCCATAATGAGAAATAAGGTTGGTTACTACTTCCTGTCCAGAGAAATGGGAGTCTTTAACATTAAAGGTTAATGGATCTGTAAATATGTTTTCAAAAGCAGATAAATCCAACTTTTGTGATAGCGATTCTTTTCTTATACGCATTGTTATATCTCCTGTATATTAAAAATCTAAGTTGGAATAGCGATTTACCAAAGGTTTTGGTAAATAATCACGCGGAATATCTGTATTTGTTTTCCTTGACTTCATAGAGATTCTTACGTGTGTTCTAATCGGGCTTTCAAGCTCTAAAGACAATGTGCCGTGATATTGCAGTATTTCCTCTTTTCCTTTTAATGTTTTCAGCATAACACTAAAGCTAAGATCAAATACAAACTCCTCTGTTGTAGAGGCTTTATAATCATACTTCTCTAATTCATCCAGAAAATCATTCCATACAGGAATATCCTTCAATGTCTTAATACGGAAAAGATCGTATCTTGTTTCCTCTAAATAACCAGAGAGAATGAAGTCACGAGTTAATGTGGCATCACTAAGAATGGAGTCTTTAGAGGAACGAATGAAGCTAAGAATATGGTCTGAAAAGAATGGATCTCTTGTGTCCACACCTAGCGTATCTTTTACTTCTAAATCATCTACAAAGTCTTTTTGAATATCTTTGACTATGGTATTGTCACGTTCCAATCTTTCAAAGTCCATCATTTTTGGTTTGGAAACAGGAATCATCTGCTTTTCATTTATAATTGTACCACAATAAGTATTCTTAATCTTTGTCATTTTTAATGTTGCCATCTGCTTATAGGATAAATCATCATCACTATCATAGACAAAAACTTGAATATCATATTCAGCAGATAAATATGAGTCTGCCTCTGGCAATGAGTTTACCTCATCCTTAATTAAATTCATTAGTCTTGGACGTTCTGGGCAATCATCTTTTTTACCATCATAGACAACAAACCCTTCCACTTCAACTCTGGTATAAGAGTGGGTCTGGCTAAACCAAATATCCGTTTTTTTGCCCTCTCCTCTTACGCCTTTATCGCCGTTAATTAAAGATTTCCCATTTGCCAATAGAACTAATGAGGCTAATGTATCTGCCTTAAATGATTTATTAACACTTCTAAATAAATCTACATCCTTGCCATCTTTGAATAAAGAGGTGAATGGAACATGGGTAACCTTGCTATACTCTTTTGTGTATTGTTCATCATCCATATCAAGCCCACTATAATAATCATCAGAGGGTGGGTTTAGTTTTGTCCAGAAATCATCAGCCTGTGCATATTTTAAAGTCATGTTAATTTTAAATGTCAACCCATACATTGTTTTATCAGGCTGTCTTGGTGAACCACTAACTTTAAATGTACCTGTATATTCGACAATTGTATAGCCTTTAACGTTGAAGCGTAGCATAGCAGGCATCTCAACTTCAAAATAACGAGGTTTTGGTTGGGCAAGTTTAGTGTTAATCATTTCCCGCCAACCTTTATTACTTAAAGGCTCATTATTTAAATACCATACAATATCCAAAGAGGATAAGGAATCAAATAAACGTCTGCCTGTTGTGCTACGGCCAAATACACCCATAGCATTTTGAAATTCGATACCATCAAAAGAGCAACACTCATTCAGAAAGTTAATTACGACATCTGATATATCAGAGTTTATTGGCTGTGCGCCCGGCTCTTTTATTCTGGATGGATTCTCTTTAAGTGCGTCAATCATTGGCTGTAAAGATTGAGCATCACCCTTAATTGCTTCACATTTCAACTTTCTCATAATAAAACCCTCCTTGAAAAGGCTACTATATAATAGATTATTCAAGGGGGTTTTGCTTGTTTAATTAGAGATCAGGATACTTCTTTTTCTTTCATAAGAACCGCGAGCAGGAAACCCACGGGCTTTAGCCCGTGGGAGGAATGCGAGCAACCAAACTACCCTTGATTCTCTATGTAATGTCTAGCTGTTTCGGTAGAAATTTCTCCAACACTACAAGCAAAATATCCATCAGACCAGAATATGTGCTTTTTCCAATATCTAGGACGCAGAAAACAATAGAAATTTTGCCACAATTCCCATGTAGTCTCTTGTTTCAGGCAATGCACTATGTCTGAAACCCTCTCAGTGGCATCATAATTCAAGAGTAAGTGAATGTGATCTCTATCTGTTTCCATAGCCACAATCTCCCACTCATGTTTCAAGCACAGTTCAGTAATCTTGTCCTTAACACAAGTATCCAACCCAGCGACTAAAATAGGTCGTCTATATTTGGTTACGAAAATCAGATGTACTTTTAGGCTGAACTTCCTGCGGTTTTTGCGCGTGTACCTTTTGATCATCTTTACCTCTCAACACTTGACTTTCAACAAATTTGATTATACTATCTACTCTAATGAAAGTCAATTTGTTTGGCTTTCTTTTTGAGGTAGAATAATGTCGAAAATCGTTGTCACAGCTAAGGTTCAGATACACCCAGAACGGTCAGTTCGTAAAATACTTGACCGTTCAATGGTGCAGTATTCCATTGCCTGTGACAGAATTGCGGCTTATTGCTTTGAAAACAAATGTCTCAAACGAGAAACGATCCATAATGATCTTTATGACGAATTGCGTGACAAATTTGGTCTAAAATCTCAGATGGCTTGCTCTGCCATTATTACAGTGATAGCCAAATACAAGACAATCCTTGCAGAAGAGCATCAATGGATTCAGCCGAAATTCAGAAAACCTCAATTAGACCTTGTATGGAATAGGGATTATTCTCTTGTTCAGGGCGTTTTCAGCGTAAATACTTTGGACGGTAGAATTAAAGCTCCATTCGACATTAAAGGAATGGAACAGTATTTCGACAAAGACAGATTCAAGTTCGGTACAGCCAGACTTGTTTGCTCAAAACGTAAATACTACCTACATATCCCAGTCACATCAGAAGTTGAGGATTGTGAGGTTTCTGAAATTTACAACGTGGTTGGCATTGACCGTGGTATAAATTTCTTAGCAGTAAGTTATGATTCAAAAGGTAAATCAACATTCTTTAACGGAGGAAAAGTAAAGCATAAAAGGGAGCAGTACAAAGAATTAAGAACAGAACTTCAAAAACGGGGTACATCATCAAGTAGAAGACGTTTGAAGAAGATTGGGCAACGAGAAAACCGTTGGATGAACGATGTAAACCATTGTGTATCGAAGGCACTCATAACCAGTAATCCTTCAAAAACTTTGTTTGTGCTTGAAAACTTGAAAGGGATTCGTGGTGCAACGGAAAAGGTCAAAAGAAAAGACCGTTATGTTTCAGTTAGTTGGTCGTATTATGACCTTGAACAAAAGCTGAAATACAAGGCACAACGAAACTCCTGTTTGGTAATCAATGCTGACCCACGCTATACAAGCCAGTGTTGCCCGAAATGTGGGCATATTGAAAAGTCAAATAGAGACAAGAAGCTCCATTGTTTCTGTTGTAAGAATTGTGGTTATCGTTCAAATGACGATAGAATAGGAGCAATGAATCTGTTTAATCTTGGTCTGAACTGGATTAAAGAGCAAACAGAATGTTCGGAGAGCATATCTCTTCAAACAGGGGTGCAGTCAATCACCCCACGATGTAACGACAGCCAACACTCTGAAAAGAAAGTTGGTAAAAAACGTAGTAGAGCTTCAAAAACTCGATCAAGAGCTACGGGTCAGTTACAAGCCAACCGCCTTTAGGCGGTTGGTAGTTGACTATAATCTACGAAGGATACGCCCTCTGGTTAAATCATAGGGTGACAGCTCTACAATTACTTTATCCTGTGGCAATATGCGGATAGAGAACTTGCGAATTTTTCCACATATAGAAGCTAAGACCTCTACATTGTTTTCCAATTTTACCTTAAACATAGCATTTGGGAAAGCCTCTACTACTGTACCCTCAAGCTGTATTCCTTCCTCTTTCACTATAAAATCTCCCTATTACTTAATTGTTAAAAAACTTCTTGACGAAGTGGGTCAAAGAATTGTGATTTCATTTGTTTTTCTTCACGTGGACGATCCTTCTCTGGGACATAAGGAACAATCTTTATAACATACCATAGACCTACTAAGTAGGTTCTATTGACTTCCTTTATCTGCCAAAGATCTCCATTGAATAACTTAATTACCATATTCTCTACAACAGAGAAATGGCGGCCTCCCCATTGTATCGGGGCAAAAGCTACCTGTCCTTGCTGTTGCTTTTCCACATTCTGCCAAGATAAGTTAGCTAGTATTTTCTTGTCTATGTATTCCTGTAAAAGAATGCGATAATCAAAGGCATGATCCAATGTACGATCATCCAAATACATATTTATGTCTTTTATGTCTATGAGTAAACACTGAAAGCCTAGTAACCGCATAGCCTCGTCAATCATAGTTAATTGAAGGTTATACTCATTATTAGAAGGTAGTAGAGAGACAGTGTTATTCATACTTTACGGCTCATCGTTTTACGGTTATGTATTTTCCCCTTCCATAGTAGATATAGCTTGTCTAGGTTATCACTATATCGTTTAATCACATTCACCCAAAACAGTTGGCGGTTATTATACACTAAATGCTTAATAGGCAAATAAAGATTAAATTTAATTACCCCTCTTTCTACACACAAAGATTCTATGCACTGATTCAGTGTGTACTTTTTACCGTGGAAAAGGAATACAGAATTAAAGAAAAAAGCCGACTTTTTAAGGTCGGCTTTAATCTTCTTGAGTAGGTATTCATTAAACTGGGTAGAGTAGTTTGAATGAATCTCAAGCATCATTTATCCCCTTCTAACGCGAGGGTTACTCGGTTTAGGTTTATCTTTACCACCACCAATACCCACCGCTAAAAGTTTATTTAACTGTCTTTTCTTTTGGCGATCTGACATAGGCTTATCAGGTGCAACTTTTCTAACACGTGGCTTAACACCATCAGGGATTTCCGCGTTAATTTTATCCACCTTAGCTTCTGGTAAAGACTCACCATTCATGGCATTCAATGTTCTCAAAACCTCTGGGGAATCATCCTTAACAGCGGATAATTGATCATTTGCTACCATTGGGATTTTGACATCGGGATTCTGCATACAGAAAGCCTTTAGTCTGTCTATGTAAGGTGACTGAATTACGAGAGCTTTGTAATTCCCTATTCTGCACCAGTCTTTACCATGCTTTTGTATTTCCTCTACTATTACGTTTAAAACGTTTATAATAGCTTTGGCAAAAGGATTTTCTGGCGAGACAGGTTCAACCATTACTTGAGAAAAACCACCATTAGGATCACAGTTACGGTTGATATAAAGGGTAATTGAGGAATCATCCACAGTTACCTTTACATCCGCACCAAGAGCTATGTCCATTTCCTCGGGTTTAAACTTAAAGTAAGTGGCTTTAAAGATGAAAGAATCTTCACCATCAGGGAAAGGCAAAACTCCACTAAGATGTGTTCTAACCACATCCCAAACGGCATTAGTTAATGCAGTTTTCTGTATTGCCTCATTCCTAATCATAATTATTCTCTCCCTCTTAATGGGCGACGAATGCGACGGGGAACATATTCCTCTTCTTTCTTTTCATCTTTAGATTCTTCTTTATCCTCTTTCTTATCGTCTTTTTTCCCGTATGCTTCTTCTAAGCGGGAAACAATATCCTCTAAGCGAGACAGTAAAGCATCCAGTTCTACTGTCTCTTTGGGGGCAGGGGCTTCCTCTGCTTTATCCTCGGCATCATCTTTGGCCTCAGAGATTTCGCGTAATTCTTTCCACAGGTTCTTAAGATCATCTTCACGATTCATTTTATTTCTCCTTTCAAATAAAGTCGAAGTGACTACCAAACAATTAAGTAGATAGACACCTTTATTATTCACCTTCTAGCTTCTCTATTTCAAAGTCTATGTACTTCCTAGCCTTTTCCAAATCCTCTATGTGTTTGGAAGGGTCTTTTTTACCCGCCCTAATAATGTACTTTAACACATTACCAAGATTGAAGTTAAGATCAAACTTGTTTATTACTACCTCTGCATCCATTGTACCGTCTGCCGAAGCGTAATAACCGCTATATTTCTTTTTAACTTCACTCTTTTCTATGACGCTATATTCAGGGTTTACTTTAAGATAAAGCCCTTCACCTTTTATGTTAGATAAGGTGATAGAAAAGACGTAGGAAACACCTATATTAGGCACGCATTCCAACTCCAAAGGGAATGTAAAAAATGTAACCTTGCCTAAAATTAAGTCTTTAAAGATAGAGTATATACCACCAATAGCCCAATGGTTGTCTGGCAGGACATAGATTTCATTATAGGTAAATTGAGTGTTTAATTTAATCCCTTTAATGAATGAAAGATATTCCTCTATTTCCCTTTCAGTAAAAGGTAATTCCTCTGACAACTCATAGGCGGAAAGTTTAGACATATTGGCATTGTCTAAGATAAACAGTTCCCCGTCTTTGAATAGACCAAAGAATGTGAGAAAACCCTCTGCTATTTCCTTTTGTAAAGCATCAGGTGTAGAAGCATGGAGCTTAACTAAAGTAGATTCAAACAGCGACTTCAAAAAAGGCTTAATGTCCATTATTCCTTCCCCTATTACAAAAGGATTTCCATATACCCATAATCAGAGTAACCACGCAGTCTAAATGCTACTGTGAGAACATTACTACCTATATACGTCTCACACTGGTTTATTTGATAATCCACGGATTCTAAATCATCCTTTAATAAATCTATATCTGCATTCTTGCTCTTTTTATTGGTTATAGGTGACTTATAGGTTAATGTTATTCCATTAGTAAGTAGGGAGTGGATATAGTCAGACAACTTCTTAAAAGAGGTTGGGTCTTTTACCTTTTGGAATAAAGGTATGATAGCATCCTCTATATCCGTAATAGATGTGAGATCATACGGGTTGTAAGAGAGAATGTCATTCAAGCTCTTAATTTTTCCTTTTAGTGAGGAATCCTTTATCTCCAACTCCACAGGAATGTTATTCTTAGTAGTGTATGATATTAAATCCTCAATGATATATTGAATATCATCCAACTCTTTATAAGGCAGGGATTTAACAATAACCTTTATAGACTTTAGGTAATTAGAAAACTTCTTAATCGGGCCAATAACAGCTTCTTCTTTTTCTAAATACATCGGGTCTATTTTATTAGGTGACTTAGGCGCATACACATTAGGGTCTGAATCACCCCTTGTATAAAAGTCATTGTATGGAGTGACTTTGTAATTCTCGGATAGCTTGTCCCCATCTACAACTAACTGCACATGAATAGGTGCATTGGCTATATTAGGTACATCGACAAAGAAATTCTTATCTCTGGTAAAAGAGATAGCTTTATCTGTCTTTAACAGCTTATTATAGTATGAGCCCGAACTGGATAAAGTGTCTTTAGGAATGAGGTATTCCAAATCGGATAAAGAGCAAACATGATAAATTGTTCCTACCTGTTTTGCCTCTGTGACATATTTCTTTAACGTAACCATAATAACCTCATAAAAGAAAAGCCTATCGTGAACATAGATAGGCTTTTCCTCTAATCAGAAAGAAGGGCTAAAAATCAAACATCTTTGAATCTACTTCCTCTACTAAATCATCCTCATAAGAAATAGAATCATCTATATTCTCTTTTTCCTCATCCAATTCATTATTCTCTGTTTCCTCTTGTGTACTTTCTTGAGTTTCTATACGTTTATCTTCTTCCCATTTGGGCTCAAATTCTTTTGTCTCAAAGTTATATACCATTTCATATTGCGCACCCAATGTGGGGCCACAACTCAATGAACAGTCAAGAGGTACAAGATCAGAGGGTCTTTGTACAGTCATACATCTAATCATCTTAGGGATAATCTCATTAGCTAGGTGTCTTGGTATACTAACATCTATTTCGTCATGTATAGTAACAATAAACTTGTATTCTGGATAAACGGTAAATAGGTTATCCCATAATCTTATTAATTCCAACTTTAAAACATCGGCGGCTGTACTTTGGATCGGGCCATTTTTGATCGTTCTTTCACCAAATGCTACATCCTTATAATCAGGTGATGTTAGATAATGTTTAACTCTACGCGGACGACCAAAACCAGAATAAAATGTCCCAGTACGTCTTGCTTCTTTAATCATTCTCTCTTGACCGTGTACAATATGTGGTATTGTACGTTTAAACTTTATCATAAATTCCTTTGCTTCATCTAAAGACATATCGGGAAATTTACGCTGAAACCCTCTATATTCTTGGCCGTAGAGCATTCCGAATGCTGCCCCTTTAGCTTTCTTCCTTGTTTCTTTAGTATAATTTTCTTCTCCATATATAGCATCAGAATTAGCATGATGTAAATCTCCACCAGAATTTATAATCCTAGCCCAAGAATCCTCTTTAAATAAATTTGTTACTACTCTTAGTTCCTCGCCGCAGTTTGAAGTAGATATAGCATTTGCATAATATAGGTGTTCTGGTGTATTTACCGTACAATTCCATACAGGCCATATAATATCTCCAAAATGTTCTAAATACCATTGCTCTATAATATCTCGTTTTCTTTGTAACCAAATAGTTGCACCTTGATATAAGTAAGCATGAATAAACTTCTTTTGTTCTAATCTACCATGCAAAAATAAATAAGATAAGGATTGGGTATATTTATATCCCCAATCTCCATCAATTCTTTTTTGTATTTCCTTAATATATAAATCGTGTCCTACAAAACTTAAATCCAAACCTGAACTAATACGAACATAACCATCTGAATCAAATAAACCACGAATAAAATGTCTAAAGTTCTCTCCAATCCAAGTAAAATCTACATAACTAGGTTCTGTGGACTTACGCATACTAATGCCTAACTCTTTAAGACGTTTACAAATACCTTGATCTGTTATATCAATAGACCACCATTCTTTATCATCTCTACTATGCTTACGCATTTTTGTATCTTTACCAAAGATTTCCATGATACGTGTGAGATGTGCTTTATCTTTAGAAGTAATATTTAACGTAGATATACCACTTTTTCTTTCATGTATATTACCATCACCTAAAATATAACCAAACAGATAAGCTGAAGTTGGATTACTAGAATCTATGAAAGGATTGTTATAAAAGCGATCTACTTTAAAAGCATATCTCTTATTCGTTTTATGAATACCTAAGTAGTCTAAAATATGCCCAAAGCTCGAAACTTTTGTACCTGTCCATCGAGCTATGTTTGCCCTAGTATATTTTTGAAGGGATGAAATAAAGAAATCTTTTAGGTTATTAGCTATTATATAATTTGCTTTTTCTTTGGGTGTCTTACACATTTTAAGCATAGACAGTTTTGCTTCAGTCAAACCACGCTTTTCAATTTCTTCATTATAGCTATAAAACGAAATAGAAGGTAAAGAAGCCTTAATATTCCTAGCTTCTATCTTTTTACTATCAATAGGGAAATGATGATCCTCTGTGCAATAAAGGGCTTGCCCACCATTATCAGGTAATACCTTAATGAGTTTCTTTATACCTGTCTGCATTACGCGAATAACTTCCACCCATCCTTGAGGCGAGTATATTTCATCACCAACCTTTAATTCTGATATACCTAAATAACCACGTTTTGTTTGTACAGGAGATCCCGCCTCTAAGCACATATCGCAAGACACCACATAATCTCCGTTTTCTGGATGTTCTGGTAGAAATGCGGCTCTAACATTAAGATTCTGATCCATTCCTTCTACTACTTTCCCGGGACTCCACTCAGGGTGATTAGGTGAAAACATCCATCCTAATACATCCTGTTTATTTTCTATTTCCTCGGGAGTAGCTTTTCTGGCATAACACTTTATAGACTTGGGCTTGGGCAAAGAATTATGTACAATAAACCCATTAGCTGTAAACTGGTTATACTCTGGAACATAGAGGTCATAGACAGTCTTTGTTAATTCTGGGAAAGGGTATAAATCAGGTTTCCAGAATTGCCACGGACATTCTATGATAATGTCAAATTTATAAGACTTGTAAAACTCGGCAACTTTACGATAACGGTCTAGGTCTAACTCTTTTCTTAGGTTTCCTATGACAGAATACGTGGGGTGATTATAAAGATCGTCAAACTGAATACCTAATGATTGTGGATCTTTTACTAAGGGTAGTTTACGAGAAATACATTCTGCTAGAGTATGCCACTCTATTTTATAGTCGTCATAGATATTAATGGTTAAAAATCTATGCTCTAAGGAAGCCTCAATCTCTCCCCATAAAGTCTTTATTTTAAAGCACTCTTTTTGTTTACTTCCTAATGGTTTACAAGGTACAAAACGTGTACCTGTCCAAACAAGATCCTTCTCTGTCACATTTTTAATAGGTATATTACCACGCTCCGTTTTAATCAATGTATTTTCTTCTAAGCATTGAAGGTTAATTGGTGCAAAGTAGGTATTCTTGCCATCTTTACCAGTAGCAAGTCTGCCTGTATTATGTGTGACAATACCATTGGCCACATACTCATGCACATCCTCTACTTCAATATCATAGACAGTATGCTCCCCTTCCATTTTCTCTTTTGCTTTTACCTTAGAATCAGCATACTCTATAAAATAATTGAATGGATTATAGTTCTGGAATAAGGATTTGAGATAATGAGAGTTAGAGTCTGTTATAATCAATGTCTTTAAAAGTGTTAGAGACTGCGATGTATTAAAGATAATAAAGAAGGAATCATCATCATAGGCTAGGGATGTTGGGATACCCAAGTAACTAAGGATATTCATTAAGAAGGTTAATAGTAAAGGCGTTTGTGATCTTAGAATAAACTCATCCATATTAGAGTTATTCCATGTTTGTGCTACGGGTGTTTCAAATACAGAGAAAAAGATTCCTTGTAAGAAATGAATCCACTGATATGGCTTAGATTTAATCACTAAATCAAACAGGTAGCCGGGATTTGACGTGATTGTATGAGTCATTTGCCTAAACTCGTTAGAAGCCTGTTTAAACAAATCATCCCTTGTCTCAATCCAATCTACCTGATATTGCACGCTAGGCTCAATATTCACGGCTATTAAATAACCTAAATATTCTAAATACTTAGACAGCTCTTTTTCTTTAGGATCATCAGAGTATTGCAAAGGTGGAGTATGATGATTAAATATTACCCTCTCCCCTTCTTTTAATGATTCCAAAGTAGCCCACTCCAACTCTGGATTTATCTCTGTCCCTTTATTTACTAAGACTGGGTGATGCGCAGTACCCTCTATAAATACCGCATTTTCAAAAGTAACGCGGTAAACATCCTCTGTTTTATGGCTATTACACCATAAAACTCTTTTATATCCATACTGCGTCCAGATATAGTCTTGCTCCTTTACCTCTGGTATGTAGGTTATTCCTTTATCCCTAATTAAAACCAAGTTGTTCTCTGTCAAACAAGGAACAGATTGTAATTTATAAGAGAATCTAGGTGGAACAGTGTCTTGCTTTTTGGCAATATCTACAAGGGTTTTAAGATAAGAGTTGTAGAACTTGAATTGCTCTTTGTACTCTATTAGTAGCTTTAACAGTGTACATTCTGGGTGATTACGAAGATACATATTTAATAATTCTATCCCCGTTTTCATATCCCCTGCTTTTGTTCTCTCCCCCGTATCAATTCCATGTTCTTGGAAAACTAAAGTAAGTTCTCTGTTAGAACCGATCTTAAAAGGATGTCCCGCAATGGAATAAATCTCTTGTTCTAGTTCTAATACACGGCTATAAACCTTATCCCTAAGATCTACCAAGTAATCGGTGTCAATATTAAGAGGTGTTTTTTCCAACTGTCCAATAATGTACACACAGGCATTATCCAACTGTGCGGCTTTACCAGACTCTTTATAAAAGCGATACGTAACTTTAAACAGATTCATTGTGTTAATAGCATCCAGACAGTTATGTGCTATTAAACCACACTGTAAAAAGAAATTATGCTCATCTTCAATAGTAAGATCAAATACGGGTTGTGGTTCATCCACATACTCTATTTTACACGCATTCCCGTCATCCATTACCATAGGTGACGGTGTGTAGCATTTCTCTATTTCATAAAGAGACTGCCCGCCACAATACCTCTTATGAAAAGAGATTTTATCAAGATCTTTGGCCTCTACCCAACAAATACAATGGTCTATCTCCATTGCAAATTTATGGTCTGGGGTACAGGTAAAGGATGTGCCAATAGGTGTGCTTACTCTAATCACCTTTTGCACACCTTGATCCAAAACATTAAGGAGTCGGTGATAGCCATCAGATGTTTTAATTAAATCTACGTTAGGCTTTAATTCACTAATCTGTTTAAGACCATGTTTAGTCTGAATTAGCGTATCTGCTGTAAAACAGGCATAACGATAAGCATCTTTGGCGGGTACATACTTAAAGTTTTGCTCATCCCCCAAAGTCTCTAAAAATTTTGGTGGCTGATAGCCTAAAAAGTGAAGGGTAGAGGATTTTAATGAGGGTAGTGGAATATTGGTATCTGCCAACCATACCTGATTCATTACATCAATGAAAACAGCTTGCGACAAATTAGTATCTGGGTTTTTCGGATATAAAAAAGACATATCATAGCCAGAATACTCCATCATGCGAATATCAAATCTTGCATTATATAAGAGCTGTAATTTGGCGTCTTTTAAGGCTTGGTAGAATAAGTCTAATGCGGGTTTTCCTAAAGCTAGATCAAAGTGCTTTACAGGGCAATAATAGCCTGTCTGTCCATCATAAGAGTATGAAAATCCAACTATCTCAGACTCAACAGGATTCAATCCTGTTGTTTCCGTATCCCACGCTATCACTACACCTTTTTGAAAAGAGTCTTTTAATTGGTCTAAGGTCTCTATTAAAACATAGGTAAAGTTTTTGTCATAGTCTGGATTTAAAGGTACAGGTGGAACAAAGTGCTTGTATGGTGTACTAGCCATTTCATCTACTCCTATTGGCTAAAGGATTACCAAAAAGAAAAGGAATGTTGTCTATGTGCAACATTCCTTGTGTAATACGACCTAGCTCAATTCTTTTAGAATGGAAAATAAGTCTCTTTTACCCTCTTTGTATTCCCTATATAAACCCCCATATTTCTTAACAGGTTCTCCAATGGATAAAGAGGGGTTTGTTTGTTTCCAGTAATCCTTCTCTGTATCGGGAAGGTGATTCCAAATTGCAGAAAATACCCAATTTGGGTCATAGGGAATAATGGATTTAAATTGGAATAATACAGATTTATCCACCACATTCTTTGGTGGGGATAAAAGAGAATGAGGGAAATAGAGTCTATTTTCTGCAAAGCAATACAGCTTTTCTGACTGGTTTTGATCCTCTTTATTTTTCCCATACAGTTTAGCCGCTTTCGTTTCCTTATTCTCATGGAAAGGGCAAAACACTGTGGTATCGGGAATGTAAGAGTCTGGATTTAACTCAATATAATCAGAACTTCTATATTGTAAGAGGTATTGAAAGGTTGTGTAAAAGTCTATGACGGAAAGTTGGAAAGAAAGTGAGGCATTCATTGGATCATTGGTAGGATTTGTTTAAATACAGCCGTTGCGGACTCTATGGGAGGTACAGAATCATCTGTTCTTATTATACTATACCCTAATGCCTTTAAAACCTTCTCTCTCTTATCCTCTTTTTCTTTGTCGTAATACTTATGGTTATTCTCATCATACTCCACAACCACATGAATGGGGTATAGTTCTATATCCACAAAATACCCCGCAAGATAGAGATGTCGGTTAATCTTTATTCCCGTATCTCTAAGCATGGAATATAAAGCATCATAAAAGATAGATTCTTTACGCGGCGGAGCTATTGTGGAAAGACCTAAAACCTTAGCAATGCTTTCCTTCAATCTAGGTATAGTAAAGGTATTTTTACTAAGGATGTAAACAATACCCTCTTTATTCGTAAACCATAGAGGTTTATATTTAACTAAACTTTTTTTAAATACTCTCTCATTCATCGGTATATATGAGTAGAATTGGTCGAGATATAAGGTATATAAAGAGTAAAGCTCTGACACACTAATTTTTAACTCTGGCGGGATATTCTGAATTAAAGAGTAAGGTGTAGAATAACCAAGAATATCCGCCAGAGGTGATAGAGGGAAATAGGTGGAATCCAAATCAATCTCAGTTAAGTATAGACTAGGGAAATTGGGGATAGGGATTTGTGTAAGGAAGGTATCCATTATTCTATAATGATCTCCTCTACCTCATCCGATATTTCTTTAACCTCTAACGTATTTTCTGCATCCTCTATGATGTCACTAGCATCCTGAATAGACAGAGACTCATTCTTATTATATATTCCTTCTACACCAGAGAATACACCCATTTTTACACCTTCCAAAAAACGTTTGGTTTCCTTATTAGTTCTATCTTTTAATAGAATTGTACATTCATTACTCATTCTGTTCTGGAATATGGAATATGGCTTGTTCATAACCACCTCTTTCATCTCTTTACCAAAAGGCTCTACCATAGAGACCGAAACAACATCATCTTTGTATATAATATACTTTTTCTCTAATTTATTATCTTCTACCAGAGGGATAAGATCTCCATTAATGATTTTATTACAAATACTCTCTATGATTTTCTGCCAAGGATAAATATAACCTTTGGTACGGCCAAAATGAGTGGTACAGATACTCTTTGCTTCTGCATCCTTATAGCTGTACATATACTCAGGCTCATAATGTTTAAGATAGTCTATATTCTCTTTATTAGATGGCGTGTCGGCTATGGTATAGACAAAAAGACCTTCTAGGGTTGGTTTAATATAGCAATAACCAGAGGTGGATTTACCGCCTATTCTATGCGCCGTGTTAATATCCTCATTATACTGTGTTATTTTAAACCCTTCTTTATTTTCTGGAGAGTTATTCACTAAATCAGCCGCTTTAAAGAATAATGGGCCGTGTCCCTGACTACCTGATCCCTGTTTGGCATCCATAGAATATCGAGTAAGGGAATTATCACACAATATATGAATCTGGTAGGCATGACACATCTCATGGACAAGGACTTGCTCCATAGAGAATCTGTTGTTAAATTTAAGTTTGGAAATACAAATCTCTTTGAGATTGATTTCATTCCTTGACTTACTGCCTAATGAAATACAGACACCCAAAGCGTGTTTGTATGTCTTTATATACAAAGGTAACTCGGGTAAAGCAGAGTTAAAAAATCTGCGATTATACTCACCATATTTTTTATACAGATATGAGACATTAAACCAGTCTTTATCATCCGTATCAGATAAACCATCATAGACGGTATCTACGGCATTACCGCCTTTAGGTTTCCAACTAAATAAATCCAACTGATTCTCATTCACCCTCTTTAATTTAACCATAAATTACCCCTCCTCTAATATCTCTCTTAATTCCTTATCCATCTCTAAAGGTATCGAATGAGACTGTGCATAATCCTCTATATCCTCAAGCATAGACTGAATGTATAGAGGGTTTAAATCTTTTACAGGCTTGTTTAAAATAACCTTAATCGACTTAATGAAGTTTGAGAATGGGGAAAGTTTGCCAACTACAACTTCCTCTTTTTCCAATTCTTCTTCATACTCGGGAACATCATAATCAGGATCATAATAATCATTATAAGGAAAGACTTTATGATTCTCCGATACCTTGTCACCATCTACCTTAAACTGTACAAGAATGGGATCTTTTCTAAGAATATCAACAATATATCGCTTGTCCCTAGTAAAAGATAATACATTGGATGAACCGATTAAACGGTTTGGCCACTTGCCAGAAGGTGATAAAGTATCATTAGGAATGATATATTTCACAGCTATTTGTAATGTGCAATAATGGTAGATGTCACCTACCTGCTTTGCTTCACATACCCTCTTTAATTTAAGCATATTTCTACACCCCATTAGTGCTTGGATGAATAATCAAGATACTGACTAAGCAGAATGACCCAAAGACGGTTTAACTCTTTTAAAAACTCATAAAGACTAACCTGTATCTTTGAATCCCTCTTTGGATTCTTAGGATGTGTACAATACATCAAATAAGAATAATGTGTATGAGCCATACACAAATGCTCAAAACCATTCCATATCCCTGTATGTGTTTCCTCATAATTTATATAGGTATTCAGAGACAGTATAATGGATGTTAAAGCCTTGTGATATTTCTGTGATATGGGCGGCAAGGTATCTCTAAACTCTGATAATAAAGATACCATCTCTTTTACCAACTCTTTTTTAGCCTCAAACGTCTGTGATTCTTTCGGCGCAGAAGCATCCAGAAAAGTTTTGCTCTCTTCATCATAGTTAATCTTAGATCGTACCTTGCTCATAATCCCAATCCTTTCATAAGACTACTATGGACATAAAATAGTTATCCCAAGAAATATTAGTAGTCCTAGCTTTTACTCCATTTTATTCAACTTTTTCAAAAGTTAATGCTTCTTCGTCTACAGTAAAGAATGGTGGGAAAGGTGTTACATCACCATCTATTACTAAAGTAAAACGTAGTTTAGCTACAATATTCTCACTCTCAAAGTTTTCATACATATCTACGTCAAACGAATTTATTAAATCTAAAGACTCTAATTTACCATTAGTATCTTCTCCATCTGGAAAATCTAAATTACCAATAATATCGGATTCTGTGGATGATACTTCATTAGAACCACCTACACCAAAAGAAGAGAGTGTAGCTGATTGTAAATAGGTATCCATATCATTACCAGAAAGAATATCTACTTTATAATAACAAGAGACCACTTCTTTATTAGAGATTTGAGTAGGGGTAAACGATACGGGATCTTCTATCTGAAGCATAGACATACTCTCACCATCCATAGGGTCTAGTACTCCGTTTTCATCCGCTAAAATAAAATAAAGGGAAAATTCGGATAAATCAGATGGAGTTGGGGCATTTACATCCACTTGGAAAAACCCTAAAGAATCTATGGGTTGGTCTACATTCCACTCACTATGAGAAGACGGCCCATTTATTATTACTTTCTCTTCATCAGAATCATCCTTGATTATAGATATTGTGGATTGTGATAACCATTCTTTATATTGCTCTAACCTACTAGGATCTACTTCAACATCATCATAACACCATATTTTTACATAATAAATATAGCTTCTTAACTCTTGCCAATCTTCAGCAAAAAACCTAACTATAGGTGATTTAAACGTACCTAAACCCTCCCCCGCATAATCATGTAACATACTTGTAATATTAAAAGATGATGTTCTCCAATAAGATTCCGTAGGTTCAGGTGTAGGGGAATCTCCACCACTACCAAAACTTAATCTACCAAAAGGGTCTACTGTAGCTTTCTCAGAACCAAAAATTAAATCTAAGCTATACGGATAGGACATATCTATACCTCCTTTAAAAGGACTCTAGGAATGACTTAAATGTAGATAGAAGGAGTTCTACAGCTCTCCTTCTATCTCCTTTTGACTAAAGTATACGGCAAATAATCTATTACTTTTATTTTTTACTTTAAAGAGTACTTCCAGTGTATCGAAGTTTGTGTACTGCATGTTCACAATAGAGAAATTAATATAGTTGCTCACATGCTTCTCTATTAGTTTTCTTACGGTTTCCTTTGTTAAAAATAATTTATTACACATCTCATACATCCTTTAAACATAACAAAAATTTAATCTCACTAAAGCTCCGTCACTCGATTTAGAATAAGATTCAAATGAGATTTCAGTTAGCTTCATCATCCTGTTTAAAACAACAAAATTGTGTTCAGCATCAGGACTGTATAGAGTGTATTTGACATGAAATAGGTGATTTTTATGCAGAGATTCCATATATTCTAAAACAGATCTAGTGGCATAGACATAGAGTGTAAGATCACCAGAAAACTTATCCAGTTTTGCTTTAGTTGTTGCTAGTCTTAATTCTTCTACTTCTCTTAAACCATTATCATAATCTGTTAGGCTAACTTCAAAATGATTTGTTCTATAACACTCATAATCCTTATTGTTAAGCTCACATTTTTCAGAGTTATTCTGTACCATAAATCCTCCTTTAAGTCTTGCTTCTTAATCCCACAAATCTAAGTAATACTCTGCCATAAGTGCAAATGCTTCTTTGCGTATAGCATCATGCTCTTCTAATATACGCTTTCTTTCATCCAGATTAACAATATCATCTAAATCTCCACCTAAATCAGACAAAGAGACTTCAAATCCTTGTTTTATCTTTGTTAGAATTTCTTTCCATGCGTCTGGTGACATTGAAGGATGATAACTAACACCTTTCTCTATCCACTTAGCTAATGCAGGGATTGAACGCTTTGCTGTAAACCAACCAAACTCCCAACAATTCATTGGTTCAGGTTTGCCGTCTAAGTAATCTGTAATATAGGACAGCGGATACCAAGCATAGACAGAGTAGAAATCTCCAATATTCTCATCGGACTCATCAAACCATGCTTCGTATTCAGCATCGTAACAAAGGATACGGATGTTTGATCCTAGCTTATGTTCTACACTTTCAAACTCTGTAACATTACACAGATTCTTTAAATCTTCTGTGTTTGTCATTTTAACCAGACATAATTTTCTTGTTTCTTTGTCTGGTTTATCTTCATCCAAGATAACGGGTCGTCCACTCTCTTTAGTAATATTCCACTTGAGATATTCTAGACTCATGGATGATTCCTTTATATTGTTTTGTAATACTTACTAGCTTCTTTTAAGAATGTTTCCTCACAGGTATCTCCTGATACATACCAGTCGTATGCGTGTAAAACATTCATTACTTTCTTCATATCTTTCAGCAATTTCTTTAAAATAGCTATGGTTTCTTTAGAATGCTGAAACCCATAATCTTCTACAGATTCACCAGTCTCAGTATTATAATTCCATTCTACATCATTGTATTTAATATCATGCTTAATTATATCCATCATGTCATCAATGCGATTATCCTGATAATCAAAATGTCCACCACTCATTATTAATTATCTCCTTTGTTTGTTGGTTAAAATATCCATGTTTCAATTTCAAACTTTATTTTTTCTAATGAAACTGGAGTGTAGTTGATTCTCTCAACTGAAACACATTTTGAAGTTGAAGTGTCTCCAAATCTGGGATCACTATGAACATGTCCGTATAAATTAAAGTATGGAGTAGTATTAGATAGAAGTAGTGGTTCGTGTGATAGGATAAAGAAATCGTCATAAATAATCGGATATGGTGAGACAAATTCAAATCCAGATGATTTATAGTATTCAGGATCTTGTGTGTCGTGATTTCCTATAATTAGGTTTTTTATTCCTTTAAGATTATTTGTAATTTCTCTGCATACTAACAGTGGTACACTGCTTTTTAGTGGTTCTGGAAAATAAAAATAGTCGCCTAAAACCCACACAATGTCTTCGTCTTCAACAATGCTATTCCAATTCTCTATTAATGTTTTGTTCATTTCTTCTACATCTGAGAATGGACGCTCGCAGATAGAAATTATGCGTTCGTGATTAAAATGTGTATCTGCAATAAAGAATGTTTTAGACATAAAATGATTGTACCTATGATATAACTGTCCAACAAATATCCTCTGGAGTTACAACTGTTTCTCTACCATCATACTCTTCTATATAATACTTATCTCCGTCTATCTCTCCAATAGCTAAGTCAGAGAAAGTACCATTAACATCTTTACCTAGAGCTTCTACAACGGCAATCAAATCTGGGTCATGCCTTTTTAAAAAATATCTCAGAGCACCCATGACATAAAAGATCTTGGTACTATCATTTATTGTTTTCTCATTAGCTTCTAGTCTCTTTTGAGCTATAAACTGCTTAGTCAATCATTATAAACAACCTTGTGTTTCATAAAAACCTCTCATTTCCTCAATAGCATAATTGAGTGGAAAAGGATGTGAATGCCTACATCTAGGCTTACACGTAAATGCTAACTTACTATCACCACACTGCTGAAAGCAATAGGTGTAAACAACTCTACCAAAGTATATTTTATTCTCTTTTTGATTCTGTTTTCCAAGGCGTTTAATGTCTCTATCTCTTTCTCGCATATAACGATGATGCCACTTTTTAAACAGCCTGCTTTTCACAGGTTTTCCAAATATTTCTTTGGTAGAATAATACAAGTAGAGTTGTTGTTCTACCGATTGTTTATGTCTTTCATAACTATTCATGTGAATAATACCTTAAAAACTCTCTATCATATTCTTCAAGACTTTTATCAGGACTTACATCAAATAATCTATTATTATCCCCATCCCAGATATGATCTACACAACACTTCTTAGAACAATATGCTGATTGACCATAATATGCAAAAGGTTTTCCATAAGGAATAGTATCCTTACATCCTGCACAAGTTATTGTTTTACCTATATGTTCTGGAGATAGTGTAACTGATTTAGGTTTAAGGTTTCCTTTCTTATCAGTATGATCTTTAATATACTCCTCTAAAGAAGAGTCTATGTATTCAACAACAATCCTAACTCTCTTAGCTTTATGCTGTCTCGGATCATCTACAATTTCTTTTATACATTTTTCTGCACCCTCGTAACATAGACATTCCTTATAATCTCGCCAATCCTTCACAATAACAGAAGAATTATAATCTGGGATTATCTGAACAATATACTTGTAATTTGGTTGCTCTCTACTTTGTTGTATGAAGTCTGATATAACTGGATTATCAGATTTTTCAAATTCAATGTTTCCATGAGTGGTATTAACAGAGTTAATTTTAATTTGTGTCATAGTTTGTTCTCCTTATTTGTTTTTAACAAAGTTTATTATGTCCTCATGTGACCAAGCAAAGTAACCTTCTTCTCTTTCTTCTAGATCGGATGCTACAAAAATAGGATAACCTCCATCATCCTCTGATTCTTCTGGTGTAATAATAGTGATAACAGGATAAATATCTTTAATATCATCATTAAGCTCTGAATATTCGTTTGCAACAGTGATGCGAATATCATCTTCATCATCAAAGTATTCGTTCATCCATGCTCTAAAATCTTTCCATTTCATAAGTACTCCTAAAATAGAATCAGTATTGATTCCAAACTCTAAATACACTATTTTTTGTTGCTATAATAAAATAGTCATAAAACTCATCGTTTACAGAACAATAACGATTCACGAAGTTTAATGCTGATTTGAATTTAGTGAAATATGCGACACATCCTTTATAAGGATCAAACAATGCTACATAATTACGAAATTTTCTACCACTTATTATGTAGTTTCCCCATGTTACATCCATTGCTGGGCCATAACATGTTCTACATCGTTTAGTAGAAAAATACTTTTTATAAGCCACATCATCCTCATAATAATCAGATTCATTATTTATTAATGAGTAATTAGTAAACAAATAAAAAGTGTAATAATAAATCTCATCACCAATAGAGAATTTATGTGGATCAATACGCTTCAGATTCTTCCTGCGGACTCTATATTTCTTATGCCATAATAAGTTCTCTACTTTGGAAAGGGGTTTGTTATATTTAATTTCTGAATCTGAGAAAAAATCTGTTAAATCTTTATCCATAACGAATACTCCTGTAACCGTGAACTTTATAATGATTTAGGATATGGGTAATGGTTATACTTTACGTCATCGACCAGTTGCTTAACAGCATCGTAAAGGCTCAGGAAATTATCTCTATTTCTGTTTGCTCTTTGCAAACATTCTTTCACGTTTAATTTTTTAACAGTTATTTTCCGCTTCTTCATAAATGTCCTCCAAAGCACATGTTAAATAACAAGCCAATCACTCTTTTCTTCTATATACTCATTATTCTCTTTATCATATACCAGTTTAATGATTAATGCTTCAGCATCACAGTCACAATGAACGACATCTGCAAACACAGGATCATCTTTGAACAACGGGTTCTCGTAATCTTCACAAGCACACATTCCGTACTTCTGTATAAAATCCTTTATTTCTTCTGGGGTATAGCATATTTTCAAATGTTTACGAACATAATCTGAATGTCCACTCTGACAAATAGAAAATATGGAACAAACTAGGTCTGGTAGAGAGGTTTTAAATTTCTCAAAGTCAAATCTATCGGACGTAAACTCATAACCCAAAGTCCTAACAAAGATGTCACCTAGTGTACTTAGTGACCTATAAAAATCATTGTCTCTAATCGTTATCAAGAAGTACTTATAGACTAAATTCTTTTCTTGAATCTCTGTTTCTTCTAAAGATTCAAGTAATCTGTTAAAATCCTCTTTTTCATATTCTATATTAATTTCAATAAAATCATCTACCAAGTCTAAACATCCAGAAACATTGTTTTTATCTTCAATATTCCTTATGTGTTTTAATTGTGTTCTAATAGTATTAAATCTATCAACAGTTCTTAGTAACAGAGATGTTATTTCGTTCTTTATAATGTGCATATTCATATAGGTATCTCCTTAATTCAATTCAGTTTCCTGAACATGTACCAATGTTTTGGTTGTCCGTCATTTCTATCTTCTATTGCCCTTATAGCATTCTCATAACCTTTTAATTCTTTTTTTAATTTCTTTAATACAGACTTCACTCTATCAATTTTCATTGAAGTTTCCCAATATTGCATAGCTATGTTTGCATGATCCATTTTGTCAAGATACTTCATAAATTTTCCTCCTTTTTGCTATACTCTGTGACCAACTCATAATCATAGGAATAGATCACATTCTCTTTTACTCCAATTACTCTGGTATCACAATCATTTTTGTTACGATAATGCCTTGCTTTCTTTTCTGCTGTAGAAATGTCACCACGACTAAATAATACATCCTGCCAATGGCAATCTTTGAAAGCCTGAATAATGTAATACCATTTGAAGTAAGGTGATCGTTCTATATTGGTTGTTACACCTAGAGTAGCTTTATTAACAACGGATTTTTTAAATGGTTGGATTATTTTTGCTATTGCATTCTCATCTTCACAAGTTAGCTGTGTACCAAAAGAATACGTACCACTTGTTCTTTGTCCATCTATTGTTAAATAATAGTCAAAGTAATATGGTTTTTCATCCCTAGGGCAACCATAATAAGCGATTATTTCAAACTCTGAATTACTTGTTTCCCAAATGAAACGATTATTAAACTCACCGCCTGTCATATCATCTGGTTGGAAACCTAGACAATGAATAATAAAGTTTCTTATTTGCCCAACCATGAAATTAAAAGTATCTTCTCTAGTGTCCATAACCTGTCACCTAAATCAAACGAAACTGCACCACAAATTTGTCATTTGCTATACATTTAAAAGGTCTATTATTTGGCAAGCAACAACGTCTATTATAAATAGTACGAAGAAACTGTACTCTGAAAGAGGAAAGTACATTATGTTCAGAATCACAAAATTTAATACGAACAAACAAAGTTAGTTTAGAATAATTTGATTTAGATTTGTTTGTATTAAACCACTCTAATGTTTCTGGTGTTAAAGAAAGTTCAGCATAAACACTATTGTGATCATGTGGATTAGACCAATTCTTATCAATGAAATATCTTTGACACTCAAACTCAAAACTTAAACATTTAAGACCAAAATGTTTTGTATTTGATTCAAGGATAATCCTACTGCACTGTCTAATCTCTTTTGAATTTAATTCTCTTGCTATAAGACTAAAGTCATCTGCACACTGTCTTGTATGTGTTTTCTTTTTTAACGGTGGAAACGTATGTGTCTCTGAGAACTCCAAGAAGTCTGCACTTGCACAATAAAGAAAAAGATCAGAACAAATAGAAGGGCTGAAACACCATGCTTTAAACTCTGTTGCGTCAAACGGATACATATCCCACTCTTGATCGTATGGAATGAACGTATCATCAGACCTATCATAATGACATTCTATTGCATCTCCATTAAAGAATAAGCAAATTACAGATGCACCATGCTTGGGTCTATGCCCCGTCTCAATCAAATGCCACCATATCATATAGTCACCTACCTATATTAGCGCCACCCTCACCATCTTAGAGAGTTTATTCTGCGTTCATTACCTTCAAAATCACGTATGACTATGCCATACGTTTCCATTATAGCATAATCATCAGTATATTTAGGTTCTGCATAAGACATAACAGATTGAATATCCAAACTGTTAAAATCTAAGTCTATCATCTCTTGAATAAGAAGATCCTCTTTTTCTCTTAATTTCATCCACACTTTGTTTAGTAATTTTTGATAACCCTCTATTTCTGTCATTCTAAAAGTATCATACCTTTCTTTATTACAGAATAACTTATGCAGTTCCATTGCTTGACTTGTTATGAGACGACAAACATGCATTCTGTAGAAAAGATCATAAGCCTTTCCCTTCATGCGTTCAATGTCACTAGGTTTATGATTTGCACTCATTGTATATTTTCCTACTCTGCTTCAAATACTAATTCAAACTCTAAAGGATCGTCTACTCCTTTTTTATTTAAACAATATGATTTCTTTGTTAGGACGCATGTTGTCAACGATAATAATTCTTCATGCTCGTTAAGATCATCATTAAAGGCTGTTAAATACAAGCTATGCTTTGAGCCAATATTAAAGGCATTACTGGTGCTAACATTCCGTGTAGCCTTGTTACAATAAAATTTAGCTTTTACAATGATTTTTCCTTTTTGATATGACACAAACACCTCTGTACAATAGCTACTTAGAACCTCTACATCATCTACCGTAAGATTAAAGTTGTCTGCTCTAAAAGCCTCATATCTCTTATTTATAGTATCTCTCTTATCTTTATCTGCACAACATTGCATTGAATTATCTTCTTTGTTACAATCATCCTCTTTTTCTAAATTAAGTGCCACTACATTACTAGCCTCATTAAATTTACAACATCCATATATTTTGTTTGTTTTACCATTTTTATATTCATAAACATAGGTTTTATGTGTTAAGTAATTTTTATCATTTGCATATTCTCTAGCCTTTTGTACAAAGTAATCTTTATTGCCGACTGAGAATGGACATACTTCAATTCCTCTATCATCTTTGACTGCATATAATGACAATTCTGCAAAAGTTTCTAACCCATCTCCACATCGTTTCACCGTAGAAATTACATCGTCTAAATTCTCTTGTAAAAGATGAAAAGTACAGTCCTCATCACAAACAAGCTCATCTGCTCTATATAGGCTTGGTATTCTGTTATAGAATGAATCTAGGTTATACAATTTCCCAATACGGTACTCGCAAACATAGACTTCATCCATCACGCAGTCATCTATATCAAATGCAGGCTCTAAAGAATAAGACTGTGGGAAGTCAAAGTATGAATGAATGCTCATATCGTGAACTCTACTAAACTGAGCATTTAAATATATTCTAACCAGACTTTTTAAATCTCTTTCTGGGTTGTCATGCTTTGTGTTAAACAGAGGATAGTACATTGAGTCTATTACAAAAGATGTGAAGGTATTACTGCACATTAAATTTGCACACCATTTCTTATGTTCTGGTGTGAAGAAATAAACGTCGCAATACTTCTCATCAAATACATTAATGATGACTGTTAGTGTATGTTTCTCTGTCATTGTTTGTTCTCCTTTGTAGTTTGTTGGTTATATATCAATGTTTTCTAAGATGTCGTCTAAGTACACCCACTTTAAATGTTCGGTACTCTCTGCATAAGGTTTGTATGTATCATAGTCATACCACCATTTATCCTCCTTCTGAAACCATAATAATTTATAATGATTAATACCTATTTCGACGAAACAAAGCGCTCGTTTTTGCGGGTATTCAGAGAAAACTGTGTAATTCCATCTCATAATAGTGTTCCTTATTTCTTAAAGTTGGTTACAGGGAGATTCCTAACAAATGAATCTCCCTTATAAGCACTATTTCAAAACAGTTATAATATCAGAGAATCGTTCATAGATTTCTGGAAGTTTGTGATAGACCTCATTTTTATCTGAATCAGCACCTAAAGTACAGATGAAATCTATATTGTTCTCACGACATACCCTAGAGAACTCACGGAAATATTCCTGAGGATCGTAATCACCGTGTATTAAAAATTTATTAATATCATCTAACACTATTGTTGTAATAGAAGCTGGAAATTCACACGCTTTCATCAGATGATAACTTGCTTCAACTGGTGAATATGCGTCTTTCCCATGAAATTCAATCAAAGTACAATACCCTCCATTCTCTGAATGAAATAGTTTAGAGTGTACGTCTTTATTTTTATTATATAAAACACGTGCAACTTGTTCACCATTATTTAGCCTATCTCTAACCAGTTTAGCTAATAGCGTAGTTTTACCACATCCTACTGCACCAAAAATAAGATGTGTTTTGGGGATATGTATTTCATTACTCATAATGCTTTCCTTTTCAGACTTATTATTGTCTGACTGTTCCTGTTGTTTAATAGCTTCCTCTGATTCACTTTTCTCAGAACATTCTTCATCCACTATAGACCCCACAATGAATTTATCACGATCCTTAAAATAATTATTATTTATACTTACAATAAAATTGTTTTCTGGCATAGTCGCGATATAGTGTACTTTTATAGCATCATCAATTCCTACCCAATTATCCATTTTCCAGAATCTTTTAGGGTCAAGTCTTTGTAAAAGCTCAAATCCTCTTTTACCAATATGTACAAAGTTACCATAATATCGGCCATCTGTTTGCTGATATAACATGGTGCAAGCATCATATAAGGTTTGTACAAATGATTCAGAACTATTCTCACCGTTTGCAGAATTGCTATCTTTACTACACCATTTTATCCTTTTGTTCTTAGGATTAGCCATTATAACATTTAGACTTGGTTGTATGTAGTCGCCATAAGCATTGTGCAATTCTTCTATTTCTTTTCTATCATCACACATAGTGTTATCCTTTTCAGACAATAAGCCTGCGTTAAGTCTGTTTAATGATTCAGAATCCTTTAATCCACATTCACTTTTAGAAAACAAAAGACGAATAGTGAAAGGATTGTTTGATTCTATGACAGCTTTCTTCTCTTTTAGAAGAAGCCTAGCTTTTCGTGGAGTGGTGGAATGTATAAATACACCACTCATGTTCTTTACTGCAACACGCATACTTACCTCAAATGTGAGTCTCCAACGGGAGTCTGGAATACCATCCAGTAACAAAAAGAGAACCAAACAGGTTCTCTTTATTCTAAATACAGCTTAGTTCCGATTTTTACAATCAGTTTTTATTATTTTCTACTAGTTTCTGATCAATAACTAATTCATCTTTACTTTTAATAGAAACATTAAAAGCGAGAATATCTCTACTTGTTTCATTTACATAATACCTATTATTTTCTTTATCAATGCAGATAGGGTTTCGCATATCATCAGAAGAACTAATAAATAATATATGACCATCTGATATATCTTCAGTAATATATATAGAACACATACCCCACATTAAACTCCATTCAGGTAAAAGCCTGTCTGGAAATACATTTTTAAATGTCGTTTCATTAAGAATAAGTGTATCTGGAAATGAAACACACCTAGTATCTGTGGAAGAAATATTCGCTTTTCTGTTTTCTAAATCCTTTAATGAATATTCCTTATACTGTTCTTTTAGTCTTTCTTTCACAAAAGAATGAACAGCATCAAAGCATTTTCTATTTTCTAACTTTTCAACAACAGGAATAACATTTACACATAATGTTATATTGCTGTGTGATGAACCATCAGATGATACTTTTGGTACACATCTAAAATTACTTGTTAAGCTATAAACTGAATTGCTAAAATAAGATGTTCCTATAAGGTTACTTAGATGTATATGTATATTGTTTAATAGCAACTCTGCTTTATTAAACATACCATTAAAATCTAATACAAACTTTGTGTCTACATGATTCATATACATACTTTGTATACTAAACCCTAAATATGCTTTCTGTAAAGATATTAATTGTTTCTGTAAATCAACATAATGTAGAAATACAAACTCTGCTACACGATGCTTCAAGTCACACTTAAATGCAGTAATCGTATATTCTCTACTTCTCTCTTCTCCATTTATAACTAAAGAATATGGATTAAGATCGAAAAATAGAGATAAATTTTTCGCTTTCTTATTAAGGTCTAGCTCACCGATTAAAGGAAAATTCAAACACTTAAATGTAAGTGTTTTATCATTTTCTTCACATATTACAAACCCTAAATCCTTAGCAATGCTTTGTAATATTGTATCTGTTACAAATAACAAAGTTGGCTGATTTTTCCTATTTGGATATATCTCATTCCAACAAGAAATTACACCTTCTAACTCTTTCCTTTCTCTCATACCTTTATCTCCCTAGTTTAATCAGCACCATTACTGATTAGTTAGTTTCAAACGATGATTGTGTTTCTCGAAGATAACGTCAACCATCACTCTCTTTATTCTTTATACAGCTTATTTTCGATTTTTGCAATCAGTTTTTGTTATTTTTTATTTTTGTTTCTGATCAATAACTATTTTCTTTAAAGCCTTAAAGAGTGCATCTAACGGTTCCTGAATATCATATATGGCATCAGATAATTCTTGGTAATCTAAAATCTCCACGCAATGCTAGGACATCCTGAAATATCTCACGATATTCTTCAAAATCTTCATCACTTAATTTTATCATTTCATCCATAATCATCTCCTATCCATAACGCCATTGTAATATCTGATTAACCACAAAGCATACTTATAGGGATATGCTTTTGCTCCTTTTTGTTTTGGATTTGATGTGAGGTAGCAATAATCTCCAATATTATAGGTGTACACCTTCCTGCCACAGAATGCTTTATCTTTTCTTAATTTAGAATGGCTATATTTCTTTAGTTTTCTTTTGGATTTATGTTTCGGCAGAGTTGGATAATGAAGCATAACTAACTCCTTTGTTTAGTTGGTGTGTTTTAACCAAAGATAATTCCTTAAACAACAATAAACTCATACTCGGCTTCTTTCTCATATTCTCCATCATTATTTAAGTCCCAACAATGAACAAGAATAGTATCATCTTTCTTTAAACCTGAATTTGTTATATATTTAATAATTTGTTTCATAGACGTTTCTTCACAAAAGCAGTTGTTGTTTACTGGATCATATCTGTCATACTTACATCCATTTCCCCAATCATAGAAACATCTATAGAAATAATTAAACTCTGGATAAGTTATGATTATTTTCTTTTTAAAAGCAGTCTTATTTCCGACAAAATGAATAGAACAATGTGACCAATGTTCCCGTTTGATGTGTCTAAGTGTCTTATTATTAGAAGACTTCACTAATTTAATCTTACATCCTGATAAATCTACTCTATATTTATCATAACAAGAAGTGTGATTTCTAATTAACTCAAAATCATCACCATACTGTTCTTTTAATCTATTCCACACATTAGGCATAGAGCTAATATCTTCATCTAAAAAGTGATGAATAATAAACACATCAGCCGCTAGAGAGAAATTCGAGACTGGATGTTCATCAATCCCATTAAAATAAGAACTGCCTAACTCATATAACATTCCGAACAAGCTATAATTATATCCCTTTAAGAACTCAGAATCACATCTCTCTAAGAAAATCTTAAGATGTTCATACTCAGTATAATTTTTTAAATATATTTTGTCTATTCCTGCCATAACTAACTCCTTTAATTTTTGTAAAGTTGGTCTGTGGGGATTTATGTGAACTACCCACCTACCTTATTAATTAACTCCATTGTTTAGTTGGTTTTGTGTAAAACTCATAACCACTATTAGGTGCATCCTTATAATCAGCATTATAGACAGATGGAGTGCCAAACCAACCATAAGGATCACTATAGAGTTGACCTTTAAAATCTCTATCAACAAAACTCATATCCAAAAGAGATGTTCTAAATATAGGCGTTCCTAATCCATCACGAACAACCAAATCAATTTTAGCATGTTTAGCTTCATTGAGTATAGCATAGAACTTGTCTAAACAAGCATCATAACTAGGATACGTTGCCACTGTCTCTGACACAAGATGTGTTCTACAATCCATTACCTCATAAGAAAGTGTATGAATGGTTTTTAATTCTGTTTCTTTTTTTCTTGCTGAATTACTCATAAAAGCTGTCTCCCCAGTCCTCTATAACGTGAATAACTTTAGGTTGTCTATACCTTCAACCTCATCAGGATTAATACCCCAATACTTCAGGTATATTTACCTAGAACTACTGTATCTCTCCCACCTGCAATAGTAACACAAAAAATGATCAAAATTTTCAAATTTTTAAAATCACTCGGATTCTTAGATGTGGTGCGGGTTTGAGGGCGTTTTTTGAGTAAAAAACAAGACCCAGTGGAAGATGGTTTCCCACTGGGTCGTTTCAGTGTTTTCTGAAACTATACTCTAATTACCCTTGAATTTTATAGTGTGTATATTCTTAGGTAATTAACTGAAAGTATAGAATCATATAAGATGGTTAATATATTCTACCCCTTAATAATCGGTACTGTTCTACGTTGTGTGAACATAAGTGTTATGGGTGTGTCGGGTCTTTGTCCACACTTTTTCTTAATGTTTGCATGAATACCTCCATATAAAAGAAAAGGCTAATAACCATCTTATTTAGAAAGGTGGTTATTAGCCTTTAGGGGGATTATTTAAACGAGTGAATTACCTGTATTTAATTCTATGACACGTTGATTTTTTGATCCGCGCCATTGTAACCCATATTCTTTTTGTTCCTCTATAAATGGGCCATCTACAATAACATCGCAGTATTTTAGAATTTCCTTTACTCCAAGCCATTCTTTAATGGAATCATAAAGATAACCAGTATAAATCCAAATGGTTTTATTAGGGAATCTCTCTTTTATTTCTTTTACTAAGGAAAGAATAATAGGTCGATTATCAGGGAATAAAGGATCTCCACCTGTTAGTGTTAATCCAGTACACCATTCCTGCTCTAATTCTTGGAATATTTCTTTCTTAGCTTCCTCAGTGAAGGGTATTCCAGAACAAGGATCATGTGTTTGTGGATTATGACAGCCTTTACAATTATGAGAACAGCCAGATACGAATAATACTACACGTAACCCAGTACCATTATTCTCATTACAATGAAGAATGTTATGATAGTTCATAAAGTCTCCCTATTTACATAGATTTTCTATCTGCTATTTCTGCTAATTTTCCATCATTCATTCTTGTTTTATCACCTACTCTGGACATCCCTAGGTAGCCGCAAACACGTTCTATACGCACAATATCCTCACTACCACAATTAGGACATTGGTCTAAATCAATAAACTCTTTACCGCAATTTTTACAATAATCTTTTGATTGATTACATCCATAGTAATACCCTAGTTTCATAGCTCTACGAATTAAAGCTACAAAAGAGTCTTTGTTATATTCGGAAGTAAACCTATTGTACATTATGTTTCCGCCATTACAAAGATGGAAACATTTGTATTCTGCATCCTGCTTTTCTATTGGGGTTATATCCTCGGATACGTGCATGTGAAAAGAGTTTGACATATACTCCCTATCAGATACACCTTTAATAACACCATACTTTTTACGGAATTGTTTTACTTGTAATGAAGCTAATGATTCTGCGGGAGTTCCATAAATAGCATATAGTACGCCATCTTCTTTTTTATGCTTATTTGCATAATCATTTATAAACTGTAAAACCTGAGATGCAAACTCTGATTTATCTTTATATATTGATTTACCATTATACATTACTGTAGCTTCATTAAGAGCTGTAATACCAAAAGACACTGTACAAGGTTTAAGAAAATCTTTTCCTAATTCTTCATCAGGATCTTTATGACCTTTATAGAAGCCTCCCTGACAGAAAGCTAATGGATTTATACCTGCTTTTTTGTGTGAGAAATATTCTAAGGTGCGAAGATGAATTTTACGACAAAGATCTAAGTAATACTCCAATACTTTAAAGAAATCTTTACTTTCCTCTTTAGCCTTTGCTACTATCATTGGGAAATTCAATGAGATAGCTCCCATATTAAACCTACCCTCATAAACAGGTTTATCATTTTCATCTGCGGGCTCTATACCACCTCTCTCATACCACGGGGATAGATTGGCTCTGCATCCCATACGGCTAATAGTAACACCATACTTTTTATAAATAGAAGGTGCATACCCATCACCTGTCATAGAAAGAAAGTCTGGGTATTGTGCTTTCATAGTACAATCTACCGCTTCTAAGAATAACCACTCTAATTCTTTTCCTTCACCATGTAGATTTTCATCATACATAAAAGTAAGTTTGGGGAATAACACAGGACGTTTAAAACCATCTTTACCCTGTCCTTCTTTTCTTACTTTAAGTATAGCAGAGGATATTATTTGCCCAAAGCGATCCTTAGAAAGACCAAAAGAAATAGAGGTAAAGATATAATCGCCACGAGAGGTCTCACATGAATTTAGCTTCATCTCCATAGCTTGTACATGTTGTTCAATCTCTCTTTTTAATTTCTTAGTAGCATACTCATCAGCACCTTTAAGGTCATCCATTCCTTTAATACTTTCATATTCTTTAATATATTCATTATAAGACCTTTCTGCATAAGGCGCTAGTAACTTATCAACTTCTGATACAGTGAAGCCACCATATTGACTAGATCCTGCATTAAATATAACATCTAACATAACAGAGAATGCAACACCTATACTTTTAGGCTCATTATAGTGCATATTCCCCATTTCAAAGCCACCTGTTAAAACAGATTTCATATCGAAGAGGCAACAGTTACTAGCATCCAGACGAGATCCACGATCATGAATGTATATATAACCATCCTTCATAGCTTTTTCTTCTTCATCTGTTAAAAAGAATCTTCTATACAATTCACCATTCAGTTCTGAATAAGTGATAGCTTTTTGTGTTGTAACCAAAGCGGAATCAGCATTAGCATTAGACGCATCCTGTGTATTATTTAAAGATAATTTCTTTCTATATACCTCATCCAACATTTTTACGAACTGCATTTTATAATTACGGTATTCACGATATGATTTAGCAACATCATGATCCACTTCATCCAAAGCTAATTCAACATATTTGTGAAGGTCTTTAACATCTATAATCTCCTTATCCTGTATAGCTTCTAAGACAAGTTCTATAAGACGGTTATTTTTAGTGGGTGGCATCTCTACATTAACTCTATCCGCCGACTTTTTTACAGCTTCTATTATTTTATTAGAATCAAATGCTTGCACCAATCCCGTCTTTTTACGAATCTGAACCATGATGTTACTCCCTGTCCATTCAGTTAGGTATAGTATAGGTTACAAAAAGGCGTCTCTTGGACGCCTCATCAATTTAGCACTTATTAGATACCTACATGGTTCATTTTTTAGATACTTGTTTATAGCTTAGACTAAAAATTTTCTTCTATATAATCAAGAAGAAAATATAGTATTTAGGACATTCTTTCTATATAATCTAAGTCTTCTTGAGTAGCTTCACTTACTATAGTCACTTCTGGATTATGGAAATTACCCTGACCAAATTCTATATAATAACAGAAATCGTCAAAAGTTAAGTTTGAAAAGTCTATTTTAAGTTTATCAAAAACGGGATCCATTATATCTACAAGGAAAATGTCAGCAGCTTTATTTTTATCAAAAGTGTCTGCTTTAGTCCAACCAACATCATGGAACCATGTACTAGAGGTATCATTATACCAAGAATATTTGTACTCATTAGTAATAACTCCTCTCTTTACTATCCCTTTAAAGAAACTACATATAATGTAATCAAAACCACCTTTATTGTCCTCTAGTAATCCTTCTTCCTCTCCTTTAGAAATTCTTGAAATCCAATCCTGTAGTTTTTTCTTATCCAGTACCTTTATCTCAGGTAATAAATCTACATACTTTATTTTAACACTTTCAGATCTATTGTCTTTCTCACCATTATTATATTCTAAGTCTATACTATCAGTATAATCAACATAAGAATCATAAAAATGTGCAGAGGAAGTATGCGTAGCTTCTACTAATACTTCTGAATCATCAGAGTCCTCGTCATCTTCCCTCCAATCTTCATTCCAATATGGATTGGAATCATACTTAACCCAAGAATCATAATCAGAAATTTCATTGCACCGTTTTAATTTTACCATGTTTATTCTCCTTCTTCTTTTAGTTTAAATGTTTTGTTTACCAGTAAATTGTAGGTATTACAACCTATAAAATTACCTAGTACGGTTATGATGTAAATATACCAAAAAGATGGTGTAATATCCCATGAGACAGAATAATAAAAAGCATCTGCTATTGAATGCCAAAACCCCGCTAGGATAAATAAAGGAACGCCGACTAAGAGTGGTATAAATTTCTTTTGTCTTGCGAACTTTACTACCGTAGTCATTATAAGCCCGCACATAAAGGATGAAAACAGGGCTACAAAGACACTTGCTTCTTGACGGTGTATAGTAATAGTATTAGCCTTTTCTATTAACTCTGGATAAGCTAGGTGCGTACAAACACCGATAATGAATGTACCGACGATATTCCCTAACAGAATTAAAGGTAGTGTTTTGAAGTCTTGGGAATATTTACAAAAACCTGATTTACCTGTGAATAAAGGTAAAGAGTAATGTACAACGGAAAGTAAACCAAAAGAAAATAGGAAAGCTCCAAATGGCCCTCCAATTTTCAAGTTTATCACTCCGCCCACGGCGATAAATATTCCTGATAGTATTGCTTTACAAAAGAGATCAAACATAATGGTTAATAGGCATATTGAGGGGTTAAATCACCAAGGATTAAATCAGAAAGGTAATCCTTTATCTCGTATTCTGATGTATCATAGAATGATACTGGGGCTAGAGAATTATCCTCTGGCATAATTACCACTTCCTCTGTGGTATTATCATATAACAACTCGGCTACCTCATCCCCGTGATAATAAAGGTCTGCTTTATTATCTGTGACATGATCAAAATAAAGAGTGTGCCCAAAGATGCTAATTAGGAAACTTTGAATACTCTTTAAAAGGTCTCTACCGATAGAGGTATTAAACCCTTCAAGTATAATGGGTTTATTCTGATTAAGACATTCATGCTTGTTCGCCCAGTATGCTCTTAATGCGGCCTGTGCATCAGCTTTGGTGTCATATTTAGCATTCCAATAATCTTTACGATTCTTTTTAAGAATCCTCCATTTACTTCCTACCTTCCTTATCACACCAGTATCATCGTTTTCTACTAATCTTTTTAATTTTATCATATAAACCTCCTAATCATACTCTGGATAATGTGCTTTTTGCCAATTATTCCAGTTTAGTAATCCACCATTACGCTTATATTCTTTATATAGAAGGGACGCTTCTCTTGAAAAGTTCGATTCACTAATCTTCTTCCTAGATTCAGCAGATAATGTTTTACCTTTATGATGACTCGGTTTACCCTTTACTCCTCTACTACACTTTTCTCTTATCTTAGGATCTTTCATTGCCTCTCTAGTTTTTTCAGATATAGTCCTCTTCTGATCCTCTGTAAGAGGATGATCTTTAAAATACCTAATTCTACTATCACTTAATTGCTTTCTATGTTCAGGATCAGCTAGATATAATTTTCTCTTTTCACTAATTCTTTTTTTCTGATCATCAGTAAACTCTCTCTTTTTTCCATACATATAATTATTCTTACCAGATACTTTATCCTTATATTCTTTCTTAGCTTTAGTAATCCTATTAGATTCTCCAATTTTCTTTCTAGTTTCTTCAGAAAAAGAATGATATTTTCTATGTTCATCTTCAGTCATTAAAATACAATATTTACAAACACCATCAAAGTCTATTCCCCATCGTTCATAATAGGTATCATTAAATGTCCTAGCTTCTTCAGAATCTCGTAAATGATGTATTACATAACCTTTCTTTAAACCTAATAATTGAGAAGCCAAATTCCTAAAATAAAAGAAAGAATTTCTATCTCCATCTTTTATTGAATATCTAGCTTTTCTCCATTCTTTCTGATTCATATAGGACTCCTTTTTAAATGTACTTTGCGTCCTTTTATCCGCCACTTGTTCCCCACCTTTACAATTACATCCGTCCTTTCACCTTCCTCTTTTTCTGTCATATAATGCATGGTAAAAGACTCCTTAGTAAGACCTAGTTTTTTCATTATATCTTTTAGTTTGGTGGTAGAGAATGATGTTAGAGAATCTTTAACCTTATCTACCAAGTCTTTTAAAGACTTAAATTTCTCATTTATGAATAAGGGGATGTCCTGCTTAATTTGCTCTTTATGATCCAATACGATTGAAAGCCTCTGCTTTAGTGAAAAGAGCTTGTCTTTAAGACCTAAAGACAATACTGTAATTAGTTGAATCCAAGAACCCTTTTTACCATCCCTTAAAGGAATGGAAAGACTGGATGTGATAGTTGGTTTGCCATATTTATCCAACTCCCAGTCAAGGTTAATCTTTTTATTATTCACTTTAAGCAATGTGGGGAGTTGTTTTATAACATCTTTAGGATCTATGTCCATATTGGAATTTCCAATACCAAATACCTCTTTTTTAACTCTCATAGTTATCTCCATAGAAGAAAAGCCCTACCGTAATAGATAGGGCTTTTCTTCTAGTCATAGTCTAAATCAAAACGATATTGTAAATCTGTCTTAAACCTAGCTTCCTCTGCTTCCTGCTTAACTACCTTCTTAGGCTTCTCTTTAACCGTATATGGAAAGTTCTTAATTAGATTATTAAACAGGGTGTGGATGTCTCTGTCTTTTCCTGTCTCTAAGTGTAAAGATGTTTGTATAGCTCTATTGAGCTTGGTAAAGTTCATCTTTTTGCCATATTCTTCATGTATAAATTTATCCTCTTTGGTTATATCTCCATCTAAGTATTCTTGGTATGGTATTAAATCCAATACCTTAGACGCCCTTTTAGGTGTCATTAAATACACCTTACTTTGACAATGGCGTGGAATGATCTGGCCTGTATAAGTGATATATCCTTTAGGAGTAGAATAATAAACAGGAATAGAGGCATCTGGGTATTGTGTGTAGTCGATTTTAGTTGTACTCATTTGCTATCTCCTTTTGATACGAATAAACTGGGCAATAATTTTCGATTAGTAAAGATTCTGCTTTAGGATTGGTAATCGTTGTAACACGCACATCAAACGTCCTATTGTTCAGAGTTACATTTACCCAAACCCCCTTTCTGGAATTTATCCTTATTACTTCCATCTTATCGGTTTGGTAATTGAAAATGCCATAAGAAGAATTGGGTGCAAACTCTTTTGTGTAATCCATTGTTACAAGTCCTGAGAATGGTAAAAGAAAAGCCGCAACGTCATGTCACGGCTCTATATTTATACTCAGTATGTCTCCCATTTTTCATTTAGGTGACACACCCAACCTTTAAAAGTTAAATTAACTTATCTAAGGCCGTACTTCTTAGCGAAGTAATCCACAACGGCTCTCTGGAGTTTGGGAACATTTGGGAGGCAAGCATTAGCTATGGTAGTTTTTAATTCCGCTTTAGTCTTTGGAATGTCACGCCAAGTACGACCTGACATGATCATATCCATTAATTTTTCATTCTCATCAGCATAATTCTGTGCCGACCAACCTTCCCATAAAGGTTTATTCATATCAACCGCTTCACAGCGGGCATTCTTTCTTGGGAGTTTACGAGGCTGTTTTACTTCAACCTTTCTGGACTCATCCTTTTCCTCATCTTCATCTTTTTCATTAAAGATGTCATCGCATTCAAACCAAACAAAGTCGTTTACCTCTGTTTCCGTAGGTATTTCCTCTGCAAAGACTTCTTGGATTAAATCCCATACACGCTCTTTTTGATCATCTGTTGCATCATTCCAACGATCTCTAGCACCAGACCAAAAGAAGCTGTCCAGATCATCAAAGTCTAATTCACGCTTTACTTCCATTGCTGTTTCTCCTTTTTATGTCTCCTTATGGTTAATTTAACTTAACCATGATACTTCATTAGATAATTGGGGGAAACACACTTAAAGTTCTGTTGCCCGTCTTGAGAATAAAAGACAAATCCCTCAATATCCCCGCCATCTATTGCAGACTGTTTAGAGTCTATGTCTTTTATAATCTCCTCAACCGTAGAAGGTAAATGATAATCCCAATTAAATATGTTTACATGAGGCAAATAGGTTTCATCACAGATATGTGTCATTTCCTGCATCGGAATACGCTTGCCATCAAACCAAATGTGGAAAACAACGAAATCCTGCTCCCCATGCTTTTTAGAATATGTCCTTTTCTGTACACCAGACCCGTAAGACTCTCCCTGTATAGCCACAGTCTTTACCTTACGCTTTTCTTTAAGCTGTTTTAACTTATCTCTAAGATTGTATTTCTCCCCCATATCCATCCAGATATTATTCTTAATGTACGCATTACCGTCGGCAATATTCTTAGAATCTTTATCCTTAGAGGAATACACAATCACATTGTGACTACCCACATAATACACATTCTTTTCATCCAGTATATAACTGGAACTCATTCCATCCACCTTTTCACTACATACATAAGAGATGGGGGATTTTTCCTTTACCTCAATCTCATTATCTCCAACTACCTCTGTTATTGTAGAATTGTCTAATAAGTGTGGTAGATTCTGGATTCTCTCTGAACCTGTTTTAGGTAGCCAACTTGGCCAAACAATCTTATCCTTCTTATGGATAAAGACTTTTTTCATTAAAGATCGAAACCAGTTAAAGCGAAGCATAAATTTAACAGGTGGGAATCTAAAGAAGGTTTTATGTCTGTCCATTGCTTTCTGGAAAGGAGATACCTTAGATTGTGGTTTATAATCCTTAACTTCTGGCTCATATAAAGAGACTTTCAATTTATCGGTAACGAAGTCTCCGACTTTTGCATTCTTAAGTTCTGGAAACTCCGTTATAGGTAAAGCTAATCCTTGAGAAGTGACACGACACATCTTTTGTGTTTTCACCCTAAATTTCTTTTTAGCCATAAACGCAAAACGTTTATCCGATTCTGGCAATAAAGAATCTATCTCGAAATAGATGGCTTTATCACCTGTATTTAAAGACTTTGTGGCAACCACCCACCATAAATTTATCCTGATATAATGTACCTTGTCATATCCCTCTAAGGGTTTTGTTTCCGCCACCTCTACAATATAAGCTAATTCTCTTTGGTTTGTCTTTGGATTAAGCATTGTTCTCTCCTGTACGGTTTGGAATTTCTACGACTTGTGGTTTAAAAAAGACATTGTATTCCTCATCCTTTATAGAGCAATTATACATCTCTGTAAATCCGCCCTCGGGATGATTATATACTGTTTTAGAATGATCTCCCTCATGGATATGACCACAGAAAAGATACTGCGGTCTTTTCCTTTGAATGACATCTAACAATTGGTATGAACCAAATTCACAATCCTGCTTGTTCACTACCGTTCTACCTATACGATTATATAAAGGTGGTTGGTGCGTAATCAGAATATCACACTTTTTAATCAGCCTAAAAGACTGTCTTATTTCAGCCTGACTAAAAGCCCAACCATGACACCCTTCTACGTTAGGAAAACCATATATTCTATAACCCTTATATACAGTAAGGGAATTGCACAGATACTTCACCTTGTTTGTAAGATTATGTTTTCTTAGTAAAGGCTGTAAGAAATCCTTTTCAAAACTAAGAAGGAATTGAAGCTCTGTAAAGCCCATATTGATATAGTTTGGGTCACATACAAAGTCATGGTTTCCTGCGATAAAGATGATCTTGTCTGCCTGAATCTCTTTAAACCATTCTAGCAAACAATCATTCATCCATTCCCGCATAAAGAATGGGTTTCGTTGTATCTCTAATGGAGACCAGTCACCCGCTATAATCAGTAAATCAGTTGGTTTTATTTGAATTAAGTCACCATGAATATCGGATATAGCTGTTATTCTCATTGCTTTAGAATAGTATGTATGGAAAAGTTAGTGAGCTGACGACAACTGGTATTAGATAGTTCCATTAGCCGTCTGGAAGCGATGTATATGTCTTTAGTAGAAGGCTCATTAAGATAAACAATCTCGGTTATCCCTTTATTGATTATCGCCTTCATACACTCATTGCATGGAAACAAAGTGCAGAATAAAGTAGAACCAGTAAGAGAATGTGTAACTGAATTAAGAATGCAGTTAATCTCTGCATGTACAATATACGGGTATTTCGTCGATAAAAAATCTCCCTCTCTGGATAAAGGTAATTGTGAATCATCTATACCCTTCACAAATGAATTATACCCCGTACCTACTATATGATGTTCTGAATCTACTAATACTGCCCCAACCTTAGTATGAGGATCTATACTACGCAATGAAGCTATATACGCTATGGACATGAAATAGGAATCCCATGAAATGCGGTCTGTCATGCTGTCTCCTATAAAAAAGAAAAGCCCCTTAGTTGGGGCTTTCTAACTAACCTATTTTACTTAATGTACTCAAGATATTTTCTATATCTCTTTCTAAGTATTTAAGTTGACTATGATTTGTCCATGTATCTCCCATAGGGTCATGTAACATCCTTAAAACTTTCTCAGCGGCATTACCAAAACGAACAATAATACCTCGAATACCTCTTAATCTATCATCCCGTATAGATTTTTCAAAGTCCCCATTATTCATTTTTACTATACTTGAAATAGCTTCTGATAAACTTTCTGCTAAAGAGATACAACGAGAAACTTCTTGTGGTACATCATAACGCTGTTCTATATAATCTAAATTCTCTATAATATTTCCTAAATCCATTAAAACCATATCTAAATCATGCCCAGTGACGATAGACTCTCTACGAATCACTCTGCTTTCTGGTTTGGTATTCTTTTTAATCTCGGCAAGTTTGCCATTTAACCAAGTATTCAGTTTAGAGAGATCCCATTTACCCTCATACCCTAGTAGAATATCATCTTCTTCCTCTTTTCCATCTATACTGGATTTGTAATAGACTGTATGATCATATTCATCATAATCCCAGTCTTTCCACCAAGCAAATGTTATAACAATATAATTATCATCAGGTGCTTTTTTATCCTGCATATACAGGCGGTGTTGAAGGGAATCTTTTTTATTATGACTATTCAGTTCTAAGTTAGCTTCCCAACCATTAGGTGTTAGTTTAGAGAGGGCTTTTAATTCCTCTGTAGCTTTCTTAGTAAACTCATCCTCAGTCAGTTTTTTGCCTTTTAGGCCAACTTTAGAGAGAATCTTATTCGACATTTTTTCATCTTTCTTTAATTTAACCATGATATTCTCCTTTATATTATGAGAGTTAAACCCGTAGTAAGGGTTTATAAAGAGCTATACAATTTGATATTAGGAATAAAGGGATTCTGTTATCCAGTTTCCTACTTCATCTGTGTAATGGATAATGGGAATGTTAAATGTCCTGATTATCTTTTGACACATTGGGCAAGGCTTTGAGTAACTGTTTAGCTTCCCCTTCCTACATACCCACAATTCTGTCTTATGCAGTATATTATGGTGTTTAGGAATAGCTCTCATTATAGCTACAGCCTCGGCGTGCAGACATTTAAGGTCATTATACACACGAGTAAAATCATTCTTTAAGTTAATGTTTATCCCCGTAGCTATAACAGCATTGTTATATGTTAGCACACAGGCGTGCTTTTGCCTGTGTGCATACGAGTTGTGCTTTAATGCTAAATCCTCACA